>JGI12316J15310_10000010_pt3 | contig 506874 bp, 476 predicted proteins | sample MarCyaLeptolynsp_FD_15310 | JGI IMG/M metagenome (IMG submission 15310) | reverse complement strand
CGCTGTACGGCACCAGCCCACACCCCCGCCCGACCAACCCATGGCATGGTACCCTAATGGGTTGGTCGGGCGGGGGTGTGGGCTGGACCCGAGTGGCGCGCCTCTGGGCAGAGATGACAAGCTTTGAATGCGCAGGCGCGCCCTAGAAAGACTCACCCCACTTCCTTTGCGCCCGGGCGGCCGACCGCATAGAGTGCCGGCAAGAAATCCAACATGCTTCGGGAGGGCCTCACCACAATGACAGACTTGACGCTCCACGCGCCGGATGGCGGCAGCTTCACCGGCTATGCCGCGGCGCCCGACACCATCCCCGCCCCGGGCATCATCGTCATCCAAGAGATCTTCGGGGTGAACCAGGTCATGCGCGACATCTGCGACGGCCTGGCACGGCAGGGCTACCTCGCCCTCTGCCCCGACATCTTCTGGCGCATCGAGCCCAACATCGAGCTGACCGACCAGACGGACAAGGAGTGGGAGCGCGCCTTCGAGCTGTTTAACGCCTTCAACGTCGAGCACGGCGTGGGCGACCTCAAGGCCGCCGCGGAGCAGCTGCGCCAGCACGAGGCCTGCAGCGGCAAGGTGGGTTCCATCGGCTATTGCCTGGGCGGCAAGCTCGCCTTCCTGATGGCCAGCCGCAGCGGCACCGATTGCAACGTCAGCTACTACGGCGTCGGGCTCGACGAACTGATGAACGAGGTGCCCGAGGTGACGAACCCACTGCTGATGCACGTGGCCTCCAAAGACCAGTTCGTGCCGGCCGAGGCGCAGGCGGCGATCAAGGCCGGGGTGGCCGGCAACGCCAACATCACCCTCCACGTCTACGAAGGACAGGACCACGCCTTCGCGCGAGAGGGCGGCGACCACTACGACAAAGCCGCGGCCGAGCTGGCCAACCAGCGCAGCGCGGAGTTCTTCGCCGCGCACCTGCGCTAGGCCAAGCACCCACACACCCAAAAAACGCAACCCCAGCAACAGAGAGGCGTCCCCATGGTTCACGCCATCCGCATTCACCAGGCCGGCGGCCCCGAGGTCATGGCTTGGGAAGAAGTCACCGTCCCCACGCTCGGCCCCGGGCAGGTCCGCATCAAGCAGACCGCCGTCGGGCTCAACTACATCGACGTCTACCACCGGACCGGCCTCTATCCCCTGGAGCTGCCGGTGACGCTCGGCCTGGAAGGCGCCGGTGTGGTCGAAGAGGTTGGACCCGATGTGAGCGACTTGGCCGTCGGCGACCGCGTGGCTTACGGCGCCGGACCGATCGGTGGCTATTCGGAAGCCCGCATCATGCCGGCCGACCGGCTGGTCAAGCTGCCGGACTCCATCGATGACCGCACCGCCGCGGCGATGATGCTGCAGGGCATGACGGTGCAGTACCTCATCCGCCGCACCTACAAGGTAAAGCAGGGTGACACCGTGCTGTTCCACGCCGCCGCTGGCGGAGTCGGGCTGATCGCCTGCCAGTGGCTCAAAGCGCTGGGCGTCACCACCATCGGCACCGTCGGCTCCGAGGAGAAAGCCGAACTCGCCAAGGCGCACGGCTGCACCCACACCATCAACTACCGCAGCGAAAACTTCGTCGAACGCGTGCGCGAGCTGACCGATGGCGCCGGCGTGCCGGTCGTCTACGACAGCGTCGGCAAGGACACCTGGGACGGTTCGCTCGACTGCCTGGCGCCGCTCGGCATGATGGTCTCCTTCGGCAACGCCTCGGGTGCTGTGACCGAGTTCAATCCGGGCATTCTGGCGGCCAAGGGATCGCTGTTCCTGACCCGCCCGACGCTGATGAACTACGTCGCCAAGCGCAGCGACCTGGTGGCCACCGCCAACGAGCTTTTCGAGATCGTCGGCTCGGGCGCGGTGAAGATCAACGTCAACCAGAGCTACCCGTTGGCCGAGGCGGCCCAGGCCCACCGCGACCTGGAAGCGCGGAAGACCACCGGCAGCACCGTACTGCTTCCTTAAGCGCGTCTGTTTTCAGTTTGGCGCGCCGGCGCCTTCAAAGCTCGTCGTCGACGTGCAGAGGCGCGCCGCACTGTTCCGTCCCACACCCCCACCCGGCCACCCACGGAATTGTGGACAGTGGGGTGGCCGGGCGGGGGTGTGGGACGGCGCCGCACAGCGCCGTAAGGCGCTCAAGAAGACTCCCGGGTGGGGGAGTGGGACGGAACAGTGCAGCGCCGTTAGGCGCCCAAGATAAAGGAAAACCATGAAAGCCGAAGACCTTCGCGCGCTGCAGGCGCCGCTCAAGGCGCAGTATCGGGAAAAGCCGGAGAGCGCCCGCGTGCCGGCCCGGGCCGAGGCGCAGGTGCTGCCGGATCGACCGAGCGCTCTGGTCAAAGGCAGCAAGGCCGAGCAACAGGCGGGGCTCCACCCCGCCGGCGGCGGCGACGGCAGCGAGGCCTGCTCGGCGGACATGCTGCTCGAAGCGCTGGTCGCCTGTGCCGGTGTCACTCTCAAAGCCGTGGCGACGGCCATGGAGGTCGAACTTAACGATGCCCGCGTCGTCGCCGAGGGCTGGTGGGACGCGCGTGGTACCTTGGGCCTCGACCGCTCTGTCCCAGTGGGCCTCACCGAGGTCACCCTCACCTTCCACCTGGACAGCCCAGCCGAGGCGAAGACGCTCCTGAAACTGGTCGAGCTGACCGAGCGCTTCTGCGTCATCTACCAGACCCTGAAGGCCGGTGTGCCGGTCAACACTAGGCTAGAGGCCTAGGTTTCCCTCCAATTGTCATCCCGGACGCGGGCTTCGCGTCAGCGAAGACTGTGAGCCGGGAACCATGGCTGATTTCCGCGCGGGCCGATGAATGGACCCCGGCTCGGAGGCCGGGGTGACAGTTAGTGGGACGGTGAGGTCCGTCGCCTCTCCCAGAACGTCATCCTTGGGGGAGCCACGTCAGTGGCGCGTCCCGAGGATCCACGGGAGACGTCCGTGCGAGCCGGTAGGTGGATGCTCGGAACTCGGCCCCGGGCCTGACGGCCCAGTGGGCCTCGCCCAAGCATGACAGACCGTAGTGCCGTAAGAACGGCGCCCAACAAAAAGGCCCCGGAGATTTCCGGGGCCTTCGCTTTCTATCGAATGATACTGTCGCCAGCCTCAGGACTCCGGCTGCGGCACGATGCGCATGTAGGGCTTGGGTGCCTTCCAGCCGTCGGGGTACTTCTCCTTGGCCTGCTCGTCGGAGACGGCCGGGACGATGATGACGTCCTCGCCGTTCTGCCAGTTGACCGGCGTCGCCACCTGGTGCTTGGCGGTGAGCTGCAGCGAGTCCAGCACGCGCAGGATCTCGTCGAAGTTCCGGCCGGTGCTCATGGGATAGGCGATGACCAGCTTCACCTTCCGGTCCGGGCCGATGACGAAGACGTTGCGCACGGTCTGATTGTCGACCGGCGTGCGGCCCTCCGAGCTGGCGCCAGCGTCGGCCGGCAGCATGCCGTAGAGCTTGGAGACTGAGAGGTCCTTGTCGGCGATCAGGGGATACTGAACGATGCCGCCGGTGGCGTCGGCGATGTCCTGAACCCAGCGCTTGTGGTCGTCGGTCGGGTCGACGCTGAGGCCGAGGATCTTGGTGTTCCGCTTGGCGAACTCGGGCTGCAGCTTGGCCATATAGCCGAGCTCGGTGGTGCAAACGGGGGTGAAGTCCTTGGGGTGCGAGAAGAGGATGACCCAGGAGTCGCCCGCATAGTCGTAGAGATTGAGCGAGCCTTCGGTGCTGTCCTGAGTGAAGTTGGGCGCGGTCTGCCCGATCTGAAGTGTCATGCTAGCTGTCCTTCCCGACAAATAGCCGCGGGCGGAATCGTCCGCGGCGCCATGGTCAATTAACCATGAGCACGCGCCAAACCGAATTCAATACGCCGGAGTCTGCGTGAATAGGGCTGGGAGGCGGTGCCCGCAGGTGGTTGGCACGGCCGGTGCGACTTTCCCTCTATTCGTCACCCCGGAGGAGCCTCGCGAGAGGCGACATCCGGGGTCCATGGCTGGGCCGGGCGCGGGCTGCGGAATGGACCCCGGCTCGCGGGCTTCGCCCTTGGCCGGGGTGACAGTCTGTAGTGCTGCGAGCGCCCTACTGGTTCATGCTGTCGAAGAAGTCGGCGTTGTTCTTGCTCTGCTTCAGCTTGTCGAGCAGGAACTCCATGGAGTCGGTGACGCCCATGGGCATGAGGATGCGGCGCAGCACCCACATCTTGGAGAGCATGCCCTTGTCGACCAAGAGCTCCTCCTTGCGGGTGCCGGACTTGCCGATGTCGATCGCCGGGAAGGTGCGCTTGTCGGCCAGCTTGCGGTCGAGCACGATTTCCGAGTTACCGGTGCCCTTGAACTCTTCGAAGATCACCTCGTCCATGCGGCTGCCCGTGTCGATCAGCGCCGTGCCGATGATGGTCAGGCTGCCGCCCTCCTCGATGTTCCGCGCGGCACCGAAGAAGCGCTTGGGCCGCTGCAGGGCGTTGGCGTCGACGCCGCCGGTCAGCACCTTGCCGGAGCTCGGCACCACGGTGTTGTAGGCGCGCGCGAGGCGGGTGATGGAGTCGAGCAGGATGACCACGTCCTTCTTGTGCTCGACCAGGCGCTTGGCCTTCTCCAGCACCATCTCGGTCACCGCCACGTGGCGGGTCGCCGGCTCGTCGAAGGTGGAGGATACCACCTCGCCCTTCACCGTGCGGTCCATGTCGGTGACCTCTTCCGGGCGCTCGTCGATCAAGAGCACGATGAGATAGACCTCGTCGTGGTTGCTCTCGATGGCCTTGGCCAGGTTCTGCAGGATCATGGTCTTGCCGGTGCGCGGCGGCGCGACGATCAGGGCGCGCTGGCCCTTGCCGAGCGGCGCCGTCAGGTCGATCACCCGGTTGGTCATGTCGCGCACCGTCGGGTCCTCGATCTCAAGCGTCAGCTTGGAGTCGGGATAGAGCGGGGTCAGGTTGTCGAAGTTGACCCGGTGGCGCGCGTTCTCCGGCGGGTCGAAGTTGATCTGGTTGACCTTCAGAAGCGCGAAATAGCGCTCGCCTTCCTTGGGCGCGCGGATCTGCCCTTCCACCGTGTCGCCGGTGCGCAGGCCGAAGCGGCGCACCTGGCTCGGGCTGACATAGATGTCGTCCGGGCCCGGCAGGTAGTTGGCCTCCGGCGAGCGCAGGAAGCCGAAGCCGTCTTGCAGCACCTCGAGCACGCCGGAGCCGAAGATGGCCACCTCGTTCTCGGCGAGATGCTTGAGGATCGCGAACATCAGCTCCTGCTTGCGTAGCTGGCTGGCGGTCTCGATCTCGAGCTCTTCAGCGTAGGCCAGCAGGTCTGCCGGCGTTTTCTCTTTCAGTTCTTGAAGGTTCATGAAGGGGTCGGCCCGTCTTGGAGGATCCGGTGTCTTGAAGGAGTAAGAGAACGGCTGAACACAGCACGTTCGGAGAAGCTGCTTGGTCTAAGGCCCGAAAAAGCTGTCGGCAGTTTCTAGGTCCGCCCCCGCTTCATGAGCGTAGCCGGTCTGAGCGGAGCTATTCGCGGCGGGGAACAGAGGCTCCAGAACGGAGCGGACGCTTGTTATTTAAGGAACGGCGCGGCGCGCCTCAAGTGTTGTGATGGCGGCTAATCAACGATTGCAGCAAGACTGTCAAGACTTGGTAAAGCGCGGCCCCCTTCAGCCGCCGTCCACGGTCCCTCAGAAGGGCTTGGCGACGGCGAGGATGACGATGAGGATCATCAGCACCGTCGGGACCTCGTTCATCATGCGATAGAACTTGTCCGAGTGCTTATTCCGGTCGGCCTCGAAGTCCTTGCGCCAGCGACCCATGAAGCCGTGTATGGCGAACATGCCGAAGAGCAGCAGGAACTTGGCGTGCATCCAACCGCTGGTCCAGAGCTCCTGCTGCACGAAGAGAAAGAGCCCGACCAGCAGCGCGACGATCATCGCCGGGTTCATGATGTACTTCAGCAGGCGCCGTTCCATGACCTTGAAGGTCTCGGAGGTCTCCGAGCCGGGCGCGGTCTGGGCGTGATAGACGAAGAGCCGCGGCAGGTAGAGCAGCCCAGCCATCCAGGCGATAACGGCAATGACGTGAAGCGCCTTGAGATAGGGATAGGCGGCGTACAGGCTTTCCATCTCTGAAAGACCCTCAGGGCTGGAGGACGGTGGTCGTCAGTCTTGCGGCTCGAGCGGAGAGCGCGTTGCCGCCACGCTGGGACGCCGGCCCATGGCTTCCAGGAAGCGCAAGGGCCAGCCCGCCTCTTCAAGCAGAGCCGCCCCCTCCGGCGCAAGCTGCATATAGCGGAGCATGGGGTAGGCGTGGCAGTCGGCGAGGGACGGCCGGTCGCCGAGGAAAAGGTCGGTCCCTTCGCGCAAATCCGCCAAAGCCTTTAGGCATTTGCGAGATTTCTCGACCCCGGCCGCGATCACCGCCGCGTCGCTGGTGCCGCCTTCCTGCGGCTTTCGGACGCGCTCGACGAAGAGCTCCCAGACGAAGGGGCGATAGCCGTAGCTGTCCAAGACAGCGATGGTCTGCCGCATGCGGGCGCGCGCCCGCGGCTCATCCGGCACCAGCGCCGGGCCCGACAGAACCTCATCGAGATACTGGGTGATGGCAACGGTCTCGTAGAGCCTGAAGCCGTCGTGCGCGATGGCCGGGATCTTGCCGAAGGGATGACGCTCTAGATAGCCCGCCGGAACGCCTTCGTCGGCGAAAATGTCGACCGGCTCCAGCAGGTACTCGGCTTGCTTCTCTTCCAGGACCAGGCGGACGATGCGGACGTAGACGCTATAAGCTGCCCCATAGACGACGAGACTGCTCATCGGCTGGCGGCAGTCGCGGCGGCGGCGCGCTCTGGCGCGCCGAGCCAGCCGGCAAGCTCCTCTTCGATCAAGTCCGCCAAGAAACGCAGATGCCCCGGCGAGTCGTTGAGGCAAGGAATGTAGGTGAAGTTCTGCCCGCCGTTTTCGAGGAAGGTCTCGCGCACGCCGATGTCGATCTCCTCCAGGGTCTCGACGCAGTCGGCGGCGAAGCCCGGCGTGATCACCGCGATGTTCTTGACGCCGGACTGGGCCAGCTCCTCCACCGTCACGTCGGTGTAGGGCTGCAGCCACTCCTTGGGGCCGAAGCGGGACTGGAAGGTGATGCGCAAGCGCTCCTCCGGCCAGCCGAGCTCCTCCCGCAACAGCCGCGTCGTCTTGTGGCAATGGCAGTGGTAGGGGTCGCCCTTGTCCAGATTCTCCTTCGGCAGACCGTGGTAGGAGGCGAGCAGCACCTCCGGCTCCCAGTCTAGGCTCGCGTAGTGCGCACGGATGGAGTCGGCCAGCGCCCGGATGTAGCCCGGATGATCGTGATAGGCCGGCATGGTACGCACCGCGGGCTGCCAACGCTCCTTCATCAGGGCGCGAAAGGCCTGATCGCAGGCCGTGGCGGTGGTGGCGGCGCTGTATTGCGGATAGAGCGGAAACACCAGGACGCGCTGACAGCCCTGGTCGATCAGCTTGCGAACGCCGCTCTCCGTGGAGGGATTGCCGTAGCGCATGGCAAACTCGACGCTGACGTCGCGGAAGCGCGCCGACATCATGTGCTTGAGGCCCTCGGCCTGGTCGCGGGTGATGGTCAGCAGCGGCGACTCGTTCTTCTCGCGGTTCCAGATCTCCTGATAAGCGTGGCCGCTTTTCTTCGGGCGCACGGTCAGGATGATGCCTTGCAGGATGGGCTGCCAGAGCCAGGGCGACAGCTCGATGATGCGCCGGTCGCTGAGAAACTCCGAGAGATAGCGCCGCATGGACCAATAGTCCGTGGCGTCCGGCGTCCCCAGATTGAGCAGCAGCACACCGATGCGGGGCGGCTTGATCGGCGGATGATCGCGCGGCAAAGCGCTGACGACGTCTGGAGAAGGGGCGGCAGCCTCCATCAATTCCACTCTGTTCGACATTTAAAAATCCTATCGGCCCTCACGCCGTTGCCGGCGCTGACTGGGTAGATAGGCCGTTCTCCGCTGTATTCGAGCCTCCGCGCAAGCGCTCGATCAAGCGGGAAACGTGCTCCGGCGGCGTTTTCGGCAAGATGCCGTGGCCCAGGTTGAACACGAAGGGCCCGCCCGACAGGGCACCGACGATCTCGTCGACCGCGCGATCGAGCTCCGCCCCGCCGGCCATGAGCTGCAGCGGATCGAGATTGCCCTGGACGCAGACGTGGGGCTGCAGCGTCTCCGCCGCCCAGCCCAGCGGCACGGTGGTGTCGAGCGAGACGGCGTCGCACCCTGCCTCCTTGGCAACCGCCTCGTAGAGCAGACCCGCGCCGCGCGGAAAGAGGATCACCGGGATGTCCGGATGGGCCGCCTTCACCTTGGCGGTGATCGCCTTCATGGGCTCCAGGCACCAGCGACGGAAGTGCCGCTCCGGCCAGACGCCGGCCCAGGAATCGAAGATCTGCACCGCCTCGGCGCCGGCGACGATCTGGCGGCTGAGGTGCTGTGCGGTCGCCTCGACCAAAAGGTCGATCAAACGCTGGAAGCGCTCCGGTGTGCCGTAAGCCCAGCTCTTGCCCGTGGCGAAATCCTTGCTGCTGCCGCCTTCCAGCATGTAGCTCGCCACTGTCCAGGGCGCGCCGGCGAAGCCGATCAAGGCTGTGCTTGCCGGGATGGCCGCCTTGATGCCGGCGACCGCCTGATAGACCGGCTGCAAAGCCTCCTCCATCCGGGGCAGCGACAGCGCTTCAAGGTCCGCTTCGCCCGTCAGCGCTTCCAGCTTCGGCCCCTCGCCTTCGACGAACCAGAGCTTCTGGCCGAGTCCGTGGGGCACCACCAGGATGTCGGAGAACAGGATGGCCGCGTCGAAGCCGTAGCGTCGCAGCGGCTGCAAGGTCACCTCGACGGCGAAGTCCGGCTTGTAGCAGAGATCCAGGAAGCTGCCAGCTTCCTTTCGGCTCGCCCGATACTCCGGCAGGTAACGCCCGGCCTGACGCATCAGCCAGACGGGAGGCGGAGAAACGGACTGGCCCGCAAGGGCGGCGAGGAAGGGTTTCTGATCGGTCATTCAGCGCATGGGATGCTTTCGTCCCCTACCCTGTTAAAACAAAACTTATAAGAATAAAACTTGGTTGAACTTGTTGTTGGCGGGCGAGAGCTGGGGAAGACTCGCCCCTGGCCGGGACCCGCGCATTCTGCGCAAGCCTCGGTCCCTGTCGGGGTGCCCTGTTTATCCTTTTTTCTCGACAGAGAGGGACTCCTCTTCTCTCGGCGAGTCGCTCCGCTGCTTGATTGGCGTGACAAAGGGGGATAAGCGGTTTTTCCGCGTTGTAGGGGGCCGTTTGTCCTCTGCTCTCCTGGTGAGAGCGTCAGGGGGATAAACGCCATCGAAAATAGCCTGACGGCGGGGCAAGAAATCGCGGGCGCAAGAGCGACTCCGAGTTATCCCCGCTGACTCGATGGAGTGTGGAGCGATCAACCAGCAGCCGATCAAGCACCTTCACCTGGTCTCCGATGCGACCGGAGAAACGGTCAATTCCGTGGCGCGGGCCTGTCTGGTCCAGTTTCGCAGCATCACCGCGATCGAGCATGCCTGGACCCTGGTGCGCACCCAGCGGCAGATGGAACGGGTGCTCGAGGGCGTGCGGCGCAATCCCGGCCCCGTGCTCTATACCGTGGTCAATCCCGAGCTCAGGCGGCAGCTCGCCGACTGTTGCCGGCAGATCGGCGTCGCTGGGATTTCCGTGCTCGATCCCGTGATGGCTGCGCTGGCCTCCGAGTTTCAGGAGGAGAGCAGCAACCGCCCGGGCCTGCAGCATGAAATGGATGCGGAGTACTTCGACCGCATCGAGGCCATGCACTACACCATGGCGCATGACGACGGGCAGCTCGCCGACGATCTCACCCAGGCCGACGTGGTGCTGGTCGGCGTCTCGCGCACCTCCAAGACGCCGACCTGCATCTATCTCGCCAACCGCGGGGTGAAGGCTGCCAATGTCCCGCTGGTGCCTGGTGTCCCCCCGCCCGACGGCCTGCTGCACGCCACCCGGCCGTTGGTCGTCGGCTTGACCAAGGACCCGGCGCGCCTGGTGCAGATCCGGCAAAACCGCATGCGGCAGATGACCGACGGGGAGCAGGACAGCGACTACACCGACTTCGAGGCGGTGAAGCAGGAGATCGCCGAGGCCCGCCGGCTCTATGCCAAGCAGGGCTGGATGGTCATCGACGTCACCCGCCGATCGATCGAGGAAACCGCGGCCGCCGTGCTGACCATGCTCAAGGACCGCGGGCAAGAGGGCGTGTCTTGAGCGCCGACGGCCTCCGGCCACTGTCGTCCTTTCCCATGGGTGAGGCGGCCGCGCCGCTGGTGCTGGCCTCGGCCAGTCCCTCCCGCCGCGCCATGTTGGAGAATGCCGGGCTCAGCTTTTCGGTTCATCCGGCAGCGGTGGACGAGGACGCGGTCAAAGAATCCCTGAAGGCGGAGGGGGCCAGCGCCGCGCGCACGGCGGAAACCTTGGCCGAGCTGAAGGCGCAGCGGGTCTCCGCCAACTATCCGGGGAGCTTGGTGATCGGCGCCGACCAGATGCTGGAATGTGAGGAGCGCTGGTTCGACAAGCCCGCCGACCGCGACGGGGCCGTCGAGAGCCTGCGCGCGCTGCAGGGGCGCAGTCATGTCCTCTGGTCGGCCGTCTGCCTGGTGCGCGATGGCAGCCGCATCTGGCATCACGGCGCCCCGGCCCGCATGACCATGCGGCCGCTCTCCGACGACTTTATCGCGGCCTACCTGGATAGCGTCGGCGATAAGGCCCTGAGCTCGGTCGGCGCCTACCAGCTCGAAGGTCTCGGCGCCCAGCTCTTCAGCGGCATCGACGGCGACTTCTTCACCATTCTCGGCCTGCCGCTCTTGCCTCTGCTTGAGGTGCTGCGCGCCAACGGGGTGCTGGTGCGATGATCCTCTCCGGCCGTGCCGCCCTGGCCGGCGTTCTGGGCTGGCCCGTGTCCCATTCCAAGTCGCCGCGCCTGCATGGCTATTGGCTGGAGCGGCATGGCATCGACGGCGCCTACCTGCCCCTGCCCGTCGCGCCGGAGAGCTTCGCAACCGCGGTGCGGGCGCTGGTCGACTTCGGTTTCCGCGGTGCGAACGTCACGGTCCCCCACAAGGAAGAGGCCCTGGCGCTGGCGTTAGCCGATGAGGCGGACGACAATGCCAAGCGCATCGGCGCGGCCAATACCTTGGTCTTTCGCGACGGCTGCATCGTGGCGAGCAACACCGACGGTTTCGGCTTCCTCGCCAACCTCGAGCAGGGCGCCCCCAGCTGGCAGCCTGAGGCGCCGGCTCTGGTGCTCGGTGCCGGCGGTGCGGCGCGTGCGGTGATCGTCGCGCTGCTCGACAGCGGCTGCCGTGAACTCAGACTGTGCAACCGTACGGCCGCGCGCGCCGAGGTTCTGCGCGATACCTTTGGCGGCAGCGTGAGGGTGGTTCCTTGGCAGGAGCGGGAGGCCGCGCTGACCGACCTCGGCCTGCTGGTCAATACGACCAGTCTCGGCATGGAAGGCCAGCCTCCGCTGTCGCTCGATCTCGCCAGGCTGTCCGCCTCGGCCGTGGTCAACGACCTGGTCTATGCGCCTTTGGAGACGCCGCTGCTCGCCGCCGCGCGCCGACAGGGCAACCCGGCGGTCGATGGTCTCGGCATGCTGTTGCACCAGGCGCGCCCGGGCTTCGAAGCCTGGTTCGGCGTCCGCCCAGAAGTCGATGCCGCCCTGCGCGACTTCGTGCTTGCGGGCTAGCGCGGTGGTGTTGGGGCAGTCATGGTCGATGCGGTGACTCATTCGACTGACCTTACTGCACTCATTGTCACCCCGGCCTTGAGCCGGGGTCCATCTCGAAGCTTGGCGCGGGCCGAGACATGCCTTCGGCAACTCGCTGCGCGAGCCCGGACACGCTCTCGCGGCCGGGATGACGATCTGTGGTGCTGTACCTTCTCTTGTCCGCTCCGCGGACACCCCCCCACCCTAACCCTCCCCCTCGCTGGGGGGAGGGACTCGTGATTTCACCGCAGCTCCTTACACCTCCCCCCTTGAGGGGGAGGTCGGCGCCGCTTCTTTATCTTGCGGTGCCGGCCCGCACCCCCGCCCGACCAGCCCATGGCATGGTACCCTATTGGGTTGGTCGGGCGGGGGTGCGGGCTGGAGCCGAGAGGAAAGCCGACGCCGGGACGGGGGGCTGCACGGATCTCGAAAGCACACCAAAGTCGGGGCGGGCGCCTAGATGCTGATCCTCGGCCTGACCGGTTCGATTGGCATGGGCAAGTCGACGGCGGCCGGCATGCTCCGCCAGCTCGGCGTGCCGGTGCATGATGCGGATGCCAGCGTGCATCGCCTCATGGCCAAGGGCGGGGCCGCCGTACCGCAGATCGCCGCGCTCTTTCCTGAGGCGGTGCAAGACGGTCAAGTCGACCGCGGCCGCCTGGGCCAAGCGGTGTTCGGCGATGCGGCCGCGCTGCGAGGGCTGGAGGGCGTGCTGCATCCGCTCGTCCGCCGCAGCTCGGACCGCTTTCTCCGGCAACAGGCCCGGCGGCGCCAATGGCTCGCCGTGCTGGACATCCCCCTGCTCTACGAGACCAATGCTGCCGGGCGCTGCGATGCTGTGCTGGTGGTCAGCGCGCCTGCCTGGCTGCAGCGCCAGAGGGTGCTGGCCCGCCCGGGCATGACGGCAGAGCGCTTCGCTGCCATCTCCGCAGAGCAGGTACCGGACCGAGAAAAGCGGCGCAAAGCCGATTATGTTGTGGAAACCGGCTTGAGCAAACGCAACACCTTGTGTCAGCTTCAAGCGGTCCTCAAGGATATGAAAGACCGGCGACCGCAGGCCTGGCCGCCCCGGACCAACGTGGGCCGGCCGCGATAGATCCGGGGACCGCCGGAGGAGAGCGCCGATGCGAGAGATCGTTCTGGATACCGAGACCACCGGGCTCGACCCCAATGCGGGTCACCGCCTTGTCGAGGTGGCCGGCGTCGAGCTGGTCAACCATGTCGCCACCGGCACCCATCGCCGCTGGTACATCAATCCGGAGCGGGACATTCCGGCGGAGGCTCAGGCGGTCCACGGCCTGACCGAAGAGTTCCTCAAGAACGAGCCGGTCTTTGCCGCGGTCGCTGAGGACTTCCTGCATTTCATCGGCGATGCCACGCTGGTCATTCACAACGCCGAGTTCGATCTCAAGTTCCTCAATTACGAGCTGGCCCGGCTCGGCAAAGCATCGATACCCAGCAGCCGCGCGGTCGATACTGTCGCGCTCGCGCGCGCCAAGCATCCTGGGGCGCGGGTCAGCCTCGATGCCCTCTGCCAGCGCTACGGCATCGACAACGCCCACCGCACCCTGCACGGCGCCCTGCTCGACTGCGAGCTTCTGGCCGAGGTCTATCTCGAGCTGCGCGGCGGCCGCGAGCCGGGTTTCGGTCTTGCACTTGCCAGCCACGCCGAAGCGGAGAGCGCCTTGGAGGAAGAGTCGGCCGCGCGCGCGCCGCGCCCGCCCCGGCCCCACGCCCCGAGCGCCGAGGAGCTGGAGGCGCACAAGGCCATGCTGGGCCGCCTCACCGACCCGATTTGGTTGGATAGGTAGGCGCCTTCGGCGCCAGCCCGCTTCCCCGTCCGGCCACACGCGATTCTCTCTAGACGGGCCTCCTGCCGTTGGGCGGATGCAAGAGCTCCTTGCGACCGTAGCGATCAGATCTGCCTATCGCCTGGCGTCGCGAACCGCTTTTGGTTGCGCAGAAGGGGCACTTTACAGCCCTGGGAAATCAATGATACCAATCATATAAACATAAATAATGTGGTTTTGGGTTGCGCCGGTTTTGCCGGCTCGTCTTTGCGAGGCGTGCAGCGTGGCGCGGCGTTCGAGGGGCCGGATGGGGAACACCGGGGGCCGGTCTCTCGGGCCGCGGCCGTCGTTCACGCCGACTCTTACCTCTGGAATTCCTCTCTCTCCTCAGGCGTTTCCTCCGCCTGCGGCGCAAGCTCGGCGGTGTAAGGCGCTTGGGCGCTGACCGGCTGGTAGGGCTCCTGCTCGGCGTCGGGCACCGGCTCCCGCCGGGTCACGCGGTAAGCGACGAAGAGCGCATAGGCCGCCGCCACCACCAGGGCGATGACCATGAAGGCGCGCGGCCCGACGATGGGCGTCAGCGCCGTGGCGATCCCTGGCAGCACCAGGCCGGAGAGTGACCAGGCGACCATCAGGGTGCTGGAGAGCGAAACGTAGTATTGCGGGTCGGCCCGGTCGTTGGCGTGGGCGTTGGCGATGGCGTAGATCGACTCGGTGGCGCCGCTCCACACGGCAAAGAGCAGCACCAGCCAAAGTAGATGCGGATGCCCGGCCTGGGTGGCGATGGCGGCGCAGACGGCGACCAGGACCGCGGCGCCGATCAGCACATAGCGCCGGTCTATACGGTCCGAGAGGGCGCCGAGCGGCATCTGCACCGCCAGCATGCCGAACTGCATCAGGAACATGAGCAGCGCGATGTCCGCTTGGGGATAGCCCTCGGCGGCGGCATAGATCGGCGCGAAGCCCTGCAGCAGCATGGTGAGTCCGCCGACGGCCAAGAGCCCCACGAGCCCGACCGGAGAGATGCGCCAGACCGCGCGGGGGGCGATATGCACCGCTTCGGGCGGACCGGGCGCGGTGAGGCGTGTCAGGCTCACCGGCAGAATGGCCAGTGTGGCGAAGAAGATGGCAAGCAGCGGCGCGGTTTGTCCCTCGATCGAGACGAAGCGCAGGATGAAGGAGCCGGCGCCAAGGCTGAGCACGTAGCTCATATAGAAGAGCGCGATGACCTTGCCGCGCCACTCGTTGGCGGTGGCGTCGTTGAGCCAGCTTTGGCTGACCACGAAAAGCCCGGCGATCGCGAAGCCGTAGAGCGCGCGGGACAGCACCCAAAGCAGCGGTTCGGTGCCGACGGCGATCAGCAGCACCGAAAGGACGACGGCGGCGGCCAGGGTGGCGAAGACGCGCGCATGACCGACCCGCCGCACCATGTGGCCGACGAAAAGACAGCCGGCCAAGCCACCCGCCGACAGTCCGGTCAGCACCGCGCCGGCGACCCAGGGCTCGAAGCCGGTGAAGGCCAGCTTCAGCGGCACATAGGCGAAGAGGATGCCGTTGCCCACGGCGAGCGAGGCCATGGACAGGATGATGCTCGCCACCGCCAGGGGTGGCGAGGGCACGGCGCGGGTTACTGTTTCGGCCGGAGGGCTGTCGCTGTTTGCGGTCAAAGGGGGTCTTTTTCGGGTTTCGGCGTCAGCTCTGCTCCTTCCTTGTGAGTCTGTCTCGCCCATCAGCGACCTGCGCCACAACCCACTGGCGTCGGTGCCCCACCGGCGCCTGCAGCCCGTCCCTATTGTGGCCTCCACCGAAGGCTCTGTGACAGCGGAGGTTGCGCGCCATCGATCGTCCAGAAGTCTGGCGTCGCGGAACACTCTGTGATAGAAATAACCGCACAATCACTAAGAATTTGGCGGGCCAGTCACTGCACGCGCGGAATCGGGATTCGAGGGTCTAGGGGAGTTGCACAGAATGAAGAGAATCGTTTCGTCCCTTCGTCGGGCGCTGGTCGCCCCTGTCGTGCTCGGCGGCCTGCTCGCCCTGCCGGTCGCCGCCGTGGTCGCGCCGGCGCAGGCGGCCGTCATCTACGATTTCGTCTGCACCGCGCCAACCGCCGACTGCGGCGGCGACAGCCAGTTCGGCGGCTACTTCGAGTTTTCCGATGCCGCCGTGGCCGCCGGCAGCTTCGACGGCAGCGGCGGTAACTGGGTCAGCTTCGTCTTCACCAGCGGCATCGCCGGCGTGACCTATACACTGCCCAACCTTTTCAATGAACTGGCCGATGCCGCGTTTGTTTTGACCGACGACCGCAGCCGCATTCTGTCGATCACCGACACTAAGCAATTCAGCTCGATTCTCACATTTCTTCTGGGCAGCGAGGGGCTCGCCATCCGAGAAGTCACCTGCCAGAACATCACCTGCGAAGTGTGGGATATCCGCGACGGCCGCTTCATTACCGGCGAGTGGGTGCGGCGGGCCGCAGAGCTGAGCACGCCGGGCACGCTCGCGCTCTTCGGCCTCGGCCTGGCTGGCCTGGTCGTCCTGCGCCGACGGCGGGCGTAGAGGGCCCGAGCTGAGCAGCCGGCGGCGCATCAGGCGATGCTGCCGCGACTTACCCACGCCATTTGGTTGGATAGATAGGCGGCATTGCCTCCGCGATTGTTGTTCCAGAGCGGTCGGCGATTCGGCCTCTTACAGACTGTCACCCTTGGGCGAGGCCCACTGGGCCTTCATGCCCGGGGCCGAGTTCCGAGGGTCCACGCCGGCATTTCGCGCGGGCTGATGAGTGGATGCTCGGGACGGGCTTTTGGCCCGCCCAAGCATGACGATGGTACGGGGCGTCTGGCGGCGAGCGAACTGGCCGACGACCCCACCTAAGCCTCCGCTTCGGCGTCGCTCGGCGCTTCCGGTGTGTCGGAGGCGGGAGCCTCGCTGGCCCCGCCGGCCGCGTCCTCCACATCGTACTGCTTCTGGCGGAACAGCTCGGCGAAGTTGATCGGGTTGATCAAGAGCGGTGGAAAGCCGCCGTCCCGCGTGGCGTCGGCGATGATGCGGCGGGCGAAGGGGAAGATCATCGAGGGCGCTTCGATGAACAGCAGCGGACGCACCTGCTCGGGCTGCACGCTCTCCTTGATGCTGACCAGGCCGCAGTAGTCCAGCTCGATGACGAAGACCGCCCGGCCCTCCACCGTGGGATTGGCGCTCATCTTCAGCGCCACCTCGTAGATACGATCCTGCAGCTTGCTGGCGGAGACGTCGATGGCGACCTCCATCTGCGGCGCCTGCTGCTGCAGCATGGTGAAGACGCGCGGCGCGTTGGGATTCTCGAAGGAAAGGTCCTTGATGTACTGTGTGTGCAGCACGAGGGGTTGGTCGGCGATGGCGCCGGCCGCCTGTTGCTCGGCATCGGACATGGGAAATCCTCTTGTTGGTCGGCGCCTGCTAACACGGCATCGCCGAGGCGGCAACGGCTCAGCTCAGGGTGTCTGCACGGCGGGAATCAGCGGCGCCATGGGCGGGACCTTCGGGTGGCTCTCCAGCGGATTGCAGGACACCACCTGGCAGTTGCCCACCTCGTGTCCCGTCAGGGCACGGATGAAACCCCAGTGGCTGATGACCAGCGCACCGCCCCAGTCGCCCCCCTCCCGCATCTTCGCGCGGAAGGCCTGGCTGCGCGCGGTCAAGCTGGCCTCGGTCTCGTCCAACGGCAGCCACCAGATCTCCTCCAGATCGCCGAAGTCGTGGTCGGGCCAGCGCCGCTCCAGCGCCCGACGCGAGGTGCCGATGTCGCAATGGAAGAAAGCGCGCTCGCCGACCAGCTGTTCGACAGAGACCGGCAGCTTGAGCCGCCGGTTGACGATCTCCGCCGTTTCCAGGGTGCGGTGATAGGGCGAGACGATGATCCGGGAGACGGATTGCCCCGCCAAGGCGCCGGCCAACTCCTCCGCCTGGCGCCGCCCTGCCTTGGTGAGCGGCGGATCGACAATGCCGGGGTCGCGCCGGTGGCGGCCGAAATGCAGGTTGAAGTGAGATTGCGCGTGACGGGCCAGAAGCAAGACGACTAGTCCCTATCCCTGTCCGGGCCCTTATCCGAAGATCTGGGGCTTTCGTTCTCGTCGGTCACATCGACATAGTCGCCTTCCAGGGTCGGTCCAGGCTGCTTGGGGCGCGACCAGCCGCGACCGGGATGCGGCGGCGGGTCTCCCGGCCTTTGCGGACCCGGTCGGCCCCCCGGACCGCCCCCTGGACCGCCGGGCCCGCCCGGTTGCGGGCCGAAGCCGCCACCGGCGCGATGCATGCGCACCCGGGTCATGCGGCCGCCCAGGCGCTGGCGCAGCAAATCGCGGATCGGCGGCATCAGCAGCAAGAAGCCGACCGCGTCGGTGAAGAAGCCGGGGGTCAGCAGCAGGAAGCCACCGATCAGGAGGCAGGCGCCGTCGAACAGCTCCTTGGCCGGGACCTGTCCGGCGTCCATCTGGCTCTGCGCCCGGCGTAGGGTCGCCAGTCCCTGTTGCCGCAGCAGCATGGTGCCGACCACGGCGGTCAAGATGATCAGCCCCAGGGTCGGCCACAGGCCGATCCACCCGCCGACCTCGATGAAGAGGCCGATTTCGATCAGGGGAACCAGGATGAAGGCGGCGAGAAGGAGTAGTGCCATCCTTGCCCTTTTATTCGCGCTTTCTTATGTAGTGAAGGGTCCGCAGATAAGATACAAGGCGGTATATGGGTTGTGTTGCGGGCTTCGAGAGCCCAGAAATGCCCAGCCTCCCGACGAGTCCCAGAGACGTATGAGCGACGGCCTCCTAAACATAGTGTTCATTGCTGCAATTGCGGCCTTTCTTATTCTGCGGTTGCGCAGCGTACTCGGTCGTCGCGATGGCCATGAGGGGCGCTCGGACTTCGACCCCTTCCAGCAGCGCGAGTCGGCGGCGGCCCAGGGTAACGACAAGGTGATACACCTGCCGGACAGCCGGCCGAACGAGGCCGAGCCGTTGAGCGAAGAGGCGCTGGACGAAGAGTTTGCCGGCAGCCCGGCGGCCGAGGGCCTGAAGGACATCAAGCGGGCCGACCCGAGCTTCGACGCCGCGGGCTTCGCCGAGGGTGCCAAGGGCGCCTTCGAAATGATCATCACCGCCTTCGCCAAGGGCGACCGCGACAGCTTGCGTCCGCTGCTTTCCAATGACGTCTTCGAGGAGTTCGCCGGCAGCATTTCGGCGCGGGAAGAGGCCAACGAGACTCTGGAGACGACCTTGATCGGCATCCGCGAGTCCGAGATCGTCGAGGCCGAGCTGCAGGGCCGCACCGCTTTCGTGACCGTGCAGTTCGTCTCGGAGCAGGTCAACGTAACCCGCGATTCCGAGCACCGCATCGTCGACGGCGATCCCAACGAGGTGGCCGTCATCACCGATATCTGGACCTTCGCGCGCAACACCCGCAGCCGTGACCCCAACTGGGCCCTCGTCGCCACGCGCTCGCCGAGCTGAGTTTCCTAGCTTGGCCGGCCTCCGCTGGTCTATCCCGCTTTTCCTGGCATTGTTTTTGGCCGCCTGCGAGCGCGCGCCTGAGGAAGGCGTGCCGGATCGGCCGGTCTCCGTCTGGCAGCCGGTCGACTATGCTTCGCTGGACGGCTGGGCCGAGGACGATCATGCCGCGGCCCTCACCGCGCTGCGGCGCTCCTGCGATCGCCTGGAGCGGCGGCCGGCGGACCGGCCGATGGGTCAGGATGCGCGCGCCGGCACGGTCGCCGACTGGCTGCCGGCTTGCCGCGCCTTGCCCGACGAGGATGCGCCGGCCGAGCTGGCCCGCGCCTACTTCGAAGGCTGGTTCCAGCCGGTGGCGCTGGAAAGCGCTGAGGGGCCGGAGGGGCTGATCACCGGCTATTACGAGTCGGAGCTGGAAGGCGCCTTTGCCCGCGACGAGACCTATGCCGTGCCGATTTACGGCCGCCCGGCCGACCTGGTGGAGGTGCGCCTCGGCGATTTCGACGACGCCCTGCCCCGCCGCACGGTGATCGGGCGGGTCGAGGACGGTCGGCTCAAGCCCTACCACGCGCGGGCGGCGATCGAGGCCGGCGCCATCGACGGACAGGCGCCCGTGGTGATCTGGGCCAAGGACATTGTGGATGTCTTCTTCCTGCAGGTGCAGGGCTCCGGCCAGGTGGTGCTGCCCGATGGCGGCCGCGTCCGCATCGGCTTCGCCGGCTCCAACGGCCTGCCCTTCTATGCCATCGGCCGGGCCCTGATCGACGAGGGCATCATCGACCGCAAGACCGTCTCGATGCAGAGCATTCGCGACTGGCTGCGCGACAACCCGGCCGAAGCCGAGGCGCTGATGCACCGCAACGAGCGCTTCATCTTCTTCCGCAGGATCGAGGGCGACGGCCCGATCGGCGCTCAGGGCGTGGCCCTGACGCCGGAGCGCTCTTTGGCCGTCGACCCGGCCTTCGTGCCGCTCGGTGCGCCGCTCTGGCTGGCGACCACCTATCCGGCGGAGGAGCGGCCGCTCAACCGGCTGATGGTGGCGCAGGACACGGGCAGCGCCATCAAGGGCGTGGTGCGCGGCGACTTCTTCTGGGGCAGCGGCGCGGCGGCCCTGCACTACGCCGGCCGCATGAAGCAGCCCGGCCGCTTCTGGCTGCTGCTGCCGCGCAGCCTGGTACAGGGGCTGAGCTGAAGTCCGCGTTCTATCTTGGCGACAGCAGTATGATTAGGGCCCCCCAGCCACAAGCGCGATGGCCCTGCCCTTTGCCGGGCGCTCTTTCCTGCTATTTTGCCGTCGACGCATTTGGCTTATCTCCTTGAGAGAGCCCAACTGCCTATTCGTTGCGCGTGGAGCTGCCGTGAGATGACCCCTTCGACCCCCAACGTGGGCCTGTTTGTGACCTGTCTTGTCGATCTCTTCCGGCCGAGCGTCGGCTTTGCTGCGGTGGAGCTTTTGGAAGCGGCAGGCTGCCACGTCGCCGTGCCGGCCGCCCAGACCTGCTGCGGCCAGCCGGCCTACAACATGGGCGACCGCGCCGACACGCGGGAGATCGCGCGGCAGACGGTGACGGCCTTCCAGGACTTCGACTACGTGGTGGCGCCTTCCGGCTCCTGCGCTGCCATGATCAAGGAGCACTACCCGGCACTCTTCGCCGGCGAGCCGGAGCTGCAAAGCCAGGCCGAGGCGCTGGCCGAGAAGACCCACGAGCTGATCTCCTTTCTGGCGGACGTGTTGAAGGTGGAGGGCGTGGACGCGCAGTACCGCGGCAAGGTCACCTACCACGACTCCTGCTCCGGCCTGCGCGAGCTCGGCGTCAAGCAGCAGCCGCGGCGCCTGCTCGCCAGCGTCGAGGGCCTCGAGCTGGTCGAGCTCCAGGAAGCCGAGGTCTGCTGCGGCTTCGGCGGCACCTTCTGCGTCAAGTATCCGGAGGTCTCCAACAAGATCGTCGAGACCAAGGCCGAGCATATCGAGGGGAGCCAGGCCGACCTGCTGTTGGCCGGCGACCTCGGCTGCCTGATGAACATGGCGGGCAAGCTCAAGCGCCGCGGCGCCAAGGTCGAGGCGCGGCACGTCGCGGAAGTCTTGGCCGGCAAGCTGGACGCGCCGGCCATCGGCGAAGGCAAAGGGAGCTAGCGCCATGGATTCCACCGCCCACGCCTTCAAGGACAACGCCCACAAAGCGCTCGGCGACCCGCAGCTGCAGGAAGCGCTCGGCAACCTGAGACACGGCTTCACCGAGCGCCGCGCCAAGGCGCGTGACAAGCTGCCCGAGTTCGACGCCCTGCGCGATGCGGCGCGCGACATCAAGAACCACACCCTGGAGCACCTGGACCTCTATCTCGAGCGCTACGAGAGCAAGGTCTCCGAGCAGGGCGGTCAGGTGCACTGGTGCGCCACGGCGGAAGATGCGCGCCGGACGATTCTCGACATCTGCCGTTCGGTCGACGCCAAGCTGGTGACCAAGGGCAAGTCCATGGTGGCCGAGGAGATCGGCCTCAACGACTACCTCGAAGCCAACGGCGTCACGCCGGCCGAGACCGATCTCGGGGAATACATCATCCAGCTGCGCAACGAGCCGCCGAGCCACATCATCGCCCCGGCGGTGCACCTGACCAAGGCGCAGGTCGAGGCCGACTTCCGCAAGAATCACAGCGAGCTGCCGCCCGAGCGCAACCTGGTCGAGCCGGAAGCGTTGGTCGAGGAAGCGCGCACCATGCTGCGCCAGAAGTACCTCGACGCCGACGTCGGCATCACCGGCGCCAACTTCCTGATCGCCGAGACCGGCAGCTCGATCATCGTGACCAACGAGGGCAACGGCGACCTGACCCAGTGTCTCCCCAAGGTGCACATCGTCATCGCCAGCCTCGAGAAGGTGGTGCCGACCCTGGAGGATGTTTCGATCATCCTGCGGGTGCTTGCCCGTTCCGGCACCGGGCAGGAGTTCACCGCCTATACCACCTTCTCCACCGGGCCGAAGCGCGAGGGCGACCTCGACGGGCCGGACGAGTATCACGTGGTGCTGCTCGACAACGGCCGCTCGGCCATGCTGGGCAGCGAGTACCAGGACGTGCTGCGCTGCATCCGCTGTGGCGCTTGCATGAACCACTGCCCGGTCTACAACGCCGTCGGCGGCCACGCCTACGGCTGGGTCTATCCCGGACCCATCGGCGCGGTGCTGACGCCGAGCCTGATCGGTGTCGAGGAGGCTGGGCACCTGCCCAACGCCTCGACCTTCTGCGGCCGCTGCGAGGCGGTCTGCCCCATGCGCATTCCGCTGCCCAAGATGATGCGCCACTGGCGGGAGAAGGAGTTCGAGCGCAACCTGACGCCCACGGCGGCACGCAGCGGCCTGAAGCTCTGGGCCTTCTTCGCCAAGCGGCCGGCGCTCTACGCCATGCTGAACCGCTTCAACGCCCGCCTGCTGCGCGCGCTCGGCGGCCGCAAAGGCAGGCTCAGTTCGCTGCCGCTGGCCGGCGGTTGGACCGATCATCGCGACTTCCCGGCCCCGCAGGGCAAGAGCTTTCAGGAGCTTTGGGCCAAGCGGCAGAACGGCTCGGGTGGCCCCAAGGCATGAGCGGACGCGATCAGATCCTGGGTGCCGTCCGCCGCTCGCTGAAGCGCCAGGCAGAGGACGGCGCCGCCAAGCGGGTGGCCGAGCGCTTGGCCGAGCATCCGCGCGGGCCGGTGCCGGCCCGCGCGCAGCTACCGCATAAGGAGCAGGTGGCGCTGTTCCAGGCGCAGGCGGAAGCGGTACAGACCACGGTCGACCGCCTTGCCGACCTTTCCGAGGTGCCCAAGGCCATCTCCGCCTATCTCAGCAGCCAGAACTTGCCGCAGAGCCTGCGGGTCGCCCCGGATGATCGCCTCGCCGGGCTGCCCTGGCAGGCGGAGGCGCCCTTGCTCCAGGTCGGCGTCGGGCGGGCCGAGGGCGACGACGCCGCCTCCCTCACCCCGGTTTTCGCCGCGGTGGCGGAGACGGGGACCCTGATGCTGCGCTCCGGCCCGGAGACCCCCGTCACCCTCAACTTCCTGCCCGAGACCCATATTGCGGTGGTCTTCGCGAGCCAGATCGTCGGCAGCTACGAGGATGCCTGGCAGCGCTTCCGCGAGGCTGGCAACGACAGCCGCTTGCCGCGGACGGTCAACTTCATCACCGGGCCCTCGCGCACCGGCGACATCGAGCAGACGATCCTGTTCGGCGCCCATGGGCCCAAGCGCCTGCATCTCCTGCTGGTCGACGATGTCCCATAAGCCGAAGGACATGGAGCTTTGGCATCAGGTTGCCCGCAGCGCCAAGCCACTGCGCGGCCGTGACCGACATGCCGTCTACAGCCCGCTCAAGCAGGGTGACGGCAACGACATCGGCGGGGTCGCGCCGCGCCGCAAGGCGGCAGCGTCCCAGTCCAACACGACGCGTCGTGCGGCGAGTGACGGTCAGCTCCCTTCCGCTGCGGCCAAGATGGGTACGGCGAAGCATCGACAGCCCTGTCTTGCCCATGGCCAGGTCGCCGGGGTCGACCGGCGCACGGCGGAGCGCATGAAGCGCGGCCGCATGCAGGTCGAGGCGCGGCTCGATCTGCACGGCCTGACTCAGGCGGAGGCGCACCGCGCCCTCGATGCCTTCGTTGCTGCCAGCCACGATATCGGCCGCCGTTGCGTTCTGGTCATCACCGGCAAGGGACAGGGCAAGCAGGAGGGGGGCGTGCTGCGCGGCAAGGTGCCCCAGTGGCTCAACCAAGCGCCCAATCGCGGCCGGGTACTGGCCTTCGATTACGCGCAACAACGCGACGGCGGCACCGGCGCGCTCTACGTTATGTTGCGCCGCAAACGATGAGGTTGATCACAGTCGCAACCGCAGGAGTTGCAGTAACAGCCGAAATAATGTTCCAATACCAGTTATAGTGCCATTATAGTTAAGTCATAGGCTCACAGCTGGCCTCGGGTCGGAAGGGTCTTTGAGTTTCTAGGTGGGGACCCGGGGAACAAAAAAGCGAAGCGCTTGGGGCCAGGGATTTGGGGAGACTGCGACATGACTCCGTTCGGAGCGCGCTTGCGTAAGCTGCGTGCGCAACGCGGCTTATCGTTGAAGGACATGGCGGCCGGCCTGGGTGTGTCGCCGGCTTACCTTTCCGCTTTGGAGCACGGCCGGCGCGGGCGGCCGAACCGCCGAACCATCCACCGCATCTGCCAGTACTTCCAGATCATCTGGGACGAAGCCGAAGAGCTGGAGGCGCTGGCGCGGATCTCCCACCCACGGGTGGTCGTCGACAGTGGCGGCCTTTCGCCCAAGGCGACGCAGGCGGCGAACCTCCTGGCGCAACGCATTCGCAGTCTCGACGACCAGGCGCTGGATCAGATCCTGGAGGTGCTCGAGGCTCAGGGCCGTGCCGCCAGCGCCAAAGCCTCCTTTACACCGCCAGCGCCCCCCTCAAACGGTTCGCTTGCGGGTTAGAGAACTTCCGCTCGACGACGATCTGGCGCGCCGTGACGGCCTGGCCGTAGTAGCCCTGCATGAAGGACTCGCGCACGATCATCGCGGCGCCGGCCAAAGAGCCGCCGCCGAACAGCCCGACGGCGCTTGAGAAGGAATAGACGTCGGCTTCCAGGTTCGTGGTCGTCGACGCCTCGGTGCCGGCGCCGAAGGGGCCGACCGCAATGGAGAGGTCGCCGCCGAACTTGACGTTGTTCTGCAGGATGGCGTCCAGCCCGCCGTCGGTCATCACCGTAAAGCAGACCTTGGAGACCTGGCCGCCGATCTGCAGGCCGATGCTGCCGCCGGCCAGGGTGTAGAAGGCGGGAGAGCTCCAGCTGCCGTCGACGCCCTTGGCCAGCAGCACGCCGCTGCCGCCCTCGCCGCCGATGATGAAGCCGCCCTTGAAGATGGCCGGGTAGATCATCACGGCGCGCGCGCGCTCGATGTAGGTCGACAGATGCTTGAGTGCGGGCTCACCCTTGGCGGCCAGCATCTCTTCGATGGCAAGGGCGCACTCGGTCACCAGGTCTTCGGCTTTCTTGCCGTCGGACTGCTGCGCCCAGGCCGGGCTCGTGCCGGCAAAGCCGGCGACGCCGCCGGCCAGCGCCAGGCGCAGGAGCTCGCGTCGCGATGGCGTGTGGAGAGATTTGTCCATGGTGGCTCCTCGTTCACAGCCTTATGTGATTCTCTCGATGTTCCTACGGATGGCGCGGTGTTCGCGTCCAGATATTCCAGGACGGCACCACAGGAGAATTGGCCGATCCGCACGTCCCTGGCACTCGGGGACGGCCGGCACAGTCGAGCAAGCCTTTGAGTCCGCTTTTGGTGCGGATTAAGGCAGGCTAAGGCAGCAAATTGACCGCGCTGACCCGCCAGGAGCCTCCGTCCGCGGCATGGCCGTGGGTCAGCGGGCCATCGAAATGCTCGATGCGGGTCAGCGAGAGGTTCTCGATGGTGAAGCCCAGCGCGCGCTCCGGGTGGAGGTCCAGCGCTAAAGCCAGTGCGGCGCGGATGGTGCCGCCGTGTGCGACGCAGACGATGTCGCGGCCGGCATAGGTCGCATTCGCCGTATGGATGCTGTCGCTGACCCGCTGCATCAGATCGACGAAGCTCTCGCCGCCGGGCGGGCGGCTCTCGGCCGGGGTCAGCCAGAAGCGGTGCCACTCCGTGCGATCCGCCAGACGGAGCGCCTCGTGGGTCTGCCCCTGCCAGTCGCCGAAGCTCTGCTCGCCCAGGGCGGCGATCTCCTGCCGCGCTGGTTCTTCTCCGGGCCGATGGGCCAGGAGGCCCTCGGCGGTTTGCTTGGTGCGCACCAGGTGGCTGGTCAGCCAGACGGCATCGGCCGGCAGGCGCGCTGCCTGACCGCGGAAGATGTGCTCCTCAGAGCAATCTGCCGGCAGGTCGCGACTGCCATAGATCACCCCGCCGCTGCGCACCGGGGCGTGGCGGATCCACCACCAGCGCGTTTCGAGGACGCCGTCCGTCATGATTACGAGCCTTGTTTGACTAGCTGAAGAGCGCGACCGCGAAGCAGAGCAGGAGAATCTCCGCCAGCTGCTGGATGGCGCCGAGCACGTCGCCGGTATATCCGCCGATCTGTGCCCGGGCAAGGCGGGTCATCAGCCAGGCGACGGTCAGTGCCAGCGCCAGCGCCACAAGGCCGTGGAGCAGACCGAGGCACAGCACGGCGATGGCCGTGCCGATCGCGAGCGCGAGGATAGCCGTGCGGCGCTTCGGCCGGCTGGCCTCGGCGGCCAGGCCGTCAAGGCGGGCGGTGTCGACGATGAAGCTCGGCAGCGGCAGCAGGGCGCGGGAGAGGCCGTGGGCGACCAGCAGCGCCGGCAAGATGTCATGAGCAGGAAGGGCGGCCAGCGCCGCGGCGCGGGCTGCGATGGAGAGGACGAGGGCGGCTCCGCCATAGCTGCCCAGCCGGCTGTCGCGCATGATCTCCAGCTTGCGCTCGGCCGTCCAACCACCGCCGAAGCCGTCGGCCGTGTCGGCCAAGCCGTCCTCGTGGAAGCAGCCGGTGAAAGCAATGGACGCAGCCAAAGCGGCGATGGCACAGAGCGTGGCCGGCAGGCCAAGCCAGTGACAAAGATAGTATGCCGCGGCCGCCACCAGCGCGACGCTGATCCCGACCAGCGGATAGGCCCAGGCGGAGGCGATCACTTGCTGCGGCGTGATCGTCCCCTCGACGCGCAGCGGCAGCCGCGTCAGGAAGACGTGGGCGATCTTGCAATCGCGCCACAGGCGTTGGAAAAGGCGCCCAGCCAACTAACTTCCTCCCCACCGCCACCTTGGCGGTTCTTGCTTCTATGACTGATGCGCCGGACTGGGCCAAAGAAAAAGAAGCCACCAGCCGAGGTCCAGGTCGATGCCGGGCGCGGGCTGAGGAATGGTTCCCGGCTCACGGTCTTCGCTGACGCGAAGCCCGCGTCCGGGATTACAGTCTGTGGTGTTGCGCCGCCGGCTGACCAGGCCCCTCGGTCGTCACCCCGGCCAAGGGCAAAGCCCGCGAGCCGGGGTCCATGTCGCCGCCGGCGCGGGCTTTGGGAAGACAGTTCATAGGATGGCCAAGCACAAAGGCCGAGCAACAGAGGATAGCGTACGTGGATAGCGAGAAGGAGCCCGACCTCTCCGAGATTCGGGCACTGCTGCAGCGCATGCCGCCGGCCGACAAGGCCGCGGCCGAAGCAGTCGCGGCGCGGCAAGAGCAACTCACAAAGCCGCAGGGGTCGCTCGGCCGGCTGGAAGAGCTGGCGGCCTGGCTGGCCGCCTGGCAGGGGCGCGCGCGGCCCAGGTTGGAGCATCCACGCATCGCCGTCTTCGTCGGCAACCACGGCGTGGCGGCGCAAGGCATCTCGGCCTACCCCCAGGCGGTGACGGCCCAGATGATGCAGACCTTCCTCGACGGCAAAGCGGCGATCAATCAGCTCGCCGCCCTGCAGGAGGCCGACCTGCGGGTCTATGAGATGGCCTTGGAGCAGCCGACCGAGGACTTCACCGAAGGCCCAGCGCTAAGCGAGGCCGACTGCGCCCGGGCCATGGCCTACGGCATGATGGCAGTGGAAGGCGGCTTCGACGTTCTGGCGCTGGGGGAGATGGGCATCGGAAACACCACGGCCGCCGCCGCCCTGTCGATGGGCCTCTTCGGCGGCGAGGCTGCCGACTGGGTCGGCCGCGGCACGGGTCTCGACGAGGCCGGCCTCGCGCGCAAGACGGCCGTGGTGCAGCAGGCGGTGAAGACCAATCAGGCGGCGCTGCCCGACCCGCTCGCGGTTCTCTGTGCGCTGGGCGGGCACGAGCTGGCCGCCATCACCGGTGCGGTCATCGCCAGCCGTCTGGCGCACATCCCGGTGGTGTTGGACGGCTATGCCTGCACCGCGGCTGCGGCCGTGCTGCACGCGGTGGAACCGGGCCTGCTCGACCACTGCGTCGTCGCCCACCGCTCGGCCGAGCCGGGCCACGCGCGCCTGCTTGAGGCCATCGGCAAGGACCCGCTGCTCGATCTCGGCATGCGTTTGGGGGAAGCCAGTGGTGCGGCCCTCTCGCTCTCGCTCCTGAAGGCCGCCTGCGCCTGCCACGACGGCATGGCTACCTTCGCCGAAGCCGGCGTCAGCGGCCCGGAGGGCGGCTGAGGCGCGGCTACGTTTCTGCACGCGCTCTTCGTCTCGGTTCCGCACGGGCCGGGAAATGGATCCCGGCTCAAGGCCGGGATGACAATCTGTAGTGCTGCACCGCCTGTGGCCATCTCCTCGGTTGTCACCCCGGCCAAGGGCAAAGCCCGCGAGCCGGGGTCCATGTCGCCAACGAGCACGGACGGATACATGGTTCCCGGCTCGCCGACTTCGCTCACGCGAAGCCTTTGGCCGGGATGACAGTCAGTGGTGCTTGCGGTCGCTTGGACCTTCCCAAACGCCAGCAGCAGGAAGGTGTGGACCGGAGCCACCTCATCGCGCGCGGCTGATTCACTCCTCAAGCGCAGCGATATCGGTGTCGAAGCTCTGCAAGTATTGTTTCCAGAGCGCGTCTTCCGAACGTGCAGCCAGTGGTGCGATGATGGCACGGCCTTTCCTGAACATCGCCAGGGCCTCTTCAGTCCGGCCCATGGCTTTCAGCACCCCGCCAAGCTTGCCATGGAGGGTGGCAACGTCAGCCTGCCAGCCGGCGTTGCCCGGGTCCTGGCTTGCCAGACGCTCGGCAATCTCCAGGCTCGTTTGGTAGCTGGTTAGCGCGCCGGTGAGATCGCCGCGGGCGCGAAGCAAGTCGCCGACCCTCTCGTGGCTCACCGAAAGATCGTGCCGCCAGACGATGTTGTCCGGGTCCTGGGCTGCCAGACGCTCGCGTATCTCCAGGCTCGCTTGGTGGCTGGTCAGCGCGCCGGCGAGATTGCCCTGGTCCAGCTGCACGTCGCCGACCCTCTCGTAGCTCATCGAGAGATCGTGTTGCCACACGGCGTTGTCCGGGTCCTGCGCTGCCAGGTGTTTCATGATGTCCAGGCTTGCGTCGTAGCTCTTGCGTGCGGCCTCAAGATTGCCCCGCGTCCGCTGCCCATAGCCGACCCTCTCGTGGCTCACCGAGAGATCATGCTGCCAGATGGCGTTGTCCGGGTCCTGCGCTGCCAGACGCTCTCGCACCTCCAGGCTCACCTGGTAGCTCGTCAGCGCGCCGGCGAGATTGCTCTGCTCTATCTGCACGTCGCCGATCCGTTCCTGGCTCACCGAGAGATCGCGCTGCCAGACGGCGTTGTGGGGGTCCTGGGCTGCCAGACGTTGCATGATATCCAGGCTTGCTTCGTAGCTCTTGCGTGCGGCCTCAAGATTGCCCTCGGCCAGCTGCACGTCGCCGATCCTCTCGTGGCTCACCGAGAGCGCACGCTGCCAGCCGGCGTTGTCCGGGGCCTGAGCTGCCAGGCGCTCTCGTATCTCCAGGCTCACCTGGTAGCTCGTCAGTGCGCCGGTCAGATCGCCTCGGTCGAACTGCACGTCGCCAAAGCTATCGTGGCTCGCTGAAAGATCGAGCTGTAAGCCCGCGTTGTTCGGGTCTTGCGCTGCAAGACGTTCGGCCGTCTCCAGGCTTGCCTGGTAGCTGGCCAGCGCGCCGGTGAGATCGCCCTGGTCCAGCTGCACGTCGCCCAGCAGCCTGAGGCCGGCCGCTTCTTGCAATGAATCGCCGGCACGTACAGCGAGCGCGATGTAGCGCCGGAAGGCCCGCTCTGCCTCTGCCAAATCGCCCGATTCGGCGGCGGTCTCGCCCAGGCCGCGCCAGCCTTGGGCATTGTCCGGGTCGAGGGCCGTGGCCCGCCGGAAAGCCGCGACGGCCTTTGCCGTATCGCGCAGGACGGCGAAGGCGCCGAGGTGCCGCGCCGCCTCGGCGGCTTCCTGCAAAGCCGACAGGCCTTCCGCTGCTTTGCGGTCGAGCGTGTCTTGGAAGATCTGCTCTGCAGCTTCGGTGTTTCCTGCCTCCAGCTCTTCCAGCGCCTCCGTGACGCCGTGCGGCGGCGAAGGCTGCTCGGCCTGACTGGCCAGGGCCGTGACGGCTTGGGTGAGCTCCCAGACCTGTGCCTGATAGTCGCCTTCGCGCTCTCGCGCGGCGGCGAGTTCCCGTTCGTGCTTCTTCGTCAGCGTCTCGACAATGGCATCGACGTCGACCTTGGGGCCGGCTGCAAGATGGGCATTCCACGCGGCCAATCCGAAACCCGCAACGATCACCGCGAGAGCGATAAGGAAGCCATAGCGCAGCAAGAGCTTGACGACGGCCCCGCTCTGCCGCGCGGAAATCGGCTGCAGGATCCCCGAGGTGATCAGCGCGCGGTGAATGCCGAACGCCAACAGCAAAACGAAGCCGACGAGGACAAGGGGGTTGCCCAGGTGCGGCGCGATCTTTGCGAAGGCGTCGAGCGGGTCCATGCGCACAGTCTAGTTGGTGGCCGTGACCGAGACTAGACGGCATGGCTACCACCCCTCTCAAGCACTCCTCAGTCGAGGGGAGAGCTTGGCTAAGCGTGAGGTCAGCGCTTTCACTCAGACCGTCATCCTTGGGCGCGCCGCGTAGCGGCGCGACCCGAGGATCCAGCGATAGGCACGGTCCGAGCTTGTGGCTGGACCCTCGGGTCTCGGCCCTGGGCCTCGCCCAAGGGTGACAGTTTGTGGTGTTTGCCGGCGCTTAGACTATCCCGAACGCCAGCAGCAGGAAGGCGTAGACCAGCGCCACCTCCTGCAGGCGCTCGAAGCGCCCGGCGGAGCCGCCGTGGCCGGCTTCCATGTAGGTCTTGAGCAGCAGCATGCGGTCGCCGCCCGCCCCCTCCGATTGGCCCTCGCGCAGGCGGGCCACCCACTTGGCCGGCTCCCAATAGGTCACCCGCGGATCGGTCAAACCGCCCGTGGCTAGGATGTGCGGGTAGGCGCGCGGCGCCAGGTTGTCGTAGGGGCTGTAGGAGCGGATGTAGTCGAAGGCCTCGCGGCTCTCCAGCGGGTTGCCCCACTCGGGCCACTCCGGCGGGGTCAGCGGCAGGTCCTTGTCGCACATGGTGTTGAGCACGTCGACGAAGGGCACCTCGGCCACCGCCGCCTTGAAGAGATCGGGCGCGGCCATGTTGAGCGCGGCCCCCACCAGCATGCCGCCGGCGCTGCCGCCGTGGATGGCGATCTCGCCGCGGCGGCTGTAGCCCTCGGCCGCCAGATGCTCGGCGGCGGCGATGAAGTCCAGGAAGGTGTTCTTCTTCTTCAAGAGCTTGCCTTCGCGGTACCAGGCATAGCCCTTGGCCTTGCCGCCGCGCAGGTGGGCGATGGCGAAGACGAAGCCGCGGTCGACCAGGCTCAGGCGGTTGGTGGAGAAGGCGGCCGGGATGGTGATGCCGTAGGAGCCGTAGCCGTAGAGCAGCAGCGGCGCGCTGCCGTCCAGCGGCGTCTCCTTGCGGCGCAGGATGGAGACCGGGACCTCGGCGCCGTCGTGGCTCGGCGCCAGGATGCGTTCGGAGACGTAGTCGGCCGGGTCGTGGCCGCTCGGCACCTCCTGCTCCTTGCGCAGCACCCGCTCCCGGCTCTCCAGGTCGTAGTCGTAGGTGCGCTCCGGCGTGGTCATGGAGGAATAGACAAAGCGCAGGCTGCGGCTGTCGTACTCGAAGCCGGGCAGGAGGCCGAGGCTGTAGGCCGCCTCCTCGAAGGCGATCTCGTGCGCGGCCTCGTCGCGGAAGCGGGTGACGACGATGCGCGGCAGGCCCTCGACCCGTTCCAGGCGCACGAAGTGGTCGCGCAGCAGCATGAGATCGAGCCGCAGGCAGCCCGGCCGGTGGGGCACCAGCTCGCGCCAGTTTTCTCGATCGAGCCCGTCGAGCGGCGCCTCGCAGATCTTGAAATCCTCGGCCCCGTCGGCGTTGGTCAGGATCAAGAGGCGGTCGCGCGGCGCATCGTGGAAGACGTAGTACTCCTGGTCGCGCAGCCGGGGCGCCACCAGCCGCGGCGGGCTCTCCGGCGCGTCGGCGTCGATCAGGTAGCATTCGCTGGTGGTGTGGTCGTGGGTGTGGACCACGACGAACTGCCGGCTCTCGCTGGTGCCGACGCCGAGGAAGAAGCCGGGGTCGGTTTCCTCGTAGACCAGCACGTCCTCGGCCGGGTCGCTGCCCAGGCGATGGCGGTACAGCTTGCAGGGCCGGTGGTTCTCGTCCTGCACCACATAGAACAGCATCTGGCCGTCCTTGGACCAGGCCATGGCGCCGTTGTTGTCCTGCAGGCGCTCCGGCAGCAGGTCGCCGCTCTCCAGGTCGAGGACGCGGATCTCGCAGTATTCCGAGCCCTTGTCGTCCACCGCATAGGCGAGGTGTCGGTGGTCGTAGGTGTGGCTGACCGAAGCGATCTGGAAATAGGCGGTACCCTCGCTCAGGGCGTCGCCGTCGAGCAGCAAGCTCTCCTCCTCTCCGTCCCGCGGTCTACGGCAATAGAGCGGATGCTGCCCGCCCTCGCGGTAGCGCCGGTAGTAGGCCCAGGCGCCGTCGTTGGCCGGCACCGAGGAGTCGTCCTCCTTGATGCGACCCTTCATCTCCCCGAACAGCGTCTCGCGCAGCGCCTGGGTCGGCGCCATGGTCGCTTCCAGGTAGGCGTTCTCGGCCTCCAGGTACTCGCGCACATCCTCGCGCAGCTTGTCCGGCGCGCGCATCACCTCCTGCCAGTTGTCGTCGCGCAGCCAGGCGTAAGGGTCGTCCCAGCTTTCGCCGTGGGCGCTGTGGGTGACGATGCTGCGGGTGGCTTTTGGGGGAGTGGTGTCCTTGGTCATGGCGACAATTTCTGGCGGCTCCCCTTTCCCCATGTCAACATGGTCCATGTGAACATGCTGCGGCGACGCGACACTCGGACTGACACAATGACGCTTCAGGACCTCCCCACCCCCTGCCTGCTGCTCGATCACGGGCGCCTGCGGCGCAACTGCCAGCGCATGCATTCGCACATGGCGGCGCTCGGTGTGGGGCTCCGGCCACACCTCAAGACGGCCAAGGCGGCGGAGGTGGCGGCGCTGGCCTGCGACTCTCAGCGCCGCATCACCGTCTCCACCCTGGCCGAGGCCCACTTCTTCGCTGCCCGGGGCTTTCGCGACATCACCTATGCCGTGGGCCTGGCGCCCCATAAGGTGGCCGAGGCGGCGGCCCTGCTGCGTGCCGGGGTTGCTTTGCGCTGCCTGGTCGACTCGCCGGAAGCGGCGACGGCCGCCGGAGAGGCCGCCGCGGCGCAGGACGTGACGCTGCCGTTGCTGATCGAAATAGACTGCGGGGACCGGCGCGGCGGCGTCTTGGCCGAGTCCGACAGCCTGCTGGAGATCGCCGCGGCCATCGCCGCACAGCCGGCCCTCACCCTTGCCGGCGTGCTGACCCACGGCGGCCAGTCCTACGCCTGCCGCGATCTCGACTGCGTCCGAGAGGTCGCCGAGACCGAGCGTCACGCGGTGCTGCGCGCGGCCGAGCGCCTGCGGGCCGAGGGTTACGCCATCGAAACGGTCTCCGCCGGCTCGACACCCACAGCCTCCCACGCGGTCAACGGCGAGGGGCTGACCGAGATGCGCCCCGGCGTCTACGTCTTCGGCGATCTCGACCAGATGGCGCTCGGCTCCTGCGAGCTGGAGGACATCGCCGTCACCGTCCTGGCCACGGTGATCGGCCACAACCGTCAGTATGACCGCATCATCACCGACGCCGGCGGCCTGGCGCTCTCCAAGGACGTCAGCGCCCAGGAGTTTCTGCCCCAGGCCGGCTACGGCTGGGTGATGACGCCGGACGGCGCCGTGGCCGACGATGTCTTCGTCGCTGCGGTCAGCCAGGAGCACGGCAAGATCGAGGCCAAGGACGGCGGCGCCCCGCCCTTCGAGCGCTTTCCCATCGGCAGTCGCTTGCGGGTGCTGCCCAACCACGTCTGCATGACCGTGGCGCCCTACGACCGCTACCACGTGCTGATGGAGGACGGCGACATCGCCGTCTGGGACAAGGCGACGGGTTGGTAAGCGGTCGGCTCACCGACGCACGTGGGGGGCCGGCTCGTTAAGTCCGTACGCGGCTCTTCAGGCAGACCACCATGGCGGCAAAGACGACGACGGCACACACGACGGCGGTCGTGGTAATCTCTTCCCCGAGCAGCAGGGCCGACCAGGCGAGCGCCGCCAGGGGGAGCAGCAGGTTGATCTGTCCGATGCGGGCGATGCCCCCGGCCGCCAGTCCGCGATACCAGAACACGGAGGCGAGAAACATGCTGACCATGCCGGCATAGGCGAAGCCCGCCCAGCTGCTCCAGGCGATCGTTGCCAGGCTCACGTCCGCCATCGACCAGACGAAGGGAACGGCCGCAAAGGGTGCCAGGAGAAGCATGGCCCAGCTCAACGCCGTGGTTCCGCCCAGCTCGGCCGACACCCGCCCGCCTTCCACGTAGGCCCAGCCCAGAGACAGCAGGGCGAGAAACAGCCAGCCGTCGGCAAGGCTGAGATGTCCGCCGCCGGCGTCGATCGCGAAGAAGAGCACGGCGGAAAACCCGATCGCACAGGCGATCCAAAAGCCGAACGGCGGGCGCTCGCCGGTTCGCAAGACCGCGATGATCGCCGTCGCCGCCGGCGCCAGCCCGGTAACGACCGCGCCGTGCACGGCGGGCACCTGTTCGAGCGCCAGCGCCAGGAAGAAGGGATAGCCGACCGCCAGGCCCAGCCCCATCCAGATCAGGCCGGGCAGCAAGCGCCGCTCCGGCAGCTTCGTCTTGCCCAAGACGACCAGCGTCATCGCGGCCAGCAGGGCCGCGATCACGATCCGGCCACTGGTGATCGCCAAAGGCGAGAGGTCGTGGACCGCGACCCTTGTTGCGACCAGGGTGCCGCTGAAACCCAGCATCCCCAGCACGCCAAACAGCACGCCGTCGCGCCAACTCGGCTCTCGCTTGCTCATTCGGCGCAAATGCGCGGGAAGGTCACGGCTTCCAGCTTGTTGCCATCCAGATCGCGGATGAAGGCGCCGAAGTAGGATGTCACGGCTCCTTGACGATCGCCGGGCGCTCCATCGCAGCGGCCGCCGAGGTCGATTGCCCTTTGATGGAATGCCCGCACAGCGTCCTTGGTCGGCGCGCGCAGGCAAATGTGGCTGCCCGTATCCGTCGGGACGGGGCCGATGCCGGGACGCGCGTTGAGCCAGAACTCCGGATAGCGCTTGCCAAATCCGACCGTGCCGTCGCGCTCGACAAGCCGGGCCAGCCCAAGCGGCTCAAGCACCTTGTCGTAGAAGACCGCGCTTGCCGCAAGGTCGGACACGGCAACCGACACGTGATCGATCATTCGGGGAAGCTCCAACGCAAGCGGGGAAGGCGGTGTTCGCTCGCGGGCACAGTTTAAGAGGTCGCGCGGCGTACTCAAATGGGCGACCGTGGTGGCGATTGCGGGCGACGCTTAAGATTCCAAGGCGCAACTCGGCTTTTTGCCTCAGAGTCCAAGCCGTCGCCCCTGGCTTGGAGTCCGTCGCCTTGGGCCGGTACAGGAAACGGATAGCCGAGCGGCCGGCAAAGCCGCTAGCAGGAGGCGCATCACAAGGAGACATCGCTGCGATGAGTCTGAAGGCAATCCGAAACGTGGACTACGTCATCCTCCCCTGCGATGACGTTGCGGTGGCTCGGGCATTCTATCGCGATGTCATGGGTTTTCCGCTCGAGGAGGACGAACCCCATTGGGTGCGGTTTCGGGTCGGCGCGACCTTCCTGACCTTGCGGCCCAGAGGGCCTTGGCGCGGATGGGATGATGGTGCCCTGCCATCGGGCGTGGCTGCCGTCCAACTGGCCTTTCGAGTGTCGCCGGACGAGGTCCTGACCTGCCATCAGGAGCTGCTCGATAAGGGCGTCGAGATCATCGAACCGCCCAAGGACCAGGCCTTTGGCCACCGCACCCTCTTCTTCCGCGACCCTGAAGGCAACGTCCTGGAGATCTTCGCCGAGATCGCGTGATAGACCGCCTCGGATGGCCGTTCCTCTATCGAAACGAACGGCTCTTTCTGTTGGCGTGCGAGGTTTGCCGGCCCAAGTCTAGGGGCGCGGGCGGCGCGTGGCGCGGCCCCGTCCTTCGAGGCTGAGACGACGTTCCACGACCACGCCGATGCGCCTGCTTCTTGTCGAAGACCATCCCTCTCTTGCCGAGGGCCTGTCCGATGCGCTCGGGCGCGCCGGCTTCGCGGTCGATCATGCCGCGACGCTGGCCAAGGCGCGCGCCCTGGCGGCGAATGCCGACTATGATCTGCTGCTGCTCGACCTCGGCCTGCCCGACGGCGACGGCCTCGACCTGCTGGCCGAGCTGCGCCGCGAGCAGGCCGTGCCCGCGATCATCCTGACCGCCAGGGAGACGCTCAATGATCGCCTGGCCGGGCTCGACGGCGGGGCCGACGACTATGTGGTCAAGCCGGTCGAGATGCCCGAGCTGGTCGCGCGCTGTCGCGCCGTTCTGCGGCGCCCGGGCGGCCGCCTGGGGACCGTCTTGGCCGTCGGGGACCTGCGGCTCGACAGCGTGCAGCGGCGGGCCACCGTCGGCGAGCAGACGATCCCGCTGGGCCAACGCGATGTCGGCGTGCTCGAGCAGCTGATGCGGCGCAAGGGCCAGGTGGTGCCCCGCCGCGTGCTGGAGGCCGCGGTCTACGCCTTCAGCGCCGAGGTAACGCCGAACGCGCTGGAGGCCTCCATCTCCCGCCTGCGCAAGGCGATCGAGAGCGCCGAGGGCGGGGTTTCCATCCATACGGTGCGGGGCGTCGGCTGGCTGATCGAGGCCGACACGGCGGCGGGTAAGCCGTGACCGTGCGCGCTTACCCGATGGCGCGGCTGCTGACGCGCCGCCTGGCCTGGATCGCGCTCGCCGTGCTGCTCGCCAACCTGGCGCTGATCTGGGCCTACTATGGCTCGGACATCGAGGCACTGCAGGACGAGATGGTCGTCCGCGAGATGGCGCGCCTGGAAGCGGCCCTGGTCGCGCAAGGCGACGGGGCCTATCGGGTCGCGCCGACCGCGCGCGGCTTCTTCGATGCCCATCCGGAAGCCTATGCCTTCGCGCTGATCGATTCGGCGGGCCGCATTCTCGATACGGCGAACCCGGAACTGATTCCGCAAGACGCGCTCGCCGACACGCCCTTCGCCGGCGACTGGATCGCCCGGCTACCCGACGGCACCGGACGCATCCTCGTCGCCTCCCACGAGGTCGGGCCCGCGGCGGCGGGGCTCAGCCTCTTGCTCGTGGTGCGCTCCGACCCGGCCGACCTCCTGACGGATGCCCTGCTTGCGGAGCTTGTCGGCCACACCCTCGTCCCGCTGGTCCCGGCGATCCTGCTGCTCTTGGGGGCGAACGCCCTGATGGTTCGCCGCAGCCTCGCGCCGGTGAGCCGGGCGGCAGAGTGGGCCCGCGCCCAGCGGCCCGGCCAAGCCGGCAACGCCACGCCGCCCGACACGGCGCTCACGGAGATCAACGATCTCCTCGATGCGACCCGGCGGTCTCTGGCGCGCCTCGCTGAGGCGCTCTCGGCCGAGAAACGCCGGGCGGCCGAGGCGGCGCATGCTCTCAGGACGCCGCTTGCAGCCTTGATCGCCCGCCTCGACCAGCTGCCCGAGGGGCCGGCCGCCGCGCGGCTGCGCAGCGACATGGCGGAGCTGTCTCAAACCGTGCGGCAAATCCTCGCTTCGGCCAATGCCGACGCGGTTGTCCTCGACGAGGGCGCGCGGGCGGACCTGGCTGAGATCGCCGAAGACGTTGTCGCCAAGCTCGCCCCGGTCGCCATACGGCAGGGGGCGGAGCTGGAGCTGCTGCGGGATGAGCCCCTGGCCCAAGCGCGCGGCGATACCGAGGCGATCACGCTTGCTCTGACCAACCTGGTGGAGAACGCGGTCTTCCATGCCGGCGGCAGGATCACCGTCACGGTCGGGCCGGGTGCCAGCTTGTCCGTTCGGGATCGTGGCCCCGGGCTGCCCGCGGGCGATACGCAGCGCCTCTTCGAAGCCTTCTGGCGCGGACCTGGCGCATCGGTGGCGGGCAGCGGGCTCGGCCTCTCCATCGTCGAGCGGGTGCTGCGCGCCCACGGTGGCACCGTCGCCGCGCGCAACCATCCGGAGGGCGGCGCCGACTTCCGCCTCAATTTCCCAGTCGCCGACTGAGGCTTTTTCAGGGCCGTCAGGTTCCCGTCAGACAAGCTCCCCATCTCCCTGTCATGACAGCGGTCGGCAAGGGCCCGCCGCGATGCAACACGGGAGAAAGCTGATGAACACCAAGCAGATCGAAAGCGCCGACACCCGCGAGGAGCACCGTCCGCTCGACTGGTTGAAGGAGGAGGTCGTGCTGCGCCTGCCACGCTACTGGCTGGCGTTTGCCGGGCTCGCGGCCCTCGGCCTGTTCCTCGTCGCGATCGACTGACGGAGGGCGCGTGCCATGCCAGCCAGAGGCTTCGCCTTTGCGCTCGCTTGCCTCTTCGGCCTGCTCGCCGTCCCCCAGGCCATCGCCGAGACCATCACCCCGATCGGCGAGGTCCAGCGCGGCACCAGCGTCACGGTGCAGGGGGCGGTCGAGCGGCTGTTGGACGAGGACGAGTTCCGCCTGACCGACGCTTCGGGGAGCATCCGCGTTTATGTCGGCCCCAACATCGTGCCGGCGCAGGTCGGTGAGACGGTGACGGTGCGCGGCTTCGTCGACGACGACTTTGTCCGCGAGATCTATGCCCGCGAGATGGTGCTCGCCGACGGCTCGGTGGTCCGCTTCGATCGCCGTTACTAGTAACGCATCGGAGTGACGGGTTGTGGTGCGGGAACGTCGGCGGTCATTCTCAGACTGTCATGCTTGGGCGAGGCCCGCCGGGCCGTAGGTCCGGGGGCCGAGTTCCGAGCATCCACTTATCCGCCCACGCCAAGCCTATCCGTGGATCCTCGGAACTCGCCACTGCGTGGCTCGCCCAAGGGTGACATCATGAGAGCAGCTGCCGTTACTCCATTGGCCGCTACATAGTCAGTCGCAAGTAGCCGTTCCGGCATCGAAACGAGCGGCCATGGCTACCGAGACCTGCTTGGAGGGCACCACCGGGCAGAACTCGAAGTCGACCAGGTCCTGCCAGGCCAGCACCCAGTCCTGCAGCACCGCCGGGTCGTCGCAGTCGATGAGCTGGAAGCAGCGGTCGAAGTTGGCCTCGACCCAGCTGTCCAGGTAGGTCAGCCCCTCCGGCGCCAGTCGGCCCTCCGCCAGGAAGCGGCGATAGACCGCCTCAGCTTCCCGATTCTTGAAGCGTTCGATGACCATGAAGAGCATGGCGCGGCCTCCCCTTGTCGTTGACATGTGTGCTACATGTGCCAATGTCTATCACATGCCAGTGATGATCCAGATCCGTAATGTGCCCGACCCCCTGCACCGCCAGCTCAAAGCGCGCGCGGCGCTGGCGGGCATGTCGCTGTCCGACTATCTGCTAAGCGAGCTGCGCGAAGTGGCTGCGCGGCCGACCTTGGACGAGCTGCAGGCTCGTTTGCGAAATCGGCCGAGCGCAACGTTGTCCGTCTCTCCGGCTGACGCTGTCCGCGCAGAACGCGATTCTCGGTGATCGTCGTCGACGCCTCGGCGCTGCTCGAGTCTCTGCTTCGCACGCCCGCTGCTGAAGCAATAGATGAGCGACTCTTTCGATCTCGAGAGACACTGCATGCACCTCACTTGATCGACGTGGAAGTGGCTCAGGTTGTCCGGCGCTACGCTGCGCTTGGCGAGATTGATCAGGAGCACGGACGGTTGGTGCTCGCTGACCTCGATGATTTTCCTCTGCGGCGCTATCCGCACGGGGTTCTTTTGCCGCGTATATGGGAATTGCGAGACAATCTGACGGCCTATGACGCGAGCTATGTCGCGCTGGCGGAAGCGCTCGATGCAACGCTGCTGACGCGGGACCGGCGCCTTGCCGCGGCCGCCGCCCGCCATACCCAAGTCGCCTTGGCGTAACGGCAGCGCTGCCGTCTTTTCTAGTTATACCGCTGTGGTCGTTTCGTGCCCGAAATGATATCCATAAGGCAGCCGGCACCAGCAAAACAAGCAGATCTCGCGGCATCAGGACAGCGCTATACTCCCGTCAGGGCACGATGGCGAAAGGTGATGGGGTGCGTTGGTGACCTTGCTGACGGCGGACAAATTCATCGAAGCGGACGGCACGGCGTTGGCCTATGCCGAGGTCGGGGCGGGGCCTCCCGTCATCGCCCTGCATGGCTTTCCCGATACCTACAAGACCTGGTCCGGGCTGGCAGGCCCGCTGGCCGATGCCGGCTTCCGCGTTATCGTCATGGCGCTGCGCGGCTACCCGCCCTCGGCCGTTCCCGCGGACGGAGACTACAGCCTTCGTCGGCTGGCGATGGATACGGTCTGTCTGCTCGATGCGCTGGAGATTGAGCAGGCGAGCGTCATCGGGCACGACTGGGGCGCCTCCGCCGGCTATGCCCTCGCGGCCCGGGCGCCGGAGCGTCTCGCCTCTCTGATCACCTTGGCAGACCCGCCGCTCATGGTCTTTCCCTCGGGGCTGCGGGAACGCCTCGGACGGCCGCACAACCTCTATCTCGGGCTGGGTGCGCTCTCCAACTGGTGGCTCAGGCGGGCCGACTTCGCCGAGGTCCGGCACCTCTATCGTAAATGGAGTCCGCGCTGGGCGGTCCCCGACGCGCATCTGGCCGAGGTCAAAAGGGCGCTGGCCCTCCCCGACCACTCGCGCGCCGCGGTGGACTACTACCGCGCCGGGATGAGCGAGGCAGACCGGCGCGCCATCCTGCGGCCCATCGCGACCACGACCTTGATGCTCTACGGCGCCGACGAGCCCCAGGTGCGGCAGGAGAGCTATGCTCAGGCGGCCGCGGTCACCGGCCCCGGCTCCCGGGTCGTGTGCCTTGAGGGTGTCGGCCATTGGCCCCACTTGGAGGCGCCGGACCGCTGCCTGGCCGAGATCCGCGCCTTTTTGCGGGAGGAATCGCCGCTGTGAGGTGCGACGGCTTCGCGGCTCTCTTCCATTGTCACCCCGGAGGAGCCTCGTAAGAGGCGCCATCCGGGGTCCATGTATGGGTTTTGCGCTGGGCGTGAGATGGACCCCGGCTCGGGGGCCGGGGTGACAGTGAGTGGTGCGGAGATGCCGGCAGCCCTTGTCAGAAGGTCATCCCGCCCCCAACGCTCAGCTCGGCTGGATGTAGTCGAAGGGCAGTTGGCGCGCCGTGGCGAAAGGGACCTCGGTCAGCTCGCGCCAGCTTCTGATCTGCATCCGCGCTTCGAGATAGCTGTCGAGGATGGCCCGATGCTCGGGGGCGGCCTCGCTGCGCAGCCCGTCGAGGATCTGCCCGGTGATCTCGCCCATGCGAATGAGCGCTTCGTCGGGCAGCAGGCCGATCTCTACCCCGAACTCGTTTCGCAAGCGGGCCAATCCGGCGATGTTGCCGGCCTGCACCTCCGAGACGTTGGCGTGGTGCTCGGCCCGCGCGGCTGTCTCGATCATGCGCTGGAGATCGGCGGGCAGCGCCTCCCAGCGCTCACGATTGACGATCAGCTCAATGGAGCCGGCGGTCTGGGCCATGGAGGGGAACATGCAGACCGGCAGGTAGCGATGGACGTCGAGAGCGATGTCGACCGAAGGCCCGACCAGCTCGAAGGCGTCCAGCTCGCCCGCCTCGATCGCCGTGCGGATGCCGTCGAGGCCCGTGACGCGGGGAATGCCGCCCAAGGCCTCAACGATGTTGGCGCCGATGCCCGTAGTGCGGAAGCGGAGACCTTGGAACTGATCGAGCGAGGTGATCGGCTCGGCGAACCAGCCGAAGGACTGGGACCCCACCGTCCCGACCAAGAAAGGCTTCACGCCGAAGGGCGCGTAGAGCTGGTCCCACAGCGCCTGTCCGCCCAGGTGGTCGTGCCAGATCACCCGCTCGCCGTCGGTCATGCCGTAGGGCAGGAAGGTGAAGACGTCGAAGCCGAGCCCGCGGTCGCGCCAGTCGTAGGACAGGCTGCGTGCCATCTCGAGCTCGCCTTCGGCGACCCGCTGGAAGGTCTCCTTGTAGGGGCCGAGGGCACCCGCGCTCAGGATCTCGATGGTCAGCCGGCCGTCCGACATGGTGGCGAGCCGCTCGGACAGCCGGCGCGCCGCGTCCATCTGGTCGGGAAAGCCCTCGGGCCAGCGGGAGACCATGCGCCAGGTCTGCTTGCCGCGTGCCAGGGCGGGTGCCGGGAAGGCTGCCGCCAGGGCTGCCGCACCGCCGGCGGCGATACCTGCGCCGGCAATGAACTTTCGTCGTTCCATGTTGCTGTCCTCATGGCTGCTGTTGCGATGATGCCGGACAGCTGTGGGCCGCGAAGCAATCCATCAAATCGAATTAATTTGCCAATGCGATCAGTTCTAATTATCGCTTGGCCATGGATGCGCGGAGCCTCGAGTGCTTCTCGGAGATTGCGACGACCGGCTCCTTCCGCCTGGCGGCCAGGCGCCTGGGCCTGTCGCAGCCGGCGCTGACCGCGCGCATCCAGCGGCTCGAGGACGAGCTCGGCTTCGCGCTTTTCACGCGCACGACCAAGGGCGCTGCGCTGACCCAACGCGGGCGGCTGTTCCTGCCTCACGCCCGGCAGTCCGTCGATGCCCTGGCGCGCACGCGTGCTGCGGTGGCGCCCATTCGCCAGGGCGACGAAGGCCGCTTGCGTCTCGGCTACACGCCGATCGCCGCGCTCAGCTTCGCGCCGCCGCTCATCCACGCTTTCCGCCGGGCGCACCCTCGGGTCGTGCTCGACCTCACGGAAATGACCTCGGAACCCATTGAGGTCGCCCTAGCCGAGGAGGCTTTGGATGCCGGCCTGCTGCACCCGCCCGTGCGGACCGACGGGCTGGCTTTGCAGAACCTCGGGTCGGCGGGCTTCCTGGCGGTCCTGCCACGACACGACCCGCTCGCCGCGCGGGACTCGCTGCAGCTGGCCGATCTCGCCGAGCGGTCCTTCGTGATGGTGAGCCGGGCCATCGGGCCCTACGTCTTCGACCGCATCGTCAGCGACTGCCTGGCGGCCGGCTTCCATCCCCGCATCGTGCAGGAGGTGCAAACCTCAATCTCGGTCATGGGCATGGTGGCGGCGGGGATGGGGATCGGCGTGGTCATCGCGCCGCTGGCCCAGTTCAAGCATCCGGAGCTGGTCTCCGTGCCGCTCGCCGGGCTGTCCTACCGCCTGCCCTTCTCCCTCGCCTGGCGGGCGGAGAGCGACAGTCCGCTGATCGAAGCGCTTGCCGCCGCTGCGACGGAGAGCTTCGGCAGCCCAGCGCAGCCGGGGCTCGTTCCGGAGTCGAAATGAGTGGGCCGGCCAAACGGCCGACCCCCAGCATTTCATTGCGATAGCGGAACGAGTGCAAGAGCCGTGATAGGGGCCCCGGCCGGGGCGCCGTGGCTTACGCCATTGCCCCACCCCGGCCGGCCCCCAATGCGCGGGAGCGGATGGCGTGCGCTCCCGCCAGGCTTTGCCCGTCAGATCAGGGCGTCGTCCGGCTGCCACCAGCTGTTGCTGGAGACCAGGTCGGGCTCGCCCATGTCATCCCGGAACTCGATGTTGGAGGCGCGCAGCTCCACGTCGCGCACCACGACGGTGGTTTCGCCATAGCGCAGTATCGAATCGCCGGTCGTGCTGTTGAAGTCGATGACGAAGGGCGTGTCCTCGTCCTCCAGCAGGATGCTGTCCTGTCGGACGTCGAAGCCGATGATCAGGTCCTGGCCGTCGTCGGCATCGAACAGGAAGCTGTCGCGACCCCCTTCGCCGCGGAGCCGGTCGTCGCCGTCTCCGCCGATCAGGAGGTCGTTGCCGCTGCCGCCGTTCAGGCGATCGTCGCCCTCTCCGCCCAGCAGGCTGTCGTTGCCGCTTCCGCCGCTTAGGCGGTCGTCGCCCGAGCCGCCATCCAGCAGGTCGTGGCCGCCGTTGCCGCTCAAGATGTCATCGTCCTCACCGCCGAAGATGACATCGCGGCCTCCGCCGCCGTTCAGGCGGTCGTCGCCCTCACTGCCGTTCAGGCTGTCGTGGCCGCTGCCGCCGTCCAAGCGATCGTCGCCGGTGCCGCCGTCCAGCATGTCGTGGCCGCCGTCGCCCATGAGGAAGTCATCGTCCTCACCGCCGTTCAGGCTGTCGTTGCCGCTGCCGCCACGCAGGCGGTCATCGCCCGAGCCGCCATCCAGCAGATCGCGATCGCTGTCGCCGTTGAGGATGTCATCGTCCTCACCGCCGAACAGGCTGTCGTTGCCGCTGCCGCCGAAGATCCGGTCCGAGCCGTCGCCGCCGTCGATGATGTCGGCACCGTCGTCGCCGCGTAGCAGATCGAGGCCGTCGCCCCCTTCGATGGAGTCCCCTCCGTCTCCACCCCGAACGACGTCGTCACCGGCACCGCCCAAGGCGGTATCGGCGCCGCTGCCGCCCCGGATGACATCGTCGCCGCCGTTGCCGAGAAGGAAGTCGTCGCCGCCATTGCCGATCAGCGAGTCATCCTCCGAGCCGCCACGCAGCAGCTCTCCCTCGCCGGTGCCGACCAGGTTCTGGCTTTCGATAGGCTCGTCGGCGACGGAGAAGTTGAAGGTGGAGGTATCCCCTTCCGCGATACCCGGATAGGGCTGGCCCGAGGCGTCGGCGAAGGCGCCGTCCTCGATCTCCACCGCATAGCGGGCTTCGGGCTGAAAGAAGTCCGGCGCGAAGACGGTGACGGTCTCGCCGTCCACCTCGACGAGGTAGGGGTTGGCGACATCGACGACGAGCACGTCCTCCGGGTCGTCCCGATTGACGAAGCGGAGGACGCCGCTTTGGGCGAAAACCTCCTCGGTGAAGGTGAGGGTCACCGCGGCCGTCGGTGCAACCTCGCGGGCGTTGTCGCCCGGCTCTGCCGCCAACAGGTAAGGCGCAGTGTCGCCGCCGAGCTCGACCACCTGCGGCTCGAAGGTGGAGCCGTCGGTGGGGTAGCCGAGACGGCCGTCGCTGTTGGAGCCGAAGGAGTAGATCGTGCCGTCCTCGGCCCGGGCCAGGATGTGGTTCGGCCCGGTCTGGATCTCCACGATGTTGACGTCGTCGAGGCTCTCCAGCTTGGTGGGGAAGAAGGTGGCGTCGCTCTCCAGCGCCGGGTCGCCGTCGAGGCCGCCGGTCGGTCCCTCGTCGTTCGGCCCCCAGAGATAGACGTCGCCGTCCTCGGTCAGCGCCGCGACCCAGCGCGCGCCGCCCTTCACGTCGACCACGTCGCCGGGCACGTCGAGCTCCACGGGCAGCAGCACCTTGTCGTCCGTCGGCACGAAGGTCCCGTCGCCGTTGTCCTCGCCGACCAGAAGCTGGCCGAAGGAGTTCTCGCCCCAGCCGTAGAGCTTGCCGTCGGCGGTGACCGCATAGGAGGTCTGGGTGTCCGCCGTTATCGAGACCACGTTGTCCGGCAGCCCCGGTATCTGGGAGGGGCTGAGCACGCTGTTGACCGGGTCGTCCGGGCCTTCGAGCTGGTCAGGCGCGGCCTGACCGTCCCGGTTGCTGCCGAAGCCGTAGACCGTGCCGTCGGCGGCCAGCACCAGGGTATGGCCGGTGCCGGAGGACACCGCCAGGACGGGCTTGCCGTCGATGTCGATCACCGTCGGGACGAGCCGGTCCTCGCCGTCATCCAGGCCGAGCTGGCCGATGTTGTTCTGCCCCCAGCCGTAGAGGGTGCCGTCTTCGGTGATGGCGAAGGAGACGCCGTTGCCGTGGTTGATGGCGGCCACGTCTTCCTCGTCGAGGGCGCCTTCGATCTTGGTGGCGACCAGCCGCTCCTCCTCGTCGCCGTGTCCGAGACGCCCGGAGTTGCCGAAGCCCCAGGTGTAGACGTCGCCGTCTTCGGTGAGGAAGGAGCCGTGGATGAGACCGGCCGACACCGACACGATGGTGCCCGAGAAGTCTTCCGGCAGTTCGATGGGAAGCGGCGCGGGCACGTCGAAGCCATCGACTCCCTGCGCTAACTGCCCAAGCACGTTCTCGCCCGCGGCATAGACCGTGTTGCTCTCCTCGTCCAAGAACAGCGAGAAGTGGTTGCCGCCGCCCAGCGTGCTGTTGTCGGCGATCTGCAGGTCGAGCGGCGGCGCCTCGTAGAACTCCACCGCCCGGGGGCGGTCGAGCGCATCGTCATCGAAGGCGCGGGAGGCCAGGATGTTGGTCTCGCCCACGTCGAAGTAGTCGCCGTCGCCGTTGAGGTCGTCGAGAATGTAGACGTTGTCGCCGAAGCGGTCTGAGTCGTTCGAGGTGAGCGCGATGCGCCCTTCCCCGTCGGCGGCAATGGAGAAGCCGGCGAAGTTCTCGAACACCGAGGGAAGCTGCTCGGTGTTCCAGATCTCGACCGTTTCGTTCGGCTGGTCGATGGCACCGGAGCCGTCGAGGTCGGTCAGGCGCAGCACGCTGGAGACCCCGGTTTCGAAATCGAGCGCTTCCCAGACCACGATGGACTCGCCGTCGGCGGCATGTGCGAAGTCGATCGGCCCGTCGTTCGGATCGTCGAGGGCGAAGATGGAGAGCTCATCCTCTTCGATGACGCCAGAGCCGTCGTCGTCCCGGAAGGTGTAGATGGCGTCGGTCTCGAGGCCGCGGGTATCGGAAAGATAGCCGCGATCGCCGATGAAGGAGACATCGAAGGCGGAGGACGAGGGCACCAGTGCGCTGAGGTCGAGATAGACCGTCGCCTCGCCTTCGTCGTTGGCGTCGCCGTCGCCGTTGAGATCCTCGGTGCGATAGATCGCATCCGGCGGCACGCTGCGGCTGCCGGCGTTCACCACATAGACGGCACCGTCCGGACCTTCGGCGATGCCGTTGGGTGTCGGCAGGGTGAAGCCGGCGGCATTGTCCGAACCGGAGAACCAGACGCTGGACTCGCCGACATCGTTGGCGTCGCCGTCGCCGTTGCGGTCGATCAGGCGATAGACGCTGTCGCTGGTTCCGTCGCCGATGAAGACGGCGCCATCCGAAGCTTGCGCGATGGTGAAGACGTTGGTGGTCGGCGCTTCGATGCCGTTGGCGTTGCTCTCGTCGAAGAAGACGAGCCGCTCGCCCGCATCGGCGGAATCGCCGTCGCCGTTGTTGTCGACGAAGAGGTAGACCTTGTCGTCACCCTGATCGCCCAGAAGAACGCCCGAAGGACCTGACGTCGTTTCGCGAGACATTTCACATCCTTTTTGTAAGGTTTTTCAGCGGCGGGACACGGCCAGCCCTGCCGGACGCCAGCCAATGTCTCGGCTGACCGCCAGGACGGCGAAGGTCAGCAGCGCGGATAGTATTGAGAATGCGACTCACTATCAATCTCATATTGTCGCTGCCGTGACCTTCTGCCGCAAGGCGGTTCGGTCGGAACGTGGCAGTCGTTCCGGGAGGGGAATGACTTGGTACGGTGATAGCGCAGTAAGCTGGGTCGCGGTGCCTTTAGCTGGACCCTCGGGCCTTCGCCGCGCCGTAGGGCTTCGGCCCCGCAGGCGGGTCGCACCGCTACGCGGCGCGCCCAAGGGTGACATTTGGAATGAGACCAAAGGCGGCACGGCCCCTCCTCACGTCACCCCGGCCTTGAGCCGGGGTCCATCCCTCGGCCTGCGCCCAGCCTAGCCATGCTTTCGGCAACTCGCTTCGCGAGCCCCGGATGTCGCCTCTCGCGAGGCTCCTTCGGGGTGACGACGGGAGGTAAAGGCACCCGTCCCAGCCTCTCCTCATCTCGTCACCCTTGGGCGAGGCCGAGAGGGCCGAGACCCGAGGGCTCGCGCAGCGAGTTGTCGAAGGCAGCGGCAAGCGCGGTAGCCCAAATCACCGCCTGCCATCGAACTAAGAAGAGCTGACGAAGGCGAAGAGCGGACCACGTCATTTCGATATCGGAACGAGCCGAGTTCTACGCCGACTCTATCGTTTCGATAGCGAAACGAGCTGTTGGTGGCCGGCTCAGATCAGGCGGGCGCGTTGCTCCTCGGTCAGCAAGGCGCAGTGCAGGCTCTTGCCGAACCAGCGATAGCGGTTGCGCGCGACGATGCCGTAGACCCAATCCCGCAAGCGCTCGGGCACTAGGGCAAGGACCCGGAAGAGCTGCCAGGGGCCACCGAGAATGCGGGCCAGCTCGAGATAGCCGCGGCTGGCGGTGAAGGCGCGGCCGCTGGCGATCAGCAGATAGCTGCCGTCGAGCTCTTGGCCGTAGTGCCGATAGAGCGCCTGGCCGAGCGCCTCCTGCCCGGCGGCGACGTTGACCCGCGCCTTTCGGTCGACCCTCATCAGCCAGCGCACCCCGGTCGAACAGAGCACGCAAACGCCGTCGAAGACGAAGAGCGGCTTGCTGTCGTCGAAGGCCGGCACCGCTGCGTCGTCGCGGTAGCTGTAGGGCGGCGAGACGATCTCAGGCATGGAGAGGATGTAGGGTCAATCGCCCGCGCCGGCCATCGCGGATCGTCCCGGATCCTTTTCGTCCGAGGCCGGGTCAGACGGCCGAGGCCGCACAGCGAAAGCCGATATGGCGATGGCCGCGCTCAGGCGCGTTGGAGAAGCCCTTGCGGTGAGTCGCCGTAAGCGTCTCGGACTCGGCGTCGAAGAGGTAGTCGCCGCCCCGGGTGACCCGTTCGCCGGGCAGGTCCAGGGCTTCGCGGCCGTCGCCTGCGTCATAGGGATAGGGGCGCCTCAGGCTGGACGTCCATTCGGCGAGGGAACCGCTCATGTCGAGTGCGCCGCTGGCCGCCGCCCCGGCGGGGCGTTCGCCGACCGGGCCCGTTACCCCCGTTCTGCCCGACACGAAGACCCGGGTCTCGTCGGGCGCTGCATTGCCCCAAGGATAGACCCGAGCGTCGCTGCCGCGTGCGGCGGCTTCCCATTCCGCTTCGCTGGGCAATCGGCCGCCGCGCCAGGCGCAATAGGCGCGTGCGCCGGCCCACGTCGTCTCGGCAACCGGGTGGTCTTCATAGCCTCGGGTGGGAACGAAGGCGCCATCGCTGTAGCCGATGCGCGCTTCGTCGTCGTCGAGCGCAATGATCGGGTAGAGGCCGCTTCCCCGGCGCCCTTCCATAAGAAGAGCAGCCTGGTCTTCTGCGAGGTCTTCCTCGGAAGCTTCGCCGGCTTCGAACGGCGCGGCGATTGGAATGGCCAGCGCATTCAAGTACTCGGCAAAGGCGGCGTTGGTGACTTCCGTGCGGTCGATGCGGAAGGCCGGCAGAGCGACGGGATGAGCAGGCCGTTCGCTGCGCGGCCCGTCGTCCCGCCCGAGCGTGTATGTCCCCGCCGGCACGGCGAGCATGGCGTCCTGGGCGCGGGCCGAGTGCGGCGCCTGTTCCGGCGTAAGGGCGGCCGAGTCCAGCTGCGTGTAGTCGGGCGGATTCTGCGCTTGCCGGGCTTCGGTTAGGCGGGTCGCGGCGACACCGGCAAAAACGGCCGTAGCGGCCAGGCCGATCACGGCGACCGTCGTAAAGGGGCGACGAGGCATTGCGGAACGCTCCCATGATGCTTGGCGGCGCGCCGCTTGCCAAAGGGCGAGGAGGCCGCGATGAACGGGATATGGTAGAGACAATATTTGTTTACAACGAACATTGTTTATAACAGAAATGTGGTGCCAATGGTCGATCGCCAGCCGCCGAAAAAATTCGAAACGCCAGACCTCGTCGTGGCGGAGACGGGGCAATACGTTCCTGAGCAGCAGGCCTATCTGAACCTGATCCGGACTGCCGAGGTCTTGGGCCAGCAGATGGCCGAACTGATGTCGCGCCATGGTATTTCGAGCAAGCAATACAATGTCTTGCGCGCGATCCGGCGAGGGGGTGCCGAGGGGTTGAGCATGTCGCAGATCAGCGACCAGATGGTCGACCCCCGCGCGGACGTGACCCGGCTCCTCGATCGATTGGTTCGTGATGGCCTGGTCGACCGGCAACCCGATGAGGCGGATCGGCGTGTGGTGCGGACCTGCCTGACGAATGCGGGTGCTAAGCTGCTCGGCGCCATCGACGCGCCGCTTCTCGAGACGCATCGCGCGCAGTTCGCGCCGCTGTCGGAGGCCGAGGTCGAGCAGCTCACCGCTTTGCTGCGGAAGGCGCGCGGCGAGGAATAGCGGTCGGCCCGCCTAGAGGTGCTTCCAGAACACGACCTTGTCGGCGCCGGCTTCGTAGAACTCGCGGATGCGCGCCTCTTCGGTGAAGCCGTTCTTGCGATAGAAAGCCCGGGTTGCCTCGAACTCAGGGGTGCCCATGGTCTCGACCAGCAGGATACGCTCGCCCTGCTCGGTCAAGCGCTCTTCGAGGTAGCGGATCATGGCGCTGCCGATGCCGGCGCCCTGGCGCTCGGGCAGCACGGCGATGGCCAAGAGGTTCCAGGTGCCCTCGGTCATGCGTTCGGGCTCGCAGAAGCCGAAGGCAACGGCCTCCCCGCCGGCGCGGCAGAGGAACCAGATGTCGCGCGTCGCGCCGTCGAGGTACCCGGCGATCATCTCCGGGAGCATCTCTTCCGGGAAGAGGCCGGTGGCTGCAACGATCGCGCCGACCTGCGGAAGGTCTCGCGCCTCGACCGGGCGAATGCTGATCTCGATCGTCATGGTTTTCTGTTTCTCGGAGGCGCCTGCGGCGAATTGCTCGAGCCCGTAACGGCAGAGGCCGAAGCACCCGAAATGACAGCCAGGGCCGGTTAGTCAAAGCGCGGCGGCTCGCGCACGGGCTCGCGCGGAGGGATTTTCAGCTCGACGCCGCCAAGGGGCGCGATGCGCTTACGGATCGCTTCGGCTAGATTGCTTACTGTGGTTTTGGTCATATGGATCGTGGCCATTCGACGATGACCCAGAACTACGCAATGAAATCACCGCAATCAATGATCGTTGCTGCACCCCTCACCGCCGAGCAAATTGGGGACGAAGAGGATCGAGCAGGGAGATCGCCATGACGGCCGGCGTGTTTGCCATGGTGCTTGGCGCCGCTCTGCTTCATGCGGCTTGGAATGCGCTGGTCAAGGTCAATGCCGATCGGCTGGTCCTGGTTGCCATCATGCAGGCGAGCCAGATTGCCGTCGCCCTGCTGGTGGTCCCCTTCGTTGCCGTGCCGACGCCGGAAAGCTGGCCCTACATCTTCGCGTCTACCGCCCTGAACACGGCCTACTTCCTGTTTCTGATCGGTGCCTATCGCTATGGCGATCTCAGCCACGTCTACCCCATCGCCCGCGGGGTCGCGCCGCTGATCGTCGCGGTCCTCTCCGTTGCCGTTGTCGGCGAAACGCTGAGCGGCCAGGCCGCCCTCTCGGTGGTTCTCATCGCCCTGGGGATCATGAGCCTGACGCTGACCCGCGGCGCGGAGGGTTTCCGGCAACCCAAGGCCATGCTCTATGCCGTGGGCACGGGCGTGTTCATCGCCGGATACACGGTGGTCGATGGCATGGGGGCCCGTCTCGCCGAGACGGCCCATAGCTACACCTTCTGGGTTCATCTCCTGAACGGCATTCCGATCACCCTCTTGGCGCTCTATCTGCGGCGGGGACAGGTGACCCAATCGCTGCGCAGCTCCTGGAAGCTTGGCGCGCTCGCCGGCATCGTCTCGCTCGTGGCTTATTGGATCGTCATCTGGGCCATGACCCAGGCGCCCATGGCGATGGTCTCGGCGGTGCGGGAAACCAGCATGGTCTTCGCCGTGCTCTTCGGTGTCTTCTTCCTCAAGGAGCGCCTCAATCTGACGCGCCTGGCATCCATCGGCACGACCTTGATCGGCACGGTCATGCTCAAGCTGTCCAAATGAGCGCTGGTGCGCGTTCGACCGAGCCAGGCGATGTCGCGACGCTGACTTGGCAGTGGCCACTCCAAAAAGGGTCCACCTTGACGCCAATCGATAAATCGGTATTTTTCGATATATGGATGATCAAACGCGGTTCTCCGCCCTCTCCAATCCGACCCGGCGGACGATCCTCGCCTGGATGAAGGATGTGCCCGGCAGCTTCGGGGAGATCGGCGGTGGCGAGGTGGGCGAGGTGTGCGTCTCGGCCGTGCAGGCGAAGACGGGTCTCTCTCAAAGCACCGTGTCCGCATACATGGCCGTGCTGGAGCGCGCCGGCCTGATCACCTCCAAGCGACGTGGGCAATGGACCTTCTTCAAGCGCGACGAGGCAACGATCGATGCCTTCACCCGCAAGCTACGCAAAGAGCTCTGACATGAAACTTGCCGTCCGAGACTTCGCCGATGCGGTGGCGGAGATGTACCTTGCGAAGCAGGCCTTGGGGTACGCGCCCGCCGACGAGCTCGAGGAGTTCGCGGGCCTGTTGTCGGCCATCGATTGGCGGGACGACCCGGTCATCAGGCCGCCCTCGGGCGATGTACCGGGGCTTCGGCATCTGCCGTCCGCTTTATCGAACGCGTACGAAGCCGGGGATTGCCCGGTGCTCGATGCCCTGAGGCTCTGCGTCGGCCTGACGCCGTGGGAGACCTACTACGCTCGCTCGGAGTGGTCGTCTTCCTTCGTCGAACACTTCGCTTCGGGAGAGCTCGTCGGACCGAACGGCTTCGTGCGCTCGGCGGATGTCTCGCTTGGGCTTTTCATTCTCGGCCCTCATACGAACTACACGGAGCACGCCCACGCCTCGACGGAAATCTACTATGTCCTGGGTGGGGAAGCCGTCTGGCGCCTCGACGACCCCGGGCAGGAGAAAGGCTTCAAGGCGGGCGATCTGGTATTCACCACGCCGCACCAGCGGCACGACATCAGAACCGGCGATGCGCCGATGCTCGCGGCCTTCACCTGGAAATCGAGTCCGGCGGCTGCGAGCTACTATCGCAGCCAAGGCCCCTGGAAATCCGGACATCGGGTCGTGCCCGAGGTCGTCAACAGGTAGCGACGGCAAGGCAAGCAAGACAGGCCCTAAGCGGCCCAGGGGTCGTAGGAGCCGAGTTTCCAGATCTGACCTTCTGGGTCGCGACAGGTGAAGCCGCGCCCGCCGTAGTCTTCGTCCTGCGGACCGATCAGGATTTCGGCACCGGCGGCCTCGGCGCGCTCGCAAAGCGCGTCGACGTCGCTAACGATGATGTAGGCGCTCTGACTGACTCCGCCCAACACCTCCGCCGTCTTCATCAGCGCCCCGAAGGCATCGTCACGGGCGGTGCCGAGCATCACCATGCTGTTGCCCAAGGTCAGCTGCGCATGGGCGATGCCGCCGCTGCCGTCCTCGACCACCAGATGCCGATGAAAGCCGAAGGTGGTGCAAAGCCAATCGATCATGGACTTGGCGTCACGATAGCGCAGGGTGGGGATAATGACGCTGCTCACGACGATCTCCTTTCGAGCAGACGCACCTTGCTTCTCTGTGCTCTCTCTAGCAGATGGCGAGCGGTAGAGACTGTCGAAAGGGACAGCAGTGGCCGACATCCTGCTCCTCACCCTCGGCTCGCGCGGCGACGTGCAGCCCTTCGTCGCGCTGGGGGCCTCGCTGACGGCCCGCGGTCACAGCGTGACCCTGAGCACCGGCAAAGGCTTCGAGAGCTTGATCGAAGCGCATGGGCTGACCGCCGCCCCGCTTTCCTTCGACCCGCAAGCGGCCATGGAACAGCCCGAGATCAAGGCGGCCATGGAGTCGCCGCGGGGCTGGCTCAAGGCCTTCCGCGCGAGCCAGGAGGTGATGCAGCGCCAGCTCGACGAGACCTGGTCGATCGCCCAGGCGGCCCGGCCCCAGGTGATCGTCTATCATCCCAAGGCCATCCTGGCGCCTTATGTGGCGCGCGCCCTCGGCGCCGTCGCCCTTCCCGCCTTCCTGCAGCCGGCCTATGTCGCGACCGGCGGCTTTCCGAACCCGCTGCTGCCGCTGCCCGACCTCGGACCGTTCGGCAACCGCCTGTCGGGGCGCGCCGTGGTCGCCGCCATGCGGCTGGCTTATGGGACGCTGCTGCGCAAGTGGTTCGCCCGGCATCCGGAGGAGACCGCCCGGCCCGGCCTGGACGTCCTCGCCGGCTATCGCCCGGGAGGGGGAGCTGTTCCACGTCTCCATGCCCATAGCCGCCACATCGTCCCCAAGCCACCCGACTGGGGGCCGGAGGATCAGGTCACCGGCTACTGGTTCCTGTCCGAGGAGTCCGACTGGGAGCCGCCCGCCGACCTCATGCGGTTCCTCGAGGCGGGACCACCGCCGGTCTACGTCGGCTTCGGCAGCATGCCCAAGGTCCGGGGCGGCAATCCTGTCACCGCCATGCTCGCCGCGCTGGCCGAGACGAAAACCCGGGCCATCCTCGCAAAGGGCTGGGGCGCGCTGGCCGAGGTGCCCGCCTCTGATGAAATACACGTCGTCGACAGTGTGCCGCACGATTGGCTGTTTCCCCGCTGCCGGGCAGTGGTGCACCACGGCGGCGCCGGCACCACACACGCCGGCCTGCGCTGGGGGCGGCCCTCCCTGATCTGTCCCCTGTTCGGCGATCAGCCTTTCTGGGGCCGTACCGTCGCTCGTCTCGGCGCCGGGCCTGCGCCCCTGCCCCTCAAGCGCCTGACGCAAGACCGCTTTGCGGCGGCGCTGCGGGAGCTGCTCTCGGCGCAGGTCAGGAACAAGGCGCAGATCCTGGGTGAACGCATGGCCGAGGAACGAGGGGCCGAGGCAGCCGCCGACTTTATCCAACCACTGTGTCAGGACTGACCAGCGTCCGCTCGATACCCGCGAGGATGGCCTCGACCATCAGCGCGAAGCTGCGTCCCTCCTGCTGCGCGCGGAAGGCCGGCAGCAGTCGGACGGTGATGGGATAGCTGGCCGGCGAGAGGCTCTCCACCTCGGCCAGCATCTCCGCGCTCGCCGGCTGCAGCAGCCCGCCCGCCTCGGCGGCGGCGAGGCCGAGCACGCTGGCATACCAGCCGAAGCAGCAGTCGACGATCTGCTCGTCGGGCAGGCCGGCATCTTCTAGCGCTCGGTAGACCATTTCGGCGTGGTGGTAGTCGGCCGGGCCGGTGACCCAAAACCTGAGCAGCAGCGGAAAGGTCTTGGGGAAGGTCAGCGCCAGTTCCCGGTATTGCCAGGCCAGCTCGGCCAAGCGAGTGCGCCAGGGTGCGTCGGGGTCGACCGGCACCAGGCGCGCGTTGAGCGCGTCGGCCATGGCTCGCTCCAAGCCCTCCTTGGACTTGTAGTGATAGAGCACGGCCATGACGTCGCAGCCGATCAGCGCCGCGACCTTGCGGACGCTGAAGTCGCCCGGGCCTTCCTCCTCCAAGACCGCGACGGCGGCCGTCACGATCTCCTCCGGCTCGAGGCCTCTGGGGCCGGGCCGCGCAGATTTTTTCGCCAAAGCAATGAGCCCTCTTGAAATCTCTATGCTGCAGAATTTATATCTTTGCAGTGCAGAAATCAACCCTCCTGCGGCCCGGGATGCCGCGGAGTCTGAAGATTTTTTCAGGAGACTCTCCATGGCAACCGCTTCGACACCTGTTCTGAACCGACACGAACGCGCGCTCGGCATCGCCGTCGTCGTCGTGGCGACTTTCTTTCTGGGGCTGGCGCACGGCGTCGGCTATCCGCTCACCTCGCTGACCTTCGAAGCCTGGGGTGCGCCCGCTTGGGTGACCGGCCTTGCCGCCGGCATGCCGGCGCTGGCCGCGCTGGTGCTCCTGCCCTTCGCGCCACGCATCTCGGCCCGCCTCGGCTTCGTACCGGCCATGGCGGGCGGCTGCGCGCTGGGCCTTCTCGGCTTCGCCCTGCTGCCGCTGTGGCAAAGCGTCGAAGGCTGGATGGTCCTGCGCTTTCTGATGGGGCTGGGGCTGCTGTTCCCCTGGCTGCTCGGCGAGACCTGGATCAACACCGTCAGCAGCGAGGAGACGCGCGGCCGGGTGCTGGCGCTCTATGTGGTGGCGCTGTTCGGCGGCTATGGCGCCGGGCCGATCGCCCTGGGCTTTCTGCCGATGGACGGCCATGCGCCTTATTTCTTCGGTGGCGTTGCGTTGCTCATGGCCAGCATTCCGCTGGTGCTGGCCCGCCGGCTGGCCCCGCCCATGGAAGAGCATGCCACGGGCGGCTTTCTGACCATTGCCCGCGCCGTGCCCATCGGCATGGTCGGTGCCCTGGTCGCCGGCGTCATCGAGTATTCCTACATCGCGCTGCTGCCCAACTTCGCCCTGCGCCAAGGGGCCAGCGCCGACACGGCCCTGCATCTGGTCAGCGCCTTTCTGTGGGGCGGCGTCGTGCTCGCCTTCCTGTTCGGCTGGCTGGCCGACCGCATGCGGCGGGAGCGGCTGATGCTCTGGCTGATTGGAGGCTTCATCGCGCTGGCCGTGCCTGCCGGCCTCGCGGTGGCGGAGAGTCCCGTCTTGGCCCTGCTGGCGGTCTTCGTTCTCGGCGGCGTGGCCTGCGCCTACTACACGCTTGGCCTCGCCATCCTGGGCGAGCGGCTGCCGGTCCGCGACCTCGCCTCGGCCAATGCCGCCTTCCTGGTGCTCTATCAGCTCGGCACCTTGGGCGGTCCGCCGGCCTTCGGCGCTGCCATGGAGGCCGTGCCGCCCATGGGCTTCGTTGCCGCGGGCGTGATCTTCGCGAGCCTCGCCGGCCTGGCGGTGGTCTGGCTGATCAGGGCGGAGCGCCGCGCCGCCCGCACCCTGGCAGCGATGGCCGCGCAAAGCGTCTGACGCTCTACGCTGTTGGCAAGGTGAAACAGCCGGTCGCTCCAGAAGCGGCCGGCTGTCTGCCTATCGGACTCATGCGACCGACGTTGCCTGCCTGGCCTCGCCCCACCCGGCGTCCTGCAGATAGGCCTCGAAGGTCATCGCCTCGGGATGAAAGCGCCGCATGTAGGCCGGCCCGCCGTCCATGCCGAAGGTATCGAAGTAGCGATACATCAGCATCAGGTCCTCGCCCTGCTCGGCGACGCAGTCCTCCCAGCTCATCTGCTCGAAGCGCAGCGGCCGGCCAAGCACGCGGGAGAGTGTCGCCGTGATCTCGGCCAGGGTAGCGACGTCGCCGGCGAGCGGCATGATCTGCCCCCTCCAGGTCTCGGGATGCTCGAAGGCGGTGACGACCATGGCGGCGATGTCGGCCACGGCGACCTGCCGGTAAAGCGTGTCGGGCCGGATGGGGTAACGCACCACGCCGGTTTCCAAGATCGTCTCGCGGTCCCACTCCCAGTTGTCCATAAAGGCGGCCGGGCGAAAGACGGTCCAGGCCGTGTCGAGCGCGCGCACGCGGGTCTCGACCTGCCACTTGCTGTCGAGGTGCGGCACGCCAGTGTGGCGGTCGATGGTGGAGGCGCCGGAATAGACGATGTGCCCGATGGCCGATGCGCCCGCCGCCTCGGTCAGAGTGATGCCCTGCCGCTGTTCGGCCTCGACACCGGCTTCGAGGAAATCCTGCACGGAGAACAACGCGGCGGTCCCCTTCAAGGCGGCATCCAGCGAGGCACGATCCTCCAGATCGGCGCGCGCGAGCTCGGCCCCGCGCTCGGCCAAGGCCTGAGCCGCCGGCTTGTCGGGATTACGGGTCAGCGCCCGGACCTTGTGGCCGCGGTCGAGCAGCCGCCGGGCGACGGCACCGCCCTGTTTGCCGGTTGCGCCGGCGACGGCGATGGGACGGTCGTAAATCTTCGGATCGGACATGAGCTCGGTTCCTCGTATGGGTGATGCGAGGAAGGTGGCGGCTGCCGACGTCCTTAGAAGAGCGCCGTTCGCGCAGGGACTGCGCATCGATGCAGCATCACGCCGCGAAGCGTTTCATGACCTGGACGAAGGCCTGCACCTTGGCCGAGCGGTGCAGGTCGACATGGGTGACCGCCCAAACCTGCTCCTGCCAGTCGTCCCGCGGTGGCATCAGCTCGACCAGGCCGCTGCGCTCCGCCATGGCCGAGGGCATGAAACCGGCGGCACTACCCGCCCGCACCGCCGCCCAGAGTGCCGCGATGCTGTCGCTGGTCAGCACGACGCGGTCTTCCGGCACGGTCTCGGCGAGCCAACGAAAATAGGGTGTGCTCGGCGCGTTGGGGCCGGGACCCGCAAAGCGATCCGCCTCTGCTCTGGGGCCATAGAGTCCCACGGTCAGCCGCCTGAGTGGCAGTACCACGTTGTCGGGATGCTGCGGCTTGGCGCCGATGCGAAAGGCGATGTCCGCCTCGCCGTACTCCAGCTTCAGGACGCGGTCGCTGCTGATCAGATGGACCTTGAGGCCGGGATGTTCGGCCTGAAAGGCCGTGACGATCGGCAGCACCAGCGGGACGAGCACGTCGAGCGAGGTGACCGTGAAGGCGCCGGTCAGCTCCGCCAGGCTGCCGCGCGCCAGCCGGAACAGCTCGCCGAATTGCGCGTCGGTGGCATCGGCGATGCGCAGCAGCGCGCGGCCCAGCTCGGTCGGCGAGAAGCCACGGGCATGACGCTGGAACAGCTTGGCGCCGAGTGCTGCCTCCAGCGCATCGATATGCCGCGTGACGGTGGCGCGGTGCACCCCCAGCGCTTCGGCCGCCGCGCTGATGGTGCCCAGCCGGGCGACCTGGGCGGCCGTTCGAATCTCGTCCCAGTTCTGCATGCCGCATGAATGCGCATGAAGCAGGCAAGACGCAACATAGTCAGTATTTCTGCGACAAAGGACCCAACCCGCAGCTCAGCGGCTCTCGCGCAGCAGGTCGGCGAGGAGCGGGTTGGGAAAGCGGCGCTCGACCGTCACGCCATAGAAGGGCTCGGTCAGGTTGGGCAGCTTGGCGCATTCGACCAGGCTGCCGCTGGCCAGCTCGTCCCGCACCACGATCGGTGGCAGCACGGCGAGGCCGACCCCCTCCCGCGCCAGCAGACGCATCATCGCCATGTCGTCGACCTCGGCGGCGATCTGCGGCGTCACATCCAGCCGGTCGACCAGGGCATCGAAGCCCATGCGCAGGGCGCTCTCCGCCGTGGGGAGCACGAGGGTCGCCTCGGCCAAGCGCTCGGCCAGGGACAGACCCGGCGGGCAGAGCGCGGGCACGCCGATCAGGCTGACGCTCTGCTCGTCGAGGCGCTGCACGATGAAGGAGGTCAAGGCATCGGCTGGCGGCGGCTGGTTGGTCAGCACCAGATCGAGATTCAGGGCGCCGAGCGCGCTGTAGAGCTCGACCGCGCTGCCTGAGCGCAGGATGACCTCGACGTCCGACCGCCCCAGCACCGGGCGCAGGAAGGCCAGCTGAAAGTTGCGCGACAGGGTGGCCAGGGAGCCCACGCGCAAGGCCTTCCGCGCCCGCCCGCTTTGCTGCAGCGTGGCGATCAGCTCCCGCCCGGTGGCGAAGATGGCATCGGCATGGTCGAGGGCGATGCGGCCGGCCTCGGTGAGAATGAGGGCCCGGCCGCGCCGCTCGAAGAGGTCCTGGCCGACCCGCTCCTCAAGCTGGCGGACTTGGGTCGAGACCGCCGACTGCGACACGTTCAGCCGTGCCGCCGCCCGGGTCAGGTTGCCTTCATGGGCGACGACCTGGAAGTAGCGCAGGTGGTGGTAGTTCAGCTCGGCCATAATCGTTCTAGAAAACAGAACGAAAAGCAAAAAACAATGTATTTTTCTTGACTCGTCGCAGGACCTAAATCCGAAGACGTTTGATTCGCCCCCCGGAGATGACCTGCCGATGCTTTACGATCTCGTTCCCTTGATCGCGCCCGCTGTCCTGCTGCTGGCAGCGGCTTTCGCCTTCACGCGCCCGGGGCAGCGCCCGCAGTTGGTCCCTCAGCTCAGCGAGGCCGCGGCCCTGGTCGCGCTGGCCGCGGCGCTCGGCTCGGCGGCGCTGGTCGTCGCACAGGGTTCCGGCACCGGGCCGCTGCTCGGCATCGGCGAGGTCGGCTTCTCGTCGCGGCTCGATGCGGTGAGCGCCACCATGCTGGTTCTCGTCGCCTTCGTCGGCTGGGTGGTGGTGCGCTACTCGCGCTCCTATCTCGACGGCGAGGCGCGTCAGGGCGCCTTTCTCGGCTGGATCGCGGCGACCCTGGCTGCCGTGCTGTTGCTGGTCCAGGCGGGCAACCTCTTCCATCTGGTCGCGGCCTGGATCGCTACGAGCCTCTGTCTGCATCGGCTACTCCTCTTCTATCGCGACCGCATCCAGGCCGTCCGGGCGGCGCGCAAGAAGTCCGTCACCTCGCGGCTCGGCGACGCGGCCCTGATCGGCGCGGCGCTGCTGCTTTTCTTCGGCTACGGCACCGCCGACATCGAGACGATCCTCGTCGCCGCGAGGGAGGGCGTCGCGCCCACCGGGACGATCTGGGCCGCCGGCCTGCTGGCGCTCGCCGCCATCCTCAAGTCGGCGCAGTTCCCGACCCACGGCTGGCTGATCGAGGTGATGGAGACACCGACCCCGGTCTCGGCGCTGCTGCATGCCGGCGTGATCAATGCGGGCGGCTTCCTGCTGATTCGCTTTGCCGACGTGATGTTGCTGGCGCCGGGCATTCTCGCGGTGCTGGTCATGGTGGGCGGCTTCACCGCGCTGTTCGGCGGGCTCGCCATGCTGGCCCAGCCGGCGGTCAAGAGCTCGCTTGCCTGGTCGACCATCGCCCAGATGGGCTTCATGATCATGCAGTGCGGCCTGGCGCTCTTCCCGCTCGCGCTGCTGCACATCGTCGCCCACTCGCTCTACAAGGCGCACGCCTTCCTGGCCTCCGGCACGGCGGTGGACTTGGTGGCGGCGATCCGCCGGCCGGGCCCGGTCGCCATCCCCAATGGCTGGGCGGTCGCCCGCGCCTTCGTCCTGGCGCTGGCGATCTATGCGGTGACCGCGCTGGTCTTCGGGCTCGAAGGCAAGTCGCCGCAGGCCATCGCGCTGGGCGCCATCCTGATCTTCGGCGTCGCCTACCTCCTGGCGCAGGGGCTGGCCGATGCGGCCCCGCGGGTGCTGACCCGGCGGACGGCACTCTATGCCGTCGCCGCCTCGGTCAGCTACTTCGCCCTGCAGACCGGCGCGCAATGGCTGACCGCCGGCACCTTGCCGCCGACCCCCGCGCCGGGGCCGCTCGAATGGGCGCTCTTGACCCTCGCCCTGTTCAGCTTCGGCCTGGTCGCCGTGGCCCAGGCCATGTTCCCGCTCTGGGCCTATCACCCGGCCGCCGCCGGCCTGCGCGTGCACCTGTCGAACGGCCTCTATGCCAACGCGGTGTTCGATCGCCTCGTCGGTAACTGGTCCCGCAGCCGTTCCGCCTAACACCCGAGAGGAGACAAGACCCATGATGACCGACGCCACGACTGCGCCCATCGACCTCTCGGCTCTGGCAGCGGCCGGCGATGCCGCGGCCCGCCAGATCCCACCGCTCTGGCCGCTCGCCTCCTACGTCGCCGTGAACCCCTTCCTCGGCCAGACCGGCGAGACGCTGGCCGAGACGGGTGCGCGGCTCGGCCGGGTGGGCGGCGTGCCGATCGCCATGCCGCGCGACTGGTATCTCGGCCGCATCGCCTCCGGCGAGATCAGCGAGGACGACCTTGCCGCCGCGCTGGCGGCTTCGCCTCATGCCGGCAAGCCGGCTGACGTCGTCGCGCTGAAGGCCGCTGCCGCCGAAGCGCAGCCGCAGCCCAAAGCCCTGCCCACCGTCGCTGATCTTGCGGCCGAAGCCAGCGGCATGGACTGGCCCGGCCTGATTGCCGAGCGCTTCGGCGCCTGGGCCGGCGGCTATTTCGATCAGGGCCAGGCGCTTTGGGCGGCCCCGCGCGGCAAGCGCGCTTGGTCGGCCTTCTGCGCCCACGGCACCCACGACCTTACGCCAGAGATCATGGGGCTCGACGGCTTCGCCGCCTTTGTCGCCGAGGCGCCGCAGAACCCCGGGGAGGTGATCGCCCGCGCCGTCGGCCGGCTCGGCCTCGGTGAAAGCGCGCTCGAGAGCTATTTCCACCAGCTGCTCTTCTCTCTCGGCGGCTGGGCGCAGTATGCCCGCTATCAGCTCTGGCGCGCCGAGCTGGCCGAGGAGTCGGACAGCACCATCACCGACTTCCTGGCCATCCGCCTGCTCTGGGAAGAGGCCCTGTTCGCGCAGCACGAAACGGCGATCGCCGACGACTGGGCCGAGGTGCGTGCCGCGCACGAGACCGCGCTCGCGCCGAGCGCGGCGCTGATCGTCGATGCGATCCTGCAGGAGGCCGCCGAGCGCGCCGCCCAGCGCGGTCTCGCCGAGACACTTGCGGCCCCCGCGCCCGAAGGCGGCGAGACGCGGCCAGCCCTGCAGATGGCCTTCTGCATCGACGTGCGCTCGGAGGTCTTCCGCCGCGCGCTCGAAGCGGTCGACCCCGGGATCCGCACGCTGGGCTTCGCCGGTTTCTTCGGCGTCTTCGCCAAGCATCGTCGCTTCGCCTCGGACGTGGAGGAGCTGCGCCTGCCGGTGCTGCTCAATCCAAACGTCACCTCGTCCTCGGGCGCTCCGGACAGCGAGCCCGCCGATCTGGCCGCCCGCTATGCCGCCCGCGCCAAGCGGGCCTGGGGGCGCTTCAAGCTTGCCGCCGTTTCCTCCTTCGCCTTCGTCGAGGCCATGGGGCCGGTCTACATCGGCAAGCTGATTCGGGACGCGCTCGGCCTCAACCCCATGGCCGTGCCCGACGACCCGGCGCCGCGCTTCGACCCGGCGCTCGACCTCGAAACGCGCATCGGCGCGGCGGAGACGGTGCTGCGGGCCATGTCTCTGACCCGCGGCTTCGCCCGGGTCGTGGTGCTCGCCGGCCACGGCGCCAACGTGGTCAACAACCCCCATGCCAGCGGGCTGCACTGCGGCGCCTGCGGCGGCTATTCGGGCGAGGTCAACGCCCGGCTACTGGCCGGGTTGCTCAACAATGTCGAGGTGCGCCAGGGGCTGGTCGGCCGCGGCATTACCCTGCCCGAGGACACGCTCTTCGTCGCCGCCCTGCACGACACGACCACCGACGCGGTCACGCTCTACGACCGGGACCTGCTCTCGCCCGAGCATGCTTCGGACCTCCGGCGGGTCCGGCAATGGCTGGATGCGGCCGGCAGGGTGACACGCGGCGAGCGGGCCTTGCGGCTGCCGCGCGCCGCCGTCGAAGGCGATATTGCCGAGCGCGCCCGCGATTGGGCCGAGGTGCGGCCCGAATGGGCGCTGGCTGGCTGCAAGGCCTTTATCGCCGCGCCGCGCCGCCGCACCGCCGGGCGCAGCCTGGAAGGCCGCGCCTTCCTGCACGACTACGACTGGAAGCAGGACAGCGAGAAGGGCTTCGGCGTGCTGGAGCTGATCATGACGGCGCCGGTCGTGGTGGCGAGCTGGATCAGCCTGCAGTACTACGGCTCGACCGTCGCGCCGCGGACCTTCGGCTCGGGCAACAAGCTACTGCACAACGTGGTCGGCGGCATCGGCGTCTTCGAGGGCAACGGCGGGCTGCTGCGCGCCGGCCTGCCCTGGCAGTCGGTGAACGACGGTGAGCAAACCATGCACGACCCGCTGCGCCTGTCGGTCTGTATCGAGGCGCCGCGCGAGGCGATGAGCGACATCCTGCGGCGGCACGACGGCGTGCGCGCGCTGTTCGACAATCGCTGGCTGCACCTCTTCGCCATGGACGCCGAGGGACGGCTCGCCTACCGCTATGTCGGCGACCTGGAATGGGAGGCGCTGGAGCTGCCGGCGACCGCACCCAGCCTGGAGGCGGTGGCCTGAGCCTGAGCCGGTTTGCTGCCGGGCGATCACCGCAGAGCCCAGGGCGATCGGCCGGCCGGTGAGCTTGGTGCGCAGCCGGTTCAGCAGAACCCGAGAGGACAGTGGCAAAGCCGATCTTTATTGCGAATGATTGTTATTTGCAATTCTATCTGCTAGGCGCTAGGAGGTCTGGCGGCCGGCTCACGGCATCCTGCGACGCCAACAATGGTCGTGCCGCTTTACCGCCAAACGGCCTGCCAGGAGCGCAGTGTATGGGTGTTCAGAGTCTTGTCCTGCCTCAGTCGGTCGTCCAGGTGCCCGTCGAGAGCGTGCATCATTGGACGGATGAGCTTTTTTCCCTGCGGGTCGCCCGTCCGACCAGCTTCCGCTTCCGCTCCGGCGAATTCGTGATGCTCGGCCTGATCGTCGAGGGGCGGCCGCTCTTGCGGGCCTACTCCATCGCCAGTCCGTCCTGGGACGACGGGCTCGACTTTTTCTCGATCAAGGTGAAGGACGGCCCGCTGACCTCGCGTCTGCAGCACGTCAAGCCAGGCGACCAGGTCCTGCTGGGGCGCAAGCCGACCGGCACGCTGGTGCTCGACGCCCTCAAGCACGGCGACCGTCTTTTCCTCTTTTCCACCGGGACCGGCATCGCGCCCTTCGCCAGCCTCGTCCGCGACCCGGAGACCTATGAGAAGTTCCACGAGGTCGTGCTCACCCACACCTGCCGCGGTGTCAAAGATCTGCAGTACGGTGCAAATCTGGTGGCGGCGCTGCCGCGGGATCCGCTGGTCGGTGAGATCGCATCCACTCGGCTGACCTATTACCCCAGCGTGACCCGTGAGGATCACGTGCACGTCGGCCGCATTACCAGCTTGATCGAAAGCGGGCGCCTCTTCCGGGATCTCGGCATTCTCGGTCTCGACTCGGTCGGCGACCGGGTGATGATCTGCGGTTCCATGGCGATGATCTCGGACACCCGGGCGCTGCTCGAGGCGGCCGGTCTCAGAGAAGGCTCGAACGCGGCGCCGGGCGACTACGTTGTCGAGAAGGCTTTCGTCGACTAAGCGTCTCCGGCCCGAAAGACATCTCAAAGGAGGTCCCATGGAGTCGGCGGCAGGATTGATCAAGCTGAGGCCTGGCTCCGACACAGACCTTGAGGAGTGGCGCGAAACCCTCCTGGCCCGACGGGACGAGGCGCTCCAAACGCTCCGAGATGAGGGCGTCGCCCTGGAGTCTTGGTTTCAGATCGAGATCGGCGGAGAGCCTTACCTGCTTTGGTTCATGCATGCGAACTCGATCGGAAAGGCGTTCGAGACCTTTATGAACTCGAAGCATGAGATCGACGCCTTTCATATGGAGAAAATGTCGAAGCTGGCGGAGTCGCAAATCGAAGCGACCTCGCTTCTCGACTTGAAAGTCGATCTCTAAGCTCTGACGGTGCCTCTCTCTCCTATCGCACGGATGCTCTACTCGCGGCGAGGTGCCGCCGAGCCCTGGGTGATCAGGCGGGCGCTGTTCTGTCCGGTCAGGTAGGACCAGAGCCAGCTGTAGGCGACGGCGAGCCGGCTGCGCGTGCCGATCAGGAAGTAGATGTGCGCCAGCCCCCAGAACCACCAGGCCAGGGCGCCGGTGAGCTGCAGCCGGCCGAAATCGACAACGGCTGCGCTGCGGCCGACGGTGGCGAGGTTGCCGGCATGGCGATAGCGGAAAGGCGCAGGGGATGAGCGGCCGTCAAGGCGCCGGCGGATGACTCGCGCGACGTAGGCCCCCTGTTGCTTGGCTGCCGGCGCGATGCCTGGCACGGGCTTGTCGGCGCTATCCGTCACCGCCGCCGTGTCGCCGACCACGAAGATGTCCGGGTGCCTCGGCGCGCTGAGATCGGGCGCGACGATGACCCTGCCCGCCCGGTCTGCTTCCGCGCCCAGCCACTGCGCGGCCTTCGAGGCCATGACCCCGGCCGCCCAGATGGTGGTCTTGGCAGGAATGCGCTCATCGCCGGCCTCATCGCCCCCGTCATCGCCAAGAACGATGCCCCCGCCGTCGCAGGCGGTGACCGGCCGGCCTGTCATGACTTCTACGCCTAGTTTGACGAGCGCGCGCTCGGCGTAGCGGGCGAGCTTCTCCGGGAAGGCGGGCAGCACGCGCGGCCCGGCTTCGATCAGCAGGACGCGCGCCTTGGCCGTGTCGATGCGCCGGAACTCCGGCGGCAGCACCCGGTGGGCCAGTTCGGCGATGATGCCGGCAAGCTCCACACCGGTCGGTCCGGCGCCGATCACGGCGAAGGTCAGACAGGCATCGCGTTCCTTCGGATCGTCGCACCATTCCGCACGTTCGAAGGCCGAGAGGATGCGGCGCCGGATGGTGGTGGCGTCTTCCAGCGTCTTCAGCCCGGGCGCATGGGCCTCCCACTCGTCGCGCCCGAAATAGGAATGGCGCGCCCCGGTGGCGAGGACCAGCGTGTCGAAGCTCATCCTGCTCCCGTCGGCGAAGACGATCTCCTTGCTGTGACAGTCGACACCCGAGACCGTCGCCATCAGGGTGGTGACCTCGGGGCGCTCCTTGAACAGCCTGCGCAGAGGCCAGGCGATCTCGGAGGTCGGCAGGATGGTGGTGGCGACCTGATAGAGCAGCGGCTGAAAGAGGTGGTGGTTGCGCTGGTCGATCAAGGTGATCTTCACCTTGGCGCGGCGCAGGCCTTTGATGCAGGCGAGCCCGGCGAAGCCACCGCCGACCACGACGACATGATGCGCTTGAGCCATGAAAAGATGCTCCGCAGTGGAGACGACCTACATCGATATGATGCGCAGGAGTCACACAAGGAAACTCGGTCACGGACTCTGCGATCCGCTGTCGCGCCGCCTGCTCGAGCCTGCCGACAACTGACAGGCCCTTGTCAGTTGCCGTCCTGTAGATGCGGGCCAGGATGACAACCGCACTGGAGAGCAACTGTGACCAAGCACGTGATCGAAACCGTGACCTTCAAGCTCGAGCAAGGCGTCTCGAAAGAGGATTTTCTGCAGACGGTGCCCTGTTCGACCGACTTCGCGACGGCGCAGCCCGGCTTCATCGCCCGCCGCCTATCCTGCGCCGAGGACGGCACCTGGATCGAGCATATCGAATGGGAGTGTATGGCAGACGCAAAGCGGGCCGCCGCCATCATCGGGCAAACGGAGTCCGTGAAGCCCTTCCTGAAATGCATCGATGGGCCCAGCGCCAAGCTGATCCATTCGGAACTTGAAACATCGCTCGGCTGAATGCGCCGCACCGATCGCCTGTTCGAGATCCTTCAGCTCTTTCGGGGTGGCAAGCTGCTGCTCGGCCGGGACATCGCGGAACGGCTGGAGGTCTCGCTGCGCACGGTCTATCGGGACATCGATACGCTGGTTGCCTCCGGTGTCCCGATCGAAGGGGAGCGCGGCCTCGGCTACATTCTGCGCGAGCCGATCTTTCTGCCGCCCTTGACCCTGACTTTGGAGGAGCATCGCGCGCTGCATCTCGCCATCGCGATCCTGCGGCAGACCGCGGACGCGGAGCTGGCCGAGGCGGCAGGGCGGCTGTGCGACAAGATAGACGCCGTGGTGCCCTCCGAGCTGCAGCGGCGCGATCCCTTGCACGAGGTCTCGGTCTACGCCGCGGAAGTCGTTGCGCCGGCCAAGCATCTGCCGGCGCTGCGCCAGGCTGTCGCCGAGCGCCAGGTGGTCGAAATCGCCTACGACAGCCTCAAGGGCGAGCGGACGGAGCGCTGCATTCAACCGTTGCAAACCGAGTATTGGGGGCGGCTCTGGATCTGCGCCGCCTGGTGCCGGACCCGCCAGGCCTTCCGCGCCTTCCGGGTCGACCGTATCGCGCAGTGCCGACCGACCGGCGAGACTTTCCAGGACGAGGCCGGCAAGCGCTACGCCGACTATCTGGCACAGCTCGATTACTCGGCCGACAGCTAGCTGATTGGGCTCACGTCACGGCGAAGACGCGGTGGATGGGGCCGCCATCGCCGGTTCGGGACTTGGTCACGGCGATGATGTTGTTGAGCCAGGCATAGCGCGGGTCGCCGGTCTCGAACAGCGGCGCCGCACGAAAGTAGTAGCGCCAGGCGCCTGCCGGGTCGTCCGGCTTTTCGAGATCCAGCGCATAGTCGGCATCCTCCGGCGCCGACCAGAACCGTCCTTGCCAATTGAGATAAAGCAACGCGTTGTCGTGCGTTTCCAAACAGAAGCGCACGTCGAGGACGCCCGTTCCGTCCGGTCGGATGCGGACCCAGTCCGCGCCCGCGTCCGGCACCACGCGTCCGCGCAGATGGGGGCCTTCGAAGGTGCCGCCCTTGACGAGGAAGATCACGCGGTTGCCGTCGGGCGTTGGCCCCACGTCCAGCGGCGGAAGGTGAAGCTTGACGCGCGCTTCGAACAGGAACTCCAGATCGGGCGGAGCGTCCGCATCCCAGCCGGCAGCGCTGAGTTTCGGAGCTTCAGCATTGCCACGCCCGGCAATCGCGGCCGCTCCGACAAGCCCGGCGCCGACAAGCATACGTCTCCTTACCGCGTCCGGCATCTCTTCCTCCACCTCGTTCGACGTCTCTTGTTCACGCCGCCGCTGAGTCCGGCGACGCGCCGAACACGTTCTTCCACATGCCATCGATCGAGATGCCCGACTGGGCGGCGATCTGGGCCAGGTCGCAGTGGAAGTGCTCCGTCGCGATCAAGCCCTCCTTGAAGGTCATGCGGATGGTGACCGGCAGCGCGATGCGCTGGCCGTTCGGGGTCATGCCGCGCGCATCGCTGGCGTGCGGCGCCATGGTCATGCGGACGACGCCCCAGCCGACCAACGTCTCCGCGTCTGCCACGTAGCCTTCGAAGCTGACGCTGTAGTCCGGATAGGAGTCGAACAAGTGCGTCAGCAGCTGCCGATTCTCTTCGATGCCACGCGCAACAGCGCCCCAGGCCGGTGAATAGAGCACCATATCCGGGTGCAAGAACCGGAGTGCGTCCTCCACGTTCTGTCGGCTCTTGGCTTCGCCTAGGCCGGCGGCAAGGGCGTACATATCTTGCGGCGTCATGGGGTCCTGCTTCGACGGTGGAACCCATTATGTGCGTCGCGCACATGTCGTCAAGTTGAAAAATGTGCGCGGCATACGTATCGTTCCGCCGATGATCGACCGTACTGCCAATCTGCTTGGTGTTGTTGGGCTTGCCGTCGCCGATCGCATCGAGAATGTGGCGCGCGACATTCTCAGCCGCGCCGGTGAAACGCCCGCGGCGCTCGTCGTCATCGGATACGGCTTCGGCCCGTCCAACGATCAGTTGCGACGCGTCCTCGGGCTGTCCCATCCGGGGTCCGTGCGCCTCGTCGACCGGCTTGTCGCCGATGGTCTCGTCGAGCGTCGCGAAGGTCGCGACAGGCGGACGATCGCGCTCTACCTCACCGAGCGCGGCGCAGCCCTCCGCGAGGAACTCCTCCAGGGACGCCTTGCCGCCATCCGGCCGCTTCTGGCGCCGCTGACTGGGCCCGAGCAGGAGGCCTTTGCCGCGCTCCTGCACAAGATTCTCTCGTCCATGGAGACGACGGATATGGAACGCCGCACGCTTTGCCGCTTGTGCGACGATCGCGTCTGCAGCAACTGCCCAATTCCGGCTGACAAGCCGACAAATCGGTCATCGATTGATCAGTCGGCGTAGCGCGTCTTATGCCCCTCGCAACCTGAGCAGCCCAGGCTTGCGCCGCGGTGTCCGCCAGTCGGCTTACTCGGCAGGTGAGGAGTCGGTTGCGAGCGGCGGGCCGTGCCGCGCCGGCGGCTGGCCTTGCATCTCGGCTTCGAGCTTTTGCGCAACGTCGCTGGGCGACCCGGTCCGCCGGGCGAGGGCGCTGTAGGCCACCGGAACGACGAAGAGGGTGAAGAGCGTCGCCGCCAGCACGCCGGAGAAGACGACGGTGCCGATCACGGTGCGGGTCTCGGCGCCGGCTCCGAAAGCCAGGATCAAGGGGACCGAGCCGGCCGCCGTCGTGATGCCGGTCATGACGATGGGGCGCAGGCGGGCCACCGAAGCCTCGATGACGGCTTGGTCGAAGGCCATGCCTTCGTCGCGCCTCTGGTTGATGAACTCGACGATCAGGATGCCGTTCTTGGCCGCAAGGCCGACCAGCATGATCAGGCCGATCTGGCTGTAGATGTTCAGGGTGCCGCCGGTCAGGTAGAGGCCCAGCAGAGCCCCTGTTATGGCGAGTGGCACTGTCAGCATGATCACCAGGGGGTGCAGGTAGCTTTCGAACTGCGCCGCCAAGACCAGGAAGACCACGGCGATTCCGAGCAGGAAGACGAAGAGCAGGGAGCCGCTGCTGGACTCGAGGTCCAGCGATTCCCCTTTGTAGTCGATGACCACCGTGTCCGGCAGATGGGCGTCGACCAGCGCTTCCAGATGCGCCAGCGCCTCGCCCAGCGTGTAGCCGGGCGCCAGGTTGGCCTCGATGGTGATCGCCCGGGTGCGGTTGTAGCGGTTGAGCGTGGCGGAGTCGGCGAAGTTCTCCAGGGTTACCAGGTTGGAGAGCGGAATCAGCTCGCCGGAGCGCTCCGAGCGGACATAAACGTTGTGGATGTCGGTCGGGGTCCGCTGCGCATCCCGCTCGCCCTCCAGGATCACGTCGTATTCCTCGCCGGCGTCGATGTAGGTGGTGACCCGACGCGAGCCCAGCATGGTCTCCAGGGTGCGGCCGATGTTGCCGATGGTGACCCCAAGGTCGCCGGCACGGTCGCGGTCGATCTCCACCCGGAGCTGGGGGTTGGTTTCCTTGTAGTCGTGGTCGATGCCGACCAGCCCCGGATTGTCCTCGGCCAGCCGAGCCAGCAGGATGTCGCGCCACTCGGCCAGCTCGGCGTAGGTTCCGCCGCCGATCACGAACTGCACCGGTTTCTGAATGCCCCCGCCGAAGCCCTGGCGCATCACCGGGAAGGCGCGCACGCCGGGTAGGTCGGCGGTGAGCCTGCGCACCTCGTCCATGATCTCCCAGCCGGAGCGGCGCACGGCCCAGTCGTTCAGAACCAGGATGCCGATGCCGGTATTGAAGGTCTCCAGGTTGCTGAAGGCGCGGGGTGCGCGGATGAGCAGCCGGGTGACCTCGCCGTTCTCGACCAACGGCGTCAGCCGCCGCTCGATCTCGTCCATGTACTCCGTCATGTAGGCGTAGGACGCGCCCTCGGGGCCGTTCACCAGGATGAAGAAGGCGCCCCGGTCTTCCTTGGGTGCGTACTCGCTGGGGATCTCGCGGAACAGCCAGGCGGCGCTTCCCAGCACCAAAAGAAACAGGACGGCGACGACCGACGGCCGTCGCAGCGCGCCCGCCAGGGCGCTGCGGTAGCCGCGCTCGACAGCGGCGAAGCCTCGCTCGACAAGGCGTGCGATCAGCGTCCGCTGCGTGGTCGGCTGCAAGACCTTCGATGCTAGCATGGAGGAGAGGGACAAGGCGACGATACTGGAAAAGGCCACCGCGGCGGCCATGGTCAGGGCAAATTCCGAGAACAGCCGCCCGACGTCGCCCTCCAGAAAGGCCAGCGGCACGAAGACCGAGATCAGCACGACGGTGGTCGCGATCACCGCGAAGCCGACCTGCCGCGTCCCCTTGAAGGCCGCGACCAGCGGGCTCTCGCCGGCCTCGATGCGCCGGTGGATGTTCTCGAGCACGACGATGGCATCGTCCACCACCAGTCCGATGGCCAGCACCAGCGCTAGAAGGGTCAAAAGGTTGATCGAGAAGCCGAGGGCGTAGAGCGCAATGAAGGTGGCGACCAGGGAGACCGGCACCGCCACCGCCGGGACCAGCATGGCCCGGACGCTGCCCAGGAAGAGGTAGATGACCAGCACCACCAGGCCGATGGCGATGAACAGGGTCTTGTAGACCTCGTTGATGGCGCCCTGGATGAACACGCTGGTGTCGAAGCTCTGCCGGATCTCCATGCCGTCTGGCAGATTGCCGTTGAGGCGCGCGGCCTCGTCGCGCGCGACCTGGGCCACCGCCAGCGTGTTGGCCTGCGACTGCCGGATGATGCCGATGCCGACCATGGGCACGCCGTTGCCGCGAAAGAAGGTGCGCTCCTCGACGGCGCCCTGCTCGACACGGGCGACGTCTCCCAGGCGCAGCAGAAAGCCGTCGTCGCTGCGGCCCAGGACAAGCTGCGCGAAGTCGTCGGCCGACAGGAAGCTGCGCTCGACCCGCACGGTGAACTGCCGTTCCAGGGATTCGATGCTGCCGGCCGGCAGCTCGACGTTGTCGGCGCGCAGCGCCTCCTCGACGTCGCTGACCGTCAGGCCGCGGGCGGCCAGCGCCTCGCGGTCCAGCCAAACCCGCATGGCTTGGCTCAGCCCGCCGCCGATCCGCACGCGGGCGACGCCGTCCAGCGCGGAAAAGCGGTCGGTCAGGAAGCGATCCGCATAGTCGGTCAGCTCGAGCACCGAATGCCGGTCGCTGACCAGGTTGAGCCACATGATCACGTCGTCGTTTGAGTCGACCTTGCTGATCTCCGGCGGGTCGGCTTCATCCGGCAGATCGTCGAGAACGCCGGAGACGCGGTCGCGCACATCGTTGGCCGCGGCATCGACGTCGCGCCCGATGTTGAATTCGATGTCGATCAGAGAGCGGCCGTCCTCGCTGCGCGACTCGATCGAGCGGATGGCCTCTATCCCGGCGATGCGGTCTTCGATGATCTCGGTGATGCGGGTCTCGACGACGCTGGCGGCGGCGCCGGGATAGATTGTCTCGATCGAGACGATCGGCGGGTCGATGTCCGGGTACTCGCGCAGCGGCAGGCGGTCGAAGGCGACGAAGCCGAAGGCGAGCAGCAAAAGGCTGATGACCGAGGCGAAGACCGGCCGCTTTACCGAGACATCGGAGAGGAGCACGGCTAGCCCTCTGCTGCGTCGTCGAGTAGCTGGCTGAGGGGCTCGCTGCCGCTCTCCACCGCCGTGATGGTGACCGCTTGGCCCGGAGCCACCCGCTGCGTGCCGTGTGTCACGACCAGCTCCCCTTCCTCCAGCCCGGAGAGGATCTCGACGGCGCCGGGCCGGCGGGCGCCGACCTCCACATCGCGGCTCTCGGCCGTGCTGCTCTCGGGGTCGACGACCAGGACCTGCGTCTGACGACCGCGTGGGATCAGGGCCTCCTCCGGCACGATGATCACCTGGCGCGCGTTCTTCAGCAGCTCGACGGTCATCAGCAGACCCGGTTTCAGGGTCCCCTCGGGATTGGGGATCAGGGCGCGTGCCATGATCGAGCGGGTCGTCGGGTCGACGCGGGAGCCGATGCTGCCGATCTCACCGGTGAACGCCCGGCCCCCGAAGGCCGAGGCTTTTGCGACGATCGGCAGCCCGGGCCGGAGCGCCGGCAAGAAGACCGCGGGCACCGAGAAATCGAGCTTGATGACGCTGACGTCGTCCAAGGTGGTGATCAGATCGCCCGGCGCCACCAAAGCCCCCAGGCTGATGTCGCGAAGGCCGACGACGCCACCGAAGGGTGCGCGGATGATGCGATTTGCGATACGGGCCCGGACGGCTTCGATCGCGGCCTCCGCCTCCAGCAGCGCCGCGCGTCGCTCGTCGAGCTGCGCGGTGGCGGTAAACCGCCGGCTCTCCAGCTCCTGTGCCCGCTCGAAGGCCAGACGGCGCTCGGCGAGGATAGCCTCGGCGGCGCGCAGATCGGCTTCTTCCTCGGCCTTGTTGAGCACGACCAGAACCTCGCCGGCCTCGACCGTCTGGCCATCGTCGAAGCGAAGCTCTTGCACGGTCTCGGTTACGCTGGCGGTGACGCGCACGCTTTCGTTCGCCCGCGTGGTGCCCAAAGCGTTGATGCGGTCGACCATCTCGCCGCGTTGCGCCGGCGCGACAATGACGGGGGTCGCGGGACGGGCTCCCTCGCCCTGGCTCTGGCCCTGCGCGGCTGACGCCAAGGCGGCCAGCAGCAATGGGACGATCAGCGCCGCACGCCAAGCCCTATCGATGGCCCTGTCGATGCTCTGGGGCGTCGTCATTCACAGCCTCTCCACAGCCTGTGTGCCGGAGGGCTGGAAAGGCTCCGCCAACACTTTTGGAACAGCTTTTTCAGCTGTCGTTGCGATACACGAACATCAAGCCAAACACGGCCGTTGTGTGATGAGGATCTCACAACGGAGGCCGTCTCATGCCTGTGTGTTACGGCGATCGACAGCCTTGTATCCACACGGAAGTTAGGTCAATTCACCGGCCGGTAAAGTCATGGCGTCGGAACCACGGCTCAGGCTCGCCCTTCCCCTAAAGCGCTTTCCTCGTCAGATGGCCAATGCGCAGGCGCTATCAATCAACGGAGAAACAGCATTTTGATTGTGGGCAAGGTGCTTTATCGTGACGGCGTGTTGTGCGTGGGCGCCCCGACTGAACGTCGGTCTCCGTCGTCGGACGTCATAGCTCGGACCCATGCGCCAAAGACAGTCGGGAGGAAGACAATGACCAAAACGACCAAGCCCCTATCCATCGGCATCGCCGCCTTGGCGGCCTGCTTTTGCTTTGGCGCGCCGAGCCTTGCCGTGGCCTCGGAGCCCGCAACGGCCAGCGCTGTCATGATCGACCGCAACGGTGACGAGATCGGGTTCGCCAACATCATGCAGGGCCCGCATGGCATCCTCATCCACATCAGAGTGTCCGACCTGACGCCCGGAAAACACGGTCTGCATCTGCACAGCACCGGGGTCTGCAATCCCGAGGACGGCTTCACATCATCTATGGGTCATGTGGGCAAGGCACCCGGCGCGCACGGCCTGATGAACCCGGACGGCCCGGAAGCGGGCGACCTGCCGAACATCTTCATCGGCGCCGACGGCATCGGCGAGACCGAGCTCTTCACCCATCTCGTCAGCATTGGCGAGGGCCCGGGCGAGAACCTGATGGATGCCGACGGTTCGGCCTTCGTCATTCACGAGAATCCGGACGATCACATCACCCAGCCGATCGGCGGTGCTGGTCCGCGCGTGGCCTGCGGGGTCGTCACGCTGAACTGACGCCTCTCACCTCCGCTGCGCGAGCCACACGCTATGCCCGCCGCAGTCAGGATCCTCGATGGCGTGGCAGACGACCTCGAAGCCGTTCTGAGCCAGCAGCGCGCGATACTCATCGGTCCCCAGGCTCGCATGATAGAGCGGCTCGCCTTCGAGCTCGCCGATGGCCTCGCCCAAGGCGGGGCCGCTGGTGAACATCAGGGCGCCGCCGGATTTGGCATGCTCCCGGAAGACGGGGAACATCCCGCGCTGCGCTTCCTGCGACAGGTGAAAGAAGCTGTTCCACGCCAGCACGCCGTCGAAGAGGCGCTGTAGTCGCAGCGTCCGCATATCCGCCACGATGGCCTGCTGTCCGGCGAGGTTCTTCTCGAAGAGCGCGATCATCTCGGGGGCAGCGTCCACGCCGGTCAGCGCGTGTCCGCCGGCAACAAGCGCGCCCCCGATCGGCAAGCCCGGGCCGCAACCCAGATCGAGGATGCAGGCCTGTTCCGGCAAGAGCGCGACGAAACGATCGAGCCATGTCCCCTCGATCAGTTTCGTACCGCGGGCCTGCGCCCAGGCCTGTGCATGGCGCCGGTAGAGATCGACGATCTGGTCGGCGGGCTCGCCCATGGCGTGGACTCCGGAGCCTTAGTGGTTTTCAGCCGCCAATCTGCGCTCCCGATAGAGCGCCAGCATCAGCAGCAGCCCGATGCCGCCGGTGAAGATGACGGCGATCACCCAGACCTCCGATTTCATGCCAGACTCCCTCTCAGTCGAGAAACGATTCCCACCCCCTGTCACCATCGACAGGTCGTTTTACAACGGCAAGGGCAACCAATCTGTCGTCACATGTGCCGGAGGTCCGGCCTCTGCCGCGGGCCATAAGAGCTGGTTCAAACCGACTCAAACTGGGCTTTCAAACAAGCTCGGTCAGTTTGCTCAGCACGACTGCATGAAGGTTGGGGGAAGCGCTCGCGGCGATGGCTCCGCTCGATGCAATCGACAAGGCTTGCCCATTCCAGTCGGAGATCATTCCCCCTGCTTCGGTCACGACCGGACAGAGAGCGCATATGTCAAAGGCCTCCAGATCATTTCCATTCAGGCAAATGTCGATCAATCCGCGTGATAGCGCGCCATAGGCAGGCGAACCGCCGTCGAACACTCTGAGCCGCCCACAGGCGCGCATCCGCTCATAGCCATGCGCCGCGCCGCCCGTGAAGCTATCGGGGTTAGCAAGACTGATGATCGCAGAACCGATTTCGCTCTGCCCGCTGCTCCTGACAAGGCGGCCGTCAAAGAGCGTGCCTTGTCCTTCGGCAGCCACGTATCGCGTGCCGCTCAACGGCAAATCGATGATGCCCAGGATCGGAGACCCATCGCGGCAAAGGCTGATGAGAGAGGCGAAGTTCAACAGCCCTGTTCCAAATTGGCGTGTCCCGTCGATCGGATCGAGAACCCATGCATAGGCACTGCTTCCGGTTTCGGCGCCGTGCTCCTCTCCCAGTATTCCATGCGAAGGGAAGCGCCGACGGATAAGCTCTCGCCACATCGTTTCGATACTCAGATCGGCATCGGTCACGGATGACCCGTCCGTTTTGTAGGTCACGGCCAAGTCTCCACGCCAATCGTTTCTGGCATGGCAGGAAGAGGCGTCGGCCAGCGCGACCGCGAGCGACAGGAACTCGGCGAGTTCAGGCATGGGAGTTCACCATCGGCAGGTTGTTCAACAAGCGCAAGACTCCTGTCGTCACGCCTCGCCGACGCGCCGGACCTCCACAAGTGCCTTGCCTGCCGCGGCAACCCGATGGTCGATGGCGATCTCGACCACGCTGTCGCGGCCTCCGCGCAGGGCGCGCCAATCCTCCCAGGCGTGGTCTTTCGCCAGCGCGAAGGTGGCGAGGCCGCGTCGGGCCGGGCGTCGCATGGTATTGCCGGTGTTGATCGGCGAGAGACGCAGTCGGTCGAAGCTCTCCTCCATGAGCCGCGCCGTGTCGAAGACGAGGACCTCCCGCTGGCGGCTTCGGTTGGCACGGGCCTGAGTCAAACGTTGCAGCTGCTTTTCATCCGGCCAGAAGAACACCTTGCCGTTGAGCATGCCGAGCCAGTCGGCCGGCGCCAGGCCGTCGTCGAGGCAAGTCTCCAGCGCTTTCATCGATAAGGGGCGCTGGTCGTTGAGGATCGCCTGGCCGTGAATGGGGTGGGAGAGCGGCACGGGCTCCGGCCGGCGCGCGCGCATCAGGCGGAGCCGATCGCTCTCCGGCGTCTCGAAGAGATCGAGCAGCGCAACGGTCGAGAGAAGCCCGTGCCGGCGCACACTCTCGTGTGCGCCGGGCTCGGTTACGTGATAGAGCCGCGGGAAACGGGCCGCGATCTCGCCCGGAGTCATGCGGCGTCCGGGATGATGGCCGTCGCTTCGACCTCGATCAGAAACTCCGGCTGGGCGAGCGCTTGAACGCCGATCCAAGACGATCCCGGCGGGTTCTCCGTGCCGAAGACATCGACGAGAACGCGCGCGATCGCGTCCGCGTCCTCCCCCGGCCGAAAGTTCGGGATATAGAAGCGAAAGAACTGGATGTCGTCCGGTTCGCCACCTGCCGCGCGAACGGCGATGAAAACGTGCTCCAGCGCTTTCCTGAACTGAGTCTCCAGGTCGTCGGCCAAGACGCTCTCGCTCGCATCCCATGCGACCTGGCCCGAGATATGCACCGTCCGTCCGGGTGGCGAGACGACAATCTGCGAAAATCCCCATTTCTTGCTGTCGAACAACTCGGGCGGCTGAAAAGTCTCTCTTGGCACGCTGGGTCTCCTGGACTGTGGAAGATACGCTAGTCTAGGTAGGGAGTTTCAACGCCGAAGACCCATCATGATCGAAGGTCCGCGTCGATTTGTCAGCGAGCCACGGCCGCCGGGCAGGTCGGGCAGCAAGGGAGGTCTCCGCAAATGCTGAAGCTCGACCACATCACCGTCATCGCCCCCACCCTGAGCGAAGGGGTGTCGCATGTCCAAGACTGCCTGGGCCTCGCGGTACCCTTCGGCGCGCGCCACGACTACATGGGCACCCACAATCACCGGCTTCAGCTCGGCGGCGCGGTCTATCTCGAGATCGTGGCGTGGGACCCGGAGGGCATCGCGCCTGGCCGGGCGCGCTGGTTCGGCCTCGACGACCAGGCGCAGGTGAGATCGGACTGGGCCGAAGGGCGGCGCCTGCGCGGCTGGGTTGCCGGAACCGAGGACATGGCGTCGCTTCTCGGGACCCACCGCGGCGTCTTCGGCGATGAGGTACCGCTTCCGCCCGCCGACCCGTCTTTCGCCTTTGCCATCCCAAAGGACGGGTCGCTCCCCCTCGATGGCGCCGCCCCCTCGATCATCGACCGCCGAGGGGCGCCCGAACCGTTGGCTGCGATTCCCGACCTTGGCGCGCGGCTCCGCTCGTTCACCCTCGAGCATCCGGATCCGGCCACCATAGAAGCGCTGTATCGCGCGCTCGCCATCGATCACCCGCCCACGATCGTCCAAGGCCCGAAGGTCCGCTACCGAGCAGAGATCGAAACGTCGAGCGGATTGAAAGCGCTGACCTGAGCCCGCAAAGGGCGATGGGCATGCTCATTGGCGGAGAAGTTTGGTTCGTCGCCCGCACAAATTCTTCGCGTTTGCCCTCCTAGTCGGATTTCGCTCCCATGAAGAGGCAACCTGCGATCAAGTGGCTGAGTGGTTTTTCCAATGGACATCCTTGCGGATGGCATTGCGCCCATCGGCGCCGGTTACGAGGCGATCAATCGCTACTATCGGATGGAGGAGCGCCAGGTCGCCGCTGAGCTGCTGCACGAGTTATCGCTGCCTGAAACTACGCGTGATCGGGCCCGCCGGCATGCCACCGCGCTTGTTGCGGGCATGCGGCGTCACACGCGCGGCGCCGCTTCGTTGGACCTTCTTCTCGCCGAGTACAAGCTGACGTCAGAGGAAGGTCTCGCTCTGATGTGCCTGGCCGAGGCGCTTTTGCGGGTGCCAGACGCGCGAACCATCGACGACCTCATCGCCTCCAAGCTTAGGTCCGGTCGATGGAGCAGCCATTTGGGCGCATCGAAGCCGCTTGCCATCAACAGCTCTGCACTGGGTCTGAGTGTTGCAGCCGGTATAGCGGCGCATACTAATCTCCACGACTCGCGACTGCTTCCGGAGATTGTGAAGAAGCTCGGTGCCCCGGTCATTCGCATGGTGGTTCATCGGATGATGCAAGGGGTTGGCCGGCAGTTCGTCGCGGGCGAGACCATCGATGGCGCCCTGACCCGCTCCGGCGGCAGCGTCTACCGGCATTCGTACGACATGTTGGGGGAGGCTGCGCTCACGGCGGAGGACGCAGACCGCTATTTCGAAGCCTATCGTTCGGCTGTGGCCGCCATAGCGCGGGGAACGACCGAGAATTCGCTGCACGCCCGCCCCGGGATATCCGTGAAGCTGTCGGCTTTGCATCCGCGCTACGAATACGCCCAGTCTGAACGCGTCCTTGAAGAGCTCACCGATCGGTTGAGCGTCATCGCCCGAGCCGCGGCCGAAGCCGAAATCGGCCTTACCATCGATGCCGAAGAGGCGCACCGGCTGGAACTGTCTCTGGAAGTTATCCGCCGTGTCGCGGCTGACCCGACGACACGAATGTGGGAGGGCTTCGGGCTTGTTGTCCAAGCCTATCAGAAGCGAGCTCGCGCCGTGCTCGACTGGCTCGTCGAAACAAGCGCCAGTCTGGGACGCCGGATGCAGGTGCGGCTCGTAAAGGGCGGCTACTGGGATACCGAGATCAAGGCAGCTCAGGTCGCGGGCTACGCAGGCTATCCGGTATTCACACGCCGTGCGACGACGGATTTGAGCTATCTGGTGTGTGCGCAGAAGTTGTTTGCCGCACGCGAACAGCTCTATCCGATGTTTGCCACCCACAACGCGCTGACGCTGTCTACCGTGCTGGAGCTCGCACCTCGCGATGCAGAGTTCGAGTTCCAGCGCCTCCATGGCATGGGCAAGGCGTTGTACGACCAGGTGCTCGTAGAGCACGAGGGACGGACATGCCGTGTCTATGCGCCGGTCGGGCGACACGACGATCTCATGCCTTATCTCGTCCGACGCCTGATCGAGAACGGCGCCAGTTCCTCCTTCGTGAACCGCATGGTGGACCACGACATTCCGGTCGAGGAGCTTGTCGCCGACCCGGTGCACGGTGTTCAGGCGACGGGTGGCGCGTCGCATCCGGGGATCCCCTTGCCAGTCAACATGTTTGGACAGTCCAGGAGAAACTCGATGGCACCCGACCTGACGGACAGTTCCGAGCTGGCCGGCTTGTCCGCAAGGATGCGCGCCTACGTGGACACCAGCTGGGCTTCGGGTCCGATCGTCGATGGCGTCATGGTGGATGGACCAGCGCGCGACCTGTTCGATCCCTCAGATACGCGCAGACACATCGGCACTTCGATGGATGCGGATCGGCAGACGGTTGCTGCAGCCGTGGCCAGCGCGCATGGCACCTTCGAATCCTGGAGCTTGACGCCGGTTGCCGAGCGCGTGGCCTGCTTGAAGCGTGCGGCCGATCGGTTGGAGGCGCGCTTTCCCGAGCTCATGGCGATGCTTGTACGGGAGGTGGGCAAGACCGTTCCCGATACGGTCGCGGAATTGCGCGAGGCGGTCGACTTTTTGCGCTACTACGGCGAGCAAGCCGTCGAGACGATGGCCGCGGCTCGACCACTGCAAGGGCCGACCGGCGAACACAATGCCTTGAGCTACCACGGCCGAGGCGTGTTTGCCTGCATCAGTCCGTGGAACTTCCCCGTCGCGATCTTCACCGGCCAGATTTCAGCGGCGCTCGTGACCGGCAACACGGTCGTCGCCAAACCGGCTGAGCAGACGACGCTCGTCGCATCAGAAATGGTGCGGCTGCTGCACGCTTCGGGCGTTCCGAAGTCCGCCCTCCATATGGTAACCGGTCCCGGCGAGATGGTCGGCGCAGCGCTTTGCGCAGACGAACACGTGTCCGGCGTCGCCTTCACGGGCTCGACCGAGACGGCGCTGCAGATCAATCGGGCACTGGCCGAGCGCACCTCGTTCATTCCGAAACTCATCGCTGAGACCGGCGGGCAGAACGCCATGATTTGCGACAGTTCCGCGCTTTCAGAGCAGGTGGTGACGGATACCATCGCGTCCGCGTTTCACACGGCAGGCCAGCGCTGCTCGGCATTGCGGCTTCTGTTCCTGCAGGACGACGTCGCCGACCGGGTTATCGAACAACTTGTCGGGGCCATGCGCGAGCTGGTGGTTGGACAGCCATCCGATCTCAGCACGGATATCGGACCGGTGATCGACGCTGCAGCGCGCGCCATGTTGGAGGCACGCTTTGAGGCGGCTTCGAAAACTGCAAAGCTGCTTTATCAGTGCGCAGCGGGCCCGGAAACCGAACACGGTCATTTCTTTCAACCATGCGCCTTCGAAGTGACTGCCGAGCAGATACCCGGGCGAGAGATATTCGGCCCTTTCCTCCATGTTATCCGCTTCGCAAGGCGGGACCTCGACCATGTGATCGACGCCATCAACGCCACCAACTACGGGCTGACGCTGGGCGTCCATTCGCGCGTGGAGGAAACGGTCCAGCATGTTTGCCGCCGCGCGCGTGTCGGCAACATCTACGTGAACCGCGACATCATCGGCGCTCAGGTCGGCGTGCAGCCGTTCGGCGGCGAGCGGATGTCGGGGACGGGGCCGAAGGCGGGCGGTCCGAACTATCTGTTCGCCTTCTGCACGGAACGCAGCATTGCCGACAACATCACGGCGTCAGGCGGCAACCCGGCACTCGTTTCGCTCGATGACGATGGAATGTGACGATGCGCGGATTACTGATCGGCAGGAACGGGCTCTCGTTGCAAGTCGCCGCTGCCAGCACTGATGGTGTCCATGATCCAGACACGGAATGCATCGACCTTCCGCACGTCGGTCAACCGTGTCGGCCACACAAGATAGTAGGAGACGATTTCGTCTTCCGCTGTGCTGTCGAATACAGGCACGAGCGCTTCGCGTTCAAGTTCTTCCGCCGCAAGGAGGTCGCTTTCCAGGATGTATCCGGTACCGGCCACGGCGGTCTCGATCGCGAGATTAGACGGATCGATCGAGAGCTCACGACAGGATTTGGCCGGAAGCGCAATCCCCTTTGCGGCGAACCAGGAGGCCCAGGTCATGATGTTGCGCTCGGTGTGAATCAGCGTGTGTTGCAGCAAGTCCTGCGGTGTGCGCACATCCGGGTGCCCCGCCTTGACGGCGGGGCTGCACATCGGGAAGACACGTTCCGAAAGGAGCGGGATGTATTCAACGTTATCGGGCCACTGACGGCGCGCATACCAAATTGCCACGTCGGCGCCGTCGCCGCGAAAATCGAAGGCTTCAGAACTCGCCTCGATACGCACATTCGTCGCCGAATTTGCTTTCAGAAAAGAGGGCAATTGCGGAACCAGCCAGCGGCTGGCGAAGCTCGGCGGCGTGCGCACGATGAGCTCGTCTGCAAACCTGTAGGACATGATGCTCCGCGTCGCCGAATCGATTTCCTCAAACGCGGCTGCAAGCATTTCCATGTAAGCCTTCCCGGCGTCGGTCAGCGCAAGCCCTCGCCCGAGCCGGTGGAAGAGCTGGACTCCAATCTCGGCTTCGAGCAAGCGCACTTGATGGCTGACCGCAGAGGGGGTCAGTCCGAGTTGGTTTGCAGCAGTCTTAAAGCTCTGGTGCTTCGCCGCCGCCTCGAAGGTGGACAGCGCCTTCAAAGACGGCCGTCTGATATTCGAACGCATCAAATTCCACGCACCCGGCGCCAATCAGAGGCAGCATGACAGAGGGCACGCAAAGAGTCAGCAGGTTACAAGCGGATGCGCTTTGGCAATCCGTTGACAAGCATTTGCTTTTTTACGGCCGGGAGTTCACGCGCGAGATCATCGCTGCGGCGTCCGGCGCCACCATGCGCACCATCGACGGGCGAAGCATACTCGATCTCTCGTCTGGGCAGATGTGCGCAACGCTGGGCCACAACCACCCAGCCGTGACCGAGGCAATGCGCAGGGCTGGCGAAACGGTTTTGCATCTGGAAAGCACGCTTCTCGCGCCGAATGTCGTGCATCTTGCCGAAGAGCTGTCGCGCCTGCTGCCACCTTCTCTCTCCCACATGCAGTTCCTCAGCACGGGGGCGGAATCGAACGAGGCTGCGATCAAGATCGCCAAGCTCGTCACCGGCGGGTTCGAAATCGTAGCGCTGGGCGGTTCCTGGCATGGCTCGACCGCCGGGGCCGCGGCCGCAACTTACGCGCACGGACGCAAGGGATATGGCCCAACCGTGCCTGGAACGATTTCGATTCCATCGCCGAACTGTTTTCGCTGTCCCATCAGGCATTGCCGGCGCCGGTGCGACATGACCTGCCTGGAGGTTGGCTTGGCGCAGGTGGATGAAACGTCGGTCGGTTCACTGGCCGCGCTCATAGCCGAGCCGATCCAAAGCGCGGGCGGGGTTATCGTACCGCCCGAGGGCTACTTCCAGCGCGTGCGGGAGTTCTGCGACTCCCGCGGCATGCTGCTGATCTTCGATGAGGCGCAAACCGGACTTGCGCGAACCGGCGACATGTTCGCTTTCGAACAAACGGGTGTTGTTCCGGACATCCTGACGCTGTCGAAAACACTCGGAGCCGGGCTTCCGCTCGCCGCTGTCGTGACGTCGGTGGACATCGCCGCTGTCTGCCGCGACCGCCACTTCTCCCACTACACGTCTCATGCTTCCGATCCGCTTCTGGCCGAGGTGGGTCTAGCGGTGGTGCGCACCCTTGTTGCGGAGGAGCTCGCTGCGCGGGCGCGCACGCTGGGCGGCTATCTGAAGAAAGGACTGCGTTCTTTGATGCGTCGGCACGAGTGCATCGGCGACATACGTGGCCGGGGATTGCTGTTGGGCGTGGAACTGGTAGGGGACCGCACGACCCGGCAGCCGGCTCACGACGTCATGCAGCGCGTGTCGCTCCGCTGCCTACGACTTGGCCTGAACATCAATCGGGTCGGCGGTCCGCACGCGGTCTGGCGCATCGCACCTCCGCTCACAATCGAAAGGCCCCAGATCGATCATGCGCTCCAGATATTGGATGCCGCGCTTTCAGAAGAACCAAGATGTTCTTGAGAAAAACTCATTGAACAGACTGTCGTTCCAATACGCGCTATCTCGCTTTGGCTAAGTCGCAATGCCGGTTGGAAGGGTAACAGCAGCAGGCGATTCAGGAACAAGAACAGCAAGGGATAGACAATCGCCCCGTCGCTGCCGTCCATCTTCCGACATTCCCCTTACGAGTCGTGCGCGCGCGCGTCTCGCGCACAGTCTTAGCATGAGTAGCCGGGCTTGCTTCTTGCCTAACGGGCGATCCCTTGCTCCATGGAGCACCGAGACAGGCGCCTGAGTCGCTGGCGGCGATTCCCGATCTTGGCGCGCGGCTCCGCTCGTTCACCCTCGAGCATCCGGATCCGGCCACCATAGAAGCGCTGTATCGCGCGCTCGCCATCGATCACCCGCCCATGATCGTCCAAGGCCCGAAGGTCCGCTACCGGGCAGAGATCGAAACACCCTCCGGATCGAAAACGCTGACCTGACCCGAAAGCGACCGCCGCCGGGAGGTCGTGCTTGGCAGCTCTAAGAACTGGCAGCCCTGTAAAGGATCCCCCGGGTTACTTCCGGGATGCCGTTTTGCGGATCGGTCAAACCTCGGCGCCACAGATCAGCCGAGGTACTTGCCGAAATGCCTTTCCGTTTGTCTGCTGTAGTAACTGAACGTCGCGTCTACGATTGACGTCTTCCGGAGATAAGCGCCTGCTTCCTCAGCCAACACAGCGGGGACGGGCCGGATATCTCCCGCAGCAGACGCTCTAAGCTGCATTCGCGCGGCCCTTTCCAGGTAAACGGCCAAGTAGCACGCCTCCTGAACCGACTTGCCGGCGACCAGATAACCGTGGTGCGCCAGGATGATGGCATGTTTGTCTTGCAGCGCTTCGGTGATGATCCGGCCTTCTTCATCCGCGATCGGCAGGCCAGGCCATTCCTTCAAGAACGCACAGTCATTGTAGAACGGCGTTTGGTCCATATGCGCGATGACCAATGGCTCCTCGAGCATGGTCAAGGCGGAGGTGAAGGGAGGGTGTGTGTGAACGATCGAGTTCACATCCGGACGACCGTCGTAGACCCATAGATGGAACCGCGTTGCAGGGTTGGCCATGCCCTGCCCTTCGACTGTGTTCAGATCATCATCGACCCGAATGAAGTCTCCTGGCGTGGCTTCGTCGAAGCCCAGTCCAAATCGCAATGTCCAGTAAGTCTTGGGCTGCTCCGCACGTGCGGTGATCTGCCCCGCAAGTCCCGCCTCGTGCCCATCCATCGCCAGCATCCGGGCCGTTACTGCGAGCCGCTGCTGCACGGTCAGGTCACGGTCTTTGAGCTGTTGCGCCATCTCCTTGGCGCTCCGGTCGGCGAAGTACTCTTTGTCTCTGTCATCTGCCCGTGTCAGCACAGCATGCCTCCTTGCTTGGATAGAGGCCAAGGTGACCGTTCAGTGCTTCGCACGCCAGCCGGTCCGCCGACTAGCAGATATAACTAGGGTTTATTACTGATGGCGCGTGCAGCAGACACGAAATCATCGACAACATGCGCGATGAGAGGCACCGACGTCGCATTCCGCCGCGTAATCAGGACAACCGATCGCGACATCTCCGGATGAGCAATGTCCTTACGCATCAAGCCTTTGCCCTCAATGAGGTCCTCCGGCATGTTTTTCGGCAAGATACAGACACCCAACCCAAAACGCGCCGCATCAAGCATGAGCGTAATGGTCTCTATTTCTATCGGGTATCGATAGCCTGGACCTAGATGCTGATCCATCAACTGCCGAAGAGCATAACCCGCGGGCGGCGCAATAAATCTGAAGTCTTGCTTTATTTCGACATCGCCCTCTTCTGTCAGGGACCGCTCTATAGCCTCTCTGTCGTCTTCACTATAGAATATCTGCATGCTCTCATCATGCAGTCGAATAGATAAAAGATCGTCGGAAGCGATCATTGTGTCATAGGCCAGCCCGACATCGGCAAGGCCTCGCTCTACAAGAAACCCTATGTCCAACGAGCTGCGCTCCAGCATTTGCAAAGATAAATCCGGGAAGACCTCCATGGTTTGCTTGAGCAAAGGGATGACGAAGTAAGTGTTTAGGGTATGCACACTCGCAATGCGCAGCTGTCCCGTCACGGATTTTGCCGACAGTTGAAGCTGTCCGACCATCGCATCGATGCGGTTAAGCGCGGGATTCACAACGTCGAACAATCGCTCACCGTTGTATGTCAGCTCTATCCCGCGGCCGTGCCGCCGGAACAGCGCACACCCTAGGTCCTCCTCCAACAATTTGATGTGCCGGCTCACTGCGGGCTGGCTGATATCCAGTCTTTCTGCGGCTTTGGTGATCGACTTCGCGATCGCCGCCGCGGCAAACACCTTCAATCTGGCTTCGCGATCCATATCCGCACCCACGTATAAAATTGGGTTATGCCTGCTATATGCGTCGGACTATGGATTCAAGCGGTTTTTCGTCTTTTCATTGCTGGCTGAATGGGAGGAAAGAATGACCAACATTGGAAGACGGACGTTCATTGCGGCATCGGCCGCGGCTGCCGCAACGGTTCCTTTGGCAACTCCGGCGCTGTCACAGGGACTACGTGAATGGCGGATGGTTACGGCGTGGCCGAAAGGCCTTCCGGGGGTCGGCACAGGGGCCGACAGACTGGCTGAACGCATCAAGAAGATGAGCGATGGCAGGCTCACCGTGAAGGTGCATGCCGCCGGCGAGATTGTGCCAGCCCTGCAGGTGTTTGATGCGGTTTCGCAAGGCACCGTCGAGATGGGCCATGACGCCTCGTTCTATCATCTCGGAAAATCCAAGGCGACGGCGTTCTTCTCCGCAGTGCCGTTCGGCATGAGTGCAAACGAAACCTCGGCCTGGATTCAACATGGCGGCGGGCAGGCTCTGTGGGAGGAGCTGTACGACGAATTCGACCTGCAACCCTTCGCAGCCGGCACGACCGGCACCCAGATGCTGGGATGGTTTCGGAAAGAGCTGGCCTCGATCGAGGACCTGAACGGCTTGAAGATGCGCATGCCGGGGCTTGGCGGCGCGGTTCTGGAGAAGGTGGGGGCAACGGTGATTCTGTTGCCGGCCGGTGAGATCTTCCCCGCCCTACAGTCCGGCGCAATCGATGCGGCCGAGTTCATCGGCCCATACAACGATATTGCGCTGGGTTTGCATCAGGTTGCCAAGAACTACTACTCCCCCGGCTTCCAGGATTCAGGGACCACGCTGGAGTGCATCGTCAACAAGACGCAATACAACGAGCTTCCCGAAGACCTCCAATACATCGTGAAAGTGGCCTGTCAGGCTGGCTTCAACGACATGTGGGGCGAGTACCAGAACGGAAGCGCCTCCGCGTTGAAGGTCATGAGAGAGCAACATGGCGTGCGCCTGAAACGTGCGCCCCGCGAGGTTGTCGAAGCTTTGGGCAAGGCCACGCAGGAGGTGCTGGAAGAAGAGCGCGCCAATGCCGACCCGATCACCGCAAAGATCTTCGAGTCCTGGGACGCGTCCATGAGCAAGCAAAGCGACTACACTTCATTCGCCGAACAGGCCTACCTCAACGCGCGAAGACTGGTTCAGGGTTAGTGCAGCAAGATGAACGACATCCAATCGTCAAACCACATCAAGCACTACTTCTGGATCATCTCGGATTGGGCCTATCTGGGGGCAGATCGTCTGAACGCTCTGTCCGCCAAGTACCGTGTCGCAGTGGAGCATTATCCCGTCCGCCTGCTTGATGTCTATGCAAAGACCGGTGGCATACCACTGCCGGACCGTTCGGCAGAGCGCCAGAACTACCGCTTCGAGGAAATGAGGCGATGGAGAGATCGGCTAAACATGCCTTTGGTGCTGGAGCCGACCGGGTTCCCCCAAGACGATCGGCTCGCCTCTTGCTTGATCTACGCGCACAAGTCGCAGGGCGGGCAAGTGGGAGCGCTCAGTGCCAGCATCATGACAGCCCTCTGGGCGGACAATCGGGACATCTCGGACCCCGATGTTCTCAGGGACGTTTGTCGCCGCAATGGGCTTGATGGCGACGCTCTGCTGGCCTTGGCCCAAGACCCATCGATGATCGCCGAACTGGATCGGATGACCCAAATTGCGATCCGTGACGGTGTGTTCGGGTCACCGTTCTACATCTACAAGGGCCATCGCTTCTGGGGGCAGGACCGGCTCGATTTCCTGGAAGAATTGGTCTCTGGGGATGGATAGACACGCCCCCAACGAAAGTGCGGGGCGCAACACGGCAGTTACTGTTCTACGGTTCCTTGAAGGCATCAACATCAGAATCGGCAATGTCGTTTGCTGGCTGGCGTTAGGCTGCGCGCTGGCTTGCTTCCTTGTGGTTGTCTGGCGATATGCTTTCGATATCAGCATCATATGGCTGCAGGAGCTCTACGTTTGGCAGCACGCGCTGCTCTTCATCTTAGGCGCAGGTCCTGCCCTTACGCACAACCAGCACATTCGCGTTGATCTGATCACGGAACGCTGCAGCGCAAGAACCCGGGCCGTTCTGGAGCTCCTCGGCATCTGCTTTCTGCTGTTTCCCTTCCTGGCCTTCATCGGCCTGACCGCATGGCCCTTTGTCGCAGTTTCCTGGGCCACCGGAGAGACGACGGGCCAGGCAGGCGGGCTGCCAGGAGTGTACCTCCTTAAGAGCGCGCTTCTGATGTTTGTCTTTCTGCTCGCGCTACAGGGTGTGGCCGGCCTCATCCGCAATGTGCTGGTCCTTTCCGGACGCCCGGAGCTGCTGGCCGTGCAAAAATCCTAAGGCTCAAATCAATGGAACACTATTTGAGTGTTTTCCTGCTGCTTGCAGCAGTCGTCATCCTTATGGGCGGCTTTCCCGTCGCTTTGACGCTGGGCGGGGTCGGCATTCTGTTTGCTCTTCTCGGCGCGGAGCTGGGCCAGTTCGACCTGGCTCTTCTCTCTGGCACGCCGTCCCGAATCTACGGAATCATGACAAACGAAACGCTGGTTGCGGTTCCTTTGTTTGTCCTGATGGGCGTGGTGCTGCAAAGGTCGAAAATCGCCGAGGACCTTCTGGTAACGTTGGGCCAGATCCTTGGACGTTTCCCGGGTGGTCTGGGCGTATCGGTCATTTTTGTGGGTGCGCTTCTGGCTGCCTCCACGGGGATCGTCGGCGCGACGGTTGTCACGATGGGGCTGCTCAGCGTTCCCGCCATGCTGCGGGCCGGCTACGATCCACGTCTCGTCAGCGGGATCGTCTGCTCTTCGGGGACGTTGGGGCAGATCATACCGCCTTCAATCGTTCTGATCTTCATTGCCGATATTCTCCAAAGCGCGAACTCGGCCGCACAGTTTTCGCAAGGCAATTTCTCATCGACACCGGTGTCGGTGGGTGCCCTGTTTTTGGGTGCGTTGCTGCCGGGCCTGTTGCTCGTTTTGTTCTATATGCTCACCGTCATACTGATCGCGGTCTTCAGGCCGTCCGCTTGCCCGGCGGTGCCTGCGGACGAAGACGCGGACGGTTCGTTACCCCTCCAGGCGGCTTACTATCTTGTTCCGCCAATCCTGCTGATCATTGCCGTGCTCGGCTCGATCCTCGCCGGACTTGCAACGCCGACAGAAGCGGCCTCCGTGGGGGCAATGGGTGCGTTTCTCCTGGCAATCGGCAAGCGGCGCCTGTCGATGCGAGACCTGTTCGAGGCGGTCAAAAGCACGATGTTCGTCTCCGCCATGGTCTTCACAATCTTGATTGGCGCGACAATCTTCTCGCTCGTCTTCCGGGGACTTGGCGGGGAGGAACTCCTCGAAGCGCTGCTGACGTCCCTTCCGGGAGGACTCGTTGGCGCGGTCATTTTCATCATGGTGCTCATGTTCATCATGGGCTTTTTTCTCGATACCTTCGAAGTCGTGTTTCTGGTGGTTCCAATTGCCGGACCCACTCTGCTGAAACTCGGGTTGGATCCGATCTGGTTCGGTGTGGCGATTGGCGTCAATCTGCAGACGAGCTTTTTGACGCCACCATTCGGGTTCGCGCTTTTCTACCTGCGTGGCGCAGCAGAAAAACTGCTTTCGATCAGGAACATCTATGCCGGCGTTGCGCCCTTCGTGGGCATCCAAGTTCTCGTCCTGCTGCTGATCAGCGCGGTGCCCAGCATTGCAACCTGGCTTCCGGATCGCGTTTTCAATACGCAGCCATCGCTTGAGGCTGCCCCGGACGCGGATGAGTCTGCCGACGATTATGGTGATGATTATTCGACCTACTAGGCCGGGCGGCTAGGCCGATGATCGCCGATGGCATTGCCGCGTATTGACAATATATAGGACTCCTATATATAAACGCTTGCCACAAGGGAGAAGAGGATGTCGGCGGACTTTCATATCGCCACAGGTCTGGCCAAGATCGGCACTTTTCTGCGCTCCGAAGGCTGGCGCCAATCGGAGGGTGAGTCGCTGACGCCGACCCAGGCGCAAATTCTCGTTCAGCTCCTGAACCGCGGGCCAGCCCGCGTGACGGCCTTGGCAGGCGAACTTGCCGTGACCCAGCCGACGGCAAGCGACGCGGCTGCGGCGCTCATTCGCAAGGGCCATGTGGAGCGCCGTCCCGACCCCGCCGATGCGCGTGCCTCGCTGCTGCACCCCACCCGAAGCGGCAAGCGCGCCGCACAGCGGATGGCAGTCTGGCCGGACGCGCTTCTCGCAGCCGTCGACACGATGGAGCCGCAGGAGCAGGCGGTTTTCCTGAAGGCGCTGACCAAGATGATCCGCTCGCTTCAGGTGCAGGGTGCGATCCCGGTGCAGCGCATGTGCGCGACCTGCCGGTTCTTCCGGCCGAACGTCCACGACGACCCGGCCGCCCCCCATCATTGTGCGTTCGTGGACGCTGCTTTCGGAGACGCCGAGCTGCGTCTCGACTGCGGCGAACATGAAGCGGCTCCGGACCAGCAAGCGTCCGCCGCCTGGCGAAGCTTCGCGATCGCCGGGGCCGAGTGAGTGAACGCCTCGCCCGCTGCAACGGACGAGGCGTCCTGATGTCCAACCCGCCTCTCGAAAAGACAGGAGACTGATTGATCATGACACAGAAAGCCACCTTCTACCACGCCGGATGCCCGGTCTGCGTCGCCGCCGAAGACAAGATCGCGGACCTCGTCGACCGTAGCCGTTTCGACCTGGAGATCGTGCATCTGGGCAATGCGCCTGACCGGATCGACGAAGCCAGCGCCGCCGGCGTCACATCCGTGCCGGCCCTCGTCATCGATGGCGCCGCGCTGCACATCAATCACGGTGCCGATCTATCGGCCCTTCGCTGACGGAGGCTGCATCATGAAGACCCTTGCGTCCGCAGCGGCCATCGCCGTTATCGGGGCCTCTTCCGCATGGTCCCATGGATCGCACGAAGGCGGCATCGCCGCGCCGCCGTCAGAAGCGGTTTCGGCGCCTTTCGACCTGATCCACACGAAAATCTCGACGGAAGGGAATGTCGCGATCTTCCATATCGGCGTCTCGGAACGCGCCGGCGAGAGCAAACCGACGCCCACCGGGCAACTCGCCGGCAGTGACGTCTTCTCTTACGTCTGGCCGACCACCATCGATCCCTACGAGGTCGGTTTCGAGCGGAACGCCGGCATTCTCGCGCTTGCCGTGACCTCTCATCCGGACTTCGACGATACGCCGCTGTTCGACGAAAACGGCGATGGTGATACCAGCAATGACGGCGCTATCTGGCACAGCCATTGGGTTGTTCTCGGGCCCGATGATGCCTGTGGCGATGGCGCGCTCAAGGTCATCGATATCGCCGAAGACGCCAAGCCGCGCCTTCCGCGGACCTGGCCCGGCTTCCCGATTCTGCTCGATAGCCCCGGGTGGGATCCGACCTTCGTCGGCGATACCGTCGAGGTTCGGGTTCCGTTCGACGACATCGCCGTTGTTGAATCGGCAACCTATGACGGCGTGACCGCCGGGCTGCGCGTGAACGAGAGCATTCACGCGCCGCTGCTCTGTGTTGTGGATCTGTTCGACGTGGCGTCGGGAGATCTCAGCCTGCCAGGGCGCGTGAATGAGTAAGGCGGACATGCGCGCGAGTCTGCGACCCGCGCCCGCCCTTGATGCGGCTCAGTGGCTGAACGCCGCTGAGCCGCTCGCCCTCGATCAGCTTCGGGGACGCATCGTCGTCATCGAGGCCTTTCAGATGCTCTGCCCCGGCTGCGTCAGCCATGGCCTGCCCCAGGCCATGCGCATCCGAGAAACCTTCGGCGAAGACGATGTCATTGTGATCGGTCTGCACAGCGTCTTCGAGCACCATGCCGTCCAGACGCCGCCGGCGCTCGCGGCGTTTCTGCACGAATACCGCATCGGCTTTCCCGTCGCCGTCGACACACCCGGCGAGACGGGCGCCCTGCCGAAAACAATGGCGGCCTATGCCATGCAGGGCACGCCGACCCTCGTCCTGATCGACCGCTTGGGGCGGCGCCGTGCGCAGCATTTTGGGCATGTGACCGACTTGCGGTTGGGCGCCGAGATCATGGCGCTCATCACGGAGACTGGAGGCGAAGCGGGCCTTGCCGACACGGCCGATGACCAGCCCGCCTGGGACTGCGACGAGGCCGGCTGCCCCGTCCCAGCGCACGAGGGAGATCAAAGGGCATGAAGTCGGCCATCGCCATCCGCCATGTCGGCTTCGAGGATCTGGACGCCTTCGCGCCCGCTCTTCGCGCCGCCGGCTACAGCCTTCAGTATTGGGATATCGGGGAGCAGGCGCTGTCGACACTGGAGCCGGTCGAGACCGATCTCCTGATCGTCCTGGGCGGGCCGATCGGTGCCTACGAAGAGGACATCTATCCGTTCCTCCGAGAGGAGCTTGGCATTCTCGAGCGGCGCCTCGAAGCCGGTCGGCCAACCATGGGCATCTGCCTTGGCGCTCAGCTCATTGCACGCGCCGCCGGCGCCAAGGTCTTTCCAAGCGGTGCCAAGGAAATCGGCTTCGCACCGATCGCAGTGACCGAGGCGGGCCACGCCTCTAGCCTTGCGCCCTTCGCCGAAGAACCGATGACGCTGCACTGGCACGGCGACGCGCTCGAGCTTCCCAGGGGCGCGGAGCGGCTCGCTTCCACCGAGCCATGCGAGAATCAGGCGTTCTCGATGGGCCCGAATGTGATCGCCTTCCAGTTCCATCCCGAGGCGTCGGCGAGGAACGTCGAGACGTGGCTCATCGGTCATGCCGTCGAACTCGCTGCTGCCGGCGTCGATATTCCGAAGCTTCGTGCCGATGCGGAGAGATATGGCGCGGAGCTTGAGCGCAAGGCCGATCGCGTTGCCGCCGACTGGCTAAAACAGCTTCAATGGTGAGTCTATGGACCAGGCGGTGACACAGCATGGCGGTTTTCCCGAAGCCCGGACGGCGGAGGACATCGCGCGTAACCTCGACGCGGTGAAGGGGCGTATCGCGGCCGCGTGCCGGCGGGTCGGCCGCGACCCATCGGCAGTTCGCCTGTTGCCGGTCTCGAAAACGGTGGAGGAGCGCCGCATTCGCCTCGCCTATGAGGCCGGCTGCCGCGCCTTCGGCGAGAACAAGCTGCAGGAGGCGCGCGTCAAGGCCGATGCCATGACCGATCTCGACATCGCCTGGTCGGTGATCGGCCATCTGCAGACGAACAAAGCGAAGTATGTTGCCCGCTTCGCCGCCGAGTTCCAGGCGCTCGACAGTCTGAAAGCGGCCGCGGCGCTCGATCGACGTTTACAGATCGAAGGCCGCTCGCTTGATGTCTTTGTGCAGATCAACAGCTCCGGCGAAGCGTCGAAGTACGGTCTCGCGCCAGATGACGCGCCCGCCTTTGTGCAAGAATTGCCGGCGTTCTCCTCACTCAACGTCCGTGGACTGATGACGCTCGCCGTCTTCTCCGCCGAGGCCGAACGCGTGCGCCGTTGCTTTCGACGGATGCGGGACCTGCAAGAGCGGCTACATCAGGAAACGCCGGACGGTCTCTCTTTCGACGAACTGTCGATGGGCATGTCCGGCGACTATGAGATCGCCATCGAGGAAGGCGCCACGGTGGTGCGCGTCGGCCAGGCGATCTTCGGCGCCCGCCCGCTGCCCGACAGCCACTACTGGCCGGCTGAGACCGCTGTGCCGTCGCGAGCGCGATCGTCCGGTGGGCCACAGTCGGCAGGTCACTAACTCACGCTGCCGAGCTTGAGTGTAACGACGCCGCCAACGATCAGCACGATGCCCAGCACGCGGACCAGCGTCGCCGTATCGCCGAAGAAGGCGACGCCGACAAGGAACGTTCCCGCAGCCCCGATGCCGACCCAGACCGCGTAGGCCGTGCCAATCGAGATCGTCTTCTGCGCGTACCACAAGAGGGCGCCCGAGATAAAAATGCACACGGCGGCCAAGACGATGCCGAACGCCAACCGGCCGGGTTGCTGGGAGATCTTAAGCCCCACGGGCCAGCCAATCTCAAAGAGCCCAGCCGTCAGGAGGGCAATCCAAGCAACCGCTACGCTGGACAGTCCGAGTGCCGTCATTTTCGATGCTCCGAGATCTGGGGGACTTGCATTCCCTGAGGGTTCGTAGTTTCAATCCGTCCGGGCGGATTAATAGAGCGCGAGTATGGGACGTCAACCGACCATCGACGAAAATGCCGTGCTGGATGCAGCCGAGCTGCTGGTCCGTGAGCAGGGCGTCGTAGCGCTGACCCTGGCGAGCGTTGCAGCGCGCTCGGGCATCAGCAAGGGCGGCTTGCAGTATCGCTTCGCCAGCAAGCAGGACTTGCTCCGGGCGATGCTCGCGCGGGCCTTCGACCGGCTGGATGCGGCGGTCGCGAACGAGGTCGCATGCCTGCCGGAGGGGGCCGGGCGCTCGGCAAAGGGCTACGTGGCCGGGATGCTGGGCCCGCGCGGCGCGCATCTCCGCCCCGACGCCGCGCTGCTCGCCGCCGCCTTCGCGGAACCGGACCTGCTGGCCGAATTCGCCCCTCGTTATGCGCGCACCCTTGCCGACTTTGCGGCCGACAGCGAGAGCCCTCTCGACGCCACGATCGCGCTGCTGGCGACGGACGGATTGTGGCTCCTGGAGGTTCTGGGGTTGCGGCCGTTGGACGACCCTACCCGTGATCGCGTTGTGCAGCGTCTAGGGTCGATGATCGACCAGGGCTGACATACCGGTCAGCTGAGGCCGGCTTGCCATGGCCGCTGTTTGGCGATGGCTTTGCCGGTGCGTGGAGGAGAGAGTTCGAACCCTGTCCTGCCGTTCGCCTTTAGCCACGCTGAGCGGTCGGGCTGCACCACTTTTGGATACAGCCCGACTCTGGTCACTCCGGCTGATCTAGACCGAAGGCCGGATGATGAATCAGCTCGCCGCAAGGCTGGGTGCCGTCGAAAGGTAAGGCCTGCACGACCTCGGGAGGGCAGCCAGCGACAGTCAAACCGGGATAAGCCCGGAAACCGGACCGGCTATAGTAGGCGGGGTCGCCCACCAGTGCCGCGCCCCGGCTGGTCGTTCGCAATCGGCGGAGGGCTTCTGCCATGAGGGCCGTGCCGATCCCCTGGCGATGCCTGGACGGCAAAACGACAAGCGGGCCGATCAAACCCCAGCCGTCCTGCGTCCCGACCCGGGCCGCCGAGGCGGCCAGGTAGCCGATCACCTCACCCTCTTCCTCGGCGACAAGCGAGAGGGCGAGCGCGCCGTCTGCGCGTAGCTTCTCGACGATGCTCGCCTCGGTTCCGGTGGATTGCGCAAGCATCAGGAGAGCTTCAGTGACAAGCCGGCTGATCGCCGGGATGTCACCGGCCGTTTCATTGCGGATCAGCATGTCACGCCCCCTGATTGTCGAGCTGTGCGCGAACGGAGATGCGGCCGCGTTTCGAGATTCGATAGGGGCTGCCCGATCGAGATTCGATCAGCCGTTTCCGCCGCAATCGGTTGAAGACAGTCAAGTCGAAGTCGGCAAGGACCATCCCCTCGCGCGTGACGCAGGTCACGGACGTGATTTTAGGACCGTCGTCGCGCTCGTGCAGAATGCAGCCGCCAAGGGCCAGAACGTGCAGCGCACGCTGTTCATTTCGTGAGATGTTCATGGATGTCTCGTGTGACAGACGCGAAAAAACACCCCCGAGCGCGCATGCGCCCGGCGGCTATGAATTCACGAGGCTCTCTGAGTTTCAGAGAGCCTTGTCACACAAGCTCTGACATCCAGTCTCCGTTGACCGAGCAGCGAGCTTTATCGCTGCTCAGATGGCTGATTTAGGAAACGCACGCCTTTGGCACAACCCCGCAAAATGACGGACCGTAGCGGCCAGTGTGGTGCTTCGATTACCAGTTCCGCGATCAGCGCCAGTATCGGCTCTTGTCCGCCGCGCCGCTGTGTTTACGGAGCCGGATCTGCTGGCCGAGTTCGCCCCGAGGGATGCGCCGCTTACCGACTTTGCGGCGGCTCAGGCGACGTCCCCTTCGGTCATGAAGATCAGGACCCGTGCGCCTGCCCCCGGACTGTTCGCAATCATGCCGGCGAGGCCGGCCGCGCCGGACGGGGTGGTATGCAGGCCGTGCGATGCGAGCAGCTCGACTGCTTCTTGCGCGTCCTCGTCGCTGACCGTCACGAAGCGGTCGGCGGCTCCCCGTAGCACCTCGAACGCCCGCAGCGACGGCTCCTTGCAATCGAGCCGTCCCATGTTGGAGACGGGACCATCGGCACGCGTGGGTCGGTTCGCTTCTATGCTCGCCTTCAGGCAGGCGGCCCGCTCGGGTTCGACGACCGTGATTTCGGGCTGATGCGGCCAGGTCAGCCGGATGTGAGCGGCCATCGCCGCGGCAAAGCCACCGACGCCTGCCTGAAGGGCAACATGGGTCGGCCAGCGGTCTGAGGAGTCGAAGGCCTGCTGCACCTCCTCGGCGAGCACGGCGTAGCCTTGCATCACCAAGGACGGCACGCGCATCTCGCCGTCCCACGACGCGTCGGATATCAGCGTCACGCCTTCGTCCCTTGCCCGCGCGGCGGCGGCCGCCATGGCCTCTTCGTAGACGCTCCCGGCGCGCACCACCTTGGCGCCTTTTGCGCGCAGGCGCTCGGCGAAGCTCTCGGGCACCGTCTCGGCCAGATAGACCTCACAGGCCACACCGAAGACCGTCGCGCCGGCAGCGACGGACAGGCCGTGATTGCCGGCCGAGGCGCAACAGACTGTCAGGCCGGACAGAACGGAGCTGTCCTTTGCTTGCGCGATCTCGTCGGCGTCGGGCTCCCGCCCAAGGGCATCGCGCAGTCGCTCCTCAACAAGGCAGAGAACGGCGTAGGCCCCGCCGAGCGCCTTGAAGGAGCCGAGCCCCATGCGCTGCGACTCGTCCTTGGCATGGAGGGAGGCCCAACCCATCGCACGCGCCAAGCGATCGAGAGATCGCAAGGGCGTCGCCGCGTGCGCCGGACAGTGGGCAAGCCAGCGGGCGGGAGTGGTGGGGTCGGCGATATCAGGAAGTGATGTGATCATGGGGAGAGTTTGCCATCGTCGCGTGAGGCCGTCTTTGCAGCTATGCGATAAAATGTGCGGCGATCTTGCGCCGAAGATAGAAAACACGCGATGATCAAAGCATGATTGAGCTTGATCCTGCAGATCGAACTCTGCTCGCACTGCTCCAGACGGATGGACGCACGCCGCTCGACCAGATGGCTGACGCGACAGGCTTGTCCGCCGCCACGGTGCAGCGGCGGGTGAAGCGGTTGCGAGAGGCGGGCGTGATCGAGCGTGAGGCCGCCGTTCTCGATCCGGCCTCGCTCGGCTGGGCGATGACCTTCCTCGTCCTAGTGGAGATGGAGCGTGAGCGCATCGACGTGCTCGACGCCTTCCGGCGGCGCATGTGCTCCGAGCCTCAGGTGCAGCAGTGCTACTACATCACGGGCGACGCGGACTTCGCCCTGATCTGTCTCGCGCGCGACATGGCCGACTACGAACAGCTGACCCGTCGTTTGTTCTTCGACGACATGAATGTCAGGCGGTTCCGCACAAGCGTCGTCATGGAACGCACCAAGGTGGGTCTGGACGTCGGAACGGACTGACGGGCCGTGCGTGATGGAAGCGCGAACGACTCCTTCTCTATCGCACTATTCTAGAGAAACCGTGCGGCCCGGCCCAAGCGCGCGGACAAACGCCTCATCATGGCTGATCGCCAGCACCGCGCCATCATAGGCGGCGAGCGCCGTTTCGAGAGCGGCAATGCCATCGAGATCGAGGTGATTGGTGGGCTCGTCGAGGATCAGCAATTGGGGTGAAGTCGGTGCCGCCAAAGCACAAGCGAGCGCGGCGCGCAGGCTTTCGCCGCCGCTCAGTTCGCCCGCCTTGCGCAGTGCGTCGCGGGCCCGGAAGCCGAACCGCGCCAGCGCCGCATGGGCCATGTGCGCGGTCGCGTCCGGGTTTTCGATCCGGAAGTTGTCGATGAGCGGCCGATCCGGCGCCGGCAGTTGCACATGCTGATCAAGCAGCGCGAACGGCACCATCAGCTCGGCAGCCCCCTCTTGTGGGGTCACCGCGCCGGCGATCAGCCGGACGAGCGTCGTCTTGCCGCTGCCGTTCGGCCCGGCGATGACGACCCGTTCGGGGCCGGCGATCGTCATGGAAAGATCTTGGATAATCGGCTGGGCGGGGTCATAGCCCGCGCTCACATGGTCGAGCCGCAGCACGGTCTTGCCTTGGGCCAAGCCGGTGGGCGGCATGTCGATGCGCAGCGGCTGCAGCACTTCGATCTTCTCGCGCGCTGCCGCAAACGCCTCGTCGGCTGCCACCGCACGGGCCTCGCGCAGCTTTGCGGCTGCTCCGCCCGTTTTTTCCGCCCGCGCCTTCATGCCATCGAGGATGATTTTCGGCTGGCTGCCGGTGGCTCGCGCCCGTTTGCCCTTGGCGTCGGTGCGCGCCTTGCGCTCGGCGGCCTGCTGGGCGCGGCGCGCCGCTTCTTTCCTGGCCTGTTCGGCATGGGCAAGGTCGTGCTCGGCCACTTGCAGTTCGCACTCCTTACGCGCCCGGTAGGCGCTGTAGTTGCCGCCATAACGGGCGGCGCCCAGCGAGGTCAGTTCGACAATGGCATCCATGTCTTCGAGCAGTTCACGGTCATGGCTGGCTATGATCGCCCCGCCCGTCCAGCCGCGCAGAAGGGAGATCACCGCGTCGCGGCCGGCTCGGTCGAGATTGTTGGTCGGCTCGTCCAGCAACAGGACATCGGGTTCGGCAAGGATCAGCGCGGCAAGAGCAGCGCGGCTGCGCTGGCCGCCCGACAGCGTCACAAGCTTGGTGTGCCGGTCTGTCGATAGGCCACAGCGCATGAGCGCCGCTTCCATGCGCGCCGGGAGAGTCCAATCGGCCTCGGCCAACGCCTCCATGTCCGCCAGGCCCTTGTCAGCCCGGTCAATCAGATCGAGCGCGGCGCCGACGCCGAAGAGGTCGGCAATCGTGTCGCCCGCCCGTTCGATCTGGTCCTGTCGCATCATGGCAAAGGTTCCGGCACGTTGCACCTGCCCCGCGGTCGGGGACAGGTCGCCGGCGATCAGACGCAGAAGCGTGCTCTTCCCGGCGCCATTGCGACCGACAAGGCCGGTGCGCTCGGCACCGAAGGTCAGGTTCAGATCGGTGAAAAGCGGTGCGCCGTCAGGCGTCGACCAGGACAGATTGGACAGGGTGATGAATGCGGGCATGGCACAGGACGTCTTGCAGCGGGACCAAAGGGGCGGTGGCGGCAAGGGTCAGGTCCATGGCGATCATAATCTCCAGTTCGCTTGTGCTTGTGACGTAAGTACGAGAGTCATGATTCACAAGGATGGGGATCAAAGGCGGGTTTGGAAGCGGAGCCGGCGTTGGCTCAGGCCGCGATTTTCGACCTCGTCGGATACCTCTTTCGTCGGCATACTCCCCTTCGCCAACCGTCGCCCCAACGCGCCGATAGACCCCCATAGCGTTCGCGTCCCTTGGATTGGGCGGCGTCGCGCATGGGGTGTCGGGCAGCGACACAACCGCCTTCTCGCTCATCTCGCTTCGCTCAGTAGGCTGCGAACGTGGGTGCCTTACCAGAAGCGCTTTTTGGCGAAGGCTCTGCCGGAGCCGGTTTTCAGGTAGTATTCGAACTCCTGCGCTCGGCGCTTGTCGGCAAAAGCGTGATAGCTGACCAACTCCCAAGGTTTGTACTTTGCGGTATGGATGGAAGCGCCTGCATTGTGGGCTTTGAGCCGTTGTTCCAAGTCGGTTGTGAAGCCGATGTAACGTCGATCGGGAAATGGCAGACTGCGAATGAGATAAACGTAGAACAGCAGCGGTTCTCCTGATGAAGCCCTCCTTCGCCAAGGCTTCGGAGGGCAGCTTCGCTCTAAACTCCCTTCGGTGTCTTACTGGCGTAAGCCAGCCGAAGCTCGAAGAGCGAAGGCTGGCGGTGAGGGTGGGATTCGAACCCACGAAGAGCTATTAACCCTTACACGCGTTCCAGGCGTGCGCCTTCAACCACTCGGCCACCTCACCCGCAGGGCCTTGGGGCTGCAGAATCGCCCTGGCCGGCAGGCTGCGGACCCTATCGAAGCCGGCGGTGCTTTTCAACGCGTTCTCGGCAAGCCGCGAACCATGATTTGCTTGGGCGCTAGCAGGGCTGGTGCCGCACAGCGCCGAAGACGCCTTCCATAAAGTCTCTGGGCAGACGCGGCGGGAATAGGTTAGATTCTACAGGGATTAAAGGGACTTCGATGCGCCTTTTGGCACATATCGTGGGTTGGACCTTGCTGATCGTGGCGCTGGTGATCGCCATCCGCGACGGCCTCTCTTCGCTCGATCAGAACCAGTTCGTCGTGCGGCCGCTCGGCCAACTTTGGTACGAGATCGATCCGCCAAGCCTCAATACCCTCCAGGCTGCCGTCGAGCGTTACATCAGTCCCGCGCTCTGGGACCCGGCGATCATCATGGTGTTGCAGGTGCCGGCCGCCGCCGTCTTCGGCGTGCTGGGCATCGTCTTCCTGCTGCTTTCCGGCGCCAGCCGGCGCGGACGCCCGCTGCTGGGGCGCAAGCGGGGGACGTAAGTCGTCAGGCGAAGGCTTCGCATGGGAGCGGTTAGCTCACCGCGCAGCACCACAAGCTGTCACCCTTGGGCGGGGCCAACGGCCCCGTCCCGAGGGTCCACGGATAGACCGGGTGCGGGCTTCTGAGTGGATCCTCGGAACTCGCTGCTCCGTCTCCGTGAGCCTGCGCAGCTCGCCCAAGGATGACGTTCGGAGCAGATGCCGCGGACGGCGCCGCGCCACGCTCATTCCTCGCGGTGAAGGACTAGAGAGGAGGCCTCGGCGTCAGGCCAGGTCGCTGGCCAGGGCTTCGCGCATCGCTTCGGGCAGCACCACCATGTGGCTGTAGTTGGGGTGGGAGAAGCCGACGACGATTCGGGTGCCGGGGGTCTTCACCTTGGCGGCCTGCTCTTCGGTCAGGGGGAAGTGGATGAACTGCACCGAGGAGGCTTTGCCGTCCGCCGTGGTGCGGTCCACGTCCGCCTCCGGCACGCCCATGGCCGTGTTGCCGTCAATCTCGATGAAGGCGGTTTCCTCGACGCCGCCGAGCCGGGAGAGAAAGTCGCGGCGCCGCGCCTCCTCGTCGATCTCGAACATCACCGTGGCGACCAGCTCGCGGCCCTGCGGGATGAGCGGGTTGTAGGCCGAAAGCTCGTCGGCGATCTGCGCCTCGCCGCCTTTCTCGATGAACAGCATCTCGTGCACCTGGGCCCACATGGACTCGTAGTTCTCGAAATAGAAGGTGCAGACCGGGCCGACCTCAATGCGGCGATGGCGCTTCTTCTCCACCAGGGCCTTGCGCAGCTCTTTGCGCTTGGCGCCGTACTCTTCCATCGGGAGGATGTCGGCGCGGGTGATCTCTCGCTTGCTGGTCAGGACGTCGGTCGCGGTCACGGTGCTAACTCCCTGCGGTCAGGTCGAATGATGGTGGTGGAAGGCTCTAAAAGCCATAGGCCTGGGCGAAGAGCTCGATCGGGTGCTGCGCCCGCTCGGCCTTAGGCTGTGGCCCGTCGGGCTTGTCGTCGGCCAGGCGCTGCATGCCCTGCAGGATGTGCTTGCCGGCCAGCGGGCATTCGGAGACGAGATAGCGCTTCTCGGCCTTGAGGGCGTCGCGCGCCAAGGGCTTGCCGACCTTCAGCGCCACCTCGAAGTTATCCTTCAGCACGCCCCAGCTGCCGCCGTGGCCGGAGCAGCGCGGCAGCACCTTGAGGTCGGCCTCGGGGATGAGCTTGAGCAGCTCGCGCGCCTTCACGCCCATGTTCTGGGCCCGCGCGTGGCAGGCGACGTGCACGGCGACGCCACCGTCGAGCGGCCTCAGCCCCTCGGCCAAGCCCTCGCGCCGGGCGATGTCGACGACGTACTCGGTGATGTCGAAGGTCGCCTGGCTCAGTTTCTTGACGTTCTCGTCGTCCGGCACGATCAGCGGCCACTCGAACTTCAGCATCAGGGCGCAGGAGGGCGTGAGCGCCACGATGTCGTAGCCCTCCTCGATCAGCGGCGCCATTTCGGCGGCGATCTTGCGGGCGCTGTCGGCCACCCGGGCGAAGTTGCCTTGCTCGAGCTGCGGCATGCCGCAGCACTGGGGGTAGACGATCTTGGTCTCGACGCCGTTCTTGGCCAGCACCTTGAGCGCCGCCTCGCCCGGGGCGTGGTCGTTGTAGTTGACGAAACAGGTGGCATAGACCGCCGCCTTGCGGTCCTTGGCCGGCGCCTCGCTGTTGCGGGTCGGTGCCGTCTTGGCCATCGCTTTGGCCAGGCCGCTGCCTTCGCAGCGCGGCAGCGCCGCGTCCCGGTGAATGTGCACCGTCTTTTCCAGCAGCGGCCGGGTCAGGCGGTTGCCGGTGGCGCTGCCCCAGTTGGCGACGCCCGGCATCAGGCTGGTCAGCTTGCCGTTGCGGTCGGTCTCGGTGAGCTGCGCGGCCGCCCGGTCGTTCTGCTTGTCGCGCAGCTCGGCCGCGCGGTAGCGCAGCATCAGATGGGGGAAGTCGAGGTCGAACTCGTGCGGCGGCACATAGGGGCACATCTGCATGAAGCACATGTCGCAGAGGGTGCAGGCGTCGACCACCTTCTTGTAGTCGGCCTTGTCGACGCTATCGAGCTCGCCGCTCGGCGAGTCGTCGACCAGGTCGAAGAGCCGCGGGAAGGAGTCGCAGAGATTGAAGCAGCGGCGGCAGCCGTGGCAGATGTCGAAAATCCGCTCGGCCTCGGCGTTGATCTTGTCCCAGTCGTAAAAATCCGGGTCGGTCCAATCGAGTGCATGCCGCGTCGGGGCGTCGAGGCTGCCTTCGCGCATCGTCGGTTTTCCTGAAAGAGGCGGGTTATGAAAATAGCGCCGGCCTGTGCACGACGCCTGCCGTACACCGAGCGCCCACAGCAAGGCAGCGGGCGGAGCCCGCAAAGGCTCCGCCGTCAAGCTGCTCGATGAGTGCTTGGGACCGCGCCGACCTTAGCCGTCGAGGTTCTCGAGCGCTTTCTGGAAGCGGCCGGCGTGGCTCTTCTCGGCCTTGGCCAGGGTCTCGAACCAGTCGGCGATCTCGTCGAAGCCTTCGTCGCGGGCCGTGCGGGCCATGCCCGGGTACATGTCGGTGTACTCGTGGGTCTCGCCGGCAATGGCCGCCTTGAGGTTCAGCTCGGTGTCGCCGATCGGCTCGCCGGTGGCCGGGTCGCCGACCTCTTCGAGGAACTGCAGATGGCCGTGCGCGTGGCCCGTCTCGCCCTCGGCGGTGGAGCGGAACACCGCGGCGACGTCGTTGTAGCCCTCGACGTCCGCCTTCTGGGCGAAATAGAGGTAGCGGCGGTTGGCCTGGCTCTCGCCGGAGAAGGCAGCCTTCAGATTGTCTTCGGTCTTGGTGCCCTTGAGCGACATGTGGTTTTCCTTTCTCTCCTGGTCATGGTCCTCGCGCTCTCATCACAACAGGCCAGTCGCGAGGGCTGGCCTGTCCTAACGGAACACGACGCGCGGCAGCGCCTTTTTGTCTTTTACTCGGAGGTCACAACCGCGTGAAACACGGATACTAGACGCATGGAAGCCTGCGTCAATGGCCTAGAATTTTTCTAATTCCAGTTTTAAAAGTCGGCGGTCGATAAACCGTCTCAGCGGGCGGTTCAGCCGTCCTCGTCGACCCGCAGAATCACGTCGACACGGCGAATGCGGCCGCCCGACGGCGGTTCCGGCATCGACTTCAGCTCCAGCTCTTCGCTCGGAATATCCTGCAGCCGCCCGCTCTGCTCGAAATAGAAATGGTGGTGGTCGTCGACGTTGGTGTCGAAATAGGAGCGCCCCGGCTCGACGACGACCTCGCGTAGCAGCTTGGCCTCGGTGAACTGATGCAGCGTGTTGTAGACGGTTGCCAGCGACACGCGCACGCCGGACGCCATGGCCTCGGCATGCAGCTGTTCAGCGGTAACATGCCTTTCCATGTCGCCGTTCTCGCCATACAACAGGCGGCCCAAAGCGAGACGCTGACGGGTCGGTCGCAGTCCGGCTGTCTTGAGCTGCTCGATGAGCTCTCTGTACTTTCGCTCTGCCATGCCGAGCAATATAGGTGTTCTGTTCCAGGATTGAAAGAGTTTCGAAAGCTTTATGGTGCTTCTTCGAATTAATCAAAATCCCGGAAAACAGTGGGAGCGCTCCCGCGTAGCCAGGGGCGGCCGCGACCGGCCGCCGCGACGCTTCGCCGTAGGGATGGTCATGCGTGCCGGCGCGCAGCCCCCTTGCTCATCGACGCCCGGCTGGTGTTATATTCCCGCCCAGTGCGGCCCGGGCTGGCGAAAGATGGCCGCGAGGACAAAGTATAGAGTATGACGTCAATCGTGGCTGAGAAGAAGTCGAGCTATAGCTACGAGGAGCTGCTGCGCTGCGCGCGTGGCGAGCTGTTCGGGCCTGGCAATGCGCAACTCCCGTTGCCGCCCATGTTGATGTTCGACCGCATCACGGTGATCAGCGACAGCGGCGGGGTCTTCGGCAAGGGGCAGATCGAGGCGGAACTCGACATCAAGCCGGACCTCTGGTTCTTTCCGGTGCACTTCAAGGGTGATCCGGTGATGCCGGGCTGCCTCGGGCTCGACGCGCTCTGGCAGCTGCTCGGCTTTTTTCTCGGGCGCACCGGGGCGCCCGGCAGAGGCCGCGCGCTCGGCGTCGGCGAGGTGAAGTTCACCAAGATGGTCACCCCGGCAGTGCGCAAGGTGACCTATCGGTTGGATATCAAGCGGCTTCGCCTCGGCAAGCTGGTCCTCGGGATCGCAGACGGGATCCTCAAGGCTGATGGGGAGCGGATCTATGAGGCGAAGGATCTCAAGGTCGGGCTCTTCATCGCCTGAACTCAGCAACGGAAGGACAGCGGGATGACGCTGCGTCGTGTCGTGGTCACGGGCGTCGGCATCGTGTCGAGCATCGGAAACAACGCCGCCGAGGTCACGGACTCCCTGCGTGGCGGCCGCTCGGGCATCGTCTTCGCCGACGACTATGCCGAGCGCGGCTTTCGCAGCCAGGTCAAAGGCAACCTCGCCATCGACCTGTCCGACCACATCGATCGCCGGCTGCTGCGCTTCATGGGTGACGGCGCCGCCTACAACTATATCGCCATGCAGGAGGCGATCGCCGACGCCGGGCTGACCGAGGGCGAGGTGAGCCATGAGCGCACCGGCCTGATCATGGGCTCCGGCGGGCCTTCGACCCAGAACCAGGTGGCCGCCGCCGACATCGCGCGGGAGAAGGGCGTCAAGCGCATGGGCCCCTACATGGTGCCGCGCTGCATGTCCTCGACCAACTCGGCCAACCTCTCGACCGCCTTCAAGATCAAGGGGCCGAGCTACTCCATCTCCTCGGCCTGCTCGACCTCCGCGCACTGCATCGGCAACGGCGCCGAGCTCATCCAGTGGGGCAAGCAGGACGTGGTCTTCGCCGGCGGCGGCGAGGAACTGCACTGGACGCTTTCGATGTTGTTCGACGCCATGGGCGCCATGTCCTCCGGCTACAACGACCGCCCCGACGCGGCCTCGCGGCCCTTCGACACCGACCGCGACGGCTTCGTCATTTCGGGTGGCGGCGGCGTGGTGGTGCTGGAGGAGCTGGCCCACGCCAAGGCCCGCGGCGCCAAGATCTATGGCGAGCTGGTCGGATATGGCGCCACCTCCGACGGCGCCGACATGGTCGCACCCTCCGGCGAGGGCGCGGTGCGCTGCATGCGCCAGGCGCTCTCCACCATGGGGAACACCCGGGTCGACTACATCAACACCCACGGCACCTCGACCCAGGTCGGCGACGGCCCCGAGCTGCGCGCCATCAAGGAGGTCTTCGGCGCCGACCTGCCGCGCATCAACTCGACCAAGTCGATGACCGGCCATGCCCAGGGCGCGGCCGGCGCCACCGAGGCGATCTACTCGCTGCTGATGATGGAGAACGGCTTCGTCTCGCCCTCGCTCAACCTGGAGACTCCCGACCCCGAGGCCGAGGGCATGCCGATCGTCTCCGGCCAGGCCCAAGAGGTCGAGCTAAACTGCGTTCTTTCCAACTCCTTCGGGTTCGGCGGCACCAACGCATCGCTGGCTTTCAAGCGGCTCGAGGCTTGATAGGGGCACGATCGAGATGGCTTTGATGGAGGGTAAGCGCGGCCTGATCATGGGGGTCGCGAACGACCATTCGATCGCTTGGGGCATCGCTCGCGAGCTGCACAGCCACGGCGCCTCGCTGGCCTTCACCTATCAGGACGAGGCCTTCGGCAAGCGGGTGCGGCCCTTGGCCGACTCGGTGGGCTCCAACCTGGTGCTGCCCTGCGACGTCAGCTCGGAAGAAGACCTTGACCGTACCTTCGGGGAACTCAAGTCGGCCTGGCAGAGCCTCGACTTCGTGGTCCACGCCATCGCCTATTCCGACAAGCAGGAGCTGCGCGGCCAATACATCGACACGACCCGCGAGAATTTCGCCCGCACCCTCGATATCTCCTGCTACTCCTTCACCAGCGTCTCCCGCCACGCCATGGGCTTGATGAACGACGGCGGCTCGCTCCTGACTTTGAGCTATCTCGGGGCCGAGCGGGTCACCCCGAACTACAACGTCATGGGCATCGCCAAGGCGGCGCTGGAGGCCTCGGTGCGCTATCTCGCCGTCGACCTCGGGCCGATGAACATCCGGGTCAACGCGATCTCCGCCGGGCCCATGCGCACCCTCGCCGGCTCGGCCATCTCCGATGCGCGCTTCGTCTACGGCTGGACGCGCGACCACGCGCCGCTCAAGCGCCCGGTCGCCCTGGAGGAGGTCGGCCGCGCCGGGCTCTACTTCCTCTCAGACCTCTCCGCCGGTGTGACGGGAGAGGTGCAGCATGTCGACTGCGGCTACAACGCCATCGGCATCCCCCATCCGGCTCGCATGAAGGCGGACTCGACGGGCTGAGCAACACTGGTTGTTCGCCAAGTCGGCTAAGCAACAAAGAGGCGAAACCCAAATCAGGAGGCCTTCGAACTACGCGAAACGGCCTTCTGCCAGAAGATAGGTCTCGGTGAACTCGTTCAGGCGGTGTGTGCCGCCGTTGACGGCTTTGCGCGCACGGGCGAAGTCTCTGGCAGACAAAGCATCTCGGATTGGGGCCTCCGAACGCTTGAGGAACGCCGCCAGGATCTGGGCCGCTACGGTTGGCTCATTGGCGCGTTCCGGGTTGTCGATCAGTTGGTTGCCTAGGCCGATTCGCTTGCCAATTGTGCGGTAGTTGTAGCGTCCGGTCAGTTGAATAAAGCCGCGCCCGCGATATCTCTCGCCATCCGGCGGGCCTTGATTGCCCAGGTTTGGGTGCCGGTCATAGAGATCGAAGTCGTGAGTCTTACCCGAAGTATTGTACTTGTGGACGCCTTCGCTGATCGGTTCGAAGCCTTCGGTTTCGGCCCGGATTGTTGCTAGAGCCATGCTGAGCATTTGCCCGTCATCCAGGCTTTCGTTGCGCAATGCCGTGATGACGTCAGGAGCGAATTTCGCAATGTTGCGGCGTGGCGTGACGCTCGGGAAAATCTCGACCACTTGGTCGATCAACTCTTCACCGACTTCAAGCTCCAAGGACGGCGGCTTAAACGGCCGAAGTTGTCCCAACACGGACTCGTTTTTGGCCGTGACCAGCTCTACGCCAAAGAAGCGCAAACCGTGGCCAATCCGCCAAGCATAGCTGTGCGCATCGTCGCTGCCGAGGACCAGACCGATGAGCTTACCGCGCGCATCGAGAACCGGCGCGCCGCTGTCGCCGCCTTCGGTGACACGATCGCAGGCGATCAGGTCTGAGAAATGGGCGATCTCGCTGCCCCAACTGAACCTCAGCGCCGCTCGTGGCTTCTTTACGAACGCGCGCCGCGGCTGTGGTCTACTCCGGGCTCCGTAGATGTAGACGGCCTCACCTAGCGTGATAGCCTTATCGGTCCCAACGGGAAGATCGGGTCGACCGATAAAGGGCGAAACAAGCTCCGGACTGGTTCGAACCAAGGCGCCGTCCAGCTTGTTTGGCATGTCGGCGTCGAACTCAATCCTCTTGAAGTCGCTGAGCACGCCAAGTTCTTTCAGCTCTCTTCCGGTTTCGTCGGAGTGATGGACGGGTTCGCCACTCAACACAGGCCTGCTGCCAAGATAAGCCAATACATGGGCAGCCCCCAGTATAAATAGGCCTGGGTTTTGGCCCTGGCGGAAGACTAAACACCCTAAGGTACCTGGATTCCCGCCCTCCGTCTTTATCCACGCGCCAGGGGCTACGGCGTTGCCTCCGTCCTGTAGCTTCGGCTCCCCGACCTCCTCCACGTCGACCGGTACCGGTTCGTCGAGCCCGGGAATGCGAACTTCGCGCGGTGCCAGCTCCAGCCCTGGCCCGCCCGGTTCCTTGCGCACCACCAAGAGCTTCAGCGCCCACTCATCGGTTTGTTGGTTGCCCTTGCTGCGCCGGCCGTATCCGATGCCACGCACCGTCTCGGCCTCTAGCCAAGGGCGCGCCTTCTTTCGGGCCTTTTCAGCGGCTGCCTTCCGCTTCTTCGGTAGATCTTCGGACGCGGATCCTTCGGTCAAGACCCTGTAGGCATAGAGGATTGCGTCTTCGTCGATCATGTGACTGCTCCGCCCAGACTATCCCGGCTTGTGTATCGTCCCCTCAGGGCTCAGAGCCGCTTTGCCAGCTCGTCCACCTGCTGGTGCAGGCTTTCATCGAGGAAATCCTTCATCAGCTGCGGCGACAGCCGGTCGGCAAGCCCCTCCGGAAGGTCCGTAATCGGTTTGTTGGGTGCACTGGACCTCTCTTTGAAAGCTGCACGAACCTCATCGGTGTAGTCGGAGGCATCTGGGTGGCCGACTTCTTCCATGAGCGCTTTGAAGAGCGCAGTGTTGTCTTTGACGGATATCTCGAATGTCTGAATCTGCGCTTCGGACAGCTCGCCCGGGCCAGGTGTCGCCGCGCCCGTTCCGCCGTCATCCGTTCCGCCGTCATCCGTTCCAGCGTCATCCGTTCCGCCGTCATCCGTTCCAGTGTCATCCGTTCCGCCGTCATCCGTTCCAGCGTCATCCGTTCCGCCGTCATCCGTTCCAGCGTCATCCGTTCCGCCGTCATCCGTTCCAGCGTCATCCGTTCCGCCGTCATCCGTTCCAGCGTCATCCGTTCCGCCGTCATCCGTTCCAGCGTCATCCGTTCCGCCGTCATCCGTTCCAGCGTCACCGGTTCCAGCGTCACCGGTTTCCGGTGAGGGAGTTGCGGGAGTCGGCTCTCCGCTTGTCGTGAGTGGGAGCCGGTTCGGTTGGTTTACACCCGGCGCGCAACCGTATTGCCTGGTGTCATCTGCCCCGCCGCCTCTGGCCCCGGGCATTGGAGCAGCCGCAATCTGCCTTTCGACAGCGTCAGAGATCCTTGTCTGGTTCTGATCTGTCAGCCCCCATTCTTCGAGCTCGCCGGCATAGTGGTCGAACCAAGCCTGTAGCTTCCCGCGTGTAACATCTCCGATCTTGCAGTCCCATGCTTCCCGTCCTTCGCCGGACATGGCGAGGAGCCGCTGGATCTGCCCCATACGCGGTGTGTTGTTTATTGCCTGCTCGTGCTGTGTGAGATCTTGTTGGTTGTCCTCCTGCTCACCGTTCGTTTGCACTTGTTCTTGCACCGCTTTCACGCGCACAGCGATCCGCTTTTCACTCCGGCCGCTACCGCTGGCAATGCGCAAGGTGCCGGTCGTCCCTGCTGTCGCTTTGTCGTCCGCGGTTACCTTGGCGACAAAGCTCCCGTTCTCTAGAGCTACGTCGGCGCCCAAGCCGGTCGGAGTGACGCCGATGAACTGAGCGGTCGGCATCCCGGTATCCACCGTTACGCCGAAGACGAAGGTCTCGTTCTTCCCAAGCTCGATCGATGAAACGTCCGGGCTGATGGAAAAACCGCTTTCGATCGCTCCCAAATTGCAGTCTTCGAAGCGCCCGACGTTCTCGCTCCGCGCGCTGACATCCGTCACCACGCCGGCGACTATAGCGCTGGCATGCTGCAGGTCGCGCACCGTGGCCCTCAATTCCGCACCGGCTACGGCCACTCTCTGATCGGCGGTGCCCTCAAACGCTTCGAGTCGGCCCAGTTCCCCGTCGCTGTCCGTCGTCACGGACCGCGGGGCAAGCGGCACGCCAGCGAAGATCCCGGCGTTTGCTTGAAGCCCTTGGACCATGCCGGCGATCTGCGCCAAGTCCGGTTGGCTGAGGGCGATTTGCTTGCTGACCTCGTCGAGAATGCGATCGACGTGCGTAACCAGGAGAATGGCTGCTTGTTGGAGATCTCCCCTCAACCTGTAGCCGTTGCGCCTGGTTTCGATGGCTTGTGCTAAGACCGTCTGGGCATCGGCTATGGTTCGGGCGGATTCGGTCCTTGCCCTGGAGGAGATCGAAGCGTCGGTTTCGGCCAAGGCAACTTCGAGTGTCGCTATGGCTGCACTCACGTCTGCGATCCGCTGATCGAGACTCAGGGACTGAGCCGTCTCCAGTGCTCCCAACCTTCCTTTGAAATCATCTAGCTTGCTTTGAACGTTCTCGATCGCCTTCTGAAGCTCGTCTTCTGCGCCCGCCGCGGTCTTTCCGATCAGACCGGCGGACATTCCAACTGACGCGATGCCTGTCAACTCGGTCGTCAACGACCCTATCGTTGTGTTCAGGCTACTGGTTTGCAGGCTCAGACGCTCCTTGAGGTTCTCGATTGTGGCTTGCTCGGGCTCTTCGGCTCCCAGAGCCCTTTGAAGATCAGCGAGCGTCCAGTTGATGTTCCTGACTTGCTGCTCAGCCCTGCTCTTTCGCGCGTTCAGCTGCCTGGCGTCGGACTCTGCCAACTGGCCGGTCAGCTCCGCCCGGTTTTCCGGGAGGCTAAAGCCGGCAAGTGCGGTGCGAACCCGCTCTCCCGAGGCAAGCAGCGCGCCTATGCTCTCTTCGAGGTCTTTCTGTGCTGCCGACAACTGTTCGGATGAGCTGCCCAGGAGAGCCATCTCGAAACGGGCATAGTCCTCTTTGCGAATAAGCATGGGGCTGGCTGCCAGCTGGGCGCAGCCGATGGCCTCGGAGCCCGCGATCCAGATGAGGTCTTTCTGCCGGTCGGTGTAAAATGAACCGAGGCCGAACAGGGCGGCACCGCCAATGCCGAGACCTGCGATGACGTCTTGTATGGCGTTGCTGGACCCCGTGATGCCGAGGAACAGTGCGGTCGCCCCGACGGGAACCAGAGCGAGTGCCAAGCCGTTGCGCAGCTTTGCCTGATCGTCGACCCGATCGTAGAGCGCCTGGCGCGCTTCATCTGCATAATCCAACGCAGCCGGCAGATCGCCCGCGAGCGTCGTCGTGTCATTTTCTAGGAACTTCGGGCGCTTATCGCTCAGCTCCAGCTGCGGATATGGCTCGAACACAGACGAGCAGCCGCTTTGGAGCAGTAAACAGGAGGCCGCCGCCGCAACCAGCCCTTGCCGGAGCGCGAGACGTTTTGGCCGAGCCCACCTTTCGCAAGCTGCCATTCTCTCCGCCCCCCGGCTTTGGGTCGCCTCGACCCTGGTTCTATCAGAGATGGATCAGCTAGTTAGAAATAATAGCGTTACCTAGTGTTAGAACTCAACCAAAATTTGCCGAAGAGTCCATTCGGCAATCTCGCTTTGTTTGCTCTTCCGGGTTCAATTCATCGCCTAGCATCGCCTTCTGCGTGAGCACCCCGGAAGTGCAGGCTAACTCGGGCCGAAGGCGGCGGTGATACTCGGCAGGTCGTCGGTGATGATCGTATCGACGCCCCAGGCGTCGAGCTCGACCGCGTGCCGCGGGTCGTTGACGGTGTAGGTGACCACGCGATAGCCGGCCTCTCGGATTTGCGCCACCGTCTCCTCGTCGAGCAGTTGGTCCCGCCCATGGACGCTCAGGCAGTCCAGGCGGGCGACGCTGTCCTGCCAGTCCGCCGGGATCGCCTCGAAAAGATGACCGCGCGGCAGCTCCGGTGCGAGGGCTAGGGCCACCTCCAGGCAGCTGTCTTCGAAGCTGCTGATCAGGGGCGCCGGCAGGCTGGAGGGCCAGCTTCGCTGGACTTCCTTGACCACCGCCTCGGCCGTCTCGCGTTCCCGCCCGCTTGCCGGCTTGATCTCGACGTTGGCGCCGAGCCCGAGCTCGGCCAGGACCGCGATCGCCTCGGCGAAGGTGGGAATCCGCTCGCCGGCGAAGCGCGCGCCGAACCAGGCCCCGGCATCCAGGGTCTTGAGCTCGGCGAGGTTCGTTTCGGTAACCAGCCGCGGGTCGCCGGTGGTCCGCGCCAGGCTCTTGTCGTGGTGCAGCAGCGGCACGCCGTCGCGGCTCAGCATGACGTCGAACTCGACCCAGGCGGCACCGAAGGCGGCGGCTTGGCGCAGGCCGGCCAGGGTGTTCTCCGGCGCGTGGGTCGCGGCCCCCCGGTGGCCGACGATCTTGGGGAGACTCATCGCTTCGCTCTCACGCTACAGGCAAAAGAAAGGGCGGCCGCATCTCTGCGGGCCGCCTGATTCTTACTTTAGCGCTGACGCGCCGCACTGTTCCGTCCCACTCCCCCTCCCGACCACCCATGGCATGGTACCCTCGTGGGTGGTCGGGAGGGGGAGCGGGCCGGAGCCGAGCGCAGCTTTGCTGCGTCTATATTACGAGGCTTCGCGCACTTCCAGTTCTTCGCCGGTCTCTTGGTCGACGACCTTCATGGAGAGCTTGACCTTGCCGCGATCATCCATGCCCAGGCACTTGACCCAGACCATGTCGCCCTCGTTGACCACGTCGGTCACCTTGGCGACCCGCTGCGGGGCGAGCTGGCTGATGTGGACCAGGCCGTCGCGGGTGCCCAGGAAGTTCACGAAGGCGCCGAAGTCGACCACCTTCACGACCTTGCCGTTGTAGATCTTGCCGGGCTCCGGCTCGGCGACGATGGACTGAATCCAGTCGATCGCCTTCTGCATGGCCTCGGAATCCACCGAAGCGACGGTCACCGTGCCGTCGTCCTCGATGTCGATCTTGGCGCCAGTGGTCTCGACGATCTCGCGGATCACCTTGCCGCCCGTGCCGATGACCTCGCGGATCTTCTCCTTGTTGATCTGGAAGGAGGTGATGCGCGGCGCATGGTCGGAGACGTCTTCGCGGGCGTGGTCGATGGCTTTGGCCATCTCGCCCAGGATGTGCAGGCGGCCGTCGCGCGCCTGGTCCAGGGCGATGGCCATGATCTCCTTGGTGATCGAGGTGATCTTGATGTCCATCTGCAGCGAGGTGATGCCGTTCTCGGTACCGGCCACCTTGAAGTCCATGTCGCCGAGATGGTCCTCGTCGCCCAGGATGTCGGAGAGGACGGCGAAGTCGTCGTTCTCCTTGATCAGGCCCATGGCGATGCCGGCCACCGGGTGCGGTAGGGGCACGCCGGCATCCATCAGCGCCAGCGAGGTGCCGCAGACCGTGGCCATCGAGGAGGAGCCGTTGGACTCGGTGATCTCGGAGACAATGCGGATGGTGTAGGGGAAGGTCTCCTTGCTCGGCATCAGCGGCCGAATGGCGCGCCAGGCCAGCTTGCCGTGGCCGATCTCGCGGCGGCCCGGTGAGCCCATGCGGCCCGCTTCACCGACCGAGTAGGGCGGGAAGTTGTAGTGAAGCAGGAAGCCCTCGCGGTACTCGCCTTCCAGGGCGTCGATGATCTGCTCGTCCTGGCCGGTGCCCAGGGTCGCGGTGACCAGCGCCTGGGTTTCGCCGCGGGTGAACAGGGAGGAGCCGTGGCTGCGCGGCAAGATGCCGACCTCGCTGACGATGGGGCGCACCGTCTTGGTGTCGCGCCCGTCGATGCGCTGGCCGGTCTTGAGGATGTCGCCGCGGACGATGTCGCTCTCCAGCGACTTGAAGACCTTGCCGAAGAGGGCGAGCTTCTCCTCGTCCTCGCCCAGGCTCTCCAGGGCGGCGGTCTTGACCACGTCGATGGCGTCGTGACGCTCCATCTTGTCGGCATGGCCGTAAGCGGCGGAGAGCTGCGCACCGAAAGCAGCCTTGAGCTCGTCGTAGAGCGCCTGCTTGGCCGGCGGGTCTTCTGCGACGTCGCGCGGCTCCTTGGCGGCCTTCTCGGCCAGATCGATGATGGCGTTGAGCACCGGCTGCATCTGCTCATGGCCGAAGGTGACGGCACCGAGCATGACCTGCTCGGGGAGCTGCTGGGCCTCCGACTCCACCATCAGCACGCCTTCGTGGGTGCCGGCCACGACCAGGTCCAGGTCGGTGTCCTGCATCTGATCGGCGGTCGGATTGAGGATGTACTGGTCGTTCTTGTAGCCGACCCGGGCGGCGCCGATGGGGCCGAGGAAGGGAAGGCCGGAGAGGGTCAGGGCGGCCGAGGCGCCGACCATGGCGACGATGTCGGGATCATTCTCCATGTCGTGGCTCAGCACGGTGCAGACGACCTGCGTCTCGTTGCGATAGCTCTTGTGGAAGAGCGGCCGGATGGGGCGGTCGATCAGGCGGGAGACCAGGGTCTCCTTCTCGCTCGGGCGCCCCTCGCGCTTGAAGAAGCCGCCCGGGATCTTGCCCGCGGCGAAGGTCTTCTCCTGGTAGTTGACGGTGAGCGGGAAGAAGTCGATGCCCTCCCGCGGGCTCTTGGCGCCCACGGCGGTGCAGAGCACGATGGTCTCGCCATAGCTGGCGAGCACGGCCCCGTCTGCCTGCCGCGCGATGCGGCCCGTTTCCAGGGTCAGCGTGCGGCCGCCCCACTCGATGGATACTTTCTGAGGATTCAGCATGGTCTAGTTTCTCTCGTGAGCGAGCCGTCGATTGGTAGACCGGACCCACGCAGGAAGCACGGCACGCGTGCCTCTTCCGTCGGCCCGGCTCATCACAGGTGCGACCCGGCTCTTGGCCGCGCCTGCAGATACTAAGAAGGTGATCGGAAGCCGCGCAGAGACAAGGCCGGCGAAGCGATAGAGCATCGCCGGCGTCTCGCGCTGCAGGGCCGGTCCGCCGGAAATCAGCGGCGCAGCCCCAACTGCTGGATCAGGCTCTCGTAGCGACCCTGTTCCTTCTTCTTCAGGTAGTCGAGCAGGCGCCGACGCTGTCCCACCATGACCAAGAGGCCGCGGCGGGAGTGGAAGTCGTGCTTGTGCTCGCGCATGTGCTCCGTGAGGTTGCGGATCCGCTCGGTCAGAATGGCGACCTGAACCTCCGGGGAGCCCGTGTCGCCTTCGGACCGGGCGTACTCCTTGACGAGCTCTGTCTTGCGCTCGGCGGTAATGGACATGTTTCTTTATCTCCGCGGCATCTCAAAGGTTGATGACTCGAACGGGGCGGATTTCTCCGGCCTCCAGCCGCGATATGGCAACCAGCTTGCCCGCAGCCATGGCACAGAGAACATCCCCATTCTCGAAGCCGCGGATCCGCTCTGCGTTGTTGCGGGCCAGCATTGAAATGGCCTGGCCGCTTCGCAGCTTGCTCGCTTCCATGTCGGTCAAGGCCAACGCCGGGATGCCGTCCAGCGCGGTCTCCACCGGAAGCAGGGCTTCCGCAGCGCGCGCACTCTGCGCGAGCTCCTCCAGATAGTCCAGCGAAATCGCATCCTCTTCGCGGAAGGGGCCGACGGCCAGGCGGCGCAGGGCCGAGACATGGCCGTGGCAGCCCAGGGCCTCGCCCATGTCGCGCGCCAGGCTGCGCATGTAGGTGCCCTTGCCGCAGCCGACCTCGAAGACCGCATGGTCCTCGTCGGGGCGGTCGACCAGCTCCATCCACTCGATGAAGACGGTCCGCGGCTTCAGCTCGACGGTCTCGCCTTCCCGCGCCAGGTCATAGGCCCGCTGTCCGGCCACCTTGATGGCCGAATAGGCCGGCGGCACCTGTTCGATCTCGCCCTCGAAACGGGGCAGCAGTGCCTCGATCTCCGCCTTTTCCGGGCGCTTCGGGTCCTCGGCGACGACCTGGCCTTCGCTGTCGTCGGTGTCGGTCGCCTGGCCCCAGCGCACGGTGAAGCGATAGGTCTTGTCGCCCTCCATGACATAGGAGACGGTCTTGGTCGCCTCGCCGAAGGCAAGCGGCAGAACGCCGGTCGCCAGCGGGTCGAGGGTGCCGCCGTGGCCTGCCTTCTGCGCATCGAGGATGCGGCGGGCGCGGTTGACCACATCCGTCGAGGTCATGCCGGCCGGCTTGTCGATGATCAGCCAGCCGCTGATCGCCTGGCCTTTGCGCCTACGCGCCACGGCTCATCTCCCCATCGTCCTGGGCGGCGTCGTCCTCCGAGGTGCCGTCCTCGCCGCTTTCGATGTCATGGCGCACGCGCTCGCGGCGCAGCAGGGCATCGACCCGCTCTGCCTCGTCGAAGGAGCGGTCGGGCTGAAACGAAAGCCGCGGGGTGAAGCGCAGGTTGAGGTCGCCGGCCAGGGCGTGGCGCAGGAAAGGCATCGCCTTGCGCAGGCCCTCGACCGCCGCTGCCATGCTCTTGCCGCCCAGCGGCGTGACGAAGACCGTGGCGTTCTTCAGGTCCGGGCTCATCCGCACCTCGGTCACGGTGATGGTCAGCTCGGCCAGCTCCGGCTGATGCAGGTCTTCTTCCATCAGGATGCGCGCCAGGCTGTGGCGAATCTCTTCGCCGACCCTCAGCTGGCGCTGGCTGGGCGCTCTTCCACGGCTACGACTCATGGCTCACGGCCTCCAAGAAGGCGGCGGCAGAAGGGACGCGTGTGACGTCCCTAGAGGTGCCGCGCGACCTCCACCACCTCGTAGCATTCGATGCGGTCGCCGACCTGGATGTCCTGGTAGCTCTCGAAGGCCATGCCGCATTCGTAGCCCTGCTGCACCTCGCGGACCTCGTCCTTGAAGCGGCGCAGGGTCTTCAGCTTGCCCTGATGGATCACCACGTCGTCGCGCAGCAGGCGCACACCCGCGCCGCGCTTGACCTTGCCTTCGGTCACCATGCAGCCGGCCACCTTGCCGACCTTGGTGATGTTGAAGACCTCGCGGATCTCGGCGTAACCCAGGAACTCCTCGTTCTGATCGGGCGACAGCATGCCTTCGAGCGCTGACTTCACCTCGTCGATCACCTCGTAGATGATCGAGTAATAGCGGATCTCGACGCCGTCGCGCCGGGCCAAGTCGCGGGCCTGGGCGTTGGCGCGCACATTGAAGGCGATGATCAGCGCTTCGGACGCCCGCGCCAGTGTCACGTCGGACTCGTTGACGCCGCCCACGGCCGAGTGCAGCACCCGAACGTTGACCTCGTCGTTGCCGAGCTTCTCCAGGGCGCCGTTGATCGCCTCCAAGGAGCCGTGCACGTCGGACTTGACGACCACGGGCAGAGAGACGGCCTCGCCTTCCTTGATCTTGCTCAGCATCTGCTCGAGCGTGCCGCGGCCGGACGCTGCCAGATCGGCCTGGCGCCGCTTTTCGGCGCGGAAGTCGGCGACCTCGCGGGCGCGGGCCTCGTCCTCCACGACGATCAGCTCGTCGCCCGCCTCCGGCGTGCCGCTCAGGCCGAGCACCTCGACGGGCTCGCCCGGGCCGGCGGTCTTGACGCTCTCGCCGCGCTCGTTGAGCAGCGCGCGGACGCGGCCCGAATAGCTGCCGGCGACGAAGATGTCGCCGAGCCGCAGGGTGCCGCGCTGGACCAGCACCGTGGCGACGGAGCCCCGTCCCTGCTCGACCTTCGCCTCGATGGTGGTGCCTTCGGCGCGGCGCTTGGGATTGGCCTTTAGCTCGAGCAGCTCGGCCTGGAGGAGAATCGCTTCTTCGAGCGCCTCCAGCCCCTCGCCGGTGACCGCCGAGACCGGCACGCAGATGATCTCGCCGCCCATGTCCTCCGGCACCAGCTCGTGCTGCAGCAGGTCGGTCTTGACCTTGTCGGGATTGGCGTCGGGCTTATCGATCTTGTTGATCGCCACGATGATCGGCACCTCGGCCGCCTTGGCGTGGCTGATCGCTTCCTCGGTTTGGGCCATGATGCTGTCGTCGGCGGCGACCACCAGCACCACGATGTCGGTCACATTGGCGCCGCGCGCCCGCATCTCACCGAAGGCGGCGTGGCCCGGGGTGTCGACGAAGGTGATGCGGTCGCCCGACTTCAGGCGCACCTGATAGGCGCCGATGTGCTGGGTGATGCCGCCCGCCTCGTGCGTGGCGACGTCGGTGGCGCGGATGGCGTCGAGCAGCGAGGTCTTGCCGTGGTCGACGTGGCCCATGATGGTGACCACCGGCGGCCGCGGTTGCAGCTCGGCCGTGTCGTCGTCCTCGCCCTTCAGGCCGATCTCGATGTCCTGCTCGGAGACGCGCTTGATGCGGTGGCCGAACTCCTCGACCACCAGCTCGGCGGTGTCGGCGTCGATCACCTGGTTGATGGTGGCCATGACGCCGAGCTTCATCAGGGTCTTGACCACCTCGCCGCCGCGCTCGGCCATGCGGTTGGCCAGCTCCTGAACGGTGATGGCCTCCGGTACGACGACGTCACGCACGACTTTTGTTCCTTGCTGCAGCGCCTCGCGGGCCCGCTGCTTCTCACGTTCGCGTTTGCGCTTCAGCGCGGCGACGGAGGGCGCGCGGATGCCGCCGTCCTCGTCGTCCTGCAGGGCGCGGGAAATGGTGAGCTTGCCTTCACGGCGGCGCGGCTCGCCCTTGCCGCGACCGGCCGGCTTGGCATCGCCGCCCTTGCGCTTGCCGCGCTCGGGCGCCTCCTCGACGGCAGCCTTGTCGCTCGGGGCGGCTGGGGCCTCGCGGGCGCTCTCCTGGCTCTTGGCGCGCGTCTCTTCGGCGGCTTTGGCCTGCTCGGCCTCGATACGGGCGCGCTCCTCGTCCTCGCGCCGGCGCATCTCGGCCTCGATGGACTTGCGGCGCTCCTCTTCCTCGGCGAGGCGCTGCTGCTCTTCGGCCTTGCGCTGCTGCCGCTCGGCTTCCTCTTCGGCCAGCCGCTTCTCGTGCGCCTCGCGCTCCTGCTCGCGGGTCTCGCGCTCGGCCTCGGCACGCTCGATGGCGCGCGCGCGCGTCTCGCGCTCGGCGTCGGTCAGGTTGTCATGTTTGGCATCGAGGCTGGGCGGTACCTCCGGCGCGGCCGTCGGCTCGACGAGCGGCTTGTCGCTCTCCTTGACCTCCGCCAAGCGGCCGCTGGCGCCTGCCTTGTAGGTGCGCTTGCGCTTGACCTCGACCTGCACCGTCTTGGTGCGGCCGTGACTGAAGCTCTGCCGAACCTGGCCACCCTCGACCGTCTTGCTCAACTCCAGCTTCTTGGGCCGGTTGAGCGACAGCGGCTTCCTGGTCGTTTCTTTGTCCTTGGTCGTCGTCATTACCGTCGCTATTCATTGCCGGCTGCCACGGGGCGCGGTTGCGGCCCGTTCTGGTTCCGGCGCTTGCGTGGGCCACCCGAAGGGGCGGCGGGTTCCTCAAAGCTTCTCAGTCGGCGCAAAGCGCCCAGCAACTTAACGGCAATTCCACTGCGTGCAACGGCCACGTGCACAGAGCTGCCGCGCCCGAAAGGCCGACCCAGCTCTTCCGCCGTGAAGCTCTCATCAATCAAGAGCTCGTCGCACAGGCCACTGCCGAGCGCTGCCAGCCGTCGCTTACCGCCATCTGCCGCGTCACGCGCCTGCACTAGGATGGCCGCCTCGCCCCGTTCCAGCAAGGCCCGAACCTTGTGTTGGCCGCAAACCGCGTGGCCGCCGCGGCGGGCCATGGACAAAAGCTCCAAGCATCGTTGCCTGAGGCCGGCCGAGACCTGGTCGGCGAGATCCGCCGGGGCCGTCACCGGGCCCTGGGCCGCGCGAGAAAAGAGCTTCTTGTCCAACGCCTTTTCCAGCACCTCGCGCCGCGCCACCAGCCAGATGCCGCGGCCGGGCAGCCGCTCCTGCAAATCGGGCAGGATGCGCCCGTCCGGGGCGATGGCGAAACGCAGCAGCGTGTCGGGCGTGCCCGGGACGCGCGTCACGGCACAGCGCCGCTGGCGCGTTTCCTTGCGCCCCGCGCCACCCGTCCGGCCGCTGGGTCGACCGTCCGACCGCGCATCCGGCCCTTGGGCCGGCGGCGTCCTGTCCGTGGGCTGTCCCGACAAGGCTGTCATCCGGCGTTCGGATCCTCCGCATTGGTCTCCGCGTCCGCCTGCTCGGCCGTCGCGGCTGTTGCCTCGGCCTCGGCGGCGTCCGCGGCCGGCTCGGGCTCATCGTCGAACCAGTGGGCCCGCGCCGCCATGATGATCTCGTTGATCTCGTCCTCGGAGGGCGCCAGCTCTCCCAGCATTTCGATCAGCTCGTCACTGGCCAGGTCGCCCAGGTCGTCGAGGGTCTTGATGCCCTGCTCGCCCAAGGCCACCAGCATCGCTGGCGTCAGGCCGGACAGCGCGGCGACCTCGTCGCTCACGCCAGCCTCGCGCCGCTTCTCATCGAAAACACGGTCCTGTTCGGTGAGGAAGTTGCGCGCTCTCGCCCGCAGCTCTTCGGCGATATCCTCGTCGAAGCCCTCGATCTCCACCAGGTCTTCCACCGGCACGTAGGCGACCTGCTCGATCGAGGTGAATCCCTCAGCCACCAAGAGGTGCGCAATGACGTCGTCGACATCAAGAGCCTCGATGAACATCTGCGAGCGCTGCTGGAACTCCTCCTGCCGGCGGCGGGAGGCTTCGTCCTCGGTGACGATGTCGATCTGCCAACCGGTCAGGTTGGAGGCGAGGCGCACGTTCTGGCCGCGCCGGCCGATGGCCAGCGAAAGCTGATCGTCGGGGACGACGACCTCGATGCGCCCCTGCTCCTCGTCCAGCACCACCTTGCTGACCTCGGCCGGGGCGAGCGCGTTGACCACGAAGGTAACCGGCTCGGACGACCAGGGAATGATGTCGATCTTCTCGCCCTGCAGCTCGGAGACCACGGCCTGCACGCGGCTGCCGCGCATGCCGACGCAGGCGCCGACCGGGTCGATGCTGCTGTCGTGGCTGACCACGGCAATCTTGGCGCGGGAGCCCGGGTCGCGGGCGACGGCCTTGATCTCGATGACGCCGTCGTAGATCTCCGGCACCTCTTGGGCGAAGAGCTTGGCCATGAACTGCGGATGGGTGCGGGACAGGAAGATCTGCGGCCCCCGCGTCTCGGAGCGGACGTCGTAGATGTAGGCCCGCACCCGGTCGCCGTTGCGCAGGGCTTCCCGCGGCAGGCACTCGTCGCGGCGCAGCACGGCTTCGGCGCGGCCCAGGTCGACGGTGACGTTGCCGAACTCGACGCGCTTGACGATGCCGTTGACGATCTCGCCGATGCGGTCCTTGTACTCGTCGTACTGCCGGCTGCGCTCGGCCTCCCGCACCTTCTGGACGATAACCTGCTTGGCCGACTGGGCGGCGATGCGGCCCATGTCGATGGGCGGCAGCGGCTCGACCAGCTCGTCGCCGATCGCCGCGTCGGGCTTCTGCACCCGAGCGTCGGCCGGGCTGATCTCGGTAAACTCGTCCTCGACCGGGTCGGCGACGGTCAGCACGCGGCGCAGGGTGATCTCGCCCGTCTTGCGGTCGATGGTGGCGCGGATGTCGTGCTCCTGGCCGTACTTGGCCCGGCCGGCGCGCTGAATGGCCATCTCCATGGCTTCGATGACCTCGGCGGCCTCGATGCTCTTCTCGCGGGCCACCGCGTCGGCCACCTGCAGCAGTTCAGTCCTAAAAAGCGTGCTCGTTTCCATGGTTCCAGTCGCTTCTTTGCGTGTGTTCACCTAGGCCTCGCCGGCGGGCGCTTGTTCGCTTGCCGCCGCAGCGTGGCTCTCCAAAAGATCATCGGTCAGGATCAGCTTGGCGCGCGCCAGGTCGGCGAAGGGCAGACGCCAGTCCCGGCCCTCGCCGTCGCGCAGCAGGATGTCCGACCCGTCCAGCCCCTCCAGGCGGCCGCGAAAGCGGCGCTGGCCATCCTGGCCGAGCCGCAGCTCGACCCGCGCCTCGAAGCCGCTGTAGCGCTCGAAGTCCTTGAGGCGGGTCAGCGGCCGATCGATGCCCGGCGAGGACACCTCCAGGTCATAGGCGCCGGCGATGGGATCCTCCACCTCCAGCAAGGCCGAGACCGTGCGGCTGATATCGGCGCAGTCGTCGATGCTCAGGCTGCCGTCGGCGCGCTCTGCCATGATCTGCAGCTTCTGGCGCTGACCGCCACTCATCAGCAGGATGCGGACGATCTCGAAGCCCATGTCGGCAAGGCTGGGCCGGACAAGCGCTTCGACGGCGGCGGCCAGTCCCTCGCTGGTGTGGGACAGCTCGTCCCCTGCCGCAGCCATTGCAGCCCTGTCGATCGCCTCGGGTTGCTCGCGCACCAAGCGCCGTGATCCTCTTCCGTAACGCTGTTCTCTAACGAAAAATGGCGGGCCCGAGCCCACCATCTTAATCTGCGGTAGCGCCCCCATAAGGCGACGGTCCGCTATGGCACCTGATAAATAATCCCGGAGCGGGGGACTTTTCAAGTGCCGATGTTCTTTCTGGCTCCCGGCACCAGCCCGCACCCCCGCCCGACCAACCCATGGCATGGTACCCTAGTGGGTTGGTCGGGCGGGGGTGCGGGCTGGTGCCGTCAGATAAAGAGGCGGCGCCGACCTCCCTTCAAGGGAGTGTTAGGGTGGGGGGCTGTCCGCGGAGCGGACAAGAGAAGGCGCTGCTGCACTTGACCCGACACCAGTGGGGCGCCGCCGGAAAATCAGGAAGGTGGGTTGTCGGCCGGCCTGCCGCGCCTTGGCTTCGTAGCGCGTCTGCGGCCAGTCGTCCGGCCGCTCCCGCCAGTCCTGCGGCCGCCGGGCCGTCCAACAGAAAGCGGGGTGGCGCATCAGATGCGCCAGGGCCCAGGCGACATAGCCCGGGTCGTCGCTGGCGACGCGCAACTCCCCGCCGGGCTGCAGCAGGCTCGCCAGGCGGTCCAGGGTCTCGCTCTGGATGAAGCGGCGGCCGCTGTGGCGCGCTTTCGGCCATGGATCCGGGAACAGTAGGAAGATGCGGGCGATCGAGCCTGGCGCCAGGCGCTCGAGCAGGGGCCGGGCGTCGTCCGCGTGGATGCGGACGTTGTCGAGCCGTAGCTCGTCGATGTGTCGCAACAGGGAGGCGACCCCGTTGACGAAGACCTCGGCGCCGATGAAGCCGACCTTGGGATTGCGCTCCGCCTGCCAGGCCAGGTGCTCGCCGCCACCGAAGCCGATCTCCAGCCAGATCGCCTCGGGCGGCTCCGAGAAGAGCTGCATCGGGTCAAGCGGCCCTTCGCCACCGAGGTCGATGGCCAGTACAGGCAGGCGCTCTTCGACAAGGCGGTCGCGTCCCGCCCGCAAGGGGCGGCCGCGGCGGCGTCCGAAGGTTCGCGGTGGCGGCCTGTCGCCTTCGTCAGCGCTGGGCATGACGAGGGAGATGCCGCCCCTAAGACAGGGCGGACTTGAGGGAGTCGACGAGGTCGAGCCGCTCCCAGGAGAAGCCGCCGTCGCTTGCCGGCTGGCGGCCGAAGTGGCCGTAGGCGGCGGTGCGGGCATAGATCGGCTTGTTCAGCCCGAGGTGCTCGCGGATGCCGCGCGGCGAAAGATCCATGATCTGCTGCAGCACCTTGGAGAGCTTGTCCTCGTCGACCTCGCTCGTTCCCTGGGTGTCGACGTAGACGCTGAGCGGCTTGGCGACGCCGATGGCGTAGGAGAGCTGAATGATGCAGCGGTCGGCCAGGCCAGCGCCGACCACGTTCTTGGCCAGATAGCGGGCGGCATAGGCGGCCGAGCGGTCGACCTTGGTCGGGTCCTTGCCGGAGAAGGCGCCGCCGCCGTGGGGGGCGGCCCCGCCGTAGGTATCGACGATGATCTTGCGGCCGGTCAGGCCGGCGTCACCGTCCGGGCCGCCGGTGACGAAGCGGCCGGTCGGATTGACGTAGAAAGCGTCTTCCGGGCACATCCAGCCCTCGGGCAGCACGTTGACCACATGGGGGCGCACGATCTCCCGCACCTCGTCTTGGTCGATCGCGCCGTCGTGCTGGGTCGAGACCACGATCGAGGTGGCGCGCACGGGCTTGCTGTCTTGATACTCCAGGGTCACCTGGCTCTTGGCGTCGGGGCCGAGGTGCGGCTCGGCGCCGGAGTGACGCGCCTCGGCAAGGGATTTCAGGATGGCATGGGCCAGGTAGATCGGCGCCGGCATGTGGACGGCGGTCTCGTTGCAGGCATAGCCGAACATGATGCCCTGGTCGCCGGCGCCTTCGTCCTTGTTGCCCTTGGCATCGACACCGACGGCGATGTCCGCCGACTGCTCATGCACGTAGTTCTCCACCGCCAGGTCGCGCCAGTGGAAGCCGGCCTGCTCATAGCCGATGTCCTTGACGGCCGCGCGGGCGACCTCCTCCATCAACTCCTTGGTCAGGGACTCAGGCCCGCGGACCTCGCCGGCCAGGACGATGCGGTTGGTCGTCGCCAGGGTTTCGACGGCGACGCGCGAGTCCGACTGCTGGGTCAGGAAGGCGTCGAGAATGGCATCCGAGACGCGGTCGCAGACCTTGTCCGGGTGGCCCTCGGAAACGGATTCGCTGGTGAAGAGGTAGCTGCCGCGGCGCACGTCTGAATTCCCTCTGATGTGGCGAGCCTGCCGGACGGCGCCTCGAGCGCTCTGCGTCCCGGCTGTGTGAAACGCGCGGTAATGTGACGAGGCCGACCGTAACGTTCAAGCGATTCGCGAGAGCGTGCCGGCCGCAGCCACAAGGCGGCCACAGCAGGTCGTCACTCGCGCTCGTCGCCGGCGATGCTCTTCACCAAGTCGGCGATGCGCCGGCGCACCGGCTGCTGACCGATCTGATAGTAGGCGCGCACCAGCTCGAGCGTTTCCCGCCGCGCCATGGGATCCCTCTCGACCTCGAAGGCGGCCTGCGCTTCGGAGAGCCCGCGCAAACCCTTCGGCGAGCGGGCGGCTACCTCGGTCGCCATGTCCTCGAAGAAGTAGTTGGCGTCGCAGCCCAGGATGCTGCAGAGGTCATAGAGACGGCTGGCGCTGATGCGGTTGACGCCGCGCTCGTACTTCTGGACCTGCTGGAAGGTGATGCCGAGCGTCTCGGCCAGCTTTTCCTGACTCATACCCAGGAGCGTGCGTCTTTGGCGCATGCGCGCGCCCACGTGTACGTCCACTGGATTGGGCACACCACTGCCCCGTTGCCCCGCTACCTTGCGCGCCATCCCACTACCATTCCGTTTATTCATTTTCTGGATCTGTGAACTACAGCCAAGGCAATCGTAGGAGGCTGCAAAGTGTCCCTACAAGAAGAAAGTCGATTTAGCGGCTAATTTGAACGGTCTTTGGTTGCGATATCAGACCCGCATGACTTGCATACCTTCGCTGCGGTCTGTTCAACCTCACGAACGTTCCGGTTTTGACCTCAAAACCAGATGCCATAGCACCAAAAACGTCAAAAGAATGGCGACTGCCCAGCGACCGATGATCGCGTACGGCGTCGGTGCCAGGCTGGGCGGCAGGTTCACATCCAGTATGTCGACCGCGTCCAGTCCGAGGCGGCCGAGCACTCGGCCGTAGCCGTCGACGACAGCGGAGATGCCGTTGTTCGCCGCGCGTACCAAGGGCAGGCCCTCCTCGATGCTGCGCAGCTTGGCGCTGGCGAAGTGCTGGTAGGGCCCGCTGGAGTGTCCGAACCAGGCATCGTTGGTCAGGTTGAGCAGCCAGCCGGGGCGCGGCTCGCCGGCCGCCGTGACCCGCCCCGAGAAGATGATCTCGTAGCAGATCAGGGCCGACGCGGCCGGCAGCGTCCCGATGGTCAGGGAGGAGGTCAGTCCGGGGCCGGGGGTGAAATCCTGCTTGCCGGCGGTGATCTTGTCCATCGGCAGCAGGTCGCGGAAGGGCACGTACTCGCCGAAGGGCACCAGGTGGAACTTGCGGTAGCTGGCGACGATGTTGCCCACAGGATCGAGGGCGAAGAGCGCGTTGTAGACATCGGCGCTGTCCGCCGTGCGGACCAACTCGATGCTGCCCGTGAGGAGAAATCCGTTCGGCGGTGCCGCGGCGGCGAGGCGTTGGCGTACGGCAGGCTCCCGGTTCAGATAGTAGGGCACGGCGGTCTCCGGCCAGATCACCAAATCGATGTCGGTGAAACCCGGCCGCTGAGAGAGCGCGATCTGTCGTTCCACGTGGAGGGGGCGCAGCGACCCGACCCACTTCTCCGCCTGGGGGATGCTGGCCTGCACCACGCGCAGGCGAGGCCCGTCCCCCTCGGTGGTCGCCGCCGGCGCGCTGATCAGGCGCAGTGCGCCGAAGGCCAGCATCAGCGCCAGCAGGGCATAGGCTATGCCGATCACCCACAGGCCGCCGCGGCGCCCGGCCGGAGCGCCGTGACGATCCGCCAAAAGGGCCGGTGCAGCCGCCGCCAGCAGGGTGATGACGCTCAAGCCCCAGACGCCGGTCACCGCGGCCAGCTGCTGCGGCAGGGGGTCGAAGGCCCAGACGGTGCCGAGCAGGTTCCAGGGAAAGCCGGTCAGCACCCAGCCGCGCAGGAACTCGGCCAACACCCAGGCGGCAGCCAGCAGGGGAATCCGCGCCGGCCCGTGCCAGCCCAACCGCCAGGCGGCGGCGATGGTCAGCGCCGGGAAAAGGCCGAGGCCGATGGAAAGGCCGAGGGTGGAAAAGGGGATGAACCAGCCGAAGCGCGCGAAGTCGACGGTCATGGCGATGCCGACCCAATAGAGCCCGGCGGCGAAGTAGCCAATGGCGAAAGACCAGGCCAGGAGGAAGGCCTGGCGCGGGCTGGTTGCGCCGTCCAACAGCCAGACGAAGGCGGGGAAGACGATCAGTAGGATCGGCAGGACGTGCAGCGGCGGCAGGGCCAGCGCCGCCAAGAGACCAAGCCCCGCGGCCAAGGCATAGCGGCGGCGCCCGGCGATCGCGCGATGCCAGGTGGCAGCCTGCAGCCAGGCGGTCGAAAGCGTGCCGGCGCTGGCCTGGCTCGCGGCTTCGCTCATGTTTCCTCGGACTTTCCCCCGGCGGACTCTCCTCCGGTGGGCTGTCCCGTGGCGGGCAGGTTCCGGATGCGCAGGCGTTTGACCCGCCGCGGGTCGGCCTGCAGCACCTCGAAGACGACCCCGGAATGGGCATGGGTGACCAGCTCGCCGCGGCTCGGCACGCGGTCCAGCAGATAGGTCACCAGCCCACCCAGGGTATCGATGTCCTCCTCCCGCTCCTCGTCCGACAGCAGCGGGCCGGCCTCGGCCTCGAAATCCTCGATGTCGACGCGGGCGTCGGCGATGGCGGTGCCGTCGCCGGCCAGCCTCAGCAGCGGCGTGGAGACCACGTCGTGCTCGTCCTCGATCTCGCCGACGATCTCCTCGACCAGGTCCTCGATGGTGATCAGACCGTCGATGCCGCCGTACTCGTCCACCACCAGGACCATGTGCGCGCGCTTCAGGCGCATCTCCAACAGGAGGTCGAGCGCACGCATGGACGGGGCGACGACCTGCAGGGGACGTACGACGTCGGCCAGGACGAACTGCTCGGGCTCCTGACGATAGGCGAGCAGGTCCTTGATGTGCACCAGGCCGACCACGTCATCCAGGGTCTCGCGATAGACCGGCAGGCGCGAGTGGCCTTCCTTGGCCATGATGTCGAGCACTTCCTCGATGGTGGTCTCGACCTCGACGGCGACGATGTCGGCGCGCGGCAGCATGATGTCGTAGGCGGAGACGTTGCGCAGCCTCAGGATATTACCCAGCAGCAGCCGCTCGTGCGCCCCGATGGGCCCGCCGGCATCGGCCTCGATCTCGCCGATTTCCTCAATGATCTCTTCGATCTGCTCGCGCAGCTGCTGGTCGCCGTTGCGGCGCTTGAAGAGCTTGCTCAAGAGGCCCCGGCGGGCGCCGTTGCTGGCGGTGGCGTCAGCCATCGGCGCGACCCTCCAAGGGGGCCTCCCGGCCCTCCGGCGTCGCTCGTCGCTCGATCACCTCGGCGTAGGGGTCGGCGATGTCGAGCTTGGCGAGCAGCTGCCGCTCGGCCGTCTCCATGGCCTCAGCCTCCTCCGCCGTGTCGTGGTCGTAGCCGAGCAGGTGCAGCAGACCATGCAGTGCCAGATGCAGCGCATGGTCCTCCAGCTGCTTGCCCTGTGCCTCGGCCTCCCGCGCGCAGGTCTCGAAGGCCAGCACGACGTCGCCCAGGATGGCTGGCTCGCCGGGCCGTTCCGCGCCCGCTTCGTCGAGACCGGCGAAGGCCAGCACGTTGGTGCTCTTGTCGATGCCGCGGTATTGCCGGTTGAGCGTCTGCTGCAGGGCATCGTCGGCGAGGATAAGCGTGACTTCGCCGGCCTCCGGCATGTCCTTCAGCGCCTCTGCCGCCAGCCGGCGGAAGCGGCGCTCGAATTCCGGCTGCAGAACATCCCAGCTCGGGGTCTGCTGCTGGACCGCCAGCTCCGCGTCAGGACTGGCATTCTGGCAGGTGGGACTTCGGGGTTGTTCGGTCATCGTTTTTCGAAGAGGTCCGCTTCCCGTTCTTCGCGCTCTTGCCGGTCGTAAGCGCGGACGATGCGGGTGACCAGAGGATGGCGCACCACGTCGCCTTCGGTGAACTGGACGAAGCTGATGCCCGGGAGGCCGGCCAAGAGATCGGTCGCGTTGCGCAGCCCCGAGGGGGTGCCGCGCGGCAGGTCGACCTGCGTCAGGTCGCCGGTCACCGCCATGCGGCTGTTCTCGCCCAGGCGGGTCAGCGCCATCTTCATCTGCACTGGCGTGGTGTTCTGCGCCTCGTCCAGGATGATGAAGGCGTTGCTCAAGGTCCGCCCGCGCATGAAGGCCAAGGGCGCGATCTCGATCTCACCGGTCTCCAAGCGCTTGGTCACCTGCTCGGCCGGCAGCATGTCGTGGAGCGCGTCATAGAGCGGCCGGAGGTAGGGGTCGACCTTGTCCTTCATGTCGCCCGGCAGGAAGCCCAGGCGCTCGCCGGCCTCGACGGCAGGGCGGGAGAGGATGATGCGGTCGACCTGGCCGCTCATCATGGCGGTGACGGCGCTGGCCACAGCCAGGTAGGTCTTGCCGGTACCTGCCGGGCCGATGCCGAAGACCAGCTCGTTGCGCTGCATGGCCTTGATGAAGTGCGCCTGGCGCGGGGAGCGTGGCGAGACGTGCCGCTTCTTCGTGCGCAGGACCAGGTCATCGTTATGCAGCGCCGAGACGCCCTCCAGGCCCTCCTCGCTCTCTTGAATCAGGCGCACCGCGTCGTCCACCTCGGCATCGCCGACATTGCGGCCCTGCTGGAGACATTGATAGAGGGCCTGCAGCACCCGTTCCGCCACCTGCACCCGGTCGGTCGGGCCGGCGATGGCGATCTGGTTGCCGCGGGAGCTGAGGGTGACGCCGAGATGCTGCTCGAGCCGCAGCAGGTTCTGGTCATGCTCGCCGTAGAGGGCGGCGAGCAGGCGGTTGTCGTCGAACCGGAGTATCAGCGGCGCTTCCACGGGCCTTGTCTCCACGGGCTTCGTCACGCCAGCCCTTCCTGCCTTGGCGCCGCCGAGAGCGCGCTCTCGGCCGTCACCATCTCGCCGCGCAGGGAGTTCGGCAGCGCCGTCGTCACCTGCACCGGCAGGATATGGCCGATCAGCCGCTCGGGCGCTTTCACCGCGACAGCCTGCATATAGGGGCTGCGGCCGACCAGCTGCCCCGGAAACTTGCCCTGCTTTTCGAACAGCACCGTTTGCCGGCTGCCGACGCTGGCCTGGTTGAAGGCGAGCTGCTGGGCGTTCAGAAGCTCCTGCAGCATGGCCAGACGCTCGGCCTTGAGGTCCTCGGACAGCTGCGCTTCGCCGGCCGCCGGGGTGCCCGGGCGCGGCGAGTACTTGAAGGAATAGGCCTGGGCGAAGCCGATGTCGGTGACCAGACGCAGGGTGGCGGCGAAGTCCGCATCGCTTTCGCCGGGGAAGCCCACGATGAAATCGGAAGACAGCGCCAGGTCCGGCCGTGCCGCGCGCAGCTGCTCGACCACTCGGTAATAGAGGGCCGCGTCGTGCTTGCGGTTCATGGCCGAGAGCACGCGGTCCGAGCCCGACTGCACCGGCAGGTGCAGAAAAGGCATGAGTTGCGGCAGATCGCGGTGCGCCCCGATCAGCTCATCGTCAACGTCGATGGGGTGGGAGGTGGTGTAGCGCAGACGCTCCAGCCCCTCGATCTCAGCCAGGGTGCGCAGCAGCCGGCCGAGGCCCCAGTCACGGCCGTCGGGCCCAGCGCCGTGGTAGGCGTTGACGTTCTGGCCCAAGAGGGTCAGCTCGACCGCGCCGGCGGCGACCAGCTGGCGCGCCTCGCGCGCGATCTCCGCCACTGGCCGGGAGAACTCGGCGCCGCGGGTATAGGGCACCACGCAGAAGGTGCAGAACTTGTCGCAGCCCTCCTGCACGCTGAGGAAGGCGGCCGGGCCGCGCTCCAAGCCCTCTTGCGGCAGGCTGTCGAACTTGGACTCGGCCGGGAAGTCGACCTCGACCAAGCCGCGCTCGCCGCCCAGGGCGCGGGCGACCAGCTCGGGCAGGCGATGATAGGTCTGCGGCCCGAACACCAGGTCCACCTGCGGCGCGCGGCGCAGGATCTCGCCGCCTTCCGCCTGGGCGACGCAGCCGGCGACGGCCAAAAGCCGTCGGCCACCGGCCGAGGCGCGCCGGTCGTCCATCCGGTTGAGCCGGCCGAGCTCCGAGAAGACCTTCTCGCTCGCCTTCTCGCGGATATGGCAGGTGTTGAGGATGACGAGATCGGCTTGCTCGGGCTCGGTGCAGAGGGCGAAGCCCAGTGGCTTCAGCAGGTCGTGCATCCGCTCCGAATCGTAGACGTTCATCTGGCAGCCGTAGGTCTTGATGAAGAGCCCTTTGGCGCCACCGCTGGGAGCGGCGTTCTTTGGCGCGCGCTCAGCGCTGGCGGACGGGCGATCTTGCAAGGTCAGTTGAGACAATACCGACAGGCTCCTACAGCTCGGTTGGTCCACAATTATACATAGGAAATTGTGACAGCGGGAATCATGCCGCCTCTTTGTTAAGGCTCTGCGATGCCTTCTCGATCGGCAGCGACTGTCCGGTCAAGCCTGAAGCGACTCCTTCGGCGACTCGCTCTTGGCAATAGCGTGCCAGTTGCTTGCGGCCGCCAAGCTCCTCGATCGTCACCGGCGCGTGAAAGATGACCTCTACGGTCAGCCTGCCGAGCCCGATGGCTTCCCAGACATGGCTGGCCAGCTCCATATCGCCGAACCATGCGAAGTAGGGACGCAGATAGCGGCCCATGGGGATGTCGTCCAGCAGGCGGTAGCAGATGGAGACCGGCTGCACCGTCAAGGGTTGGCCGCCCGGGCGCCGTTCTGCGACGCTCAGCAGCGAAGACTTGAAGGGCAGCACGCGGTTGCCGTCGCCGCTGGTGCCCTCTGCGAAGATCACCAGGTTGTCGCCCCGGTCCAGGTAGCCGTTGATCTGGTCGCGCTGTTCGCCCGCCCGGCTGGGCCGGCGGTCGACGAAGATCGAGTTCTGCAGCTTGGCGAGCGCGCCGAAGACCGGCCAGTCGGCAATCTCCGCCTTGGCGACGAAGCAACCGGGAATCAGACTGCCGAGCACCGGGATGTCGAGATAGGAGATGTGATTGCTGACGAAAAGCGTCGGCTTGATCGTCGACTTGCGGCCTTTGATGTCGACCGTGACGCCGAGGCACTGCAGCACCTTCTTGTGATACCAGCGGGGAAACTGCATCTGCGCCCGGACGCCCAGCCAGCGCAAAATCGCCTGTAGGGGCGCGCAGACCGAGGTCAAGAGAACGTAGAGAACTGCTCTCTTTGTCGCCAGGAAGGGTGAGCCGAGCATCGCCGCCGGATCCTCTACGCCTCGCCCTTCGTCACCTGCGCTTCAGCGGCGGGCTGGGCCTGACCGCTGCGGGCGTAGTGCCGGTAGTACTTGTCTGTCACCAGGTCGGTCTTGACCACGACGCAGACGTCCGTGGTGCCGAACTCCCGATCGACCACAGCGCCGTCGCCGACGAAGCCGCCCAGCCTGAGATAGCCCTTGAGCAGGGGCGGCAGCTCGGCCAGCGCGGCTTTCTCGTCGATGTCCCCGCCGCCCAGCCGCTCCATCTCGATAAAAAGCTCAGGCAAAGCCGTCGCGCGGAGCTCGGGCGGCGCCAGGTGCGCGCGGTGCAGATAGGTGAGCGGCAGGGCCAGGGCGTCGGGATCCGTGCCCGGCAGGCTGGCGCAGCCCAGCATCAGCGCCACGTCGAAGTGGAATACGTACTGGGCGATGCCGGCCCAGAGAAGCTGCATGACGGCGCCGCGGCGATAGTTTTGGGCGACGCAGGAGCGGCCGAGCTCCATGATCTCGCCGGGATAGGCCACCAGCGGGCCGATGTCGTACTCCGTCGAGGTGTAGAAGCGACCCATGCGGGCCGCCTGCGGCCGCCGCATGAAGCGATAGGTGGCGACGACCTCTCCCGGAAGGCCGGCTGCGGGCTTGCTGCTGTCGAACATTAGCAAGTGATCACAGAAGGGGTCGAAGGCGTCGAACTCCCGGCGCGCGGCGCGCATCTCGGCGCTCGGCTGCGCCGACATCTCCTCGCAGAAGACCTCGTACCGCAGCGCCTGAGAGGCCTCGATCTCCTCCGGCGTCTCTGCCAGGCGGAGCCAGAGGCCGCGCAGCTGCGTGTCGACCGGCCGTTGGGTCGCCGTCGGGGGCTCGGCGTCGTGCTTGAGTTCGTTGGACATTATCGTCCGCGGCGGGTCCCTTCCGCTGTGGCTCGCCGTGCGAGTCTTTTCGGGGCGAGTCTTTTCGGGGCGAGTCTTTTCGGGCGCGTCCTCTCGGCGGCGGAAGATCGCATCCGCCTTGCGCGCCTTACTTCTCTCCAGGTTTGAGCTTCACACCGTAAAGTTCAAGTCGATGATCGACCAATTTGTAGCCGAGCTCACGCGCGATCTTCTTCTGCAGCTCCTCGATCTCTGCGTTGAAGAACTCGATCACCTCGCCCGAATTGGTGTCAATCAGGTGATCATGGTGCTCCTCGGGCGCTTCTTCGTAGCGCGCACGGCCGTCGCCGAAGTCGTGCCGCTCTAGAATACTGGCCTCTTCCAACAGCTTGACCGTGCGATAGACGGTGGCGATGGAAATGCGGGAGTCGATCTTGGAGGCCCGTTGGTAAAGCTGCTCGACGTCGGGGTGGTCCGTGGCCTCGGACAGCACGCGGGCGATGACCCGCCGCTGCTCGGTCATCTTCAGGCCTTTGGAGAGGCAGAGTTTCTCAATGCGATCAGGCATACTCTTACAATTCGGCTGCAATGACGCTCGCTGTTAAGAAAGCCACAGGATGCGCTGTCCTGGCAACGCCGAAGGGCGCCTTTTATCAGACGCCCTTCGCAGAAAACCTGGTGATGTCGCCGTCGTCCGCGGACGAGTCCTGGCGGCGTTTCGGGTGCCTCAGCTTTTGCGCGAGCGCGTGCCGAGGCCGATCTCCTTGGCCAGCTGGCTGCGCTGTTTCGCATAGTTCGGGGCGACCATGGGATAATCCTTCGCCAGGCCCCACTTCTCCCGGTACTCCTCTGGGCTCATATTGTATGCGGTTTTCAGATGCCGCTTCAGCATTTTCAGCTTTTTGCCGTCCTCAAGACAAACAATGTAGTTGGGCGTGACCGATTTCTTAATCGGAACTGCCGGCTCCGGGAGGTCTGGTTCACGTGCTTCTTCTTGCCCAACCGAAGACAAGGTCTCATATACGTTGCGGATCAGCGTCGGTAAGTCACCGGGCGCGATCGGATTGTTGGAAACATGGGCTGCGACGATGTTCGTCGTCAGTGATAGCAACTCGTTCGACTGGTTCTCTTCAGACATTTCAGACCCTATATACCCGTTTCGCCGCCTTCTATAATGTCTTCGCTTGCGACGATCAAGTTCTTTCTTGCTCGAAATCATATTTGTCTCGCTGGAATACACAAGTTTCTAATAATAACGGAAAACGATTGCATGGCGGCTTTTGGAGTCGGTCAGTTGTCGCAGACTAACCACATAGCTCAAGGCACAGCATACAGGCATCGACACGCTCGGCCCGAGTCACGGCTTTGTAATAGTTTGGGCGGCGGCCGATTTCGACAAAGCCGAATCCACGGTAAAGCGCGCGGGCCGCGTGGTTGTCGACGGCCACTTCCAAGTGGAGCGCCACGACACCCTGCTGTGCCAGGGTCTCGATCAGCCGGCATACCAACTGCTTGGCGAGTGCCTGGCGGCGGTGCGCCGGGGCGACGCACAGCGTCAGAACCTCGGCCTCGTCGGCAGCCTGGCGCGCCAGCAGCAGGGCGATGAGCGGGCTGTCCTTCCCGTCGTCTTCTGCTGTGAGCCAGCCGTGGCACCCTGGCGTGCCGAGCAGCGCCGCGAAGGCCTCAGCGTCCCAGGCCTCTTCGGCGAAGCAGTGGCGGTGCAGCCTGGCCAAGCGCTCGGCGTCTTGGCCCTGAATGACACAGGGCGACGACGTCACGGCTGCGCCCGCGCGCCCTTGAGCAGCGCCTTGGACGGCAGGCTGACGTCGGCTGACCGCAGATAAAGCGGCGCCGGTGGCGGCATGCCTGCCTCGGGCAGGGGTTTCTCGGCGGCAAGACGCGCCACCTGGGCAGCCGCGAGAGAGCCGCAGGCCTGGCTGGCGAGACAGCGGTGCCCTGCCTCCGCGAGCGCCGGGGTAACGCGGGCGGCGGCGTTGCCGGCGAGCAGCCATTCGCCCGGCGGCAGCTCCGCGGCCAGGTCGTGCGGCAGCAAGCAAGCGGCTTCCATAAGGGGGTGCCCGTCCTTGCCGAAGGCTTGGGCAAAGACCTCGGCGCGGCCCGATTCGATCGCCACCAGCCCGGGGGCGACCAGACCGGACCGTCCGTCGCTTTCCGCGGCCAAGAGCGCGGCATAGACCTCGAAGGCGGTGACGCCAATGGCCGGCTTGCCGCAGGCCAGGGCGAGGCCTCGCGCCGCGGCCAGACCGATGCGCACGCCGGTAAAGCTGCCGGGGCCCCGCGTGGCGGCGACGGCGTCCAGTGCCGCAAAGGCGGTACCCGCCTCGGTCATCACGGCGCAGGCCATGGGCACGATCTGTTCGGCTTGGCCACGCTGCATCGGCATATTGCGTTCGGCCAGCACGGTGCCCTCACGCCAAACGGCGGCCGAACAGGCGCCGCTGCTGGCGTCGAGGGCCAGCAGACATGTTATAGGATTTGGCACGCCTCGTCGAAGTCCAGGCGCGGGCCGCGCGGATAGAGCGTCTCCGGGTCGCCGTAGCCGAGATTGCAGAGGAAGTTCGACCGGAGCGTCGTCCCGGCGAAGAAATCCCGGTCGACCCCGGCATTGTCGAAGCCGGACATGGGCCCGCAATCGAGGCCGAGCGCGCGCGCGGCCAGCATGAAATAGCCGCCCTGCAGGCTGCCGTTGCGAAGGGCGGTCGTCTCGGCATGCGCCTTCTTGTCCTCGCCGGCAAACCAGGCACGGGCATCGGCATGCGGAAAGAGCCGCGGCAGGTGCTCGTAGAACTCCGCATCGTTGGCCAGGATGGCGCAAACCGGGGCTGCCATGGTCTGTTCGACGTTGCCCGGCATCAGGTGCGGCTTGAGCTTCTCCTTAGCCTCTTGCGATTGTACGAAGACCACCCGCATCGGCGAGCAGTTGGCGCTGGTCGGCCCCATTTTCGCCAGATCCCAAAGCGCCTGCAGCGTCACCTCGCTGATCGGCTTGTTCTGCCATGCGGTGTGGCTGCGCGCCTGGCGGAACAGGACGTCGAGCGCCTTGTCGTTCACGATTTCTGTCACGGGACCCCCTCGATGGATAGCGCCTTGGAAAGTAAGGCCCAGAGGGCACGCAGCCGCAAGCTGGCCGCGCCGACCGCAATCCGAACTGAGCCCAATGCTGTGCGGCGTGACGCGACCTGTTAGTCGATCGCGCGCACTTCCGTCACTTCGGGAATGTAGTGACGGAGCATGTTCTCGATACCCATCTTGAGGGTCATGGTCGAGCTGGGGCAGCCGGAGCAGGCACCCTGCATGTGCAGATAGACGACGCCGCGCTCAAAGCCCTTGAACATGATATCGCCGCCGTCCTGCGCGACCGCTGGCCGCACGCGGGTGTCGAGCAGCTCCTTGATCTGCACGACGATCTCGCTGTCCTCGCCCGTCTCCTCGGCTTCCGCGCTGTCGCCCTCGTCGTTCATCAGGGGCCGCTTGGCGACGAAATGCTCCATGATCACGCCGAGCACCGCCGGCTTCAGCAGGTACCACTCCTTCTCGTCTTCCTTGCTGACCGAGATGAAGTCATGGCCGAAGAATACGCCGGAGACGCCTTCGACCTGAAACAGCCGTTCGGCGAGCGGCGAGCGGGTGGCCTCTTCTTCGCTGGCGAAGCTGGCCGTGCCTTGCTCCAGCACCGTCTGGCCGGGAAGGAACTTGAGCGTCGCAGGGTTGGGGGTCTGCTCGGTCTGAATGAACATGCTGCCGCACCGTGTCGTTTGCTTTGTCGCGCTAGAGACTCCGATGTATGGGGCGCCCCACACAAGATCAAGGCAGGGGCGAGGCGGGCTCGCCGCGATTCTTCTTGGGCGCCTAACGGCGCTGCACTGTTCCATCCCACTCCCCCTCCCGACCACCCATGGCATGGTACCCTATTGGGTGGTCGGGAGGGGGAGTGGGATGGAACAGCCCGGCGCGCCTCAGAACCCAGCGGAGAAGCCATTTAGGAGCCGGCGCGCCCAAGAAAGACTCAGCCGGCTTGGCCAATACTCAGCTCAGGGAATCCACATCATCCTCGGTCAGGCTGCCGGGCACGATGGTGATTGGAACGCGCAGCCGGCCGATGAACTTGCCCGTAAGCGCCTGGACCAGCGGACCGGGGCCGCCCTTTTCCGCGCTGGCGCCGAGCACCAGGATGGAGATCGAGGGCTCTTCCTCGATCAGGTCAAAGAGCTCGTCGCGCTGCGTGCCTTCGCGCAGATAGAGCACCGGCATGGAACCGGCGATCTCGTTCACCTGTCGGGCCAGCTTCTGCAAGAGCTGCTCGGCGGCGGTCCGCGCCTCGTCCCGCATCAGGTCCCCGACCCTCAGCCAGTTCTGGTATTCGGAGGGCTCGAGGACGTAAAGCAGGGCCACCCGGCCACCGGTGTGCCGCGCGCGCAGGCAAGCAAAGCGCAGGGCGACCTCCATCTCGGGGCTGTCGTCGACGACGACCAGGAAAATGCGCTGGCGATGGGCGTCCGCCGCTGCGCCCTCTTCTCCGGACAGATCGCTATTTCCCTCATTCATGACGTGCAACGTTGGCGCAATGCGTCCGACTAGTCACGCTTGAAAATGAGATGCCCCAACCAGCCGGCCAGCGCCGCGATCACCACCGCGAGCAGGCCGTAGATGCCGGCTTGGGTGTGGGCGAAGTCGTAGACCTCGGCTTCCAGGTCGACTTTCTGGATGAACAGCGGCTGCGACTGCGCTTCGGCGATCCGCCCGTCACGGAAGACATAGGTTTCGACGTGATAGGGCCCAACCGGCACGTTGGGCGGGATGGGAATCTCGGCGCGGAACAGCGCCGCGCTGCGCCGCTGGATGAGGTAGTAGGACTCGCTGTAGGTGCCCTGCGCCTGCTTGCGGCGGACGAAGGCCTCCTCCCACTCCCGCGCCAGGTTTTCCGAGGCTTTCAGGCGCAGCTTGGGGTCGCGGATCTGGTCGACGCCGATCCTGTGCCGCTGCAGCACCGCCTCGTCCGCGATCTCGTGCAGCGGCCGCGTGCTGGCCAGGGCATAGAAGCTCGGCACGTTCTCGATGGTGATGCGGGCGGTGTTCATCCAAATGCCGGCGACGTTGCTCTTGCGCAGGACGACCTGGTTCTTTTCCGGCCCGCGCACCACGATGACGATGTCGTCGTTCGGCTTGGCGCCGGTGCCGAAGATCAGCACGCTGGAGCCGGCAAAGCCCGTGGTGATGGCGACCACGTGGTTGGAAAGATCGGTGGTGAGCTGCGCCCGGGCCTGGCCGAGCGGTGCCGTGGCGCAGAGCAGCAGCGCGCAAAGCAGCAGGCGAAGAGGCTTGCCCAGGCGGCTCACAGCGTCGTCCCCAGGGAATAGAGGTCGTCGGGCGTGCTCACCAGGTCATAGAGCAGCTTGATGCCGAGGCCCATGATCAGGGCGCCGAGCAGGATGCGGAGCGAGTCGCCCGGCAGGCGCGAGGCATAGCGCCCGCCGTACTGCGCGCCCACCACGCCGCCGACGATCAGCATCAGCGCGAGCGCGATGTCCACCGTCTGGTTCTGGGTCGCCTGCAGGAAGGTGACGTTGGCCGAGACGAAGATGATCTGGAACAGCGAGGTGCCGATGACCACCGTGGTCGGCATGCCGAGCAGGTAGATCATCAGAGGCACGATGATGAAGCCGCCGCCCACGCCCATGATGGCGCTCAACACGCCGACGACGAAGCCGCAGCCGAGCGGCAGCAGCGCCGAGATGTAGAGCCGCGACTTGCGGAAGCGCATCTTGAGCGGCAGCCCGTGAGCCCAGTGATGCTGATGCAGCTTGCGCCGCTGCACGTTGCGGCGGCGGCGCACCAGGGCGCGGGTGCCCTCGAACAGCAGCATGACACCGATGGTGCTCAAGAGGATGACGTAGGACAGGCTGATGACCAGATCGATCTGGCCGAGCCCGCGCAGCAGGGTGAAAAGCGCCACCCCCACCGTCGAGCCGACGAAGCCGCCGGCCAGCAGCACCAGCCCCATCTTGATGTCGACGTTGCCGCGCCGCCAATGGGCCAGCACACCGGAGATGGAGGAGGCGATCACCTGGTTCGCCTGCGTCGCCACGGCGATGGCCGGGGGGATGCCGATGAAGATCAGCATCGGCGTCATCAGGAAGCCGCCGCCGACGCCGAACAGGCCCGAGAGAAAGCCGATCAATCCTCCCAAGCCGAGCAACAGGAAAACGTTGACGGAAAGCTCGGCGATCGGGAGGTAAATCTGCATCAGGACCAGGTTAGAGGCTCACGTCCCTCCCGATCACCATGGCCTTATCGTGAAGCAGGGCGCGCGTGAGGGTGTCTTCGAACACTGCGATGAAGTGGACGAGCTGCCCCCGGGACGACCTGGAGCAAGCGGCTATCCAAACGTCGTCAACGTCAGCTTATACCCTTTTGCTTTCAAAGCCAATTCGTGCATTGCGCACCGCAGCAAAAAAATGTCGCTGTGTGGCTGTTTATTCTGGGGCGCGCCGGAGCCACGGCGGGTCGTTGTCTCCTTTCGGAGGCGGGCCGGGCTGTTCCGTCCCGCTCCCCCTCCCGGAGTCTATCCTTGCGCGCCTTCGGCGCTGTGCGGCGCCAGCCCACACCCCCGCCCGACCAACCCACTAGGGTACCATGGCATGGGTTGGTCGGGCGGGGGTGTGGGCTGGTCCCGAACGGCGCGCCTCCGAAAGTAGACACCGAGCTCACGTGGCGCCGGCGCGCCCTAAAAAGACCCCGGGAGGGGGTGCGGGCTGGTGCCGCACAGCGCCGCAAGGCGCCCAACAAAACTTGCTGCCGTCTACGGCCGCAGGAAGCCGACGATGTCCTGGCACTCCTTCAGGATCGGGCCGGCGCGCTCCCGCGCGCGCTCGGCGCCGTCGCGCAGCACGGCATCGACCGCGTCGGGCGCCGCCATCAGACGCTTCATCTCCCCGCCGATCGGGCCGAGGGTGGCGATGGCGAGATCGGCGAGCTGCTGCTTGAAGCCGGAGAAGGGCTGACCTTCCATCTCGGTCAGCACGGCGCTCAGCTCCTTCTCTGCCAAGGCGCCGTAGATGCCGAGCAGGTTGTAGGCTTCCGGCCGCGCCTTGCGCGCCTCGTCGGCGACCTTGCCGCCCGCGTCCAAGACCTCGGGCCCGGGCAGCGGCTCGGGATCGGTCTTGGCCTTGCGGATCTTCTTGGCCAGCGCGTCGGCGTCGTCGGTCATGGTGATGCGGCTCATGTCCGAGGGGTCGGACTTGCTCATCTTCTTGGCCCCGTCGCGCAGCGACATCACCCGGGTGGCGGCGCCCATGATCAGCGGCTCGATCAACGGGAAGAACTCGACGCCGAAGTCGTGGTTGAACTTCTGGGCGATGTCGCGGGTCAGCTCCAGGTGCTGCTTCTGATCCTCGCCGACGGGCACGTGCGTCGCCTTGTAGACCAGGATGTCGGCCGCCATCAGGTTGGGATAGACATAGAGCCCGGCGCTCGCCTTCTCCCGGTCCTTGCCGGCCTTGTCCTTGAACTGGGTCATGCGGTTGAGCCAGCCGAGGCGCGCGACGCAGTTGAAGATCCAGGCCAGCTCCGAATGCTCGGGCACCTGGCTCTGGTTGAAGATGATGGCGCGCTTGGGGTCGATGCCCGCGGCAAGGTAGGCGGCGGTGACCTCCCGGGTGTTGGCGCGCAGCTCCTCCGGGTCCTGCCACTGGGTGATGGCATGCAGGTCGACGACGCAATAGATGCAGTCGTTGCTGTCCTGCAGGGGCACGAAGTGGCGAATGGCGCCGAGGTAGTTGCCGAGATGGAGATTGCCGGTCGGTTGCACGCCGGAGAAGACGCGGGACATGTCGCGGGCTCACGGAAGCTGAGGAGTTGAAAGGATAAGCCCGAAAGGGCTGCTCGGGTTATTGCCGTGCGGAACCCTGCAAATCAAGCGGCCGGCTTGCGGCGGCGACGCAGCAGCGCCCGAACCTCGCCCAGAGTGATGGCGCGGAACAGCAGCGCGCCCAGTCCGAAGACCGCGAGGCCTGCGCCGACCAGAATGGCGAGGGCCAGGAGCGCCGGCCCCTCGCCCGCGTCGAGCCAAGGCTGGAGTCCCTGGTGCAGACCCCAGAGCAGCGCCGCCATCACGGCCGAGGCCAAGAGGCTGCGCGGCAGCCGGCGCAGCAGGGCGCCGTCGGGCCGGGCGCTGCCGTCACGCAGCAGCCGGACGGCGAGCAGCAGGGTCTGCAGCCAGGCGGCGGCAGCGGTCGCCAGGGCGATGCCGACGAAGCCGATCCAATAGAACAGCGCCAGGCTCAGCACCACGTTGGCGGCCACCGCGATGGCGGCGAAGTGGAAGGGGGTCACGGTGTTCTCCCGCGCGTAGAAGGCGGGTTGCAGCACCTTGACCAGCACATAGGCCGGCAGGCCGAGGGCGAAGGCGAAGAGCGCCTGGGCCGTCGCCTGGCTGTCGGCGGCGGTGAAGGCGCCGCGTTCGAACAGCACCTCGGCGATGGGCACGGGGATAACCAGCAGCGCCGCCGTGGCCGGCAGGGTCAGCAGCAACGCCATCTCGACCCCGCGGTTGAGGCTGTGGAGCGCCTGCTCGCTATCGCCCCCGCGCAGCTTGCGGGTCAGGTCCGGCAGCAGCACCACGCCGATGGCGATGCCGATCAGGCCGAGCGGCAGCTGATAGACCCGGTCGGCGTAGTAGAGCCAGGAGACGGCGCCGGCCTGCAGCGAGGCGATCATGGTGCCGACCAGGATGTTGATCTGCAGCACCCCGGCCGAGAGCACGCCGGGCCCCATCAGCTTGAAGATGCGGCGCACCCCGGGCGAAAGGCGCGGCAGGCTGGGCATCAAGGTCATGCCGAAGTGACGGCAGGCGACCACCACGATGGCGACCTGGACCACGCCGGCGACGGTGACCGTCCAGGCCAGCACCTCCCCCGGCTCCTCGCTGGCCGGCACGATGAGCAGCAGGGAGACGATGAAGCAGACGTTGAGCGCGACGGGTGCTGCGGCACCCGCGGCGAAGTGGTAGAGCGAGTTGAGCACGCCGCTCAGCATGGCGGTCAGCGACATGAAGAAGAGGTAGGGGAAGCAGATCTGCGCCAGCTCCACGGCGCGCTGCATCTGCTCGGGATCGTCGCGGAAGCCAGGCGCGATCAGCGGCATCAGCCAGGGCATGAAGACGATGGCCAGTGCCGTAAAGGCGAAGACGCCGAGCGCCAGCACCGCCTGCACCTCCTCGCCAAGCTTGCGGGCGGCCTCCCGCCCTTCCTCCTCCAGGCGCTTGGCGAAGACCGGCACGAAGGCAGCGCTGAAGGCGCCCTCGGCGAAGAGTCGGCGGAAGAGGTTGGGAAAGCGGAAGGCGACGAAGAAGGCGTCGGCGATGGGCCCGCTGCCGAGGTAGTTGGCGATCAGGATGTCGCGCAGAAAGCCGAGCACGCGGGAAGCCGCGGTGAAGCCGCTGACCGTGGCAAAAGAGCGAAGAAGCGACATCGCTGGGCGCAGTTCTCAGAACTCTGCGGACATGCTCTAGGGCATGACCCAGCGCCGCGGAAAGGCAAAAGCATGGCGAGCCGCGGGCGTTTCCGCACCACGGACCGTCATGCTTGGGCGAGGCCCACCGGGCCGTTAGGCCCAGGGCCGAGTTCCGAGCATCCACTCATCGGCCTGCACCAAACCCTCCCGTGGACCCTCGGAACTCGCCACTGCGTGGCTCGCCCAAGGGTGACATCTTGAGAGAGGTCAAGACCGGGGTGCCGCACCATAGGTCGCCCGGCAGGTCGTCTTTGGCCGCAGCAGCACATCAGCTTTGCGCAGGCGAAGGGCGGAACGATCTTGCGCAAGACGCGGCACTGTCGCCAAACAACCTGCGCCGATGTTCAATTAAGAGCCTTGGCACTTCAAAGCCTTGGGAGAGCGAAGCACATGCGCCCCTCGGAACCCGTTCTTGCGCTGGCAGCGCAATCGGTCGTCGCGCGATCGCGGATCGGTGCCGCGATCGTCGAAACGCCTTGCTTGCGATCGAGGATGGACCGGCCGAAAGGCACGGAGCTGTTTCTCAAGTGCGAGAACTTTCAAGGCACCGGCTCCTTCAAGCTGAGGGGCGCGATGGCCAAGCTGACCAGTCTTGCGGCGGACAGGCGTGTCGTGACGGCCTCTTCGGGCAACCATGGCATTGCCTGCAGCCACGCGGCGCAGACGACAGGCCATGATCTGACGGTCGTCCTGCCGGAAGGCGTCGCCAAGGCCAAGCGTGCCCGCATCGAAAGCTATGGCACGAGAACGCTTCTGCATCCGGGCGACGCGGGCCTGGCGGAGCGCCATGCGCGCTCCTTGGCGGAGAACGAAGGCTATACCTATGTCTCGCCCTACAACGACGAGACGGTGATGCAGGGTCAGGGCACCATCGCCCTGGAGCTGCTGGAGCAGCTTCAGGAGATCGACAACGTCTTTGTCGCGATGGGCGGCGGTGGTTTGATTTCAGGTGTCGGCTCCGTGTTGAAGGCCTTCTCGCCGAAAACGAAGATTATCGGTGTCAGCGCCGACAACTCGGCGGCGCTCGCGGCCAGTATCGAAGCGGGCCGTGTCGTCGAGACGGAGCACCTCGACACGCTGGCGGACGGCTGCGCGGGCGGACTGGATGATGACGCCCTGACGCTGCCGCTTGCGACCGAGGTCATCGATCGGGTCGTGCACTGCTCCGAGCGGCAGATCGCCGATGCCCTCTTCCAGCTCGCCTGGACCGACAACATGATTGTCGAGGGCGCGGCGGCGCTAGCGTTGGCGGGCTATCTTTCCGACGAAGCGGCCTTTGCCGGCCAAAGCAATGTCGTTCTTCTCTGCGGCGCCAACTTCGATCGACAACGCATCCAGCCGATACTGGCGCGAGGTGCGTGAGGGCCACGTCGACAAGGCGTGGTGCGGCAGTCTTGCTCCGACTGTCATCCCGGCCAAGGGCGAAGGCCGCGTGTCCGGGCTCGCGCAGCGAGTTGCCGAAGGCATGGTTGGGCTGGGCACGAACTGCGGAACGATGAGCGAGCCCACCGCGGCGCCCGCGGCTAACGACCTGATTCCGCGCAGGCTGAGACATGGACCCCGGATCAAGTCCGGGGTGACAGCCTGTGGTTCGGTGACGTTGGAGGCTGTTGTCGGACGGTCATTCCCGCCAAGGGCGAAGCCCGCGTGTGCGAGCGCCCGATTGCGGGCCTTCATACCGCCGGTTAGTCTGGCGCCGCGTCAGAATTCACCGCGAAGGCTGCAGCCCATGATTATCGCGCTCGTTCAGATACCGCTCGATGAGCCGAAGCGTGATTATGACTTCGTCGTCAAGCAGTCGGTCGAGGCGACCAAGATTTTTCATGAGGTCAAAGGGCTCAGGCGGAAGTACTTTCTGAACAGCGAGTCCGGCGGTGGCGGCATCTACGAGTTCGCCACCAAGGAGGATGCGGAGGCCTGGTTCAACGAGGGCTGGGCCGATTGGATGGAAAGCCGCTTTGGCGTGCGGCCGACCCTGACGCTGTTCGACAATCCCGTCGTGTTGGACAATGTGGCCGGCGAAGTTCGGGTCGATGGAAAAGCAATCGACCCTCCCTGGGCTGATGCGGACTGATGAAAAGCGCATTAGGGAGTAGACCCTTGGATAGATGCACGCGAGCCCGCGCTGTCGGCCTGCTCCTTCTCGGGCTTCTGCTCTGCGCCGCTCCGGGTTGGCAGAGCGCGGCGCTGGCCCAGACGGAGGGGTCCGAACCCACGACGGAGTCTCCCGCGGCAGAGGACGACGATTCAGGTCCGCTTGATGTGGGCCCTGCCATCATCGTCACCGCGGCCGGCGTGCGTTTGACCCCGCCGACCGATCGCATCACCTCGATCGGCACGGGCAAGGCCATCCGCTCGGTCGAGGTCACGGCGGAGGTCGCCGGAACGATCGAGACGGTTCACGTCGCCCCCAACACGACCGTCGAGGCAGGGGCGCCGCTGGTCACGTTGGAGCGCCAGAGCCAGGAGATCCTGCTGGGCAGCGCAAAGGCGGAGCTGGAGAAGCAGGAGGCGACCTTTGAGCGCTATGAAGCCCTGCGTCGCCGCAACAGCAGTGCGATCTCGTCGGCGCAGATTGACGAGGCGCGTGCCGAGCGCGCCGTCGCCCAGGCCAATGTCGCCGAAGCCCAGTACGAGTACGACCGGCGGGTCATTCGGGCGCCCTTCGAGGGCCGCATCAACGTCAATGACCTGACCACCGGCAGCTATCTGCCGCAGGGTGGGCCGGTGGTCACGCTGATCGACGCCTCGAGCCTGCTGGTCGAGTTCCTGGTGCCCGAAACGGTGGCGGACAAGATCGAGCTGGACCTGCCGGTGCGGCTCTCGACGCCGGCCGTCATCGGCCGCTTCTTCAACGGCAAGGTGGTGGCCTTCGACAGTTCGATCGACGCCGAGTTCCGCACCGTGCGGGTGCGCGCCGAGGTCGAGAACGACGACCTCCTGCTGCTGCCGGGCGTGACCTTCAACGTCACGGTCATCAGCCGCGATCAGCCTCTGCCGGTGGTGCCGGCGATCTCGATCCTCTGGGGCCGCGACGGCGCCTATGTCTGGCGCCTCGGCGCCGACAACAGGCCGGAGCGGGTGCCCGTCGTGATTCGCCACCGCCAGGGCGACCGGGTCTGGGTCGACGCCAGTCTCGGCGATGGCGACCGGGTGGTCGAGGAAGGCGCCTTCAAGATCAACGCGGATTCCGAGCTCTCCATCACCAATGAGCCCATCCGTGCCGGGCCCGTCGGCAGCGGGACGTCGGGATGACGGACAGCCCGACGGGCTCCTCCGCTCCGCAGGAGCTCGGCTCGGCGGCGCTCTTCGTACGCCGCCCGATCCTCGCGGTTGTCGTCAACCTGCTTGTCATCATTGCTGGCCTGGCGGCACTCGCCGCCGTCGAGGTCCGTGAGCTGCCGAACGTCTCCCAGCCGGTGATCACGGTCACCGCGGACTACAGCGGTGCTGCGCCGAGCACCATCGACTCCGAAGTGACGCGCGTGCTGGAGGATGCGCTGGCCCGCCTCGAGGGGCTCGAGCATATCTCCTCGCAATCGACCTATGGTCGGAGCCGGCTGACCCTCGATCTCAGCAGCGCGACGGACCCCGCCGTCGCCGCCAGCGACGCCCGCGAGCTGATTGCCGGCGTGCGCCGCGACCTGCCCGATGACGTCGACGAGCCGATCGTGCAGAAGAACGATGCCGACGCAGACCCGGTCCTGCGGCTGGCGCTGACCGGCGCCTTGTCGCTCGCGGAGCTGACCACGCTCGCCGAAGACCTGGTGTCCGACCGGCTGACGACGATCGAAGGCGTGGCCGAGGTGGAAATCACCGGCGGACAGGACCGCATCATGCGCGTCACCTTCTCGCCCATCCGCCTGGCCAGCCACGGCATTTCGGTTGCCGAGGTGCGGGAGGCGCTGGCCAGCGCCAATCTCGATATCCCCCTCGGCGCCTTGGAGACGGCGACACAGGCGCTCGTCGTGCGATCGGAGGCCTCGGCGACCAGCGTGGAAGCGATCTCGGCCATCCGGCTCAACCGTCAGACGGTGATCGGCGATATCGCCTTCGTTCAGGACACCGCCGACGATCCGGACCAGTTCGTGCGGATCAACGGCCAGCCTGCGGTCGGGCTCAATGTGAGGCGTCAATCGCACGCCAACTCGCTGTCGATCGCGCTCGCCGCGCGTGATCTTGTCGGCCAGCTGCAACGCGAGCTGCCGGAGGGCGCAACCCTGAGCATCATTGCCGACGAAGGCGTGTTCGTCGAGCGGGCGATCGCCGGTGTGGTCACCAACATCGCCATGGCGGTGGTCATCGTCGTCTTCGTCATCTTCCTGTTCCTGCGCTCGCTGCGCGCGGTCATCGTGCCGGCGGTCGCGGTGCCGATCGCGCTGGTAGGCACCTTGGCGGCGATCTGGATCACGGGCTTCACGGTCAACACCATCACGCTCTTGGCGCTGGTGCTGGCGACCGGCATGGTCGTCGACGACGCGATCGTCGTGCTGGAGAACATCATCCGCAAGCGACGGGAAGGGCTCGGCGCCTACGCGGCCGCGGCGGTCGGTGCGCGCGAAGTCTTCTTCGCCGTGATCTCGACGACGGCGACGCTCGCGGCCGTGTTCATCCCGATCTCCTTCCTGCCGGGCCAAGCCGGCGGCATCTTCGGCGAGTTCGGCTTCGTGCTCGCCTTCGCCGTCGCTCTCTCGTCCTTCGTCGCCCTCACCCTCTGCCCAATGCTTTGCGCCCAGCTCGATCCGGGCGCTCCGAAACGCGAGGCCGCCCCAAAAACCGAAACCGAGGCCACAGGAGTACAGTCCAGGCTGCTCGCGGCCTTCGATGCGGCGGTCGCCGGCGTAATCGCCTGGCGCGTCCCGGTCGTGGTCGTGGCGCTCGGCTTCGCTGTCGCGGCGATGCTGCTCTACACACAGCTGCCGCAGGAGCTGACGCCGCCCGAAGATCGCGGCACCATCTTCGTGCAGTTGCGCACGCCGCCCTCGGCCAGCCTCGACTACACCGGCGAGCAGGTGGCCCAGATTGAAGCGATCGTCGCGCCGTTGACGGAGACGGGCGAGGTGGACGCGGTGCTGTCGATCATTGGCTTCGGCGGCAAGAACACGGCCTTCGTCATCATTCGCTTGGCGCCCTGGGAGGACCGCACCCGCAGCCAGCAGGAGATCGCCGCCTCGCTCCAGGCTCCGCTGCGCGCGATCCCCGGCGCGCTCATCGCGCTGCGGTCTCCGAACAGCCTGCGCATTCGCGGGGCCGGAAGCGGACTGCAGTTCGCCGTGGTCGGCAATGACTATGAGCGGCTGGAGGACCTGACCATCGCGCTGGTCGAGCGGATGGCGCGCGATCCGGCCTTCATCAATCCGCAGCTGACCTACGACATCAACCAGCCGCAGCTCAGCCTGACAATCGATCGCGCGCTTGCGGCCAATCTCGGGATCGCGCCGCGCAGCGTCGTCGAGACGCTCTATACGATGATCGAGGGCGACGAGGTGGCGGAGATCTTCGTCGACAATCAGGCGATCGACATCAAGCTCGTCGCCGGCGGCCGCCCGGTGAACGATCAGGGGGATCTCGAAAACACCTTCGTCGTCGCATCGAACGGCCAGTTCGTGCCGGCCTCGACCGTGGCCCAGATCACCGAAGCCGCCGCCGCCGCGACCTTGACCCGCGAGGGTCGCCAGCGCGCCGTCGCGGCGCAGGCCAATCTCGGTCCCGGAGTCGATCTCGGTGGGGCGGCGGACCGCCTGCGAGAGATCGCGGAACCCATTCTCAATGATAGCGGCCGGCTGGTCTTCCTCGGCGAGGCGGCGACGCTGGAGGGCGGCGAGACGGGCACGCTGCTGGTCTTCGCCGCGGCGCTGCTCATCGTCTTCCTGGTGCTGGCGGCGCAGTTCGAGAGCTTCGTCAACGCGCTCGTCATCCTCATCACGGTACCCTGCGGCCTCGGCACCGCGCTCTTGGCGATCTGGCTGACCGGCGGCAGCCTGAACTACTACAGCCAAATCGGCCTGGTTCTGCTGGTCGGCATCATGGCCAAGAACGGTATCCTCATCGTCGAGTTCGCCAACCAGCTGCGCGGCCAGGGGCGCGACGTCGACAGCGCCATTCGTGACGCCATGCGTATCCGCCTGAAGCCCGTGATCATGACCATGGCCTCGACCGTCTGCGGCAGCATCCCGCTGGTTCTGGCTAGCGGCGCGGGCGCGGAGGCGCGCGTCGCCGTCGGCTGGGTCGTCGTCGGCGGGCTCGGCCTCGCGACGCTCTTCACTCTCTTCCTGACCCCGGCGGTCTATCGGGTCATCGCCCCGCTCAGCGCGCCGCCGGGGGCGGCCGCGCGCAAGCTCAAGGAGCAGTTGCAGCTGCGGTTCGGGTAAAGGCAAACAACGCCTGCTCATCCCTCCTCTTGTCATCCCGGCCAAGGGCTTCGCGGTAGCGAAGGCCGCGAGCCGGGATCCATGATCGGGCCGGGCACGAACTGCAGAACGATGAGCGAGGCCGCCGCAACGGCCGCGCTGAATGCCCCCATTTCCGTGCAAGCCGATGAATGGACCCCGGCTCAAGGCCGGGGTGACAGTCAGTGATGCTGCGCCACGCTTGGTTTCTCCCAAGATGTCACCCGTGGGCGAGCCACGCAGTGGCGAGTTCCGAGGGCTCGCGTAGCGAGTTGCCGAAGGCACGGGAGGGTTCTGTGCAGGCCGATGAGTGGATGCTCGGAACTCGGTCCAGAACTTTTACCTTGAAATATTTCGATAATTATCGAAATATAGAATCAACATGACCACCACAGACGGGAGAAGCGACCCATGAAGCGCGCCCACATTGGCCTGCAGGTGAGAGACCTGGAGCGCTCGGTACAGTTTTACTCCACCCTGTTCGGCGCCCCGCCGACCGTGCAGGAAGCCGACTACGCGAAGTGGATGTCCGACGATCCCCGCATCAACTTTTCGATCTCGACGCGCTGCGGAGAGGCGGCCGGCAGCGTCCATTTCGGCATTCAAGTCGAAGAAGAGGCCGAGCTGGCCGAGATCGCCACGCGCTTGGAGAAGGCGGGAGAGGCGACGATTCCGGAAGAGGGCGCCCGCTGCTGCTATCACCAGGCGGACAAGGTTTGGGTGATCGACCCGGACGCCTTCCGCTGGGAGACCTTTCACACCAAGGGCCGCATCGTCGACTATGGCGAGACGCTCCCTGAGCTCGAACAGGCCCGCCTCGACCGTCTCGCCGCCAGCGAGGTGACCCCGAAGTCCTGCTGTCCCGGGGGATGAGTCTTCCCGGCGCCTTCGGCGCTGTGCGACACCGGCCCACTCCCCCTCCCGACCACCCAATAGGGTACCATGCCATGGGTGGTCGGGAGGGGGAGTGGGCCGGCACAGTACGGCGCGCCTCCGAACCCGGCGGCAAGCCATTGAGGAGCCGGCGCGCCTAAGAAAACCGCGCCGACAGCTAAGCAACCGGAACCCAGACCTCCACGATCCCCCGTCCCGTTTCCGGGTCGAACCTGCGATCGTAGACTTCGAAGTCCGGCGCCTTCACCGGCTCGAGACCGGCATCGGGCAGGCTCTTGTTCCAGATTGTGTAGACCGTCTTCGGCAGGTCCGAGATGTGGCCGCTGTGCGTGAAGACGGCATAGCGGTTCGCCGGGATGTCGACGAAGTCCATGCCTTCCGTCTTCTCCGTGGCCTCGACGCCGGCCAGGTAGCGAAAATGCCCGCTCTCGTCGAAGTCGCAGCAGACGCCGTAGGCCGCGCCAGGGATGGCGCCCGCAATCTCTGCCTCGCGCGCATTGGCCGACTGCCACAGCGCCGGAATGGCACTAGTGTTCTCGAAAGTGCACTGCGTGCTCAGGCCGACGACGCGAAAGGCACCGCGGTCTCGCAGTTCGGGCTTCGCGACATCGACGATCAGTTCCTTCTTCATCTCAATTGGCTCCATGAGGGACAGGGATGACAGGGATCGCGCCTTCCGAACGCTGCTCGGCAGGACGCCGAAATAGCGCGCGAAGGCGCGGGTGAAGGCCTCGTGGGAGGCATAGCCTGCCTCGAGCGCGGCCGTGAGGATGTCTCTGTCCTGTTCGGCGATGGCCCTTGCGGCCTCGGACAAGCGGCGCGCCCGGACGTAGGACATGACGGACATGCCGGTGGCCTGCTGGAACAGGCGGCACATGTGATGCGGGCTGACCGCGCAGCCTGTGGACAAGCGCGTCAGCGTCAGAGCCTCATGCAATTGGAACTCGATCTGCCAGATCAGCTTGTCCAGCACAGACACGGCGGCCTCCGGTCGGTCTCGCCGCGATTATGAAGGGCTTCGCGGCAGCGCGCTTGATCGGATGTGACCATCTCGCTCCAGCCATTGCAGTTTCCATAGCCAATGACGATCGCCGGATGGCGCGCTTTTGATCATCCGACGGATGGCGTCTTGCGCTTGGCTCTCTATATCCCTGGGAACGCACCGCTACAGGGAGATGTCTATGTCCAATCGTATAGGGTCCATTCGCGCCAGCCTCTTCGCCGCCGCCCTGGTTGTGGCGCCGTCCTCAGCTATCGCCGCGCCGCAGACCTTCGATCTCGACCCGGCGCATACGACGATCGCCTTTTGGGTGGACCACATCGGTTACGCCCGGACGCTCGGCTGGTTCACGGAAGTGTCCGGCTCCTTCGTCTACGACAGCGAGGCGCAAACGGTCAGCGACATCGTCATCACGGTGAACCCGGCCTCGGTCTTCTCCAACGACGAAGCCCGCGACGGGCACGTGCGCAACGCCGACTTCCTGGACGTGGAGCAGTTTCCAGAGATCGTCTTCACCGCCGACGGCGGCGAAGCGACCGGCGAGAACACCGGCGTTATCCCCGGCGAGCTGACCCTGCTGGGCGAGACGCGGCCGCTGGAGGTGGCGGTCACCCTCAACAAGGACGCGCCCTATCCCTTTGGCCATCAGAAGCGCACTCTGGGTCTGTCGGCGGAAGCCACCATCATGCGCTCGGAGTACGGCATGGACTACGCCCTCGGCGGGCTGGTCGGCGACGAGGTCACGGTGCTGATCGAGGTCGAGGCCATCGCAAGAGACTGAGGCACGGCACCACTGGTTGTCACCCTTGGGCGAGCCGCCATGCGGCGAGTTCCGAGGGTCCACGGCGGGGTTCCCTGCAGGCTGATGAGTGGATCCTCGGGACGGGCCTGTTGGCCCGCCCAAGGATGACATTTTGGGACATGCGGCATTGGTGCGCGCCAGAAAGACTAAGATAAGAGTCGCCGCGGGCGCTCCAGTACATCGTGGGGATGGATCCTGATGGTGGAAATCACCATCCGGGCGCGCATGGCCTCGGTTGTCGTTTTGCGCGGTGCCGGTACCGACTGCGAGGTCCTGCTGCTCAGACGCTCGCAGACGCTGGTGGGCACCTGGTGCCAAGTTTCCGGCGGGATCGAGGACGGCGAGACTGCTTGGCAAGCAGCCCTGCGGGAGCTTGCCGAGGAGACCGACCTCAGGCCGGCAAGCCTCTACTCCGCCGATACCTGCGAGCAGTTCTACGAAGCAGACCGCGATGCGATCCTGCTCTCCCCCGTATTCGTTGCCTTCGTTGATGAGGATGCAGAGGTCGTGCTCAACGAAGAGCACAGCGAATATCGGTGGGTGAGCTTCGAGGAAGCCATCGAAATGGTTTCCTTCGGAGGTCAGCGGCGCGTTCTTCGATGGATCGAGGACGAATTTGTTCGACGCGTACCGGCCGAATATCTCCGCATCGAGTTATCAAGCCCCTGACGAAGGACACCTCCGCAACAGCTCGCTGTCCAAGCGGGGCCGTTCGATTTTCTTCATGCAGACGATGACATTTACTCGTTTTCTTTGATGCACCGCTCTGTCTAGCGTTCGCCCTGATGGCCGCGGGTCCGCCGCCGCCATTCGACGGCGACAACGGCTAGGGCCGTCTGCCTGCCAAAGCGGAGTGACGACGCATGCGTGCCCATATCGTTCTCGCCCATCCGGAGGGACAGTCGCTCAATGGGAGATTGGCCCGGGTATCCGAGCAGGCTCTCGCCGAGCGTGGCTGGGCGACGACCCTGTCGGACCTCTATGCCATGGGCTTCGATCCCTGCGATCGGCCGCAACACTATACGACCCGGGCGAACCCTGACGCCTTCCATGTGCAGAGCGAGCAGCGGTTTCATGCCGAGCAGGGGACGACGCCGGGCGATGTGGCCGCGGAGGTGGAGAAGCTCTCGCAAGCCGAGCTTTTGATTGTCCACTTTCCGCTTTGGTGGTTCGGCATGCCGGCCATCCTGAAGGGCTGGATGGATCGCGTCTTCGTTTACGGTTCGGTGTATCGCAGCACAATGCGGTACGACACCGGCTTCTTCCGTGGCAAACAGGTGATGGCGTGCGTGACGACGGGCGCCTCGGCGGATGCCTGCGCGCATGATGGGCACGAAGGCGACACGCGCATGCACCTCTGGCCGGTGCTCTTCTCATTTCGTTATGTCGGGTTCGATGTTCTGCAGCCGGAGGTCCTGCATGGCATCGGCAGCGCGACCTATCTGGAGGATAGGGACAGCGGGCTGAGTGGCTTCGATGTCCTGACCCAGCGATGGCGCGCCACGCTTCAGAGCATCGAGACGCGCGTGTCCATTGCATACAACGGCGATGGCGACTTCGCGCCATCCGGGCGATTGCGTCCGGATGCACCGGAGTATTCCGCATTTATCTCGCACACGCCGAAGATCTGACGTCGGCGTTGTTATGCCCTAAGCCAGAAGCGCGCGCTCCTGCGCAGGGCAAAGCCCGCATTTCAAGGGGCGGTCGCGGTGCGCGCGGTCCCAGCGCAGGAGGTCCGTGAGGGTCTCGGCGATCGGCCGGCAAGTCAGGCCGTCGCGATGGGCCTTCCCGGTGTCGATCTGCAAGAAGTAGCGCCATCTGGCGCCGCTCGGTGCGATGAGCGGCAGCTCGGTCCAGGGCTGGATGCCCGCTTCTTCCAGCTTGCCCGCCGACAGCCAGACCAACTCGGCTTCGGCGTCCGTGACCGCGACGACGGCATCGAGCAGCGCGGAGAGGGGCATGTCCCGGCTGGTCATGTTGTAGATCCCGCTCCGCTCGTCCAAGGCTGCCCGCACCGCGAAGGCCGCGGCGTCGCGCACGTCGATCATCTGAAAGAAGCTGTCTCTGGCTGCCGGCACCGGCACCCGGCCGCCTTGGTCGATGCGGCGGACCCACCAGGTCAGACGGTCGGAGGTATCGCCTGCGCCGACCAGCAGGCCCGAGCGCAGAAGGATGGCCCGCTCGCCCAGCATTTCCTGCGCGACCACCTCGCAGGCCCGCTTGAGGGGGCCATAGGACGGAGCATAGGCGACTGCGTCCGAGCGTCGCTCAGTCGGCAGACTCCGGGCCAGTTCGAGGTCGGCCTCGGCGGCCGTCGGCACCGGGTCGGTCTCGCAGAGCTGCGGCTTGGAATAGTCGCCATAGACCGACACGCTGGAGACGAAGAGGTAGCGCCGCAGGCTGGAGCCAACAACCTGCAGGAGCCGTTCGACGGCCTCGGGCGCATAGGCGCAGGTATCGAAAACAAGGTCGAAGCGCTCGTCGGTCAGGACCGCCAGGTCGTCATGCCGATCGCCCTGCAGCACCCGGACCCCCTCGGGCAAGGTCCGCTTGGTCTGTCCGCGCGACAGCACCGCGACCTGGCATCCGGCCGCCACGGCCGCCTCGACGATGGCGCCGCCGAGAAAGCCCGTTCCGCCGACAATGAGCGCTTTCATCCTTCGTGTCTCGCTGGCGTTCCTTTGCCCTTGCCCAGGCTAGGGGTGAGCGCCCTCGATTCGCCAGCCGTCTCGCTTTCCTCGATGCGCCGCGACACGAAGCGGCTTCTCGCTGGACAATGGCTCAGACAACGCATAGTCTCCTAGACATATATAACTAGCAATTCTTGCAAAGCATAGGGGAATGCCGTGCGGTACGTCTCCGTGCTCTGGGTCAACGCAACTTGGGGAGTCTTCATGAGAGCGATTTTCCCGGCGCTGTCAGTCGGATTGGCGCTGATGGTGATGGGCACCAGCGCCTCCGCCGTTCCCGTCTCCTACCGCTTCGAGTCTCAGATCGTTGAACGGCCGTTCGGAGCCTTCGGTGCGCTCGGCGACCCCGCCAGCATCACGGTGACCCTCGACAACGGTGGGACGAGCGATCTGTCCCAGGTCTGGACGGCGGCCGACCTTCAGTCCGTCGTCTTCGACGTCAACAATGGCGCGGCCACGGTCAGTTTCTTCAGCCCCTTCGACGACGGTTTGAGTAACGCCGCCGGCAGCTTCGCCACGGACGCTGCGGGCAATTTGATCTCTGCGCCATCGAACTGGTCAGATCTGAATGTCACGGCGGACTTTGCCGCCAGCTTTCCCTCCACCAACGCTCAGAACTGGTTCATCAACGGCGGGAATCCCGTGCTGTTCGATATCTCTCTTGTTCCAGGTCCAACGACTGAACTTGTCCTTGACGATGCGGAAGGGATGCTCAACCCGGCCAACTGGTCGCGGGTGACCGCCACGGCCTTGCCGCTGCCGCCGACGCTGCTTCTGCTTATCGTCGGCCTGGGCGGCCTGGCACTGCTGCGCCGCGCCGGCGCCGCCAGAGGCTTCGCCGAGGCGAGAGGCGCTTAGGAAAAGCACTACAAACTGTCACCCTTGGGCGAGACACGCAGTGTCGAGTTCCGAGGGTCCACTCTTCGGCCCGCACGGACTCCGACCGTGGATGCTCGGAACTCGGCCCCGGGCCTAGCGGCCCTTTGGGCCTCGCCCAAGCATGACATCGAGAGCGCCTTGCCCGTCGCCTGGGCTTCGGCCAGTGCGGCCAAGAGGCGCTTGCGGATTGCGCGCCGTTTGACCGGCGGTCTCGCTTTCCTCCATGCGCCGCGACACGAAGCGGTTTCCCGGTGGACAAGGGGTCCGATAACGCGTAGCCTCAAAGAAATATATAACTAGCATTCCCTGCAAAGCCCGAGGGAATGCCGTGTGGCACGTCTCCGTGCTTTGGGGCAACGGAATATGGGGAGGTCTCCATGAAAGCACTTCTGTCGGCGCTGTCGGTCGGATTGGCGCTTATGGTGATGGGCACGAGCGCCTCCGCCGTCCCCTTCTCCTACCGCTTCGAGTCCACGGTCGCCGACAGCACGTTCGGGCTTCCCGCTTCGCCAGGCGCTCCTGCGAGCATCACGGTGACCCTCGACAACGGCGGAACAAGTGACCGGTCGCAGGTTTGGACGGCGGCCGACCTGGAGTTGGTCATCTTCGACATCAACAACGGCGTGGCCAGGGCTCTCTTCTTCAGGCCCTTCTTTGGCGGCTTGAATACCTCCGACGGCAGCTTCGCCACGGATGCTGCCGGCAACTTGATCTCTGCGCCATCGGACTGGTCGGACACGGATGTCAGGAGGGACTTTGTCACCAGCTTTCCCATCGCTGTCGATATGAACTGGTTCATCAAAGGCTCTAATTTCCTGCTGTTTGATGATGACAATTTCGGTCCAACTGTTGCGCTTGCCCTTGCCGATGTGGAGGGGATAACCGACCCCGCCAACTGGTCGCGGGTGGCCGTCTTGCCGCTGCCGCCGACGCTGCTGCTGCTGCTCGTCGGCCTGGGCGGCGTGGCCCTGCTGCGCCGCGCGCATCCCGGAACCGCCGGCGGCGTCGCCGAGGCGAGAGGCGCTTAGGAACAGCACTCCGCATGTCACCCCGGCCAAGGGCGGAGCCCGCGTGTCCGGGCTCGCGTAGCGAGGTGCCGAAGGCATTCATCGGCCTGCGCCTTTCCTCTGACGGTCCGCGCCCAGCCTCACCATGGATCCCGGGTCAAGCCCGGGATGACAGTCTGTAGTGCTGCGCTGTCCGCGGCCCCTACCTTTGTCACCCTTGGACGGGGACGAAGTCCCCGTCCAAGGGTCCACGGCTGAGTTCCGTGCGGGCCGAGGGATGGATCCTCGGGACGGGCCCGTTGGGCTCGCCCAAGGATGACGTCGTGGGAGAAGCGGCGCGCCAGCGCCACGAAGATCCATACCTTCTGTCTCCTGGAAAATCCCCTTGATCTGGAGCGGCTCCAGGCTGGTAGCGGCTGCGGCACTGACCGCCCAATGACCAGATCAAGGATGCTCAATGACCTCAACGAAGGCCTATGCCGCCCAGTCCGCCACCTCGCCGCTCGCCCCCTGGACCTTGGAGCGGCGCAAGCTGCGCGACGACGATGTGGCGATCGAGATTCTGTACTGCGGCGTCTGTCACGCGGACCTGCACTTTGCGCGCAACAACTGGGGTAACTCCATCTATCCGGTGGTGCCCGGGCATGAGATCGTCGGCCGGGTGACCGGCATCGGCAAGGCCGTCGACCGATTCTGCTTCGGGGATTTGGTCGGCGTCGGCTACATGGTCGACTCCTGCCGGGTTTGCGAGGCCTGCGAGCAGGGGCTCGAGCAGTACTGCACGACCGGGCCGGTGCAGACCTCGAACGGCATCGACCGTCACGACGGCACCGTCACCTATGGCGGCTACGCCGAGCGCATCGTCGTCAGCGAGCGCTTCGTGGTCCATGTCCCGCCCGGGCTCGAGCCGGCGCTCGCCGCGCCGCTGCTGTGCGCCGGCATCTCGACTTATTCGCCGCTGCGCCACTTCGGTGTGAAGGCCGGCGACAGGCTGGGCGTCGTCGGCATGGGCGGCCTCGGCCACATGGGCATCAAGTTCGCCAAGGCGATGGGGGCCGAGGTAACGCTGTTCACTCGCTCGGGCAGCAAGCGAGCGGAGGCCGAACGCAACGGCGCCGATCATGTGATCGTCAGCGCCGAACCCGATGCCATGGCGGCGGCGGCCGGAACGCTCGACTACATCCTCGATACCGTGCCGGTGGAGCACGACCTCAATACCTACATCGCCACCTTGGGAGTCGACGGCACCTACATCCTCGTCGGCCAGCTCACGCCGCTCTCGCCGCCGGTGCAGGCCGGCCTCCTCATAGCCGGGAGGCGGGTTATCGCGGGCTCGATCATCGGCGGCATGCCGGAGACGCAGGAGGTGCTCGACTTCTGCGCCGAGCACGGCATTGCCTGCGACATCGAGATGCTGGACATCCGCGACATCGAGCAGGCCTACGAACGCTTGGAGCGCGGTGATGTCCGCTACCGCTTCGTCATCGACATGGCGAGCCTGAAGGAGGACGCGCCGGCCACCGAAAGCGCTTGACCTGGAGTTACTCCAGGCTTGTAGCTGCTGCGGGACACTATCCTCTGGAGCAGTCGGCAAGCCATGCGTATCGCCGAAGCGGCCGCCAAGAGCGGGCTGAGCATCGATACAATCCGCTACTACGAGAAGTCCGAGATCTTGCCCGAGATCGCGCGGGGTCCCGACGGGCAGCGGCGCTTCTCCGGCGAGAACGTCGAGTGGCTCAGCCTGCTGAGCTCCCTGCGGGACACGGGCATGTCGATCAAAACCATGCGCCGCTTCGCAGCGCTCTATCGGGCCGGCGACCACACCATTGCCGAGCGCAAGGCAATCCTCGTCGCCCACGCTGAGAAGCTCAAGAAGCAGCGCGCCGACCTCGACCGCTGCGAAAAGCTGCTGGCCTACAAGATCTCGATCTATGAAGAGGGCAACGCCCTCAAGCTCATGCAGTGGACGTCCAAGGCTTCGTTCTCGTAGGGACGGCACCTACTTACGTCACCCTTGGGCGAGCCGCTATGCGGCGAGTTCCGAGGGTCCACTTCGCGGCATGCGCCAAGCCTCCCCGTGGATGCTCGGAACTCGGCCGCCCTTGGATTATCGGGGCATGACGGCCCTGTGGGCCTCGCCCAAGCATGACAGTTCGAGGGGCTTCTAAGCCTTCCCAGCCGCCTGGGACTCGGCGAGCGCAGTCAGCAGGCGCTTGCGGATGGCGCGCTGCTTGGCCGGCGCCTCGATCTTGTGGCCAAAGACGTCCTGCACGTAGAAGACGTCCACCACTTCCGCGCCGAAGGTGGCGATCTTGGCGCCGTGGATGCCGAGCCCGAGCTTGGAGAGCGCCAGGGTCACCCGATAGAGCAAGCCCGGGCTGTCGCGACCGTTGACCTCGATCACCGTGTAGTGGCGCGAGGCCTTGTTGTCGATCAGCACGTGGGGGGCGACCTTGAAGACGGCGAAGCGCGAGGGCAGGGCGGAGGACTGCTTGGACAGCTCGGCGATCATCCTGAGCTGGCCGGAGAGCGCCCGCTCGATCAGGGTCGAAAGCTTGGCGAGACGCGTCGGGCTGTCGAAGGGTCCGCCGCCGGCATCCTCGATATAGAAGGTGTCGAGCGCCATGCCGTTGACCAGGGTGGCGATGCGCGCGCCCTCCACCGTCGCACCCGCCACGGCGATGGCGCCGGCGATCTGGGAGAAGAGCCCAGGGTGGTCGGCGGTATAGACGGTGATCTCCGTGACACCGCGATACTGGTCGATGCGCGAATGGATGCTGAGCGGCCGCCTGTTGCGCTCGGCATCGCGGACGATCTCGGCCTGGCCGACCAGAAGATCGATGTCGCCCGAGAGCCAATAGGCGGGATAGCCGCGCGCCAGGTGCGCTTCGATGTCGTCCGCCTGCCAGCCCTGCCCCTCCAGGCGCTCGCCGAGCCGCGCCTTGACCCCCTCGATGCGCTTTTCGCGGCCCTCGTGCAGCAGCCCGCCAGTGAGAAACTCCTCGGTGCGCCAGAAGAGATCGCGCAGCAGGGCCGCCTTCCAGTTGGTCCAGACACCAGGGCCGACGGCGCGGATGTCGGCGACGGTCAGCACCAGGAGGAGACGCAGACGCTCCAAGGACTGCACCAGCTTGGCGAACTGGGCGATGGTGTTGGGGTCGTCGAGGTCGCGCTTGAAGGCGGTGTCGCTCATGGCGAGGTGATGCAGCACCAGCCAGGCCGCGGCTTCCGTCTCCTCCGCGCTCAAGCCCATCTTGGGCCCGAGACGCCGGGCCAGCTTCATGCCGGCGATGGAGTGGTCCTCCGGACGCCCCTTGGCGATGTCGTGCAGCAGCACGGCGAAGTAGAGCGCCCGGCGATAGTGGATGCGATGCACCACCTCGGTGGCGATCGGCGCTTCCTCGGCAAGCTCCCCGGCCTCGATGGCATGCAGGGTGCCGATGGCGCGGATGGTGTGCTCGTCCACCGTGAAGTGGTGGTACATGTTGAACTGCATCAGGCAGACGACCCGCCCGAAGTCCGGCATGAACTTGCCGAACACGCCGGCCTCGTTCATCCGCCGGAGGGTCACCGCCGGGTTCTTCTTGTTGTCGAGAATGTCGAGAAAGACCTGACAGGCCTTGGGATTGGCGCGCAGGTCCTTGTCGATCAGCTTCAGGTTCTGGGTGATCAGGCGCAGGGTCGCCGGATGGATGTCCAGCTCCTCCTCCTGCGCCACCAGGAAGATGCGTAAGAGGTCGATCGGATTGTTCTGGAAGTGCTCGGCGTCCTTGACCTGCAGGCGGTCGCCTTCGAGGCCGAAGCCGCGCACCCGCCGGCGGCGCCCCAGGCTCGGCAGGCGGAAGCGCGAGCGGCGGTTGTGCTCGGCCTCGAGCTGGGCGCAGAAGATGCGCGTCAGGTTGCCGACGTCCTTGGCGACCAGGAAATAGCGCTTCATCAGGCGCTCCACCGCGCGGGTGCCGGCGTGGTCGTTGAAGCCGAGCAGCGGCGCCAGGTTCTGCTGCAGGTCGAAGGTCAGCCGCTCCTCGGCGCGGCCGGTCATGACGTGCATCCAGCAGCGCAGGGTCCAGAGGAAGTTCAGCGCCTTGTCGAAGCGCCGCGCCTCTTCCTTGGTCAGCACGCCGGCCTCGATCAGGTCCTTCGGCTCCTCGGCGCCATAGAGGAACTTACCGATCCAATAGAGCGTGTGCAGGTCGCGCAGGCCGCCCTTGCTCTCCTTGATATTGGGCTCCAACGCATAGCGCGAGCCCTCGGCGTGGCGCTGGTGGCGCCGGTCGCGCTCGGCGAGCTTGGCTTCGATGAACCAGTCGCCGCGGCCCTCGGCCACCTCTTTGCGATAGCGCTCCTTGAACTCGTTGTAGAGCGTCTCTTCGCCCCAGAGGTAGCGGGTCTCAAGCAGGTTGGTGGCGATGGTGTGGTCGTTTCGGGCGCGGCGCAGGCAGTCGTTCAGCGAGCGGGTGGCGTGACCGACCTTGAAGCCCATGTCCCAGAGGAGATAGAGCACCCCCTCGACCACCTGCTCGCTGCGCGGCGTGATCTTGTAGGGCAGCAGGAACAAGAGATCGATGTCAGAGAAGGGGGCCAGCTCGCCGCGGCCATAGCCGCCGACCGCCACCAGGGTGATCTTCTCGGCTTTGGAGGGGTTGCCCAGCGGGTAGAGGTCCTCGGCGGCGTGCTGGCAGGCGAGGCGGACGATCTGGTCCGCAAGCTCCGAAAGGCGCCGCGTGGCCTTTCGGCCATCCCGCGTTTCCTTGAAGGCTTCCAGGATCGCCTCGCGGCCCGCCTTGTGCGCGTCCCTCAGCAGAGTCAGGACCTGGCTGCGAACCTCGGCGCTGTTGGCCCCACGCCGCGCGCAGATGCGAAGCTGCTCCCGCAGGCCGGAGAGGTCGGGTAGCGGGATGCCGCCCTTGGCGCTCTGGCTGCGCGCGCTGGGCGCCGCGCCGCGGGGGGCTTTCACTTCGATCAAAGGACTCGGTTGCAAGGCCACGGGCAGAATTCCGGAAATACGCGTCTCTAGAGCTATATGGTCTACTGATGAGCTTAAGAAAGCAAAAGGCCGGCGGCCGAGGGCCGCGCGTCACCCGCCGCGCCCTGCTGCTCGCCGGCCCGGCCATGCTGGTTGGCTGCAGCACCGACGACGGCGCCCCGGCAAGCCCGAGAGAGCCCGAGGTCAACGCCCGCCTGCTGCAGAACCGGCGGAGCCTGCGGGTCAGCGTCACCGGCCTCCGGCCCGGCGAGCGGGTCACCGCCGTCACCCTGGTCGGGCCCGATGCGGAGACCTTGGCGGCCGGTCCGGCCTCCCTCTACCAGCGGGAAGCGGGGGATCCGGGCCCGGGCCGCGGCGTCTCGGTGACCGGCAGCTCCGACGAGGGCGTCGGCGTCAGCTTCAGCTTCGACTTCATCGGTCGTCTGTTCGGCAGCGGGCGCCGGCCACCACGCAAGCTCGGCCTCACCGGCGAGGCGGAAGCCAGCATCCCGATCAGCGATCCGCTGCCCCTGGTGGCCGAGCCGGAGGCCTACCGGGTAGAGATCGACTACCTGGACACCAATGGCGCGCAGCGCCGCCTCTCGGTCATCCCCCGGGTTTGACCTGCACCTTCAGCTCATAGAGCAGCCCCAGCGCGGCGAGGTCATCATTCGGTGGTGCCTGTTAGACGGAGCCTTTGCGTTCGATCACAAGGATACGGGCTTCCCCATCGGGATGTGCGACATGTTCATCTCCTTCATGAGCGATGAATATGTCGGCGCTCTCTAGACGGACGGTCTTCTCGGTATTCTCCTCGCGATAGTGCATATCGACCGCGCCTTCCAAGACAACGAAAACCTCGACACCGTCGTTCCGGTGCCATTTGTAGGGCCGGTCTGTCCAATGCAGCCGCGCTGTGGCTCCGTCGATTTCTGCAAGATCTCTAGCCCCCCAAGCTCGATCCGCTCGGAACGTTCGCGCGTCCTTCACAATGTCTGGCATTCTCAAACTCCTCTTCCGGTCGGCGACCATCGATCGCCGGTGTTGGACGCGCGGTCTGCTCAAACCCGGGGGCCTTGCGCCGCGACCTCGCGGTTACGCCTTGGGTTTGAGCAGGCCGCGCAGCTCGTAGAGCAAGTCCAGGGCTTCGCGCGGGCTGAGCTCGTCGGGGTTGATCTCGCCCAGCCGCTCCTCCGCTGCGCTCGGCCCAGGCTTGTCTGGCGTCGGCGCCGCCTTGCGCGCCGGCTGGGCGGCGAAGAGCGGCAGGTCGTCGGCTAGGCGCGCGACGGCGCCCGCCTGCTCGCCCGACTCCAGGCTGCGCAGCACCTCTTCGGCCCGGGCCAGCGCCGCTTCGGGCAGGCCGGCCAAGCGCGCCACGTGGATGCCGTAGGAGCCGTCGGCGGTGCCGGGCGCAACCTCGTGCAGGAAGATCACCTCGTTCTCCCACTCCTTGACGCGCAGGGAGTGGCAGGACAGCGCCGCGAGCTTGGCGGCCAAGCTGGTCAGCTCGTGATAGTGGGTGGCGAAGAGCGCGCGGCAGCGGTTGATCTCGTGCAAGTGCTCGATGCAGGCCCAGGCGATGGAGAGCCCGTCGAAGGTGGCGGTGCCGCGGCCGATCTCATCCAGGATGACCAGCGAGCGGGGACTGGCCTGATTGAGGATAGTGGCCGTCTCGACCATCTCGACCATGAAGGTGGAGCGGCCGCGGGCCAGGTCGTCGGCGGCCCCCACCCGGCTGAACAGGCGATCGACCACGCCGATCACCGCGCTGTCGGCCGGCACGAAACAGCCCGCCTGAGCGAGGAGCGCGATCAGCGCGTTCTGCCGCAGGAAGGTGGACTTGCCGGCCATGTTGGGGCCGGTCAGCAGCCAAAGGCGCTGGTCGCCGGAAAGATCGCAGTCGTTGGGCACGAAGGACTGGGGCTCGGCCGCGCTGCGCAGGGCATGCTCGACCACGGGATGGCGCCCTGCCGTGATCTCGAAGGCCAGGGAGTCCTCCACCTTGGGCCGGGCCCAGTTCCCCTCCCGCGCCAGCAGCGCGAGGGCCGCCGAGACGTCGAGTGCGGCGAGCGCCCGCGCCGCTTCGGCCAGCGCTTCGGCCTGGTCCAGCACCTTTTCGCTAAGGGCTTCGAAGAGACCCAATTCCATCGCCGTCACCCGCTCGGCGGCGGAGGCCACCTTCTGCTCCAGCTCGGAGAGCTCCAGGGTCGTATAGCGGGTGGCGTTGACCATGGTCTGGCGATGGATGAAGGGCGAGTCGGCGCCCTCGGGCATGCGCCCGAGGTTGGCCTTGGTCACCTCGACGAAATAGCCGAGCACGTTGTTATGCCGGATCTTGAGCGAGGCGATGCCGGTCTCTTCGGCGTAGCGCGCCTGCAGCGCCGCCACCAGCTGACGCGAGCGGTCGCGCAGGGCCTTGAGCTCATCCAGCTCCGGCGCATAGCCGGGGGCGATGAAGCCGCCGTCGCGCGCCTGAGGCGGCAGCTCCTCGCTCAGGGCGCGGGCCAGCTCGGTCCCGAGCGATTCCAGCGCCGCGCCCTGTGCCGCGTCCTCTGGCGCCAGCGCCTCCAGCGCCTCGGCGATGGCCGGCGGGCAGGGCGGCAGTCCGGGCTCCCTGAGCAGGGCGGCGATGGCGCGGCCGCCGGACAGGGCATCGCGCAGGGCGGCCAGGTCGCGCGGGCCGCCGCGTCCAACCGAGAGACGGGAAAGCGCGCGCAGCATGTCGGGCGCGCGGCTCAGCGTTTCCCGCACCTGACCACGCAGCTGGTCGTGCCCGACGAAGAAGGCGATGGCGTCGAGCCGCCGCTCGATGGCCGGGATGTCGGTCAGGGGCGCGGCGAGCCGCTGGGCCAGCAGGCGGGCGCCGGCGGCGGTGACGCTGCGGTCGATCGCCGCCAAGAGCGAGCCCTCGCTGCCGCCGCTCAAGGCCTGGTGGATCTCCAGGTTGCGGCGGGTGCCGGCGTCGATCTCCATCACCGCGCCGTCGGCGAGCTGCCTCAGGTGAGCCAGCCGCGGGAGCTGCCCCTGTTGGGTCAATTGCACATAGTCGACCAGGGCGCCGGCCGCCGCCAGCTCGGCCCGGCTGAAGGCGCCGAAGGCATCCAGGGTGGCGACGCCGTGCAGCGCTTCCAGCCGCCGCTTGGCATTGGCGCTGTCGAAGCGGCTGCCGGGCAGGGGGGTCAGGCGCGCTTTCCAGTCGGCGAGACGGGCGGCGCTCTCCTCCCGCGCCAGGAGGCGCTCGGGCAGCAGGATCTCGCCGGGGGACAGGCGGGACAGTGCCGCGGACAGGTCACCCGGCGCCAAGGCCTGGCAGAAGAAATCGCCGGTCGAGATGTCGAGCCAGGCCAGCGCCAGGCCGCCCGACGCCTCGGCCACGGCAGCGAGGTAGTTGTGCGCCCGAGGGTCGAGCAGCTCGTCCTCGGTCAGGGTACCGGGGGTGACGACCCGCACCACGGCGCGCTCAACCACCGCCTTGCTGCCGCGTTTCTTGGCTTCGGCGGGGTCTTCCGTCTGCTCGCAGATGGCGACCTTGAAGCCCTTGCGGATCAGGCGGGCGAGATAGGCCTCGGCTGCGTGCACCGGCACGCCGCACATGGCGACGTCTTGGCCGGCATGCTGACCGCGCTTGGTCAGCGCGATGTCGAGCGCCGCCGCCGCCTCGACCGCATCGTCGAAGAACATCTCGTAGAAATCGCCCATGCGATAGAACAGCAGGCAGTCGGGGTGGCCCTCCTTGATGCGCAGGTACTGCGCCATCATGGGCGTCGCTGCTTGCGCTGCGCCTTGGGGGGCGCCTTGGGGAGCGGCAGGCGGAGGGTCGGCTTTTGGCTGTTGGCTGAGGGCTCGGCTCATCCAGAGATGCTTATCACAGCGCCCCCAGCGCTCAAGGGCTCTAGATGTACCGAATATCGGGACGTGACGGCGAGCGGCGCGCTGGCGTAAAACGGTCGATCAACGAAGAGCTTGCCGGTTCAGGCAAGCGACCGAGGGAGACAAGGTTACCATGGATGACAGCGTTTGGCGGCCCAGCAAGCTCGAGGCCCTGGAATTTCACGCGCGCGGCCGGCCGGGCAAGCTTGAGGTCGCACCGACCAAGCCCCTGACGACCCAGCGCGACCTCTCCCTCGCCTATTCGCCCGGTGTCGCCGAGCCCTGCCTCAAGATCAACGAGGATCCGACGGCGGCCTACGACTACACCTCCAAGGGCAATCTCGTTGCGGTGATCTCCAACGGCACCGCGGTGCTCGGTCTTGGCAACCTGGGTGCTCTCGCCTCCAAGCCGGTGATGGAAGGCAAGGCGGTGCTGTTCAAGCGCTTCGCCGACGTTGACGGCCTGGACCTGGAGGTTTCGACCGAGGACGTCGACGCTTTCGTCAACTGCGTGCGCTATCTCGGCGCCTCCTTCGGCGGCATCAACCTGGAGGACATCAAGGCGCCGGAGTGCTTCATCATCGAAGAGCAGCTGCGTGAGCTGCTCGACATACCGGTGTTCCACGACGATCAGCACGGCACGGCGATCATCGCTGCGGCGGGGTTGATCAACGCGCTCAACCTGACCGGCCGCGACATGGCTAACACCAAGCTGGTGATCAATGGCGCCGGCTCGGCCGGCATCGCCTGCGCCGAGCTCCTCAAGGCCATGGGCTTTACGCCCGACCACGTCATCATGTGCGATACCCGCGGCGTCATCTACCAGGGCCGCGAAGCCGGCATGAACCAGTGGAAGTCGGCCCACGCCGCAAAGACCGAGGCACGCAGCCTGACGGACGCCATGGTCGATGCCGACGTCTTCTTCGGCCTCTCGGCCAAGGGCGCGGTGACCGCCGAGATGGTCACCTCCATGGCGGACAAGCCGATCATTTTCGCCATGGCCAATCCCGACCCGGAGATCACGCCGGAGGAGGTCAGCGCCATTCGGGACGATGCGATCATGGCCACCGGCCGCTCGGACTATCCCAACCAGGTCAACAACGTGCTGGGCTTTCCCTATATTTTCCGCGGCGCGCTCGACGTGCGGGCGACCACCATCAACATGGAGATGAAGGTGGCGGCCGCCGAAGCCTTGGCCGCCTTGGCGCGCGAGGACGTGCCCGACGAGGTCGACCGCGCCTATTCCGGCCGCCGCCTGCGCTACGGCGCCGAGTACATCATCCCCGCGCCCTTCGACCCGCGGCTCATCGTCGAGGTCCCCAAGGCGGTCGCCCAGGCGGCCATGGATACCGGCGTGGCGCAGCGGCCGATCGATGACATGGACGCCTACGAGCAGAGCCTGTCGGAACGGCTCGATCCCACGGCCTCCTCGCTCAACACCATCTTCGCCAAGGTCCGCGCCCATCCCAAGCGGGTCGTCTTCGCCGAGGGCGAGGAGGAGAAGACCATCCGCGCGGCCCAGGCTTTCGCCAACGGCGGCTTCGGCCGGCCGGTGCTGATCGGGCGGGCGCCGCGGGTGCTCGCCAGCATGCAGGCGATGGGCATGGACGCGCAGTTCTGCGACATCGTCAACGCGACCACCGGCAACCTGCGGGAGCGCTATACCGAGTATCTCTATAATCGGCAGAAGCGGCGCGGCATGCTGTTCCGCGACTGCCAAAGGCAGGTCAATCAGAACCGCAACGTCTTCGCCGCCGCCATGGTGGCCTGCGGCGATGCGGACGCGGTGGTCACCGGCCTGACGCGGCCCTTCAACACCTCCTTCGGCGACATAAGCCTGTGCCTGGGGCCGCGCTCGGGGCACCAGGTCTTCGGCATGAACATCATCATTCACCGCGGTCGCTCGATCTTTATCGCCGACACCCAGGTGCACGAGCTGCCCTCGGCCGAGGTGCTGGCCGACATCGCCGTGCAGTCGGCCGAGCAGGCGCGTGCCTTGGGCCACGAGCCGCGCGTCGCCCTGCTGTCCTTCTCCAACTTCGGCACGCCGCCGCGCGACAAGGCGGAGCGCATCCGCCACGCCATCGAGATCCTCGATCGCTGGCGGCCCGACTTCGAGTACGACGGCGAGATGCAGGCCAACGTCGCCCTCGACCATGATTTGATGATGGAGCTCTATCCCTTCTGCCGCCTCTCGGGCCCGGCCAACGTGCTGATCATGCCGGCCCTGCATTCGGCCAACATATCGGCCCGCATCATGCAGCAGATGGGCGGCGTCACCTCGATCGGGCCGCTCCTGATCGGCTTGGAGAAGCCCGCCCAGGTGGTGGGGCTCGGCGCCACCGTCACCGATCTGGTGACGGCCGCCGCCCTGGCCGCCCACGAGGCCGAGCTGCTGGAGCCCAGCGTCAGCACGGCCGCTGCCGGATGAGCCGAGCCGACTTATCCCCAGGTGGATAAACCACAGTGCCACGCGCGGCTGTTGTCTTGGCTAACTGCGCTGCTGCTTGTAGAGCAGGGCGTGAAGCCACAGTGGCTTTGAAAGAAGACCGCGCATGAACGACATCCCCGAGCAACAGAACGGCAAGAGCTTGCCGAGCCGCCGCTTCCCGGCGGCTTTTCTCTTGTTCGCGGCGCCCGCCGTCGCCCTGCTGCTGTCCCTCTGGCTCGGGGGCACCTTGGACTGGGCGCTGGCCCTGGGCGGCATCCTGGCAGTGTCGATCACCCTGTTCGGCATCCTGGTCCCCCACTTCCGCCACCTCGACGGCCTCTATCGCTATGTCACGGCGCTGGGCCGCGGCAGTGCCATGCCGGTGCCGCCGGCCGGCACCTCGCCCATCCTGGCGCCGGAGCTGGACGCAGCCCTGGTCGAGATGGCCGGCGAGCGCCAGGCCCGCCGGCAGGAACTGATCGGCGCCCTGGCCAGTCGCGAGGTAATCATGGCCAACCTGCCGGACCCCATCCTGCTGCTCGGCAACAGCAAGAAGGTGGTGCAGGCCAATCCGGCGGCGATGGCCCTGTTCGGCCGCGCCATCGAGGGCCGCGACATCACCGCCGTGCTGCGCAATCCGGACGTGCTCGCCGCGATCGACAGCAACTACCACGCCGACGACGCCGAGCCGCGGTCCTCGGCGGAGATCTCCTTCAGCCTGCCGGGCGAGGTGGAGCGCCAGTTCAGCGCCCGCATCGTCGGCCTCGATGCGCCGACCTCCGACGGCGTCTCGGTCATCGTATCCCTGCACGACCTCACCACCGTCTACCGGACGCGCCAGCTCCAAGCCGACTTCGTCGCCAACGCCAGCCATGAGCTGCGGACGCCCTTGGCCAACCTCCTGGGCTTTATCGAGACCTTGATGGGCCCGGCCAAGGACGACCAGGAGGCGCGCGAGCGCTTTCTCGTCATCATGCACGAGCAGGCCCATCGCATGTCGCAGTTGATCGACGACCTGCTGTCGCTCTCCCGCATCGAGATGCGCGAGCATTCGCCGCCGAGCGATGTCGCCGATCTGCACGGCATTCTGCAGGACGTCGCCGAGGCCTTGGAGATCAAGGCCAAGGCGCGGCACATTCGCATCGTCTTCGACCTGGGGCAGGAGACCGAGGTGATCGGCGATGCCAGCGATCTCTCGCTGGTGTTCGGCAATCTGCTGGACAACGCGCTGAAGTACGGCCGCCCCGGCAGCGAGGTGACGGTGACCACCCGCCATCTCTCGCCGGAGGAGGATCCCGCCGCCCGGCGCATCGGCGGTCCCGCCGTTGCCATCACCGTTCAGGACTCCGGCGAGGGCATCGCCAAGGAGCATCTGCCGCGCCTGACCGAGCGCTTCTACCGGGTCGACACCGCGCGCTCGCGCGACCAGGGCGGCACCGGCCTCGGTCTCGCCATCGTCAAGCACATCCTCAACCGCCACCGCGGCTATCTGCAGATCGAAAGCCAGGTCGGCGCCGGCTCGCGCTTTTCGGTCTACTTGCCGGCCCCGCCCCAGGAGCAGGCCGAAGAGCTGGAAGGCCTGCGCAGCCGCGCGTAGAGTTCAGATTAGGGGCTAACACGCACCCTGTGCGGAGGGTGACGAATTATCTACACCGCGGGCGGTGCTTGAAACAAAAGCGTAATATAAACGCAATATAAGTGACCTAGACGAGTACTACCACCTGTGCGCCGGCTCGGTTCCGATCGAGCGGGCTTGCTATGCGCAAAGGCAGGAACAACAACCCAATCACTGGGAGCACTCTCTTGATCAAGAAAACCATCGCACTCGCCGCCGTTGCCACGGTGGCCATCCTGGGCCAGAGCGAGACGGCCGAAGCACGCGATCAGATTCGCTTCGTCGGCTCCTCGACGGTCTTCCCATTCACCACGGCTGTCGCCGAGCAGTTCGGCAAGACCACCGACTTCAAGACCCCCGTCGTCGAGTCCACTGGCACCGGCGGCGGCATGAAGCTGTTCTGCGCTGGTATCGGTGCCGAGCACCCGGACATGACCAACGCCTCCCGCCGCATCAAAAAGAGCGAGTTCGAGAACTGCTCTGAGAACGGCATCGGCGTGGTCGAGGTCCAGGTCGGCTACGACGGCATCGTGCTGGCCAACCGCAAGGGCGCCGAGCTCTTCAACCTGACCAAGCAGCAGCTCTTCACCGCGCTTGCCGCTCAGGTTCCGGTCAACGGCGAGCTGGTCGACAACCCGCATCAGATGTGGAGCGACATCGACCCGGCCCTGCCGCGCTTCAAGATCGAAGTGCTGGGCCCGCCGCCGACCTCCGGCACCCGCGACGCGTTCGTCGAGCTGGTGATGCGCAACGGCGCCAAGGCCTATCCGATGCTCGCCGAGATGCGGAGCGCCGACAAGAAGGCCTTCCGCAACGTCTCCGACGCCATGCGTGAGGACGGTGCCTTCATCGAGGCCGGCGAGAACGACAACCTGATCGTCCAGAAGCTGGTGGCCAATCCGGCCGCGCTGGGCATCTTCGGCTTCTCGTTCCTCGACCAGAACAGCGACCAGATCCAGGGCGCCCTGGTCGACGGTGTGGCACCTGAGTTCGAGGCCATTGCCGATGGCGCCTATCCGGTGTCCCGTCCGCTCTTCTTCTACGTCAAGAAAGAGCACGTCGGCGTGATTCCCGGCATGGCCGAGTTCGTCGCGGAGTACACCAGCGAAGAGGCGTTCGGTCCCGAGGGTTACCTCGCCGACAAGGGTCTCATCGCGCTGCCCGATGACCTGCGCACCCAGACCCGCGACAACGCGGTTGGCCTGCGTGCCATCGAGAGCATGTAGTCAGTCTTTTAGTTCCGGGACGCCGGTGGCGCGCAGGAGTGCGCCACCGGTCGACCGGTCGGTGCTTTTGGGGCTTGTTACCGAAAATCTTGGGTGTTGGCGGCTGATCTGCAGCGCGCCACGGAAGAGTGAAGCCGTCTCATGAACGTGCTGACAATTTTGCTGGTCCTGCTGGTTCTTTCGACCGCAGCCTATTTCGTCGGTCAACGCCAAGCTCTGACGGTCGGTGGCGGCTCGGCGAAATCGCTTCATTCGCTGCCCTCCTATCATGGGTTCTATGCCGCGCTCTGGGTGGCCTTGCCGGCGATCATCCTGCTCGTTCTCTGGCTGGTCATCGAGCCGCATGTGGCCGAGAGCGTGCTGCGCGCCAACCTGCCGCAGGCCTTCTCGCAGCTCTCCGAGGCCGAGCTCGAGCTGCGCATCGGCGAGATCAAACGGCTGGCCACCGGCAACATCGTCGGTGCCACCATCAGCCAGGAGCTGCAGGCGGCGGCGGACGGCTATGCCAGCACCTTGACGGTCAGCCGTATCGCCATGATCGTCGCCATGGCCGCCCTCGTCGGTATCGGGTTTCTCTTCGCCCGCAAGCGCATCTCGGTGAGCCTGCGGGCGCGCAATCAGGTCGAGCGCGTCACCACGGTCATCATGTTCCTGGCCTCGCTGATCGCCATCCTGACGACGGTCGGCATCATTCTTTCGCTGCTTTTCGAAACCGGCCGATTTTTCACGATGGTTCCTTTTTGGGACTTTCTCTTCGGCACCCACTGGTCGCCTCAGACGGCGCTGCGCGCCGATCAGGTCGGCGCCTCCGGCGCTTTCGGCGCCATTCCGCTGTTCGCCGGCACCATGCTGATCACGGTCATCGCCATGTTCGTGGCGGTGCCGGTCGGCCTCTTCTCGGCGATCTACATGTCGGAGTACGCCTCGCCGCGGGTGCGCGCGATCGCCAAGCCGCTGCTCGAGGTCCTGGCCGGCATCCCGACGGTGGTCTACGGCTTCTTCGCCGCCCTCGCTGTGGCGCCCTTCTTCCGCGGCCTCGGCGAGTCGGTCGGGCTCGGCGTCTCCTCCGAGTCGGCCTTGGCTGCCGGCATGGTCATGGGAATCATGATCATCCCCTTCGTCTCCTCGCTGTCGGACGACGTCATGAACGCCGTGCCGCAGACCCTGCGCGACGGCTCCTATGCGCTCGGCGCGACTCAGTCCGAAACCGTTCGTCAGGTCATTTTGCCCGCCGCCCTGCCGGGCATCGTCGGCGCGGTGCTGCTGGCGGTCAGCCGCGCCATCGGCGAGACCATGATCGTGGTGATGGCGGCCGGCCTGGCGGCGAACCTGACGGCCAATCCGCTCGAATCGGTGACAACGGTGACGGTGCAGATCGTCACGCTCTTGACCGGCGACCAGGAGTTCGACAGCGCCAAGACCTTGGCGGCCTTCGCCCTCGGCCTGGTGCTCTTCGTCGTGACCCTTTGTCTCAACGTCTACGCCTTGCATATCGTCCGCAAGTATCGAGAGAAATATGACTGACGCCGCTCTCACCAACGGCTCGCGCGGCCAGGCGGCCGAGTCGGGCGCCGCCTCGTACCGGCGCCCGGATCTCTCCGAGGCGCGGCTGAGAAAACGCTATCGGGCGGAACGGCGCTTCCAGATTTTCGGCGCCTTGGCCATCGGCATTGCCGCGGCCGTGCTGCTCATCCTCCTCGGCCGCATCGTCACCGAGGCGCTGCCGGCCTTCAGCCAGAACTACATCGACCTCCAGGTCGAGCTTCCCAGGGAGGAGATCGACCCCGACGGCACCGACGACCCGGCGGTGCTGGCCCGGGCGCGCTATGGCACGTTGATCAACAACGCGCTCTATGAGCGCTTCCCCAACGTGTCGGGCCGGACAGATCGCCGGGCCCTGCGCGCTCTCGTCAGCAGCGAAGCCTCGGAAACCCTGCGCGCGGACGTTCTGGCCGACCCGAGCATCATCGGCACGACCCACAGCGTCTGGGTCAAGAGCTCGGCCGACGTGGACGTCTACCGCAAAGGCCTGATGTCCGACTTCTCGCGCCAGGAGACCAACGGCATCGCCTCGATCATCGAGGTCGATGGCACCACGCGGGTGCTGTCCACCTCCAACGACTTCGCCGAAATCCTGGACTCCATCAAGCAGGAGCTTGGCGAGCTGGCCGAAGGCCTGCAGATCAGGGTGACACGCCTCGACCGCGGTGTCGCCGCCGCGCGCGACCAGCTTGCGGACGCCAGCAAAGCTCTGGCCGATGCCCAGGCGTCCGGGGCAGCGGAAGACGTTGTCAGCCGGCTGCAGAACATGGTCGCGCAGGCCGAAGCCAGTCTCGCGTCCCTGCAAGAGCGGCGCAGTCAGACTAAGGCCCAGATTGACGACTACGAGGCCCGCTCGGCCCGTGTCGGCGGTGCGGAGGCGCTGACGGAGCAGCTGCCCAGCTATCTCATCGAGATGAACGGCGGGCTGCTCAAGATCGTCGAGATCAGCAACACCGAGGCCACGGTGGAGCCGCTGGTGCCGCCGCGCTCGGATGCCGACGCGCCGGCCGGTACTTGGGACATTTTCGTTATCGAAACGCCGGAGTCGCAGCGCCGGCTGCCCGACCGGGAGGCGGCCTGGGTCTGGTCATTGGAGCAAAGCGACCAGATCGAAACCCGTTTCAATGTCTCCTTCTTCACCGACGGTAACAGCCGCGAGCCGGAGCAGGCGGGCATCTGGGGCGCCGTGGTCGGCTCCTTCCTGACCCTGGTGATCACCCTGCTGCTGTCCTTCCCCATCGGGGTGCTGGCGGCGGTCTATCTCGAGGAGTTCGCGCCCAAGAACCGCTGGACCGACCTGATCGAGGTCAACATCAACAACCTCGCCGCCGTCCCCTCCATCGTCTTCGGGCTGCTCGGCCTGGCCGTGTTCCTAAATTTCTTCGAGTTGCCGCGCTCGGCCCCGGTGGTCGGCGGCATGGTGCTGGCCCTGATGACCTTGCCGACGATTATCATCGCCTCGCGCGCGGCGCTGAAGGCGGTGCCGCCCTCCATCCGCGAGGCAGCGCTCGGCATGGGTGCTTCCAAGCTGCAGGTCATGACCCATCACGTCCTGCCGCTCGCCATGCCCGGCATCCTGACCGGCACCATCATCGGCATGGCCCAGGCGCTTGGCGAGACGGCGCCGCTCTTGATGATCGGCATGGTCGCCTTCGTCGTCGACATTCCAGGCGGTTTCACCGACCCGGCCTCGGTGCTGCCGGTCCAGATCTTCATGTGGGCCGATCTGCCCGAGCGCGCTTTCGTCGCCAAGACGAGCGCCGCCATCATGGTGCTGCTCGGGTTCCTGATCTTGATGAACGCCCTGGCGGTGCTGCTGCGCAAGCGCTTCGAGCGCCGCTGGTAGAAAGAGGAAAACGAAGACGATGTCGCTTGCAGAAACGGAAGGGGCTGCGCCGGAGCAGGCGGGGCAGGCCGCGCCGGCGGTCAACGAGCCGAAGATGACGGCCCGGGACGCCAACGTCTATTACGGCGATGCCCAAGCCTTGAAGCACGTCGACCTGGATATCGGCACCAACGAGGTGACCTCGCTGATCGGCCCGTCGGGCTGCGGCAAGTCCACCTTCCTGCGCTGCCTCAACCGCATGAACGACGTCATCGACGGCTGCCGCGTGGTCGGCGACATCCGCTTGGACGAAGAGGATATCTACCATCCCTCGCTTGATGTGGTGCAGCTGCGCGCCCGCGTCGGCATGGTGTTCCAGAAGCCCAACCCCTTCCCGAAGTCGATCTACGAGAACATCGTCTACGGCCCGCGCATCCACGGCATGGTCAACAGCAAGGGCGACATGGATGAGATCGTCGAGTCCAGCCTGCGCCGCGCCGGACTCTGGGAGGAGGCCAAGGACCGCCTGGAGCAGCCGGGCACCGGTCTCTCCGGCGGCCAGCAGCAGCGCCTCTGCATCGCCCGGGCCATCGCCGTCAATCCCGAGGTCATCCTGATGGACGAGCCCTGCTCGGCCCTCGACCCCATCGCCACCTCGCGCATCGAGGAGTTGATCGACGAGTTGAGGCAGAACTTCACCATCGTCATCGTCACCCACTCGATGCAGCAGGCCGCGCGGGTCTCCCAGCGCACCGCCTTCTTCCATCTCGGGATTCTCGTCGAGGTCGGCTCCACCGAGGATATCTTCACCAACCCCAAGGACAAGCGCACCCAGGATTACATCACCGGCCGTTTCGGCTAGAGTAAGCCCGATAGTTCATCGGGATATTCAGAGAACCAGTTAAGATGAAAAGCTCAGACCATATCGTCACGTCTTTCGACCAAGAGATCACGTCGCTCAATGAGATGATCGCTCGCATGGGCGGCCAGGTAGAGGCCGGCTTCGCCGATGCGATCGAAGCGCTGACCAAGCGCAACAGCGAGATTGCGAACCGTACCATCGCCCGCGACGTGGAGGTCGACCAGCTCGAAGAGGCGATCAACGACGCCGTCATCAACATGCTGGTGCGGCGGCAGCCGATGGCCGACGACCTGCGCTTCGTCTTCTCGGCGCTGAAGATCGCCGGCGACCTGGAGCGCATCGGCGATCACGCCAAGAACATCGCCAAGCGTGCGGTCACCTTGAACAGCTTGCCGCGCATCGAGCCGGTCGGCTCTATCCCGCGCATGGGCCGTGCCGTGCAGCGCCGCATCAAGGACGTGCTCGACGCGTTCAACGAGCGCAACGCCACCAAGGCCATGGCGGTGTGGGAGAGCGACACCGAGATCGACAACATGTACAATTCGCTGTTCCGCGAGACCCTGACCTACATGGCGGAAGATCCGCGGAGCATCACCGGCTGCACCCATCTTCTCTTCATCGCCAAGAATATCGAGCGCATCGGCGACCATGCCACCAACATCGCCGAGGTCGCTTACTTCCTGATCACCGGCGAGAAGATCGAAGGCGGTCGCCCGCGCGGCGATCTTGACGAAACCAGCAGCTACACAACGCCGACGGAAAGGACTGACGCGAAAGCATGAAGCCCTTGATTCTCATCGTCGAGGACGAGTCGGCGCTCGTTACGATGCTGCGGTACAACCTGGAACGCGACGGCTATCGCATCGTCGAGGCGCGCGACGGGGAAGAAGCGCTGATGGTGGTCCGGGAAGAGCGGCCGGACCTGGTGCTGCTCGACTGGATGCTGCCGCTGATGTCGGGCCTGGAGGTCTGCCGCCAGCTGCGCCGCCGCACCGAGACGCGCGACGTGCCGATCATCATCCTGACGGCGCGCGGCGAGGAGCTCGACAAGGTGCGCGGCCTCGACGCCGGCGCCGACGACTACATCACCAAGCCCTTCTCGCCGACCGAGCTGATGGCGCGCATTCGCGCCGTCATGCGGCGCAGCGCGCCGAGCCTGACCAACGAGGCGCTGACCTTCGAGGACCTCTTCATGGACCTGGTGGCTCACCGGGTGCGGCGTGGCGAGCGCGACGTGCATCTCGGGCCGACCGAGTTCCGCCTGCTGCGTCACCTGATGCAGTACCCGGGGCGTGTCTTCAGCCGCGAGCAGCTCTTGGATGCGGTCTGGGGTCGCGACGTCTATGTCGAGCCGCGCACCGTGGACGTGCACATCCGGCGCCTGCGCAAGGCGCTCAACGGCCACAGCGAGCCGGACTTGATCCGCACCGTCCGCTCGGCCGGCTACGCCATCGACCGGCCTGCCTTCTAGTTAGGCACGCCGGCAGCTCGACGCCTTGTCGTCTCCCGGCAGAGGCGCGCCAGGCTGTTCCATCCCGCTCCCCCTCCCGACCACCCATGGCATGGTACCCTATTGGGTGGTCGGGAGGGGGAGCGGGATGGAACAGCGCAGCGCCGTTAGGCGCCCAACCAAGAATTGGCGCTTCACCTCAACTGTCATCCTCGGGCAAGCCCCGTAAGAGGCGCGACCCGAGGATCCATCTATCGGCTTGGCGCAGGCGGAGGAATGGATACTCGGGTCAAGTCCGAGTATGACAGCTTGTGGTATGGCATCGCTCAGCGCCAAAGGGTGACAGTCTGTGGTGTTGCGTGGTCGGCGCGCAGAAGAACCCGCTCAGCCCTACGGCCCCAGTACGGCCTCATAGGCCGCTTTCGCCTCCTCCCCAAAAACGCAGAACAGCACCTGCTCCAGATCGGCGGGGTTGGCGGACAGTTGCTCCCGGACTGTCATCACGGCCACTTCGGTGGCGGACGCCAGGGGATAGCCGTAAACACCGGTGGAGATGGCCGGGAAGGCGATGGAACGCACGGCAAGATCGCGCGCCAGCGCCAGGGAGTTGCGATAGCAGCTCGCGAGCAGCTCCGGCTCGCCGGCGTCTCCGCCCCGCCATACCGGCCCCACCGTGTGAATGACGTGCCCGGCCGGCAGGCGATAGCCCTTTGTCGCCTTGGCTTGGCCGGTGGGGCAGCCGCCGAGCGTCTTGCACTCCTCCAGCAGCTCCGGCCCGGCCGCGCGATGAATGGCTCCGTCGACCCCACCGCCGCCCCGCAGCGCCTCGTTGGCGGCGTTGACGATGGCGTCGACCGCAAGCGCGGTGATGTCGCCGGGATAGATCTCTAACACCACGCTGCGATGAGTTCCGCTCATCGCAGCGTGGCAAGCGCGACTGCGCGTCCGCAGCGAAGCGAGGAAAGCCTGCATGGCGTTTGAACGCGATACAGGCTGCGATGAGTCCTGCTCATCGCGGCCTGGTTTAAGGAAGGATTTGGGCTGCGCTGCATGGGGCGTCCCTCTCCTCGGTCCGTCTCAGGCGTCGAGCATGCCTGAGCAGCCAGAGGGCGCCAAGGATGGCGGGGACGCCCGCCAGGGCGGCGAGCAGGAAGAACTGGGTGAAGCCGAAGTCATCGACCAGCTTGCCCGAAAAGCCGCCGAGGAAGCGCCCGGGCAGCTGCATGATGGCGGTGAAGGCGGCGTACTGCGTCGCGGTGAACTCGCGGCTGGTCAGCTTGGAGAGGAAGGCGATGAAGCAGGTGCCGGCCATGCCGCCGCTCAGGTTATCCAGGCCGATGATGATGTAGAGCTGGGGCAGCAGGGTGCCGGTGCCTTCGGCCTGCGGCGGGAAGCTGCCGAGCCAGGCGAAGCCGAGGTTGGTGACCGGCACCAGCACGGCGGCCATGACAAGCGGCGGCAGCACGCCGAAGCGGCCGACCAAGATGCCGCCGACGAAGGCGCCGAAGATGGTGACGAAGAAGCCGAACAGCTTGCTGGCGTCGGCCACCTGCGCCTTGGTGAAGCCCATCTCGAAATAGAAGGGATAGGCCATCTGGGCGAGTAGCAGGTCGCTTAGCCGGAAGACGCAGATGAAGAGGATGAGGCCGATGCCGAGCGTCGTGCCATTGCGCGTGACGAACTCGCCGATCGGCGCCAGCACGTGGGCGCGGACCCAGTGCAAGAGCCGCACCGGCGCCGGCTGGTCGCGCAGGCTCGGGTCCGGGGCGGGCCGCGGCTTATGGTCGGGTTCGGCGATTACCAGGGTGGTGACGATGCCGACGCTCATCAGCGCCGCCATGAAGATGTAGGTGAAGCCCCAGTCGCCGACCTCCGGCGTTGCCGACGGCCCGTAGGTGGCGAGATAGAGCGCGCCGGCCCCCGCCGCCAAGAGGGCGATGCGGTAGCCGAGCTGATAGGCGGCGGCCATGGCGCCTTGGCGCTCCTCCTCCACCGCCTCGATGCGGTAGGCGTCGATGGCGATGTCCTGGGTGGCGGAGCCGAAGGCGGCGAGCAGCGCCGCGGCGATGAACAGCGGCAGGCTGGTCAAGGGATCGGTGGCGGCGACCCCCAGCAGGCCGCAGGCAATGGCCAGCTGGGCCGCCAGCATCCAGGAGCGGCGCTTGCCCAGCCGGCGGGTCAGCCAGGGGATGGAAAGGCTGTCGACCAGCGGCGCCCAGGCGAAGTTGAGCGCATAGGATAGGCTGACCCAGGAGAAGAAGCCGATGGCGACGATATCGACGCCGCGCTCGACCAGCAGCGCGCTCAGGGTGCCGCCGACCAAAAGGAAGGGCAGCCCGGCCGAGAAGCCGAGGAAGAGCATGGCCAAAACGCGCGGATGGCGGTAGATCGCCGCCGCGGAGAGCCAGGAGCTATGGGTGCCGCCGTCCTTCACAGCGGCCATACCAGCAGAATCATCGGGATCGACACCAGCAGCACGATCAGCTCGACAGGCAGGCCCATGCGCCAATAGTCGCCGAAGCGGTAGCCGCCCGGCCCCATGATCAGCGTGTTGTTCTTGTGGCCGATGGGGGTCAGGAAGGCACAGGAGGCGGCGACGGCGACGCCCATCAGGAAAGCGTCCGGGTTGGCGTCGAGCTGCTCGGCGAGCTGCAGGGCGATGGGCGCGGCGATCACCGCCGTCGCCGTGTTGTTGAGCACGTCCGAGAGCGTCATGGTCAGCACCATGAGCAGGCTGAGCATGATGACCGGCCCGGCCCCGGCGGCGAGCTCCAGCATCAGTCTGACGATGGTCTGGGTGCCGCCGGTGGCCTCGAGCGCCTGGCCGAGCGGTATCAATGAGCCGAGCAGCACGATGATCGGCCATTCCACCTGATCGTAGATCTCGCGCAGGGAGACGATTTTGGTCAGCACCATGCCGACCACCACGCCGGCCAGGGCGATCGGCAGGTAGATCAGGCCGAAGCTGGCCAACCCGATGGCGGCGGCGAACATTCCGGCGGCGATCAGCGCCTTGCCGTCGCGCGTGACCTGCAGGCCGCGTTCGGCCAGCGGCAGGCAGCCCAGCCAATTGGAGGCCGGCGCCAGGCGCTCGTTGGAGCCGAGCAGCAGCAGGATGTCGCCCGCTCGCACGGTCAGGCGGCGGACCCGGTCGCGGAAACGCTGGCCTTGGCGGGACACGCCGAGCAGCAGCACGCTCTGCCGCTGCAGCAGGTTGATCTCGCGCGCCGAGCGGCCGTCGATGCGCGCGCCGGCCGGTACGACCACCTCCATCAGGCCGAGATCGCCGGAGCCCTGCTTGTCGGAGAAGATCTGCCCGGCGCCGACATGCTCCAGCCCGGTGCTGGCGATGAACTTGTCGATGGCGTCCGGGCGGGCCTCGAACACCAGAATGTCGCCCTTGCGGATCACTTCGCGGCGCGCGAAGCCGGGCAGGCGGCGCCCGGCGCGGACGAGGCCTAGGATGGCGACCTCCTTCTCGTCGGCCTCGGGATGCAGGCTGCGGACCTTCTGCCCGATGATCTTCGCGCCCTCCGGCACCCGCGCCTCGGCGATGTAGCCTTCAAGCTCGAAGAGCTCCTGCGGCGTGTCCTGCTTGGCGCGGTCCTGGGGGATGAGGCGCCAGCCGACCGTGGCGATGAAGAGCACGCCGGCGATGGCGCAGGCCAGGCCGACCGGCGCAAAGTCGAACATGGCGAAGGGCGCGCCCAGCGCGTCTTGCCGATAGGCGGCGATGATAATGTTCGGCGGCGTGCCGATCAGGGTGACCAGGCCGCCCAGGATGGTGGCGAATGACAACGGCATCAGGGTTAGGGCCGGGCTGCGCTTGGCCTTGGCCGCCGCCTGCAGGTCGACGGGCATCAGAAGGGCCAGGGCGCCGACGTTGTTCATCACGGCGGACAAGGCGGCGGCCACGCCGGCCATGATGGAGATGTGGGCGGTCACGCTGCGTCCGGCATCCACCAGGCTGCGCACCACCACGTCGACGACGCCGGCGTTCGACAGCCCGCGGCTGATGATCAGCACAAGGGCGATGATCACCACGGCCGGATGACCGAAGCCGGAAAAGGCCTGCTCGCCAGGCACCACGCCGACCGCCACCGCGACCAGCAGCGCGGCGAAGGCGACAAGGTCATAGCGCCAGCGGCCCCATACCAGCAGCACGAAGAGTGCCGCCATGATGGCGAAGACGATGATCTGGTCGTTCGTCATGCGGCCTTATAGCGCCGCGTGCGCTGGCGGGGGAAGCGTCTCATGCTGCCCCGACCTAGCGGAAAGCTCTTCAGAACCTATTGACGAGCTTCGGTTTGGCCTCTTCAGACCTTGGCGATCTTCGACCAGATATCCTTGAGGACATAGCAGGAGTCCTCGAAGGTCTCGCAGGTCGCGACCTTGCGGCCTTCCCGCGCACCGTCCAGGTGCTGGAGGTAGGCGGTCAGCGACCAGGTGCCGCATTGGTTTCGTTCAGGCACGATCGTCAGGCGCTGTACGCTGTTCGCCGGAAGCTCAAGCCTGTCCGTGAGTTGTTCCATGGTTGCCGTGCACTCCAGTGGAATTGCTCTGCCAATCTCTGGTGGCGGAGATGCTACCTTTTGCGCAGGACCGCAAGCGCTCGACCTATGCACCTGCTACGTGCCCGCCCCCGGCATCTGCATGGCCTCGGCAAATACTTGGGAACGCTAGGAGATCACGGATTCCGCAATTCTATTGGGGGGATCTGAAATTTTCGCGATCAGGCGGCAACTTCAGCGATCAGACCGCTTCTTGCCGCTTGGCTGCCCGCTTGCGGGCGTGCGGGTCCAAGAGACGTTTCCGCAGGCGAATGGCCTTGGGAGTCACCTCGACCAGCTCGTCATCGTCGATGTAGGCCAGGGCCTGCTCCAGCGACATGCGGCGCGGCGGGCTGAGGCGCACCGCCTCGTCCTTGCCGGCGGCACGGATATTGGTCAGCTGCTTGGCTTTGAGCGGATTGACCTCCAGGTCATTGCCGCGGGAATGCTCGCCGATGATCATGCCGTCGTAGATCGAGGTGCCCGGCTCGATGAACATCTGGCCGCGGTCCTCCAGGTTCCACAGGGCATAGGCGACGGCATTGCCTTGGCCGTTGGAGATCAAGACGCCGTTGCGGCGGCCGGCGATCGGACCCTTGTAGGGGGCATAGCCGCTGAAGATACGGTGCATCACGCCGGTGCCGCGGGTGTCGGTGAGGAACTCGCCGTGATAGCCGATCAAGCCACGCGAGGGGGCGTGAAAGCTCAGGCGCTGCTTGCCGCCGCCCGAGGGCCGCATTTCCATCAGCTCCGCCTTGCGCAGCGCCATTTTCTCGACAACGGCGCCGGAAAACTCCTCGTCGACGTCGATCTGCACCTCCTCGAGCGGCTCCTGGCGCTGGCCGTCCACTTGGCGGAACAGCACGCGCGGCCGGCTGATGGAGAGCTCGAAGCCCTCGCGCCGCATGGTCTCGATCAGCACGCCGAGCTGCAGCTCGCCGCGACCGGCCACGTCGAAGGAGTCCTTGTCTTCGGCTTCCGTCACCTGGATGGCGACGTTGCCTTCGGCTTCGCGCAGCAGGCGGTCGCGGATGACCCGGCTGGTCACCTTGTCGCCTTCACGCCCGGCCAGGGGCGAGTCGTTGACCGAGAAGGTCATGGCCAGGGTCGGCGGGTCGATGGGCTGCGCCGGCAGCGGCTCGGTCACGGCCGGAGCGCAGATGGTGTCGGCCACCGTCGCCTCCTGCAGGCCGGCGATGGCGACGATATCCCCGGCGCCGACCTCCTCGACCGGCTCCCGCTTCAGGCCGCGATAGGCCAGGAGCTTGGTCAGGCGGCCGTCCTCGATGCGCCGGCCGTCGCGCGACAGCACGCGGACGCCGGCATTGACCCGCACCCGGCCGGAGGCGACCCGCCCGGTCAGCACGCGGCCCAGGAAAGGGTCGGCCTCCAGGATGGTGGCCAGCATGCGGAAGTCGCCTTCTTCGCTGACGTTGGGCGGCGGCACGTGCGCGACGATGCGGTCGAACAGGGGCTGCAGCGAGCTGCGCTCGTCCTCCAGCCCCTCGATGGCCCAACCCTGCTTGGCCGAGGCGAACAGCGTCGGGAAGTCGAGCTGCTGCTCGTCCGCGTCCAGGGCGGCGAAGAGGTCGAAGACCTCGTTCTGCACCTCGTAGGGCCGAGCGTCGGGCTTGTCGGTCTTGTTGATCACCACGATGGGCTTCAAGCCCCGCGCCAGCGCCTTCATCAGCACGAACTTGGTCTGCGGCATCGGCCCTTCGGCGGCATCCACCAGCAGCAGCGCGCCGTCGACCATGGAGAGGATGCGCTCCACCTCGCCGCCGAAGTCGGCGTGGCCCGGCGTATCGACGATGTTGATGCGCGTCTCCCCGGCCAGGACCGAGGTGCACTTGGCCAGGATGGTGATGCCGCGCTCCCGCTCCAGGTCGTTGGAGTCGAGCGCGCGTTCGGCCACCTGCTGGTTGCTGCGCAGGGTACCGGACTGGCGCAAGAGCTCGTCGACCAGGGTGGTCTTGCCGTGGTCGACGTGGGCGATGATGGCGATGTTGCGAAGATCGCGGCTGGCGGTCATGCGCTCCTCAGGTGCTCGTTTACCAGAGCCGGCAGGTCCCGTTCCGGCCGCGGGCCCATGTGGCTGATCACCTCGCCGGCGGCGATGGCGCCGATTCGGGCGCTGGTCGGCAGGTCCTTGCCTTGCGTGTAGCCGTAGAGGAAGCCGGCGGCATAGAGATCGCCCGCGCCCGTGGAATCGACCGGGGGCCCGAGGCTGACCGCCGGCACGTCATAGCGCTGATCGCCGTAGACGACGACCGAGCCTTTCTCGCTGCGGGTCAGAAGCGCGATCTCCACCTTGCCGTTCAGTCGCTCGGCCGCCTCGTCGAAGCGCTCGGTCTGGTAGAGCGAGGTGATTTCCGCCTCGTTGGCGAAGAGGATGTCGATGTGATTTTCCACGAGATCGATGAAGTCGCTGCGGTGGCGCTCGACGCAAAAGGGATCGGAAAGGCTGAGGGCAATGGTCCGGCTGGCCGCGTGTGCCGCTTCAGCGGCCTGCACGAAGGCCCGCTTCGCCGGCTCCGCGTCCCACAGATACCCCTCCAAGTAGGTCACCTTGGCGCTCTTGACCAGCTCGAAATCCACGTCGTCGGGCCCGAACTCCACCGAGGCGCCGAGATAGGTGCACATAGTGCGCTGCGCGTCCGGCGTCACGAAGATCAGGCAGCGCGCGGTGGGTGGCCCCTCGTCGGCTGCCGGGGTGGTGAAGAGGGTGCCTCCGGCGCGGATGTCGTGGCGGAAGATGCCGCCCAGCTGGTCGTTGCGCACCTTGCCGATGAAGCCGGTGCGGCCGCCCAGCGCGGCAATCCCGGCGATGGTGTTGGCCGCCGAGCCGCCGGAGACCTCGACCGCCGGCCCCATCGCGGCATAGAGGGCCTCGGCCTGCTCCATGTCGATCAGGGTCATGCTGCCTTTGGCCAGGCCGCGCTCGTCCACGAAGCGCTCCTCCGCGTGGCTCAGGACATCGACGATGGCGTTGCCGATGCCTACGACGTCCAGCTCGAGCTCTGCCATGCTGTGTTCCAACCCTTTCCCGGTCCCTCGTTGACGGCGCGCAAGCTATCGACCGCAGGGCGCGCCGTCCAGCGGCCATGCGATACCTTAATTCGGTGGTCTCAAATCCTACCGGATGGCCTGTTAACGCTCTTGCGCGGGCCGCCGCGTCCCTCTAAACGCGGCACATGCTGGCAAACCTGTCGAAGGCCTTCGGGCAGCTCACCGACCCCGGCTCGCGCCGCATCTTCTGGCGCGCCCTGGCGCTCACCCTGGCCTGCTATATCCTGCTCTGGTTCATTGCCTTCTACACCCTCTCCTGGGTCGGCGACGGCATTCTGGCCTGGGCCGAGCGCGAGAACTTCTCCGACTTCTGGACCGGCGTCATCCAGGTCGTCTTCGCCGGCGGCGCTTTTAGCGCCATCATCCTCGTCAGCTTCCTGCTGTTCCCGGCCTCCGTCGCCGTGGCACTCTCCTTCATGCTGGAGGAGATCTGCGAGCGGGTGGAGGCGCGCTACTATCCCAACCTGCCGCCGGCCAGGGCGCAGCCCGTCGCCGAGACATTGACCGACGCGCTGCGGCTCGCGGGCATCACCATCGGCCTCAATCTGCTGCTGCTACCCGTATATCTGCTCCTTCTCTTCCTCCCACCCCTAAATGTTGTGGTGTTCTATCTTTTGAATGGTTATCTTTTGGGACGAGAGTACTTCGAGACGGCGGCCGTGCGACGCATGACGGCAGCCCAGGGCCGGCAGTTACGGAAAGCTCATCGGAGCAGAGTCGTGCTTGCCGGCGTTGTGATCGCCATCTTGCTGACAGTTCCGTTGCTCAACCTGTTCATGCCGATCGTTGCCATGGCCTTCATCCTTCACGTCTTCGAGGGGCTCCGCGAAAGGCAAGGCGCGGCGGCTTAAGCTCACGCGGGCAGCAGTCCACAGAGGAAAGGGACCGAATAGACCATGTTTGCGAAGAAGAAAGGCGGCGGCGCCGACCCCAACCAGCAGCTCGAGCCGCGCATGGCCGCGGGCCGTTCCGACTCGGCTTCGGGCCTGGAGCGACAGCCCTCGCAGCCGGTGCGCGACCCCATTCGCCGCACCGCCGACTACGCCTCCCAGCCGGTCAGGCGGCAGCCGGAGCAGCGGCAGAGCGAGCCTTCGTCCAGCTCCAACACCAGCGAAGGCAAGAAGCTGATCGTCGGCAGCGGCATCAAGCTGTCCGGCGAGATCATGGCATGCGAGAAGCTGGTGGTCGAAGGCGAGGTGGAAGCCGACCTGAGCGATAGCCAGATCCTCGAGATTGCCGAGACCGGCCTGTTCCGCGGCCGCGCCGTGGTCGATGAAGCTTTCATCAGCGGCACCTTCGAGGGCGAGCTGACCTGCCGCACCCGTCTGACCCTGCGCGCCAGCGGCCGGGTGATCGGCACCCTGCGCTACATGGAGATGGAGATCGAGCGCGGCGGCAAGGTCTCCGGCCAGATCGAGGAGATCGACGGGCGCAACCTGACTGCGACGATGCCGGCAGCACCCGCCGAGGCGCCGGCGGCGGAGGAGAGCGAAGAGGCCGAGTCCGCCAAGCCGGCCCGCGCCGCCGAGGGCTAAGCGGAGCGCGCAACCGGCCGACGGCGGATGGCTGCACGAAGGAAGTTCCCGGTGGGTTCGGTGGTGTTGATGGGCTGTGTCTGCGCGCTGGCGGCGGTCGTCGCCGCCAGCGGCGTGACGCGCAGCCCCCAACTCACCGCGGACTCCCTTGCGGAGCCCACCCTGGAAACCGCTGCCGCCCTCTCTGCCGTCGAGCCTTCGGCCGCCCCGCCGACAGCGGTGCTGCAAGAGCCACCGTCTGTTGCCATCGAGCTGGAGCGGGACGGGAAAGCCGTGCCGCCCCGCAAGATCGTCGTCGCGAACGATCCGCGCCGCTTCATCGGCGCCAAGCCGGACTTCCTGCTGGAGGAGCTGGGCCAGCCGAGCTCGTTGCGTAAGGAGTCACCGGCCGAGGTTTGGCAGTACCGGGCCGAGCAGTGCGTGCTCGACATTGTCCTCTACGAGGCGTCTGACGGCCCTTCTGTGGTCTATCTCGAAGCGCGCGACCTCTATGCCGAGCCGGCCGAAACCGGCCCCTGCCTCAGCCACCTCCTCGACCTCGCCGCGGTTTCGGATAGCTGAGTGGTTTGACAGGGGCTGCGTCGCTGGTGGCCCATCCCGGAATGTCATCCCGGACGCGGGCTTCGCGTTAGCGAAGGCCGTGAGCCGGGATCCATGTCGACGTCCCGCGCAGGTCGATGAATGGACCCCGGCGCAAGGCCGGGGTGACAGCCTGTGGTGCGGCGACGCTGACGGTTTTCTCTTACTGTCATTCTTGGGCGAGCCACGTCAGTGGCGAGTTCCGAGGATCCACTTATCAGCCTGTGCGGAACCCAACCGTGGACCCTCGGGACGGGCCATCGGGTCTGTGACCCTTCTGCCCAGCCCAAGGGTGACAGTCAGGGCTTGTCGCCGAGGCAGGCGGTAGATCAGATGGGCCGGGGTGAGAGTTCGTCGTTCTAACCCGCCACCGCCTGGGTCTTGGCCTTGTAGTTGCAGAACGCGATCACCGGACAGCGCGGGCAGTCGGGCTTGCGCGCCTTGCAGATGTAGCGGCCGTGCAGGATGAGCCAGTGGTGGGCGTGCAACAGCCGCGCCTTGGGCACCCGCTTCAGCAACGACTTCTCGACCTCGAGCACCGTCTTGCCGGGGGCCAGGCCGGTGCGGTTGGCCAAGCGGAAGAGATGGGTGTCGACGGCGATGGTCGGCTCGCCGAAGGCGATGTTGAGCACCACGTTGGCCGTCTTGCGCCCCACGCCCGGCAGGGCTTCCAAGGCCGCCCTGTCTTGCGGCACCTCCCCGCCGTACTGCGTCACCAGGATGCGGCAGAGCTCGATGACGTTCTTGGCCTTGCTGTTGTAGAGGCCGATGGTCTTGATGTAGTCGCGCAGCTTGGCCTCGCCCAGCGCCAGAATGGCCTCCGGCGTGTCGGCCACGGCGAACAGCGGCCCCGTCGCCTTGTTGACGCCAACGTCTGTGGCTTGGGCCGAGAGCACAACGGCCACCAGAAGGGTGAAGGGGCTCGTATGGTCGAGCTCGCCCTTGGGCTCCGGGTCGATCTCGGCGAGGCGGTCGAAGAAGCCTTCGATCTGGGCCTTGGTCATCTTCTTGCTCGCCGCCGTCATCTCTCTCTGCGTCCCTCGGTCGCTGGTAAACGATAGCTGTTCGCACTATCCTCTGCCGATGGCCGAGGCAAGCACTACGCCCGAACCGCTCTTCGACGCCGTCCTGACGCCGCACCGCAGCCTGGGGCCGCGGGGCTTTGTCATCTTCATGTCGGTGGTTTGCGCGGTGTCCTTCACCGCGGGACTGGTTTTCTTCCTGATCGGCGCCTGGCCGGTGGTCGGCTTCCTCGGCCTCGACGTGCTGCTGATCTACCTCGCCTTTCGCATCAACTACCGCAGCGCCCGCATGTACGAGCGGCTTTGCCTGACCGAAGGCGGACTGACGGTGGAGCGGGTCAGCTATCACGGCGATCGCAAGACCTGGCAGTTCGAGCCCTATTGGCTGCGTTTGGAGTATGACCGCCCCGGCGAGCACGACGGGCGCTTGCGCCTGAGCTCCCACGGCCGCAGCGTCACCGTCGGCAGCTTCCTCTCCCCGGAAGAGCGGGAGGCCTTCGCCGGCGCCTTGGGGGATGCCCTGCGCAAGCTCAGGCAAGGCTCCGCCGCGCCGGCCACCTGCTAGCACTCAGAGTCGAGGTCGTTCGCGGAAGCTCGCCAGGTTGGCGATGAACAGCGCGCCGAGCACGATCGCGCCGCCGAGCAAGCTGGCGTTGCCCGGGTACTCGTGCAGCACCAGCCAGATGAGCAGCGGCGCCAGCACGGCTTCCAGCAGCAGGATAAGGCTCACCTCTGGCGCCGGCAGATAGCGCGGGCCGATGGTCATCAGGCTGAAGGACAGCGGAATCACCACCAGGCCCATGGCGGCGAGATAGACCGCGTCGGATTGCGAGAGCGCCATGGGCGGAGAGACCGTCGCCGCAATGAGCGCTGTGACCAGGCCGGAGAGTCCCATGGCCGGCACCATGCTGACATGCCGGAAGCGGCGCGCGACGGTGAAGGTGCCGGCGACCGAAACGGCGGTCACCAGAGCGGCCAGATCGCCGAGCAGGGAGCCGGGCCCGCCACCGACGCTGCCGCTGGCGATAATCAAGACCCCGATCATCGTGCAGGCGATGGTCAGCCAGGTGCGGCGGGACACAGTCTCCCGCAGGAAGACCATAGCCATGATAGCGGCGAAGACAGGGGCCGTGCTGACGATGAACAGCGTGTTGGCCACCGTCGTCATCTCAAGAGAGAGGATGAAGAAGACGGTGCCGATGCTGAACATCACGGCGAGGCCCAGGCCCATGCGGCCGATGGCCAGCAGCCCGGGCAGGAAACGGCTGCGCTGCACGATGGCCAGCACCACAAAGATCGCGATGCTCGATAGCAGTCCGCGCCAAAACAGGATGGTCCATTCGTCGACGGAGATCAGCCGTACCAAGAGGCTGTCGGGCGTAATGACCAGTACGCCCGAGACCGTGATCAACAGGCCTTTGCGGCGGTCGTCCTGCACCTGTAAGCCCCTAACGTTCGTTACGGTGGAGTTACCCCGTCCTCTTCGGTAGCTCAATGTGCACTATGGTGCGACGGCGCGGAGAGTTGCGTCGTCAGGTGGTCGAGGAACAGCCGTACCTTGGCCGGCAGGTGGGCGCGGTGCGGATAGACGGCGTAGACGCTGCGGTCGTAGGCCTGGAAAGGCGCGAGCAGCGGGACCAGCGCGCCGCTCTCCAGGTCGTCGACCACGGTCGACTTGAGGCAGAGGCCGATGCCGATGCCCGCCCGCACCAGGGTCGCCACCGCCCGCGCCGTGGTGGCGCGAGCCCGGGTCGGGACGGAGACCTGCGTTAGGCGCCCGCCGGTAAGGAACTCCCACTGCCCGGTCGGGCTGATCGCGCTGTTGACGATGCAGTCGTGCTGCGCCAGCTCGGCGGGTTCCTGGGGCGTGCCGCGGCGCTCCAAGTAGTCCTGCGCCGCGCAGATCAGGTAGGGAAAGTCGACCAGGCGTCGAGCGACCAGGGAGGAGTCGGTCAGCCGGCCGATGCGAATGGCGAGGTCGTAGCCTTCGCCGATCAGGTCCACGGTCCGCTCCTCCAGGCCCAGGTCCACCTGGATGCGGGGATGGGCGCGCATGAAGTCGGCGACAACGCCGGCCAGCACGTCCTCGCCGAAGACCTTTGGCCCGGCTATGCGCAAGAGGCCCCGGGCGCTCCGCTGGCTTTCCGTCGTGTCCTCGACCAGTGCGGCGTAGTCCTCCAGCAGGCGACGGCTGGCAAGCAGGCAGGCCGTGCCGGCTTCGGTCAGGCTGACTCGCCTCGTTGTGCGGTTGAGCAGCCGGGCGCCGAGCCGCTCCTCCAGCCAGCCGACGTACTTGGATGCCAGGGCCTTGGAGACCCCGCCGCGCCGCGCAGCCTCCGAGAAGGACTGCGCCTCGGCCACCTGGATGAAGGTCCGCAGGGCGTCGAGGGTATCCATTAGTTTGTCCACGTTTTATTGACAATGAGTTCCGATGGAACCGCATTATCATTCCCAAGAAAAGCAATATCTTCCCCCTTGTAAGACAACAGCCGGAGCGGCGGCGCCGCACCCGGCCCAGACACAAGGGACGATCACCATGCCGAAACTCCACCGCCACGCGCTCTCGGGCCATTGCCACCGCGCCGAGCTCTTCCTTTCCATCCTTGGGGAGAAGACCGAGTTGATCGACGTCGATTTGATGAACGGCGCGCACAAGTCCGAGGCCTTCCTCGCTCTCAATCCCTTCGGGCAGGTGCCGGTCCTCGAGGACGAAGGCACCGTCGTCAGCGACTCCAACGCCATCCTGGTCTATCTCGCCGAGAGTCGCGGGGCTGAGAGCTGGTATCCCCGCGACCCTGCGACCCGCGCCGAAGTCCAGCGCTGGCTGTCGGTGGCCGCGAACCAGATCGCCAACGGCCCTGCCGCGGCGCGCCTGGTCACGGTGTTCGGCGCCAAGCTCGACCATGCGCAAGCCCTCAAGGCCGCGGCCGCCCTGCTCGGCACGATGGAAGGCCAGCTTGCCAAGCGCCCCTTCCTGGTCGGCGACAGCCCGACCATCGCCGACATTGCCGGCTATTCCTACATCGCCCATGCGCCGGAGGGCCGCGTCGATCTCGCGCCCTTCCCGGCGGTGCGCGCCTGGCTCGACCGTATCGAGGCCCTGCCGGGCTTCGTGCCGATGCAGAAGACAGAGGTCTGACACTCGCCCACTCCGGGCCCGTCACGGGAGCTCCAAGCCATGACTCAGGAAACGGTACAGTCGACCGAGACGTCTCCCTTCCACGCCGGCGAGCAGGCGCTGCAAGAGCGGCTCGGCGTGCGCGAGAAGATGGAACGCTTCGGCCGCAAGATTATCCGCGACCACCTGATCGAGCAGCATCGGACGTTCTACGCCAAGCTGCCCTTCCTGTTGATCGGCTCCCGTGACGAGACGGGCCAGCCCTGGGCCTCCATACTGGCAGGTCAGCCGGGCTTCGCTCAGTCGCCTGACCCGGGCCGGTTGCGGCTCGATGCGGCAGCTATTCCCGGCGATCCACTGGCCGAGGCTTTGCGCCCCGGCGCGCAGATCGGCGGCCTCGGCATCGAGTTCGCCACCCGCCGCCGCAACCGTTTCTCGGCACGCGTGGGTGCGTTGGACGAGGGCGGCATCGAGCTGCTGATCGATCAGGCCTTCGGCAACTGCCCGCAGTACATCCAGACCCGGCAGCCGGAGTTCCGCCGCGACCCGCGGGACGCCAGCTTCCGACCCGCCCGCGAAGAGCTGAGCCACTTGGATGAGGACGCGCAGCGCCTGATCGCCGCGGCCGACACCTTCTTCATCGCCAGCGCCACGCCGCCTGCGGATGGGTCGGCCGAGGATGACCCGGCCGTGCATGGCGTCGACGTCTCCCACCGCGGCGGCAAGCCCGGCTTCGTGCGTATCGACGACGAGGGCACGCTGACGGTTCCGGATTTCGCCGGCAATCTGCACTTCAACACCCTGGGCAATCTGATGCTGGATCCGCGGGCCGGCCTGCTGTTCGCCGATTTCGACAGCGGCGACCTGCTGTTTCTCGCTGGCGAGGTCGAGATCATTTTCGAATCGGAAGAGATCGCCGCCTTCCGCGGGGCCGAGCGGCTCTGGCGTTTCCGCCTGCGCCGGGCGATCCGCCTGCGCCAGGGCCTGCCCATGACCTTCCGCTTCGGGGAGTATTCGCCCAATTCCCTCATCCAGGGCGACTGGCGGGAAGCGACGGCCCGTTTGGAGGCCGAGCGGCAGCGCAATACCTACCGCCCCTACCGGCTCGCCCGCATTGTTCAGGAAAGCAGCCTCATCCGGTCCTTCTATCTGGAGCCGGCCGACGATGGCGGCCTGCCGGGCTTTGAGGCCGGACAGTTCCTGCCCATCAAGCTCGATCTGCCTGAGTCCGATGGGCCGCTGACGCGGACCTACACGGTGTCCAGCGCGCCGGAAGATGCTTTTTTCCGAATCAGCGTGAAGAGAGAGACCAGAGGCGAGGTTTCCCGTCTGCTGCATGACCGGCTGAAGGAAGGCGATGTGATCGAGGCGCTGGCCCCGCGCGGCCAGTTCACCATCGATGCCGCCGAAACCCGGCCGGTGGTGATGATCGCCGGCGGCATCGGTGTCACGCCCATGGTCTCCATGCTGCGTCACCTGCTCACCGAGGGCCTGCGCACCCGGCATCTGCGGCCGGTGTGGTTCCTCTACAGTGCCAGGACGGCGGCCGAGCGGGCGTTTTTCGAGGAACTGCAGCAGCTTGCCGCCGCGGCCCCGCAGGTGCAGGCGCGTTTCATTCTGACGGCGCCGGGTGCGAGCAGCCAAGAGGGGCACGACTATCACGCGGCCGGCCGTCTGACGGTCGAGACCCTGAAGGCACTGCTGCCCTTCGACGACTACGACTTCTATGTCTGCGGGCCGGCTGCCATGACCCAGCAGATCTACGACGGCCTGCGTGACCTCAACATTGCGGACGGGCGCATCCACGCCGAGGCCTTTGGCCCGGCCGGCTTGACGCGACGGCGGGACGAGGGGGCGGCGCCCATCGCGGTCGAGGCGGAAGGTGAGGCAAGCGTCGCCTTCGCCGAAGCCGAGGTTTCGGCGGACTGGACGCCTGAGAAAGGCACGCTGCTGGAGCTGGCGGAAGACGCCGGGCTGTCGCCGGTCTACGGCTGCCGCTCAGGCTCCTGCGGCTCCTGCGCCGTCAAGCTGCTGGAGGGCGAGGTGCGCTACGTGCAGGAACCTTCCTTCCCAATCGCCGACGGCGAGGTCCTGACATGTTGCGCCGTGCCCGACGCCAAGGACGGTGAAGCGCCTACGACGCTGCGACTGGCTCTTTAGGACGCTTCGCGCCCGTCTCCATATCTTGGCCGAGTGCTGCGACCTGCGCCTGCAGCGCGGCTGCGATCGACTCCTCGGCCGACGACCCGTCGTCTTTGTCGGCCAGCTCTGGCACGGGCAACGGAGGACCGAAGCGGAGCCGGACCTTCGTCGGCCTGGGCCAGCGCCGGCCGCGCGGCAGGGCCTCGAAGGAGCCGGTGATGAAGGTGGGGACGACGGGGCAGTCGAGGCCCCGCAGAATGTGGCCGATGCCCGGCAGGAAACGCTGCATCTCGCCGTCGGGGCTGCGCCAGCCCTCGGGAAACCAGACGAGGATCTCGCCGCTGTTCAGCGCGGCCCGAGCGATGGCCAGGCCCTCGCCGGGCGCGCCCTGGGCAACGGGAAACATGCGCAGCCCGCGATAGACGTCCGGAAGGCGCGACAGGGCGGGGAGCTGTTCCCGCGCCCCCGACCAACGCACCCGGGACAACAGCGCCTTCGGCAGTGCCGCGGCGACGAAGAAGCCGTCGAGGTAGCTGGCGTGGTTGCCGACGATGACGAAGGGACCCTCTGCCGGCAGATTCTCCAGGCCTTCGACCTGAAGCGAGAAGTAGCGGCGCAGGACGAAGCCGTTGAGGCTGCGCAAGGCGGCACCGAGCCGCTGCCATCGGCCAGCCGGCGGCGCCGTCCAATAGGCGATGGCCTTGTCGTAGGACACCGGTCCGGCCGCCACCGCCTGGGTTACATGGCGCATCAGGTCCTCGACGGTCGCCAGCTCCGCCAGGTCGATCCCTTGCAGGTCGAGGCCGGTGCGCTGCTGGATGTCCAGCTCCACCCCGATCCACTCCAGGGAGTCGATCGAGAGATCCAGCGCCAGATGGTCGTCCAGTCCTTGCAGGCGGTCGCCGTAGCGCTCGTTCAACAGCGCCCAGACGGCCACGGCGGCCTCGTTCTGCGCGTAGACGCTGTCCTCGAAGCGCTGGCCGCCGCGCGGCCGTGCCCGTCCCGCCACTGCCTCGCGATAGCGCTCGGGCAGCAGAAAGCGGCGAAACTTTCCGAGGCGCGTCCTTGGCAGGGCTTCGCGGGTCAAGGCGAAGCCCGCCAGCCTGCGATAGGCGGGCTCCTCGCGCCCGGCTTCCGCCAGCCCGACACGGATGGTCTGCTCGATCTCGCTCAGCCCGCCGGCCGACAGGGAGGACTCGTCGGGACGGACCAGGGCGACCAGTGCTCCGTCGTTCTCGAGAACCGCCAGCTCGCCGACGAGCGGACAGGTCGCGTACAGCCGTTCCAGCTCTTCCGGATTGACCTTCTTGGCGCCGCCGAGGACCAGTGTCTCCTTGATGCGGCCGGTCACGTGGAGGAAACCGTCATCGTCCAGCCGGCCGAGGTCTCCGGTCTTCAGCCAGCCGTCCTCGGTGAAGGTGTCTTTGTTGTATTCGGCGACGAGATAGCCGTCGAAGACGTTGGGGCCGCGGATCTGGACCTCGCCGATGCCCTCCGCATCGGGCGTAGCGATACGGAGCTCCGCTTGTCCGAGGGGTTTGCCCTCGCTGCCCAACTGCTCGGCGCCGGGGATGTTCCCGGTGGTGATGGAGGCGGTCTCGGCAAGGCCGTAGCCGCAGCGTACGTCGAAGCCCAAGCCGGTGAGCCGCCAAGTCAGCCGCTCGTTCAGCTTGGAGCCGCCGCTGACCAGCAGCCGAAGGCTGCGCGAGAGCTGCCCCCGCAGGGGCGTGAAGACGACACCGCCGAGGCCAGAGCCGAAACGGCGGCGCAGCCAGAGGCTGCCGGCCATCAGCCCGCTGTAGATCGCCCAAGGCACCCGGCCGCGGCGCTCGACCTCCCGTTCCAGGGCGCCAAGCAGCCCTTCGTACATGCGCGGGACGCCGATCAGGGCGGTCGGCGACGTCTCCCGCATGGCGCCGAGCAGCGCCGGCCCGGTGACCGTCGCCACCAGAACCACCGTGGCGCCGGCCTGGAGCGGCGTCAGCAGGCCGACCACCTGGGGATAGGCATGGTGCAGCGGGAGAGGCAGCAGCACGCGATCGCCCGGCCCGATCAGGCCGGCCGCCACCAGGGCCTTCACGTTGTGGGCGACGTGCCGGTTGTGCAGGGCGAAGTACTTCGGGTCGCCGGTGGTGCCGGAGGTCTGGAGCAGCAGCAAGGGCGTTTCACCGTTCGGCTGCGGCGGCCGCTCCTCTGCCTTGGCCTGCCCCAGAAAGCTGCGCCAGCCATTGCCCTCGCCGTCCGTCTCCTCGGCAAGCCTGACCAGACGGGCATTCGGCGCCGCCTCCTCGAGCGTCTCTTTGTGGCGGGGATGGCAAAACACCCAGTCGGGCGGCGAGGCGGCGCAGGCGGCCGCGATCTCCTCGCGGTTGCTCTGATCGTCGAGCGGCATGGCGATGAGGCCCGCCGCCGCGACCGCCAGAAAGACGACGACCCAGTCCGCGTCGTTCGGGCCGATGACCAGGGCCCGCTCGCCGGCTCGGGCGCCGGCCGCCTTCAGGCCCGCCGCAAGCTCGCGCGCCTGCTCTGTCAGGGCGCGATAGCCAAGGGTGGTGCTGCGCCCTTCGTCGAGGGCGATGATGGCGGGGGCATCCCCGCGGTCCTGCATGCCGCGCAGCAGGCTATCGATCGACCAGTCGTCCGGCATCGCTCCTTTCCGCTACCGACCCGCTTGGAGCCCCCTCTGGACTCTTTCAACAGATCCTAGTGTGGTCTTCGGTTTCGAAGTTCCAAAAGGAAGTTCCCACAACAATGATAGGAACTTCAAAACCACCAGGCTAGAGATCAAGCACGTCTCGCATGGAATAGAGCCCGGCGGGCTTGCCAGCGAGCCAAAGCGCGGCGGTGACCGCGCCCTCGACGAAGACCGCGCGGCTGGAGGCGCGGTGCCCAAGTTCCAGGCGCTCGCCTTCGGCCGCGAAGATGACGCTGTGGTCGCCGGCCACGTCGCCGCCGCGCAGCACTGCGAAGCCGATGTCTCCCATCCGCCGGGCGCCGGTCTGGCCGTGCCGTGCCCAGTCCGCCTGCTCCTGCAAGGAAATGCCGCGGCCGCGCGCCGCCGCCTCGCCCAAGGCCAAAGCGGTGCCGGAGGGGGCATCGACCTTGTGGCGGTGATGCATCTCCAGCACCTCAATGTCGTAGCTTTCCGGCAGCTTGGCCGCGGCCTGTTCGACCAGCGCGAGCAGCAGGTTCACGCCGAGGCTGGTGTTGGCGGCCTGCAGGATGGCGGTGCGTTCGGCGGCTTGGGCGATCTTGGCGAGGTCGTCCGGCTGCAGGCCCGTCGTGCCGATCAGAAGGGCGCAGCCTTTCTCCGCTGCCAGCGCAGCGTGGGCGCGCGATGCGGCCGGTGCCGTGAAGTCGACGACCACGTCGGCTGCGGCGAAGAGCTCCGCCGGATCGTCGCCGACCGCGACTCCCAGTGTCTCGCCACCGAGCAGGCTGCCGAGGTCTTTTCCAACCACCTCGGCGCCGGGCCGCTCGGTGGCGCCGGCGAGCCGGCAGTCGTCGCGCGCCAGAATCATGCCCGCAATCATCTGCCCCATGCGTCCGGCGCAGCCCACGACGCCGATGGCTGGGTTGTTCATTTCGCTTCTCCCCTTGGCATTGCGACGGGGTTAGCATGCGCGCCCCTCGGTGACCAAGTGCGGCCTATGTTGAAGACTCTGCCCGAGCTCGAAAGCGATCGCCTGTTGATGCGCGCACGTCGGCCTGCCGACCTGCAGGCGGCCTGGGAGATCGACACCGACGTCACCAGTCTGACCTTTATCGGCGTCGAGCGCCGGGTGCCGGACGGGCTCCGGCACCAACGCTGGTTTCTCCGGGGCATGGAGCATGACGCCTGGCCGCAGGTCGGTGGCTTTTGGATGATCGAGGAGAAGGCGAGCGGGTCCGTGATCGGCTGGTGCGGCCTCTTCCCCATGCCGAACCGGGGCCCGATCGAGATCGGCTATTGCCTGCACCCGGCCGTGCGCAGCCGTGGCGTGGCGCGAGAGGCGGCGGCCCGGGTGCTGCGGCACGGCTTCGAGGACCTGAATTTCGACCCGATCTGCGGTGTGACCGACCCGGCCAACTGGCGCTCCCAGCGGGTGCTGCAGGCGATCGGCCTGCGCCGCGAAGGCCAGATGCCCTACTACGGCCATTGGATCCCCTTCTTTCGCCTGACCAAGGCGGCGTTTGAAGCCAATCGGGCGAGCGGCAGACCATGCTGAAACAGCTTCCGGTGCTTGAAAGCGAACGATTTCTGCTGCGCGCTCAGCAGCACGCAGACCTGCAGGCCGGTTGGGAAATGGCCAGCGATATCACCACCCGCACCTTCATGGGCGATGGGCGCTGGCGCCCGGACATGCAGGAGTATCTCCGCTGGTTTCTCAATGGCATGGAGCATGACGGCTGGCCGCAGGTCGGCGGGATCTGGATGATCGAGGAGAAGGGAACAGGGGCTGTGATCGGCTGGTGCGGCCTCTTCCCCATGCCGGCTCCCATGCCGGACAGGGGCCCGATCGAGATTGGCTATTGCCTGCATCCGACGGTCCGCGGCCGCGGTGTGGCGCGGGAGGCGGCAGCCCGAGTCCTGCGGCATGGCTTCGAGGACTTGAATCTCGACCCGATCTGCGCCGTGACCGACCCGGCCAACTGGCGCTCGCAGCGGGTGCTCGAAGCCATCGGCCTGCGCCGCGAAGGCCTAGCGCTCTACGAGGGCCATTGGGCCCCCTTCTTCCGCCTGACCAAGGCGGCGTTCGAGGCCGAGTGAGCATCGCAAATCGTCACCCTGGCCGGACGCTTTCTCCCTAATTGTCATGCTTGGGCGAGGCCCACTGGGCCGGCAGGCCCGGGGCCGAGTTCCGAGCATCCACGGTCGGGTTCCGTGCGGGCCGAGGGGTGGATCCTCGCAACTCGCCTCTCCGGGTCTACGACCCTGCGAGGCTCGCGCAAGGATGACGACGGTAGGGGCCGCGAACGCCCGCCGTTACCAATACCCGTCACCCCGGCCCGGGAGCCGGGGGCCATGTCGACGTCCCGCGCCGACTGATGGATGGTTCCCGGCTCACGGTCTTCGCTAACGCGAAGCCTGCGTCCGGGATGACGATCTGAGGGAGACGGCGGACGGTGCGATTGACTGCACTGGCACCGAGTTGATCCCTAAGAAATCTGCAGCGGGCTCAGGCTGGGCATACGCGTGGCGTCGTCGCAGGCCAGCTGCGCGGTCAGGCGAGTGAGGGACGACTGCTCGCCGAGCGCCACAAGGTCGTTCTGGGCGGCGACCAGCATCTTGGGTGCCAGGAGGCCTTGCGCACAGTCCTCGAATTTGGCCTGCAGCTCCGCTTCGCTCAGCGGGTTGCGCGGATCGCCCTTGGCATAGAGCACCTCGATGGCCTGCTCCTCGCCACCTTCGCCAATCACGGCGACCTGGTCGGCCTCTTCGGTGGCAAGGTCGCTGCTCGCTGCCGTTACCGGCAGTCCTGTGAAGGCGATCTTGGGAATGAGCGCCCGGATGGGTTCGCGCGCGACTGCCTCCGGCGTGAAATCCCGCTCGCTCAGGCTGCCTTGGTCGAGCGCCACGGCCAGGCAGTACTCCATGCTGAAGCGCGCCTGCGAGGGCGTCTCCGGCAGCGCAAAGGGCAGGATTTCCTTGTTCTTGCTGGGGATGGCGACCCGCACCTGTCGCACGGTCTCCGCCGTCAGGCCGTGCTGATCGCGCAGGCTCAAGAGGCCGTCGACGGCCCGATGGATGTAGGCGCAGCAGGGGTAGCGCTTGACGATCACGCCATGCTCCAGGATGGCGAGTGGCGCTCCCAGCTTGCTCAAAGGGGCAGCGAACCCCGGGGCGTCCTGACCTGCCAGCAGGGCCAAGATGCTCCATTCGCCATCCAGGGTCTCGGGCGAGGCCGTGAGCCCGTTTTCGGCCAGGCAGGCGGCAAGCACGCCGTTCTTTGCCGCGAGCCCCGCGTGCGCCGGCTTCGTCGTGCTGCCGAACTGCGACTTGAAGCCGGCGGCGATGCTGGTGGCGATGCTGAGGGCATGGCCGGCGCGGGTGGCGTCGAGCTCGAGCAGGCGGGCGCAGCCTGCGGCGGCGGCGATGGCGCCGAGGGTCGAGGTGGTGTGCCAGCCGCGATGATAGTGCACCAGGTTGACGGCCTCGCCCGTGCGCATCAGCACCTCGATGCCGGCGATATAGGCGTCGAGCAACGCGCGTCCGTCCGCGCCGCGTTCTTCGCCGAGCGCCAAGAGCGCCGGCACCAGCACGGCGCTGGGATGGCTCGCCGCCGGCATGTCCCAGTCGTCCAGGTCCATGGCGTGGGCGGCCGTGCCATTGGCCAGCGCCGCCCAGGGCGCGGGTGTGCGTGTGGCCGTGCCCAGGATGGCAGCCTTGCCCTCACCCCAGTGCGCGATGGTCGCGCGCACCGCGGTGGCCGAGGGGCTGTCGCGCCCGGCCAGGATGCAGCCGACGGTGTCGAAGACTGCGTCCCTGGCACGACGATAGGCCTCCTCGCCATGCGCCGGAGAGACGCTGGCGAGCCACTCGGCGAAGCGCGTTACGGCCGTCATGGCCCTCTCCTCTCGGTCAAGCCTGTCTAGTCGTAGCCCGGCGGCGGCTGGAAGCCACCGATCTCCTGCGCCAGCAGTCGGGCGAAGGCGATGGAGGTGCGGTCCTGCAGGTGACCGGTGATGGCTTGCAGGCCGAGCGGCAGGCCCTCTTCGTCGAGCCCGATGGGGGAGACGGTGGAGGGCAGGTAGGCCATGCCGCTGAAACCGGCCCAGAAGAGCTGGTCGGTGGTGGGGACCTGCTTGCCGTTGACCGGGATCGTCCGATCGTGTCGCTCGCCGGCCTGGTCATGCGGCCAGGCGGAAGAGGCCGCGGCCGGGCAGAGCAGCAGGTCCCAGTCCTGGAAGAAAGCCTGCCACTTGAGCCGCATCGCCATGCGCTCGTTATTGAGTGTCAGCCAGTCGCGGTGCGGCAGCGCGATGCCGCGGGCCATCTGCACGAGGTAGGACTCGTCGTCCTCTTCCGCCGCGTCAGCCAGCTTGCGGAACGCGTCGAACTCTTCGTCGGTCTGCCGCCGCGAGGTCGCGGCGCGCAGCAGCAGCAGATAGAGCTGAAAGGCGCGGTCGGTGTCGATCTCCGGCCGGGCCTCGAAGCTGACGGTGGCACCGAGCTTGGCGAGCTGCTCGGCCACCTCGACGATGCGCTCCTGATAGCTCTGCTGCACCTCCGAGTTGGGGTCGCTCGGCATGACGGCGACCCGGAAATCGCGCAGGCGCTCGCGGCGGGGTGGCGGCAGAGTGACCTGCCAGCCGGCCTCCTCGAGGATGTCCGGGCCGGCGGTGATCGAGAGGCTGAGGTCCAGGTCCTCGGCGCTGCGCGCCATGGGGCCGACCACCGAGATGTCGGAGGGCGTGAGGCTGCCCGGCAGGGCCTGGCCGCGCGGCGGCACCAGGCCATAGGTCGGCTTGTGGCCGAAGATGCCGCAGTAGTGGGCCGGGTTGCGGATGGAGGCGCCGATGTCGCTGCCGGCCTCCAGCCCGGTCATGCCGGCCGCCAGCGCTGCCGCCGAGCCGCCCGAGGAGCCGCCCGGCGTGCGCTCTCTGTTCCAGGGGTTGTTCGTGGTGCCATAGATGGCGTTGAAGCTCTGCCAGTCGGACAGATGGAGGGGCACGTTGGTCTTGCCGAAGATCACCACGCCGGCAGCCAGCATGCGGCTCACCAAGGTGGCGTTGTCGGACGCGACGTTGTCGCGGTAGGTGGGGATGCCCCAGGTGGTCGGCGAGCCCGTCAGGTTGAAGGATTCTTTCACCGTCATGGGCACGCCGTGCAGCGGGCCCCAGAGCTCGCCCTTGGCTAGGGCCGCATCGGCAGCGCGCGCCCGTTCGCGGGCCCCCTCCGGGTCCATCCAGATGATGGCGTTGAGGGCTGGATTGAAGCGGTCGGCGCGGCCGAGGAAGTGGTCGAGCAACTCCAGGCAGCCGACCTGCTTGTCGCGGATGCGCTGGGCCAGCTCTGTTGCCGATGCGAAGTGAAGCGCCTCACCCATGCTGCTGATGTCCTCCCCCGGGTTCTACGCGCCGGTTCCCGACAGGACATAGTGAGCCCGGCCGGGAGGCGCCTGCAAGGCCTATCGCCCGGCGCGCAAAGCGCCTGGCCGCAGGGCAGCTATGAGAGGTTGAAGGTAAACAGCGACGAAAGCCTAAAGCACGCCGATGCGCGGGCCCTTGTCGGTGTGCGGGCCGAAGCTCTTGTCGAGGATCCGCGTGCTATCCTCGGCCAAGGCGATGCCCTGCGTCAGCAGGCCGAGGATATTGATGTTGTTGGTGAGGACGGCCTGCGCCTCGGGCCGCTTGTCGTCCATGATCTTGGTCTGGCGGGTGATGATCTCGTTGCGGATGGCCGCCAGGATCTCCTCGAGCTTGTAGCCTTCGGGATTATCGTCGGTGATGAGAAAACGAGACATGGGTCAGCCTCTCGGATGATCGAGACCCCTCATCCCTATCAGAGGCATCTTCATAAAATGTTACCGGTCGGCGCTTGGGGCGCCGAGTCTTCTAGGCGCCTTCGGCGCTGGTCGGCGCCAGCCCGCTCCCCCTCCCGGCTACCAAGTCTCGCTAGCCGGGACTGCTTGCAGTCCCGGGCTCGCCTAAGGGCCGGGGTGACGACTTGTGGTGCAGCAATAAGGGTCGAGGATCCCCCGCCCTACTCGGTCAGGTCCTCGAAGAACTCCTTCACACGGCTGAAGAAGCCATGGCTCTCCGGATGGGCGCTGGCGGGGTCGCTCTCTTCCTCGAACTCGCGCAGCAGCTCCTTCTGGCGGCGCGTCAGGTTGCGCGGTGTCTCGACCTCGATGTGGATGTAGAGATCGCCCTTGGCGCTGGTCCTGATGATGCTCATGCCCTTGCCGCGCAGGCGGAACTGCTGGCCGCTCTGCGTGCCTTCGGGCACGTTGACGCTGGCGCGCGAGCCGTCGATGGTCGGCACCTCGATGGTGCCGCCCAGCGCCGCGGTGGTCAGCGGTAGCGGCACGCGGCAGTAGAGGTTGGCGCCGTCGCGCTTGAAGAAGCGGTGCGGCTTGAGGCTGAGGAAGATGTAGAGGTCGCCCGGCGGCCCGCCGCGCAGTCCGGCCTCGCCCTCCTCCGCCAGGCGGATGCGGGTGCCGTCTTCGACGCCGGGCGGGATGTTGACCTGCAGGGTCTTGGTCTTCTCGGTGCGCCCGGTCCCGCTGCAGGACGTGCAGGGGTTCTCGATGATGCGGCCCTGGCCGCCGCAGGTCGGGCAGGTGCGCTCGATGGTGAAGAAGCCCTGTTGGGCGCGAACCCGGCCGCGGCCGGCGCAGGTCGGGCAGGTAATCGGCTGGGAGCCGGGCTCGGCGCCGGTGCCGTTGCAGGCCTCGCAGGTGACGGTGGTGGGAACGCGGATCTGCGCTTCCTTGCCGCCGTAGGCCTCCTCCAGCGTGATCTCCATGTTATAGCGGAGATCGGCGCCTTGGCGGCCGCCCGATTGCTGGCGCGGGCCGCGCTTGCTGCCGCCCATGAACTCGCCGAACATCTCGTCGAAGATGTCGGCGAAGCCGCCGAAATCGAAATTGCCGGCGCCGGGCCCGCCGGCACCCGCGCCCTCGAAGGCGGCATGGCCAAAGCGGTCATAGGCGGCGCGGCTCTGCTCGTCCTTCAGGACGGCGTAGGCCTCGTTGACCTCCTTGAAGCGGCGCTCGGCCTCCGGGTCGTTGGGGTTGCGGTCCGGGTGCAGGTCCATCGCCTTCTTGCGATAGGCCCGCTTGATCTCTTCCGCAGCGGCGGTGCGGCTGACGCCGAGCACCTGGTAGAAATCCGCTTTTGCCATCCTGCAGCGTCCTTAGTGACCCACGGCGCCGATCGGCGCCATCGGGTCGCCAGGGCGCGCCCACCGCGTCCGGAGAGCGGCAAGGGCGTCACGGTTTTGCGTATTGTTGGTCTTTTCGTGCATCACCGCCCGATGCCTTGGCAAGAACGAGATCCGAAAGGGCCGGCTTTGCGGCCGGCCCCTGGGATCGTTTGAGCTAAGCGGACTTGCCGCCCTTGTCGTCGTCGACCTCGGTGAAGTCGGCGTCGACCACGTTCTCATCCGCGCTTTCGCTGCTGCCGTTGTCGGCGGAGGCTTCCTCGCCGGGGGCATCCGCACCGTCCTGCTGCTGGTACATGTGGGTGCCCAGCTTCATGGCGGCCTGAGCCAGCGTTTCGGTCTTGGCCTTGATGTCGTCGGTGTCCTCACCTTCCATCGCGGACTTCAGCGCGGTGACGGCACTCTCGATCTCGCCGCGCTCGGCCTCCGGGACCTTGTCGCCCAGCTCCGACATCGACTTCTCCGTCGTATGGATCAGCGAGTCCGCCTGGTTCTTGGTCTCGACCAGCTCCTTGCGCTTCTTGTCCTCGTCGGCATGGGCCTCGGCATCCTTGACCATGCGGTCGATCTCGTCGTCGGCCAGGCCGCCGGAGGCTTGGATGCGGATGGTCTGCTCCTTGCCCGTCGCCTTGTCCTTGGCCGAGACGTTGACGATGCCGTTGGCGTCGATGTCGAAGGTCACCTCGACCTGCGGCACGCCGCGCGGGGAGGGCGGAATGCCGACCAGGTCGAACTGGCCGAGCAGCTTGTTGTCCGCCGCCATCTCACGCTCGCCCTGGAACACCCGGATGGTGACCGCCGACTGATTGTCCTCGGCCGTTGAGAAGACCTGGGACTTCTTGGTCGGGATGGTGGTGTTGCGGTCGATCAGGCGCGTCATCACACCGCCCAGGGTCTCGATGCCCAGCGACAGCGGCGTCACGTCCAACAGCAGCACGTCTTTGACGTCGCCCTGCAGCACGCCGGCCTGGATGGCGGCGCCCATGGCGACGACCTCGTCCGGGTTCACGCCCCGGTGCGGCTCCTTGCCGAAGAACTGCTTCACCGTCTCCATCACCTTGGGCATGCGGGTCATGCCGCCGACCAGGATGACTTCGTTGATCTCACCGGCGGAGACGCCGGCGTCCTTCAGCGCCTTCTTGCAGGGCGCGATGGTGCGCTGGATCAGCTCGTCGACCAGGGCCTCGAGCTTGGCGCGCGAAAGCTTGATGTTGAGGTGCTTCGGACCGGACTGGTCGGCGGTGATGAAGGGCAGGTTGACCTCGGTCTGCTGCGCCGAGGAGAGCTCGATCTTGGCCTTCTCGGCCGCTTCCTTGAGACGCTGCAGCGCCAGCTTGTCCTGGCGCAGGTCGATCGCCTGCTCCTTTTTGAACTCGTCGGCCAGGTAATCGATGATGCGGGCGTCGAAGTCCTCACCGCCCAGGAAGGTGTCGCCGTTGGTCGACTTCACCTCGAAGACGCCGTCGCCGATCTCCAGGATGGAGACGTCGAAGGTGCCGCCGCCCAGGTCGTAGACGGCGATGGTGCCGGAGCCCTTCTTCTCAAGCCCGTAGGCGAGCGAAGCGGCGGTCGGCTCGTTGATGATGCGCAGCACCTCAAGGCCGGCGATCTTGCCGGCGTCCTTGGTCGCCTGACGCTGGGAATCGTTGAAATAGGCCGGGACGGTGATCACCGCCTGGGTGACGGTCTCGCCGAGATAGCTTTCCGCCGTCTCCTTCATCTTCTGCAGGATGAAGGCGGAGATTTGGCTCGGGCTGTAGTTATCGCCGCGCGCCTTGACCCAGGCATCGCCGTTGTCCGCCTTGACGATCTCGTAGGGGACCAGGCCCTTGTCCTTCTCGGTCGTCGGGTCGTCGTAGCGCCGACCGATCAGGCGCTTGACGGCGAAGATGGTGTCTTCCGGGTTGGTGACGGCCTGGCGTTTCGCCGGCTGACCGACCAGGCGCTCGCCAGAGTCGGTGAAGGCGACCATCGAGGGGGTCGTACGCGCACCCTCGCTGTTCTCCAGGACCTTGGGGTCCTTGCCTTCCATCACGGCGACGCAGGAATTGGTGGTGCCGAGGTCGATACCGATAACTTTTGCCATACTTTCTCGCTCCTTTTTCAGCAGACCTCACTTGCGGCCTTGTCAAGCGCCGCGGTTGGGTCCCTATGGAATGATCGTGGTTCCGAGGGCGGCCATTGGCCTTTCGGCGGAACAAGCCGCCGGACACAGGCGCTATATGGGAAAAAGGCCGTGCAGACTCAAGGCGCTCCCGGTGTGAAATAGCCTTTCGGCACGGCTGGGACACCCTATGTTGAGTGCGTCGGGCCGTGTGCCGTTCAAGCTTAGAACCTGGAAAGATGGACGAAGAAGACCCTAAAGACGACCCGAAGCAGGATGGCATCTATCGCACCATCCAGAATCTGATGCTGGCCAACCTATTCGTCGGCGGCCTGCTGATTCTGCTCGGCGAAGGCTATTTCAAGAGCCAGCAGGTGACCGAGTTCGGCTTCATGCTCGGGTTTGTCGGTGCCCTGCTCTACTTCTTTTTCCGCTGGCTGGCCGGTCGCGCGGCACGGCGCAACAAGAGCTGAGCCGCGATGGCGCTAGCGCAGCCCGCAGAAGATACCGTGCGCGACGGCTTTCCGAGCGGCTTCAAGGTCTTGCCCGCCGCCCTCGATGAGGGGGAGCAGGCGGCGCTGCTGGATGACGTTCTTGCCGTTCTGGCCGCCGCGCCGGCCTATCAGCCGCGCATGCCGAAAAGCGGCCATCCGCTGAGCGTCACCATGACCAACTGCGGGCCGCTGGGTTGGATGACCGATCAGGCGGGCGGTTACCGCTATCAGGCGCAGCACCCGGAAAGCGGCCAGCCTTGGCCGCCGATTCCGGCGCGGCTCATCGATCTCTGGGTTCGCCACGGCGACTGGGCCGACCCGCCGGAGGCTTGCCTGGTCAACCTCTACCGCGCCGGCGCCAAGATGGGCCTGCATATCGACCAGGACGAGGCCGCCGCCGACGCGCCGGTGGTCTCGGTCTCGCTGGGGGATACGGCGCTGTTTCGCCTCGGCGGGGCGCGGCGGCGCGACCCGACCCGCTCCTTGAAGCTGCACAGCGGTGCCCTCGTCGTGCTCGGCGGGGCGGCACGCCACTGCTACCACGGGGTCGATCGGATCTATCCGGGCAGCAGCGGGCTCGTGCCGCAGGACCGTCTGCCCGGCGTGCGCCGGATCAACCTCACCCTGCGCCGGGTAACCAGAAGCGCGAGACCGCCGTCTTAGACCTTGGTGTCGAACTTGGTTCCGGGCTCGTTGCCTTGGCCCGGTCCGGCGGCCTGCGGGCCGGCGCCGGGGGCTGCGGGTGGGCCGCCCTTGGACACGGCGACCCGGGCCGGCCGCAAGAGCCGGTCGAGCATCAGATAGCCCTTCTCGAAGACCTGGGAGATATGCCCCGCCGGGGTCTCATGGTCCGGGATCTCGACCATCGCCTCATGGCGGTGCGGGTCCATCTTCTCGCCCTTGGGGTCGACGACGGTGATGTTGTGCTTGGAGAAGGCGTCCAGCACGGCCTTTTCCGTCATCTCGATGCCGGCCATCAGCCCTTTGAGGCGCTCGTCCGCGCCGATCGCCTCAGCGGGAATGCTGTCCAGGGCGCGGCGCAGGTTGTCGACGGCGGGCAGCAAGTCCTTGGCCAGCGGGGCGACGGCATACTTCGCCTGTTCCTCGCGCTCGCGGGTGAAGCGCTTGCGCAGGTTCTCGCCCTCGGCGAGCTCCCGCAGCAGCTGCTCCTTGAGCGTAGCGACCTCGGCCTCTAGCTTCGCGATGCGCGACTCTGCATGCGCTTCCGGCTGGCCGGGCGCCGGCTTCGCGGCGGCGTCCTGGGCCGCATCCGGCTTCGGCGCAGCCTGTGGCGCCTCACCCTTGCCGGCCGGCTGCTCGCCCTCGTCGGCGCCGCATTCGCCGAGGACGCGCGCGACGTCCTCTTCGGTGATCGGCTTGTCCTTGGTGCCCTCGCTCATCACAAATCCCGTGCTATCTCGTTGTTCCGTGTACCCGCTCAGCCATCCGTCCCATGACCTTCGCGGTATAGTCTACCATGGGGATGATGCGGGCATAATCGATGCGGGTCGGCCCGATCACGCCGACCGCGCCGACCACCCCGCCGCGGCTATCGTTGTACGGCGCGATCACGACGGAACAACCCGAAAGTCCGAAGAGCTCGTTTTCCGAGCCGATGAAGATCTGAACCCCCTCGGCGGTCTCGGTCAGCTCCATCAGCTTGATCATCGCCTCCTTGCTCTCGAGGGTCGAGAAGAGGTGGCGGATGCGCTCCAGGTCCTCCAAGGCATTGACGTCCTCGAGCAGCTGGGCCTGGCCGCGTACGATCAGCGCCCCGCCGCCGCCGGTATCAGCCCAGGTGGCGAGACCCGCCTCGACGACGCGCTTGGTCAGCTCGTTGAGCTCCGCCTTGTGCGCCGCCAGCTCGTTCAGGATCTGCTGCTTGGCCTCCGGCAGCCGGCGGCCGCTCATGCGGTTGGCCAGGAAGTTGCCCGCTTCCACCAGCGATGAGGGCGGCAGGCCCAACGGCACGTCGATGATGCGGTTCTCGACCTGGCCCGACTGGGTCACCAGCACCACCAGGGCCCGGCCGGGGCCCAGAGCGACGAACTCGATGTGCTTCAGCGGGCCTTCGTTGGTCGGCGCAGTGACCAGCCCGGCGCAGCGCGACAGGCCGGAGAGCACCTGCGAGGCCTCCTCCAGCATGTGGGTGAAGCTCTGGCCGCTGCCGGCGAAGCGCTCCTCGATGCCGCGCTGCTCCTCCTCGCTGAGGTTGCCGTGCTCCAAAAGGCCGCGGACGTAAAGGCGCAGGCCGAGCTCGGTCGGCAGACGCCCGGCCGAGGTATGGGGCGCCATCAGGAGCCCGAACTCCTCCAGGTCCGCCATGACGTTGCGGATGGTCGCCGGCGACAGGCCGAGGCCAAGCTTGCGCGACAGCGTGCGCGAGCCGATCGGCGCGCCGGTTTCCACGTAGGCTTCGACGATCTGACGAAAAATGTCGCGCGAACGTTCGCTCAGTTGCTCGACAACCGGCAGCTCGCGATTTATCTCCTGCGGATTGCTCATTTCAGGTGCCATCGGTCCACCGGCAGGATCTAATCCATGCTCGGGCTGCTTTCAACGCGGTCGGCCGATGTCCGGTTGAGCCGCCCGGTACCATTTTCGCACGATTGTCTGCTTTCCGGCCCACGTGCCGGGAGCTGTAAACAAGGGGAAAACCTATGCGCCCAAGCGGCCGCAAGCCGAACGAGCTGCGTTCCATCGTCCTGGAGCCTGGCGCCAGCAAGTATGCCGAGGGCTCTTGCCTGGCCCGGTTCGGCGACACCCATGTGCTCTGCACCGCCAGTGTGGAGACCAGCGTGCCCGGCTGGATGAAGAACAGCGGCAAGGGCTGGATCACGGCCGAATACGGCATGCTGCCACGCTCCACCGGCACGCGCACGGCCCGCGAGGCCAGCCGCGGCAAGCAAAGCGGCCGCACCCAGGAGATTCAGCGTCTGATCGGCCGCTCCCTACGTGCTGTCACCGATATGGCCGGCTTTGGCGAGCTGCAGATCCGGATCGACTGCGACGTGCTGCAGGCCGACGGCGGTACGCGCACGGCGGCGATCACCGGTTCCTACGTGGCCTTGCAGCAGGCTTTCGACCACCTGATCGGGCTTAGCGTCATCGCCAAGAGCCCGGTGACCACCCAGGTCGCGGCCGTGTCCTGTGGGATTTTCTCGGGTAGCGCCCTGCTCGACCTCGACTACCAGGAGGATTCGGCGGCGGAGGCCGACGCCAACTTTGTCCTGACGACTGATGAGCGCTTGGTCGAGGTGCAGGCGACCGCCGAGGAGCATCCCTTCTCCCAGGTGCACTTCGATGAGATGCTGAGCCTGGCGCGTGAAGGCGTCGCCGAGCTCTTCGCGCTGCAGCGCGCCGCACTCCAAGGCTCGCAATGACCATCGAGATCCCCGGCAACCGTATCGTCATCGCCAGCCACAACGCCGGCAAGGTGCGGGAAATCAGGGAGCTTTTGGACCCGCTGGGACTGTCGGTGGTCTCCGCCGGCGAACTGGGTCTCGAGGAGCCGGAAGAGACCGGCGAGACCTTTGCCGCCAATGCCGAGCTCAAGGCGCGCTTCGTCGCTGAACGCAGCGGCCTGCCCGCGCTCTCGGACGATTCTGGGCTGGCGGTGACGGCCCTGGACGGCGCGCCGGGCATTCACTCGGCCCGCTGGGCCGGGCCGGAGCGCGACTTCGGCCGGGCGATGGAGGAGGTGGAGCGCGCGCTTGAAGGAAAGGCCGATCGCAGCGCCTACTTCGTCTGCGCTCTCTGCCTCGCCTTTCCGGGCGGGGGCGCCGAGGTCTTTGAAGGGCGCATCGACGGTGACCTCGTCTGGCCGCCGCGCGGCGACAAGGGCTTCGGCTACGACCCGATCTTTCGCCCCGAGGGCCACGACATTACCTTCGGAGAAATGGAACCGGCCGCAAAGCACGCCATGAGCCACCGCGCCCGCGCTTTCGCCAAGCTGCTCGCCTACCTCCGGGGGTGAAAGGCATGCCCGGCACAGAGGCGACAGAGCCGCTCGGCGTCTATGTTCACTGGCCCTTCTGCCAGTCCAAGTGTCCCTATTGCGACTTCAACAGCCATGTGCGCGAGGCCGTGGACCAAGCCCGCTGGCGCGCCGCCCTGCTGCGTGAGCTGACGGAGATGGCGCAGCGGGTGCCGGAGCGCCGGGTCGAGTCGGTCTTCTTCGGCGGTGGCACCCCCTCCCTCATGCCGCCGGAGACCGTGGCCGCGGTGATCGCGGCCATCCGCGGGCTTTGGCAGACGGCGCCCGATCTCGAGATCACCCTGGAAGCCAACCCCGGCTCGGCCGATGCGGAGCGCTTCGCCGGCTATCGCGCGGCCGGCGTCAACCGGGTTTCCCTCGGCGTCCAGGCGCTCGACGATGCCGCTTTGCAGTTCTTAGGGCGCCGGCATTCGGTGGCGGAGGCCTTGGCGGCGGTCGCGCTGGCGCGCCGGACCTTTCCGCGCTTCTCCTTCGACCTGATCTACGCGCGGCCGGGCCAGAGCGCCGAGGCCTGGCGGGAGGAGCTGGCCCAGGCCCTGGCCGAGGGGCCGGAGCATCTCTCGCTCTATCAACTGACCATCGAGGAAAACACGGCCTTCCATGGGGCCTGGCGGCGTGGTGAGCTCAAGACCCTGGACGACGAAACGGCCGCCGACCTCTACGAGGTCACGCAGGGCGAGATGAACCGCGCCGGGCTACCGGCTTACGAGATCTCCAACCATGCCAAGCCGGGCGCGGCCTGCCGGCACAACCTGATCTATTGGCGCTATCAGGACTATCTCGGCGTCGGTCCCGGCGCGCACAGCCGCATCGCCCAAGGTGGCCGGCGCCTGGCGCTGCGTCAGCATCGTGCGCCGGAGGCCTGGCTGGAGACGGTCGAGGCCAAGGGCCATGCCACTCGCCAGGAGCAGGTTATCGCCGGTGCTGAACGTCTCGGCGAGCTGCTGCTCTGCGGTCTGCGGCTCGACGAGGGTGTCTCCCGCGCCGCCTTCCGCCGTGAGCTGGGGGCGGAGCCGGAGGCGCTCTTGCCGGCCGACCGCCTGGCGCAGCTAGTCGACGAGGGCCTGATCGTCCTCGACAACACGGCTCTCCGTGCAACCGAGGCCGGGCGCCGTACCCTCAACGGACTCTTGGCTTACATGCAGCCAGTGGAGCCGTTGGAGGCCACTGGCTAGCGGCGTCACAGTACCACCGTCTGTCATCCCGGCCTTGAGCCGGGATCCATCTATCGGCAAGCGCCAATTGTTTGACGGTCTGTGCCTGGCCCTACCATGGACCCCGGCTCGCGGGCTGACGCCCTTGGCCGGGGTGACAATTTGTGGGTGCGGCGATGCCGGCGGCTTTTCCCGGACTGTCATGCTTGGGCGAGGTCCACAGGGCCGCCAGGCCCCGATAATCCAAGGGGGGCCGAGTTCCGCTTGTGGGCCGAAGCCTTGGCGAAGGCCTAAGCATCCACTCATCGGCCCGCACGGAACCTTCCCGTGGACCCTCGGGACGGGGCCGCTGGCCCCGCCCAAGGGTGACAGCGGGTGCTTGGTAGGGCGCTATCGCGCCGTTCGGCTCCAGCCCACACCCCCGCCCGACCAACCCATGGCATGGTACCCTAGTGGGTTGGCCGGGCGGGGGTGTGGGCTGGCACCGCGCAGCGCCAAAGGCGCCTAGAAAACCCCTAACCCACCATGCTCTTGAGCTGGCGGTTGGCCACCGCGAGCATAGCGAGATCCGGCGAGGTGGTTTCCAGCTCGGCGAGCAGCTGATCGCTGCGGCGTACCTGCTGCGGGCGCGTCTCGGCCCAGGCCTCGATGGCCTTGGCCGGCTCGACCTTGCCGCAGTTGCCGCCGTCCAGCACCCGGGTGGTCAGCTCGTACTGCTGGGCATAGAGATCGTCGACGATGGCGGTGACCGCCAGCTTGTCCCAGGCGCTGTCGCTCGGCAGCTGCTTGGAGGCTCGGCGCAGGGAGTCGAAGCCGAAGCGCTCGCCGACCTTGAAGTAGGCGGTGGCCGCCTTTCTCACCGGCAGCTTGCATTGCTCGGCGCAGCGGACCACGTCGCCGATCGGCGATAGTTCGGCGAAGCCTGCCATGGCTTCGGCCAGCGCCTTGGGCACGCCGTCGTCGCTGAACTGCTTGGCCTTCTGCTCGAACACGCGCATTTCCTTTGGCGAGAGCAGCTCGGCCAAGTTGGCCGCCAGTTCGCGCGCACCGGCCCGGTAGCGCTTGACGCAGCCGGTGATGTCCAGCGGGTGCGACTCCTCGCGCAGCAGCCAAACCACCAGGCGCTCGCAGAGGCGGCCGCATTCCACCAGCATGGCCGCCTGGGTGCTGGCCGGCACCTTGTTGTCCAAAGCCTCGATCTCGGCCCAGCGTTCGCGCAGGTCGAGGATCTCCCGCGTCGCCACGCAGGCGCGACCGATCTCCTCGACGTCCATGCCGGTCTTCTCGCGCACTTCATGCACGAAGGTGATGCCCAGGCGGTTGATGACGGAGTTGGTTGCCTGCGTCGCGATGATCTCGCGCGAGAGCTGATGAGTCCTGATGTCCTTTACGTACTTCTTCTGCAAGGGCTCGGGGAAGTAGCGCTCCAGGCTCTCGACCATGTAGGGGTCGTCGGGCAGCGCGCTGCCGAGCAGCTCGTCGTAGAGGTCGATCTTGGCATAGGACAGCAGCACCGCCGTCTCCGGCCGGGTCAGGCCGATGCCCGCCTTATGGCGCTCCTCGATCGTCTCGTCGTCGGGCAGGAACTCGATGGCCCGGTTGAGCTTGCCTGCGCGCTCCAGGCTTCGCATGAAGCGCACCAGCCGGTCGAGCAGATGGTGGCCCAGGGTGTGGGTGATGGTGATGGCCTGGGACTGAAGGTAGTTGTCGCGCAGCACCAGCGCCGCCACCTCGTCGGTCATGCGCTCCAGCAGGTTGTCGCGCTGCTTGCGGCTCATGCGGCCGCTGCGCTCCACCTCGCCCAGCAGGATCTTGATATTGACCTCGTGGTCGGAGCAGTCGACGCCGGCCGAGTTGTCGATCGAGTCGGTGTTAAGCCGGCCCCCGCGCAGTCCGAAGGCGATGCGCGCGCGCTGGGTCATGCCGAGGTTGGCGCCTTCGCCGACCACCGCGCAGTTGAGCTCATCGGCGTCGACCCGGATGGCGTCGTTGGCCCGGTCGCCGGCTTCGGCCTGGCTCTCCTCGCGTGCTTTGACGTAGGTGCCGATGCCACCGAACCAGAGGAGATCGCAGTGGCTCTTGAGGATGGCGTGGATCAGCTGGTTGGGCGTTACCTTGTCCTTGTGGAGCCCGAAGAGCTTGCGCATCTCCGGGCTGATGTCGATTGACTTGGCCTTGCGGTCGAAGATGCCACCGCCCTTGGAGATCAGCGAGGATTTGTAGTCGGTCCAACTCGACCGCGGCAGGTCGAAGAGGCGCTTGCGCTCCTTCCAGCTCTTGGCCGAATCGGGGTCGGGGTCGACGAAGATGTGCAGGTGGTTGAAGGCGGCGATCAGCTTGATCTTCTTGGACAGCAGCATGCCGTTGCCGAAGACGTCGCCCGACATGTCGCCGACGCCGATCACCGAGAACTCTTCCTCCTGGATGTTCTTGCCCATCTCGCGGAAGTGGCGCTTGACCGATTCCCAGGCGCCGCGGGCAGTGATGCCCATGGCCTTGTGGTCGTAGCCGGCAGAGCCGCCGGACGCGAAGGCGTCGTCGAGCCAGAAGCCGTAGTCGGCCGAGACGCCGTTGGCGATGTCGGAGAAGGTCGCCGTGCCCTTGTCGGCCGCCACCACCAGGTAGGGGTCGTCGCCGTCGTAGCGCACAACCTGCTTGGGCGGGACGATCTTGCCGTCCTTGATGTTGTCGGTCAGGTCGAGCAGGCCACGGATGAAGGTCTTGTAGCTGGCGATGCCCTCGGCCATCCAAGCCTCGCGGCCGGCTTCCGGCGGCGGCAAGCGCTTGGGCACGAAGCCGCCCTTGGAGCCGACCGGCACGATGACGGCGTTCTTGACCTGCTGCGCCTTGACCAGACCCAGGACCTCGGTGCGGAAGTCCTCGCGCCGGTCGGACCAGCGCAGGCCACCGCGCGCGACGGGCCCGAAGCGCAGGTGCACGCCCTCGACCTGCGGCGAGTAGACGAAGATCTCGCGGTAGGGCTTGGGCTCGGGCAGGTCCTCGAGGTCCCGGCTATCGAGCTTGAAGGAGATGTAGTCCTTGCGGCTGCCGTCCTCGGCGAGCTGGTAATAGTTGGTGCGCAGGGTGTTCTGAATGAGGTTGAGGTAGCGCCTCAGGATGCGGTCGTCATCCAGGCTGGTGACGGAATCCAACATCCCTAGGATTTCGCCGGCCAGCGCCTTCTCCTTGAGGGCGCTTACGGTCTTGCCCTTCTTGCCGATCGGCTCGAAGCGCAGCTCGAAGAGCTCCGCCAGGTGGGCCGTAATGACGGGATGGCTGGCCAGCGCCTCTTCGATGCGGTCCTGGCTGAAGGGGATGCCGACCTGGCGCAGATACTTGCTGTAGGCGCGCAGGACCTTGATCTCGCGCTCCGACAGGCCGGCCGAGAGCACCAGCCCATTGAAGCCGTCGTCTTCCATGCGGCCGTTCCAGACCTGCTGGAAGACCTCATGGAAGGCCTCGCGCACATGCTCGATGTCCATCCCTGCGCCGGAGCGCAGGCGCATGTTGAAGTCCTGGACCCAAATGCAGGGCCCGCCGTACGGCAGGGTGACCTGGAAGGGGACCTCGCTGATCACCTTGAGGCCCATGTGCTCCAGGATGGGCAGCACGTCGGACAGCGCGAGCGGCCCGTTCTGGTCATAGACCTTGAGATGGACGATCTCTTGCTCCGCCTTGTGCGGCCGGTAGAGATCGAGGGCCAGGCGGTTGTCATCGGCGGCCAGCTGGAGGCTGCGAATGTCGGCCACCGCGTCCTTCGGATGGAATTTCTCTTGGTAGCTGATCGGGAAAGCCCGCTCGTAGCGCTCGAAGAGCTCCAGGCCGTCGCGCTCGCCGTGATCCTCGAACAAGGCAACGCGCAGGCCGTCGGTCCAGGAACGCGCCGCCTCGGCCAGCGTCTCTTCCAGCGCTTCGAGGTCGACATGCGGAATGTTGCCCTGCTCGGTCTTGACGATGAAATGCAGCCGCACCAGCGGCATCTCGCCGAGGAAGGTGTAGAAGGCGCTGATCCGGCCGTGAAACGCCTCGGCCAGAATGTCCTGTACCTTGGTGCGCAGGCGCGCGTCGAAGCGGTCGCGCGGCACGAAGACAAGGCAGGACACGAAGCGCTCGAAGAGGTCGCGGCGGACGAAGAGCGCGGTGCGCTGGCGTTCCTGCAGATGGACGATGCCGCTGGAGATTCGCCGGAGCTCCTCGGTGGAGATCTGGAACAGCTCGTCGCGCGGATAGGTCTCCAGCACATGCTGCAAGGACTTGTAGTCGTGACTGTTGGGCGGAAAGCCGGAGCTTTGCAGCACGCCGTCGACCTTCTTTCGCAGCAGGGGAATGGCCCGCGGCGAGCGCGAGTAGGCCTGCGAGGTGAAGAGGCCGATGAACAGCCGCTCGCCGATCACCTGCCCTTTGGCGTCGAACTTCTTGACCGCGATCCCATCCACATGGGCGTCGCGATGGACGGTGGAGCGGCGATTGCCCTTGACGATGCGCAGCAGCTTGCGGGACTTGACCCAGGCCTGCACGTCGGAGGGCAGCTGGCCCAGGTTGCGCAGGCCGTCGAACACCGAATAGTCCGTATCGCGCAACAGGCCGAGCCCGGCGTCCGGGTCGATGCGGGCGACGGCCGACTTGCCTTTGCCCTCGAATCTGTACTCGCGGAAGCCGAGGAAGGTGAAGTTCTCGTCGTTCAGCCATTCCAGGAAGGCGATGCCCTCTGAGATCTCGGGCCGCGGCAGCTTGGGCGGCGTCCGCTCGATCTCGCGAATCAGCTCGCGGCAGCGCTCGCGCATGATGCGCCAGTCCTCGACCGCGGCCCGCACGTCTTTCAGCACTCCGGTGAGCCGCTCGGCAATGGCGGCATGGCGCGCCTCGGGCTGCTCGTTGATCTGGATGAGCATACAGGACTCGCCTCGGAGGCCGGACATCTCCGCATCCTCGTAGCTGGCGATGCCGACCAGCTTGCCCGCCTCGTCGCGCTCGATCGGGATGATCGGGTGGATGACCAGACGCACCTCCGCCCGCATGTGGTTGAGCGCCGCGGTGATCGAGTCGACCAGGAAGGGCATGTCGTCGTTGATGATCTCGATCGCGGTGTGGACCGAGCGCCAGTTGGCCTCGCAGTCGTCGGAGTTGCGGATGCGGATTTTCGCCGTGTGGGCTTTCCGCGTCTCGGCGAAGTCGAGCAGCGAAAGCGCCGCTTTCGCCAGGGTCTCCGAGGCTTCGCCGACCAGGTCGCTGGGCGAGACATTGGCATAGAAGTCCTCGACGAAACGTCCGGCGAGCGCGCCGTTGTACTTGCCGCCGTTGCTTGGGGCGCAGTCCTTTCGGGCGGCGCGGACGGCGTCCTGGATCAGCGGTGCGAGATGCTCTTCGTGAAAGGCGGGCATGGTAGGCGTTCCTCGACCCGTTCGTCGCGCCGGCCTCTCGTGCGGCGGAGGCGGCTTCTTCCGCGGTCGTTCGTCACTATAGCTTCTTGATGTAAAAACTTAAGCTCGGGTTAGGTCACTTTTTGTTTGTGGCCAACACCTAGAGGGCACTGGCGACCTTCAGGCCCTCCAGCACCGCCTCTTCCGCCGTGCGCGGTGCGAGGCAGTCGCCAACGCGATGTAGGGTGCCTGGATAGTCGCCGAGGGCCTCGGCGAGCCCGTCGTTGGACCGTGGCGGCTGGCAGACCACCAGGGTGTCGACCTCCTCCAGCACCATCGCCTCGCCGCTCGCCGTGTGCTGCAGGTAGACGCTGTCGCCGTCGGCGCCGAACAGCCGGGCATAGGGAGTGATCTCGACACCAAGGCGGTGCAGCGTGCCGACCGCCTGGTCGCGGACATAGAAGGGAACCCCTTGCCCCGCCATCAGGCCGTTGACCATCAGGCGGACGTGGCAGCCGTCGCGCGCGAGGCGCTCGGCGAGCCCGAGGCCGACCCAGTCGCAGCGCCAGTCGGCGATCACCACCCGTTGGCCGATGTTGGCGCCCTCCTGCAACACCTGCCAGGCGGTCACCACGTGGGCGTCTTCGCCCAGCTCCAACTGCGGCGCCTGGGGCAGCGCACCGGTGGCCAGTATGACGGCGTCCGGCGCCTCGCGGGCGATCAGCGCGGCATCGACTGGGCTGTTCTTATGGAGCGTGGCGCCGGCCCGCTCGGCCTCTCGCACCAGGTTGGTGGCGATGCCGCCGAACTCGGCCCGGCCGGGCAGCAGCTGGGCCAGCAGGGCTTGTCCGCCGAACTGTCCGGCCGCTTCGTAAAGGCTGACGTCGTGGCCGCGCTCGGCCGCCACCGCGGCGGCCTTGAGCCCGCCGGGCCCGCCGCCGACCACCAGCACCTTCTGCCGCTTTGCCGCCGGTTGCCGCATTCCGTAGCGCAGTTCGCGCCCGGTCTCCGGGTGCTGGATGCAGGAGATGGGATAGCCGAGGTGGAAGTGGCCGATGCAGGCCTGGTTGCAAGCGATGCAGGCGCGGATGTCCTCGGTTTCGCCGCGCTGTGCCTTGTTGGGCATTTCGGGGTCGCAGATCATGGCGCGGGTCATGCCGCACATGTCGGCTTGGCCGGTGGCGAGGATGCCCTCGGCAGTCTGCGGCTGGTTGATGCGGCCGGCGACGAAGACCGGGATCGCGACCTTCGCTTTCACCTGGGCGGCGAAGGGGGCGAGATAGCCGGTCTCGATCGCCATGGGCGGGACAATGTGGATGGCGCCGCCCAATGAGGCCGAGCTGCCGGCAATGACGTTGACGTAGTCGAGGCTCGATGCCAGCGCTTCGATCGCAGCCAGCGACTCGTTTTCCTCCAGGCCCTCGGGATCCTTCTCGTCGCCTGAGATGCGCAGGCCGACGGCGATCTCCTCGTTGGTCTCGGCGCGGATGGCGGCGAGGATCTCCTCCAGGAAGCGTAGCCGTCCTTCGAAGCTGCCGCCGTAGGCATCCTCGCGCAGGTTGGTGCGCGGGCTGAGGAACTGGGCCGGCAGGTAGCCGTGGCTGGCAACGATCTCGACGCCGTCCAGGCCGGCCTCGGCCATCAGCCGTGCCGCGGTGCCATAGCCGGCGACGATCTCCTCGATCAGCGCCAGGTCGAGCGGCCGGGGTACGACGTGAAAGCGCTCGCTGGGCACGGCGCTGGGCGCGTAGGCGACCGGCAGTGCGCCGTCGCCGCTCTCCATGATCTCCCGGCCGGGATGGAAGAGCTGGCCGTAGAGGCGGCAGTCCTCGGCGTGGCAGCTCTCCGCCAGGCGGCGAAAGCCGGGAATGCAGTCCTCCTCGGTGGCCATCAGCATGTGGCTGGTATAGCGGGCGGACTCGTGCACGCCGGCGACCTGGGCGACGATCAGCCCGGCGCCGCCCTTGGCGCGGGCCTGGTGATAGGCGACCAGCGCGTCGTTGACGCGACCATCGCTCGGCAGGTTCGTGTCGTGGCCGGTGGAGAGGATGCGGTTCTTGATCTCCCGCCCCGCCACGGTGAGCGGCGAGAAGAGATGGGGAAAGGCCTTTGCCGTCATGCTGCCGTGCCTCTGCGGCATCCGCTTGCAAGCGGAGGCTGACCTGTGTCAAAGGGCGCCGTCGGTCCGGCGCTTAGAATAGCAAGTAGCCGAATGAACATCCTCGAAGCCCAGGAATAAGGGAGAGTTACCTTGTTGAGCATTGCCCTCGAGCACGTCTGTTTCCTCATCGTCAAAGCACGGGAATTCGACGTCAAGGTTGAGGTGGTGGAGCCGGATCCTGGCTCCAATCCCGGCGACGAGGATATGCGCGAGGTGCTGGAGGACTACCCCGACGATCCGGTTCAGGAAGAGCTGACCAGCTTCATCGACGGCCTGAGCTACGACGAGCAGGTCGATCTGGTCACCCTGGCCTGGCTCGGCCGCGACGACTACTCGGCCGAGGACTGGGCCGAGGTGCGCCAGCAGGCGGCCGACGCTCACAACAACCGCACGGCCGCCTACCTGCTCGGCATGCCGCTGCTCGGCGATTACCTGGAAGAGGGCATTTCACTGCTCGGCCTCTCTTGCCAGGACTTCGAGATAGGCCGTCTGTAGCAGGCATCGCTTGAAGCGGCTGCCCGACGGTGCTTGCTTGAGCCGGTTATGCCGGAGTTCCTGACCACCAAGGAAGTCGCCGAGCTCTTGCGGCTCAAGGAGCGCAAGATCTACGAGCTGGTGAGCGAGGAGGCGATCCCCTTCAGCCGCGTCACCGGCAAGCTGCTGTTCCCGCGCGGGCTGGTCGAGAGCTGGGTGCTCAAGCATGTCGAGCACCGCGACCATCTCGACGGCCTGGACCGGCTGCCCCCGGTCATCGGCGGCAGCCACGACCCTCTTCTCGACTGGGCCCTGCGTGAGTCGGGCAGCGCGCTTGCAACCCTCTACGGCGGCAGCCTGGACGGGCTGGAGCGGCTCGGCCGGCGCGAGCTCCTCGGGGCCGGCATGCACGTCTACGAGCCTGCGGCGCAGGACGGGAAGGGGGACTGGAACCGCAAGCACGTGGCCCAAGCCCTGCCCGGCCTGCCCATCGTGCTGGTCGGCTGGGCCCGGCGGCAGCAAGGCCTCGTGGTGCCTCCCGGCAATCCCAAAGGCCTCGCCAAGCTGGCCGACCTGGCTGGCTGCCGCGTCATCCCGCGCCAAAGCCAGGCCGGCAGCCGCCTGCTGCTCGACCACCTGCTGCAGGTCGAGGGGCTGGCAGACGCCGCCATCACCCTGGTCTCTCCGCCGGCGCGTAGCGAGGCCGACGTCGCCTCTGCCGTCGCCGAAGGCAAGGCCGACGCCGGCTTCGCCATCGAGGCGGTCGCCCGCCAGTACCGGCTCGACTTCGTGCCCCTGGTGGAGGAACGCTACGACCTCGCCCTCTGGCGCCGGCACTACTTCGAGCCGCCGATGCAGCGGCTCCTGGCCTTCTGCCGCACCCCGGCCTTCGCCGCCCGCGCCGCCGAGCTCGGCGGCTACGACATCGGCTGTCTGGGCGAGGTTCAGTTCAACGGGTTTTAGGGGAGTCTTGCTTGGGCGCCTTCGGCGCTGTGCGGTTCCAGCCCACACCCCCGCCCGACCAACCCATGGCATGGTACCCTAGTGGGTTGGTCGGGCGGGCGTCTGGGCAGGTCCAGAATGGCGCGATAGCGCCCTACCAAGCACCCGCTGTCACCCTTGGGCGGGGCCAGCGGCCCCGTCCCGAGGGTCCACGGGAAGGTTCCGTGCGGGCCGATGAGTGGATGCTTAGGCCTTCGCTAAGGCTTCGGCCCACAAGCGGAACGCGGCGCCCCTTGGATTAACGGGGCCTGACGGCCCAGCGGGCCTCGCCCAAGCATGACAATGAGGGAATCGGTGGTGGCCGCCCCTAGCTCCCGCCGCCTTCCTTGGCGTTGGGGAAGAAGAGCTGCTGGCCGTCGACCTGGAAGGCGGCGATGGCCGTCTGGCCTTCGCCCGAAACGAGCCAGTCGACGAAGGCCTGGCCCCACTCCGCCTTGACGTTGGCGTGCTTCTCCGGATTGACCAGGATGACGCCGTACTGATTGAACAGCGCCGGGTCGCCCTCGACGGCGATGGCGAAGTCGCCTTTGTTCTGGAAGGCGATCCAGGTGGCCCGATCGCTCATGGTGTAGGCGTTCATGCCGACGGCGGTGTTGAGCGTCGCGCCCATGCCGGAGCCGGTCTCGCGGTACCAGGTGCCGCTCGCCGCTGCCGGGTCGACGCCGGCGTCCTGCCACAGCCGCAGCTCCTTCTTGTGGGTGCCGGAATCGTCGCCGCGCGAGGCGAAGGGCGCCTCGGCCTCGGCGATCTTTTCGAGCGCAGGCAGAATGTCCCGCATGCCGGCGATCCCGGCGGGGTCGTCCTTCGGCCCGACGATGACGAAGTCGTTGTACATCAGGTCGTGCCGGGCGACGCCGAAGCCATCGGCCACGAACTTCTCCTCGGCCGGCTTGGCGTGGACCAGCAGCACGTCGCCGTCGCCGTTGCGGGCGTTCTTGATCGCCTGGCCGGTGCCGACCGCGACCACCCGCACTTCGATGCCGGTCTTGTCGGTGAACTGCGGCAGGATGGCATCCAAAAGCCCCGAATTCTGGGTCGAGGTGGTGGACTGGACGATGATGAACTTGTCATCGGCCTGCAAGGGAGCGGCCAGTCCTGTTGCGACTGTCAGCGCCGCAGCAAGCGCAAGAAAACGGCGACGGATCATTCGGGGCTTCTCCTTCTTCGTTCGTCTGTCAGGTTTGTCGGGACTTCAAAAGACCAGGCGGCCGGCCAGGAAGGCGGCGGCAATGTCGCTTTGGGGGTCGGCGAAGAACTGCGCTGTCGGCGCCCGTGCCTCGACCTTTCCGCGGTGCAGGAACAGCACCTCGTCGGCCAGGCGCTTGGCCTGCCCCAGGTCATGGGTGACCAGGATGACCTTGGTGCCCTCGGCCTTGGCCTGACCGATCAGCTCCTCGATGGCCAGGGTGGCCGTGGGGTCGAGGCTGGCGGTCGGCTCGTCGAGAAACAACACCTCGGGCCGGCGGCTCAGCGCGCGGGCCAGGGCGAGGCGTTGCTGCTCGCCGCCGGAGAGCCGGCGAGCTGGGCGGTCTGCCAGGTGCAGCAGGTTGGCGCGCTCCAGCCATGTCTCGACGCTTCCGTTGAGACCGTTGCCATTGAGGACGGCGCCGTTCATCTGGCCGCGCGCAGTGCGCAGGGCGTAGCGCAGGTTGGCCGCCACCGAGCGGCGCAGCAGCACCGGGCGCTGAAAGACCATGGCCTGGCGCTGGCGAATGCCCTCATCCGCCGTTTCACCGTGCCACAGCACGGTCCCGCCGCTCGGCGCGATCAGACCGTGCAGGAGGCGCAGCAGGAGGCTCTTGCCGGCGCCGTTGGGGCCGATCACGGCACTCAGACCCCCGCCTTCGAAGTGGAGATTCAGACCATCGATCAGGCGCAGGTCGCCCACCTGGTAGGTCAGGTCTCGCGCCTCGAGCGGCAGGATCTCTCGGGCCGGCTTTGGCGCGCAGGCCTGCAGATCGACGATGTGGCTTCCATCAGGCATAGGCAGCTCGTGCAGCTGTGGCGCGCAGACTCATCACCGAGGCGTTCACCGCCACGGCGATGCCGACCAGGATGATGCCCAGCGCCAGGGCAAGGGCGAGATTGCCCTTGGAGGTCTCCAGCGCGATGGTCGTGGTCATCACCCGGGTCACGTGGTTGATGTTGCCGCCGACGATGATCACCGCACCAACCTCGGCGATGGCGCGGCCGAAGCCGGCCAGGGCGACGGTCATCAGGCTGTAGCGGCCGTCCCACAGCAGGGTGCCGATGGCGGCCAAACGGCCGACGCCGAAGGAGCGCAGCTGCTCGTCGTATTCCGTGTGCAGGTCGGCGACCACCTGCCGCGTCAGCGCCGCGACGATGGGTGCCACCAGGATGCTCTGGGCGATGATCATCGCAGTCGGCGTGTAGAGCAGGGCAAGGGGCCCGAGCGGCCCGGCGTTCGACAGCATGAGATAGATAAAGAGCCCGACCACCACCGGCGGCAGGCCCATCAGCGCGTTCATCAGCACGATCAAGGCGCCGCGGCCGGGAAAGCGGAAGATCGCCGTCGCAGCCCCGAGCGGCAGCCCGATCAGGCAGGCGAAGAGCACCGCCGTCAGGCTGACCTGCAGCGACAGCAGAACGATCTCCGCCAAGTCGGCATTGCCGGATAAGATCAAGTCGAAAGCGAGCCCGAAGGCCGCGCCGAAGTCCTGCATCCTCAGCCTCCCAAGGAGAAAGCTATGTATTCTTCCGCGTCTTGTCCAGAAATCCGACTTATGCAGAATTAGTGCAGTCAAGTGCAGTCTAAAGCATAGAATTGCGGTGAGGTTACCATGCTGACGATCTTTCCCGATGGCAGCCGGGCGCGGGCGCTGCAGGCCTACCGCCGGCCTTATGAAGCGCCCTTTCGCGCCGAGGCCGGGGCGGCGGTGCAGCCGGATTTCGAGCCGGAGAGCGACATAGAGGGTTGGGTCTGGGCCCTTGATCCGGAGGGCCGCGGCGGTTGGGTGCCGCTGGCCTGGCTCGACCGCCGTGGCGAACCCTGGCGCCTGACCCGGGCCTTCGACGCCATCGAGCTGTCGGTCGCGGTCGGCGATCTGGTGACGATCCACTTCGCCGAGAGCGGCTTCGTCATGGCGACCAACGCTGAAGGCGTGCAGGGCTGGTTGCCCGACGGCGTGCTTGAGCGGATCGCGTGAGCGTGGCGCAGGTCTATTGGCGTCCCACCCGGGAGATCGCCGCGACGGCCGCGATAACGCAGAGCGCGCCGACCCACTGCAAGGCTGTCAGACTCTCGCCGAGAAAGAGGAAAGCTGCGGCCAGCCCGAAGACGGGGATGAGGGTTAGGTAGAAGCCGGCGACGTTGGCCGGCAGGCTTTGCAGGGCGAAGAGGTAGAACCAGAAGGCAAGCGCGTACTGGACGATGCCGGAGAGCGCGGCGAGCAGCAGAACGGCCGGCGGGACTCCCGCGAGCCCGAGGGCACTTAGCCCGAAACCCAGCGCAACCAGCAGCGCGCCGAGAGTCCACAAGAGCCCGACGCTCTGCTGCAAGGCCGACAGCGACAGCGGGTCGAGTCTTCGCACCAGCCTGCGGGTGGCGATGACATAGAGAGCGCCGAAGAAGGTGCCGGCCAGCACGAGAAGGTCGCCGGTCAACGAGCCTTGCCCAGGAAGGTCGCCAGTGTCGGGAAACATGACCAGCATAATGCCGAGGGTCGCCATCGCCGCCATGGCCAGCATCGGCGTGCCGGCCCGCTCCTTCAGCACGAGCCAGGCGAGAAAAAGAATGAAGAGCGGCTCGGCCGCACCGAGCAGCGCCGCGCTGCTCGCCGTCGTCAGGGCCAAGCCGACAATCCCGAAGGTGTAGGACAGCCCGGGCTCCAGCAGGCCGCTGAGGCTGGCCCGCCGGGACGGGCGGTCCAGGCGAACGCGCCGCCGCAGCACCAGCACGGCCAGCCAGAGAACGGCGATGGACGCCGTGAGTTGAACGCTGAGCAAGGTCAGCGGCGGCATATGCGCCAGCACGGCCTTGCTCATCACCGTGGCGGAGCCCCAGCAGGCGGCGGACAGCACGGCGGCAGCGACCGCCAGGCCGTAGGCCGGGGGCCGACGCGCGGCAAGCGCTTCGGCGGCGGATCGAAGCGGTTCGGTCATTCGGCCGAGACCGCGCATTCCACCGGGCAGGAGTCCTGGGGACAGGCGTCCTCGTCGCAGAGTCGGCAGATGTGATCGGCAGACTGCCGCCCCGACGTGATGCGGCCGAGCAGCGACTCCATGAGCGTCGTCAGGCTGTCCTGCTGCTTGGCGGAAAGCGGTGCCAGTGCCTCGTCGAGAACCCGCCGGCGGCCTTCGAGGATAGCCTTCCGCCGGGTGGCGCCGGCGCGGGTGAGGTGGAGGCCGACCGCCCGTCCGTCCCGAAGGCTGCGGCGCGCGACCAGCCCGTCGGCCGCCAGCCGGTCGATCAGCCGCACGGTCGCCGAATGGCTCAAGGCCAAGGTGCGGGCCAGGCGGTCGATAGGCTCACCCGGCGCGACACCGATGCTGACCAGCGCCGCCGGAGCTGCGGCGCCGTGCTTGGCCCGGGTCTCGGTTTCCTCGATGAGGCGGTCGGTCAGCGCCAAAGCCAGAGCGCCGAGCAGGTTCGCAGTGCGGTCGTCGGTCATGCTGTTTTTGTATGTATGCAGAATGCATATATCAAGATGGCAATGAGAGTGTTGGTCTTGGGGGTTAATAGAGCGATGCGGTACGCAGGCGCGGCAGTCTGTCGAGGTGGTTGCTAGACTGCTTTGGAAACTGCCGCGCTCAGGCTGGCGCTCAAGTCACCGCGTGGAGCGACAACGATGCGCTCCAGGCCGAGCCAGTGGGCGAGTTGGGCAAGTTCCTCGGCCAGCGCCTCGGCGACCTCCTCGTGGCGGACATCGTGCTCGGCATGGGATGCCTGCACCAGCAAGGCACCACCAGCGCGGTCGGCCTTGAGGTCGACCCGGCCGACCAGGCGGTCGCCGAGCAGGAACGGCAGCACGTAGTAGCCGTGCACCCGCTTGGCCTCGGGCGTGTAGATCTCGATCCGGTAGTGGAAGTCGAAGAGGCGTTCGGCCCGATCGCGGTACCAGACCAGGGGGTCGAAGGGCACCAGAAGCGCCTGGGCAGCGATGCGGCGCGCCCGCCGTGCCTCCGGGTGCAGATAGGCGGGCTGCTTCCAGCCGGCGACCTCCACCGGCAGCAGCGCCCCATCTTCGACCAATTCTGCGAGGCGGGCCTTGGACTCGGCCGGAGCGAGACGGAAGTAGTCGCGCAGGTCCGGCTCCGTCGCCACGCCCAGGGCCTTTGCCGCCAGCATGAGGAGACCGCGCTGCGCCTCCTCCACCGGTGGGGTCGGCAGCGCCTGGACCTCTTCCGGCCAGACCCGTTCGCTCAGGTCGTAGATCCGGGTGAAGTTGTTCCGCGTCGCCGTGGTGATGCGCCCGGCCCAGAAAAGAACCTCTACGGCAATCTTGCCGTCGCTCCAGCCCCACCAGCCTCCCTTTGCCTTGCCGCCTTCGCTCAGTTCGCCGGCGCTGATCGGCCCGCTCTCGGCGATCTCGCGATAGACCGCCTCGATGAAATCGCGCCGCTCTCGGCCGAACTTGGCCAGGCCCTTGTAGATGCCCTCGCCCCGCTCGGCGCGTGCCATGCGCCAGCGGAAGAGCGGCTGGTGCGCCAACGGGATGAGCGAGGCCTCGTGCGCCCAGTATTCGAAGAGCCGGCGCTTGCGGCCGTAGGCCAGGCGCTCCAGCAGGCCGTCGGGATAGGGCCCGAGCCGGGAGAAGAAGGGCAGGGTGTGAGCGCGGGCCAGCACGTTCACCGAGTCGATCTGCAGCAGCGAGAGGCGGTCCAGCACCCGGCCGGCATGGCCGGCGTTGACGGTCGCGCTCGGCCGCGCTTCGCCGAAGCCCTGGGCGGCTAAGGCGATGCGCCGTGCTGCGTTGGCGGTCAAACGGGTGATGGGTTTGTATTCGGGAGAGGTGGGCATGGGGTACCTAGACTGGCCTTTGCCGAGAGTCGCTTCCAGCGGAATTCCGTCGCTCCTCGCAAAAGATGTATCTGTGATGCATTTTTCCTTGCATCGTCGGATATAAAGATGCATATAAGATGCATTAATAGGAGATGGCCATGCGCTTGAACGTGCAATCCGACTATGCCTTGCGGCTGCTGATGCACTTGGCGGTCCGGGACGGCGAGCTGCTGACCATCGCCGAGGTGGCTGAGCGCTTCCAGGTCTCGAAGAACCACCTGATGAAGATCGCCAGCCTGTTGGCGCGCGAGGGCTACATCGAAGCCGCGCGGGGCCGCTCGGGTGGATTGAAGCTCGCCAAGCCCGCCAAGCAAGTGTGCGTCGGCGACGTCGTGCGCTGCACCGAAGCGGACTTCGCCATCGTCGAGTGCTTCCAGGAGGGCAAAAGCCAATGCCTGATCACGCCCTGCTGCAAGCTGCAGCGGGTGCTCGGCGAGGCGTTGGAGGCCTTCCTTGCGGTCCTCGACCGCTACACCCTGGAAGACCTGATCCGGCGCAACCCGGAGCTGCGGCTGCTTCTCGGAAAGGAAGCGGCATGACCGAGGTTCTCCTAAGGACAGCCGAAGAGCGGCGGGCGCAGGTCCGCGCCAAGGCCGCGGCCATGGGCATCGACGAAGCCTACATCACGATCTTGGTCGAGACCTTCTACGGCCGCATCCGCGCCCATCCCCTGTTGGGCCCAATCTTCGAAGAGGTGATCGGCGACAACTGGGCGCGCCATCTCGGCACGATGAAAGACTTTTGGGCTTCGGTGGCCTTCAATGCCGGCCGCTATTCAGGCAAGCCGGTGCCGGCGCATAAGAAGCTCATCCGCGTCGAGCCCTGGCACTTCAACATTTGGCTCGCGCTGTTTCGCCAGACGCTGGAAGACACCGCCCCCTCACCGGCGGCCGTGCTTTTCTTCGTGGAGCGGGCCGAGCGCATCGCCCAGAGCCTCCAGCTCGCGATGTTCGGCCTGCCCGAGCTTCAACAAGAGGAGAGATAGATGTCGTTCCTCGAATTGCTTGTCTTCGGCGGCATGATCGCCACGGTCGGCTTCTTTGTCGTCTACACCGAAGCCCTGCGACAGGGCACCCGCGAAGACGAATTGGCGGGCCGCCGCGCGACCTACGACAAGGTCGGCGGCACCGTCATCTTCGGCGCCCGCACGGCCTTCTTCGTCGGGCTGGTCGCCCTCCTTCTCCTCACCATTGCGGAGATGCTGCCATGACCTTTCCGAACCTGAGCTTGGGCCGGATTCTCCCGCTCGTCCTGCTGTGGGTCGCGGTCCCCGCGCCTCTCTACATCTGGGCGCTGCTCTACCTCATTATGCAGTGAGTGGAGGGAGCGATGACCCACTTTCCCGCGGGACTGACCAAGTACAGCGAGACACCGCTGTTCACGGCAGATAGCGTGCCCGACAAGCTGCTCAAGGCCCATGCCACCAAGGCCGGGGTCTGGGGTAAGCTGCAGGTTCTGGAAGGCAGCCTGCACTACATTGTGCCGGGGCCGCCGCTCTCCCGTTCGCTCATAGAGGCGGGAGACCACGGCGTCATCGAGCCGACCGTCCCGCACCACCTGGAGCTCGCCGGACCGGTTTCCTTCAAGGTCGTGTTTTATCGCTGACCGAGCATGGACCGTCGTCACCATCGCTGCACTGGATGAACGGATGAGTTTGATCGATCGTCTTAAGGGGTGCCGGTAAGCCGACCCTCGGAGCCGGATGCTCCTCGCCTGCCAGACCGCGCGTCCCTGCGGGTCAGCCCCATTCCCTGGCCTTGGCCGTCGAGCAGACCTGGAAGACGCAAAGCTCAATTTTACGTGTGAAAACGCAATTACTGCAGTTTTTAGCTGTATTTATGTTTCAATTCGACGTAGCATGCTGGTTTAGACGGCTTCGCCGTCCGAACGGACCGTACCTTTTTGCTCATGCCACTGATCGAAAGAGGAGGGTCGAAATCATGCGGATTCTCATCTCAACAATCGTGATCTTTGCGTTCGCATCAATTGCGACGGCGGCGGACGTGCCGGTGCCCCCGGTCGGAACGACGACGACCTACGAATGCACGGGCCCCTACTTCAAAGACCGGACCTCGAAGCTGGTATCGAACGACAATGGCAGAATACGTTGGGAGTTCAACAGCGACGGCAAGCAGGGCTACGCCGTCTTTCAACGTGGCCTTTGGGGCTCGCTCCTGAACTACGAGCGCGACAACGGTGACGGCAAAGGCAAGCGAACCATGGAGTGGGATGCGGCCGATGTCGCGGGATACGATCCGCTCACGCCGGGCTCGTCGATGAGTGTCGACGCCAAGACCGTGACGCGGGATTGGCATGCGAACGAAGAGATCACAGTCCGGGTTACCGAACGCGGCCCCAAGACCGTGGCGCCGTTAGGTGAAGTCGATGCGGTGACGATCGTCAATTCGCGTTACATGCGCGGGCCCTTCAACCGCTGGAGCTACCAATCGAAGATGACTCTCTGGATGGATGCCATCAAAGGCGTCGCCTTCAAGTGGACCTACAAGGACGACAAGGGGACCCACGACTGCAATCTGACGGGCGTTAAGCTCGGCGGCTAACCCGCGCGGCGCTGCGGATTGGGATGGTGTCGTCGGCGGCCGGGCGGAACAAGCGCCGCACGAGCCGCAGCGTGGCCGGCGTGGCGAGGCTGACGACCGGGACCATGAAGAGCGTCAGGACGAAGGTGCGCGCCAGAAGCGGCCAGTCCGAGATGACCGGTGCCAAGAGGACCAGCAAAGCGGTGATCGTCGGAAAGGCGACCAGCCAGGCGGCGATCATCGGCAGCAGCTTTGGGAGATGTGTGCGGGAATGCATGGTGGGCTCCTCAGTCATCGGTCGGCGTGAAGGTCGTCAGATGCTCGCGGACAATCATCCAGCGGCCGTCATGTCTTTCGAGAACGAGGGTGGCGTATTGGCCCGGTGCCGGGGAGATCGGCCGACCCTCCGCGTCGCGCCCCTTCGCCACGAAGGTCAAGCTGGCAACGGCGAAGTCGTCGGCAACGCGCAGTGTGACGGGCGCCACGGGGGCGATGGTCCAATAGGAGAACTGGGACATGAAGGGCGCCCAGGTCTCGACGTAGGCCTCTACGCTGTCGAGCGTCAGGGTCGTGCCGCCCATGTCGTCGACCACCTCGATGGCGCCTGCGCCGGGCTTGAAGAGAGTGCGGAAGGCGTCGCCGTTCCAGGGCTCCGCGCCCGGGCTCCAGGCCGCGAGCCAGGCGTCGATCACGGCTTGAACCTGGGCGTTGAGGGCTGAGCGTTCCATGTGCGTCTCCTGTCGCGTCTTTCGTCTGCCATCAAGGTGACGTTTCGCCCGAAGGAGCGCCAATTCGAACGATGAAACGCTTATTCGCTGAGCGAATAAGGGGATGAGTGGGGCTCTGGTCAGCCCGCCTTTCGATAGACGAAGATGTCCATCAAGGTGCCTTCGAACTGCTGTTCGCGGACACTCTGACCCGACAGGTAGTCCGATGGCTTGGCCGGCAGCGGATGCTCGGGGTCGTTGGCCCAGATCTGTTCGAGCAACTCCTGTCGCGGCTCGAAGAAGACCACCGCGCCTGCGCCCTTCGAGACGCGCAGCGCTTCGCTGACCACGGCCTTGCGCGCCGCTTCCTCGACGTGGTGCAGGACGCCGAAGAAGAAGACCGCGTCGAAGGCGGCCGACTCGAAAGGCATCTCGCTGGCGTCGAAGGCCTCGAAGCGGATCTTCTGCCGCACCCCGACCCTCTCCGCATTGCTAGCCCAGTCCTGGCCGGCGTAGTGCGAGCTGTCCGTGCTCGGCTCGCCTGTCAGGACGTCATAGCCTTGCAAGGCGAGATAGGCTGCGAACTTCCCTTCGCCGGTGCCGACATCCAAGATCGCGGCATCCGTTGGGAGGCCAAGCTCCCGCAGGGCGATCGCGCCATCCTTGGCGATGGCGGGGAACATCGGGCCGAAGACTTCGCTGGGGTCGTGGTTGTCCATTTGCGCATCCTTCCGGGGGCGTGATATAATGATTGCGTGCGCACGCATATATTTGCAAAGCTGTATCGAAGTCAAGAGGGGGAGCGCGACTTGGACGGTTTTCAAACACTTTTCGATCTGATCGGGGTGCTGGCGCGCCGCCGCTATCAAGCCGCAGAGCACCACTTTGCGGCCTTGGGGCTGAACCACACGGAAGCGCGCCTTTTGACTCTGCTGCGCGACGCCGGGGGTGCGGCAAGCCAAGACGCTCTATCGGGCCAGCTCTTCATCGACCGCAGCAATGCCGGCCGGGCGCTCAAACGCCTCGAACAGGACGGGTCCATCGTGCGGCGCAAAGACGATGCCGACAAGCGGGCCTACGTGGTCGAGATGACGGCGAAGGGCCGCAAGGCAAGCGCAGAAATCGCGAAGCTGAGAAAGGGGATCGCGCAAAACTTCTTCGGCGATCTCCGCGAGAAAGATGCCCGGGCAATCTCCGACCTTCTCACAACGGCGCTTGCGGTCGAGGGCGGCGAGAGGCGCGCCACCGCATCGCGGACCGGCCGCTAAGCAGCCTCAGTCCGCGCCGCGCACGGGGATGGTAGCCCCGGCGGCCGGGTGGAAGAAGCGCTGCACGGCCCAGATCGCCACGGCCAGGCCGATGCCGATCAGATCGCTCAACAGCCCGCCTTCGATCATGAAGAGCGCGGCGGCGAACAAGCCGATGCGCATGAACCAGGCGACCGTCGTCCCCATGAACCAGCCCTGCACGCCGGAGGACAGCAGGAAGACGCCGATCACGGCGGTGACCCCGGCGCGAATGATCTCGAGCGTCGTGCCGTCCATCAGGATGGCGCTGTTGTAGAAGAACATGAAGGGCACGATGAAGGCGGCGATGCCGATCTTGAAGGAGGCCACGGAGGTCTCCATGGGATTGGCGCCGGATATCCCGGCCGCCGCATAACTGGCGAGCGCCACGGGCGGTGTTATCGCCGAGACCACGGCGAAGTAGAAGACGAAGAAGTGTGCGGTCAGCGCCGGAATGCCGAGCTCGATCAAGCCCGGCGCCACCACCGAGGCGGCGACCGCGTAGGCCGCCGTGGTCGGCATGCCCATCCCCAGCAGGATGGCGATGCACATGGCGAAGACCAGCGCCAAGAGCTGGCTCGCCTCGGCCAGGCCGAGCAGCAGGTTGGAGAAGCGGGCGCCGACACCGGTGAGCGAGATGACGCCGACGATGATGCCGGCACAGGCGCAGACCGAGATGATCTGAATCGACAGGGTGCCGCCGAGCTCGAAGGCCTTGAACAGGCTCTTCGGCCCCATGCGATAGGGGGTGAGCCAGGACACCACCGCTGCCGATGCTGTCGCCAGGGTGCCGGCGCGGATCACCGAGTAGCCCATGAAGAGCGCTGCGATCAGGATGATGATCGGCAGGAAGAGGAAGACGCGGCGGGCGATCTTCTTGAGGTCGGGCAGCTCGTCCTCGTTCATGCCGCGCATGCCGAGCTTGGCCGCCTCGAAGTCGACCATGAAATAGATCGAGACGAAGTAGAGGATGGCTGGGATGATCGCGGCGACGGCGATGTCCGTGTAGGGAATGCCGGTGATCTCCGCCATGATGAAGGCACCGGCGCCCATGATCGGCGGCATGATCTGGCCGCCGGTCGAGGCCGCCGCCTCGATCGCGCCGGCGGTCTTCTTGTGGTAGCCCACCCGCTTCATCAGCGGGATGGTCAGCGAGCCCGTCGCCACCACGTTGCCCGCCGAGGTGCCGTTGATCATGCCCATCAGGCCGGAGGCGAAGATGGCCACCTTGGCCGGGCCGCCGCGCGCGCGGCCGGCCAGGGCGAAGGCGAAGTTGACGAAGTAGTCGCCGACCTTGGAGGCCTGCAGGAAGGCGGCGAAGATGATGAAGAGAATGATGTAGGTCGAGGAGACCGCCGTGGTCGGCCCCAGGATGCCGGCGTCGGTGTAGATCTGGCTGAAGAAGCGCTCCCACGCGATGGCGGGCGACTGCAGGAAGCCCGGCAGGTACTGCCCGACGAAGACGTAGGTCAGGAAGATCAGCGAGATGACCACCAGGGCCATGCCGGCCACCCGGCGCGTCAGCTCGATGATCAGAAGGGTCCCGGCGAGCGCGGCCAGGGAGATGCCGATGGGCGCGAAGGGCGTGCCCGTCGAGTTGCGCATCAAGGTGCTGTAGATGGTGATTAGGTAGATCGCGACGGAGATCGCGCAGACCACCAGCACCAGATCGGTTGTCGCCACCTTCTGGCGCTGTCCCGCCTGCCACCAGGAGAGGGCGACGGCGCCAACGCTGGCGGCCAGCAGCGGCACGCCGAAGAGCCAAGTCTCGTTGAACTTGATGGCGGGGTCGATGCCGTTCCACTGGGCGCCACCGGCGATGTCGAAGGCGAAGTAGATGCCCACCGCGACGGAGAACAGGGCCGGCAGCAAGAGCAGAGTGCCGAGCAGGTTCATGGTCCGGCTGCCGCCGGTCGGCTGCTGGGCGAAGCTGCTGCCGGCATAGAGCAGGAAGCCGAGGCTCAGCGCGCCGGCCACGTGGACGATTCGGAAGTTCCAGGTTTCGAGCGGGAAGCTCGGCAAGAAGGGGATGTCGATCAGCCCGCCGGTCATGCCCTCGATCGACAGGCCATTGAGCGCGGCCATGTGGAAGGCGGCGTAGAGCGCCGTGAGCGCGGCCATGACGCGCAGGGTCGTGCCGCCGTAGAGCCGCCGATTGCCTTCGATCGGCTCCTCGTCAACGCCTTCGGCGATGACCTTCTCGGGTTCGCTCGACATCGCGGCCACCCCCCTCTGCGAAAAGCCCCGCGCCTTGCCGGGCGCGGGGCGTGATACGCTAGGTCGGCTTAGCTGCCGCTACCGTGGATCATCTCGGCGGGGATGGAGGCGCCGTTCTCGTTGAACCACTTCGCCGCACCCGGGTGCCACTTCATGACCTGGTTCTTGTCCCAGTTCGCCGGCACGGTGCTGCGCGCGGCGCGATGGATCGAGACCATACGAGCGTTGTCGGACATCACGACGTTGACGACGGCATTGACGAAGCTCTCCGGCAGCTCGCAGTTGGCGATGGCGAAGTTCCACATGGAGACCGAGCGGGCGTCCGCGTTGAGCGTCGTATAGGTGTCGGACGCGATCGTGAAAGGCGAGACCGGGAACTCGCCGAGGATCTTGTCCTGCTCTGCCTCGGTGAACTCGATGATGTTGACGTCGGTCTGGACCTCGAGCTGACTGACCGCAGGCACCGGCACGCCGGCGGCGAAGGCGATGACGTCGAGCAGGCCGTCCTGCAGCTGGCCGCCCAGGTCGGTCCAGCCGCCGTTGCGGCGCTCGAAGTCGACGCCCAAGGTTTCCATCATGCGCGGGAAGTAGGTGTCGGAGGTCGAGCCTGCCGGGCCGAAGCCGATCTTGGCGCCTGCCGGAATGTCCTCGATCGAGGCGATGCCGGAGGACTTCAGCGCGGTGACGGAGAACGGCGTCTGATACATGGGGAACATGGCGCAGGCGTTGGTCATCTGGATGCCAGGCGCGATCGGGTTGTTGCCGCCGAGGGACTCGGCAGCCGGGCCCATCGTGGTCATGCCGAAGGCCGCATCGCCGGTGTGCACCAGGGCCATGTTCTGCATCGGGCCGCCGGTGACCTCGCCGCCGCCGGAAATGCCGAGCTCGTCGGCGACCAGGTTGGCCCAGCCGGATCCGTAGGCGAAATAGGTGCCGCCCTGGCTCGCCGTGCCGACGGTGAAGCTGTCGGGCCAACCGGTCCGGTCTTCGGCAACAGCCGTTGCCGCTCCCAGGCACACACAAATAGCTGTCGATACGACCAGGCGCATTACTTTATCTCCCTGTTGAGGTACCCGCATTTTGCGGGTGGTTTTGGAACGTTGGCCGCTAAACTAAGCGGCCTCCGGGCCAGAAACAATGCCCAAAGTGGTACTTTTACTCACTATGGCGCGCAGATTTTCCTCTTTCGCGGAATGTGCACATATTTATTCTGGTTTTGTCCGACCTGCAGGCGGGCGGCCACGGCTTTTTCTGCCCCAGGCACACGTCGTGCGCCCGTTGGTCTTGCGTTCTAATTTGGAGGAGAAATGGAGCGGGCGATGAGATTCGAACTCACGACTTCAACCTTGGCAAGGTTGCGCTCTACCCCTGAGCTACGCCCGCATCCTGGAAGAACCGGTAGATAGACTTGCCGCCGCGCGAGTGCAAGGGATTTCGGCGGGGTCGGAGACGAGAGAGGGCTTTCCGCGGAAGCGCCGGATCAGTACTGTCCCGGGCCGGCCAACACTAACAAGGCCGCGTTAACAAGGAGGAAACCGGCAAGCCGTGAGCGAGCAGACGACCAGCGCCGCGCCCGAAGCGCGGCTCATCGACGGCCGGCCGCCGTTGAGCTCCGAGGCGCTGATGGCGCGGCTTGAGGAGTTCGGCATCGCCGTCCGTAGCGTGACCCATCCGCCGGTTTTCACGGTGGAGGAGGCCAAGGCGCTGCGCGGTCAGCTGCCCGGCGGCCACACCAAGAATCTCTTTCTGCGCAACAAGAAGGGCGCCATGTGGCTGGTCACCTGCCTGGAGGATCGGGCGGTCGATCTCAAGGCGCTGGCCCAGAAGCTCTCCGCCGGGCGCTTCTCCTTCGGCAGTGCCGAGCGGCTGATGCAGTATCTCGGCGTCCTGCCCGGCTCGGTCACGCCGCTCTCCGTCATAAACGACCACGGCCAGGCGGTGCAGATGGTGCTTGACGAGGGCCTGCTCTCCTACGACGTGCTGAACGTCCACCCGCTGGTCAACGACTGCACTTGCGCCATGGCGCCGAAAGACCTCCTAAGGTTCCTGGACGTGACCGATCACCCGCCTATCTTTCTCGACATGGAGGCTCTTCAGCTATAGCAAAGCTGGGTCCCGCGCCGCCCCTGGAGATAGCACCGCAGCGTCTTGCAGCGCTCTTGTGTAAAGTCCAGGTAAGGTGGATTGCGCGGGAAGGCCGCTTAGCGCCTGAGAGACGTCATGGCGGAGCGGACCCGGTAGAGCGATAGTCAGACGAGCGATCGGAGTAGGTATGGAACCGATTATTGGCATGGCGCCCGGCGCTGCCGAAACAGCCCCGGCCGGAGACATCATCAAGGACAGCGGGCTGGCGACCTTCAGCCAGGATGTCCTGGAAGCTTCGATGGAGCGCCCGGTCATCGTCGACTTCTGGGCCCCCTGGTGCGGGCCCTGCAAGCAATTGACGCCGGCGATCGAAAAGGTCGTGCTGGAAGCCAAGGGCGCGGTCCGGCTGGTGAAGGTCAACATCGACGAAAACCAGGAGATCGCGGCGCAGCTGCGCATCCAGTCGATCCCGACGGTCTACGCCTTCTTCCAGGGTCGACCGATCGACGGCTTCCAAGGCGCGCTTCCCGAGAGTCAGCTCAAGAGCTTCGTACAGCGGCTGATCGAGCAGAGCGGCGCCAAGCATCCCGGCGCGGACCTGGTCGAGGAGGCCATGGCGCAGGCCGACGGCGCGAAGGAAGCCGGCGACCTCAACAGCGCGGCGGCGATCTATATGCAGATCCTGCAGCAGGACCCGGTCAACGACGTGGCTTTGGGCAAGTTCCTGCGCTGCAAGCTGGAGCTGGGCGACATCGAGGAAGCCAAGGAGATCTACGACGCGCTCGAGCCGGAGATGAAGGAGAAGCCGGAGATCGCCTCCTTTGCCGCGGCCCTGGAGCTGGCGGCGAGCGGAAGCGGCAGCGAGGAGGGCGAGATCCCCGAGCTGACCCAGAAGCTTGAGAACGCGCCGAACGATCACGAGACGCGCTTTGCCCTGGCCCAGGCGCTTTACGGCGCCAACCGCCGGGAGGAGGCGGTCGATCAGCTTCTGGAGATCGTCTCGCGGCAACGCGGCTGGAACGAGGAGGCCGCGCGCAAGGAGCTGGTCAAGTACTTCGAGGCCTGGGGGCCGACCGACCCCTTGACCGTCGAGACCCGGCGCCGGCTGTCTTCGATCCTGTTCTCATGAGGACCTGATGGGCCGTCATCCCTTCGATCCGTCTTTCGAAGAGCTGCCTGACAGCCTGCCGATCTTTCCGTTGCTCGGGGTGCTGCTGCTGCCGGGCGGCAAGCTGCCCCTCAATATCTTCGAGGCGCGCTATCTCGCCATGGTGCGGGACGTGCTGCAGGGGTCGCGTCTCATCGGTCTGGTGCAGCCGAGCGACGAGAGCGACGCCGGCACCGACCGGTCGGCTGGGGAAAAGGGCCGCGGCGCCACCTTCGGCACCGGCTGCGCCGGCCGCATCACGGCCTTCAGCGAGACTGACGACGGCCGATACCTGATCACCTTGACCGGCCTCTTGCGCTTCGACATTCCCGAGTGCCTGGATGACTGCCACGGCTATCGCCGGGTGCGGCCCGACTGGGCGCCCTACCGCTGCGACCTGGAAGAGCCGGCGGGGGAAACCATCGACCGGCCGCGCCTCCTGACCGCCGTGCGGGACTACTTTGCCAGCGAGGGCCTGGAGGGCGACTGGGAGGCGATCGAGCGGACGCCGGACGAGCGCCTGGTCACTTCACTGGCCATGATCTGCCCCTTCGAGCCGCGCGAGAAGCAGGCATTGTTGGAGGCCATGACCTTGCGCGATCGCTCCGATACCATGGTGACGATCATGGAGATGGCTGCTGCCGCACCTGAGAGCGGCCCGGCGAACTGAGCCGGCCCAGGTATAGCTGGCCCAGCAGAGGACGCAGGGGAGAGGAAAGCGACGATGAACGAGAGCGTACAGACGGTGGACCCCAAGCTCTTGGAGATCCTGGTCTGCCCCCTGACCAAGGGACCCTTGGAGTACGATGCCGAGCGCCAGGAGTTGATCAGCCGCCAGGCCGGCCTGGCCTATCCCATCCGCGAAGGTATTCCCATCATGCTGACCGAGGAAGCGCGGCACCTCGACGAGAGCGACGAGGCGCGCTGAGCGACCATGACCGCCATCGAACATGAGGAACCCAACGACCACGCGATGAAGCATCACGTCGAGGAGGTCCGCTACATCAGTGCGGACAAACGCCTCGAGGTGGTCTTCGAAGACGGCCGGGAGTTTTCGCTTCCGGCCGAGTACCTGCGGGTCGAAAGCCCCTCAGCCGAGGTTCAGGGCCATGTGCCGGGACAGAAGCAAATCGTTCCCGGCCGGCGCCATGTCGGCATTATGGGTTTGGAACCGGTCGGCACCTACGCCCTGCGTATCAAGTTCGACGACCTGCACGACACCGGCATCTATTCCTGGGATTACCTCTATCGCCTGGGCGAGCAGCAGGATGTTCTCTGGGCGACTTACCTCGACAATCTGGCCGCCAAGGGCCTGAGCCGCGATCCCTGATTCGCGGCGTTTCTGTTGTCGCCCATCGGCGAGATCCGCCCCTAGCCTTGACCTCAGCATAGGCTCCTGACGTGGCAAGAGCGGGAGTCGACGGTCATGGCGCCACTCGATGCAGGCGATAGCGCAAGGGTCCTGCCCGACCGGCGGCGCATGCGGGCCTACCGGCTGGCGCGCTTGCGCGAGCAACTCAAGGCGCGCGACTACGCCGGCCTGCTGCTCTTCGACCCCATCAACATCCGCTACGCCACCGACAGTTCCAACATGCAGGTCTGGATCCTGCACAACCAGGCCCGCTACGCCTTCGTCGCCACCGAGGGGCCGGTGGTGCTCTTCGACTTCCACAACTGCAGCCACCTCTCCGACGGCATCGAGACCATCGACGAAGTACGGCCCGCGGTCCCAATCTTCTATTTTGGCGCAGGCTCGCGCAGCCAGGAGCAGGCCGGCCGCTTCGCCGCCGAGATCGAGGAACTGGTCGCCGCCCACGGTGGCGGCAATCGGCGCATCGCGGTGGACAAGCTGGAGCTGGCTGGCGCCAAGGCGCTGGAGGTGCTCGGCGTCGAGCTGTTCGACGGGCAGGAGGTCGCCGAGCTGGCGCGGGTCATCAAGTCGCCCGACGAGATCGCCGCCATGCGCGAAGCCATCCGTGTCTGCCAGCTCGGCATGGCGCGCATGCACGAGGCGGCGCGTCCCGGCATGACCGAGAACGAGGTCTGGTCGCTGTTGCACCAGACCAACATTGCCAACGGTGGCGAGTGGATCGAAACCCGGCTGTTCTCGGCCGGCGAGCGCAGCAATCCCTGGTTCGCCGAATGCAGCAGCCACGTGATCGAAGCGGGCGACATCGTCAGCTATGACACCGACCTGATCGGGCCCTATGGCATGTGCGCCGACATGTCGCGCAGCTTCGTCTGCGGCACGCCGAACGACGAACAGAAGCGGCTCTATGGATTGGCGCGAGAGCAGATCGAGTACAACACTGCGTTGCTGCACGCTGGCCTCGGCTTCCGCGAGGCGGCCGAGCGGGCCTGGCAGATGCCGGAGAGCTGCCGGCCCAACCGCTATTCGGTGGTCTATCACGGGGTCGGCCTCTGCGACGAGTACCCGGCCATCGTCTACCGGGAGGACTTCGAGGCCTTCGGCTACGAAGGAGAATTCCAGCCCGGCATGACCATCTGCGTCGAGAGCTACATGGGCGAGCTCGGCGGCCGGGAGGGCATCAAGCTGGAAGAGCAGGTACTGATTACCGAGACCGGCGTCGAGCGCCTCTCCACCTTCCCCTACGAAGATGCCTTGATGCCCAGCCGCTGGGAGTAGGGGTTAGTTTTCTTTGGCGCGCCGGGTTTTCTTGTGCGCCTTCGGCGCTGTACGGCACCGGCATCCATTCCTGGGATTACCTCTATCCCCTGGGCGAGCAGCAGGATGTCCTCTGGGCGACCTACCTCGACAATCTGGCCGCCCAAGGGTCTCTGTCGCGACCCCTGATCAGCGGCGCTCTGTTGTCGCCCTTCGGTGAGATCCGCCTCCAGCCTTGACCTCAGCATAGGCTCCTGACGTGGCAAAATCGGGAGTTGGCGGTCATGGCCCCATTGGATGCAGGTGATAGTGCAACGGCTGTGCCGGATCGTCGGCGCATGCGCGCCTATCGGCTGGCGCGGCTCAGGGAGCAGCTCAAGGCGCGCGACTACGCCGGCCTGCTGCTCTTCGATCCCATCAACATCCGCTACGCCACCGACAGCCGCAACATGCAGGTCTGGCTCCTGCACAACCAGGCCCGCTACGCCTTCGTCGCCACCGAGGGACCGGTGGTCCTCTTCGACTTCCACAACTGCGGCCACGTCTCCGAGGGCATCGAGACCATCGACGAGGTCCGCCTCTCGGTGCCGATCTACTTTAACGGCGCCGGCCCGCGCAGCCGCGAGCAGGCCGTTCGCTTCGCTGCCGAGATCGAAGAGCTGGTCCGCGCCCACGGCGGCGGCAACCGCCGCATTGCGGTGGACAAGCTCGAGCTGGCAGGCGTCAAAGCCCTGGACGCGCTCGGCGTGGAGCTGTTCGACGGCCAGGAAGTCGCCGAGCTGGCACGGGTCATCAAGTCGCCCGACGAGCTTCTGGCCATGCGGGAAGCCATCCGCGTCTGCCAGCTCGGCATGGCGCGCATGCATGAGGCGGCGCGTCCCGGCATGACGGAGAACGAGGTCTGGTCGCTCTTGCATCAGACCAACATTGCCCATGGGGGCGAGTGGATCGAAACCCGCCTGTTCTCTGCCGGTGAGCGCACGAATCCCTGGTTCGCGGAAAGCAGCGGCCACGTCATCGAGGCGGGCGACATCGTCAGCTATGACACCGACCTGATCGGCTGCTACGGCATGTGTGCCGACGTCTCGCGCAGCTTCGTCTGCGGCAAGGCCAACGACGAGCAGAGGCGCCTCTACGGTCTCGCCCGTGAGCAGGTCGAGTACAACTTGGCACTTTTGCAACCCGGCCTCGGCTTCCGCGAGGCCACCGAGCGGGCCTGGCAGATGCCGGAGAGCTGCCGGCCCAACCGCTATTCGGTGGTCTATCACGGGGTCGGCCTCTGCGACGAGTACCCGGCCATCGTCTACCGGGAAGACTTCGAGGCCTTCGGCTACGACGGCGAGTTCCAACCCGGCATGACCATCTGCGTCGAGAGCTACATGGGTGAGGTCGGCGGCCGCGAGGGCATCAAGCTGGAAGAGCAGGTACTGATCACCGAGACCGGCGTCGAGCGCCTCTCCACCTTCCCCTACGAAGACAACCTGATGCCGAGTCGGTGGGAGTAGAGGTTAAGCCCTGTCAGCGGTTGCTCTCAGTATGACGCAAACCCCCTGACTGTCATGGTCGGACTTGATCCGACCATCCATTCTTCGGCCTGAGCCAGGCCTTGCCATGGATCCTCGGGTCAAGCCCGAGGATGACATTCTGGTGTGCGGTGATCTCCGTGGGCCCTACAGCTGTCATCCTTGGGCGAGCCACGCTAGTGGCGAGTTCCGAGGATCCACGCCTCGACCCCCACGGAACCCGACCGTGGATGCTTAGGCCTTCGCCAAGGCTTCGGCCCACAGGCGGAACTTGGCCCCGGTCCTGACGGCCCGGTGGGCCTCGCCCAAGCATGACAATGAGGGCTGCAGCGCCGTCAGGCGCAAGAAAACCTACCGCCCGCCGGACACCCGGATAACCGCGCCGGTGACGTAGCTCGCCGCCTCGGACAGCAGCCAGAGGATGGGCTCGGCGGCCTCTTCGGCGCTGCCGGGGCGGCGCATGGGCACGGCCGGCGCCATCTCCTGGGCGCGGTTCGGCTTGCCCGCCGTCTCGTGAATGTCGGTCTCGATCAGTCCCGGGGCGACGGCGTTGACGCGCACGCCGTCGTCGCCGACCTCCCGCGCCAGGCCGACGGTGAAGGAGTCCACAGCCCCCTTCGTCGCGGCATACCAGACGAACTCGCCGGGGCTGCCGATCTCGGCCGCGACCGAGGAGAGGTTGACGATCGCGCCGCCCTCGCCGCCGGCCGAGCGCGCCATCCAGCGCAAGGCCTCGCGGCTGCAGAGGATGGTGCCCAGGACGTTGACGTTGATGACCCGCTCGATGGCCGCGACCGTGGTTTCCGAGAGGGTACCGGCCGGCCCGGTTAGGCCTGCCGAGTTGACCAGGCCGGTGATCGGCCCCAGTGCGCTGCTGGCCTGCTCGAAGAGCTGCTCGACCTGCATGGGGTTGGCGACATCGGCGTGGATGGCGCAGCCCTTGCGGCCTTCTGCCTCGACGGCGGCCACCACCTCCTGGGCCGCCTCCTCGTTGCTCATGTAGTTGACGCAAACGTCGTAACCGCGCGTTGCGGCCAGACGTGCGACGGCCGCGCCGATGCCGCGGCTGCCGCCTGTCACCAGGACTGCGGGCATGCTGTCTCCTTACTCGGCGGCTTTGGCGGCTGTGCCGGCGGCGGCTTCCATCTCGCGGCGTATGGCCACCGCCTGCTCACGGCTGTCGATGGTGATGTCGGACCAGGTGAGGGTGGCTCCTTCGGCCACGTCGCGGGTCAAGGTCACGCCCTTGGCGAGACCGATGGGTAAAGCGCCCTCGGCCAGCGAGCGCGCTGCCGGGATAAGCTTGCCCCAGACGGTGAAGCCGCCTTCGCCATCCAAGACCTCGCCGGCCTTGAGCGGCCGCTTGGCCGTGGCGGCCACGTCGCCGCGCCAATGCCCGCTGCTCCCGGTCGGCTCACCGCGCAAGGCAGCGGAGAGCACCGAGACGCCGAGCTCGAGGCCGATCAGGTGATAGGGCTTGTACATGGCGGACGTGCGGCCCGAGGGGTCCGTCACCAGGCCGTACTGCTGGAAGCAGGCGGCCGTGTAGTCGCCGCCCGGTCCTTCGCCGGCGCCGAAGACCACATAGACGCCCCAGCGCAGGTCGCGGTAGACCGGCCGGCCGTCGCGCTCCAGGGAGGAGATGACCTCGACCTGTCCGCTGGTTTCAAGCTGCCCGCCCTCTTCCCGCGAGCGCAATACCAAGGGCAGGTCGTCCACGCCGCAGGGCGGGAAGTGCAGGCCGTCGCTCGGCGGCGTGAGACCGGTGGCGTTGGCGATGGCCGCCATCTCGATGGCCGACTTGGTGCCATCCAAAAAGGAGTTGAACATCTGCGGGTTCATGCCGGCGGCCTTGGCCTCCTCCGGCGTCAGGCCGTAGTGCGGCCAGACCGTTTCAGGTGTGGAGGCATGATAGCTCGGCAGGTACTTTGTGCCCTTGCCGGCGGCGATGACCTCGAGGCCGCAGGCCCGCGCCCAGTCGACCATCTCGCAGACCAAGGCCGGCTGGTCGCCGTAGGCCATGGAATAGACCACGCCGGCCTTCCGGCAGCGCTCGGCCAACAGCGGCCCGGCCAGCACGTCGGCCTCGACGTTGACCATGACGATGTGCTTGCCGTGCTCGGCGGCGGCCAGGGCGTGGGCGATGCCGGCGGGCGGGTCGCCGGTGGCGTCGATCACCACATCGATCTCCTGGTCGAGCCCATCACCGGCAATCATCGCCAGGCCGTCCTCCAGGAACTGCGTGGCCTCGACCAGCTCGTCCGGCCAGCCGACCGCGCGGCAGGCAGACTTGGCCCGCTCAGGCGAGAGGTCGGCGATGGCCGCGACCTCGATGCCCCGGACCTTGGCCGCCTGAGCCAGGAACATGGCGCCGAACTTGCCGGCGCCGATCAGTCCGACACGGACCGGGCGCCCGCCATCGGCCAGGCGCTTCTGCAACAGGGCATAGAGATTCACGGCTCGGTTATCCTCCCTTCGAGTCTTGTGGCCATCCTGGCCGCTCGCCAACTGAATGTCATCCCGGCCTTGAGCCGGGATGACAAGAGGAGCGTGAGGCCAACCGTGCAAGCGTTGCCCGACGATGAAAGGTCAAGCAAACAACTCCCTCAGTCCCGCGTCGCCGACTCTTCACACCCGGCTTCTCCTCGATCTGCTACACTTTTCCAAAGGGTGCGTTCTTTCCCGAGGTGTAGCGGGCTCGCGCCTTTAGTTCTGACGGAGCTGTGACGAGACAGGAGGTTTGGACGATGGCCGGCGACAAATGCGAAACGCACGAGAATCACGACCACGAGCACGGTGAAAACTGCGGCCACACCAAGATCAAGCACGGCGACCACGTTGACTATCTGCATGATGGCCACATGCACCACAAACACGGCGACCACTACGATGAGCATCGCCTGGAGGTGAATGAGCAGAACCCCGACCGTTGTCAGCCGGTCACGCATGAAGACGGCCACGTCCATGGGCCCGGCTGCGGGCACGAGGCGGTCCCGCACGGCGACCATGTCGACTACATCGTCGACGGCCGGCTCCACCGTCCCCACGGCGACCACTGCGACGACCATGGACCGGTCGAAACGGAAGAGAATCCGAAGTCATAGGAGGTCGTACGGCGGGGCATGAGACGCCAGCTCACGCCCCCTCCACCACACCACAGACTGTCACCCCGGCCCTTAGGCAAGCCCGGGACTGCTTGCAGTCCCGGCTAGCGAGCCTTGGCAGCCGGGGTCCAGCCACAAGCGCGGACCGTGCCCACTGCTGGTTCCTCGCGTCTCGACACTGCGTGTCTCGCGCAAGGATGACGACTGGAGAGAAGGCCTACGCCGCCTCCACCGCTTCGAAGGCCTTCTTGGCGGTGGTGACGGCGGTCATGAAGGCCGGCACGCCGGCATAGACGGCGACCTGCAGCAGAATCTCGACGATCTCCTGCTTGGTCACGCCGACCCTGAGCGCCGCCTTGATGTGGAACTCCAGCGGGCCGGGCGCGGTGGCCATGGCGGCCAGCATGGCGACGGTCAACATCTCCCGCGTCTTCAGGTCCAGCCCCGGGCGCGCCAGCACGTCGGCGAAGGCGAAGCCGAACACCGTCTCGGTCAGCTCCGGCCCCAAGGCCTCCAGGCTGGCGGGGAGCTGTTCCGGCAAGGCCGGGTCGAGCGCGGCCATGATCTCCAGCGCCTTTTCGAGGCGCGCGCTCGGCTCGTCCTGGCTCATCCTGTCTTCCTTCGCGGGCTGGTCCATGAAACGGGTTCGGCTAGAGGCTCTATCACCGGTCACCCGCCAGCCAAAGAAAAAGGCGCCGTTCAACAGCGGCGGCGGGGTCAATAGGTGTACGAGCAAGAATCCAAGGAAAACCGGGATTTACCTTAAATTCGGCTGGCGATATCCCGACTCTTTGTAGTAGTAATAAATCTTGTGCGCGTTAAGGAAAGCGCGGCTGGGCGCGCAGCGCGCGGGTGGCTCGGGAAGAGGCGATCTCAGAACCGCGGCGGGCCGGGTCGGACGAGGGTTACTGGGAAGGGACGATGATCGTGAAGCTTGCTTTTCGCCTGTCGGGTGCGGTCGCGCCGGTTTCTGGGATGGCACGTCTTTTCGGGATTTTGGCGCTGGCGCTTTCGGCGGCGCTTGTCTTCGGCCGGCCAGCCGAGGCGATCGTCATAGACGTCGACCCGGGCAGCATCGGTGACTCCTTCACCGCTAGGAGCTTCGCCTTCACCGCGCTCAACGGACAGCCGGCGGACGGCAGCACACAGACCCTCGACTTCGTCTTCAGCCCGAAGCGTCTGACCGCCAGCGCCGGTGTCCTCGAGGTGAGCCTTGACGTGACCTGGTCGAGCGGTCCGCCCTTTCCCAGCACCTCGGCGACCGCTTTTCTGACCGACGCGAACGGGGACGAGATCGCCCTGCCCACCCCCTCGTTCGCGATCTCGCTTCAAGGCAGCAACACGGTCAGACAGCTGCTCTCCTTCGACAACCCTGACGTCCTCTTTCACGGCATCCGCTTTTCGGCGCCTTTGGGGAACGCTCCGGGGACGGAGGTGGTCGCCGCATCGCTGCGGCTGAGCGGGAGACTCGACACGACCTTCACCGTCGGCGGCGTTCAACAGCTGCCTGAGCCGGCCACCCTGGCGCTCTTCGGCTTTGGCCTCGCCGGCCTCGGCATCGCTCTGCGTCGGCGAAGGTCCTACTAGGCGCCTCTCGCCTCGGCGATGCCTCCGGCCTAGCCAGGGTCGACGCTGCGCGGTTCCGTCCCTGTGACGGCCTTCACAGCGAAGCGGCCCCATTATGATCAATACTTGCGACGCGCGCCGGTAAGGCGCAGGCTTTCACATCGGGGCTGTCGGGTCGCAACGATAAGGGACGAAACAAGCGTAAAACGGCAGAGCGTGGGCAGGGCGACAGACCGGGGCTGGGTGCAGCTTCGGCAAGTGAGGAATTGGGACCATGCCCGATCAGAATGGCGGCGCGGGTGACGAGCTGGTCTTCAAGGCCAAGGTCAGCGAGATCTTCGAAGCCGAGCTGCAGCGACGCTTGAAAGGCATGAAGCTGCTGATCGGCGCCTTCATCGGCGGCTTCGCGATTTTCATCGTCGCCGGGCTCACCTGGAAGGACAATCTGCTTCGCCCGATCGTCGAAGAGATCTATCCCACCAGCTACATCGCCGGGAAGGTCAAGGCGGAGCTCCTGGCCGACACGCAATTCAACGATGCCCTGATCACCGAGGAGCACAAGCGCGCCATCGCCGAGCAGATCGGCCGCAGCATCGGCGCCCATGTCGACTCCGGCTATACCAAGACCATCGTCTTTTCCGAGCGCGCTCCGGCCGAGGACAACTTCCTGATCTTCTACGCCCGCCCGGAGCAGGAGGTGGAAATCACCATCCTCGCCTCCGCCACGGTCGGCTCCGAGGCCAAGTTCCGGATCATCCTCGCCGGCCGCGCCTTGGGCGAGCCCCGCAACTTCCCCTTCACCATGGTCCAGGGCACCATCACCGAGCACCTGCGCTTCGATGCAGAGCCGGGGGCCAACCTGCACATCCTGCGCTTCCAGCCGGTCGATTTCGGAGAGAGCGACCGGGCGGTCATCCAGTGCGTCGTGCTGGTGAAGAACGCCAGCGCATGAGCGTGACGACGATGCGGAAAGCCTGTCTACCGATGGCGCTAGCGTCCCTCCTGGTCGCTCTGCTGACGGTGCTGCCTTTCTCTATGGCCGGCGCCGCTGAAGACAGGGAGTGGCGCGAGATCAGGCCGGGCATGGAGCTGCGCCGCGAGCGGCACCAGGTCGCCGGTGTCCGCAAGCCCATCACGCTACAGGTGCTGCGCGCCGACCCGGCAGAGGTCGAGATCGCCGTGGTCGACACCTACTCGACGGTCAGCGCCCGGGGCGTCAAGTATCCGAGCTACAGCCTGCGCGACCTTGCCCGCGTGACCGATGCGCTGGCGCTGATCAACGGCGGCTTCGGCCAGTCGACCTACTACCCGGTGCCGGCCGGACTGGTGGTGCAAGACGGGCGTCAGAAGTCACCGCTCAACAAAGCGTCGCGCACCCAAAGCGGGGTGTTCTGCATGCCGGCGGCGGAACGGCGGACCGCATCGGCAACCACCAGAACCACTGCTGGTGCAAGCGGCCCGCCGGGCAAGGCGCGCATCGTCAACAAGGGCGACTACCGTCCGGGCCTCTGCCGCCAGGCGCTGCAGAGCGGGCCGAAGATCGTCGAGTACGACGGCGAGAACGGCATCTCCCGGCCGGCGCGGGCCTTCGAGCGCTCGGCGGTCTGCGTCGACGGTGCTGGGCGGGTGCTCTTCGTCCAGGCGAGCCGGGTGTCGCTTTTTCATCTGGCCGACATCCTGCGCGCGCCGGAGGCGGCCGGCGGCTATGGCTGCCAGGCGGCGCTCAACCTTTCCGGCGACATCGAGTCCGGCCTGCTCTACACCACCGATGGCAAGCTGCAGTCGGTCGGTGAGGTCGACGCCCCGGTCGCCTCGGCCATCGCCGTCCTGCCCAAGCGCGGGGGGTAGTGGGGAGTTTTTGTTGGGCGCCTGACGACGCTGAGCGGCACCAGCCCTGCTCCGCACCTGGCTCTGCGAGCCCCCGCCCGACCAACCCATGCCATGGTACCCCTAGTGGGTTGGTCGGGCGGGGGTGTGGGCCGGAGCCGAATGGCGCGCCTCTGGGCGTCAGCAACGAGTTTTGACGGTGCCGGCGCGCCCAACGTAACTCGCCGCACGCTTTGCACGGCAGGGGCCGTCTGTTAGGTCTAGTGGATTCTGGCCCGCGTGGTGGCCTTGCCGCGCGGCGCCTGAATGGACGGAGATGCGAAAGGGAAAGGTATCGGCGAGACGATGACCCGTGATCTGGTCGAATCCTTCTGGCAGGACGATGTCGTCCCACTGTCCCTGAGAGAGCGGCGCTCCGAAACGCCTTCGCAGCGACGTTTCCAAGCCATCTATCACATCATTCGTGAGCGCATCACGCTGCTCACCTATCCGCCGGGCACCATCCTCGACATCGACGCCCTGGCCCTGGAGTTCAACGTCAGCCGCACGCCCATTCGTGCCGTGCTGCAGCAGCTGGCCTACAATGGCCTGGTGATCAGCCGCCACGGGGTCCGCACCAGCGTCGCCCCGATCGATTTCGACAAGCTGAGAGAGGACAAGGCCTTTCGCAGCCATCTGGCCGAGCTGATCGGCGAGCTGTCGCCCCGCCAGCCGAGCGAGGCGGCCATCGAAAAGATGGCCGAGGCGGAGCGCGAATGCCGCGACCTGATCGAGCATCCGGACCTCGAAGCCTTCGCCCGCGTCGACATCAAGGTGCACGAGGCGATCTGCAGCCTGATCGGCAACCAGCAACTGCTCCAGGTCTATGACGACCTCTACTTCCGCACCGCGCGGGCCTGGTTCTATTTCCTGCCCCAACTCGACTGGCGCACGGAGGTCTCGATCTTTCTGCGGGACATCTCGGAAAGCCTGAGCGCGATGCGGCGGGGCGATGCCAAGGCCGTCGGCTTCCTGACGCGGAATGCCATCTCCTCCGTGCTGATCCGGCTCGACTCGCTGATCAGCGAGATCGAGACGACGCACGACCCGGGCGAGCCGCGCCTCCATTCCTGATTTTGATTTGGCGCGCCTCTGAACGGAGAGGAGGGGCCACACTGGCGCCGGCACGCCAAAGAAAAACGGCGCGCCCAAGAAGACTCTTCACAGCCCCACAGTCTGTCATCCTTGGGCGGGTCGAAGGCCCGTCCCGAGGATCCACGGTTGGGTTGAACGCGGGCCGACCGGTTAGAGCCCTGATGTTCGCAATCACCCGTCACCACGATCAGGTCCCGCGCTGGCTGAAAAGTGGATCCTCGGAACTCGCCGCTCCGGGTCTGTGACCCTGCGCAGCTCGCCCAAGGATGACAGCGAGAGTGCATCCAGTATCGATGAACCCCTGACTGTCACCCCGGCCCTTAGGCGAGCCCGGGACTGTTTGCAGTCCCGGTTGCGAGACTTGGCAGCCGGGGTTCGCGTAGAGAGTTGCCGAAGGCAGCCACAAGCTCGGATCGTGGCTACCGCTGGACCCTCGGGTCGCACCGCTGCGCGGCGCGCCCAAGGGTGACATATGGGGGAATGGCTGGAGACTTCGCCGGCCCACAGGCCGTCACCCCGGCCCGCGCGTGGCGCATCACGCTCATCTAGACATATATTTCGATGCCAAGATAAGCGAAACCCTACCTATGTGGAGCTTTGCGTGCGCGCGCACCGATACGATTGCCAGATGCGAGTCGGTCTTCCAACCTCCGCGCGTCGAGCGTAAAACGGAGTTTTTATCATTATTTTCAAAATACTAGCTCGCCACCTCTGACGGAGGCGGCCGCGCATCACGCAAAGATCGCCTTCTTCATAAATCCCCCATAGACACTGTAGGTCTTATTAGATATATATGTCTTTCATAAGACATGCGGCGCTTTGGGGCAGGTCGGTACGGCGCACCCAGGGGCAGAAGCGCTGACAGGGGACTGGCAAAGGGGAGCATCACATGATCAAAAGATTTGCGCTTGGCGCCGCCGCGGCGCTTGGGACCCTTGCATTGGCCGGCCCGGCCTTGGCGGTGCCGGTGACCTTCGAGAGCGTCTGCGTCACCGACTGCGACGGCGACGCCGGCTTCAGCCTGACCATCACCCTGGACGACAGGGTGATCGCGCCGAACGGCAGCTACGAAACCCGCTCGGACGCCGCCGCCAGCTTTCTCGGCTGGACGGCGAGCAGTGACGTCGGCGGCGGCTTCTCGGTCTCCGGCGGCTTCGGCGATCTCCTCGGGCTTCCCAACCTCGGCCTGATCTTCCAATTCGATGCCGGCGGCGTGCTCTCGGGGATCCTCGAAAACGGACCGAACGCGGTCTTCACCTTCGCGAGGCCCGAAATCGGCATAGTCGTCTTTCGCGAGCCGAACGAAATCTTTCTCCGGAGCGCCGGGACCGGCATAGGGGGCATTGTCCAAGATGCCGACCCATTCCTGATCAGCTTCCGAGCGCCGCAAACCCAACTGCCCGAGCCGGCAAACCTCGCCCTCTTCGGCCTCGGCCTGCTGGGCCTCGGCGTCGCGGTGCGGCGGCGTGATCGTTTGGCGCGCCTGCACCTTCAGCACTCTTCAACTCCGTCCTGAGGCGCGCCGTTCCGTGCCGGCCCGCTCCCCCTCCCGGCCACCCATAGCATACGATCCCGTGGGTGGCCGGGAGGGGGAGCGGGCCGGTGCCGCACAGCGCCGCAAGGCGCCCAAGAAAGACATCGGCGCTGACAGGCGACAGGCGAAGGGGAGCGTCACATGATCAAGAAACTCGCACTTGCGGCTGGCCTTTGGGCGGCGGGGACACTGCTGGTCTTGGCGGCGCCCGCAGAGGCCGCGCTGATCTTTTTCGACAACCGCGCGGACTTCGAGGCGGCATCCGGCCTCTCAGGCATCGACGAGGACTTCGAAGAAGCCAACCTCGGCCTCAGCACCGGCCTGGTGATAAGCAATCCGCTTGATGCCACCACCGATGACGGCATCTTCAGCCCCGGCGACATCGCGGCCGGTCTGAGCTTCTCGGCGTCGACCCCGGGCACTCTTTTGACAATCTTGCGCGATGGACTCTTCGGTCCGAGCAAAAAGATCGCCGCCTCAGGCTTCGGCGCTTTCATAACCGTCTCGCTCGACCCGGCGGTGACCGCCATCGGCTTCGATCTTCTCGCCGGCAGAGACTCCGCGACGCTCGGCATCGAGCTGTTCGATTCGGTCGGCGGGGCGCTCGGCTCGACCGGCGTGACGGGCGTTAACCGCAGGACTCCGACCTTCTTCGGCGTCATCTCCGACATGGGTGCGATCGGGCAGCTGACCATCCGTGAACCCTTTGGCTACAGCGAATTCATCGACAACATCACCTTCGGCAATGCCGTCGCCCAGCTGCCCGAGCCGGCGAGCCTCGCGCTCTTCGGCCTCGGTCTGCTGGGCCTCGGCGTCGCGGTGCGGCGGCGGCGCTACACGTACCGACTGTCACCCTCGGGCTTGACCCGAGGGTCCATTCATCAGCTCGCGCGGGATGGTGAGAGAAGGGCGCGGCTTTGCAGCCGCCGCACACCTCATTCCGTCGTCCATACCCGGCCAATCCATGGATCCTCGGGTCAAGCCCGAGGATGACAGGGGAAGGGAAGGACGCCGGCAGGCAGCAGCGCTGACAGACGACAGACAAAGGGGAACATCACGTGATCAGGAAACTTATGCTTGCGGCCGGCCTGTGGGCGGCGGGGACGCTGCTGGTCCTGGCGGCGCCCGCCCACGCTACGCTGATCGGCCAGACGGTTCAGCTTTCGCTCGGCGGAACGATCTCGGGAACGCCAAACCGAACCAGTGCCACGGTCTTGGCCGGCGGGCCGGAGTTCGTCATCGACTTGTTTGTCGGCCGCGCGATCGAGATCGATGTGCAGGACAGCTTCATCGACTTCCAGTACAACAACGTCAGCGACGCTAGCTTCGGGCCAGGCGAATTCTCGATAACGATCAGCGGTCTGACCTGGGCACCTGACCCGGGGGTCGTGATCGGCGCCACGGTCATGGAGTTCGAAGACCCGAGCGATCCGACTCCGGACCTCGGCCCCAACACCGCCACCTTCGCACCAAGCTCCGTGACCTTGAACGTCAATGGAAAATGGGAGGGGCTGGATCGGGTGCGGGTCGATCTGATCACCAGCCACAGTCAGCTGCCCGAGCCGGCGAGCCTCGCGCTGCTCGGCATCGGCCTGCTGGGCCTCGGTGTCGCGGTACGGCGGCGTCATTGCTTGGCGCGCCCTCACCTTCAAAGCTCGTCAACGCCATCCTGAGGCGCGCCCCGCTGTGCCAGCCCGCTCCCCCTCCCGGCCACCCATAGCGTACGATCCCGTGGGTTGCCGGGAGGGGGAGCGGGTTGGTGCCGCACAGCGCCGCAAGGCGCCCAAGAAAGACACCGGCGCCAACAAACAATCGACAAAGGGGACCATCACATGATGAAGAAACTTGCGCTTGCGGCCGGCCTTTGGGCGGCGGGGACACTGCTGGTCCTGACGGCGCCCGCCCAGGCCGCGCTGATCTTTTTCGACAACCGCGCGGATTTCGAGCTGGCATCCGGCCTCTCGGGCATCACCGAAGATTTCGAGGAGGCCAACCTCGCGGTGGGCTTCAATGATTTCACGGCGAGCCCGCTCAATTCAGCGACCGACGACAGCATCTTCTCATTCGGCGACATTGCCGATGGCTTGGCCATTCTGTCCTCCGATGACAGCGATGTTGTCGTGCTGAACGGCATCCTCGGCCCGACGAAGATGGTTGGCTCCGGCAACCTGGACGCATTGACGATTCTCCAGCTGAGCCCTGCCGTGCTGGCGATCGGTTTCGATGTCTTTCTGTTCGAGCCGGCAGACATTGCGGTCAGCGTGTTTGACGATAACGGTCTTTCGCTCGGCTCCACGACCCTCTCGGGCCTTGGCGAAGCGACGCCGAACTTTATTGGCATCGTCTCGGACATGAGTGGGATCGCGCGGCTGACGATCGACGATCTGAGAAACGGCGGGGAGATCGTCGACAACGTGACCTTCGGCAACGCAGTGGCGGCCCAGCTTCCGGAACCCGGGACCCTGGCGCTCTTCGGCCTCGGCCTGCTCGGCCTCGGCGTCGCGGTACGGCGGCGCGGGCAAAAACGCTGACAGGGGACAGGGGCGCATCACATGACCAGGAAACTCGCATTTGCGGCCGGCCTGTGGGCGGCGGGGACGCTGCTGGTCCTGGCGGCGCCCGCCCAGGCCGCGCTGATCTTTTTCGACAACCGCGCGGACTTCGAGCTGGCATCCGGCCTCTCGGGCATCACCGAAGATTTCGAGGAGGCCAACGTCGCGCCGGGCTTCGGTGAATTCACATCGGACCCGCTCAATTCAGCGACCGACGACGGTGTCTTCTCGTTCGGCGACATTGCCGATGGCTTGGCCATTCTGTCGTCCGACGACAGCGGTATCTCCGTGCTGGGCGCCGGCATCCTCGGTCCGACGAAGATGGTTGGCCCCAGCATCGCGGATGCATCGACTGTTCTCCTGCTGAACCCCGCCGTGCTGGCGATCGGTTTCGATGTCTTCCTGGTGGAGCCGGCAAACATTGCGGTCAGCGTGTTTGACGATGCCGACCTTTCGCTCGGCTCCACGATCGTCCCGGGCCTTGGCAACACGACGCCGAACTTTATCGGCATCATCTCGGACATGGGCGGGATCGCGCGGCTGACGATTGACGATCTGAATACCGGCGTGGAGCTCATCGACAACGTGACCTTCGGCAACGCAGTGGCGGCGCAGCTTCCGGAACCCGGCACCCTGGCGCTCTTCGGCCTCGGCCTGCTCGGCCTGGGCGTCGCGCTACGGCGGTGCGAGCAGCGGCGCTGACCGACGACAGGCAAAGGGGAGCATCACATGATCAAGAAACTTGCGTTTGCGGCTTCGGTGCTTGGGGCCGCTTTTGGGGCCTTCGTGCTGGCCGGGCCGGCCCAGGCCGTGGTCATCAACATTGACCCCGGCAACGTCGGCGACAGCTTCATCGACAGAAGCTTCGATCTCAACGACCTCAACGGCACGTCGACGGACGGCAGCACACTGACGGTCGATGTCGTCTTCAGTCCTAAAAGCCTGACAGCCAATGCCGGTCAGATCAGGGCAGACCTGCGCCTGAACTGGTCGCGGCGCGTCTCTTTCCCCGACCACGACAGAGGGGCTCTGCTCGACGAGAACGGGAATGCCATCCTGGCGGCAGCGAACTGGGGCGTTCTCAGTATATTCGGAACGAGCCACGTTTACGAACTAGGGTTTTTCAATCCCGACGTCGTGTTTTCCGGCATCCGCTTTTCCCTGTGGCTGCCCGACACCTTGGGCGGGGAGCTGGTTAGTGCGTCCCTGCTGTTGGACAGGCGTGTAAACAACAGGACCTTCACCGTCGGCGTCCTTCAGCAGCTTCCCGAGCCGGCGACCTTGGCGCTCTTCGGCCTGGGCCTCGCGGGCCTCGGCGTCGCGGTGCGGCGTAGCAGGAGAGCGATCTAGGTGCCCTGACGGCGCCCTATCCACCGACTGTCATGCTCGTGCTTGACACGAGCATCCATTCCTCAGCTGGCGCGAACGGTAAGAAAAGAGCACGGCCTTGCAGCCGCCCTACACCTCGTTCCGTAGTCCGTACCCGACCACCCAATAGGGTACCATGCCATGGGTGGTCGGGAGGGGGAGTGGGCCGGCGTGGTATGGCGCGCCTCCGCTAGGAGACACTGCGCCAACCTGCCACCGGCGCGCCTTAGATAAAACCGTGAGTGCAGGCCAGCACCGAAGAATGGTGAACAGCCGGTAACGACAATCCTGAACGCGGTGTTAACGCGGCTCCGGCCTTAATGGCCTCTTCACACTCGGGGAGGCGAGCATGGAACGCGTGATTGGCAATGGGGCTCGGTTGGGTCTCGGCAGGCCGGATATCTGGACGCGCTACGCCCTGGTCGGGCTCAAGTGGATGCTGTTCCTGACCGCGCTATGGCTGGTGCTCGTCCCGCTACAATACTGCCTGCAATGCTCTGTCGGCGGTGGCGGCTGGGCCAGCGTGCTGCTGATCGCGGTGATTGCGACCTTGCTGCTCGGCTTCCTCTGGGTCGATCAGACGCTGATCAGACGCGGGCGCCAGTCGAGAAGCAGAACTTTTCCATCTAACCTGGCTAGGCTCTAAGCGCCTGGGCGAGGTGCTTGGCGGCGAGCGCCGTGGCCGGCGGCTCGTCGGCGCGGCGGTGCAGGCAGATGGCGACCTCGGGCAGAGGGGGAAAGCCGTCCTCACCGTCCAGAATGCGGGCGCCCTCGGGCAGGGTCGCAGCTTCCATCACCGTGACCCCGGCGCCTGAGGCCACAGCATCGTTGATCAGGGCGATGCTGCGGGTGGCATAGGCGATGCGCCAGGGCCGCTCCATGCGATCGAGGGCTGCGAGGGCGAGGGCGCGGCAGACGCAACCCTGGGGATAGAGCACCAGCGGCAGGGGCTCGGTTTCGTCGCAGTCGAAGCCCACCGCCGCCACCCAGTGCAGCGGCTCCTTGCGGATCACCTCGCCGGAGAGGTCGGTCAGGGCATGGGTCGCCAAGACTAGGTCGAGCTCGCCGCGTGCCATCTGGTCGAGCAGGTCGCTGCCATTGTCGCAGGCGACCTCCAGGCGCAGGCGGGGATAAGCCTTGGAGAGAGAAGACAACGCGCCCGGCATGATGCAGGTGGCGTAGTCGTCGGGTGCGCCGATGCGCACCAGGCCGGCAGCCTCCGGCTCGCTGAGGCGCGAGAGTGCCTCGTCGTTCACCCGCAGGAGGCGCCTGGCGTAGACCAGCAGGGTTTCGCCCTCTCGGGTGATGGCGACCGACTTCTTGCTGCGTTCGAACAGCGGCCGCTCGACGATCTCCTCCAGGCGCTTGATCTGCATTGAGACGGCGGACTGGGTGCGGCCCAGGTTGGCCGCGGCGCGGGTGAAGCTTTCCTGCGCGGCGACGGCGACGAAGGCGCGCAGCAGGTCGATCTCCAGGTCGCGTTGCATGATTTAAAAATAACGAAAACTGATAAAGAGCATCAAGCTAATTCGTTTCCGTGATGTTATCCGGATCGCTACCTTCTGCTGGCAAGACGATCACGACGCCACGGGAAAGGACGGGCCATGTTCGGAGTCATTGCCACATCGCTTCTCGAAGCCGCGCGCACCACCGGCTTCGCACAGGTCCCGCACAACGAGGACTGGCGCCTGATCGAGGCGCGCCGGCGCCAAGGGGCCTCGTCCGAGCGGGACGCGACCACTAGCAGCCAAGCGCCTCAGCCAGCTCCGTCATACTCTCAACCGCATGGGTCCAGTCGCCCGTAGGGCCCAAGTCCCTGCTCTGCCCCGGGCCATGCTCATTGGGGCGGCAGATGAAGGCGGTCTGGAAACCGAGCACCTGGGCGGCGGCCAGGTCGTCGTTGTGGGCTGCGCACATCATGCAGTCGCCGGGGGCGAGGCCGAGCTGTTCGGCGCTGATCAGGTAGGCATCCGGCAGCGGCTTATAGGCCCGCGCCGTCTCGGCGCAGAGCACCACGTCCCACGGCAGGCCGCCGAACTTCGCCATATCGACCAAGAGCGCGATGTTGCCGTTCGACAGGCTGCTGACGATATGCCTGGATTTGAGGTGGGTTAGCCCCGCGACGCTGTCCGGCCAGGGGTCGAGCCGGTGCCAGGCTTTGTTGAGGTCGGCGACCGTCTCTTCCGAGAGGCCCGTGACTCCCTGTTCGGCCAGCAGGCTGTCCAGGCTTTCCCGGTGCAGCACATCCAGGATGGTCCAGGGCCGTCGTCCCGACCGCACCTCCTCCATCGAGGGCTGATAGAGCCCGCGCCAGGCATCGGCGAAAGCGGCCCAGTCGGTCGAGACGCCGTGCTTGGCGCCGAAGGCTTCCAATTGGCGGATGATGCTGCCGCGCCAATCGACCACGGTACCGAAGACGTCGAACAGCAGCGCTTTGGGCTGGCTCATGACAGGCTCCCCTAAACGGTTCAGCCGTGCAGCTTGGCGCCTTTGGTGATCTTGTCGACGGTTTTCTTGTCCTCGCGCAGGGCGAGGCCGACGAAATTCATCTCCTCCGGCCGGACCTTCTTCACCGTCGCCCGGTTGGCGGCGTCATGGCCGGTCCGGAACATCTCCTCGATATAGAGCGACAGCCGCACGCCGCGCTCGGTGGCGCGATTGTAGACCTTGCGCAGGCCCGCGGCGTCGGCGCTCAGCACGATGACCGGCTGGATGAGCAGCGGGCTGTAGCGCCCGCCCTCGGCATCCTCGTAGGCTTCGCCGATCAAGCCCTGGTTCGATCCGACGATGCCGCCGGTCAGGAAGGCCGTGACGTTGAGTTTCTGCCAGACGGCCAGATCCTCCCGCACCACGATGGCGATCTTGGTGTCGAACTGCATGCCTTACGCCTCCTCCGCAGTACCGAGTCGCCGCAGGCCGCGCCAAACACCGGGCGCCTGCTTGCCAAGCATCTCTCGAGTCTCGTCGTTGACCTCGTCCATGGCCCGGTCGAGCGGCTTTTGCAGCGCCCGGCCTTTCCTGGTCAGGTAGAGCCGCTGGACCCGGCGGTCTTCGCCGTCGCGCCGGCGTTCCAACAGGCCGGAGGCTTCCAACCGATCGATCACGCCGGTGATGGTGGCGCTGTCGATCACCAGCCGCGCGCCCACGTCGGCGGCGCTCTGCCCATCCTCGTCCCACAGCACCTTGAGCACGGCATAGCGGGTCGGGGTGACGTCATAGGGCGCCAGCTTGTCGCGCGCTCGCCCGGCAACCTGCTGCGCGGCCTTGCCGACCAGAAAGCTGATGCAGTCTTCGATGCGATCCATGGGCGCCAGGTTACTCGATTGTAGGCAAGAGTCTAGTATACAAGTTAATCGCCTACGAGAGATTGCTGCACAACAGACTTGAACAGCCGGCGCCCCACGACAGGCTACGACAGTGCTTGTCGCTGGATCCTCGGGTCTCGCCGCGTCGCGGCTCGCCCAAGGATGACGTTCGGGGAAGGATCGCAGACGGCGCAGCCCCTCCTCTCGTCACCCCGGAGGAGCCTCGCAAGAGGCGACATCCGGGGTCCATCTCGAAGCCGGGCACAGGCCGAGGGATGGATCCCGGCTCGCGGGCTTCGCCCTTGGCCGGGATGACATTATGGGAGAAACCGCCGGCGTCGCAGCCCCCTCCTTTCGTCACCCTTGGGCGAGCCATGCAGTGGCGAGTTCCGAGGGTCCACCCATCGGCCTGCACGAACATCACGCGTGGATCCTCGCAACTCGCCTCTTCGGGTCTACGACCCTACGAGGCTCGCGCAAGGATGACATCGTGGGGCAAGCCCTCCGCAGCATGGCGCTTGCTTTCTCCAGCCAACTTGTATAGACAAGTGTTGTCCATCTATGTGCGGCTAGGGTTCCGCTGCGGCAGCAAAGCGTGCGGCAGGCCAGGACCGAGCGCCGTTATGAGCCGCGAAACGGCAGACACCCAAGGACGAAAAAGCCAGGGGGGATAGATGGGCCCGCTTCGGCGTGCCCGGCATCCACTCGTCCTTGAGGTCACCATGTCCCTTTTCGGTTTCGCCCTCGTCCTCGCCGCCGCCTTCTGCCACGCGACTTGGAACCTGCTGGTCAAGAAGCTCAACGCCGGCCCCGAGCTGATCTGGCTCTTCTCGCTGGTATCCGCTCTGCTGTACCTGCCGCTGCCGCTCACCGTCCTGGCGGTCGAACGACCCGTCCTCGGCCTCGACGAAGCGCTGGTCATCAGCGCCAGCACCCTGCTCCATCTCGGCTATTTCCTGCTGCTCCAAAGAGGCTACCGCAAAGGCGATCTCTCGCTGGTCTATCCGACGGCGCGTGCCACAGGACCGCTGCTCTCCGTCAGCTTCGCGGTGCTCGTCCTCGGCGAGAGTCTCTCTCCCCAGGCCATGGCCGGCGCGCTTGCCGTCATCGTCGGCGTCCTAGGCCTGACCGGCGGTCCCAAGCCGCGCGCGCGACGGGCCTGGTCTTCGCTCGCCTTCGGCCTGGCCGTGGGGTGCTTCATCGCCGGCTATACGGTGGTCGACGCCTATGCCGTCGCCAGCCTGCTCGTGCCGCCGCTGGTGATCGACTACGCCACCACGGTTGGCCGGTTGGTCCTGCTTGCGCCGCTGGCCCTGAAGCGCCGCGGCGAGGTGGCGCGTTGCTGGCGACATCACCGAACCGCGGTCATCGCCATCGCGGTCTTCTCACCCTTGGCCTACATCCTGGTGCTCTATGCCCTGACCTTCACGCCGGTGGTCTATGTCGCGCCGACGCGGGAGCTGAGCGTCTTGTTGACCGTCCTGGCAGGCTCGCTCCTGCTCGGCGAGGGGCATCTGCGCCGGCGTCTCTCTTGGGCCCTCGTCATCCTCTTCGGCGTCGCCTCGCTGGCCAGCGCTTAACGGGCGGCAAGCTCCAGCGTCATGAAGGCGCTGTAAGGGTCTTCCGGGTAGTCGGCGAAGGGCGGGCAGTCGCGAAAGCCGAAGCGGGCATAGAGCGCCCGCGCCGGCGCGAAGGACTCGGCGCTGCCGGTCTCCAGGCTCAAGCGGCGATAGCCGCGCCGCTGCGCTTCCGCCAGGATGTGCTCGACCAGGCGGGCCGCCACACCCTTGCCTCGGTGCTCGGCCGCGGTATGCATCGACTTGATCTCGCCGTGGCCCGGCATGAGCTCCTTGAGGGCGCCGCAGCCGAGCAGCGCGCCCTCCTGCCAGGCCGACCACAGGGTTACGTCCGCTCCCCGCAGGCCGTCGAGATCGAGCGTATGATTGCTGTTCGAGGGCGACCGCAGTGCTTGGTCGTCCTGGTGGGTCTGCAGCAGAGCGACGATCTCCGGCCCTGTGAGATCGTCTTCGCGGATGGCGACGGTCACGGCAGCGCGTCCTTGGTCTCTGTTCAATGTCGCGTCGAGCTTCGCAAGCCGCCCTGCGCAGCAGCAATCGCCATCTGCTCATACGACCTATGAAGCGGCTGGTCTTGCCGGACGGAGGGCTTGCCGGCCAAGAATGCGAGGACACGCCACAACCGAGAGGAGGCCCCGTCATGACCGTTCGCTTCAATCCCCCGAGCGGCTGGCCGCAGTTGGGCCGCGCCTTCAACCACGGCGTGGTGGAGCCGGAGGGCCGCAGGCTGCATATCACCGGGCAGGTCGCCTGGGACAGCGAGGGCCGGGTGGTCGGCCTCGGCGACTGCGAAGCCCAGGTCCGCAAGTCCTTCGAGAACGTGGAGGGTATCCTGGCCGCTGTCGGCGGACGTTTGGAGGACATCGTCACCATGACGATCTACTTCCTCGACCCCGCCGACTTGCCGGCCATCCAGAAGGTGCGCGCCGAGAAGCTGGCGCCCGAGGTGGCGCCGGCCAGCATCATCATCCAGACGCCCGGCCTGGTCGTGCCGGAGCTGCTGGTCGAGCTGGTGCCGATCGCCGTGATCCCCCTCGACCGCTACCATGAGCCGCGCTGGTAGACTGCCCCCCACCGGAGGTATTCTAGTACTATAGTCCTGGCTTGCCCGAGTCCGCCCGCCCCCTAGTTTCCCCGCGGTGAGTCGTACGGGGGTGTCGGGCGGTGAAATCCCGCAGTGAATTTCAAACTCTTTTCAAGCCAAGGGCGGCAGCAGTCGACTGGCGCTATGCCATGTGCCCGCTCGACGCGGATGCTCAGCTTTTCGGCCCGTTCGCGGGCCTCGTCGACCGCTGGCAAAGACGCAGGGGCGCGGGCTTCCGTTTGCCCCGTCGGGCCGACTTCGAGATGAAGGACTTCAAGGGCTGGTTCGGCCAGATCTTCATCGCCCGCATCGAACGCGAGCCCTTCAATCTTCGCTTCACCCTCTGGGGCACGCAGTTGGTCGATTGGTGGCAGGTCGACTACACCAACAAGACCTTGGGCTCCCAGTCGCTCGACCCAGAGGCCTGGAAGTCCAGCGAGCTGCGCTACTTCCAGAAAATGGACCAGGTGCCTTTCATCGGCATCACCTCCGGGAGGCTGACCCAGCATGACCGGGATTTCATCAAGGTCATGGCAGTGGACCTGCCGCTGTCGGAGGGGCACGGCGTCAGTCATGTGATCTCCGCCCACACGAGGGTCGAACTGGACGACGAGATCGAGACCCTGCTGCCTGGCTGTCCCTTCACTCCGGTTTGAATGGGATGCAGGCAGCGAAGGGCAGGCTTGTTCCACAATTTCGAATTGTTTTATAGTTTTTGCCATACCGGTTGAGCGCGTTTTGAGACGGCCGGGGGCCGGCTTTCACCCGCCGCCGCAAGAGATCTCAGCGCGCGCCGCTGCGGCGCAGGGCATCAGCAGACAGCACCAGCAATCGCACGCGCCGCGCCCGCGACCTCTCTCGTCGCCTCGAGACAGACGGAGGAAGACCATGACACGCGCGATGCTCCCGTTCCTCGCCCTTGCCTTGCTGTTCAGCCAGGGCGCCGCCGTGACGCCGGCAGGCGCCGCCGGCAATTGCCCCTTACTCCCCAAGGGCAAGACGCTAGAGCAGTTTGTTGAGGAGGAGGTCGCAAACGGTAGCGTCCTGATCCTCATTCGCCACGATGAGAAAAGAGACGAGACGACATCAGCAGATCTTTCGGAACAGGGGCAGGACCATGCAGAGACCAAAATGCGCGCAGCGCTCAATCGCATCGAACTTGATAAGAGAGTCTACTATGCGAAGCATACAAACGGGCCACGAGTAAAGAGTACTGCAGTCGCCGCTTTTGGTGGCGAAATAGAATCTGCCGACCTTGGCAGAAGTAGTGACGATGTTGTGAACTGGATCCACGCTGAGGGCGCAGAGCACTCCAAAGAAGCTCTTCTTATTGTCTTCGTGAATAGCACGATTATAGACAGCTTTGAGAAGCAGAATAACTACTATAAGTTCGCTTGCAGCGAGGGCCTGATCGGTGTGCTGGACGACAACACCGGCTTCGATTGTCGAGCACGGTTCTTTCCCGAAGAAGCGGATGGATCCGGACCGGCGATGCCGAACTGGTTTCCGAGCCAAGCTAGCTCCTGCAACCGCAAAGCTGACCACTTAAGAGGTCTCGGGAGGTAGGGCGGCGAGTGCGTAAGTGCCCGCGCTAGTCTTGCCCACACACGGCGCTAGAATGACTGACAAGCAAACTGCTCAGCGAGTCGCTCTCCGCGTCGGTTGCGGCTCGGAAGCCTTGCCGGCCGCCAGACGCCGGCGCGTGCCCTCGGTCTCTTCGGCGTTCTCCTCCGGCGCGTTGGCGGCGTGGAGCTCTTCCAGGCGCAGGCGGACCGTCTCCGGCACCAAACGGCCGGCTTGGCGCATGCCTTCGTAGCGCGCCCAGACGGCCTGCTTCTTGCGGACCTGATGCGGCTGCCAAAGGCTCATGTCCTCGGCGTTGCACTCCGCCTCCAACACCAGCGCGCCGGCTGCGACGGCCGCATCGAAGAGCGCCTGGCCCCGGGCCGTGCGGATGACGACGCCGTTGCTCCCCGGGTCCAGCGTGTGGTTTTCGGCTTCCTCGCGGGTTGGGGCGCCACCCGGCCAGACATCCGAGACAGCGATGTCGGCCGCTTCGCCGATGCCGTCCGCGCAGATCTTGCAGCGCCACGGCAGCGACCAGGTGCTGTCGTCCTCACCCCAGAAGTCGAGATAGGACTTCTCCACCGCCAGCCCGTCGTCGCGTTCCATCCGGGTCGGTCCGGGGCAGCCCCGACCGCGATAGCTGAGCGCCGTCAGCCGATCGAAAGGCACGCCGAAAGACTCGGTCTTCTTGGCCAGGGCCGGTGTTTCCATGAAGCCGCCGCAGACCGGCGTCATCATCATGTGGCAGAGCGCGTCGACGCGTGGGTCGTGCCGGGCCAGGTTGCGCAGAGCGGTGATATCGCAGGGCGTGCCGATGAAAGCGAAGGGCTGGCCTTGGGCCAGGATGCTGTCGATGTCGATCAGCGTCGCCGTGGGGCCATAGCGCGATCCGGCGCCGGCCAGGACGTCGGCCCGGTTGCGGCTGATCTGCCGCACGCCGAACGACGGCATGTCTTTCGACGGCGCGGCATGCAGCACGAAGTCGACGCTGCCGCTCTCCAAGAGATGGATGGCCAGCGCGGTCAACACGCCGCCGGCCGCGCCCAGAAAGCGGACCTCCGGGTCGCCGGCGTGGGCCTTGGCAACGCTGCGATGAGGGCCCCAGACGAGATCCCTTGTGCTGCCTTCATCGACCTCCCGCGCGGGCAGGCCCTCCAGGTGCGTGCCGGGGCAGAGCGCATAGATCAGATCGACGGTCTCGTGGTCCAGGCCCTCGCCCGCCAGCGGCCGCAAGGCGCCTTCGGGCGTCACCACGATCTCGATCCTGTCTTTGCCCGCCACAGCCTCACAGAGACCGCAGCCGATGCAGAGACCTTCCTCGCAGATACGGTTCAGCCGCTCGACGGGTGTTGGCACGGTCGACATCCTCTCAAGCCATCAAATCCCGCGGCAGTCTGCCAGAGCCGCCTCTCGCCGGACCAGAACTTCGCCAGCGCCTAGAGAGAACGGGAGCTATGCCCGGTCATCATAGAGCGCTGGCGCTTCGCTTACCGTGTGGCGACGGCGACGCCCGTGCCGATCAGGGTGGTGCCGAGCACCCGGCCGAGCAGCCGGCGGGCGAAGGCGCCCTGCTTGCCCTCGGCGAAGAAACGGCGCGAGCGGGCGGCCAGCGCCGCATAGCCGGCAAGAAAGCCGGCGATCACCACGAAGGTGGTGGCCGCGACCAGCAGAAGCTGGCCGCCGGTGAGGGCCTGCAGGTCCATGAAGGCGGGCAGGAAGCCGAGGTAGAAGGCGATCACCTTGGGGTTGCCCAGGGTGAGCGCAAAGCCGCCGAGAAAGGGCCCGAGACGCCCGCCCTGGGGGGCTGCGGCCAAGTCCACCTTGGGCGGGTTGCGCCACAGCGAGATGCCGAGCCAGATCAGGTAGGCCGCGCCGAGCAGCTTGACGACGATGAAGAGGTTGCCCAAGGCCTGGGCCAGCATGGCTAGGCCGAAGACGGCGAAGAGCAGGAAGACCACGTCGCCCAGCGCGATGCCCAAGGCCATGGCGCCGGCGCGCGGAAAGCCGCGGGCGATGCCGGTGGTGATGACGGCCGCCCAGGCGGGACCCGGCGAAAGGCCGAGCAGCGACAGGGCGACGATGTAGGCGATCCAGCTCTCGATGGTCATGGCGGGAGGTTAGTCGCCGGGCAGAGCCAATGTCGAGGTTGCTGTGCAGCGCCGTCCGCGCCTTCACTCAGACTGTCACCCTTGGGCGAGCCGCGATGCGGCGAGTTCCGAGGGTCCACGTTGGACATCCGTGCGGGCCAATAAGTGGATGCTCGGAACTCGGCCCTGGGCCTGAAGGCCCTGTGGGCCTCGCCCAAGCATGACATCCTGTGAAAGATGGCAGACAGCGCAGCCCACCTCTCGTCACTGTGGCCTTGCACTCGGATCCGTCTGGAAGCTCTGCCCAGGCTGCTCATCGCTCTCCGGCGCGGCATCTTTCTCGCAACGGGAAATGTCCTCGTAGCGGCCGTCGAAGAAGAATCGCTTGAGTTCTGGCAGCTCGTGCTCGTGAGGCAGGAAGTCCTCCCGCCAGGCCTTGGCCTTGGCGCAGTGCGGGTCGCAGGCGTTCTTGATCGGGCAGTAGCGGCGCTCGATCTCCTGCACCACGTCGGAAATCCACTGCAGGCTGCCGTTGGCCCACTCGCAGTATTCGCACCAGAGGCGGTCCATGAAGCCGAGATGGGCGATGCGGTGCCGGTCGAAGCGGTAATAGGGCTTGGGGTCGATGGGTTTCTGATTGCGCAGCCAGAAATACAGCCGGTTGAAGACCAGCATGTAGAGGAACAGCGGCAGCAGGAAGAGCGCGAAGGAGACGATCAGGACGAGGCCCAGCACCGGCGCCAGAGGGCCGAGCCGCTGGCGGTGCCGCGTCTCTTTGTTGCGCAGGAAATGGTAGTAGGAGATGTTCGATCGCTCGGCAGCCATCGGCCGCGCTCCTCAAGCCAGGAAATCCCGGCTTGAGGCTAAGCGAGTAGCGGTTAGCTAACGGTGAAGGGCGCTCCGCCCCTACTCCGCCGCTTGGGGGCTGGCCCGCTGGGCCACCAGCTCTGCCAGACAGTCGTCCGGCAGCGGCGCGATGGGAGCAAAATCCCGGTGGGCGATCCACTCGGCGCGCTGGAACTGGCGGATGTGGTTGGTCACCTCGCAGAGCGAGAGATAGACGATGGAGCGGCCCCAGGGCCCTATGTTGGGCGGGCTGGCGTGCACCAGATTGCAGTGGAACATCAGCACCGAGCCGGCCGGGCCGGTCGGCGCGACGATGCCGCCCTCCTCGGCCAGCCGGGTCACCGTCTCCCGGTCCAGGGTCCAGAGCGGATAGCTGGTGGTCTCCAGGTCGTGCCCGGCCTCCAGCACGCCCGCCTTGTGGCTCCGGGGGATAAGCATCAAGGGGCCGTTGACCGGGGTCACCTCGTCAAGGAAGACGGCGATGTTCATGGCCCTGGGCTCGGGCATCAGGTCGTCGCGTGCCCAGGTGCCGTAGTCCTGGTGCCATTGCCAGACGGCACCGTCGAAGGCCGCCTTGGCGTTGACCTTGTACTGATGCATGTAGACTTGGCCGTCCAAGAGCTGCATGACCGGCTCGACCAGCCGCGGATGCTTGCCGAGACGCCCGAAGGCCTCGTTGTAGGTGTGGGCTGCAAAAGCGGTGCGGGGGGCGCCGTTGTCCTCGCGCCAGACCTCCTCGCGCTCCAGGGCGTAAACCCGGTCGGCCTCCTCGCGCAGCAGGGCCGCTTCGGCGGCGGTGAAGCACTCGGGCAGGAAGAGATAACCCTCCCGGTCGAAGTCGGTGAGCTGTGCGTCGGTGAGTTTCATCGGGTGTCGTCCTCCGGGCATAGTCCCTGAGCATGGCCGCGTCGTTTTTGCGCGGCCTTTGCCAAATCGTCTCTTTGCGCCCAACTATAGCGCAAGTCGTCCGGCAGCCCAAAGCCGCGAGAGACGGCGAGCAAACAACGAGCTTTGAGGAGGAGCTAAGGGTGAACGAAGACGTCTTCAACATGGAGCTGCGCAAGTTTCTCAAGAAAGTCGGCGTGACCTCCCAGCGGGAGATCGAGCAGGCCGTGCGCGAGGGTCTCGAATCCGGCGAGTTGGGCACTGATGACGTGGTCAGGGCCCGCATGGTGCTGACCTTGGAAGGCATGGAGGGCGAGCACGTCATCGAAGGAGAGATCTCTCTGTCGTGACCGAGTTCCGCGGCGAGCTCGCGCCCCTCGGCCGGGAGCTCGCCGAAGGACAGGCCAACCAAGGCACGGAGGCGGAGGCCGCGATCGAGGTCCCGACCGAGGCCCCCCCTGAGGCCCCCCCTGAGGCCCCCCCCGAGGCCACGGCGCCCGGATGGATGCAGCGCCTGGCCTCTCTCGGCGCCGCCTCCTCGGGGCGCGTGCGGCTGCGCACCCTGGTGCAGATCCGCTGGATCGCCGTGGTCGGTCAGCTCACCGCACTGGCGGCGGTCGAGATCGGCTTTCATTTCACCGTCGCGGCGTTGCCCATCGGCCTGGTCATCATCGCCGCCGCCGTGTTCAACCTGGTGGCGAGCTTCACCAGTCCGGCGCAGGCCTGGCTCTCGGACCGGGCCGCGGCCGTTCATCTGGCCTTCGATCTGGCACAGCTCTCGCTGCTGCTGTTCCTGACCGGCGGGCTGAGCAATCCCTTCGCCATTCTGCTGCTGTCGCCGGTGGTGGTCTCGGCCTCCACCCTGTCGCGCACCTCGACCTTGGTGCTCGCTGCCTTCGCCGTGGTCTGCGCCAGTATCCTGCTGGTGTGGCATCAGCCCCTGCCCTGGACCAGCGGCGGCTTGGTGCTGCCGCAGATCTATCTCGCCGGCATCTGGGTCGCCATCGTGCTGGCACTGCTCTTCGTCGCCGCCTACGTCTCTTCGACCGCCAGCCAGGCGCGCCGAATGGCCGATGCCCTGGCGGCCAGCCAGATGTCCCTGGCGCGGGAGCAGCGGCTCTATGCCGTCGGTGGGCTAGCGGCGGCGGCGGCGCATCAGCTCGGCAGCCCCTTGGCGACCATTGCGGTGATCGCCCGGGAGATGGAGAAGGAGCTTCCCGAAGGCTTGCCGTCGGATAGTCCTCTGCGCGAGGACGTCGAGCTGCTGCTGCAGGAAAGTCGCCGATGCAGCGACATCCTGGCCGACTTGGCCGCGGGCCTCGAGCATGATGGCGGTCAGCCCTACAATCGGCTGCCCTTCTCGGCGCTGATCGAGGCCGCTGCGGCGCCCTTCGCCAACGAGGAGGTGGCGCTGGACATCCGGCCGGCGCGTGGCCTTTCCCCGGCCAAGCAGCCGCTGGCCGTGCGCACGCCCGAGCTGCTGCACGGCCTCGGCACCCTGCTGCAGAACGCCATGCAGTTCGCCGAGAGCCGGGTGGAGGTACAGCTGTCCTGGAGCGATACCCGAGTCGCGGCCCGCATCCGCGACGACGGGCCGGGTTTCGACGATCAGGTCCTGGCCGAGCTGGGCGAGCCCTATGTGTCGACCGGCCGCACCGACAGGCGTGGCCGCGAAGACCATATGGGTCTCGGGATCTTCATTGCTCGCACCCTGCTCGGCCGGCTGGGGGCGGATATCGCCTTCGGCAACCGCGGCGACGAAGCGGGGCGCAAGCTCGGGGCCGAGGTTGTCGTCTCTTGGCCGCGCAGCCGATTTGAGCTGGGCGGCCCATCCGATTATGGTGAGCGGGCGTACAAGGAATGATATGCAAGTGATGGAACCTCATAACAGTAGCGCCACGGCAGCCAAGCTGCTGATCGTCGACGACGATGAGCGCCTCGCCGGGCGATTGGCAAAAGCCATGGAACGGCGCGGCTTCCTGGTGGAAACCGCCGGCTCGGTGATGGAGGGCAAGGAGCGGGCGGAGCTCAGCCGCCCGGCCTATGCGGTGGTCGATCTGCGCCTGGGCGACGGCAGCGGTCTCGATGTCGTTCAGACCTTGCGAAACGTACGTACGGACGCACGCATTATCGTGCTGACCGGGTACGGCAACATCGCCACCGCGGTGGCGGCGGTTAAGGCCGGCGCTACCGACTATCTCACCAAACCGGCCGATGCCGACCAGGTGGAGGCTGCTCTGCTGGCCGAAGAAGGCCGCATGCCCCCGCCGCCGGAGAATCCCATGTCGGCGGACCGGGTGCGCTGGGAGCATATTCAGCGCATCTACGAGCAATGCGACCGTAACGTCTCGGAGACGGCGCGCCGCCTGCGCATGCACCGCCGTACGCTTCAGCGTATCCTCGCCAAGTACGCCCCACGTCCATAGGCTTCGCCTGATTGAGCCGGCGCGCCGGCACCGGATTGGTTTGTTGTCTCCCGGCGGAGGCGCGCCATGCTGTTCCATCCCGCTCCCCCTCCCGGCCACCCATAGCATGGTACCCTATTGGGTGGCCGGGAGGGGGAGCGGGATGGAACAGTGCAGCGCCGTCAGGCGCCCAACAAATCAGCGGGTCGGGAGAGTGCGATGGCAGGTGTTGCTGGGAAGGTTGCGCTGGTCACGGGCGCCGGTAGCGCCGGCGGCATAGGCTTTGCGACAGCGCGGCTGCTCCGCGCCGCCGGGGCGAAGGTGGCGATCACCTCGACGACGGACCGCATTCATGAGCGCCGCGACGAGCTCGGTGGCGGCGATGGCGAGAGCTTCGCCAAGCCCGCCGACCTGACCGACCCGGCCGCCGTTGCCGAGTTGGTTGAAGCAGTCGAGACGACGCTCGGCCCGCTCGACATCCTGGTCAACAATGCCGGGATGGTGCAGGTCGGCCGCGACACCCCGTCGTTGCCTTTGCGCGAGGTGCCGGACGAGGCCTGGCGCTATGGCCTCGACATCAGTCTGACCAGCGCCTTTCTGGTGACCCGCGCGGTCCTGCCCGGCATGGTGGCGCGGCGCTATGGGCGCATCGTGCAGATGTCCTCGGTCACGGGCCCGCTGGTCGGCATTGCCGGCAGCTCCGTCTATGCCGCCGCCAAGGCGGGCCTGTTGGGCATGACCCGCGCGCTCGCCATCGAGGTCGGGCAGCACAACGTGATGGTGAACTGTATCGCGCCAGGCTGGATCGAGACCGCCTCCAGCAGCGAGGCGGAGATCGTCGCCGGCCGCCATACGCCGGTCGGGCGGGCCGGCACGCCGGAGGAGGTCGGGCACCTCGCCGTCTTCCTGGCCAGCGAGGAAGCGAGCTACATCACCGGCCAGCTCTTTGTGGTCGACGGCGGTAATACCATCCAGGAATACAAGGTCGCGCTCGACACCTCGGCGGACGGGGCCTAGCGGAGTCTTTTAGGGCGCTTGCGCGCCATGCGGTTCCAGCCCGCACCCCCGCCCGACCAACCCACTAGGGTACCATGCCATGGGTTGGTCGGGCGGGGGTGCGGGCCGGCGCCGCACAGCGCCGAAGGCGCCGAGAAGACTCATGAACGGCGGAGTAGTCCGCTCGGAAGCGCTCTGGCCAGTAAGAGCCTTACCTGGTCGGGACCGGAGGTTCGGTCGAGTAGTCGTAGAAGCCGCGACCGGCCTTGCGGCCAACCCAGCCGGCGTCGACGTACTTCACCAACAGCGGGCAGGGCCGGTACTTGCTGTCGGCCAGGCCGTCATAGAGCACGTGCATGATGGCGAGGCAGGTGTCGAGGCCGATGAAGTCGGCCAACTCGAGCGGCCCCATGGGATGGTTGGTGCCGAGCCGCATGGCGGTGTCGATCGCGGCGACGGAGCCGACGCCCTCATAGAGCGTGTAGACCGCCTCGTTGATCATCGGCAGCAGGATGCGGTTGACGATGAAGGCGGGGAAGTCCTCCGCCGCCACCGGGGTCTTGCCCATCCGTTCCGCCAGCTCGCGGATCAAGGAGAAGGACTTCTCGTCGGTGGCGATCCCGCGGATGAGCTCGACGAGCTGCATCGCCGGCACGGGATTCATGAAGTGCAGGCCCATGAAGCGCTCGGGCCGATCGGTCACCGAGGCCAGGCGGGTGACGGAAATCGATGAGGTGTTGGTGCAGATCAGCGCTTCGGGCTTCACCAGCGGGCAGATCGTCTGGAAGATCTCACGCTTGATCGTCTCGTCTTCGACGGCCGCTTCGATCACCACATCGCAATCGCCCAGACTATCGAGTTCGGTGGCGGTCGAGACACGGCCAAGCGCGGCCAGCTTATCGTCCTCGGTGATGCGCTCGCGGCTGACCTGACGGGTCAGGTGCTTTTCGATGGTCTCGACCGCGCGGCCGAGCTGCTCGGCGCCGATATCGCTCAAGCGGACCTTGAGCCCCGCCAAGGCGGCAACCTCCGCAATTCCGCGGCCCATCTGGCCCGCGCCGATCACGCCGACGGTGGCGATCTCCGAGGGGTAAGGTACATCCTTGTTATCGGCGATCATGGCTTGTCTCTCGATCGTGATCCGCTGCGCTCCGCGCGATTGCCGGCGGCTCAGCTTCCGAGTTCCTTCTCAAGCTCCGGCACCGCCTGGAACAGGTCGGCCACCAGGCCGTAGTCGGCAACCTGGAAGATCGGCGCCTCCTCGTCCTTGTTGATGGCGACGATGACCTTGGAGTCCTTCATGCCGGCCAGGTGCTGGATAGCGCCGGAGATACCGACGGCGATGTAGAGATCGGGGGCGACGACCTTGCCGGTCTGCCCGACCTGATAGTCGTTGGGCACGAAGCCCGCGTCGACGGCGGCGCGGCTGGCGCCGACGGCGGCGCCCAGCTTGTCGGCCAGCCGCTCCAGCATGACGAAGTTGTCGCCGGACTGCATGCCGCGGCCACCGGAGATGACGATGCGCGCGCTGGTCAGCTCCGGCCGGTCGGACTGGGTCAACTCCTGGCCGACGAAGCTGGAAAGGCCGGCGTCGCCGACGCTCTCGACGTCTTCGATGGCGGCCGAGCCGCCTTCCGCCGCCACTGGCTCGAAGGCCGTGGTGCGAACGGTGATCACCTTGATCGGGTCGCTCGACTGCACCGTTGCCATGGCGTTGCCGGCATAGATCGGGCGGATGAAGGTGTCCGCCGACTCGACGCCGGAGATGTCGGAGATCTGCTGCACATCGAGCAGTGCCGAGACCCGCGGCATCAGGTTCTTGCCGAAGGTGTTGGCCACGGCCAGGAGGTGGCTGTAGTTGCCCGCCAGCTTGACCACCAGCGGCGCCAGGTTCTCGGCCAGACCGTGGGCGTATTCGGCGCTATCGGCCTTCAAGACCTTGGATACGCCTTCGATCTTCGCCGCAGCCTCCGCGGCGGCGCCGCAATTCTGACCGGCCACCAGCACGTGAATGTCGCCGCCGATCTCTTTCGCGGCAGCGATCGCGTTGAGCGTCTGGACGTTCAGTTCGCCCTCGGCCTGCTCTGCGATGACAAGAATGCTCATGATGCTCGCTTTTCCCTGCGCCTATGGGGTTTCGGCCTAGATGACCTTGGCTTCGTTCTTCAGCTTGCTGACCAGCTCAGACACGTCGGCCACCTTGACGCCCGCCTGGCGCGCCGGGGGCTCGGTCACCTTGACCACCGTCAGGCGCGGCGTGACGTCGACGCCCAGATCTTCCGGCGTCATGGTCTCCAGCGGCTTCTTCTTCGCCTTCATGATGTTGGGCAGCGAGGCGTAGCGCGGCTCGTTGAGGCGCAGGTCGGCGGTGACCACGGCTGGCAGCTTGAGCGTCAGGGTCTCGAGCCCGCCGTCGATCTCGCGGGTGACCTTGAGCTCGCCGTCCTGGCGCTCGATCTTGGACGCGAAGGTGCCCTGCGGCCAGCCGAGCAGCGCGGCCAGCATCTGGCCGGTCTGATTGTTGTCGTTGTCGACCGCCTGCTTGCCGAGGATGACCATCTCCGGCTGCTCCTTGTCGACGATCGCCTTCAAGAGCTTGGCGATGCCGAGCGGCTCCAGCGGCTGATCGCTGGTCACCAGGATGCCGCGGTCGGCGCCCATGGCCAGCGCCGTGCGAATGGTCTCCTGCGACTGCTGCACGCCGCAGGACACGGCGACGATCTCGCTGGCGATACCCGCTTCCTTGAGGCGCACGGCTTCTTCCACGGCGATCTCGCAGAAGGGGTTCATGGACATTTTGACGTTGGCCGTCTCGACGCCGGAGCCGTCCGCCTTGACGCGGACCTTCACGTAAGCGTCGATCACCCGCTTGACCGGGACAAGAACCTTCATTTCCCCCCTCGGATCCTTATGTCGTGAGTGTTTTCCATGGACAGGGACGGCATTTTTGCGCGTCTCCATGTCGGACGAGGCGTGCTTTTCGCGGGCGCAACATAAGTCTATGACAATAGCGAGTCAATCGCCGTGGAAAAGCCCTGATTCCGGTCACTTCGGCAAGCTTTTCAGCGGTTTTCGCCCCGCACCCAAAGCACGTCTGAGCGGCCCTTGTCGTTGAGGTAGCGGCCCATCACGAAAAGCAGGTCGGACAGGCGATTGATGAAGCGCACGGCCTCCGGATTGATCGCCTCGTCCTCCGCCAGCACGGTCATCTCCCGCTCCGCCCGGCGCGCCACGGTGCGCGCCAGATGCAGATGGGCCGAAGCGGCCGTTCCGCCAGGCAGCACGAAGGACTGTAGCGGCTCGAGCTCGGCGTTCATGGCATCGATCTCCTGCTCCAGCCGCTCGACCTGCGCCGCCGTGATGCGCAGCGGCGGATAGGCCGGCGCCTCCTCCTCTGGCGTGCAGAGATCGGCCCCGAGATCGAAGAGGTCGTTCTGAATGCGCGTGAGCACGGCGTCGGCCTCACCGCTGGTGTGCAAGCGCACCAGGCCAATGACGGAATTGCATTCGTCGACGGTACCGTAGGCCGCGACGCGCGGGGCGTGCTTGGCCACGCGGCTGCCGTTGCCGAGGGAGGTTTTTCCCTTGTCGCCGCCCCGGGTGTAGATGCGTGTCAGTTGAACCATCTTCTTCAGCCTTTGGAAGTCAGCATGGCCAGCGCGAAGAACAGCAACGCGATGGCCTGGGCCACGATGCGGGCGCGCATCAGCTTGTTGGCGTACTTGTCGTTGAACTCGCCGCCGCGCGCCATGGCGATTAGCCCGGTGAAGAGCACGCCCAGGGTGATGGCCATCCCAAGGCCCATCAGCACGGCAAAACCGACGCTCATTTGATTTTCTCCTACCTTCAGCCGTCCTTACGGACGGTCATGTAAATATGGACATAGTCCATTCCGTGCCCGCTGGGAGCCTGCCGCACCATGCGCTCGTAGTCGTAGTAGTAGGCTTCGATCAAGGCGCGGCGCTCGTCCACCGTCCGCGTGGGCGAGAGCGCGCCGTGGAAGGTGCTCTGCGTCCAGGAGCGTAAGGTGGGGATATACTCCCGGGCGAAGCGTGCCGCATCCCCGTGGGCTTCGAAGGCGAGGCGATAGGGACAGGGCGTGACCCGCGTCTCGATCGACTCCAACCTGAGGCCCGCCTGGTACACCGGCTCCGCCGGGTCGGTCAGCGGCGCCGAGAACTCCTCGACGGTGTTGTAGTACTGCGGCAGGGTCATGGCCCGATACTCGTCCGCGGTGATCTGCCCGTCGTCGAGGAAGCCCTGCCAGAGGGCATTGAACGTATCGAACATCGGCACGCCTTGTGTGTTGCCGAGGTAGCGGCCCTCTTCGTCCTTGCCGAAGTTCACCAGCACCAGCCGTCCGCCCGGCGCCAGCTCCTTGGCGCGGTGCAGCAGGATGGTCCGCCAGTCCCGGTGACCCTGGTCGCGGAAGGCCGCCAATTCGATGCCGCTCGCCCCCGTCATGTGCACATGATCGCTGATGTCGGCCGGCTTGCGGCTCAGCCAGTGCATGGCCGTGGCCGAGAAACCGAGGTCGAGGCTGCCGGCAGGAAGGATCTGGCGATAGAACGAGGTCGCCGACATGGTCACATGGCAGTCGGCGATGCCGGACAGCGGCGAGTCCTCGCCATAAACGTTGCCGGCCAGGGCGTTGTAGTCGTTGCCCTGCTGGTCGCAATAGACCATCCAAAGGCTGCGCTCGGGTTGGCGCGCGCGGGCCACCTGAAGGGCGTCTGCCACCATGGTCATCGAGGTGCCGCCGTCGGCGGTGCCCATGTCGCTCATCACGAAGGGCCGGTCGTCTGCCAGGGGAAGCGCATCGATGGCCGCGCGAACCTGCGGCAGGGCATGGTCAATGACGTGTTTGGCGCCGCGGGTGGCCAGCGAATAGCCGCCGGCCATGGAGATATGATCGGCTTCGGCCGTCGCCCGGTTCATTTGCCCCAGCTTCCCTCTTGTCAGTGGCGGCGCTTTGCCTGCCCTGAGACGCAAGCTTGCCGCGCCGGGCGAAGGGCGGCAAGGGCCGCAGCCGACTCAGGCAGAGACCTGCCAGTCCTCGGCCCAGCTCTGGAACATCAGGAAGCTCCAGAGCAGCTGATTGTGGTCGCGCCAGCCGTGCAGGTGCTGGCGCCAGATGTCTTGTACCTCGTTGGCGGCGAAGAAGCCCTCCCGCTCGAGGCGCTGTTCCGACAGCAGCGCCTCGGCCCAATCGCGCAGCGGATCGCGCAGCCAGGCCCCGATGGGAATGGCGAAGCCTTGCTTCGGCCGCTCGGTCAGCTCGGGCGGAACGTAGCGGGCCAGCACGTCGCGCAGCGGCCGCTTGCCGCCGCGGGTGTCGCTGCGCATGGCTTCCGGCAGGGACCAGGCGAAGGACAGCACGTTGGGGTCGAGCAGCGGGCAGCGCACCTCCAGGCTGACGGCCATGCTGGCGCGGTCCACCTTGGTCAGCACGTCGCTCGGCAGCCAGAACACCAAGTCGAGCCACTGCATCAATTGCATCTCGCCGAGGCCCTGGGGCCAGTCCCGGCGGTCATCCATCACGGTGGGCGTCACCTGCCCGCCGAGCACCAGGCGCTGCGGCGCCAGGTGCCGCGCCCGCTTACGCACGTAGACGTCGAGCGCGTCGCGGCCGCCCTCGATGCGCACCGCCTTCATCAGCTTGCGGAAGACCTTGGCCAGCTTGCCGGGCTGTTGCGGCAGGGGGTCGTGGGGCCCGGCCAGGCGCCAGAGGGTGGACGCGGCACTGCGTGCGGCACAGGTGCGCAGGCGACGCAGGCCTTCGGGATGGGCGGAGGCGGCCTCCCACTGCTTGGACACCCGGAAATAGCCGTTGTAGCCGGCGAAGAGCTCATCGCCGCCGTCGCCGGAGAGGGCGACGGTCAGATCTTCTCGCGCCAGCTTGGAAACGAAGTAGGTCGGCACCTGCGAGCTGTCGGCGAAGGGCTCGTCGTAGAGGCTCGGCAGGCGGGGGATGAGATCGAGCGCGTCCTTGGGCGTCACCGTCAGCTCGCGGTGCTCGGTGCCCAGGTGCTGGGCGATGGCGCGGGCGTGCACCGCCTCGTTGTAGCGCTCTTCCTCGAAGCCGATGGAGAAGGTCTTGATCGGCCGGTTGCTCTGCGCCTGCATCAAGGCCACGACGATGGAGGAATCGAGGCCGCCCGAGAGCAGCGCGCCGAGCGGGACGTCGGCCACCATGCGCCGGCCGACGGCCGCCTTCAGGAGATCGTCCAGGGTCTCGGCGGCGTCCTCCTGGCTACCGGCAAAAGGCGCCTGTCCGCCGGTTTCGGCGACCTGCTTGGCCGACCAGAAGGTCTTGGGCTCCGGCAGCTGCCCCCGGTCGCCCTCGCCGAAGGTCACCCAGGTGCCGGGCACGAGCTGACGCAAGCCACGGAAGATGCAATGGGGCCAGGGGACGTAGCCGTACTGAATGAACAGCGTCAGCACGTCGCGGTCGATCTCCCGCGAGAAGGCCGGGTGCGCCGCGAGCGCCTTCAATTCCGACCCGAACAGCAGAGTGTTGTCCGACCAGCCGTAATACAGCGGCTTCTTGCCGGTGCGATCGCGCGCCAGGGTGAGTTGCCGCTCCCGCTTATCCCAGAGGGCGAAGGCGAACATCCCGTTGGAACGTTGCAGCGCCTCTTCGGTGCCCCACTGGGCAATGGCGGCGAGCAGCACCTCGGTGTCGGAGTGGCCGCGGAAGCTGTGGCCGAGTCCCTCCAGTTCGCGGCGCAGGTTTGGGAAATTATAGATCTCGCCGTTGTAGCAGATGACGTAGCGCCCGCAGTGGGACGTCATCGGTTGGGCGCCGGCCTCCGAGAGGTCGATGATCGAAAGACGCCGGTGGCCGAAGGCGACGCCGGCCTCGGGCGCGCACCAGGTGCCGCCTGCATCGGGCCCGCGATGACGGATGGCAGTCGCCATGGCCTCGGCCAGCGCCGTCATCCGATCTGGGCCGTCCTCGGCTTTAGGAGACCAATAACCCGCTATGCCGCACATCAGGATCCTACCCGTCGTCCTGCAACAGCTCGCGCGGCCCGCTTGGGCAGGCGGTGCTGACCACACGGCAACCACGGGCCATGGCCTCGATCGGTGCGTTTAGGGAACACTTCGAGCCCAACACCTACTTCTACGAGACGTCCCGAGCGGCCTCTAGGCGAGTTGCTTCTCTCGCAAGTCTCGGCGGTACTTCCTGTAGCCGCGTAACAGACTAGCCACCCAAAGCAGCTTTGCCGACAGTTTCGTGAGTTCCTCGTATTGGGCCGTGACAGACCTATCAATGTGAAATCCGAAACGGCTCGTATCAGTCGCACATTTCAAAAACAGCTTCGGGTCACACCAAAACCATTTCATGTCGTTATTCAGGACCGACCTTCGATGAAAATACTTTCCCCTAGAAGCAATACTGCCCTTCTTTTCCCCCTGTTTTGTGCTCAGTCTTTGTTCCCCGTCGTGTATGAAATAGCGTCGGATCGGCTTATTGATGTAGAAGGCATCGAATTTGTTCCATAACGCGCTGTAAGCAACGCTCTCGGGACAGTGTTCTGGCGGTGGAAGCTCGGGAAAATGAAAGCTTCTATAGATCTCGGACTTCGTGATTCCTGCCAGTTCGGAACGAACGCGGTATCGATAATGCAGCTCAGCGCCGCAGCATCGCATGAAGTCCATCGGTAAGCCCGGGCCCACCCGGTCTCCGTTCTCGTCGACACAGAGAAAAGCGAGGCCACTGACATTGGGCAGCGAATCGATGTTCGTCTTCTGCCTGTATTCGTCGATCAGCTGAACGGCATCGTCGAGTAGCGCATCATCGCTATCAAGAACGAATACATAGCGACCCGAGATCAGTTCCTTGCCGACATTCAAGGCAGAGTTTTTGCCCCCGTTGGGCTTCCATGTGTAGCGAATCGGAAAGATCGATTCGGCGGCCCAACCCTCCACCAATTCTCTCGTCTGGTCAGTCGATCCGTCATCGACGATGACCCATTCGAACGCTTTCGAAGCCTGAGCATTGAGGCTTCGCCAAACTCTCGGCAGCGTGTGCGCTCGATTGTAGGTTGGCGTAAGAATGCTAAGTGGAAGCTCGTTCATAAGGCAATCAATCGTGCATTTTCCAAGCGGTCGCTTCTTGCCAAGAGTTGGCCTTCCGAGCGCGCTTCTACAATCCTTGTCACGGTGCCGACATGCCTTTCCCGCCTGCGACCTGAAAAGAGCGGCCAGGTGCAGGGATTGGCGCGCCATGACTGCAAAGAGAGGCGCCCGTCAGACGTGATCACGCCCGAGATCATAACGCTCGAATTGGTACCGTTCGAGGGTTTGATAGATCGGTCATGACGTTTGCTATTGGCGCTATGGAAAAAGAACACCAACGTACCGCTCCAACACCGCGCGCAAGTCGTACTTCGCTGCCTGTGCCGCGACGCGTCCTGGTGCCGGTGTTGCAGCCAGTGCGCTTGCCATCGCGGCGGCCAGTCCTTCGGCGTCGCCGACCGGAGCCAGGGGCCCGATTTCACCGTCCCTCAGCAGCTCGCGCGGACCGCTGGGGCAATCGGTGCTGACCATGCGGCAGCCGCAGGCCATGGCCTCCATCAGGGCGTTGGGGCAGCCTTCGTAAGCGGACGAGAGAACGTAGAGGTCGGCGCGCGCGAGGAAAGGAAAAGGATTTGCCACATCGCCGTGCAGGTCGACACGCGCAGCCACGCCGAGCTCGCTGGCCAGGGCTGTCAACATATCGCGTTGGCTGCCCTCCCCCAGAATGATGAGACGCGCCGGCCGTTCCCTGTTCAGACGGGCAAAGGCCCGTAGCAGCGTGGCGTAGTCTTTTGCCGGCTCGAGGCGCCCCAGGGCCACAATGCAGTCGGGGCCGCCGTCTTGCAGCCAAGGATGCGTGACCGGGGCCTTGCTCAGCCGCGCGATCCGTTCGAGGTCCAGCGGGTTGTAGATCGTTTCGAGTTTTGCGAGAGGCTCGCCAACAAAGCCCTCTAGATCCTCTTTGACGCCCTCGGAAACGCATACGATCTTGTGCGCTTGCGGATACCATTGCCGGAGCAGTGCCGGCGAGGCTGGCGGCGAGGCTCTTTTGTCGCCCGCGAAATCAGCGGAAAGCGTCGTCGCGATCCGAAGCACCATGCGCGTCGGCACCTTGGCGAGCGCGCCCGCCCAAACCGTCAGCAGGTTGTTCCCTGTCAGAGTAGAGAGCAAGGCATCCGGTTGCTCCTTTCGCAGGTAGTCGCGCAACGCCGGCAGGCGGCGCACAAAGCCGGGCGGGCTCTTTGCCAGTAGATAAGAGAGCAGCGCGGGCGAAGACCTGCCCAGCTTCGCAACGGCCGGCATCCAGTGCCGCCGTCCCAAGGTGGGGAGCAGCGTGATCTCCACTGCATCCGAGAGCTCGCCGAGCAAGGGCCCTTCTTTCTTGCTCAGCAGCAATTCGCAACGTATGCCGCGGGCCGCCAGGGCGTTGCAGAGCGTGATCATCACGCGCTCGGCGCCGCCGAGCGCCAAGTCGTTCAACAGAACGGCGACATGCTTCGGCGGGGCTGTCACAGTGAGCGCTTCATGGTCTGCAGGGCGGGAACACGAGCGCTACTGAGCGGCGGTGCGCTCGAGCCGAGGCTCATCGTAGGGATTGACCGCGATGGTGTTCTCGGCAATCTCCAGCCAGGCCGGGCGATGCGATACGGCCAGCACCGTCACCTTGCCGGCGAGCGCCTTGATATTGTTGCAGATCGCCTCTTCCGCCGCCTGGTCGAGAGCGCTGGTGACTTCGTCCAGGATAAGCAGCTTGGGTTTCTTGGCCATGGCGCGCGCGATGGCGATGCGCTGCCGCTGACCGCCGGACAGCTTGCTTCCTTTTTCCCCGACCATCGTTCCGGCGCCATCTGGCAGCTTGGAGACGAAGTCCCAGGCACCAGCCGAGCGCAGGGCCTCCTCGACCTCTTCCGGCGAGATGCTGGGGTCGCCGAGCGTGACGTTGACGTGGATGCTGTCGTGCAGCAGCACCAGCTCCTGCGGAACGTAGCCGATCAGGTCGCGCCAGGAGGCGATGTCCAGCTCCTGCAGATCCACGCCGTCGATCAGCACGCGGCCGGCATCCGGTTCATAGAGCCCGATCAAGAGATCGGTGATCGTGGTCTTGCCGGCCCCCGACGGGCCGACCAGGAGGGTGAGCTGGTTCGCCGGAATGGTGATGTTCAGGCGGTCCAGCACCTTCTTGTCGCCGTAGCTGAAGGAGACGTTCTCAAAGCGGCAGCCTTGCTCGAAGCTGGCCTTCCTGGTGCCGACGTGTCGCTCACGCTCCTCCTCGGCCGCCGTGATCAGCGTGTCAACATTGAAGTAGGCGGCCTCCGCCACGCGCGCGTCCTGCACCAGCGCCTGCACCCGGCCGACGGTCTTGACGAAGCGGTCGATGACCAACCCCATGACCAGAACCTCGCCCACCGGTAGTCCGAGCACCTGACTGAGGACGTAGAATCCAGTGAGCAGAAAGATCACCAGGATGGGTTCCTGCAGCTGCTTGAGCAGCTGGCGGCTGGCCGCCTCGGCCCGTACCGCCTTGCGGATCTGAAAGATCTTCTTCTCGAACAGCGCCTGGAAGCGCTCCTGCCGGTTCATGGCCTTGAGCGGCTTGACACCCGTGACCGCGTCGCTGAGCTCGGTCACCAACTCGCGCGTCCGCATAATCCCCTTGCGGCCGGCGCGCCGCGCAATGCGGACGAAGATCTGCAGCGAAATCAGGATCACGGCGCCGATCAAGCTGCCCGCAACCGCCAGCTTCCAGGAGACGGCAAAGGCAACGGCTACGTAGACGATAGCCTGAACCGTGTACGCCACCAGCCGGGCCAGGTTGCTGAAGAGGTAGCCCGATACCGTCGCCTCACTGCCGATGGCATTCACCATATGGCCCATCGGCTTGTGGGTGAAAAAGCTCCATCGGGCCCGCAGCAGGACGTCGATCAAGCGCTGCCTCAGGCGGCTGCTGACCTCGGCCGAGGCAAAGCCGACGTAGGTCATGGCGATGATGCTGAGCGCCGATTTCAGCAGCACCATGACCAAGATGAAGCCGAGCAGGGCCTCCAGGCTGATCTGCAGCGAGAAACTGCCGAGGACGTCCTCGATCGCCCGATTGATCGGCGAGTTGGGATCGACCTCGTCTCCGCTGACCATGGAGATCAGCGGCACCAGGCCCGCGATGCCGATGCCCTGGGCCAGGCTGGCCAACACCAGGCAAATGGCCACCAGCCAGGGGTTGGCTCCCTTTAAGCGGAAGAACAGCTGAAAAAGCTCGGCCATGCCTCGCACGGATCAATCCTATCGTACCTGTTTGTGCGCTAGCGCCTGGAGTCCGCTTCTTATTGAGCCCTCAGGGCCGGTTTAACCCGATTGAAGCGCATAAGCTTCGGCCGCCTCCGGCTCGGCGATATCCTCGCGATAGACATCTTGGAACGGAGTTTGAAATGCGGCATCGCTGGTTCTGCGCAAGAGAGCAAAAACGATCAGATCCCGCCTGATCTCCATAAGATCCGCAAGCGCCTTGCCAAATGCCAGCCGCTCGTCGCGCTCTTCATCCGTCAGCTTGTGGTCCTTTCCGGAGCGCAGGAAGCGTTTCCGATAGTAGGCAAGCCCCGTCTTGAAGCGGGGGCGTGCCAACAACAGCCGCAAGGGAACGAGGTTGGCCTGCGGCATGTCGCGTCTGGCCAGCGGCGCGACGTCATCCTGGGCTGCGACGATAGCATGCCCTTCCTTCACGCCAATGCCGAGCAGGCAGAGGTCGTACCGATTTGCCGTCGCGAGATTGTAGAAGAACGTCGGGCTGTAGTTGAAGAAGCAGTGGTTGATGTAGTTGAGGAAAGGTACAGCGTGCAGCATCAAGCCGCCGATAGCGGTCAGGCGGTGAATATTGTCGAAGACCGCTTGCTGATTGAAGAGATGCTCCGTGGTGCCGTTATTGGTGACCAGATCGAAGTGCTCCGTGAAGGCGTAGCGCTCTTCGATGCTGCTGTTGAGATCGAAGGGGAGGCTGTTCAGCTGCCCGTTGATATCGATCGAGCTGTACTGGTCCATGCCGAGCGCGGCATAGAACTCGCGGGTGCGCTCTGCAATGCTATCGGCTTCGCTGCTGAGCGCTCGCAGGGCATTTAGGTGCCGGTTCTGCTTGCGCGTCGTGGCAAAGCCCTCCAACCAGTCAGCGGTAAGGTCGAGCTCCTGGCTGCCGAGCTCGACGACGGAAGCGTCGCGGTCGAGGATATCGGCGGCAACGCCGGCAAGGGAAGCGCTGAGAGCGTTGATGCCCATGCTATGCTGGCTCGAAGGCTGTCGGAACTGTGGATTAGAAGAGTTGCTTAGGAGCGGATATCTTCAAATGCAAGGTGGCCTGCGATCGCAAGCGCCGCAGGAGGTCGCAGCAAGGTTCTACACGCGATGCGTCAGCGTGCCGCTGCCGTCGCCCCCGAAGGTGCGTCCGCCGTCGCGGAAGCCTGCGGGTTTCGTTCGGTGTTCTGTGCCAGGCGGATGCGCCAACGGCTCTCTTCCTTGGTTAGGACCAATGTCACGAATCCGAGGCGTTCGTCGCGCCGGGCGCGGGTATCGCCGTGCAGCACCCAGCGTGCCTGGACAAGCGCCAGATCGTTGTCCAGCGAACGAACCGCCGGGTTTTCCATGCGCAGTCGCGTGCGGGCGTAGTAGCTATCGTGCGCTTCGGTATTCTTGGCTTGCAGTGCTTCGCGCCCGCGCCACCACTCGCCGTAGGCGTTGACGAAGTCCGCGTCCTCGGAAAAGAGGTTGGCGAAGGCCTTCATGTCGTGGGCGTTCCAGGCGGCCACATAGGCCGCCAGCACGGCTTCGGGAGTCTGCACGGGCGCCTCGCTGCCTGCTCACACTGCGGCGGCAGTCTGGGCCATTCGGCAGGCTTCGTCCATATCCCGACTATCCCGACCTGACCTCCGATGTCGTGGCAGGGGACGGCTTCGCCTTGCCTAAGGACCCGATCCAGCGACAGGTGACATAGAACACCGGCGTGAAGATCAAGCCGAAGAAGGTGACGCCGAGCATGCCGAAGAAGACCGCCGTGCCCAGCGCCTGGCGCATCTCGGCGCCGGCCCCGGTGGCGATCAAGAGCGGCACGACGCCCAGGATGAAGGCGAAGGAGGTCATCAGGATGGGCCGCAACCGCAGACGCGCAGCTTCCACCGCCGCGTCGATGCGGCTCTTGCCTCTCTCCTCGGCTTGTCGCGCGAACTCGACAATGAGGATCGCGTTTTTCGAAGCGAGGCCGACCAGCACGACAAAGCCGATCTGGGTCAGGATGTTGTTGTCCATGTCACGGAGCAGCACGCCGGTCACGCCGGCCAGGAGGCACATGGGCACGATGAGGATGACGGCGAGCGGCAGCAGCCAGCTCTCGTATTGGGCAGCCAACAGCAAAAAGACGAAGGCGACCGCCATGATGAAGGCGAAGATCGCCGTGTCGCCGGCCAGCTTCTCCTGCAAGGCGATCTCGGTCCATTCGTAGCCGAAGCCGGAGGGAAGCTGCGCGTCGAGCAGGCGCTCCATTTCTTCGATGGCTTCACCGGTCGACACGCTCGGCGGCGTCGAGCCCTGCACGGCGGCGGCCGGGAAGAGATTGTAGCGCGGCACCCGGTAGGGGCCGGTGATACGCTCCAGGGTGGCGACGGAGCCGATCGGCACGATGGCGCCGGACTCCGAGCGCATGCGCAGGTCGAGCACGTCCCGCGGGTCGTCCCGAAACTCGCCGTCGGCCTGGGCTGTCACCCGGTAGGTTCGGCCGAGATAGTTGAAATCGTTGACGAAGGTCGAGCCGAGATAGGTTTGCAGGGTCTCGAACACCAGGTCGGGCGGCACGCCGAACTCTTCGGCTTTCACCCGGTCGATATCAGCGTAGAGCTTCGGCGTTGCCGTGTTGAACAGTGAGAAGACACCCGTGACCACCTCGCTTTGGTTGGCCTGGCCGACGATGCTCCAGACCGCTTCCTCCAAGGCCGGCAGGCCGCGGCCGCGCTCATCCTGGATATAGAGTCGCCAACCGCCGGAGTTGCCGATGCCGCGCACCGGCGGCGGGGCGACGATGAAGATGTTGGCCGCGGTCAGCTGGGCGAGCTTCTGATAGGCTTCGCCAGTGATCACCTCGTTTGAGCGGCCGGAGGCGGCGCGTTCCGAGAAGGGTTCTGTGGTGAAGAAGATGGCGCCCGCATTCGGCGCGTTGGTGAAGGTGGCGCCGTCGAAGCCGGCGAAGCCGGCGGTATGCGCAACCCCTTCGATGCTCAGCAGGATGTCCGTGGCGTCGCGGATGACCTGGTCGGTGCGGGACAGCGACGCGCCGGCTGGCAGCTGGACGACGGCGATCAAGTAGCCCTGGTCCTGCTCGGGAATGAAGCCGGTTGGCGTGCGCTCGAACTGGTAGGCCGTGAGGCCCATGAGCCCGACGTAGAGCAGCAGCACGATCGCCGCGGCCCGCAAGAGCTGGCGGACCAGCGCTGCATAGCCGTCGGAGAGCCTGTAGAAGACCCAGTTGAAGCCCTTGGCGAACAGGCTGAAGGGGAGGGACGCGACATAGTACAGCCGGCCGAGCAGGCTGGTCGGCCTTTTCTGCGCCTCGACCTTCGGCTGCAGCAGAAGCGCCGCCAAGGCCGGTGAGAGCGTAAGCGATACGAAGACGGAGATCAGCGTCGCGACGGCGATGGTGATGGCGAACTGCTGAAAGAACTGGCCAGTGATGCCGCCGATGAAGGCGACGGCGGGGGTGAAGACGGCCAGCAGAACCAGGCCCATGGCGACCAGTGCGCCGGACACTTCGTCCATGGTCTTGTGCGCGGCTTCGCGCGGCGACATGCCCTGTTCCAGATAGCGCTCGACGTTCTCCACCACGATGATGGCGTCGTCGACGACGATGCCGATGGCCAGCACCAGCCCGAAGAGCGTCAGGTTGTTCAGCGAGAAGCCGAAGGCGGACATGATGAAGAAGGTGCCGATCAACGACACCGGAATGGCCAGGATGGGGATGACCGAGGCGCGGGGGCTCTGCAGGAACACCACGATCACCAGCACCACCAGCACCACCGCCTCGAAGATGGTCATGTAGACGGCGTTGACCGATTCCTGGATGAACTCCGTGGGGTTGTAGATGATGTCGTAGGCCAGACCTGTCGGGAACTCCTCCGCCAGATCGTCCATCAGCGTTATGATTTCGTCGGCGGTCTCGAGCGCATTGGTGCCGGGCCGTTGGAAGATGCCGATGGGCAGGGCCGTCTTGTCGTCGAGATAGCCGTTGGCGCGATAGTCCTGGGCGCCGAGCTCGACCCTGCCGATGTCGCGAATGCGGGTCTTCCGGCCGTCCTCGTCGGCGCGCACGACGATGTTCTCGAACTGCTCCGGGTCGACCAGGCGCCCGAGGGTCTCGACGTTCAGCTCGAAAGCGCCCGGGCGCGGAACGGGAAGCTGGTTCACCGCGCCGGAGGCCACCTGCACGTTGTTGGCGCGCAGCGCCTCGACCACCTCGCCGGCGGTCAGCCCGCGGGCGGCGACCAGCTCGGGGTCGAGCCAGACGCGCATGGAGTAGGCGCGTTCGCTGAAGATCGTCGCCTGGCCGACGCCGCGGATGCGCAGCAATCGATCGATGATCTGGGTACGGGCGTAGTTGGAGATGTAGAGCTGGTCCCGCGAGTCGTCGGGCGACAGCATGTGAATGACCATCATCAGGTCGGGCGAGTTCTGACGGGTCTGCACGCCCAGCCGCCGCACCTCTTCCGGCAGGCGTGGCTCTGCGATGGCAACCCGATTCTGGACCAGCACCTGCGCTTCGTCGAGGTCGGTGCCCAGCGTGAAGGAGATGGTGATCGTCAGCTGCCCGTCGGACCGGGACTGGCTGACCATATAGAGCATGTTCTCGACGCCGTTGATTTCCTGCTCCAGCGGCGTGGCGACGGTGTCGGCGACGACCTCGGCCGAGGCGCCGGGATAGCTCGCTGTCACCTGGACCGTCGGCGGTGCGATCTCCGGGTACTGGGCCACCGGCAGGCTGAAGTAGGAGACGGCGCCGAGCAGCACGATGAGAATGGACAGAACCGCCGCGAAGATCGGGCGGTCGATGAAGAAATGGCTGAGGCGCATGGGCCTACTCCGAAGCGCCGAAGGCGAGATCCATCATGTTTGGCGTGACCGGAGCACCTGGCCGCGCCCGCTGCACGCCGGAGACGACGACCCTGTCCTGCGTGGTCAGGCCTTCGCGAATGACGCGGAAGCCACGATGCAGCGGTCCCAAGATGACCCTGCGCTCGGTGACGACATTATCCTCGCCGACGACATAGACGAGGAGGTGGGACTGGTCGGAGACGATCGCTTCGTCGGGGATCAGAATGGCCTCGTACTCGACGGAGCCGGCCAGCCGCAGGCGCCCGAACAGGCCTGGCTGCAGGAAGCCCTCGCTGTTCTCGAAGGTCGCGCGGCCCTCCAGCGTGCCGGAGTTGGGGTCGATCTGGTTGTCGACGAAGGTCATGCGGCCCCGCCACGGCCAGGTCTCTTCGTCCTGCAGCTTCACCAAGACCGTGTTCTCGAAGTCGCGGGAGGAGGGGCGGACACCCGTGGCATCGAGCCGGGCGTAGCGGAGGAAGTCCGCCTCCGAAACGGTGAAGACGAACTCAATCGGGGTAATGGTCACGATGTTCGCCAAGACGGTTGCGCCGTTCGGCCCGCCAATGACGAGGTTGCCCACGTCGATGCTGGTTGCCGAGATACGGCCGGAGATCGGCGCACGGATCTCGGTGAACTCCAGGTCGAGTTCGGCGCTGGTCAGCTCCGCTTCGGCCAGGGCGACGTTGGCAACCGCCTCCTGGTACTCGGCGCGGCGCCGCTGCGCTTCGCTGCGCGGCCCGACTTCGCGGCGGAACAGCTCGTCCGCACGCTCGACCTCGATCAAAGCCAGCTCACGCAGGGCAATGGCCGCCTCGAGCCGCGCCTGCGCCTGCGCCACGTCCGCCTGGAACGGGCGGGGATCGATCTGATAGAGCAGCTGGCCGGCTTCGACGCGGTCGCCCTCTTGGAAGTGGATCTTGTCGAGATAGCCGGAGACGCGGGCCTGCAGCACGACGCTCTGCACCGCCTCGAAGCGGCCCGTGTACTCGTCCCAGTCGATAACGCGTTCGGTCAGAGGGGTGGCCACCTCGACCACCGGCGCGCCTTGCGCCGCAGCCTCTTCGATGGCGCCAATCTGCAGCGCCGCGAAGGCGACAGCAGCCCAACCAATCCCCAGCAAAGAACATGCGCCGTCCGTTTGGCCGTTCAAAGTCCGCATTCCCCTCTCCTGCCTAGCGCCCTTTGCGGGCAAGGGCGCAGGGTGAAACAAACGCGCTTACAGCGAAACAGCTGCATCGCGACGACAATTGCCCCCATACCTAGAGGGACACCCTCTCCGGTCAATGCACTTTAAATACGGTTTGGTGTCGTAGTTTAGGCTTGGAGCCGGGCGATGAGGCGCTCTCGCATGCGGAGCGTCAGGAAGGCGCCGTCCAGTGACGGCAGCACGGGCGGTTCCCGGTCCAGAGCCACCTTGGCGATCACCATGGTAGGGCCGGCGGCACGCCACAGCAGCTCGCCGGCTGCGGCAAGCTGATCTTCCTGGTGGAGAGTGAGACTGTCGGCGAAGCCGCAAGCCTCGGCCATTGCAGCGATCTCCGTCCGTCCGCCCGTCAAGCCGCTCTGGCGACCGGTCTCGCCGAAGCTCTCGTTGTCGAGCACCAGGATGGCCAGATTGGCCGGGGCGGCGTTGGCGATGCCGGCGAGGCTGCCGGCGCCCATCAGCATCTCACCGTCGCCGGTGACCACCAGGACGCGGCGCTCGGGTTGTGCCATGGCAAGGCCGAGCCCGGTCATGGCGGCAAGACCCATGGCGCCCCAGAGATAGAAGTTCTCCGCCACGTCGCCGGCCGCCGCCACGTCGTAGGTCGGGCTGCCGAGCCCGGTGACCACCAGGGCATCGTCGCCCCGTGCGGCAAGTAGCCTGGCGACCAGCGGCCGGCGCAGCAGCAGCCCGTCATGGTCGGTCAGGTTCATTGGAAGCTCTTGGCGCCGATGATGCGCTGGCCGACCAAGACGGCCGCCGCGAAGCCGCCGTTGAAGGCCAGGTCGGCGGCGGCGGCGAAACTCTCGCCCACCTGTTCGGCCGCATCGGCGCGAAAGCAGTGCACGCCCATCGCGGTGAAGCAGCTTTCGACGGCCCGCCCCATGGGCACCTGCCAGGGATTGAACTCGCCCCACTCGCCGCGCATGGTCACCAGCATCAGGCAGGGTATGCGGCAGATGGCCGGCAAAGAGAGGGCGTTGATGCAGTTTCCGGCGCCACTGCTTTGCATCAGCAGCACGCCGCGTTCGCCGCCGAGCCACAAGCCAGCGATAAGGCCGACGCCCTCCTGCTCGCTGCTCAGCGTGACCACCCGCAGGTCCGGATCGTCCTGACAGAGGTTCAAGAGGCGCACCAGACCGCCGTCCGGCACGGTGGCGACGGTGCCGATGTCGCGCGCCTTCATGGCGGCGAACACCGCGTCGGACCAATCCGAAGTCTCGCCCTGATCAGTCGTCGTCATGGCCGAATTGGGCGGCGAAGGCGAACTCATAGCCGTCCGGGTCGCGCAGGGTAAACTCGTCCACGCCGTAGGCTTGGCGCTCGACCGGGCCAGGCTCGTAACCTTTCTCGACCAGCTCCTGGTGGGCGGCGTGGATGTCCGGCACGGTGAAATAGAACACCGTTTCGCCATAGCTCGGCCGGACGCGGCGGGGACCGCTCTCGATCTCGTCGGGCCGGTTGAGCATGAAGATCACCTCGCCGTGGGTCACCTGTGCCCAAATCACGCCGGACTCGTCCTCCGCCTGCTGCTCGACCTCGAAGCCGAGCGCATTGCGGAAGAAGTCGAGCGAAGCCGGGATGTTTTCGACGTTGAGCAGCGGCGTCATGCGGCTGAGGATCACGGCGCAGTCTCCTGTCAGGTCAGTCGTAAGTGCCAACACAAGTGGTGTGAGATTTGTTCCAGGTTCCCGTGGCTACGGCAAGCGCCAAGCGGGATCGCATCGTCGCGCCGGTGCTCTAGCCGCGTCGGGCGATGGCGACCCCCAGCAGGCAGAGAGCGAAGCCAACGATGACCGCGGCGCCGATCGGCTCGCCGAACATCAGCCAAGCCCAGATCGCCGTGACCGGTGGCGTCAGGTAGATCAGGCTGGTCGCGCGGGTCGCCGAGGCGCGGGCCAAGTAGGCCCAGTAGAAGCCGTAACCGCCAAGCGTCGAGATCAGAACGAACCAGAGCACGGCATAGACGAAGCCTGCATTTGCCTCGGGCCGGACACCGCCGTCGATCGCCGCCAGACCGGCGAAGAGGATGAGAGAAACGAAGCTTTGAACGCCAAGGCTCGGCAGCAGCGGCAGGCTGGCCGGATAGCGCTTGCTGAGCAGGGTGGCGAAAACGATGCAGACGGTGCTGGAGATCGAGAGGCCGAAGCCCCAGAGCGGGGCGGCCCCGATTGCGCCGCCGAGGGAGACGGCGACGCCGGTCAAACCGAGAACCAGGCCGAGCCATTGCCAGCGCGTGACGGTCTCGCCGATCAGGAGACCGGCCAGCCCGGCGGTCAACATGGGATGCAGCGAGCCGACAAGCGCAGCTGTCCCGGCCGGCACGCCTGCGTCGATCGCTTTCACGCCGGTCGCCAGATAGCCGAACATGGCAAGACCGCCGATGGCCGCTTGCAGGGCCACGCAGCGCAGATGGCCGCGCCTCAAGTAGGGAAGTACGAAGGGCGTCAGAATGCAGGCGGCGACGACGAAGCGCCACAGCAGGACGGTAAAGACCGAGGACGTTTCAGACGCCAGGATGGCACCGATGAAGCCGGAGCTCCAGCACATCACCAGTCCGATCTCTATGAACAGCAGGTCGATGGCGGGACGCCGGCCCGGGCGGTCGACATTCATTGGCGAAGGGTCTAAGTAAAGCGATCATTCTACTTATTTGGATGGTAGAGCGATCGCTCTACTTGTCAACATGACCACGACCAAGGAACGCATTGCCGCGCGTTTGGAGCAGGCCTTTTCCGAGAACGGTTTCGCCGAGCTGGGCATCGCCGATCTGCGCGCTGCCGCCGATGTCAGCCTCAGGACGCTCTACAAGCACTTCCCCTCGCGGGACGCGATGGTGGTCGAGGCGCTGGAGCACCGCCACCGGCGCTATCTCGCCCATGTCTTCGACAATCTTCCCGAAGACGCCGAGGCGCGGCTGGAGGCGATCTTCGCGCGCATCGGCTCTTGGATGGCGAGCAACTCGCCGGCCGGCTGCATCTTTCAGAACGCGCTGGCGGCTCAGCCGCACCGGAAGGAGCTCAAGGCGCTGTTGGTACGCCACAAGGAGGAGATGGGCCGGCTGCTCGCGGAGAGCCTCGGCTTGCCGGATTGTGAGGCTGAGATGCGTCAGATCCACGAGGGCGCCATCCAGAGCTGGATCTTTCAGGGCGAGGAGGCCTTCGCCATTGCCCGTTCCTTGACCGCGAACCTGTTGCGGTCCCATCGGGATGCCCCCTCATCAGGGCGAGCGTAAGAGGGCTCTGCGCCTGTCTTGTTTGTCGCGCCTTCGCTGCCTAACTGCTGGAACATCGGAAGAAGCAACAGAGGTAACGATGGCCGAGATCGTCCCGTTGGCTCATCGCGGTGTCCTGCGCCTCAGCGGCCCCGACGTGCGGGCCTTTCTGCAAGGAGTCCTCTCCAACGACGTGGAGAAGGCGACCGAAGCGCAGGCCATCTGGGCGGCCTTTCTGACGCCGCAGGGCAAGTACCTTCACGACTTCTTCCTCGTCGCGCAGGGCGACGATCTGCTCTTGGAAGGCGAGCTGGAACGACTGCCCGATCTCAAGAAGCGCCTGAAGATCTACAAGCTGCGCGCCAAGGCCGAGATCACAGGCCCGCTGGAGGATTTCGCCGTTGCCGTGGTGCATGGCGAGGGCAGCTTGGCCGCGCTCGATCTTCCCGATCGTCCCGGCGCCGCACGGGCTTTCGAGGGCGGTGTCGCCTTCGTCGACCCGCGCCTGGCCGAAGCAGGCGCACGGCTGTTGCTGCCGAGTGAGGCGCTGGCCGCTCTCGGTGAGCGGCTGGGTTTGGTGCAGGGCAATGAAGAAGACTACGAACGCCGCCGCATCGCCCTTGGCTTGCCGGACGGCAGCCGAGACATGCAGGTGGAGAAGGCCATTCTGCTGGAGTGCGGCTTCGACGAGCTGGGCGGCGTCGATTGGGACAAGGGCTGCTACATGGGCCAGGAGCTGACCGCCCGCACCAAGTACCGCGGCCTGATCAAGAAGCGGCTGATGCCGCTGGCCTTCGAGGGCGAGGCACCGGCAGCGGGCACGCCGGTGATGGTTGGCGAGCGGCAGGTCGGGGACCTGCGCACCACGGTGGGCGGGATCGGCATCGCGCTGCTCCGCCTGGAACACGCCGAGGCGGCGCTGGAGGCCGCGGGCGTGGCGGCCAAGCCCGCCCTGCCCGGCTGGCTGAAGTTGCCCGAGAAGGCGGAGACTTAGGGCGGTTGTGCGTTACCTGGACGCATGATCGACCGATGGGCTCCACATGTTGCATTCATCCCACCCCTCCCCTGTCGAGGCTAGTGCCTAGTCGAGCTCGGGACCGGCCGTCTCTCTAGGGACGTCACCCTTGGGCGAGCCACGCAGTGGCGAGTTCCGAGGGCTCGCGTTAGCGAGGTGCGCAGCAGCGGGAGAGTTCCGCACGGGCCGATGAGTGGATGCTCGGAACTCGGCCCCGGGGCCTGACGGCCCAGTGGGCCTCGCCCAAGCATGACAGCAAAAGGGCCGGCGCCAGCCGGCGTGCACTTCCCGACTGCGGCTGGCCGCGCTTTGCCAATAGACGCTTGCGGCCCAGCCAGCCGAAGACGGCCAGGGCCGAGAGCAGCATGACGACCGAGCCGGGCAGCGGCACGACGGTGAGATCGTTGATGTTGGTTGAGCGGCTGACCGCACTCAGCAAGGTGCTTTCCACGCCGTTGAGGATGTCGGTCACGGTCTCCCGGTGTTTCAGCTGCACGCGCTGCTGGAAGTCCCCGGCATAAAGAAAGCCCTCCGCCACGGTGACGCTCGTGGCAGTCAGATCGGTGATGACCGTTTCGTCGACGCTTGTGGTGTCGGCGGGGTCGGTCAAGGAGGCGGTCGGCGTCAAGGCACTGCCACTGGCCGCTATGTCGGTAACGTCGATCGTGAAGCCGAACTGGGCGAAGGGGGGCAGCTTGTCCGAGGGGCTGCGCCAGATGCGCCCGTACTCAAGGACCGGTTCCGCCGTCCCGAAATGTAGATCGGGGCCGAAATCGATCACGGGAAATGCCCCGGTTGCCGGTCCGCTGGCATCCTCCGTTGCGGATCGGATCCTGCCTTCGACATCTTTGAGGTCGAAAAACATCCGCAGGCGGGGGGCGGGGTTCTCGTTCGGAGTCTGCCTCAGGTCCGGAACAGAGTAGTCGTCGACGACGGCGAGGGCCTCGGCCCGCTCGGCCAGTGCCGTCAGCCCGATGACGGCCGTGCAAAGCAGCACGACGGAGTGTTGCATCCCCTTGCGTCCCCTCGATCCCAGCAACCGGAAGCTTGTTTACACAACCCAGGCTGTTATCTAGCGGCACTCTCGGTGATGCACGCTTTGGTGTCAATTGGCCAAGCCGCCACCGCACCGGTGCTTTTTTGCTCTAGGAGAGGTGTGCGTCGATCTTGGCCAGGCGGCTGAAGGGCCGCGCCTGGGGTGAGAGAGCCTCGGCGCCGAGGCGGCTGAGGCCATGGCTGCCGAAGCGCTCCCGCACGGCCGCGCGGAACCAGGCTGCGGTCTGTGTGCGACGCTGACGGGCCAGCCGCCCGTCCTCTTCGAGCCAGCGGCGATGGTCGTCGAGCGCCGCCGTCAACTCAGCCAAGCCACTGCCCTCGCTGGCCGAGACGGCAAGGCAGCGGGTCGGCCAGGCGCCTCCGGCCGTGCTGAGGCTCAGGGCGCCGGTCAGATCGCTCAGCGCTCGCTGCGCCGCCGCCCCCATGTCGGCTTTGGTGACCACGGCGATGTGCGGGATCTCGACGATCCCCGCTTTCATGAACTGCAGGGAGTCGCCGCTGCCCGGCTGCACGCAAAAGACGACGCTGTCGGCGGCGAGGGAGATCTCGGTCTCCGACTGGCCGACGCCGACGGTCTCGATCAGCACCTTGTCGAACAAGGCCCGCATCAGGACCATGGCGGCGATGCTCTGCTCGGCGAGACCGCCGAGGCGGTCGCGCGCGGCCATGGAGCGAATGAAAACGCCCTCGTCCTCCCCATTGACGGCTAGGCGCACCCGGTCTCCCAAGAGCGCGCCGCCCGAGCGCTTCGAGGAGGGGTCGACGGCAATCACGCCGACGCTCTCTCCCGCCGCGCGGTATTGGGCGATGAGGGCGCCGGTCAGGGTCGACTTGCCGACACCGGGCGGCCCGGTCAGGCCGATGACATGCGCATGTGCGGCGGCGAAGGCGTCGTCGAGCAGCGCCAGGTTGGCCGGCGCGCGCGGCTGCCGCTCCAGCGCCGCTAGGGCCCGGGCCAATGCGGCCTTGCCCCCGGCCCGCAAATGGTCGAGCGTTATGGCGTCCATCGTTTGGGTGAAGCAGGCAACAGACGAGCGGTCAAGCAAGGCCGAGCATGATGGTGCGATGAGCGACGACTACCTGACCTCCGTGGCCGGCCACTACGCGCGTGAGGGCTCCCTCGCCGAGCGGATCCTCACGCTCGTGGCGTCGCAGCGGCAAGGCGATGGCCCCTTGAGCTTCAAGGAGCTGGCGCCGGTCGACCAGTTCCACCTGCGCGGCAAGGATGCCAGCGAGGAGATGGCGGCGCTGCTCGATCCCAAGCCCGGCGCGCGCATCCTCGATGTCGGTAGCGGCATCGGCGGCTCGGCCCGCCTGCTGGCCAGCGCCCATCAGGCGGAGGTCGTCGGCATCGACCTGACGGCGAGCTTCTGTGCCGATGCGGCAGCCTTGAGCGCGGCCACCGGCCTCGACGGCGAGACGACCTTCATTTGTGCGGATGCCACGCGCATGCCGCTCGGCGATGCCAGCGTCGATCTCGCCTGGACCCAGCACGTCGCGATGAACATTCCCGATAAGGGCGCGGTCTATAAGGAGGTCGCAAGGGTGCTCAAGCCGGGCGGTCGCTTTGCGCTCTACGACATCATGCTGGGGCCGGCGGGCGACCCTCACTACCCGACGCCCTGGGCCAGTGGGGCCAGCGCGTCCTTCCTGCTGCCGCCGGCCGAGGTGCACGGGCTTTTGCAGGACACCGGCCTGCGCGAGCATGTCTGGCTCGACCGCACGGCCGAGGCGCTCGGCTGGATACGCGCGCGTCAGGCCGCCGTGAAGGCGGACGGTCCGCCGCCGCTCAGCCTCCAGGTGATCCTGGGCGAGCACTTCGGCGAGATGATGAGCAACGTCGCCCGCAACCTCGAGGAAGGCCGCATCGTGGTGCAGCTCGGGATGTTCAGGAAGCCGCTGGACTAAGCCGAAGCAGTTCTTTCACGGAACAGCTGGATTGCCTGCGCCACCGCAAGCGGCGGGCTGGCGAGCACTGGCACGCCAAGATCATCCAGCTCGGCGACCGCACCGGCCATGGAAGCTTGGGCCAAGACCACCATGTCGGCGTCACCGAGCTTCTCTCTGATCGCATCGGCAATCGCTGTGGTGTATCCGGCCTGGTCCCCCACCTGGAACAGCGCCCAGGCCTCGGGCAGCACCAGGGTGCGGAAGGTGACGTCGTGGCCAGCCGTCGCCGCTACCTCTTCCAGCAAGGCCAAGGTCGGGCCGATGGTCGTCTCGACCGCCGCCACGACCAAGACGCTGTTGCTCTCGGCGACCGCCTTCTCGGCCAGCGCCCGGTCGATGCGCAGGATGGGCGCCCCAGCCTCTCGCGCGGTGGCCTCCACCGCCGGGCCAAGGGTCGAACAGGTGCAGAGGACGCAGGTGGCGCCCTCGGCCAATGCTGCGTTCAAGGCCGTCGCCGTGTCCGCCGCGATCTCGGGAGTCAGTCCGCCGGCCGCTTCGGCTGCGGCCAGCAGGTCGGCGCGCACTAGGTGCCGCAGAGAGATGTCCGGCGCCGCCTCCTGAAAGCGCTCGGCGAAGCCTGCGACGTGCACCTCGCCGGTGTGCAGCAGCGCCAGGTAGGGCTCAGACATCGCGTCGGGCCAGGGCGAGGCCGATGCCGGTGCCGATCAAGAGCGTGCCGGTGATGCCGTGGCGGATGCGCGCCCGCTTGGGATCCATCAGGCGCCGACGCAGCCGTCCGGCGAGCAGCGCATACATGCCGTCCAGGGTGGTGGCGATCACCACGAAGGCGATCGACATGGCCAGGAGCTGCGGGCCGGCCGCCAGGCTCGGGTCGAGGAACTGCGGGAAGAAGGCGGCATAGAACAGGATGGTCTTGGGGTTGGTGATGGCGACCAGGATGCCGTGCCAGAAGACGCCCTTGGGGTCGCTGTCCGGCGGCATGGCCTCGACCTTGCCGGCCCGATAGGCCCGCCGCCATTCGTTGAGCCCGAGCCAGACCAGGTAAGCGACGCCGATCCAGCGCACCCAGACGAAGATGTCGGAGGCGACGGCCAACAGAGTGGTGAGGCCCAGGGCGCCGGCGGCGACCAGGAGCGCGTTGCCCGAGCTGGCGCCGGCGACGGTACGCAAGCCGGTGCGTGCACCGTGCGAGAGCGAATTGGCGACCACCAGGGTGACGATTGGCCCCGGCATCAGAATCAGCACCGTGGTGGCGAGAAGGTATCCAATGAAGAGTTCGCTGTTCAGCATGGCGGTCAAATCCCCTGTTGGGCGCGAAGCCCTATCGAGCCCTCATGAAAAGAGCGGCGCAAGAGTTTTCACAAGAAACGGATGGAAATTTTTGGCGTGGCGGCCATGACTCATGCCGGGAGCAGCCTCCCGTCGCCGTCATTGGTGTGGGCTGAGCGCCAATGCGACAGTGCCCCACAGACAGCAAGCCATAGGAAGTGACAATGAGCGCAGGGCGAGAGCACCACTATCAGGCCAAGGTCACTTGGACGGGCGCGGCCGAGGGTCCCACCCGCGACTACGAGAGCTATTCCCGCGCCCACCGTATCGAGATGGACGGCAAGCCGCCCATCGAAGGCTCTTCGGACCCTTCCTTCCGCGGCGATCCCAGCCGTCACAATCCGGAAGAGATGCTGGTCGCGGCGCTCTCGGCCTGCCACATGCTCTGGTACCTCCACCTCTGCGCGGTGAAGGGCGTCGTCGTGCTCGACTACGTCGACGCGGCCGAAGGCACCATGCTGGAAGAGCCGCGCAAGGGCCGCATGACCGAGGTGGTGCTGCACCCGCAGGTCACCATCTCGGCCGACAGCGATCCTGCCAAGGCCAAGGCGCTGCACGAGCGGGCGCATAGCGAGTGCTTCATCGCCAACTCCATGAACTTCCCGGTGCGCTGCCAGCCGGTGATCATGGTGGCGAAGGCCAGCGCGGCTTAGTGGGTCTTTCTAGGGCGCGCCGGCGCCATTTCAGCTCGGTGTCTGCTTGCGGAGGCGCGCCGAGCTGTTCCGTCCCACTCCCCCACCCGGCCACCCACGGAATTGTGGACAGTGGGGTGGCCGGGTGGGGGAGTGGGACGGAACAGTGCAGCGCCACAGGCGCCAAACAAAAAGGGTGGCGCTAATTCCGCCCCGGCGTGAGCAGCCCGCGAGCAATCACCTGGGCCTGAATCTCCGCCGCGCCCTCGAAGATGTTGAGGATGCGCGCGTCGCAGAGCACGCGGCTGATCTTGTACTCCAGTGCGTAGCCGTTGCCGCCGTGGATCTGCAGCGCGTTGTCGGCGTTGGCCCAGGCGACGCGGGCGGCGAGCAGCTTGGCCATGCCGGCCTCGATGTCGCAGCGCCGCTCGCTGTCCTTCTCCCGCGCCGAGAAGTAGGTGAGCTGCCGGGCGATCATGGTCTCCACCGCCATCCAGGCCAGCTTGCCGGCAACCCGCGGGAAGGCGATCAGGCTCTTGCCGAACTGCTTGCGGTCCTCGGCGTACTTGAGGCCGATCTCGAGCGCGTTCTGCGCCACGCCGACGGCGCGGGCCGCCGTCTGAATGCGCGCCGACTCGAAGGTCGCCATCAGCTGCTTGAAGCCCTCGCCCTCGACGCCACCGAGCAGGTTGTCGGCCTTAACCTCGAAGCCGTCGAAGGCCAGCTCGTATTCCTTCATGCCGCGATAGCCGAGCACCTCGATCTCGCCGCCGGTCATGCCCTCCGCCGGGAAGGGGTGGTCATCCGTGCCGCGCGGCTTCTCGGCCAGGAACATGGAGAGGCCCTTGTAGCCTGCTTCGTCTGGGTTGGTGCGGGCCAGCAGGGTCATAACGTCGCTGCGCGCGGCGTGGGTGATCCAGGTCTTGTTGCCGGTCACGCGATAAACGTCACCGTCCTTGACCGCGCGGGTGCGCAGGGAGCCGAGGTCGGAGCCGGTGTTAGGCTCGGTGAAGACGGCGGTCGGCAGGATCTCGCCGCTGGCGATCTTCGGCAGCCAGTGCTGCTTCTGCTCCTCGGTGCCGCCCAGGCGGATAAGCTCGGCGGCGATCTCGGAGCGGGTGCCGAGCGAGCCGAGGCCAATGTAGCCGCGGGCCAGCTCTTCGGTGACCACGCACATGGCGGTCTTGCCCATGCCCAGGCCGCCCCAGTCTTCCGGCACCGTCAGGCCGAAGACGCCGAGCTCGGCGAGCTGCTCGATCACCTCCATGGGGATCAGCTCGTCCTTGAGATGCCACTCGTGCGCCGCGTCCTGGTAGTCGTCGGCGATCTTGCCGAACTGCTCGGCGATCATGGCGTTGGTCTCGTCGAGATCGCGCTCGCCGAAGTGCCCTTCGGCGATCAGCTCGGCGATGCGCATGCGCACGGCGTTGCTGTTGCCACGCTCGGTCAGCGCCTGCACCTCCGGGGTGTAGAACGCATGCACGTCCTCATCGGCAATGCCCATGTCGGCTGGGCGCAGCACCTCCACCTGGCTGAGGGCGATGCCACCCCAAAGCTGGTTCAGGTACTCGCCGAAGGCGGCCTGCAGCATCAAGGCTTCCAGCTCACCGAAGGCGCCGCGCGCCTGCAGCCGCTCGGCCCAGTGCAGCATCTCGCGCAGGGAGGCGACGTAGGTGGCGAACCAGGCGTAGCCGTGGCTCGCGAACTGCTCCTGCTCCAAGAGCTTCGGATTGACCCGGCCCTCGACGACCACCTTCGCAGCCACGGCGTCCCGCGCCGCCGCATCGAGACGCTCGGCCGCCGCCACCGCTGCGGCGCAGCTCGACATGAGGTTGGGGAGGACGGCCGTATCCTGCTCGTCCAGTATGGCTTCGCTTACTGACATGGCTTGCTCAAACCTTCGTATTGGCGGGCGTCGGCGCCCGGTGTTCCTGTAATTCTACGCCAGCGGTCGCCGAAGAGTCCTGCGGCATAAGATCGATGACGACGATTTCCGGTGGCGCCAGAAAGCGCAGGGGCAGCTTGGAGGTTCCCACCCCGCTGGTGACATAGAGGTTGCGCCCCTCCTCCACCACGTGGCCGTAGCAGTAGCGCTGGCCGTAGCGGGAGGGGACGATGGGCGCGCCGATCAGCGGCAGGCGCACTTGGCCGCCATGCGTATGGCCGGCCAGGGTCAGCGCCACATCCGGCGGCACCGCCGGAAAGACGTCCGGCGTGTGGCTGAGCAGGACGACCGGCGCCTGGCTGTCGGTCTCTTCTAGGGCGGCGGCGATGTTGCAGCCCTGGGTCACCGCATCGCGCAGTCCGGCGACCCACAGCGCCGCAGTGCCGTTCTTGGCCAGCCGGGCCTCGTCTTCCAGGACCGTGATACCGGCCTGGGAGAGAACCTCGCGCACGCGCGGCCCGTTCCACCACCAATCGTGGTTGCCCAGCACGGCGAAGTGGCCCATCGGCGCCGGAATGCTGGCCAGCGCTTGGGCAGTGACCTCCGGCGGTACGATGCCGCTGTTGAGCAGCTTGCCGCGGCAGGCGTAGTCGCCGACCAACAGAACGATGTCGGGTTTCTGCGCGCTCGCCAACTCCGCCAGGGCCGCGAGGCGCTCCGGCGTTTCGTGCGGGCCGGTGGACTGCAGATCGCCCATCACCAAGAGACGCAGCGGCCGGGCGAGGCCGGCAGCCGGGAGCGACAGCCGGGTCACGCGGATCCGCCGCGGCTCGATCCAGAAGGCATAGAACAGCAGCGCTGAGCCTGCCAGAAGGCCAAGGGAAAGCAGCATCCATTGTTTCTAGCGCCGCGCCGCCTCTCAGCCTAGCGCCGGGACAGACGCAATCTATCCTTCGATGGCGTCTTCCAGGGTGCGCAGGCCGGGGCGCTTGGTCTGCACCAGCACCGCCATGTTGCCCGGCTTGTGCTCGTTCTTCAGCATCTTCATGTGGGCGCGCGGAATGTCGTCCCAGCTGAAGACCTCGCTCATGCAGGGGTCGATGCGCCGTTCGAGCACCAATTTGTTGGCCTGGGAGGCCTGCATCAGGTTGGCGAAGTGGCTGCCCTGGATGCGCTTCTGGTGCTGCCAGACATAGCGGGCGTCGAAGGTGATGTTGTAGCCGGTGGTGCCGGCGCAGAACACGACCATGCCGCCGCGCTTCACCACGAAGGAGGAGACCGGGAAGGTCGCCTCGCCCGGGTGCTCGAAGACGAAATCGACGTTATTGCCCTTGCCGGTGATGTCCCAGATGGCCTTGCCGAAGCGCCGGGTCTCGGAGAACCACTTCTTGTACTCCTCGCTGTTGACCGGCGGCAGCTGGCCCCAGCAGTCGAAGTCCTTGCGGTTGATCACGCCGCGGGCGCCCAGCGACATGACGAACTCGCGCTTGGTCTCGTCGGAGATCACGCCGATGGCGTTGGCGCCGGCGGTGGCAATCAGCTGAATGGCCATGGTGCCGAGGCCGCCGGAGGCGCCCCAGACCAGCACGTTGTGACCCGGCCGCAGGATGTGCGGGCGGTGGCCGAACAGCATGCGGTAGGCGGTCGCGAGCGTCAGGGTGTAGCAGGCCGACTCTTCCCAGGTCAGATGGCGGGGCCGCTGCATGAGCTGGCGGTCCTGCACCCGGCAGAACTGGGCGAAGGAGCCGTCCGGCGTCTCGAAGCCCCAGATCCGCTGGCTGGGAGAGAACATGGGATCGCCGCCGTTGCACTCCTCGTCGTCGCCGTCGTCCTGGTTGCAGTGGACCACGACCTCGTCGCCGACCTTCCAGCGCTTCACCTTGGAGCCGACGGCCCAGACCACGCCCGTCGCGTCGGAGCCGGCGACGTGATAGTCCTGCTTGTGCACGTCGAAGACCGAGATCGGCGTGCCCAGCGCGGCGAAGACGCCGTTGTAGTTGACGCCGGCCGCCATCACCATGACCAGCACCTCGTGGCTGTCCAGGGTCGGCACGTCGACGATCTCGTGCTGCATGGCCTTGTCCGGGTCGCCGTGGCGCTCGCGCCGGATGGCCCAGGCGTGCATCTGCTTGGGCACGTGGCCGAGCGGCGGGATCTCGCCGATGTCGTACAGGTCCTTCTTGCTCTGGCTCGGGTGCAGTTGGACCACTTCGGCCGTTTCGCTCATTGTCCCAAATCTCCTCAGACCATCGCCCGCGGTGCGGCGCCGCCGCCCGCCATTCTGTGTCAAACGGGAGCAATACCCGCTATTTGGCTGTATTGCAACGCAGCAATAGCCAAAATTACAAATCGTTGCCAGAATGAGAAATATCTGTATATCAACGCCGTTGAACGTGGAATAAACTAACTTTTTTGCCGAAAAGCGGCCAAATGGCGTAGACTGTCGGTGTGCGCCGCACAGAACTGGGATATTCGCATGTCGACGAACGCCAAAGACCGCCCCTGGTTGTTCCGCACCTACGCCGGTCATTCGACGGCCGCGGCGTCCAACCGGCTCTACCGGTCAAATCTGGCGAAGGGTCAGACCGGGCTGTCCGTTGCCTTCGACCTGCCGACGCAGACCGGTTACGACTCCGACCACGTCCTGGCGCGTGGCGAGGTCGGCAAGGTCGGCGTGCCGATCAGCCATCTCGGCGACATGCAGAGCCTGTTCGAGGGCATTCCCCTCGACCAGATGAACACCTCCATGACGATCAACGCCACGGCCCCCTGGCTCCTGGCGCTCTACATCGCCTGCGCCGAGTCGCAGGGCGTGGCGCGCGATGCGCTCTCCGGCACCGTGCAGAACGACGTGATCAAGGAGTATCTCTCGCGCGGCACCTACATCTTTCCGCCCAAGCCCTCGATGCGGCTGATCGGCGACGTCATCGCCTTCACCTACACCGAGGTGCCCAAGTGGAACCCGACCAACGTCTGCAGCTATCACCTGCAGGAGGCCGGGGCGACGCCGGAGCAGGAATTGGCCTTCGCGCTGGCCACGGCGATTGCGGTGCTGGATACGGTCAAGGCCGGCGGCCAGGTGCCGGAGGAGGATTTTCCGCGCGTGGTCGGGCGCATCTCCTTCTTCGTCAACGCCGGCGTCCGCTTCATCACCGAGATGTGCAAGATGCGCGCCTTCGTGCGGATGTGGGACGAGATCTGCCGCGAACGCTATGGGGTGGAGGAGGAGAAGTACCGCCGCTTCCGCTACGGCATTCAGGTGAACTCCCTCGGCCTCACCGAGCCGCAGCCGGAGAACAACGTCTACCGCATCCTCCTGGAGATGCTGGCGGTGGTGCTGTCCAAGGAGGCCCGCGCCCGCGCCGTGCAGCTCCCGGCCTGGAACGAGGCGCTCGGCTTGCCGCGCCCTTGGGATCAGCAGTGGTCGCTGCGCCTGCAGCAGATTGTGGCCTACGAAACAGATCTCCTGGAATACGGCGATATCTTTACCGGCAACCCGGAGATCGAGGCCAAGGTCGCGTCTCTGGTGGAAGAGGCCAAGGCGGAGCTGGCCCGCATCGAGGAGATGGGCGGCGCCGTGGCGGCCGTCGACTCGGGCTATATGAAGGAGCGGTTGGTGGAGAGCGCGACCGAGCGTTTCAAGGCCATCGAATCGGGCGAGCAGATCGTCGTCGGCGTCAACAAGTGGACCGAGAGCGAGCCCTCGCCGCTCACCACCGGCGACGGCGGCTTCATGACCGTGGACGAAAGCGCCGAGCGCGATCAGCTTGCGCGTCTTGCCGCCTGGCGCGAGGCGCGGGACGACGGCAAGGCCGTCGCTGCCCTGGCCGCCCTGCAAGCGGCGGCGCGCGAAGGCCGCAACGTTATGGAGCCCTCCATCGCTTGCGCCCACGCCGGTGTGACGACTGGCGAGTGGGGCCAGGCCCTGCGCGAGGTCTTTGGCGAGTACCGTGCGCCGACCGGCGTCGGCCGCAGCGCCGCTGACGTCGGCGAAGACGAAGCCCTGGCCGAGCTGCAGGGCAAGGTCGAAGAGGTTTCCGGCCGGCTGGGTCGGCGGCTCAAGATGCTGGTCGGCAAGCCGGGCCTGGACGGCCATTCCAACGGCGCCGAGCAGATCGCCGTGCGGGCCCGCGATGCCGGCTTCGAGGTGGTCTATGAGGGCATCCGTCTGACCCCGGCGCAGATCGCCAATGCGGCGCTGGAGGAGGGCGTGCACGTCATCGGCCTCTCCATCCTCTCGGGCAGTCATCTGCCGCTGGTCGAGGAGACGCTGAGCCGCCTGCGTCAGTTGGGCTTGAGCGACGTGCCCCTGGTGGTCGGCGGCATCATTCCGCCGGAGGACGAGGCGGCCATGAAGCAGGCCGGCGTGGCGGCGGTCTATACGCCCAAGGACTTCGACCTCAACGCCATCATGGGCGACATCGTCGCCATCGTCGACGCCGGCGCGCAAGAGGCGGCATGAGCGGACTGGCCAAGGGTTTCACGCGCCTCTTCGGAGAGTCCGACCCGCACCCGGAGGGTGCCGTTCTGCCGCAGGGCCTGCGCCTCTATGCGGTGGGCGACGTGCACGGTTGCCTCGAGCGGCTCGACCATCTGATCGAACAGATCGTCGCGGACGCCGCTGGGCATGACGCCGAGCGCAAGGTGATCGTCTTTCTCGGCGACTACGTCGATCGCGGGCCCGACTCCCGCGGCGTGGTCGAGCGGCTGATGGACGGGCCGCCCGAGGGCTTCGAGCAGATCTGCCTCAAGGGCAACCACGAGGCCTTCATGGTGCGCTTTCTCAAGACGCCGAAGGACGGCGAGACCTGGATGATCAACGGCGGCCTGCAGACCTGCGCCAGCTATGGCGTGGACTGCTCGGGCGATCCTTTCGATCACACGGTGCTGGCCCGCATGCACGGCGAGCTGACGGCGGCGGTGCCGCAGGCACACAGGGACTTCCTCGCTGGCCTCGAGCTCTACCACGCCGAGGGCGGCTATCTCTTCGTCCACGCCGGTATTCGCCCGGGCGTGTCGCTTCGGCGCCAGGCGCAATCGGACCTGCTCTGGATCCGCGAGCAGTTCCTGATGTCCGAGGAGGACCACGGCTATGTCGTGGTGCACGGCCATACGCCGAGCGAGGAGGTCGACGAGCGCCCCAACCGCATCGGCATCGACACCGGCGCGGTCTACGGCGGCAAGCTGACGGCAATGGTGCTCGAAGGCGAAGAGCGCGGTTACCTTTACGCCTAGTGCCCGCTGACGCGGTCGTCCCTCCGCCTGTCATCCCGGCCAAGGGCGAAGCCCGCGAGCCGGGAACCATTCATCGGCCAGCGCCTGGCTTCTGCATGGACCCCGGCTCAAGGCCGGGGTGACGAGAGGAGGGGCTTCGCCGCCAGCGTCCTCGTCAGTCCCTGGCTGAATGCCCCTATCCCAGTCGGAACTTTGCCGAGAACTGCGCAGACTGAGGTGGGTTGCGCCGGCTGGTACCATTAGGTCCTGACTGAGAACACTCCGAAGAGCGGTGACATCCTATGACGGCACAGGACCAAGCGAAGCCAACCATGAAAGAGCACAGGCAGGCTCTGAAGGCCGCCTACGATGAGATGAGGAAAGACGAGCCGGATCACCAGAAGGTCGAGACGCTTCTCCGAGACCAGGCGAAAGAGGGAAACCCTATTGCAAAGTACGGCTTGGGGAGCTGGTACCTGCACGGCTCCCATCATTTTGAGAAAGACGTCGCCAAAGGCATCAAGCTGATTGAGGAGGCCGCTGAGGAGCGGGTTCCGGAAGCCTGTTACGATCTCGCCTATGGTTTCGAGAGCGGGAAAGGCGGCGAGCAAAACCCCAAGAGGGCGTTCAAGTATTACGTGCTCGCCGCGTTGTACGGCGATTCGGATTCCTTCGTGCACGTGGGCCGCTGCTACCACGACGGCATCGGCGTAGAGAAGGATGAGGAGTTGGCAGACTGCTGGTGGGAAAAGGCGGAGTCGCTGGGCATAAAACACGCCCACACTGATGACTGATCGAACGACGGCAGCTAGTGGTGCTCCTCCGCTGCCTTGGGTTTCTCTCAGACTGTCATCCCGGCCAAGGGCGAAGCCCGCGAGCCGGGATCCATGGTCGGGCTGGGTGCGGGGCAATGGAACGCAAGGGGAGGCGGCGGCAACGCCCAAGTGCCATGGCTGACATTCGCGCTAGCCGAGGAATGGACCCCGGATCAAGTCCGGGGTGACGAGAGGAGGGGCTGCGCCGCCCGTTGGTCTCTCTCAGAACGTCACCCTTGGGCGAGGCACGCAGTGTCGAGTTCCGAGGGTCCACGGAAAGGCTCGGCGCAGGCCGATGAGTGGATGCTCGGAACTCGGCCCCCGGGCCTGACGGCCCAGTCGGCCTCGCCCAAGCATGACAGTGTGTGGTGTTGCGCCGTCTTTGGTTTGTCCGGGACTGTCATTCCGGCTCAGGCACGGCAAGAACGACAGTCCTTAGCCGCATCTGGGCCCGGGCTTTGTCTACAGCGCGCGCATCACGTCGTGTCGCCCGAAGGCTCCGAACGACGGCCCGGCAGCTCGACATGAAAGCCTCCGCCATCCCCTTCCGGCAGCGGCGTAAAATGGCGGACGAGATCGCGGCGGCGGGCGTCCAACAACTGCCGGCCGACGGGCAGGAACAGCGTTTCGCCACTGGTCGGCGTTGCCGGGTCGATGCGGATCACCACGGTCGTCGTCTCGACGAAGCCGTGGCCTTCGAGCATCCGCTCTATGGCGATGCGAGCTTGCTCTGCAGACACGCCGCGCAGGTCGAGTTCGAAGTCGGCGAAGGCCTGATCCCCCACCAAAGCGCGTATCTGGTCTTGGTCTAGGTGCGGCACCGCGGCCTCCTCACTGTCTCAAGAGACCGGGCCTCCTTCAGAGACCAGGCATCATGGTGCCGGCCAGGATACCGGCGATGGCGCGACGCTGCTCGGTCGGGAGGGATTCGATGGCGTTCCAGGCCTCCCGCGCCAGGTCGGGATCGGCTTCCGCCGCTCGAACGGTTTGGGCAATAGGGTGCCCTACACCGAGAACCTGCTCGATGGCATTGACGATTGCCGGAATGTTGGTGGGGTCGAAGGCCCGCATCAGCTCGCTTGTCTCGCTGTAGAACGCACAATCAGCTTTGTGTCGTCGGTAATGTCATCCGCTATGTGGTCTGCCCCGACGCTTGGGACCAGTGGCTAGTTCATACCCAGCTTCCTGTTTGAGGGGCAGCAATCGGCGAGACCGGTTCGAGGCGCCTCTGGTCTCTCTCATACTGTCATCCCGGCCAAGGGCGAAGCCCGCGAGCCGGGATCCATGGGACGACTGGGCGCGGGCGGCGGAACGAGAAGCGAGGCGGCCACAGTTTCTGTTCTCAACGACGACATCCCGCGCAGGCCGATCGATGGACCCCGGATCAAGTCTGGGGTGACAGTCTTTGGCGCTGCGCCGGCCTTGGGTGAGACGTGATCGTACTCCGCTAAGCCGGCGTTTCGGAGTCTTCGCTTTTGGCGCGCCTGAGACGCGGGGCGCCGTGGCGGTGCGGTTCTGGCTGCTCCAGCGGGCCGCCGGCGGCCACCGGGCGCGGCGCAAAGCGGCCCATGGAGGTCATGCGGTCGTACATCACCAGGGCGCCGGCGATGCCGACGTTGATGCAGAACTTCATGGGGATCTTCACGACATGGTCGCAGCGCGCCAGTGTCTCGGGCGAGAGGCTGCCGCGCTCGGGCCCCAGCAGGTAGGCCGCCGCCTGTGGATGCCTGAACGAGGGCAGCGCCACGGCCTCGTCGGTCAGTTCGACGCCGACCAGTTGGCAGCCGCGCGGCAGCTGCAGTTCCTCGATCGAGGGATAGACGTAGAGCGGCAGGTGCTTGGCCGCGTCCGAGGTGTCGGAGCGGCGGACCTGCCGTGCCTCGTAGGCCGGCTGCAGCAGGAAGAAGAAGCTGGCGCCGAAGGCGTGGGCGGAACGCAGCAGGTTGCCGAGGTTCATGGGCTTGCTGCTGCGCTCGACACCGATGGCGAAGTAGCCGCGCATAAAATCGAGCTAGCACTGCGTCTATGTCGGGGCAAGCCGGGTTGCGCCCGGCCTGGCTCTCCGGCACCTTGCTTAGGCTTGTTCCAGGGAGAGTGAGGTCATGCCGGACGACGCCTTGCCGTCGCGCAATCGAGCCATGGAAACCCAAACCGTCGAACAGTCGAACAGCCAAAGCCAGACGCGGAGCATCGAGAACCCCGTGCTGGTCGAGGTGACGCGTGGCGAGATGGTCGAGAGCCGTCATCGCGGTGCCTTCGCCGTGGTCGATGTCGAAGGCAACATCGTGCATTCGGCCGGCGACTTAGAGCGCGATGTCTATCCGCGCTCGGCCATCAAGCCGCTGCAGGCGCTGGCCTTGGTCGAGAGCGGTGCGGCCGATGCCTTCGGCGTCGACGACCGGGAGTTGGCGCTGGCTTGCGCCAGCCATCAGGGCGAGACGGCACACGTCGAAACGGCCCGGGACTGGCTGGCACGTCTTGGCTACAGCGACGCCGATTTGGAGTGCGGCGCGCACCTGCCCTATGCGGAGTCAGCGGCCCACGCGATGATCCGCCAAGGACAGGCACCCCAGGCGCTGCACAACAACTGCTCGGGCAAGCACGCTGGCTTCCTCACCGTGGCCCGGCAGCTCGGCGTCTCGCCGCAGGGCTACATCAAGTTCGAGCACCCGGTGCAGCAGACGGTGCTCGGAATCCTGGAGATGATGTCGGGGCTCGACCTGCGCGGTGCGCCGCGCGGCATCGACGGCTGTGGCATCCCCCAATATGCTCTGCCGCTCGGGAATGTTGCTCTGGCCATGGCCCGCTTCGCGGACCCGGCCGACCAGCCGGAGCGCCGGCAGAGCGCTTGCGCGCGGGTGCGCAAGGCCATGGCGGCGGAGCCGCTGATGGTGGCCGGCACCAATCGCTTCTGCACCGACGTGATCGTCGCCAGCGGCGGCCGCGCCCTGGTCAAGACCGGTGCCGAGGGTGTCTTCTGCGCCGCCCTGCCGGAGCTCGGGCTGGGCCTGGCGCTGAAGATCGACGACGGCGCCACCCGCGCCTCGCAGGTGGCGACGGGCGCTCTGCTGCGCCGCCTGGGCGCGATCGACGCGGAAACGGCCGAGACGCTGACCCATCAGCTCAATCCCGAGCTGCGCAATCGTGCCGGGACCTTGGTCGGCGAGGTGCGCGCCGCCGAAGGGCCGTTCCACTGAGCCCCTGCCGGTAAGCATGCGCGCCCTCCTCTGCAGCGAGTTCGGCGGGCCGGAGCGGCTCTCTCTCGGCGAGTCAGCCGCGCCCCGGCCGGACGCGGGTGAGGTGGTCGTGCGGGTCCGCGCCGCCGGGGTCAACTTCGCCGATACCCTGATCATCCAGGGCAAGTATCAGGAAAAGCCGGCCTTTCCCTTCTCACCGGGTCTGGAGGTCGCCGGCGAGATCGAAGAGGTCGGCGAGGGTGTCACCGATCTGGCACCCGGCGACCGGGTCTTGGCCGTGGTCGACTACGGCGGCTTCGCCGAGCTGGCCCGGGCGCGTGCCAGCGACGTGCATAAGATCCCGGAGGAGATGGACTTCGCCACCGCCGCCGGCTTTCCCATCGTCTACGGCACCGCCCATGCCGCGCTCTGCTGGCACGCGCGGCTCCAGGCCGGCGAGACCCTGGTGGTGCACGGCGCGGCCGGCGGTGTCGGGCTGGCTTCGGTCGAGGTCGGCAAGGCCCTGGGGGCGACCGTCATTGCCACCGCCGGCGGTGAGGACAAGCTCGCCGTGGCCTCCCGGCACGGCGCCGATGCGCTGATCGACTACCGCGAAGAGGACTTGCGCGAGCGCATCAAGGCACTGACCGAGGGGCGCGGCGCCGACGTCATCCTCGACCCCGTCGGCGGCGAGGTTTTCGAGGCCTCGCTGCGCGCCATCGCCTGGTCGGGGCGCCTGCTGGTCATCGGCTTTGCCGGCGGCAAGGTTCCGCAGATCCCGGCCAACATCCTGCTGGTCAAGAACGTCGCCGCCATGGGGGTCTACTGGGGTTCCTACCGCCGCAAGGCGCCCGAGCGGCTGAACGAGGAGTTCGTCCAGCTCTTCGCCTGGTACCGCGAGGGCAAGCTGAAGCCCTTCGTCTCCAACCGATTGCCGTTGGATGACTACGCCGAGGCCTACCGCCTGCTGATCGAGCGCAAGGCGACCGGTAAGGTGGTGCTGGAGCCATGAGCGATCCGGTTCTCGCCGCTCAGTATGAGGCCTATCCCTATCCTGCCCGCGATCCGCGCGACGAGAAGACTCGGCTGATCACCGGCTCGCCGAGCCGCCTGGCCGAGATCGACCACTATCTCTTTCAGGGCAAGCTCGATCTCGGCCGTCCCTTCCGGGCGCTGATCGCCGGTGGCGGCACGGGCGACGCCACCGTCATGCTGGCGCAGCAGCTCAAGGATGCCGGTGCGGCCCAGGCAGAGGTGGTCTACCTCGATCTCTCTCGCGCCTCCCGCGCCATCGCGGAGGCGCGGGTCGCCGCCCGCGGCCTGACCAACGTGCGCTTCGAGACCGGCTCGCTTCTGGCGCTGCCGGGGCTCGGCCTCGGCCCCTTCGATTACATCGACTGCTGCGGGGTGCTGCATCACTTGAAGGACCCGGATGCCGGACTCGCCGTCCTCGCCGCTGCTCTGCAGCCGGAAGGCGGGCTGGGCGTCATGGTCTATGCGCCCTTCGGCCGCAGTGGCGTCTATGAGCTGCAGGAGGCGCTGCGCTCTCTGGGCGAAGGCATGGCGCTGCCCGAGCGGGTCAGCCTGACCAAGCGGCTCTTGGCCGGCCTGCCGGAAACCAACCGCCTGAAGCGCAATCCCTTCCTGCGCGACCACCGGCGGAGCGACGCGGAGCTGGTCGACCTGCTGCTGCACCCGCGCGACCGTGCCTACAGCGTTCCCGCGTTCCTGGCGCTGGTCGAGGGGGCGGGCCTGAAGCTCGCAAGCTTCATCGAGCCCCTGCGCTACGAGCCGTCTAGCCTGACCGCCGACCCCGAGCTCAGGCGGCGCTTCGCCGCGCTGGACCCGGCGGCGCGGGCGGCCTTGGCAGAGCGGCTGGCCGGCAACCAGAGCCGCCACATCGCCTACGTCTCCCGCCGCGCCCACTCCGTCGCCTGTATCGAGGGGCCGGAGAGCGTGCCGCTCTTGATCGAGCTGGAAGCCGAAGCCCTGGCCAAGGCGGTGCTCCAAGACCTGACCGTGAAAGGCGACTTCGACGGCTTGCCGTTCCGCCTGCCGCTGCCGCGTCTGGCGCCGCTCATCCTGCGGCAGATCGACGGCCGGCGTAGCCTCCGCGCCATTCACGCCGCCTTGCAGGCGAAGGATCCCGGGCTGTCGTGGGACGACTTCCTGGCTGCCTTTCGCGCGCTCCTGGCGGCGCTCGGCGGCCTCAACCGCCTGCTGCTGCGCAATCCACCAAACTGAGAGGGTCAGCATGCTTGAAGACGACGAAGACGGCCCACGCGGCGAGACCGTGGCCCTGCTGGTCAACGCCGAGCCGGACAAAATTGCCGGCATTGCCCGGCTTCTGCGCTTGCGTCAGGCCGAGATGCTGGTCTGCAGCCCTGATCCCAAGGTCGCCGCTGCGGCGACGGTGGCGCTACTCGACGAGGGTGGCGAGGCTGCTTCCCAGCGGCTCGACCCCGCCAACTTGGAAGACTGGCGGGCCGCGCTCGAACGGGCGCGCACGGCCTTCGGCGCGGCCGACCTCTGCATCGTCTGGGATACGCCGGTCGGCCTGCTCGGCGATGACTACAGCGCCATGCTGGCGGGTTTCCGCCTTTTCCTCGGCGGCGCCTGGCGTTCCTCGAAGCAACACGCGCTGATTCTGCTCGGCGCCGAGGGGCGCCCGGGCGCCGCGCTCGACCAGGTGCTGAACGATCTCCAGGTCGGCTCTCTGCCGGTCAACGCCTCGCTACAGGCCTTTGGTCCCGACGATCCCGAAGCGGAAGCGGCCTTGCGGGCCTTCCTCGACAAGCGCTAGATCCCGGCCGAACCAAGTCGCAACGTCAGAAGTGCGGAGGAATAGACATGACCAACAAGCGTGACATCGACGCCGCCTTCACCAGTAAAGGCGACCGTGGCATTCACAGCGAGCCGACCTACTCGGGCGCCCTCTCCTTCCTGCGGCGGCGCTATACGAAGGACCTTGAGGGCGTCGATGTTGCGGTGACCGGCATCCCGCTCGACACCGCCACGACCCACCGCCCGGGTGCCCGCTTCGGCCCGCGCGGCCTGCGCGAGGCCTCCACCAACCTGGCTTGGGAGCGACCCTATGGCTGCGCCTTCAACCCGCTCGACCGCCTCTCGGTGATCGACTACGGCGACTGCCTTTGGGACCATGGCCGGCCGGAGATGATACCCGCGGCCATCGAAGCGCACATCGCCGGGATCCTGGAGGCCGGGGTGGTGCCGGTCTCCCTGGGCGGCGATCACTTCCTGAGCTTCCCGGTGCTGCGCGCCATGGCGAAGCAGCACGGCACCCTGAGCCTCATCCACTTCGATGCGCACAGCGACACCTGGAATGATGCCGAGGGCGAGGGCCGCGTCGACCACGGCACCATGTTCTATCACGCGGTGAAGGAGGGTTTGGTCGACCCGGCCCGCTCGGTGCAGATCGGTCTGCGCACCCACAACGATGACACCCTGGGCTTCCACGTCATGGACGGGCCCTGGGTGCATCGCAACGGCATCGACGCCGTGATCGCCAAGACCCGCGAGACGGTCGGCGACCATAAGGTATACCTGACCTTCGACATCGACTGCCTGGACCCGTCCTACGCGCCCGGCACCGGCACGCCGGTCTGCGGCGGCCTGACCACCGCCATGGCGATGGAGATCATGCGCGGCCTGGGTGGCCTGAACTTCGTCGGCATGGACCTGGTCGAGGTCGCCCCGATCTATGACGTCGGCGAGATCACCTCCCTGGCCGGGGCCACTCTGGTCTACGAGTGGCTGGCGGCCTACGCCGCTGGACGGACCTGATCGGCAATTCGGTAACACTGCACTTAACTCGACTGGTCTTTGAGCGCTGCGCGCCACCCCCCTCCCGGCGCTACGCGCCGACCTCCCCCTCAAGGGGGGAGGTGTAAGGGAGTAGGCGAGATGGCAATTCCTTCCCCCCAGCGAGGGGGAGGGTTAGGGTGGGGGGCGTCCGCGGAGCGGACAAGAAAAGGCTCTTCCTCACTCAACCGAGTAGTGACAGACCGGCAAAGAAAAAGGCCCGGCAGGACGCGCCTGCCGGGCCGTGGAGTATGGTACGCCTACGCTAAAAACTCAGAGGATCTGGGAGCCGCGGCCGAACTCGGGATAGGCCTCCATGCCCAGCTCCCCTTTGTCCAATCCATCGGTTTCCTCTTCCTCGCTGGGACGCACGCCGATGGTGGCCTTCAGGATGCTCCAGACGATGAAGCTGGCCACGAAGGTGAAGGCGCCCATGGCGACGATGCCGATGGCTTGGATGTGGAACTCGGCCCCGTCGTTCGACAGCGGCACGGCCAGCGTGCCCCAGATGCCGGCGATCAGATGCACCGAGATGGCGCCGACCACGTCGTCGATCTTCAGCTTGTCGAAGAGCGGCACGGCGAAGACCACCAGAGCGCCGCCGATGCCGCCGATGATCACGGCGAGACCCGGCGAGGGCGCCAGCGGCTCGGCGGTGATGGCCACCAGACCGCCCAGGGCGCCGTTGAGCGCGAAAGTGAGGTCGACCTTCTTGTAGATGATCTGGGTCAGGATCATGGCCACCACCACGCCGGCCGCGGCCGCCAGGTTGGTGTTCACGTAGATCATGCCGATGGAGATCACGTCGGCTGCCGAGCCCATGGCGAGCTGTGAGCCGCCGTTGAAGCCGAACCAGCCGAGCCAGAGGATGAAGGTGCCCAGGGTCGCAAGCGGCAGGTTGGCGCCCGGCAGCGGATTGACCTTGCCGTCGGGGCCGTACTTGCCCTTCCGCGCGCCGATGACGATGCAGCCTGCGAGCGCCGCCCAGCCGCCGACCGAATGCACGATGGTCGAGCCGGCGAAGTCGGAGAAGCCCATCTCTGCCAGCCAGCCGCCGCCCCAGGTCCAGGATCCGGTGATCGGATAGAGGAAGCCGGTCAGGATGGCGACGAAGATCATGAAGGGCCAGAGCTTGACCCGTTCGGCCACGGCGCCGGAGACGATCGAGGCCGTCGCCGCGACGAAGACCATCTGGAAGAACCAGTCGGACAGCACCGAGTAACCGTTGTCGGTGACGGCCGCCACCAGCTCCGGCGTCGCTTCCTCGGCGTTAAGAAGCGCAAACTCCGCTTCGGAGGAGCTGTAGAATATGCCGCCGAGGGAACCGATGAAGCCGCTGACGTCGGTGTACATCAGGCTGTAGCCGCAGATGTAGAACATGATGCCGGCGGTGCTGTAGAGCCCGATGTTCTTGATGCACTGCATCGCCGTGTTCTTGGTGCGGACCAGCCCGGCTTCCAGCATGGCGAAGCCTGCCGCCATCCACATGACCAGGAAGCCATGCATCAGGAACGATAAGGTGTTGAAGATGAAGGCCGACTCGCCCGGCACCTCCGCCATGGCGGGGGCCGTGGTGGCGATGGTCGTGGCCACGACAAGGGCGCCGGCCAAGGCCAGCTTGGGGGTGGCGCCCTTTAGAATGGATGTGGTGATGCGCATCTCTCTATCCCTTCCTCAGAGCGCCTCTGTACCGGTCTCGCCGGTGCGGATGCGCATCACGTGAGACAGATCGAGGACGAAGATCTTCCCGTCCCCGATGCGCTCTGTGCGCGCCGCATTGCTGATGGTCTCGACCGTTTGCTCGACCAGCTGGTCCGATACGGCGACTTCGATCTTGGCCTTTGGGAGAAAGTTCACGGCGTACTCGGCACCGCGATAGATCTCCGTCTGGCCCTTCTGCCGGCCGTATCCCTTGACCTCGCTGACGGTCATTCCCTCGATGCCGATGGCGGTCAGCGCTTCGCGGACCTCCTCGACCTTGAACGGCTTGATGACCGCGACGACTAACTTCATGCCCTTTTCACTCCTCTTCCCTGTCATCGGGCCGCGCCCACCGTTCCGAAGAGACCAGTCACCTGGGCTGGTCGGTGGTTGTCTTGCTCATGACTGCCGGCTCGGCGGCCCCCGCATCACGGCTGACGTATCAAGTTCCGTGCCAACTTTTGTGCAGTGCAAAAACAGGCAGCTAGAACAAAGGCCTGCGTCGATAGGTCTAAACTCCAGACCGTTCGCCGAATGGCTGTATTGATGATTTTTTAATCACTGTGGAATCGCCGCCTAATTCTTAGGCAGCTTTGCGTCAAAGCGCCCCTGGACAGGCTGGCGCCGACTGGGAATGCTGCCCCAATGTTCAAGGCAATCCATGATGAGCAGGGCTGCGACGTCATCGTCTCCGGCGGCGGCCTCAACGGTCTGACCCTGGCCATCGCCCTGGCCGACGCCGGCATGGCGGTCACGGTGATCGATCGGCTCGACCCCGCCGTGGCACTGGCCGCGCCCTTCGACGGGCGGGCCACGGCCATCGCCCGCGGGTCGCAGCAGATGATGGCGGCGATTGGCCTTTGGTCCCATGCCGATGCGGCCGCCTGCCCCATCCGCGAGATTCGCGTTTCCGACGGCGCACTTGGCCGTCCGGCCTCCTCGCTCTTCCTGCACTACGATTGCGCCGAGCTCGGTGAGCCGGAGGGCGATCGTCCGCTCGGCTACATCGTCGAGAATCAGGCCTTGCGCGTCGCTCTATATGCCCGCGCCAAGGAGCTGCCGGGGCTCACGCTTATTGCGCCGGCGGAGATCGTCGAGGCCGAACGGGGAACCGGCGGGGTCTCCGTCGCGCTCTCGGACGGGCAAAAGCTGAGGGCGCCGCTGCTGGTCGCGGCCGAGGGGCGCAACTCTTCCCTGCGTGAGGCTGCCGGAATCGCGGTCACCCGCTTCGATTACGACCAGTCGGGCCTGGTGGCGACCCTGCATCACAGCCTGCCGCACGAGAACGTGGCCCACGAGCATTTCCTGCCCTCGGGGCCCTTCGCCGTCTTGCCGATGACCGATGCGGCCGACGGCACGCCGCGGTCGTCGCTGGTCTGGACCGAGCGGCGCGACCTTGCCGAGCGCATGACGACCGTCTCGCCGGAGCGCTTTTCGGCGGAGATACAGCGCCGCTTCGGCGATTCTTTGGGCAAGATCACACTGGCGGGGCAGCGTTGGTGCTATCCCCTGTCGCTCTTGCATGCGGAGCGCTACGTCGACCGGCGCCTGGCGCTGATCGGTGATGCGGCGCACGTCATCCACCCCATCGCTGGGCAGGGGCTCAACCTCGGCCTGCGCGATATCGCCGCTCTGGCCGAGGCTTTGGTCGACGCGCGGCGACTCGGTCTCGATATCGGCGGGCCGACGCCGCTAAGCCGCTACGAGCGCTGGCGCCGCAGCGATACCGTGACCCTCATCCTCGTCACGGACGGCCTTAACCGGCTGTTCTCCAACGACCTGCCACCGCTGCGCCTAGCCCGCGACCTGGGGCTTGCGGCGGTTGGTCGGGTGCCGCCGCTCAAGCGCCTCTTCATGCGGCACGCCATGGGCCTGGTCGGCGACCTGCCGCGCTTGCTCACGGGTGCCAAGCTCTAGCGCTGGCTGTTGAGGAATACGTCCACCTGCTCCTTCATGCGGGCGGAGTAGTCGTTGATCTGCGAGGCGACCTCGCTGACGTTCTGCGCGGCCGCACCGGTGTTGCCGGAGGCCTCCGAGACGCCGGTGATGTTGCGCGTCACTTCCGAGGTGGCGGCGGCCTGTTCTTCGACCGCGGCGGCGACCTGCGTGGCGATCTCATTGATCTTGCCGATGGTATCGGCGATCGACTGGCTGGAGCTGGCCGTCTGACTGGTCACCTCCTGAACGCGCTCGATCTGCTGCTTGATCTCCTGCGTCGCCTGGCTGGTCTTCTGCGCCAGGGACTTCACCTCGCTGGCGACCACGGCGAAGCCCTTGCCGGCATCGCCTGCGCGGGCCGCCTCGATGGTGGCGTTGAGCGCGAGCAGGTTGGTCTGATCGGCGATGTCGTTGATGACGTCGGTGATCTGACCGATCCCCTCGGCCGTCTCGACCAGCGAAGCGACCAGGTCCTTCGACTGCTGCGCCTCGCCGACCGCCTCGCTGGAGATGGCCGAAGCTTCCGAGATGCGGGCCGAGATCTCGTTGATCGAGGCCGACATTTCCTCCGCGGCGGAGGAGACCGAGTTGGCCTGCTGCGAGGCCTGATCGGCCAGGGCGCGCAGCTCGCCGGCCGAGCCATCCATCTGCCGGGCGGTTTCCGTCATGCCGTCGACCACTTCGGTGACGTTCTCCGCAAGCCGGACGTTCTCGGTGATGATCGACCAGGTGACCATGGGGCCGAGATAGCTGCCGTCTGCGTCGCTGATGGCGGAGACGTTGAGGCTAAGCACCTCCGGCCCGACACGGATTTGTGCATTGTGCGGCAAGTTGGACGGGTCGCTCAGTAGCTTCCGCTGATGGGCCGGGTTCTTGTGGAACACATCGATCGTCTCGCCGAGCAGAGCGTTGGCCGTGATCGGCAGGTGCTCTTCGATGCCCTTCAGGGTCTCGAGGCTGGTCTCGTTGGCGTAGTTGATGCGGAAGTCTTGGAGGTCGCAGGTCATCACGTTGATCGGCATCTTGTCGACCATTTCCAAGAGCCGTTTGGTGTCCTGCTCGGCCTGCACCTCTTTGGTGACGACGTTCCACGCCAGCATCGGGTACAGGTAGGCGCCACTGCTGCTGAATACCGGCCGGATGTCGAGGTCAAGCACCTCGCCGGCGATATGGATGCGCGCTGCGTGAGGCAGGTTTTTCGGGTCGCGGAGCAGATCGCGCTGATGTTGCGGCCGCTTGTGGAAGATGTCGATCGAGGTTCCGACGATGTCCTCTGCCTTCAGGTTCAAGGCATGCTCGATCGACTTGAGCAGCTCAATCGACTTGGCGTTGGCGTAGTCGATGGTGAAGTTCTCCAGCTCACAGGTCATGATCGCCAGAGGCATATCGTCGACCATCTGCTTGAAGCTGTTGTCGACGCGCTTGGCGTCCCGGGCGAATTTCTTGATCATTGGCATTCCCTTCACGTCAGCCGCCTGGGTCGGCGGTCTGCATCCTTAAGTCACCTGATGGTCCGCGCCCTCTAGTAAAGAGCAGTACAAGATCTGAGAAAGGTAGATAAGGCTGCCTAATTAACTGTAAAAACTGCTGTATGTACGAAAGTATACTTGATTGATTCAGATTAATACCACCATAGGGCTCTCTTCATTACATATTTTCTATAGTTTTATTATCACCTTTGGGGGATAATGGAGCGGCTTATGCGATCAAGGCGATAAGCACGAAATTTTTGTGTGCAAAGAATCCTGATCCGGGCCATCAGCAGCGTCGTAAAGCCCTGTCCACGATGAATATCACCCAACCAGGAAGGGATCGGGACGATGCGAAACGACAGTTACAACTCTGCGAGCCTCGACACCGCGCTGAACGGCGTTCAGGGCTCGAGCGACCGGCTTTCGGCGCAGCTTGAGGACTACAAGGAAGCGCTCGCCAAGCTGACGAACAGCCCCTTCATCGCCAAGATGCGGGCCCTGCAGAACAGCGTTCTCTAGTCCCCAGTCGCCAAGCCCTCAGTCGCTAATCAGCCACGCTTGCGGGCGAGCAGCGCGGAAATGCGGTGCTCCACCGCCAGCGGGTCTGCTGGGAAGCGCTCAGCGAGAAGCGCTTGGTGTGCCTGATCGAAGGCGGTCACCTTTTCAGGCGCGAGCGAGGCGCCGACCCCGGCAGAGGCGCGGACGCGTCCCCGCCAGCCCTCATGGCTATAGGCGATAGGTTCGACATAGGCGAAGGCGCTTTCGACCGTGAAGCCGTGGTGCAGCAGCTCCCATCCCCAGGTGGGATCGAAGCCGCGGCTGCCGCCCCTGGCCCAGGCCGGGTTGTGCTCGGCAACGAGGCGGATGGAGGCCTCTAGGATGCTGCCCGGCGTAGTGTGCCAGTCCATGGCGGCGATCAGCAGCAGACCATCGGGCTTGAGCACGCGGGCGCACTCCTCTGCGGCGCGCGGCCGGTCGAACCAGTGCCAGCAGGTGGCCGCCGAGACCGCATCGAAGGCGGCATCCGGCATGCCGGTGGCCTCCGCTCCGCGCTGCTGAAACTCCAGCGCCAGGCCGCGGGCTTCGGCGCGACGCCTGGCTTGCTCCAGCATCTCCGGTGAAGGGTCCAGCCCGACGACCCGGTTGCCGCGCTCAGCGAAGGCCAGCGCCAAGGCGCCCGTGCCGGTGCCGAGATCCAGCACCGCCTGGTCGCCAGCGGCAAACCCGAGTGCGGTCAGCCGGTCGAAGAAGCTGTCGGGAAAGCCGGCGCGATAGCGGGCGTAATCCTCGGCCGTCTGGCCGAACGCAACCTCCATTGCATCACCTCATGACTGGTTCCTCGGCGTCTCTGCGCTATCTACTCGATTGACCCGGAAACCGACAAAGGCACCCTGCCATGCTCCGCGTGCTTATCTTGGCCGTCGCCTTGGTTTTCACCACGGGCGCGCAGGCCGCGAACACCGCCCACGACTTCAGCTTCACCTCGATCGAGGGCGAGCCGCTCCCCATGGCGGGCTTCGAAGGGCGCCCGGTGCTGCTGGTCAATACGGCGTCCTTCTGCGGCTTCACCTATCAGTACGAGGCTCTGCAGGCTTTGTGGGAGCGCTATCGCGACGAAGGGCTGGTGGTGCTCGGCGTGCCCTCGCAGGACTTCGGGCAGCAGGAGTACGGCAGCGAGGGCGAGATCAAGGAATTCTGCGAGCTGACCTACGGCATCGAGTTTCCCATGACCAGCCTGGAGACGGTGAAGGGGGACGGCGCCCACCCGCTCTATCGCTGGATCGCCGCGGAGCTTGGCCCCCGGCAAGGCACGCCGCGTTGGAACTTCCACAAGTTCCTGCTGTCGCCCACGGGCGAAGTGGTCGGTGCCTGGTCGTCCCGCGTCGAGCCGGGCGCGCCACAGATCACGGCAGAGATCGAAGCGCTCTTGGCTCAGTAATGGCGGGCGCGGTGCCGGCTGTTAGCGTTCGCGCGAGATAGCGATGGAAGTCGTGTAGCTCTCGCTCGAGCCAGCTCAGCCGCCCGGGCGCTGCCAGCGGTGCGGCGCTGTTGGCATAGATCGCCTCGACCACATGGCGGTCCTCCTCGTTGACCCGGTCGAAGAAGTCGACCAGCTCCGCCAGCGCTGTCGTCCTGTCCTCCAGAGCTGCATAGACCTCGGGCGCCAGTGCGGCTCCGAAGCGCACCTCGACCTCGCCGACAGAGCGGGGATTGAGCGAGAGGTACCAGAGGTGATCGGGCGCCAGCACGTACATGTGGCTGGGAAAGACCGTCGGCATCACCGTGGTGCGGCGCCATTCGCCGTCCAGCACCGTATTGTCGACATGGGCCAGGCCGTAGGTGGCGTCCGCGTTCTTGGGGAAGGTCTGGTAGGTGAAGGCCTCGAAGCGGTCCTCGGGAAAGCGTGTCTCCTTGGTTGGGAACCAGGCGCCGACCGTCTTGGCGTGGGAGACCGGCAGGTGATAGCCCTCCATGAAGTTCTCGGTCAGCACCTTCCAGTTCGTCTGCCAGACGTGGTCCTGCATCACCACCGGCACGTAATCGGCCATGCGATAGCGGCCGACCACCTCCTCGAGGGGCGCGAGCTGCGCACTCAGGCCAGGCGCATCGGGGTCGAGCGAAGCGTAGATCCAGCCCTGCCAGATCTCGCAGGACAGCTCGGCGAGGCGTACCTCATCGGTCGCGAAATCGGCGCTTTCCTTCATGTAAGGCGCGCGCAGCAGGCGGCCGTCCAGGTCGTAGGTCCAGGCGTGGTAGGGGCAGACGATGTGCCGGCATTGGCCCTTGCCTTCCAGAAGCCGCATCATGCGATGGCGGCAGACGTTGGCGAAGCAGCGGACGGCGCCATCCCGGCCGCGCAGGGCGAAGACCGGCTGTGCGCCGATGGTGAAGGTGAGGTAGTCTCCGACCTCCGGGATGTCCGCGGTGCGCCCCAGGCAGACCCAGCCGCGATGGAAGAGGCGCTCGCGCTCCAGCGCCAGAAGCTCGGACGAGCGATAGAGCTCGGGGGGAAGCGCGCTGGCCTGTGCCAAGGGCGTTTGCGCCGCCTGATCGAGCGCGGAGAGGAGTTCTGGCAAGGCGTGCGTCATCACGCGCAAGAGCACACCGGCTGTCGGGCCGCGTCAAGGACTGGATCCGGCGCAACCAGGGGTCAGCCATGCGCGCAGAGGCCGTTGGCAAATCCTTCACAAAGATGCGACCTCACCCCATGTCGCCAAAAGCGATGCGTCAGGCCGAAACACTGGTAAAGAGGCACAGGTCATTGCGACGCAGTTTGAGAGTTAGCCAATGAGCGAGCAGGGGCGCGGAGCACGGCCGCGGCGGCGGCGCCGCGGACGCCGGGTTATCGATCACAGCGTGCCTTCTCCCTGCATCGCCGTGTGCACGATCGACGATACCAACGGCCAGTGCCTCGGCTGCCGGCGCACGATCGACGAGATCCGCGACTGGCCCATCCTCTCCCGCGAGGAGAAGCTGACCGTGCTGGACTTGTTGGCTGAGAGACGGCGCGACGGCTCTGGCTCATGACCGCCGCGCAGGTAAGCGGCTCGACGGGCCGCGGCCTGACCCTGGGCACCGCGGTCCTGCTGGTCACGCTGACCTTTTTCTGGGGCATCAACTGGCCCGCGCTCAAGCTCGCGGTCAGCGTCGCCCCGGTGCTCGACTTCCGCATGATCTGTCTTGCGGTCGGCGGCATCGGTCTGCTGGCGATCTCCGCCTTCAGCCGCCAGCAGACCCTGATAACCCGCGCCGCCTTGCCCGGACTGCTGCTCTGCGCGCTCTTCAACGTGGTCGGTTGGCATGTCTTTTCCGGCTTCGGCGTGCTCAACCTGGACTCGGGTCGGGCCGCCATCATCGCCTTCACCATGCCGGTCTGGGCCTCTCTTCAGGCCACCTGGCTGCTGGGCGAGCGGCTGACCTGGCCGCGGGTCGTTGCCCTGTTGCTCGGGATGTGCGGCCTCGCGCTCTTGATGGGCGGCGACCTTTCGGCGGTGCAGGAGACGCCGATCGGCGCCCTCTGCATGCTCGGCGCGGCGATCACCTGGGGCACCGGCACCGTCCTGCTGAAGCGTTTCCAGTGGGACATCTCGACCTCGGCTTTGGCCGGGTGGCAACTGCTCTGCGGCTTCTTCGCTGTCACCGCGCTGCAGCTCTTCATCGACCAGGGCCGCGGCTGGAACCTGGAGGCCAGCGCGTTGCAGTGGGGCGGGCTGATCTATGGCGCTACCGTGCCGATGCTCTACTGCCACTGGGCCTGGTTCACGTTGGTGCGCGTGCTGCCGGCCGGCATCGCCGCCATTTCGACCCTGGCCATTCCGGTGATCGGCGTGCTGTCCGGCGCGCTCATCCTGGGCGAGGTGGTCGGCTTGTGGGAAGTTGCCGCACTGCTCTTGGTCTGCGCCGCGCTTGCCTTCGTCTTCTTCGGCAACAAGTTGGAGCAGGTGGCGCGGCTGCGCATGGGCGGCGCCTGACGGATGAGTTTTTGCGCGAGAATCTGCCGGGCGCTAAGCCTTTCTTGGCGGTTCGCCGGCTGAATGGGCGGTTCGTTGACAGCTTTTTCGCAGCGCAATAAAACCGAAGTGCAGCGCCGTACGAGCGATTCGCTGGCAATTCGGGGCTGATTCGCCGCGCGAAGACGGCAGAGACGGCCGATGAAGATGACGGAGACGAGTTGATGGCAGCGGGCAACAGGCCTCTTTCCCCTCACCTTCAGGTTTACCGCCCGCAGCTCACCTCCATGCTGTCCATCTTGCACCGCATCACCGGCGTCGCGCTGGCGGTCGGGACCCTGCTGCTGGTCTATTGGCTGGCCGCGGCGGCCGGCGGGCCGGAGAGCTACGCCGCGGCCCAAGGCTTCATCGGGTCCTTCTTCGGTCAGCTCCTACTGTTCGGCTGGACCGTCGCGCTGTTCTATCACTTGGCGAACGGCATCCGGCATCTCTTCTGGGATGCGGGCTACGGCTTCGAGCTACCCACCGTCCAGCGCAGCGGCCAGGCCGTGCTTGCCGCGACGGCGGTGCTCACCGTCGTCTCCTGGATCGCCGCCTATGTCGTGCTCTGAGGATTGAGACGTCATGTCATTCCGTACCCCTCTCGGCCGCGTGCGCGGCCTCGGTTCCGCCAAGGACGGCACCGGCCATTGGTGGATGCAGCGGCTGACCGCCCTGGCGCTGGTGCCTATCACCGTATGGTTCGTCATCTCGGTGATCGGCATGGCCGGCGCCAGCTATGCGGAGTTCAGCGCCTGGCTGGCCAATCCGCTGGTCGCCGGCCTGTTCCTCATCCTGATCGCTGCGACCTTCTATCACGCCGTTCTGGGCTTGCAGGTCGTGGTGGAGGACTACCTGCATAATGAGGGGATGAAGATCGCCACCCTGCTGGTGATCAAGGCTGCCGCAGTCCTGCTTGGCCTGACGGCGGCGCTATCCGTGTTAAGATTGCTGTTCGCGTGACCAACGCCAAGGACGCAGAGGGCGCATCATGACCCAGGCTTACGAGAAGATCGACCACCACTATGACGTCGTGGTTGTGGGCGCCGGCGGGGCCGGCCTGCGCGCCACCTTGGAGATGGCGCAAGCCGGTCTCAAGGTCGCCTGCATCTCCAAGGTCTTCCCGACCCGCAGCCATACGGTGGCAGCGCAGGGCGGCATTTCCGCCGCGCTCGGCAACATGGGCGAGGATGACTGGCGCTGGCACATGTACGACACGGTCAAGGGCTCCGACTGGCTCGGCGACCAGGATGCCATCGAGTACATGGTCAAGGAGGCTATTCCGGCCATTCTGGAGCTGGAGCACTACGGTGTGCCCTTCAGCCGGACGCCGGAAGGCAAGATCTATCAGCGGCCCTTCGGCGGCATGACCACCCGTTTCGGCGAAGGCACGGCGCAGCGGACTTGCGCCGCCGCCGACCGCACCGGTCACGCCATCCTGCATACGCTCTATCAGCAGAGCCTGCGCAATAACGCCGAGTTCTTCATCGAGTACTTCGCGCTCGACCTGATGATGGAAGAGGGCGAATGCCGCGGCGTCGTAGCCTGGAACTTGGACGACGGTGCCATTCACCGCTTCCGCGCCCACCGCACCATCCTGGCGACCGGGGGATATGGGCGCGTGTACTTCTCCTGTACGTCTGCCCATACCTGTACGGGTGACGGCAATGCCATGGTCTTGCGCGCCGGTCTGCCCTTGCAGGACCCGGAGTTCGTGCAGTTCCACCCCACCGGCATCTATGGCGCCGGCTGCCTGATCACCGAGGGCGCCCGCGGCGAGGGCGGCTATCTGACGAACGCCGAAGGCGAGCGATTCATGGAGCGCTATGCGCCTTCAGCCAAGGATTTGGCGAGCCGCGATGTGGTCAGCCGCTCCATGACCATCGAGATCAACGAGGGCCGCGGCCACGGCAACGACAACGACCACATCCACCTGCACCTGGAGCATCTCGACCCCGACGTGCTGGGCGAGCGTCTGCCAGGCATCTCCGAGACGGCGAAGATCTTCGCCGGGGTCGACGTGACCAAGGAGCCCATTCCGGTGCTGCCGACCTGCCACTACAACATGGGTGGCGTCCCGACCAACGTGCACGGCGAGGTCGTGACCCTGAAGGACGGCAACCCGGAGACCCTGGTACCGGGCTTGATGGCCATTGGCGAGGCCGGCTGCGTCTCGGTGCACGGAGCCAACCGTCTCGGTTCCAACTCCCTGCTGGACCTGGTGGTCTTCGGCCGCGCCGCGGGTAAACGCTGCGCCGAGGTGCTGCGTCCGGGTGAGTCGCACAAGCCGCTGATCAACGGCGCCGACGAACGGGCGATGGAGCGCTTCGACCGCCTGCGCCACGCCAAGGGCGACGAGCCCACGGCCGAGCAGCGCCTGGAGATGCAGCGGGCGATGCAGACCCATGCGGCCGTCTTCCGCTCCGGCGACTCCCTGGAGACCGGCCAGAAGAAGCTGGCAGACACCTGGGCCAAGCGGGACAAGATCTCCGTCACCGACCGCTCGATGATCTGGAACTCCGATCTCATGGAGACCCTGGAGTACGACAACCTGATCTACCAGGCGGTGGCGACCATGGAGGGTGCGCGTAACCGCACTGAAAGCCGCGGCGCCCACGCGCGCGAGGACTTCGAGGAGCGCGACGACGCGAACTGGATGAAGCACACCCTCACCTGGGTCGACGATCAGGGCAAGGTGACGATCGATTACCGCCCGGTGCACCTGAACACCCTCACCAACGAGGTTCAGTCCATCCCGCCGAAGGCGCGCGTCTACTAAGATCGATCACCGCGCTTTCCAAGGTTACAGCTGGAGTTAGACGAGAGACATGGTGGAACTGGCACTGCCGGCGAACTCGAAGATCGGCGAGGGCAAGAACTGGACCGGCGCGGCGCCGGCCAAGCGGCCGAAGACCTTCAAGGTCTATCGCTGGAACCCGGACGACGGTCGGAACCCGCAGGTCGACAACTACACGCTCGACCTCGATGACTGCGGCCCCATGGTTCTGGACGCCCTCATCAAGATCAAGAACGAGGTCGACCCGACCCTGACCTTCCGCCGCTCCTGCCGCGAGGGGGTCTGCGGCTCCTGTGCCATGAACATCGACGGCACCAACACCCTGGCCTGCCTCAAGCCGATCGACGAGATCGAGGGTGACGCCAAGATCTATCCTTTGCCGCACATGCCGGTGGTCAAGGACCTGGTGCCCGACTGCAGCCAGCTCTATGCCCAGTACGAGCTGATCGAGCCCTGGCTCAAGTCGCGCACCCCGGCGCCCGAGCGGGAGCGTCTTCAGTCGCCGGAGGAGCGTGCCGAGCTCGACGGCCTTTGGGAGTGCATCCTCTGCTTCTGCTGCTCGACCTCCTGCCCGAGCTACTGGTGGAACGGCGACCGGTACCTGGGCCCGGCCATTCTGCTGCAGGCCTATCGCTGGATTGCCGACAGCCGCGATGAGTACAGCGGCGAGCGGCTCGATGCGCTGGAGGACCCCTTCCGGCTCTACCGCTGCCACACCATCATGAACTGCACCAAGGCCTGCCCGAAAGGCCTCAATCCGGCCAAGGCGATCGGCGAGATCAAGAAGCTGATGGTCGAACGCAAGATGTGAGGGGCGCCACAGAGCGCGATCACGCTTCAGTGCACGGCCTCGCCATGTGGCGGGGCCGTTTCCATCTGCAGGCCATGCTACCTCGAATGCTCCTCGCCACGCTCGCCGCCGGCATTGCCGGCACGTTGGCCAATGCCGTTGCCGCTGCGGCGATCGTCAATCCCGAACTGCTCAGCCTTGCCCTGGTCCCCGGCCGCTATGTCGTGGCCGTTCTGGTTGCCCTCACCATCCCACTTTGCCTGGCGGTCTTGCATGAGCGGCTTGCGCCCTGGGCTGCGCTTGCATTACTCGCCCTGATTCCGTCGCTGCTGGCAAAGCTGGTCTTCGCAGCCGCAGCACCTTGGCATCTGGTGTTGCTGCTCAACGGGCTCTACGCGGCGGTCGCTCTGCTGACCTACATGCTCTGCGCAGGCAGCATTCCCAGCCGGTTGTCCCAGCTAACGCCTTCGAAGCGTTGATCTTTCAGCGCTCGATGGCCAGCCGCCTTTGGCGGCAATACGAAAGTCCAATAGAAAATTTCGCGCCTATCTTCTCTCCTGGCCGGACTCCAGGGAGTATGCTGCATTGAGGCCTTGCTTTGGGCGCGCGACAGAACAGATGACGAAAGTCCTCATCACCGACGATCATCCGCTTTTCCGTGAAGCGCTGCGGAGCGCGGCGACGGAGGCCTTCAGCGAGGGGGTCACCGTCGAGGCCCGCAGCATGGAGGAGGCCCTGCAGAAGGTCGAGGCGCACGGCGACTTCGATCTGGTGCTGCTCGACCTCAGCATGCCGGATACCCAGGGCTTTCACGGCCTCCTGACCCTGCGCAACCGCTTTCCGAAGCTCCCGGTCCTCGTCGTCTCCGGCATGGAGGACCACCGCATTATCACCGAAGCCATGAGCTACGGCGCTGCCGGCTTCGTGCCGAAGTCCACGGCGCGCCCGGAGCTGGTCCAGGCGCTGCTCAAGGCGATGGATGGAGAGGTCTATCTGCCGCCCAGCTATCGCGAGGCGCGCGGCCAGGACGCCGCCCCGGGTGAAGCCGGCGGCGAAATGGTCGACCGCCTAAGGAGCCTGACGCCGCAGCAGCTGCGGGTGCTCCAGATGCTGCGCGAAGGCAAGCTCAACAAGCAGATCGCCTACGAGCTCGACGTCGGCGAGACGACGGTGAAGGCGCATGTCTCGGCCATTCTGCGCAAGCTCAAGGTCTTCAGCCGCACCCAAGCCGTCATCGAAGCCAATAAGACCGACTTCGATGCCATTCTCGGGCACAGCGAGGCGGCGCTGTTCGAGCGGCCGGGCAATCATTAGGTGGGTGTGAGGCGCTGGCGCGCCGCATCTCACACTGTCACCCTCGGGCTTGACCGAAGCTCGGTATGGAGCCGGTACAATACGGCAAGGGCCGCTCTCTCATTATGTCATCCTTGGGCGCTCCGCGTAGCGGTGCGTCCCGAGGATCCACCCATCAGCTAGCGCCAAGCCGCTCCGTGGATGCTCGGAACTCGGCCCCGGGCCTTACGGCCCAGTGGGCCTCGCCCAAGCATGACAGTAGGCGTAAGGCGCCGGCGCGCCGCGGGATTCTAGCCCAGACCCTCGCTTGTCACCCCGGCCCTTAGGCGAGCCCGGGACTGCGTGCAGTCCCGGCCAGCGAGACTTGGTAGCCGGGGTCCAGCCACAAGTGCAGACCGCGCCGACCGCTGGATCCTCGGGTCGCGCCGCTTTGCGGCTCGCCCAAGGATGACGGTCTGATAGAGATCCTGGGGGTCTTCCCTAAGACAGCAAGTGAGCCATCAGGGAGCGCAGCTCGGCCGGTTTGATCGGCTTGTGCAGCAGCTCGTAGCCGCCGTCGCGCACCTGTGCCGCAACCTCGAGCGAATGGTCGGCGGTGATGATCAGCGCCGGGATCTCCTGTTCGAAGTGACCGCGCAACGCCTCGATCGACTCTAGGCCGAGGGCGCCGTGCTCCAGGTGATAGTCGGCGACGATGAGGTCGGGGCAGAGCTCCGCATCGGCGAGCTGCGCCAGGGCGTCGTCGGTGCCGCTTGCCGCCAACACCTGGCAGGACCAGCGCTCGAGCAGGTTTTGCATGCCGTCGCGGATGGCTTCGTCGTTCTCGATGACCACCACGAAAGCATCGGCCAGTCCCTGCTCCGCCGCATGCGCCAAGGCCGGTTTGCCGTCGTCGCTTGCCGTCTCGCCGTAGGGTACGGTGAGAAAGAAGACCGAGCCCCGGCCGGGCGTCGTGCGCAGGTTGATCTGCAGTCCCTGGGCTCGCGCTGCGCGCTCGACAATGGCGAGGCCGAGGCCGAGGCCGCTCTGTTCCGCCTGGTCCGGGTGGGAATGACGGTGGAATTCGCGAAAGATCTCTTCGCGCTGGTCGTCGGGAATGCCCGCTCCGCTGTCCCAAACCTCGATGCGCAGCCCATTGCGGCGGCGGCGACAGCCAAGCAGCACGCCGCCGTGGCCGGTGTAGCGGATGGCGTTGCTGAGCAGGTTTTGCAGGATGCGCCGCAGCAGCACCACGTCGCAGCGCACCACGGCGGAACAGGGCCGGACCACGAGGCGCAAGCCCTTGGCGGCCGCCGAGGGGGCGAAGTCGCTCGCCAGCGAGCTCAGCAGCGTCTGAATGCCGACGTCGGCAAAGTCCGCCGTCACCACGCCGGCATCGAGCCGCGAGATGTCGATCAGCGTCTTGAGCAGCTCCTCGACCGATCCCAGCGAGGTGTCGATGCGCTCAATCAGCCGCTGCGTCTCTTCGCTCAGTCCCCCGCCGTCCACCGCCGACACGAACAGCCGGGCGGCGTTGAGCGGCTGCAGCAGGTCGTGGCTTGCGGCGGCCAGGAACTTGGTCTTGCTGAGGTTTGCCGCCTCTGCCTCGGCGGTTGCGCGGGTCAGCTCGGCGGTGCGCTCGGCGACGCGGGCCTCGAGATGGCGCTTGGCTTCGGCCAAGGCTTGGGCGGCCTCCGTCTGCTCCGTCACGTCGGTGTAGGTCGAGACGAAACCGCCGTCCGGCATGCGCGCGCGCTGCACCTCGATAACGTGCCCGTCGTGGCGCCGGTACTCGAAGCGGATGGGCTTCACGTTGCCGCTCTGCTTCAGCCACTGGGTGGTCTGCCGCGCGGTCAGCTCGTCAAGGATGGTGCCCCGTTTGTTTTCGTAGCTGCGGAGGTCCTCGAAGCTGGTGCCGATCCGCATCACCTCCTCCGGCAGGTCGACGATCTGCCGCATCTGCGCGTTGACGTATGCCAGGCGTCCTTCCTTGTCGAACAGCGAGACGCCCTGCACCAGGTTGTCGAGCGTGCTTTGCAGCTGCTGCGACTGCACCGTCAGCTCATGCGCGCGGCGCTTGGCTTCGCTTTCCTTGATCTCGGTGACGTCTGTGTAGAGGCCAACGACGCCGTCTTCGGTCGGCTTCTCGTTGATCTGCAGCCAACGTCCGTCGGCCAGCGCCTCGATGCGGATGCCATCAGCCTGGCGATGGGCGTCGAGCCGCTCGGCGATCCAGCGCCCGCGCTCTTTGGCATCGCTCAACCGGATGGCGCCGCGCTCGGCGGTGGCAATCGCCAGCTCGACGAAGGTGATGCCGGGCCGCAGCATGTCCTTGAGCTGCGGGAAGAAGTCCAGGTACTTGGAGTTGAAGAGGACCACGCGGTCTTCGCAGTCGCAGAGCAGGAAACCCTCAGAGAGAGACTCCACGACCTCGTGCAGGCGCTTCTGCGCGGCTTTGCCGTCCGCCTCGGCCCGATGCCGCGCCCGGTTAGCCTGCTTGATTTCGCGCAGCGCCCGGCGAAGGTTGTTGATTCCTTCGCCGTTCTCAGCCGAGTCGGCAGCGGTCCCGCGCGATAGAATAGGGCGTGGCAACAGCCTCCCTATCACCCCTTTCGTCCTCCCGAATTTAGTCCGCTTCTTCTTTTTACGGGATTATGACCGGGTTGGCTCAAAGTACAAAGTGCTTTGAACGGCCCTGCGGCCCTGCGGCGGATACGCGCACACAACACCTATGCCGGCATCCGTCGGGCTACGGTCTCCGAGAGGGGCGTATGGCCGTCCGGCTGAGAATGGGCAGGTGCAAAGCCTGGCCGAGTTGCCCTATAGTTCCCAACTCTTGGTCAACCCCAGAGGCCGCACCCGGGCCGCAATCGGGGACGCCGGATTAAGCAACAAGGAGGAGAGGTGATGCCAAGCGTCACAATGAAGGTGAACGGCAAGGAGGTCACCGCAGAGGTCGAGCCGCGCACGCTGCTCGTCGAGTTCCTGCGGCAGAACTTGGCTCTGACCGGGACGCACGTGGGCTGCGATACCAGTCAGTGCGGTGCCTGCGTCGTTCTCGTGGACGGCAACTCGGCAAAGTCCTGCACCCTGCTGGCCATGCAGGCCGACGGCGGCGAGGTCACGACGATCGAGGGCTTGGCGAACGGGGAGCTGCATCCCGTCCAGGCCGCCTTCAAGGAGCACCATGGGCTGCAGTGCGGCTTCTGCACGCCGGGCATGGTGATGAGCGCGGTCGACCTCCTGAGCAAGAACGCGAAGCCGAGCGAAAGCGAGATCCGGCACTGGCTGGAAGGTAACTTCTGCCGCTGCACCGGCTATCACAACATCGTCAAAGCGATTCAGTCCGCCGCAGAGCGGATGAGCGCATAGTCCTCGAACAAGGGAGGCACCCAGAGATGCCCGATTCGGGAATTGGCGCGTCCGTGACGCGCAAGGAAGACAAGCGTTTCCTCACCGGCCGCGGCCGCTACACCGATGACCTCAACCGTCCCGGCCAAGCCATCGCTTATTTCCTGCGCTCGCCGGTCGCGCACGCGATCATCAAGTCTATCGACACCGCGGCCGCTGAAGCCGCGCCCGGCGTCATCGCGGTCTTCACCGGCAAGGACATGGAGACCGACGGCGTCGGCTCGCTGCCCTGCGGCTGGGTGGTCAACGACAAGCATGGCGAGCCGCACAAGTCGCCGCCGCACTTTCCCTTGGTGCGGGACAAGGTGCGCTATGTCGGCGACCACGTCGCCATGGTGATCGCCGAGACCCTGGCCCAGGCCAAGGATGCTGCCGAGCTGATCGAGGTCGACTACGATGAGCAGCCGCCGGTGATCGAGACGGCGGGCGCCATGCAGGGCGCGCTGCTGCATGAGGAGGCACCAGATAACCTCTGCTACGACTGGGAGCTGGGCGACGAAGCCACTGTGGACGGCGCGCTCTCCCAGGCGGCCCACGTGGTCAAGCTGGACCTGATCAACAACCGCCTGATCCCCAATGCGATCGAGCCGCGCGCGGCAATCGGCGAATTCAGCCCGGGCACCGACGCCTACGAGCTCTACTCGACCAGCCAGAACCCGCATCTCCTGAAGCTCATTCTCTGCGCCTTCGTGCTCGGCATTCCCGAGACCAAGCTGCGCGTCATCGCACCCGATGTAGGCGGCGGCTTCGGCTCCAAGATCTACTGCTACGCCGAGGAGACCGCTTGCCTCTGGGCTTCCAAGCAGCTCAACGGGCGCCCGATCAAGTGGACGGCGGAGCGCAGCGAGAGCTTTCTGGCCGACGCGCACGGACGCGATCATGTCAGCAGCGTGACCCTTGGGCTGGATGCGGACCACAAGTTCACCGCCCTAAAGGTGATGACCACGGCGAACTTGGGGGCTTATCTCTCCAACTTCGCCACCTGCGTCCCGACCTACCTCTACGCAACGCTGCTGGCCGGGCAATACATCACCCCCGTCGTCTACTGCAACGTGAAGGCGGTCTTCACCAGCACCGCACCGGTCGATGCCTACCGCGGAGCCGGGCGGCCGGAGGCAACCTATGTCATCGAACGCATCGTCGAGGTGGCGGCCCGCCAGCTCGGTGTCGACCCTGCGGAACTCAGGCGCAAGAACTTCATTCAGCCGGAGCAGTTCCCCTATCAGACGCCGGTCGCCCTGACCTACGACATCGGCGACTATGAGCCTTCGCTGGATAAGGCTCTGGAGATGATCGACTACAGCGGCTTCCCGCAGCGCCGGGCGGAGTCCGAGGCCCGCGGCAAGCTGCGCGGCATCGGCTTCTCGGCCTACATCGAGGCCTGCGGCATCGCGCCTTCGGCGGTGGTCGGCGCGCTCGGCGCCGGCGTCGGCCTCTGGGAATCGGCCCAGGTGCGCATGAACGCCACCGGCAGCGTTACCGTCATGACCGGCAGCCATTCCCACGGTCAGGGGCATGAGACCACCTTCTCGCAGCTGGTGTCTGACTACCTCGGTCTTCCCTACGATCAAGTCGAGGTGGTGCACGGCGATACGGGCCAGATCCCCATGGGCATGGGGACCTACGGCTCGCGTTCGCTGGCCGTCGGCGGCTCGGCCATCGTCAAGGCCTGCGACAAGATCATCGATAAGGGCCGCAAGATCGCGGCCCATCTGATGGAGGCGGACGTCGGCGACGTGGAGTTCAAGGACGGCAACTACACGGTGGCCGGTACCGACCGCTCCAAGTCGCTGGCCGAGATCGCTTTTGCCGCCTACGTGCCACATAACCATCCGGAAGGGGTGGAGCCGGGCCTCGACGAGACCGCCTTCTACGACCCGCTCAACTTCACCTATCCGGCGGGTGTGCACATTGCAGAGGTCGAGATCGACCCGGACACCGGCATCACCACGATTGTCGACTGGGTGGCCGTGGACGACTTCGGCAAGGTGATCAACCCGATGATCGTCGAAGGCCAGGTGCATGGCGGCATCGCCCAAGGCGTCGGCCAAGCCTTGCTGGAGAACTGCGCCTATGACGAAAGCGGCCAGCTCACCACTGGCTCCTACATGGACTACACCATGCCGCGAGCCGACGACCTGCCGTCCTTCAAGGTCGACATGACCGAGTCGGCTTGCACCCATAATCCGATCGGCGTGAAAGGCTGCGGCGAGGCCGGCGCCATTGCCGCCCCGGCGGCACTGATGAACGCCATCACCGATGCCCTGGGTCAGGAGATCGACATGCCGGCCAGCACCGAGAAGGTCTGGCGGGTCTGTCAGTCCCGGCGCATGGCAGCGGAATAACGGTCCAGAGAAGGAGACGGAAAAGATGTACAACTTCGACTATCACCGCCCTGCTTCTCTGGCCGAGGCGGCCTCGGCCCTCCAGGGGTCCGACGAAGCCAAGCTCTTGGCCGGCGGGCAGACCTTGCTGGCAACCATGAAGCAGCGCCTGGCTAGCCCTAGTGACCTGATCGACCTCTCCGGTATCGGCGAGTTGAAGGGCATCAGCGTCGAGGGCGACACCCTGGTGATCGGCGCTATGACCACCCACGCCGAAGTTGCCAAGAGCGACGTCGTGAAAGGCTTTTGCGCCGCCTTGGCCAAGCTGGCCGGCGGTATCGGCGATCCGCAGGTGCGCCACCGCGGCACCATCGGCGGCTCCATCGCCAATGCCGACCCGGCGGCCGACTATCCGGCGGGCCTGCTCGGCCTCGGCGCCACCGTGGTGACGAACAAACGGGAGATCCCGGCCGACTCTTACTTCACCGGCCTGTTCGAGACGGCGCTGGAGGAGGGAGAGATCGTCACCCAGGTGCGCTTTCCCAAGCCGCAGCGGGCCGGCTATGCCAAGTTCGCCAACCCCGCCTCCCGCTACGCCATCGTCGGCGTCTTCGTCAGCCAGGGGCCAAGCGGGGTCCGCGTCGCCGTCACCGGGGCGGCCCCGAGCGCCTTCCGCGTCAGCGAGATGGAGCAGGCGCTGGCCGGCAACTTCTCGCCGGATGCCATCGCCGGCATTTCGGTGCCGAGCGACAGCCTCAACTCGGACATTCACGCGTCGGCGGACTACCGGGCGCACCTGGTGAACGTCATGGCCCGGCGGGCCGTGGAGTCCGCGAGCTAGCCGGCTCGGATAACTGCGTTTGGCGGAAGCCGGGACTCATGGCAGGGTCCCGGCTTCTTTCTTGGAGGGGAAGAGAAACATGGGGATCATAAGCTGGATTATCTTCGGGGCGATTGCCGGCTACTTGGCCAAGCTGATCATGCCGGGCCGCGATCCGGGCGGCTTCATCATCACCATCTTGCTCGGCATCGGCGGCGCCGTGGTCGGCGGCGCGATCGGAACCACCTTGGGGCTCGGTGAGGTCAGCGGTTTCAACCTGGGCAGCTTCGCCGTCGCCGTCGGCGGTGCCATCGTCCTCTTGCTGGTCTACCGCTTCATCAAGAGCCAGGGTCGATAGCGCGGTTTTTCTTGGGCGCCTCCGGCGCTGCACTATTCCGTCCCACTCCCCCACCCGGCCACCCACGGAATTGTGGACAGTGGGGTGGCCGGGTGGGGGAGTGGGACGGAACAGCCCGGCGCGCCTCCGCAATGAGACACCGAGCTGTTCTGGCGCCGGCGCGCCAACAACAACCAGCGCCCAGTATCAAACCGCGAGAGAGTGGCGGGCCTTGCCGGCCTTCAGGTAGCTGTCGAAGCAAGCGGCGATCGAGCGGCGGAAGGGCTGGCCCTCTTCGGTCAGGCTGAGATGCTGGCCGTCCCATTCGATCAGGCCGTCGTCGCTCAACTCGTCCAGCCCGTCGAAGGCGTCGGCCACGGCTTCAAGTGATCGCCGATGCTCGGCGCAGACGGCGGAGACGTCGATGTGCTCGCCACACATGACCTGCATGATCAAGCTGCGGCGCAACAAGTCGTCCGCGCTGAGGCCGAGTCCGCGCTGGGTCGGCAGCCGGCCGGCCTCGATGGCGCGGCGGTAGTCCCCCAGGTCGGAGAGGTTCTGCGCATAGCCTTGCGGCAGTGAGCCGATGGCCGAGGCGCCAAGGCCGATCAGCGCCGGCGCGGTGTCGGTGGTGTAGCCCTGGAAGTTGCGGCCCAGCTCGCCGCGTGCAGCTGCCACAGCCATTGGGTCGTCGGGTCGGGCGAAATGGTCCATGCCGATCGACACGAAGCCGAGCTCCGAGAGACGGCGGGTGCCGGCTTCGGCTTGCTGGCGTCGGGTCTCCACGTCCGGCAGGTCGGCCTCCTGGATCAGCTGCTGGTGCTTCTTCATCCAGGGCACGTGGGCGTAGCCGAACAGCGAGATGCGGTCGGGCTCCAGGGTCGCCGCAAGCTCGATGCTGCGGCAAAGGTCGGCCACCGACTGTTTGGGCAGGCCGTACATCAGGTCGAAGCTGATCTTCTCGGCGCCGGCGGCGCGCAGCCGTTGGACGCTCTCCGCCACCACCTCGATGGGCTGCACGCGGTTGACCGCCTCCTGCACCGCCGGCGTGAAGTCCTGCAGGCCGAGGCTGACGCGGTTGATGCCCTGCGCCGCCATGGCGGCGATCATGTCGTCGCTCAGGCAGCGCGGGTCGATCTCCATGGCGAGCTCGGCGTCGTCCGCGACCGCAAAGGCCGCGCGCACGTCGGACATCAGGCCGGCGAAATCGTCTGCTGCGAGGATGGTCGGCGTCCCGCCGCCGAAGTGCAGGTGGGTCAGCGGCGGTGGCGCCGGCAGTCGCTCCGCGACCAGGGCCAGCTCGCTGCGCAGCAGGGCTGCATAGGCGGAGACCCGCTCCGGCCGCTGGGTCACTGTCGTGTGGCAGCCGCAATACCAGCAAAGCTGTTGGCAGAAGGGAACGTGGAGGTAGAGCGACGCGCTGGTGCCGCTCTGCCAGTCCGCCAGCCAGCTGCCGTAGGTCTCGGCGTCGACGGCGTCGCTGAAGTGGGGCGCCGTCGGATAGCTGGTGTAGCGGGGCAGCCGAGCGCTGCGGTACTTCGAGAGAGGATCGCTCATGGCCAAAGACTAGGCCCCCGTTGGGGCGCGTCCTTGACCCAGCTCAAGCGCCGGCGCTTGCCATGGTGCAAATGGGGGAGTGGACAGCCCTAGAGATCGAGCGGGCGGCGGTCGATCGCCTCTTCCCAGCTCTCGAGGTCGTCGCCGAACACCAAGTCGGGGTCGTAGTCGATCACCTCCCAGGTGCCCGCCGCGATCTCGGCTTCCACCTGGCCCGGTCCCCAGCCGGCATAGCCGAAGACGATGCGAAAGCGGCTCGGGCCTTCGTCCTTGGCGATCTGCTGCAGGATGTCGGCATTGCCCGACAGCGCCAGGTCGTGCTCCAGGTCGAGGCTGCTGTCCAGCGTCACGTCATCGCTGTGCAGGACGAAGAGGGCGCTCGGGCTGACCGGCCCGCCGTAGTGAAAGGTCACCGGCTTATCCAGTGTCTCTTCCATGTCGAAATGCTCGGCCACGACTTTGAGCGGCAAGCGGGCGACGAACTGATTGACGACCAGGCCGAAGGCGCCGCCGTCGTCGTGCTCGACAAGGTAAATGACCGACTGCTGAAAGTTCGGATCCTTAAGATCCGGCTGGGCCACAAGAAGCTGTCCGGAAAGCTGCTGCGCCGGTTCGGCGGAAAGGTCGGCGCGCTCTGCGGCAAGCAGCAGAACCGCGAAAGCGAGCATGAGGCGCAGGCCCAGCCCTTTGAAAATAAAGCCCTTTTGCATTCCGTCGCTCCCCCAAGCGTGAACCCTACGCGTCTCCGCGTGACCTCAGTATAGGGAAAATCGAGGCAAATGCGGCAGAAATTTTTCCACCGAACAGGCGGCGGAGCGCGCGATTTGGTTAACGCATCCGGGGTTTTTTGGTTAACGGGCGCGGCGTGTATACTCGGATCTCATAAGCACAGCCCTTTGGCGAGTAATGCGGCGCGGGCTCTTTGCGAGCGCATTGAAAAGCCCTAAGTAGTGTGGTGGTGTCCGACCGGGTTTTCGGTCTTCGGTAAGCTCTGTCCGGATAGCTTGCCCGCGCACCGCTGTGGTGCGTCTGTTTTCAGCGCTCGGGTACGACGGCATGCAACACCGCTTCTCCTTCGCCTCTCTCTTTCTGGTTGCGCTCCTGTTCGGGGTTGGGCTCGCGCCCGGTGTGGCGGACGCCAAGAAGGTCGACGAATTCCTCTCCTCCGCCGAGGAGGAGTCGGCGGCAGGGCGTTTCCAGGCGGCGGTCATCCATCTCAAGAACGCGGTCCAGGCAGACCCGGAGAACGCCGAGGCGCGCCGCCGCCTGGGCGAGGTCTATCTCAAGCTCTACGCCATTCAGCCGGCCGAGAAGGAGCTTCGCCGGGCGCGGGCGTTGGGGGACGAGTCGGCGGCGTTGAGGGCGTCCCTGGCACGGGCTCAGCTGCTGCTGGGCCGCTTCGACGAGGTGCTGGCGCTGACCGACGAGGCGGACGCGCCGACCGGAGCCCTGCGCGACGAACTCGACGTTCTGCGCGTCCAGGCGCTTTCCTCGCTGGGTCAGCAGGAGGCGGCTTTGAGCCTCTTGGACGCGGTCATGGAACGCGGCGACAATGCCGCGGCGCTGGAGGTCGCGGCGCGCCTGGATATTGCCGCCGGGCGACTCGGTGCGGCCAAGCAAAAAGCCCGTCGGGCCCACGAGCTCGACCCTGCCAACTCCGACGCCGTTGCGACCTACGCCCGGCTTCTGGTCCAGGACCGCGCGCTGGAAGACGCCTATGGGGTCCTGACGCCGCTGGTCGCCGAGGAGCCCTTCCGCCCCGACACCACCATCCTGCACAGCAGCCTGGCGCTGGAGCTTAGGCGTTTCGAGGAGGCGCGGGCGGCGATTGCTGCCATGCCGCGGCAGATCGCCTTGACCCCCGCTGCCCTCAATCTCAAAGCGCTGCTATCGCTGCACGACGGCGACTACGAGACGGCTCTGGCCCAGGCCGAGCAGGCCCTCGGGCAGGCCGAGGACTATGCCGCAGCCCAGCGCACCGCCGGCTTCGCAAGCCTGGTGCTGGGCAAGACCGAGCGCGGTCGGGAGTATCTCTCGGGCTATGTCGGCCGCGTGCCGCAGGACCAGGACGCGTTGCTGCGCCTGGCCTGGGCGGAAACGCAGCTCGGCAATCCCGAGCAAGCCTATGACATTCTCACCCGGCGCATCTTCGCCGACAGCCAGTCGGAGGCCTATCTGCGACTGGCGGCGGAGGTTGCCCTGCGCGTCGGCAAGCCGGCGGAATCTCAGTCTTTCATGCAGCGCTACGTCGCTCTGCGCCCCGACGATGTCGAGGCGCGTTCCAGCCTCGGCCTCCTGCAGTTCTCCCAGGGCGAGCGGGAACTGGCCCTTCAGGCTTTGGAAGAGGCGGCCGAGACGGCGCCGGACTCCGTCAACAACCTGGTTCGCCTCGGCACCGCGCAGCTCGGTAGCCGGGACTTCGAAGGGGCGCTCGCCAGCGCTAAGGAAATCCAGAGCCGCTTCCCCGAGTTGGCCATCGGCTTCAATCTGGAAGGGGCGGTCCACCTGGCGCGCGAGGAGCAGGCAGAGGCGCGCAGCAGCCTGGAGCAGGCGCTGAGCATCGAGCCGGAAAACGCCCCGGCCGCTATCAGCCTGGCGCAGTTGCACGTCGCCGAAGACGAGCCCGAGTTGGCCCGTGCGCGGCTGGACAGCCTGCTCGAGGACCAGCCAGAGAATGTCCAGGCGCTGCTGCTGCTGGCTCGGATCGATGTTGCCGCCGGCGCGCTGGAAAGTGCCGAGGAGCGCATAGAGGAGGCTGTGGAGGTTGGCGTGCCCTCGCCGGTGCCCAACCTGGTGCAGGCGCGCTTTCTGCTGGCGACGGGCCGGCCGCTGGAGGCTCGGTCGGCGATCGTGCCGGCCGTCGAAGGCTATCCCGATCAGCCGGCGGTGTGGGAGACCGATGCCATCGTCCAGGCCGCGGCCGGCGACTTCCCTGCCGCGGTGACGGCCTACCGCCAGCTCGCCAACCTGCGCCCCGAAGACCCGCAGCCCCACGCCGCGGCGGCCGAGATGCTGCTGCGCGACCGTCGCTTGCGCGAGGCGATCGGAGAGTTGCGCTCGGCACTGGACCGTGACTCCAATTACCTCCCGGCCCGCTTTGGCCTGGTTCGGCTGTTGGTCTTCGACAACCAGCACGAGACCGCCTTCGCCGAGCTCTCCGGCCTGGCCGAGGAGCTGCCCGACGACGCCGGCGTGGCCGAGCTCAAGGCCTTCTACTACCTCCAGGCCGAAGAGGATGCCGCCAAGGCGGAGGCCGAGCTACAGCGCGCCTTCGATCTCGAGCCGACCGGGCCGCGCGCTGGCCAGCTGGCCCAGTTCCTCTGGACCCAGGACCGGCGGGACGAGGCCCTGGCCAAGCTGGACGGTTGGCTGGAGGCCCATGCGGACGACACGCAGATCCAGGACCTGCGCGCCCAGTATCACATCTTCGAGGGCCGCTATGGCGAGTCCCGCGTGTCCTACCAGCGTTTGGTCGAGAGCCAGCCGGACAACGCAGCCTACCGCAACAACCTGGCTTGGGCCCTGTGGCGCGAAGGCCAGGTCGAGCTGGCCAAGGGCGAGGCCGAGCGCGCCCTGGAGCTGGCGCCGCAGAGCGGCGAGATCATGGACACCCTGGCCGTCATCCTGCTCGATCTCGGCGAGACCGAACGGGCCCTCAACCTGCTGGAGGAGGCGATGGAGCGGGTGCCGCGCAACCCGGATATCCAGGTCCATTACGCTCAGGCCCTGATGGCGGCCGGCGAGACCGAGCGGGCGCGCGAGATGCTCGAGGGCATCCTGACAGACTACGGGGATTTCTACGAGCGCGCCGCCGCCGAAGAGCTGCTTCAGGCGCAGTAAACCGCCTCAGCCCCCGATCCGGGGCGAGAGGCCGCAGTCCCGCCGCTTGATCAAGCTCAAGGATGCGTCAATATCCGCGTCCTAGGCTGGCTCCCAACATCGCGCCAAGAGATGACAGGGACGGAGAAGAAAATGGACGGACAAGGACCCTTCCTCCCGGACTACGAAAGCGTCTTCGGTCAGGCGGTCGCCCGCGTGCGTGCCGAGGGGCGTTATCGCGTCTTCGCCCATCTAGAGCGTAAGGCCGGCGCCTTCCCGCGTGCCCATAACCATGGGCCCGGCCCCGATGAGGTCACCGTCTGGTGCTCCAACGACTACCTCGGTCAGGGCCAGAACCCGCTGGTGATCGAGGCCCTCAAGCGCTCGGCCGAGCGCATGGGCGCCGGCTCCGGCGGCACCCGCAACATCTCCGGCACCCACCACCTGCACGTCCTCTTGGAGCAGGAGCTGGCCGCCTTGCACGGCAAGGAAGCGGCCCTGCTGTTCACCTCGGGCTACGTCTCCAATTCCGCCACGCTCTCGACCGTCGGCAAGCTCCTGCCGGGCTGCGTCATCCTGTCGGACTCGCTCAACCACGCCTCGATGATCGACGGCATCCGCCAGTCCGGCTGCGAGAAGCGCATCTTCCAGCACAACGACATCGCCGATCTGGAACGCAATCTGGCCGAGCTCCCGATCGATCGGCCGAAGATGATTGCCTTCGAGTCGCTCTATTCGATGGATGGCGACACCGCCCCCATCGCGAAATTCTGCGACCTGGCCGACCGCTATGGCGCCATGACCTACCTGGACGAAGTCCACGCCGTGGGCCTCTATGGCAAGGGCGGCGGCGGCGTCTCCGAGCGGGACGGCGTCGCCCATCGCCTGACCGTCATCGAGGGCACGCTGGGCAAGGCCTTCGGCTGCATGGGCGGCTACATCGCCGGCTCCCGCGACCTGGTGGACGCGGTGCGCTGCCACGCGCCGGGCTTCATCTTCACCACCTCCCTGGCGCCGGCCATCGTCGGTGCCGCGCTGGAAAGCGTGCGCTACCTGCGGGCCCACGACGAGCTGCGGCAGCAGCACCAGGCCCGCGCCGCGCGCCTCAAGGCCCTGCTGACCGAGGCCGGCCTGCCGCTGATGCCGAGCGAGACCCATATCGTTCCCGTGCTGGTCGGCTGCCCGGTCAAAGCCAAGGCGATCACCGACAAGCTGCTCACTGAGCACGGCATCTACGTGCAGCCGATCAACTACCCCACGGTGCCCAAGGGCACCGAGCGCCTGCGCCTGACCCCGACGCCGCTTCACGATGACGTGATGATGGACCACCTGGTCGCGGCCCTCACCCAGGTCTTCGCCGAGGTGGAGGCAGAGGCACCGGCCCGCGCCGCGGGGTAGGGGCTTAGCCGCCGAGCGGCGCGTTTCAGCGCCTAGCGTCCCACGCGAGGCTTCCGGCGCAACCCGTTAAAACCTGCAATATCTGCCGGTCCCCGGCCTTTTTGCGCCGGGCGGCCGGAGAGTGGTCTATTTCACAGTAAAAATGGGGCTGATATGGCCTAGTGGTGCTCTGCTGAGCGGCCGCACCGCATGACGGTGATGTGGCGTCCTGAAGAAATCTTCAGAAAACCTTCAGGACTTCCGCGGGGACCACTCTTACGTTGGTCTGAAGCGAAGGCAAGAGAGAGCGAGAGGCACCGCCCCTTGCCGCGCGTCTCCAAAGCTCACGAGGGCCTGACGGTCTCGTATCGTCAGGGCGCTATCGCTGTAAGGGGAGGGGCAATGGCTCTTCGCTACGAAGTAGACGACATCGAAATCAACGCCGAAACACGCGAGATTTGGCGCCAGGGCGCGCGCGTCGCGATCGAACCGCAGGTCTTCGATCTGCTGCTGTTCCTGATCGAGAACCGCCACCGTATGGTCGGCAAGGACGAGCTCGTCGAAATCATCTGGGGCGGCCGGGCGATCTCCGACGGGGCGCTGTCGAGCTGCGTCAAGGCAGCGCGGCGGGCGGTCGGCGACGACGGCCAGCGCCAGCGCATGATCCGGACGGTGCACGGCCGCGGCTTCCGCTTCGTCGGCCCCGTGGAGAACCTCGTCGAGAACCTCGTGGAGGATCCGGTAGCGGCTGCAGTCGAAACCCCGTTGGAGAGTCCGGGTTCGGGGCTGGACAATGGGCCTAGGCTGATCTCCGGCATCCAACTGGGCCCGGCGGGTGATCCCGCGACCCGTCGCGACCCTTGCCATGAGAACCACGATGCCTGCGGCTGCCACGACTGCGGACCCCAGAGCGTCGAGGAGGACAGAGCGCGGACGCTTTCGAGCCCACCTTCCCTGGCCTTGCTGCCGTTTCAGGTGCAGGGGGCCGGCAATGGCCTCGGAATCGCCGAAGGCCTGCACCGGGACATGACGGTTCAGTTCGCCCGCACCCGTTGGCTCTTCGTCAGCGCGCGGGCCAGTGTCATGGCCTTGGCGGCGAAAGGGCTCGAGGGCTCCGAGATCGGCAACCGGCTGGGCGCGCGCTATCAGCTCGACGGCGCCCTCTTCGTCGCCGACGATCGTCTGCGCATCACCCTGACACTGACGGATGCCGAGCGCTGCTGCGAGATCTGGGCCGAGCGCTTCGAGCGCAAGATAACGGACATCTTCGATCTGCAGGATCAGATCGTCGAGCAGGTGGTCGCTGCCGTGGAATCCGAGATCGAGTGCCAGGAACGCCGGCGCGCGCTGGTGCGGCACCCCTCTTCGCTCGACGCCTGGGGCGCCTATCACCGGGCGCTGTCCCATCTGCTTCGCTTCCGGGCGGAGGACCAGGCCCAGGCGGAGGACTTTCTATACCTTGCGGCACGCCTCGACCCGGACTCGCCGCGCGTCTTCGCCGCCTTGTCGTTCCTGCACTGGCAGCGGGCTTTCCTCGGCCTGGGCTGCGGCTGGTCCGAAGAGGTCGCCCGCACCTTCGACTATGCGCATCACAGCGTGGCGCTCGACCCGCTGGATCCGTTCTGTCATTGGGCCCTGGGGCGCGCCCACTATCTGGAAGGCGATATCGATGCGGGCGTCGCCGAGCTGTCGCATGCGGTGGCGCTCAGCCCCAGCTTCGCCAACGGTCAGTACTCGCTCGCCTATGGGCTGATGTTCGGCAACGACACCGCCCGGGGCTTGCCGGCCGTCGATCAGGCGCGGCGGCTCAGCCCTTACGACCCCATGCGCTTCGCCTTCTCGGCGGTGCGCGCCATCCTGATGTCGTTCCAGGGTGAACTCGAGGCGGCGGCCGACTGGGCCGACCGCGCGGTGCGGGAGCCTTCTGCGCACCATCACATCACGGCGGTTGCGGCCTGGGCCAACGAGCTGGCGGGCCGGCGCACGCGGGCGCTCGGCCATGTCGATAGCCTCAAGGCGGCGGTTCCGGACTACACGCGCGACGACTTCTTCCGCTGCTTCCCTATCCCCATGCCGAACCGGCAGCCCGTCGAAGGCGCGCTGACCAGGCTTGGGCTTTAGCGCGCTGCGCTTTTTTGTTGAGCGCCTTCGGCGCTACGCGGCACCAGCCCGCACCCCCGCCCGCCCAACCCACTAAGGTACCATGCCATGGGTTGGTCGGGCGGGGGTGCGGGCTGGTGCCGCACGCCGCGCAAGCGGCCAAACTAAGAATCGGAATGGCCCCATCCGGCGGCGCTGAGCCCTAATCCCGGCCGATAGTCGCCCATTCCACCTAATCCACAGCAAATCCCCATGAATTCTCCAACGCATCCTCAAGCGGCTGGTCGCTACCCTGCCTAGGGTTCGAGCCTGAAGACAGGGCGGGTCTGCCGCCCGGTCCCACAAGACCGTGGAGGATGTCATGCATCGAAACCCCGAAGCCCTGGCCGAAAGCCGGGCGACGCCGAGCGCGCTCCTGGAAGCGCCTGCACGGCCCTCGCTCCTGGCGCAGCTGGTGGACGCGCTCAAGCGCTTGGCCAAGCAACAGCGCGACCGCCGGCTGTTGGGCAGCCTTGACGCGCGCACGCTCGCAGACATCGGTTTGAGCCGGGAGATCTGTGGCGGACGGCTGAGGTACTACCCGACCTTGGAAGCCCACCAATGATCGCGAAAGCTCTGGTCGCTGCGGGCGCCGCCCTGCTCTTGGCGGCGGCGCCCGGCCGGGCGGCGGATGTCGAGCCCGTCGTCGACGCCGACTACTACAACAACGGCCGCTTCCCGGCGGCCCAGGTGGAGCTCGGCCGTTTGCTGTTCTTCGACAAGATCTTGAGCGGCAACCGCAACATCGCCTGCGCCACCTGCCACCATCCGAAGCATGCGACGGCCGACGGGCTGGCGCTCGGCATCGGCGAGGGAGGGGTGGGCCTGGCCCCCAACCGGCGTGTGCCCGAAGGCGAGGCCGTGCACGGTCGCATTCCACGCAACTCGCCTTCGCTCGCCAACCTCGGGGCCAAGGAGTTCACCCGCCTGTTCCATGACGGTCGGGTCGAGGCCGACCCGAAAGGGCCCTGGGCCAGCGGCTTCTGGACGCCGGCGCGCGAGCAGCTCCCCGAAGGCCTCGACAATGCGCTGGCGGCGCAGGCCATGTTTCCCGTCACCTCCGACGTCGAGATGGCGGGCGGGCGCGGCGAGAACGAGATCGCCGACGCCACGGCTCTGCGCCGCTTCGGTGGCGCCAACGGCGTCTGGAACCTGCTCGCTGAGCGGCTACGCAACATCCCGGAGTACCGAGCCTTGTTCCAAAAGGCCTATCCGGAGATCCGCGGCCCGGGCGATATCACCTTTGTGCATGCGGCCAATGCCCTTGCCACTTTCCAGGCGACGGCCTTCCGCTTCGACGACAGCCCCTTCGACCGCTACCTGCGCACGCAGGACGTGCGGCATCTCTCGCCGCCGGCGCGACTGGGCATGGACTTGTTCTACGGCAAGGCCGGCTGCGCCGCTTGCCACAGCGGCAAGTTTCAGAGCGATCAGGCCTTCCACGCCATCGCCATGCCCCAGATCGGGCCCGGCAAGGGCGACGGCACCGATGCCTCCTATTTCGAGGCGACCGGCTTCCCCGCCCGGCTGGAGGATGTCGGCCGCGGGCCGATCAGCGGGCGGCCTGCCGATCTCTTCCGCTTCCGCACGCCGTCGCTGCGGAACGTCGCCCTGACCGGTCCTTGGGGTCATGCCGGCGCCTTCGACAACTTGGAGGCCGTGGTGCGTCACCACCTGGACCCCGCCGCCTCGCTCGAAGCCTATCGCCTGGCACCGGGACTCCTGCCGCCCCTCGCTGGTGTCGCCCAGACAGTCGGCCAAGGCTCGACGCTCCGCGAGCAGCCAGTCAATCCGGCCCGCCGCGCGGGCTTCGACCGGCGCGACGGCTGGGTGCAGCAGAGCGCCGTGATGAGGGCGCGCATCGCCGCGGCGAACGAACGCCCGGCCGTGCCGCTCGACGATGCCTCGATCGCCGACCTGGTGGCTTTTCTCGAAGCGCTCACCGACCCGCGGGCCCGCAATCTGGCGCACCTCGTGCCGGAGCGCGTGCCGAGCGGCCTGCCCGTCGCCGACTGAGCGGCCGACGGAGCAACCGAACCGATTTCCCCGACCGTCGTTCGACACTGACCAAACGATGCTTATCCACGAAAGGACAGATTGATGCGTAGTTCTTCCTTGTCTTTGCCGGTCATCAGCGTTCTTGCCGGCACGGCCCTGGTGTCAGCCATCGCCTTCGCCGACAACTCGAACCAGGACGATGCCTATGACGGGCCGGTGCGCCACGAGTTGGCCTTCGTCACCCACGTCGAGGTCGACGTCGCAGAGCAGGACGTCTTCATCGAGCATCAGGCCGGCTCCGACCAAGTCTTCCGGCCCGGCCCGGCGGAGCGCAACATGGCGGCCCCGCTCTATGCAGCGGCCGAGCCGCAGCACCATTCGCCCTTCGATCCCAAGGCCAATGGCCCCTTCCCCAAGGGTACTGCTCTCGACATCTCGCTTGGAGACTGGCTGAACGCTGAGGGCGGCGGCACCTACAGCTGCGTCAATGGCACGGGCCACATCCAGCTCCACTTCACCGGCCTGGTGCCGGACGGGGTCTACACCATGTGGCACTACTTCATGGCGACGCCGCCGACCGAGCCCTTCATCGGTACCTACGACCTGCCGCTCGGCAGCCGCGACGGGGCCCAGGCGCTCTTCGTCGCCGACGCCAAGGGCAACGCCACCTACGACCGGACCTTCCAGCCCTGCCTGCAGCTCTCCGGTGAGCATCTTGCGGCCGGGCTGGCGCTGAACTGGCACAGCGACGGCAAGACCTACGGCGTGCTGCCGGGCGAGTTCGCGAAGAACGCGCACATTCAGCTCTTCGCCGACCTGCCGCCGCGCGCGGGCCTCTAACCCCACGAGGACAGTCCTGGCGGGTCCGGCATAGGCGCCGGGCCCGCCGCTCCCCTCGATCTCTCGGCACGGCCCCCGCAGATAGCGGTGTTGGATGGCCGTCCCTCAGCAGGACGCTTTTCGTAAAGATGACGACAGCAAGGATAGACAGAAGCGGCCTCGCCGGCCGTGCTTTCGAAACGGTGATCATCGGGGCCGGACAAGCCGGCCTCGCGGCGAGCTATTACCTTACCCAGGCGGGCCATCCGCATGTTGTGCTGGAGCGCGATCGGGTCGCCGCGAGCTGGCGGACTGGCCGCTGGGACAGCTTCACTCTGGTCACGCCCAACTGGATGATCCGCCTGCCCGGCTTCGAGCCTTGCGGCCTCGACCCTGATGGTTTTATCGGCCGCGATGACCTGGTCGCGCTCCTCGAGGATTACGCGGCCAGCTTCGACGCGCCCGTCGCCAGCGGTGTGGGTGTCGGGCGGCTGTCCCGCTCCGGCGACGGCTTCCGGCTCGACACCACTGCCGGCATTCTCACCGCCCAGAACGTGATCGTCTGCACCGGCTACTTCCACGAGGCGCGCTTGCCGAACTGCGCCTTCCGGATCGCGCCTGCGATCCATCAGGTGCATTCCTCCTGCTATCGCCGGCCTGAGGACCTGCCGCCCGGCGGCGTCCTGGTCGTCGGCTCCGGCCAGTCGGGCTGCCAAATCGCCGAAGAGCTGCTGCGCAGCGGCCGACAGACGACGCTGTCTGTCGGCGCCGCCCCGCGGGAGCCACGGCGCTATCGCGGCCGCGACATCAACTACTGGGTCTCCCGGATGGGCGGCTTCGATCGCCCCTTGCTGGACCCGGCTGACCCGCAGGAGCGCTATCGCCCCAATCCCCATTGCAGCGGCGTACGCGGCGGCCATGCGCTCAATCTCGAAGCGCTCGCGCTCGACGGCATGCGCCTCGTCGGTCCGCTGCAGGGAGCCAAGGGCACGACCTTGCGCTTCTCGCCGGAGCTGATCGCCAACGTGCGCCGGGCCAATGCGGCCTCCAAGGCCTTGATGCGAGAGATCGATCGCTTCATCGAAAAGCGGGCGGTCGCCGCGCCTCTGCCGACCTCCGAGAACAGCGACGATGGCCGGAGGGGTGTGCATCCGCTGCTCACCGAGAGGACGGAGCTCGATCTTCTGGAGGAGGATATCGAGACGATCGTCTGGGCCACCGGATTCTCCTGCGACTTCCATTGGATCGACTTTCCGGCCTGCGACGTGAACGGCTATCCGATCCAGCGGCGCGGGGTCAGCCCTCTGCGCGGTCTCTACTTCTGCGGCCAGCACTGGCTGCACTCGCTGGGCTCCGGTTTGCTGTACGGGGTCGGCGAGACGGCACGCCATGTGACGGGCCACTTGCTTGACGCCCACAGCAGGCCGCGGCTCAGCCGCCTAGGAGGCGTCCATGCCGGCTAACGCCTGTCGCAAGCTGGTGTCCGATCCTCACATGTCCGACCGGCTGATACCCGACCCGCAGCTGATCGAGACGGTCATCGCGCTGCACTGCTCGGGCTCGGGCGCGGGGCAATGGCGAGCCCTTGCCGAGGCCCTGGCGCCGCAGGCGGCGCTCGTGGCGCCGGAGCAATACGGCACGGTCAGCGCCGGCCCTTGGCCCGGGACCAAGGCCTTCTCCCTCGCCGACGAAGCGCAGCACATCATCGGCTTGCTGGACGATGCGGCGCAGCCCGTGCATCTCGTCGGCCATTCCTACGGTGGCGGCGTGGCGCTGCATGCCGCGCTCGCCCGGCCCGATGCGGTGGCGAGCGTTTCGCTCTACGAGCCCTCCGCCTTCTACCTGCTCAGGGCGGCCGGCCAAGCGGCCGCCAAGGAGCTGGCCGAGATCGAGGGTATCGTCGCGGACGTGCGGGAGGGCATCGCTACCGGCAACTACGATGCGGCGATGCGGAGCTTCATCGATTACTGGTGCGGGCTCGGCGCCTGGCAAGGCATGAAGCCGAACCTCAAGGATGCGCTCCTGCGCTGGAGCCCCAAGGCGCTGCTCGACTTCCACGCCTTGCTGGAGGAGCCCGTCGCCGACGAGGACTTCGCGCGGCTCGACATGCCGGTGCTCCTGATGGTGGGGGAGCGCGCGCCCGCCTCGACCCGCAAGGTGGCGGAGCTGCTGTATCCCCGATTGCAGAATCTACGCTGCGTCCAGATCAAGCGGGCGGGGCACATGGGTCCCGTGACCCACGCTGAGCCGGTCAACCAGGCGGTCGTCCGGCATGTGCGCGCGACTAGCCCTGTTGCGGCTGTGCGCTGAGTCGGGCGAGGGCGACGTCGTCCTGTTTTTCGCTAAGACAGGTTCGCAATGGCGTCGACGAAGGCTCTGGCGGTGAGGATACGAATGCCTTCGTAGTGGCTGAGTTCCAGAAGGTCCTTGTCACCTGTCACGATGAAGGTCGCCTGGGCTGCCACGGCCGCCGCAATGACATGATCATCGTCAGGGTCGCGGCAGATTGGCGGTATGGTCGGGAGTTCCTCGACCATTTTGCCGAGCGCCTCGAGCTCTCTGCACCAAGCCGATACGGCGTCCTCGCCATAGCCATAGGCGTCCTTCAGGCGCGCATTCATAAGCGAGCGGCGCACCTCCTCGATGAGGATTGGCGAGAGGTAAAGCTGGTACAGTTCTTCCCTTGCGCAGGCGATCACGTCGCCTGGGACGCTGTGGGGAAAGAGGAAGGCACTGACCAGAACCGACGCGTCAACGACGGCGTTCGTCGGCATAGTCCTTCCGTTCCTCATCTACAACGGCGAGGATCTCCGCCTCCTCGTCCGGCGTCGGCTCGCGCCGGTCGACGCTGACGGGGCGCAGCAAGATGCCGGCCTTGGTCACTTCCGCTTCCAGATAGTCGCCTTCCTTGAGGCGCGCTGCCCGCCGGATTGCCAGGGGCAGCGTGATCTGCGCCGCTCGGCGCAGCTTGACCAGAGTCATCTTCCTGTCTCTCAAGCTCACGACGCAAGTTTACTCCGAAAATATCAGAATTCAAAATTACGAAATTCGTAGAATTTCGGAGTCCGATCCGATTGAACACCCCACTCTTCGCGAGTGCAGCAATTTTCACTTCGCAGACGCAAAATTATGTGTTTCACTTCAGTAATAAAAAATTCTCATGAGGGGGTGAAACGCTCTTCTGTCCAAAGGGAGAGCTAAACAATGGAACAGGAAGTGGCTGAGTTGGCGGCGAAAGTCGCCGCGCTCGAGGAGGCAGGCGGTTGGACCACCACGGTCAATATGGAGGTCTTCTACTGGTGGTGCATCGCCTTCATGTTTGTCATTCACGCCGGTTTTCTCGCCTACGAAATGGGCGCATCGCGCAAGAAGAACGTGTTGGCGTCAGGCATCAAGAACATCCTGGCCTTCGCGTTCATGATCCCGACCTTCTTCTTTTTCGGCTGGTGGTTCTATCTCGCGTCGCCCGGCGGCCTGCCGGACTTCTCGATGGAAACCGGCGGCGTGCCCTGGTCCGAAGCCATGGGCCCGAACCTTGCCGATAACGCGACGGGTATCTTCTGGGGCGCCTTCGCGCTCTTCGCCGCGACCACGGCCTCGATCTTCTCGGGCGCGGTCATCGAGCGCATCAAGCTCTCGGGCTTCCTCATCCTCGCCATCCTGCTCGGCTCGGTGGTCTGGATCATCGGCGCCTCCTGGGCCTGGCACGGCGACGGCTGGCTCTTGACCGAGTTCGGCTGGCACGACTTCGGCGCCGCGGGTGCCGTGCACATGATCGCCGGCTTCTTCGCGCTCGGTGTGCTGATCAACCTCGGCCCGCGCATCGGCCGCTTCGCTCCTGACGGCTCCTCGCCGGACGATCTTCTGCCGCACAACGTGCCCATGGCCACCTTTGGCCTGATGCTCTTGATTGTCGGTTTCTTCGGCTTCCTCGGCGGCTGCATCATCTACAACGGCTCGGGGCAGTGGACGACGATCTTCGGCAATCAGACCACCCTCTCGTCGGTCGCCTTCAACACGCTGATGTGTTTCGGCGGCGGCATCATCGGCGGCTGGCTCGCCACCCGCGATCCCTTCTGGATGATGTCCGGCGCGCTCGCCGGCATTTTCTCGGCGGCTTCGGGTCTCGATGTCTACTGGCCGCCGCTGGCCTTCCTGCTCGGCGTCTGCGGCGGCATCATCGCCCCGCTCGGCGCCAAGTGGCTGGCCGACAAGTTCAAGATCGACGATGCCGTCGGCGCGGTCTCCGTGCACGGCTTCGCCGGCCTGTTCGGTGTCTTGGCCTTCGGTGTCTTCGGCTCCGGCTATCCCAACGGCGACTATCCGGACACCAACTTCATGGGTCAGCTGATCGGCGCGATCTCCATGCTGCTGCTCGGCTTCGTGCCCGGCTATGTCGTCTCGCTGATCCTCAAGAAGGTTGGCCTGCTGCGCATTCCGGAGAGTGTCGAGATCATGGGCATGGACCTCGCCAAGGTGCCGACCTTCGCCTATCCGGAGGGCATGGAGACGCCGGCGGCGGCTAAGCCCGTGCCGGCCGAATGACAGGCCTCTCGGCAACGACGATCTAACGCAAGGAAAGGACGAGACTCATGGGCTCACCCATCGACTCTTGGGAGAATGCGACAGCGATCTTCACCGGTGCCGGCGGCGCCAGCCCGGCCATCATTCTGCTGCTGGCCGTGGTGGTCTGCTTCGGCGCCATCGCCTATGGCGCCGTGAAGGAAGAAGAGAGCTACAAGAAACACAAGTAAGGGCGATCTGCCCACGGTGAACTGGAGACCGGGCCGCCTTGCGCGGCCCGGTTCTTCGTGTCACGACGGTTCAATCGCTCTGGTCGATTGCCGCGGGATCAGCTCGGCGGCGAGCAGCACCGGCTCCGGCGGTTCCGCCGTCTCGATCCAGCTCGCCAGCGCCTTGGCGGCGCAGCTTCCCATCTCCGAGACCTGCAGCCGGACCGAGGTGAGGGCAGGTGCGGTGTAGGAGGAGCTTGGCAGGTCTTCCAGGCCCATGACGGAGACGTCGTCGGGCACGGTGAGGCCGCTGCGCTGCAGCTCGAAGAGCGCCCCCATGGCCAGCACGTCCGACAGGCAGAGAAAGGCGCTGTGGCGCGCGCCGCCTTCCAGGATCTTGGCGACGGCCTGGCAGGCGCCTTCGATGGTGATGTCCGCCTCGTAGAGATCGAGCTGCACGTCGAGGCCCAGCGCCTGCAGGCCGGCGAGGCGCGCCCGCGTGCGGTCGTTGTTGAAGGCGGGGCCGTGCAGCACGGCGATGCGCCGGTGGTTGAGGTCGACGAGATGCCGCAGGGCCATCTGGGCCGCGGCGCGGTTGTCGTAGCCCACCGTCGGCAGGCCATAGTCGGGCTCGTAGCAGGAGGTGGCGATGACGGGTATCCGTGTCTTCTGCACCAGCGCCTCGAAGGCTGGGCTGTGCGCTACGCCGGAGACGATCAAGCCTTCGGCGCCGATGTCGAGCAGGTTGCGCGCCTTCTCGACCTCGATCTCCGGGTCGTTGTCGGTGGTGGCGACGACGACCGACAGCGCGTGCTGCGCCATCTCGTTCTCGATGGCATCGAGAAAGCGGGCGAAGATCGCGTTGTCCAGGGTGGGGACCAGCGCGCCGATCACCCGGGTGCGGCCCGAGTTGATCGCCCGCGCGGCGGCGCTGGGGACGAAGCGCAGATCGTCGATGGCCGACTGAACCCGGTCGCGGGTCTCCGCCGACACGGCCGCCGGCATGTTGAGCACCCGCGACGCGGTGGCGACGGACACCCCGGCCTTGCGGGCCACGTCCCTGAGATTGGCGCGTTTTTTCCGACTCATCGGGTCCATCGGTAATGAGGCTACCGCAGGGAAGCAGGCGTTCAAAGATATAGAATTTGACTTCTGTAACTAGTTACATGCAATAATGTAACTAGTTACATAGGCCCGTATGCTGAGAAATGTCGCTTTCTGCCCCTATACGCACATTCAGCAACGTCGGCTTTCACGCGGCGAGGCGCAGCTTTGCCGGCTTTCCCGACGCTAGCCGCCGCAAGAGCCTGGCACCGCGAGAGGCCGTGCCCACCGAGCTGAAGCAGGGAGATCTCCTCTCGATCGAGGGCCTGGCCGCCGGCGAACGGCTCTCGCTTCTGGTCTTCGACGAACGCGGTGCGATCGCGCCCGGCCTGCTCGAGCTCACGGCTGGCGCGACGCTCTCCGCCGGCGACTTCGACAGCGCGGCACTGCTCGGCTGGATCGCAAGCCAGGGCGGCGACCCGGCGATGGCCCTGTCGGCTGTGCAGGTGGACGGCGACGGCGAGATCCTAGCGCTGAAGGCGCAGGGCGACTGCACGGTCTGGGCCCTTCGCCCGCTTGCTGTCGCGGAGCTGGTCGGCGGCGGTGCGTGCGGACTGGTAACCCTTGCCCACCAGCCGCGTGCGGCGTCGCCGATCGACCTTCTACCGCCGCCCTTGGGTGCGCTGCGCGAGGAATTCACCGTCGACCGTGGCACTGCGCGAGCCTATGCACTGCGCGCCGGCGAGACGGTGCAGATCATCGACATGGAAGGTCAGCAGTGCTCCGACTTCGTCGCCTTCCGCAGCGCGGACCTGGCGCGCGGCGACGAAAGCCTGATCGACAGCACCGCCACCCGCTCCATGGTACGGGGCGCCTATCCGGGGCCGGGGCTGTTCGACAAGTTCTACGACCGTGAAATGCGTCCGCTGCTGCGGGTGCTGCAGGATACCTGCGGGCGGCACGACACCTTCGGCCTGGCCTGCACGGCCCGCGGCTATGAAGAGCGTGGCTTCCCGGGCCACCTGAACTGCTCCGACAATATCTCCGGTGCGGCGGCACCCTACGGTGTCGTCCAGCGCGCCGCCTGGCCGGCGATCAATTTCTTCTGGCGCACCTGGATAGACCCGCACAGCAACCATCTGCTGACCGAGGAGTCCCACTCGCGGCCGGGCGACTACGTGGCCCTGCGCGCTATGGACGACCTGCTCTGCGTCTCCACGGCTTGCCCCGACGACATCGACCCGATCAACGGCTGGAACCCCACCGACATTCACGTGCGCATCTACCAGGCCGATGCGCCGATACGACGCGCCGTCGCGTATCGCGAGAAGGAAGACGCGCCCATGGCGATCAGCGAGGACTCCGCCTTTCACGCGCGGCTCGCCCCACTGACCGAGCATTTCGCTCCGGCGCGGGATCTCTGGACGCCCGTGTCCTTCCCGGCGGTCGGCACCATCGGCGAATACTGGGCCTGCCGCGAGGCGGTGACCGTTCAGGACATGAGCGGCCTGCGCAAGTACGACGTGATCGGGCCCGACGCCGAGCGCCTGCTGCAAAAGGCGATGACCCGCGACATCGCCAAGCTGGCGGTCTGGCGCGGCACCTACTGCCTGATGTGCGACGACGCTGGCTCGGTGATCGACGACGGCACCCTGTTTCGTCTCGCGCCGCAGCTTCTCCGCTGGTGCTGCGGCAGCGAGGAAAGCGGTCGCGCGCTGGTCGCCCTGGCCGACCGGGAAGGCCTGCAGGTGCGGGTGCATGCCATGCGCAACGCCCTGCCCAACCTCGCGGTGCAGGGGCCGAAGTCGCGCGACCTATTGCGCAAGATCGTCTTCACCCAGCCGCACGTGCCCGCGCTCGATCAGCTCAAGTGGTTCGGCGTGACCGTGGCTCGTCTCGGCGACCGCGAGGGCGTGCCCTTCATGCTGAGCCGCTCGGGCTACACCGGCGAGCTGGGCTACGAGCTGTTCTGCGCCAAGTCGGATGCCGTGGCGCTCTGGGATGCGGTGATGGAGGCGGGCGAGGAGTTCGGCATCACGCCGATGGGCTCCGCCGCTCTGGAGATCATCCGCATCGAAGCGGGTCTCGCTGCTGCCAATGCCGAGTTCGGACCGGGCGTCGATGCCTTGGAGGCTGGGCTCGGCTTCGCGGTCAGCCTCGGCAAGGCCGACTTCATGGGCAAGGCGGCGCTGGAACGCAATGCCGAGGCGCCCCGCCGCGTCCTCAAGGGCCTGCTGCTCGACTGCGACGACGTTCCGAGCCATGGCGCAACGGTCTACCTCGGCGAGCGACCGGTGGGCGTCGTCACCTCGGCCACGCGCTCGCCGAGCTTGGAGCGCGCCATCGCCATGGCACGGCTCGCCGTCGAGCATGCCGAGAGCGGAACGGCGCTTGAGGTCGGCCAGATGGACGGCCGCATGAAGCGCCTGAGCGCCACTGTCGCCGACATTCCCTTCATCGACCCGCAACGCACGCGGGCCCGTGCCTGAACGAACAAAGCAAACGACAGAGGAGGTTGGATATGAAACAGATGAAAACGTTCGCTGCGGCGATGGTCCTGGCCCTCGGCTCGACCGGCGCCATGGCCCAGGAAAAGGTGATGATCGGCGAGCCGAGCTGGCCCGGCGCCAAGATCATGGCCAACCTGATCGGCCAGATCATCGAAAGCCGCCTGGGCGGCGAGGTCGACTACGCACCCGGCGCCAACGCCGTCATCTTCGCCGCCATGGACGGCGGCCGCGGCGACATCGACGTGCATCCGGATGTCTGGCTGCCCAACCAGGCGTCCTTCACCGACGAGTACGTCGACCAGAAAGGCACGGTGGCGCTGAGCTCGGGCTCCTACGAAGGCCGTACCGGCTTCTGCACGCCGACCTACATGGCCGAGCAGCACAACATCAAATCAGTCTTCGATCTCGCCACCCCGATGGCGCAGGAGCTCTTCGACAGCGACGGCGACGGCAAGGGCGAGATCTGGGTCGGCGCGTCCGGCTGGGCCTCCACCAACGTGCACCGGGTCAAGGTCCGCGACTACGGCATCGAGACCTTCCTCGAGCCCGGCACCGAGGACGAGACGGTCTTCTACTCCCGCCTCAAGGATGCGGTGGATCAAGAGAAGGGCGTGGTCTTCTACTGCTACAAGCCGCACTACGTTCACGCGCTCTACGACGTCACCATGATCGAGGAGCCGCCGTACGACCCGGCGCAGTTCACGATGATTCAGCCGGACCAGGATGCCGACTGGTTCAACAAGTCCAGCATCACCACCGGCGACATCGTCAAGACGGTGACCGTGGCCTACTCCAAGTCGCTCGAAACGCGCAATCCGGCGGCAGCCTCCTTCCTCAGCCAGATCGACATGGATGCCGACGAGCTCTCGAAGCTGACCTATGCGGTGGTCGTGAAGGGTGAGGAGATCGACAAGGCCGTGGCCGAGTGGATCGAGGCCAACGGCCAGATGGTCGACGGCTGGCTCGGCCTCACGGTCAATTGAGCGCTGGCAACTGAGCGACGGCACCTGAGCGACGCCCCAACCGAGCGACGTTAGTTGAGCGGCGGGCGCCACTCCTCGTTTTCCATCTGATTGACGCCGCGGCGGCCTAGCCGCCGTGGCGCACCGCGAGGCGATCATGGACCAAGACATCGCGATCGATGCGCGTGGCGTGTGGAAGATCTTCGGCGACCGGGCGAAAGAAGCTCTGGCGGCCATTCATGCGGAGGGTTTGGGTAAGCCCGAGGTGCTGAGCCGCTTCAACTGCGTGGTCGGCGTTGCCGATGCGACCTTTCAGATCGAGAAGGGCGAGCTGTTCTGTGTCATGGGGCTCTCCGGCTCCGGCAAGTCGACCCTGGTGCGCCATGTCAACCGCCTGTTGGAGCCGACGGCCGGTCAGATCCTGATCGGCGACGAGGACGTTATGGGCCTGTCGGACGAGGGCTTGCGCAGGCTGCGCAACCACCGGGTTGCCATGGTGTTTCAGAACTTCGGGCTGATGCCCCACCGGACGGTGCGCGACAACGTCGCCATGCCGCTGGAGATCCGCGGCACCGGCAAGGCGCGCCGCTGGGAGGAGGCCGACCGCGTGCTCGGGCTGGTCGAGCTGACCGGCTGGGAAGACAAGTACGCCCACGAGCTTTCCGGCGGCATGCAGCAGCGGGTCGGCCTGGCCCGCGCCATCGCCTCCGACCCCGAGATCCTGCTGATGGACGAGCCCTTCTCGGCGCTCGATCCGCTGATCCGCAAACAGCTCCAGGACCAGTTCATGGAGCTGTCGCGGGCGCTGAAGAAGACCACGATGTTCATCACCCACGATCTCGACGAGGCCATCCGCATCGGCCACCGGATCGCCATCATGAAGGACGGCCGCATCGTTCAGATCGGCACGCCGGAGGAGATCATCCTCAATCCGGCCGATGACTACGTCGCCGACTTCGTCGCCGGTATTTCCAAGCTGAAGATGATCTTCGCGCACGCCGTGATGAAGCCGGTCGACGAGTTCGAGGCGACCCACGGCGAGCTGCCCGACGACGCTCATGAGGCCCATCCGGACATGGACTTGAGCGCGCTGATGGACCTCTGCATCGACGGCCACGGCGTGGTCGCCGTCACCGACGGTGGCAAGACCGTGGGCGTGATCAACCGCGTGGGGCTGATCCGCGCCATTCAGGAAAGCCAAGCCTAGGAGGGCGGAACGATGGAGCACATCAAGCCGGACACCGCCAAGCGCCTCGATGCCTTGATCGGGGAGTTCGTCGGCCAGAGCCAGGACTACTACCGCAAGATCTTCGCCCACATGATGGCGGCGCCGGGCTACCGCTTCACGCTCAACCCGGCGGCCGCGCTGCTCGGCCCCATCTGGTACGGTGCGCGCGGCCTCTGGTCCTGGTTCCTGGGCTTCCTGCTGCTCGAGACCTTGGCCTTCATCCAGATCGGCCGCGGGCTGTTCGGCGATCTCGGCCGCGAGTTCCGCGAACGGGCCGACCGGATCGCCGAGACGCTGGACCTCCGGCGCCAGCAGATTGAAGCGGCGGAGCAATCCGGCGCCGCCTCGCTCGATGCCTTGAGACGGGCCGCCGAGTCCCTCGAGACCGCGCTTGCCGACGCCCAGGCGGCTGCCGCGCAGGCCGACGAAACCGGCCTGACCAACGTGGCCGTCGGCCTGGCCCTGCTCGTGCTCTTCAAGTTCATCGCCGCGGCCCTCGCCAACTGGACCTTGGAGGGACAGTTCGCGCGCTGGCGCTCGGACAAGTCTGTGGCGCAGGGCTGGTCGCTGCCGCGGCTCGGGATCGCCATCGGGCTGTTCGCCGCGGTCGTCGGGCTGTCCACTGTGAAGTTCGCGCAGCCGGACGCCATCGACCTGCTCAAGGCCTTTCCCACCGACCGCGATTGGCGGCTCACTGTCGGCGACGGTATCCAGGCCGCCTTCGACTGGACCAAGATCGTCGGACGGGGCTTCTTCGACGGCCTGACCTTCGGCATGCGCACGCTGCTCGACTGGCTGGAGGTCGTGCTGGTCGATACGCCCTGGCCGGTGGTGGCCCTGGTGATCGTGATGCTGGCCTTCCTGACCGCCGGCGCGCGGGTGGCGATCTTCACCGGGGCGGCGCTGGCCTACCTCGGCCTCTTGGACTTCTGGGAGAAGTCCATGACCACCATCGCCCTGCTGGGTGCGGCGGCGATGATCTCCATCACCCTCGGCATTCCGCTCGGCATCTACTGTGCGCGGCGCCCCAAGGTCTTCGCGGTGGTGCGTCCGATACTGGATTTCATGCAGTCGATGCCGTCCTTTGTCTATCTCATCCCCGTGGTCGCCTTCATCGGCTCCGGCAAGCCGGCCGGCGTGGTCGCCACCATGATCTTCGGCAGCCCGCCGGTCATCCGCTTCACCGTGCTCGGCCTGCAGCAGGTGCCGCAGGCGGTGCGGGAGGCAGCCTTGGCCTTCGGCGCGACGCCGAGCTACCTGCTGTGGCGGGTCGACCTGCCTTTGGCGGCCCGCACCATAATGGCCGGCGTCAACCAGACCATCCTGCTGTCGCTTGCCATGGTGGTGGTCGCCTCGCTGATCGGCGCCAAGGGACTGGGCGAAGACGTGCTGGAGGCCTTGCAGTTCGCCGCCGCGGGCCAAGGCATCCTGGCCGGCCTCGCCATCCTGTTCTGCGCCCTCATCCTCGACCGCATCGTCGCCGGGAGACGGCAGTAGGGGGGCGTCGCCGCCTATCAAAGCTGGTCGCTTCGATCCCAAGGCGGCTCAGGCCGCCAGGCATCGACAAGCAGGTCGATGAAACGACGAACCTTGGGAGACAAGTGCCGACCGGTGGGATAGACCGCTCGGATAGGTGCGCCATCGATCTTGTAGTTCTCGAGTACAGGCGCGAGGCGCCCCTCGCGAAGATCGTCGCCGACGAGAAAGGTTGCGAGCTGGCCTATCCCGTAGCCGGCGAGCGCCGCGTCGCGCAGCGCCTCCGCATTGCTCGCGCAGAAGCGCCCATGCACCGGTACTGTTCGGTTGTCGGCCACCAAATCGTCTGATCCGTCATTGGGCCTCATCTTGAAGCGCCAGTTGGCCGGCCGGCCGGCATGGGTGAAGGCGAGGCAACTGTGGTCAGCAAGATCGGCCAGGGTCCGTGGCGTTCCATGCGCGGCCAGGTAGTCTGGTGTGGCGCAGGTGATGAGGCGCTGCGGTGCCAGCGTGCGAGCAACGAGCCGGCTGTCGTCTTCACCGCCGATGCGGATGGCGAGATCGACACCCTCGTCGATGAGATCGACATAGCGATCGGTGAAGGTGACGTTCACGACCACCTCGGGCCAGGTCTCCATGAACCGGTGCAGCAGGGGCAGGACATGGAGGCGGCCGAACGAGACCGGTAGATCGAGCCTCAGCCGGCCGCGCGGCTGCTCGGAGCGGCTCGCCATGGCGACCTCGGCGTCTTCCAGGTCGGCGAGGATACGGACGCAGCGCTCATAGAAGGCCTCGCCTTCATCCGTCGGGGTGACGCTTCTCGTCGTGCGGTGGAGAAGGCGCACGCCGAGCTGGTCTTCGAGACGCATGACGCATTTGCCCACGGCCGAGCGGGAAAGCCCGAGTTGTTCGGCAGCGATCGTGAAGCTGCGGGCGTCCGCGACGCGGACAAAGGCAATGATGTCGGTGATGCGGTCCAGGGCCATGGCAAGAAGATTGTATACAGTGCGTCCCTAGTAAAGCTCCAATACTCGCATTTATCGTCTTTAAGGCCCCTATTAGCCTCCTCCTCAAACAATCCGCCTGATTTGAAGGAGATGGCCGCATGACCCTGGTCGACCGGCGCACTGCCATGCTGGTGGCGATCTGTATCGCCAGCTTTCTTGAGCCCCTTGCCACCACCGTCGTTGTCGTTGCGCTGCCGGAGATTCAGAGAGCGACCGGCGCCGGCTTTTCCGACCTGCAGTGGATCGTCAACGCCTACGTCCTGACCTTCGCGGCCCTGGTGCTGACGGGCGGGTCGCTGGCCGATCGCTTCGGACGCAAGCTGATCTTTCAGCTCGGCCTCCTGGCTTTTCTCGCCGGATCGGTTCTCTGCGGGGTTGCGAACAAGCCCGATGTCTTGAGCCTGGGCCGTGCGATCGCGGGTCTGGGATCTGCGTTCATGCTGAGCGCCGGCCTGGCGCTGATCGTCCAGGATTTTCATGGCCAGGAACGCATCCGCGCTTTCGCGATTTGGGGCGTCATCGTCTGCGCCGGCGCCGTCTTCGGGCCATTGATTGGCGGACTGATTACGGACAGCTTCGGCTGGCGTTGGATCTTCTTGTCGATGATTCCGATTTGCGTGCCGCTGCTGGCGCTGACGCAGTGGAGCGCGCGGGAGTCCCGTGATCCGCACTCGAAGAAGCTGGACAGCGTGGGCCTCGTCAGTTTCACGGCGATGTTCTTCGTCTTGATGTACGTGCTGATCGAAGGGAACGCCCTTGGCTGGACGAGCCCAATCGTGCTCGCTCTGCTCAGTGCAGTGATCGTGCTCATGGCGATCTTTGTCGTCGGTCAGCTCCGGCAGTCGCGACCGATGTTCGATCTGTCGCTCTTCGCGGACAGGACCTTTACCGGTGCGTCTGTCGTCGCCGTTGTGATCGCCGCCGCATTCTTCACGCTGATTGTCTATCTGCCGCTCTACTTCCAGGGTCCGCTCGGCTACGGCCCGACCCAGGCGGGTCTCGCTTTGCTGCCGCTGGGGGTTCCGCTGCTGCTCATGGGTCCGGTTAGCGGCCGGCTCGCCGCGGTGATCTCGCCGAAGTTCTTTCTGCCGCTGGGCCTTCTGATCATTGCGGTTGGCGCCGCGTGCATCGCCTTCGCACCACAGTTGGGTGTCGCGGCCGTCTATGTCGGGATGTTCATTGCCGGCGTCGGCGCGGGGCTGATCAATGGGGAGCTTTCGAACGTTGCCATAAGCGTCGTCGCGCCGGAACGCAGTGGCATGGCGTCCGGCATCAACAACACCATGCGCCAGTTCGGCTATGGCGTCGGCATCGCCGGGCTTGGTGCTCTCTTCGGCGGACTGATCGTCTCCGGTCTCGCCGATCAGGGCCAAGCATTCGCGGAACGGGTGGCCTCGGGCGACATCGGTGCGGCTGTTGCGACCTTGCCAATGGCGGAAGCTGAAGCGGCGCGCCTCGCTGCTGAAGCGGCTTTTGTCGGTGCCTTCAGCACCATCTGCTTCGTCGCAGCCGGCATCGCCACTCTCGGAGCCTTGCTGGCCTTCGCGTTGATCCGCAGGGAACGCTCAGCCGAACAGTCTCGCTCGCTAGCCGTCGAAGCGGCTGTTTCTGTGGAGTAGGCAAGTTCGAAGAGCAGTAGGGGCGTCGAGGGGCTTGGAGAGAAACTGAGCCAGCCCTCCTTCGCCATCCTCCTTCGCGCTATGCGCTTCGGAGGACGAGAGGCTACGGAGGGCACGCTTCGCTCTAACGATTTCGGGCGCCTTACTGGCGTAAGCCACCCGAAGCTCAAAGAGCGAAGGGTGGCGCGCCCGGGAAGATTCGAACTCCCAACCTCCTGATCCGTAGTCAGACGCTCTATCCAGTTGAGCTACGGGCGCAGCGGCCGGAGAAGACCCCGGCGAAGGAGGGGCGGAACCTACGTCAAGGTCTGCTGCCACGCAAGACCAAAGCGGGTGGCGCGTGCCCTTTCGAATCCCTCGTTCGTTTCGGGCGATCGGCAGGCTCGATGATCGGCGGAATCGGGGCCCTCGCGGCGCAAACGCTTAACTACGCATTAACCGCTTAAACGCTTAATTGCGCGGGAATTGCTGCTTGTACCGATCCGGGCCATAACCTACACTCGCGCAAAATCGGGAGTCCGACTCCGGGACAAGACGCCTAGTCGTTTGAGACAGAAGAGAAAAAGGCACGGCGTGGGGTCGAGAAATCAGGGTTTGAGAGGCAGAATGTCAGTGCCCCGACGAACCATTCTGGCCGCGTGCGCGGCCGGCATGCTCGCTGGTTGTTCCACCTTCGACGATGTATTCCTGCCGCCGGCCGACGAGCAAGGCACGGAGGTCTTCGCGCAGGGCGTCGCAGGTCCGGCGCTGGGCACCGGCACCTTCGAGCCGGAAGGGGTGACTCCCGGCCAGCCGACGGGCACTGCCGTGGGACAGCGCGTGCAGCAGCTGCGCGGCGATTTGCAGCGCCTGCAGTCCCAGCTCAGCAATGAGAACGGCCGCCTGCAGCAGTTGCGCACCAACGCCCGCAGCACGGCCGGTATCTATCACACGCTGGTCGGCGACATTAACGCGCGCCTGCAGGTCGGCACCACGCCGGGCAACCCCAACCTTGTCGCCATGTGGAACGAGGCGCAGCAGGAGCTGCAGCGGGTCGAGGTGCAGCTCTCTGAGATGACCGGGCTGTCCAACGACAGCGCTTCGACCTCGAGCTTGGCTGCCTACATGCTCGGGGCGACGCGAGCGACCTACGGCCTCTCGGGCGCCGTCGACGAAGATCACCGGCAGCTCGCGGTGCTGGAGGACGAGGTCAACCAGACCGTCGTGCTGATCGACCGGTTGATGACCGAGCTGACCGAGGACATTCAGCGCACCACCAGCTACACGGCGACCGAGCGCGCCAACCTCACCACCCTGTCGGTTGCCGTGCGCAACGGCGAGTATCTCGGCGGCAGCCTGGCCAACCGCGCCTTCGGCGTGCCGCCGCCGCCCTTCCCCGGCGGTGGGGCCTCGCTGGTCGGGCGCACCGCGCCGCTGGTCGTCATCCGCTTCGACCAGCCGCAGGTGCAGTACGAGCAGGCCCTGTTCAGCGCCGTCAACCGCGCGCTTGAACGGCGTCCCAACGCCGGCTTCGATTTGGTCGGCGTCGCACCGGCCGGCGGCACGCCGGCGCAGGTGGCCCTGGCCTCCGGCCGCACCCAGCGCCATGCCGAGCAGGTGCTGCGCTCTCTGATGAGCATGGGCCTGCCGGCGGAGCGGGTGTCCCTGTCTTCGACGACCGCGCCGGCCGCGCAGGTCGACGAGGTGCACGTTTACGTGCGGTGAGTCTTGTTTTGGGCGCCTAGCGGCGCTGCACTGTGCCGTCCCACACCCCCGAGAGTCTTTCTAGGGCGCGCCGTTCCGTGCCGGCCCTCTCCCCCTCCCGGCCACCCACGGGATCGTACGCTATGGGTGGCCGGGAGGGGGAGAGGGCTGGAGCCGCATGGCGCGCCACCGCTCGAACAACATGCTGCGTTGGTGACGGCGCGCCCTATAAAGACTCCCCTGGACTTGTCCGTTCGCTGGACCAGTTCTCCTGCAACAGTTAGTGGGAGACGAGACCATGGGCGCAAGACCGTTCTTTCTTGCTATTGCCGTTTTGGCCCTGCTTTGGGGTTTGCCGCAGCAGCAGGCGGCCGCAGACGATTCGACCGACATCCAGAAGGTGATCAGCGATCAGATAGCCGCCTTCCAGCGCGACGACGGGGTCGAGGCCTTTTCCTATGCCTCGCCGGGTATCCGGCGCATGTTCGGCAACGCCGACAACTTCATGCGCATGGTGCGGCAGGGCTATCCTTCGGTCTATCGGCCGCAGTCCTTCGAGTTTCAGGAGGTAGTCGAGATCGAGGGCCGTCTGGTGCAGGACGTTCTCTTCGTCGGACCGTCGGGCGAGGTCGAGATCGGCTCCTACCTGATGGAGCGGCAGGAGGACGGAACGTGGCGCATCAACGGCGTGGTCATGCGCAAGGCCCCGGAGGCGGTGATTTAGCGGGGTTTTTCTCGGTAGCGGCCTGATTCTTGGTTGGGCGCGCCTTCACCGTGAAAGCTCGTTGTCGATGTCCAGAGGCGCGCCGGGCTATGCCGTCCCGCTCCCCCTCCCGGCCACCCAATAGGGTACCATGCCATGGGTGGCCGGGAGGGGGAGCGGGACGGCACAGTGCAGCGCCGTCAGGCGCCCAACAACAAGCAACCGCCGTTGCGCGGCGGTCGCGGCTCCGCTAAGTCACCGCCGTTTGCATCAGACAGTCGGTGACGCATGACTGAGCCGGTCGAGGCGCCTCGCTTCACGAAAAACTTCCCCGTGACCTGGGACCAACTGCACCGGGACGCCAAGGCGCTGGCCTGGCGCCTGGTGGACATCGGGCCTTTCAAGGGCGTCGTCGCCGTCACGCGCGGCGGCCTGGTGCCGGCCGCCATCGTGGCGCGGGAGCTGGAGCTGCGGCTGATCGATACGCTCTGCATAGCCAGTTACGACGAAAGCAAGCAGGGCGAACTGGTGGTGCTCAAGAGCGTCGCCGGCGACGGCACAGACTGGCTGATCATCGACGACTTGGTGGACACCGGAAAGACGGCGACGAAGGTGCGCGAGATACTGCCCAAGGCACACTTCGCCACGGTCTACGCCAAGCCGGCCGGGCGTCCCTTGGTCGACAGCTTCGTCACCGAGGTCAGCCAGGACACCTGGATCCTCTTCCCCTGGGACATGGAGATGCAGGCGGTGCCGCCGATCGTGCGCTCTCAGCGCTGACGGGCGATTTGTACCAAGGGTCATCGAGAATGACCCTTGTATCGCGTTCAAGCGCCACGCAGGCTGCGCTCCCGCTTGGTCGCTAGTCCTTGTTTTCATGGGGCCTCTCGGCCTCACGAAAACGGCGTCCACCAAAGCGCAGTGAGGTGCGCTCACTGCGCTTTGGCCTTAGGTCAGGCGTTCGACCGGAACGTTATCGATCAGCCGGGTATCGCCGAGCCAGGCGGCGGCGAAGACCCGCGCCGGCCGGCTGGCATGGCTGAGGGCCGAGAGATCGTCGGCGGCGCGCAGATCCAGATAATCCACCTTGGCGAAGCCCCCTTGGCCAAGGCGATGGCGGCCCTCTACCAAGAGGGGCTCGGCCGATTGAGACGGGTCTTGCGCCAGGCGCGTCGCGATTGCCTGCATGGTGGCGAAGAGCAATGGCGCCACTTCACGCTGCGCCGGCGTCAGATGCGCGTTGCGGGAGGCGAGCGCCAGGCCGTCGGCCTGCCGCACGGTGCCGACCGGCACGATCTCGACCGGGATGTTCAGGTCGACGACCATCCGCGTGACGATGGAAAGCTGCTGATAGTCCTTCTCGCCGAAGAAGGCCTTGTCCGGCAGCGATTGCATGAGGAGCTTTGAGACGACGGTGGTGACGCCGTCGAAGTGGCCCGGCCGGTGCAGGGCATCCAGGCTGTCGGTGAGGGAGCCGACCGAGACCGAGACCTTGGTGGCGAAGTCCGGCGGGTAGATCTCGCTTCCGGGTGGCGCGAAGAGGAGATCGCAGTGCCGCTCAGCCAGCAGCGCGGAGTCCTGCGCTTCCGTCCGCGGATAGCTCTCCAGGTCGTCCTTGCGGTCGAACTGCTTCGGGTTGACGAAGATCGTCGCCACCGCGCGATCGCAGGCCTGCTTGGCGGCGGTCACCAGGGCCAGGTGCCCGTCGTGCAGCGCCCCCATTGTCGGCACCAAGCCGACAGTCTCACCTTGATTGCGCCAAACGCGCACGGCCTGGCGAAGCTCGGCGATGCTGCGAACGATGGGCAGGGGTGGCTGCTGACTCACGGGAAAGTCCAAAACAAGGAGCGATGCGAGAGTCGTAGCCGGGCCGGAAGAGGGCTGCAATGCCGCGGAATTGCCTCCTCGTTCTCATAGCCGCATGGCAGAGCTTCCGTTAAGGTCTGGCCATGCTGATCTCTCGCCTCTTCCCCGTCTTCGCTCTCTCCCTGCTGACCGCCTTCGGCCCCGTCGCTCTCGTCCGTGCCGAAGGGCCGGCCCCCGTCCTTGCCGAGCGCCACATGGTCGCCGCCGCCCACCCCTTGGCCAGCGAAGCCGGCCGCGAGATCCTGCGCGCCGGCGGCTCGGCGGTCGATGCGGCCATCGCCGTCCAGGCGGTGCTGAGTCTGGTGGAGCCGCAATCCTCCGGCATCGGTGGCGGTGCCTTCCTATTGCACTACGACGGAGATAGCGGCGCGGTCACGGCCTACGACGGGCGGGAAACGGCGCCCGCTGCCGTACGGGAAGATCTTTTCCTCAACGCGGACGGCAGTCCGAAAGGCTTCTTCGAGGCGGTCGTCGGCGGGTCTTCGGTCGGTGTGCCGGGGGTCATCCGCATGCTGGAGCTGGCCCATCGGGAGCACGGTCGTCTGCCTTGGGACACTCTCTTCCAGCCGGCCATCGCCTTGGCGGAGGAGGGCTTCGCCGTCACGCCGCGGCTGCACTACCTGATCAGCGTCGATCGCTATCTGGCGACCTTCCCGGAAACCCGGCGCTACTTCTATCTGCCCGACGGCGAGGCGCTTCCCGTCGGGCACCGGCTGCGCAATCCGGACTATGCCGAGAGCTTGCGCCTCATCGCCGCGGTCGGCGCGGACGGCTTCTATAGCGGCCCGCTTGCCGAGGCCATCGTCGCCCGTGTGCGTACTGCCCCGCGCAACCCCGGCCTCATGACCCTGGAAGACCTGGCGGCTTACCAGGCCAAGGAGCGGCCGGCGCTCTGCCGTCCCTACCGACAATACGAGGTCTGCGGCATGCCGCCGCCGACCTCGGGCGGCATCGCCGTGCTGCAGATGCTGGGGCTGCTGGAACGCTTCGATCTGGCGCAGGCCGGCCCCGAGGAGGTCGAGGGCTGGCACCTTTTGGCCGAGGCCGGCCGCCTCGCCTTCGCCGACCGCAACGCCTATGTCGCCGACAGCGATTTCGTGAACGTGCCGATCGGGCGCCTGCTGGCGCGCAACTATCTGCGCAGCCGCTCGCTGCTGATCGACCCGAACCAGAGCCTGGGCGAGGCGAAGCCGGGCGATGTGGGGCAGCGCGCCGCCGTGGTGCGGCAGAGCGCGCCGCCTTCCACCACGCACTTTTCGATCGTCGATGGGGAAGGCAACGCTGTCTCCATGACCTCCTCGGTGGAGAACGCCTTCGGCTCCCGACTCATGGCCGGTGGCTTCATCCTCAACAACCAGCTCACCGACTTCTCCTTCCGGCCCGAGGTCGATGGGCGCCCGGTGGCCAACCGGGTGGCGCCGGGCAAGCGGCCGCGCAGCTCCATGTCGCCGACCCTGGTGCTCGACGAGGATGGCGGGCTCTACTTGGCCATCGGCTCGCCCGGCGGCAGCCGCATCATCGGTTTTGTCACGAAGGCGTTGATCGGCGTGCTCGACTGGGGCCTGGACGTGCAGAGCGCCATCTCGCTGCCCAATCTCACCAACCGCAACGGCGTCACCGATATCGAGGCCGGGACGGCGCTCGAGCCGCTGGCTGGCGATCTCAAGGCGCTCGGGCATGAGGTGCAGATGCGCGGCATGAACAGCGGCCTGCACGGCATCCGCATCACCAGCGAAGGCCTGGAAGGCGGCGCCGACCCCCGCCGCGAGGGCGTCGCGCTGGGGGATTGAGTTCTCTCAGGCTGGGGTGCGGCACCAGCCTTTCAGCACTGTGGACCGGGGCGACGGCCTGTGGGGCGCAGCCGGTGCGCCTTTCCCTCCCTTCGTCACCCCGGAGGAGCATCGCCAGAGGCGACATCCGGGGTCCATATCGCCGCTAGGCGCGGGCTGATGAATGGATCCCGGCTCGCGGCCTTCGCTCTCGCTTCGGCCTTGGCCGGGATGACGGTTTGAGCAGGTCTCAGACGACGAAACGACGCTGGCTGTCACCCGGCCCATACGTCACTCCGCGGCGCGGCGGCCCTGCTGCGGCTCGCCGCGCAGCAGGATCAGGCGGAAGCAGGTGCCTTCGCTGTCGCTGCGCAGGAGCTGCAGATCGCCACCGTGGCTGCGCATCAGCTCCTGGGCGATGGCCAGGCCCAGGCCGCTGCCGCCGCTGCGCGCCGAGCCGACGAAGGGCTTGAAGAGGTTCTGCCGCGCCCGCGGCGGCAGACCGGGCCCGTTGTCGCGGAAATCGACATAAAGGCGCTCGCCGTTCTCGTCGCTGGCGATGATCAGCTCCGTCGCGCCGGCCTCCAGCGCGTTGCGCCCCAGGTTGACCAGCACGCGGAACAGCTGCTCGCGGTCGGCCTGGACAAAAAGATCGTCCGGCACTTCGCTGACGCAGCGCCAGTCTTCCTTGCTGACGGCCAACAGTGCCTCGCGCAGCTCGTCGACCAGGTCGTCGAGGCGGAAGGCGGCGAGCTGCAGCACCGGTGCGCCTTCGCGGGTGAAGTTCAGGCTGTTGGTGCAGAGCTTGACCGCGCGGTCGATGGTGGTCACCAGGCGCGGCGTGATGCGCCGCACCTCCGGGTCCTCGATGGTCGCCAGGCGGTCCGAGAGCAGGGAGGCCGTCGAAAGGATGTTGCGCAGGTCGTGGTTGATCTTGCTGACCGCGGTGCCGAGCGCGGCCAGGCGGGTCTTCTGACGCAGCGCGGCGCGCACGGCTTCCTGCATGTCGTGCAACTGCCGTTCGGCCCAACCGATCTCGTCACCGCGCGAAGAGGGCTCGATAACGCTGCGCGGGTCTTCCGGGTTTTCGCTGAAGGCGGTCATGCTGTTGGCGATGCGCCGCAAGGGGCGGACCAGCACCAAATGCAGCGCCAGAAACAACAGGCTGGCGGTGATCGCGGAGATCATCAGGGACAGCGCCAGAATGCGATAGCCGAAGCCGACCATGGCCGCGTGCAGAGGCGCCTCGTCCATCACCAGCTCGACGAAGACGCTCTTGTCGAGCGGTGAGTGGCCGATGACACGCAGGGTCCGGTCCCCGCTGCTGAACAGGGTGGCGAAGGAAGCGAAGATGGATTCGGCCACGCTTTCCTGCGTCAGATCGACCGTGGCGTCCACCTTCCGCGGCATCTCGAACATCAAGGTCATCTTGAGCCCGTCCTGCGGACGCCGCATGGCGATGTTGTAGGCGCCGATGTGGCTTAGCAGCTCTTCCTCGATCATATCGCTGGCGGCGGACTCCGGCATGTTCTGCGTGGACAGCAGCACGAGGTGCACTGAGCTGAGCTTCTGATCCAGGTAGGACATGCGGAAGCGGGCGATCGAGGGCACGAAGATCAGCACCTCGGCCAGCATGACGAAGCAGACGGTCAGAATGAGCAGGCGGGCTGACAGTCCGCGAAACATGCTGAGACGGGGGCGAACCGGGCTCTCCATTGCAGCTGCTAATGTGCACCGCGAAGCGGCGCCGGGCAATGCACCCTGTTCTCTAGCGTTTCTAGGCCCCTCGGCGCTGCTTCCAGCGCCGATAGCCGATGGGCAGGAGAGACAGGAGAGCCAAACCCAGCAGCGGCAGGATGTACTGCGGCTCGAGAATGATCCGGCCGAGGCTCGCCAGGTCGAGATCCTCGTCGAGCAGCGCGCCGAGACCGGCGCCGACGCTGCAATAGATGATCGTGGCCGGCAGGATGCCGATCAAAGTGGCGACGGTATAGACCCGCAGCGACACCCCGAAGACGGCCGGCGCGATGTTGACCAGCCAGAAAGGGAAGAGCGGGATGAGGCGCAGCACCAAAAGATAGCTCAAGGCATCTTGCTGCAGCCCGTCCTGCAGCTTGCGCAAGAGCGGCCCGGCCCGGCGGCGCAGCACGTCGCCGAAGGCCGTGCGGGCGGCCAGGAAGACGGCAACGGCCCCGAGTGTCGCGCCGACCGCCACAAGGGCGCTGCCGAGCACGGTACCGAAAAGGAAGCCGCCGATCAGGGTCAGGATGAGGCCGGCCGGCAACGATAAAGCGGTGGAGCCGGCATAGACCAGGGCGAAGACCGCGGCGGCCAGGGGCAGATTGGCGGCCACCTGCTGGCTCAGCCAAGCCTTGTGCTCCCGCAGGCTGTCGAGATTGAGCAGAGCGCCGACATCGAAGGCGAAGAGCAGCAGAGCACCACCGCCGAGCAGCACGGCAAGCGGCAGCAAGCGAAGCCATAAGGGCTTGCCCTTTCCACCAGCCGTCGCCGGAGCCTCCTCCGGCTCGTCCCGAGACATTTGCCTCTCTCTCCGTCGTCGCTCCCCTGAGCAGAGGCCTTGCTATGCACGACAGGGCATTCCACTCATCCCCTACGGTAAAGGAGCTGCCGGGTTCTGGCCACTGGGCGGCCGGTCACGGCCGATCACAGGATGGCCAATTGACAGGGCACAGGCGCGCCTTTATACAGCGCGGCTGCTGTTCAGCCGGGGCCTAGACCCCGTTCTCGAAGGAGTTCGTATCGTGAAGCGCACGTATCAGCCGAGCGTGCTTGTCCGCAAGCGGCGCCATGGATTTCGCAGCCGCAAGGCCACCCCGGGCGGCCAGCGGGTCTTGGCCCGTCGCCGGTCCAAGGGGCGTAAGCGGCTCAGCGCCTAAACCGTTCTGATGACCGCGCTCGCCAGGCTGACCCGGCGAGCGGAATTCCTGCGCGCCGCCGGCCGCGGGCGTCGCTGGGCCACTCCGGGACTGGTTCTTCAAGCCTATCGCCGCACCGAGGACTCTCGCCCTCCGGTGCCGTCTTCGGCTGTGCGCTACGGCTTGACGGCCAGCAAGAAGGTCGGCTCGGCGGTCCGCCGCAACCGGGCCAGGCGCCGTCTCCGCGCCCTGGCCGAAGAGATTCTGCCGCGCGAGGGCTTGCCTGGAACGGACTACGTCCTTATAGCCCGAGCAGCAACGGTCGGGCGCGCTTACAGCGACCTGCGCGCGGACCTATATCAAGCTTTGTCGAGAGTAGGCCGGCCACGTCGGCATCCGCGCGATGCCGGCGGCAAGATAAATGCAAAGGGAGCGGGTGGTGAACCTTAACGGGAGGTGGTGCGCCGTGATGGCAGGGCTTCGCAGCCTGCCGCGCAGGCTGCTGATCCTGCCCATCCGCGTCTACCAGTACGTGATCTCCCCGATGATCGGGCCGCGCTGCCGCTTCGCGCCGAGCTGTTCGGAGTATGCCGCGGAAGCGCTGTCCGACCACGGCGTGCTGCGCGGCGGCTGGCTGGCTCTCCGGCGCATTGTGCGCTGCCACCCCTGGGGCGGTTCGGGCTACGACCCTGTGCCCGAGGCCACGCCCCGTGTCCCGGCCGATCACCTCAGTCGAAGAGCCTAGCAGTCAGAGTCGAAGGCAATGGACCAAAAGAACCTCCTCGTCGCCATCGTGCTGTCGATCGCCGTGCTCTTCGTCTTCGACTTCTTCGTTGCCTCGCCGCAGCGCGAGCAGCTCCGTGAGCAGGAGCTGGCGACGCAGCAGGCGCAGCAGCCGGTCGACCCGAGCCAGCCGACCGCGGGCGACGCCCCGCAGGCGCCAGGTCTCAGCGACGGGGAAGCACTGCCCGGCGTCCTGGCTGGGCAGGAGCGCGCGGCCGCCGTTGCCGGCCCGCGCCTCCAGGTCGAGACACCGACTTTGCGCGGCTCGATCGCGCTGACGGGTGCGCGTATCGACGACCTGATCCTGACCCAGTATCGGGAGACCTTGGACGAGAACAGCCCCAACATCGTGCTGTTCTCGCCGCTTGGGGCACCCAACGCCTACGGCGCCGATTTCGGCTGGGTCTCGTCGGACCAGAACATCGTGCTGCCGCGCAGCGACACGGTTTGGCAGGCGAATGAGGAAACCCTGACCCCGGAGACGCCGGTCACCTTGAGCTGGGACAACGGCCAGGGCATCCGCTTCGAGCAGACCATCTCGGTCGACGACCAGTATCTCTTCACCGTCGTCCAGCGGGTGGTCAACCAAAGTCAGGAGAGCATCGACCTCATCCCCTACGGCCGCATCGCCCGCATCGGACAACCGGAGATCCTCGGCTTCTTCATCCTGCACGAAGGCCTGCTCGGCGTGTTCAACGGGACCTTGGAAGAGGTCGATTACGACGACGTGGTCGATGAGCCGGGCGGCGTCATCGAGCAGAACACCACCGGCGGCTGGATAGGCATCACCGACAAGTACTGGATGTCGGCCCTGGTGCCGGACCAGACGAGCGCCGTCAAAGGCCGCTTCGTCTTTACCCCGACCAGCGCCGGTGAACGCTATCAGAGCGATTTCGTCTACGGCGTCGAAACCCTGGCGCCCGGCAGCAACATCGAGACCACCAGCCGCCTCTTCGCCGGGGCCAAGGTCGTCGAGGTCATCGACGGCTATGAAGAGGCCTACGGCATCGAAGGCTTCGACCGTGCCATCGACTGGGGCTGGCTCTATTTCCTGACCAAGCCGATCTTCGATGCGCTGCATTGGCTGCACGGCATCGTCGGCAACTTCGGCGTTGCCATCCTGCTGCTGACCGTGGGCATCAAGCTCATCTTCTTCCCACTGGCCAACAAGTCCTACAAGGCCATGGCCAAGATGCGGGCGCTGCAGCCCAAGGTGATGAAGCTGCGCGAGCGCTTCGGCGAGGATAAGCAGAAGCTCAATCAGGAGATGATGGCCCTCTACAAGAAAGAGAAGGTCAATCCCCTGGCCGGCTGCCTGCCGATCATCATCCAGATCCCGGTGTTCTTCGCGCTCTACAAGGTGCTCTTCGTCACCATCGAGATGCGCCATGCGCCCTTCTTCGGCTGGATCCAGGATCTCTCGGCCCAGGACCCGACCTCGATCCTCAACCTCTTCGGCCTGCTGCCCTATACCGTGCCCGATCTGGGTATCTTCAACATCATCAGTCTCGGCATCTGGCCTATCCTCATGGGCCTCAGCATGTGGTTCCAGCAGTTCCTCAATCCGCAGCCGCCCGACCCCATTCAGGCGCGCATCTTCCAACTCATGCCGATCATGTTCACCTTCTTGCTGGCCAGCTTCCCGGCGGGCCTGGTGATTTACTGGACCTGGAACAACACGCTCTCCATCCTGCAGCAGGTGGTGATCATGAAGCGGCAGGGCGTGCCGATCGGCCGCAATCCGAAACCGACGACGTCAGGCTCCCAGAGCTCCTCCTCGGGCTCGCAAAGCAAGACGTGACGGAGCTTCTCTCGGCGCTGCGGGACAGCGACCTGGCGGGTTGGGAAGAAGCCATCGAGCGCGGGCGCCTTCTCTTCGCCCAGACCTGCGACTTCATGATCTCGGCGGTGGCGCAGGAGCAGCTGCCGCCACCTTCGCGGCCGGAGGTCGCCTTCGCCGGGCGCTCCAACGTCGGCAAATCTTCGCTGGTCAACGCGCTGACCGGGCGCAAGACGCTGGCCAAGACCTCTGGCACGCCGGGCCGCACGCGGCAGCTCAACGTCTTCGACCTGGCCGGCCGGCTCTATCTCGTCGACCTGCCGGGCTACGGCTACGCCAGGGCGCCGAAGAGCGAGATCGCCGTCTGGCAGGGCCTGACCCTCGACTATCTGAAGGGGCGGCCGAACCTGCGCCGGGTGCTGCTGCTGATCGATGCGCGCCACGGCATCAAGGCGCCGGACCGGGAGGTCATGGATCTGCTCGACCGGGCGGCCGTCTCCTACCAGCTGGTGCTGACCAAGGCCGACAAGCTCAAGCCTGCCGAGCGAGAACGGCAGGTCGCGGCCGTGGAACAGGGTGCGCGCGGACGCACGGCGGCCTATCCAGAGGTGCTGCTGACCTCCGCCAGCAAGGGCGAGGGCGTGCCTCTCCTGCGCGCCAGCATCGCGCAGCTTCTGGACGCCTGAAGCACACCAAAATCCTGGCCAGCATCGGTACCCAAGCATAGAGTGCCGCGCATGACCACGACCCGTCACATCGGCGAAACCAAGCACTGGCTGCGCACGGCCAAAACCATCACCGAGGCGCTGCCCTTCATGCGGCGCTATGCAGGCAAGAGCTTCGTCATCAAGTACGGTGGCCATGCCATGGGCGATCCGGAGTTGGCCGACACCTTCGCCCGCGATGTGGTGCTCCTGAAGCAGGTCGGCATCAACCCCATCGTGGTGCACGGCGGCGGCCCGCAGATCGGCGCCATGCTGGAGCGTCTGGCGGTCAAGAGCGAGTTCATCGACGGCCTGCGGGTCACCGATGCGGAGACCGTGGACGTGGTCGAGATGGTCTTGGCCGGCTCGATCAACAAAGCCATCGTCAACGCGATCACCCGCGCCGGCGGCAACGGCATCGGCCTGTCGGGCAAGGACAGCGGCCTTATCCAGGCGCGCAAGCTGCGCCGCTCGGTGCAGGACCCGGACTCCAACATCGAGAAGATCCTCGATCTCGGCTTCGTCGGCGAGCCGCGCTACATCAACCCGCAGATCCTGGCTTCCCTGGAGCAGGCGGGGATGATTCCGGTGATCGCGCCGATCGGCGTCGGGCCCAGCGGTGAAACCTACAACATCAACGCCGACACGGTGGCCGGCGCGGTGGCCAGCGCCGTGGGGGCCGCCCGCCTTCTGCTGCTGACCGATGTCATCGGTGTCCTCGACAAGCAAGGCGAGCTGCTGACCGACCTCAGTGTCGAGGACGTGCGCGGCCTGATGAAGGACGGCACGATCTCCGGCGGCATGATCCCCAAGCTGGAGACCTGCATCTCGGCCGTGGGCGACGGCGTCGATGCGGCGGTTATCCTGGACGGGCGCGTGCCTCACGCCCTGCTGCTTGAGATCTTCACCGACAAGGGCATCGGAACGCTGGTGGCGCGGACATGAGCGACTTCGGGCAGATCGAGTTCTGGTACTGGTGGGTCTTCGCCGCTCTGCTCGGCGTCATCGAGATTATCGCCCCCGGTTTTTTCTTTCTCTGGCTCGCCTTGGCAGCCGCTGTGGTCGGTGTGGTGCTGCTGCTCTTCCCCGAACTGGCCTGGCAGGGGCAGTTCGTCGCCTTTGCCGTCCTCTCGGTGGCCTCGGTCGTCGCCTGGTATTTCATCAGCCGGCGGCAGCCGCAGGAGCCGACTGACGCGCCGAGCCTGAACCAGCGCGGCGCCTCCTATGTCGGCCAAAGCGTCCATCTCGCGGAGCCCGTCGTCGACGGCGTCGGCGTGTTGCGCCTGGGCGACACGCGCTGGCGCGCCCTCTGCAACGAGGATCTGCCGGCCGGCACCCGGGTGAAGGTCACCGCGGTGGAAGGCACCGCCCTTAGGGTGGAGCGGCTATCCGACGCGGAGCAAGCCACCGAGGCTTGAGCTGCCGCGCTAAATGGATAGCTAGAGCCTATGCCTTACCGTTCCCTGCGCGATTTCATCGCCCTGCTGGAAAGTCGCGACCGCCTGCGCCGCGTCACGGCGCCTGTCTCCACCGTGCTCGAGATCACCGAGATTCAAACCCGCCTCCTGGCCGAAGGCGGACCGGCGGTGATCTTCGAGAACGTCATCGACGACCGCGGGAAGAAGGCCTCCATGCCCGTCCTGGCCAACCTCTTCGGCACGGTCGAGCGGGTTGCCTGGGGCATGGACCGGGAGCCGCATCAGCTCCGCGAGGTGGGTGAGACCCTGGCCTTCCTGCGCCAGCCGGAGCCGCCGGGCGGTCTGCGCGAGGCGGTCGACATGCTGCCGCTCCTGAAGACCGTCATGGCCATGAAGCCCAAGACCGTCGGTCGCGCGCCGGTGCAGGAAGTTGTGCTGAAGGGCGACGACATCGACCTCGACGCGCTGCCCATTCAGACCTGCTGGCCCGGCGAGCCGGCGCCGCTCATCACCTGGCCGCTGATCGTTACGCAAGGCCCCAATCCCAAGGGCAACAAGGCGGATGCCTTCAATCTCGGCATCTACCGCATGCAGAAGATCGGCAAGGACCGCACCCTGATGCGCTGGCTGAAGCACCGCGGCGGCGCGCAGCATCACCGGCGCTGGGGGCAGGAGAAAAGGGAACCTCTGCCGGCCGCCGCCGTGCTCGGCGCCGACCCGGGCACCATCCTGGCGGCGGTGACTCCAGTGCCCGATACCTTGAGCGAGTACCACTTCGCCGGCTTGCTGCGCGGCCAGAAGGTCGAGCTGGTCGACTGCAAGACCGTGCCGCTCAAGGTGCCGGCCGAGGCGGAGATCGTGCTGGAGGGCCACGTCAGCCTGGAGGACTACGGCGACGAGGGGCCTTACGGCGATCATACGGGCTACTACAACTCGGTCGAGCCCTTCCCGGTCTTCACCGTCACCGCCATCACCCGGCGCGAGAGCCCGATCTACCTCTCCACCTTCACCGGCCGGCCGCCGGACGAGCCTTCGGTGCTGGGCGAGTCGCTCAACGAGGTCTTCATCCCGCTGCTGCGTCAGCAGTTCCCCGAGATCACCGATTTCTGGCTGCCGCCGGAAGGCTGCAGCTATCGGATTGCAGTGATCTCCATGAAGAAGGCCTACCCCGGCCACGCCAAGCGGGTGATGATGGGGGCTTGGAGCTATCTCCGGCAGTTCATGTACACCAAGTGGCTGATCGTGGTGGACGACACGGTCGACGCCCGCGATTGGAAGGACGTCATGTGGGCCATCTCGACCAAGATGGACCCGGCGCGCGACATCACGGTGATCGAGAACACCCCCATCGACTATCTCGACTTCGCCAGCCCGGAGAGCGGCCTCGGCTCCAAGATCGCGCTCGATGCCACCGACAAGTGGCCGCCGGAGACCAAGCGCGAGTGGGGTGAGGTCATCCGCATGGACCAGGAGGTGATCGACAGAATCGACCGCCTTTGGCCAGACTTAGGCCTGCCCGGAAGCGGCAAGAGCATCTGGCGCTGACGGTCTCAATCTGCGCGCAAAGGAAAGCTTGACCCTCCAGTGACTGGAAGCCCCATCTCTTTGCACAAGAGGAGAGGTCAATGCGGAGCGAGAGCGGTCTCGAAGCACTGAGGCACTCGGACAGGGACAGCGAGGCAGCTGTCGAAAAGCCGTGCTGCCACGGTGGCGGCGGTGCGGCCGTGGCCGAGCCCGCCAGCGGCTATTTCTGCCCAATGTGCCCGGGCGTGCATAGCGAGACCCCGGCCGCTTGCCCCGTCTGCGGCATGGCCTTGGAGCCGGTGGCCTTCACCGCCGAGGCGCCGCCCAATCCCGAACTGATCGACTTCCGACGCCGCTTTGCTGTTGCGGCAGCGCTGACCGTGCCGCTGGTGGCCATCGCCATGGGCGAGATGATCCCGGGGCTCGACGCCTTGCTGCACGGCGCCTGGAACCCTTGGGCGCAGCTTGCGCTGGCGATGCCCGTCGTGCTCTGGGCCGGTGCGCCCTTCTTCGAGCGCGGCTGGACCTCGCTGGTGACGCGAAACCTCAACATGTTCACCCTGATCGCCATCGGCACGGGGGCGGCGTTCCTCTACAGCACCGTCGCCGTCCTGGCGCCTAGCGTCTTCCCGGAGGGTTTTCGGCGCGCGGACGGCAGCGTTGGTCTCTATTTCGAGGCAGCGGCGGTGATCATCACCTTGGTGCTGCTCGGGCAGGTCCTGGAGATTCGCGCCCGTGAGCGCACCTCGGATGCGCTGCGCGCCCTGCTCGATCTGGCGCCCAAGACCGCGCGACGGCTGACCGAAGATGGCCACGACGAGGAAGTGCCGCTCGATCGGGTGCAGCTCGGCGACCGGCTGCGTATCCGCCCGGGCGAGAGCATCCCGGTCGATGGCGAAGTGCTGGAAGGCCGTAGCGCGGTCGACGAATCCATGGTCACCGGCGAGTCCCTGCCGGTGGAGAAGGCGGCCGGTGAAATGCTGATCGGCGGCACCCTCAACGGCAGCGGCACGCTGGTGATGCGGGCCGACAAGGTAGGCAGCGAGACCATGCTGTCGCGCATTGTGCAGATGGTTGCCGAGGCGCAGCGCAGCCGCGCACCGATCCAGCGCCTGGCCGACAGCGTCGCCGGCTATTTCGTGCCGGCGGTGGTCGCCGTGGCCGTGATCGCCTTCATCGCCTGGGGTATCTGGGGGCCAGCGCCGGCGCTGGCTTACGGGCTGGTCGCAGCCGTCTCCGTGCTGATCATCGCCTGCCCCTGTGCGCTCGGGCTGGCCACGCCCATGTCGATCATGGTCGGCACCGGCCGCGGCGCCCAGGCCGGTGTGTTGTTCAAGAGCGCGGAGGCGCTGGAGCGCTTCGAGAAGGTCGACACCATCGTTGTCGACAAGACCGGCACGCTCACCGTCGGCAAGCCTGAACTTCAGTCGATTGTCGCTTTGGGCGAGCGCGGCGGAGATGCTTTGCTGACCTTGATCGCCAGTCTCGAGCGCGGCAGCGAGCACCCGCTGGCCGGCGCCATCCTGCAGGCGGCGAAGACGCGTGGTCTGACGCTCAGCGATGTCACCGACTTCAATGCCGTCACCGGCAAGGGCGTGGTCGGCCGCGTCGCGGGGCACGATCTGGCTTTGGGCAATGGGCGGCTGATGGCCGACCGCGGCATCACGTTCGACGCGCTGGAGGCGCGGGCCGACGCCCTGCGGGCCGAGGGCGCCACCGCCATGTATGTGGCCGTCGATGGCGAGATCGCCGGGCTGGTCGCGGTCGCCGACCCGATCAAGACGACGACAGCGGATGCGGTGCAGGGACTGCACGCCGAGGGCATTCGCCTGGTGATGTTGACCGGCGACAACCGCCGCACGGCGGATGCGGTGGCACGCAAGCTCGGGATCGACGAGGTCGAGGCCGAGGTGCTGCCCGAGGACAAGCACGAGGTCGTCAAGCGCCTGCAAGCCGAGGGGCGCGTGGTTGCGATGGCCGGCGACGGCGTCAACGATGCCCCCGCCCTGGCTGCCGCCGATGTCGGTATCGCCATGGGCCACGGCAGCGACGTCGCCATCGAAAGCGCCGGCGTCACCCTGGTGAAGGGCGACCTGGGCGGCATCCTGCGTGCCAAGCGCCTGAGCGAGGCGACCATCCGCAACATTCGCCAGAATCTCTTCTTCGCCTTCGTCTACAACAGCCTCGGCGTGCCGCTAGCGGCGGGCGTGCTCTATCCCGTCTTCGGTTTGCTGCTTAGCCCGATGTTCGCCGCGGCGGCCATGAGCCTTAGCTCGGTATCGGTGATCGGCAACGCCCTCAGGCTGCGCCGCGCCAAAATCTGAAATGGAGGGCAGGCCATGAACATTGGACAGGCGGCCGAGCGTGCCGGGCTTCCGGTCAAGACCCTGCGCTACTACGAGGAGATCGGCCTGGTTGCCCCGGACCGGCAACCCAACGGCTATCGCGACTATGGCGAGGCGGAGGTGCACAAGCTGCGCTTTCTGCAGCGTGCCCGGGGGCTCGGTTTCTCCATCGAGGACTGCCGCGCCCTGCTCTCGCTCTACGAGGATCGCAACCGCGCCAGCGCCGATGTGAAGCGCCTGGCCCTGGCCCGCATCGACGACATCGACCGCAAGCTGGAAGAGCTCAAGGGCCTGCGCGCCACCCTCGACAGCTTGGCGCGCGCCTGTCAGGGAAACGAACGCCCCGACTGCCCCATCCTGGAGGACCTGGCAGGCGGAGACAGCCGGAGCGATCGTTAACTCGAACTTGGCAGCCGCTTAGACGGCGCGGAGGCCGGCAAGGAAGCGGGCCGAAGCGCTTTCGATGTTCTGCACGCCTTCGCCCACGCTGCCGGCCACGTTGCCGACCTGGGTCGAGGCCTGGTTGGACCGCTCGGCGGCACCGCTCATCTCCCGGACCGTCGTGGCGGCTCGGTTGGTGCTGTCGGCGGCTCGAGCTACGTTCTCGGAGATCTCTCGGGTTGCCGCGCTCTGCTCTTCGACGGCGGCCGAGATCTCCGTTGCGATCTGCTCCATCTCTCCGATGGTGGCCACGACCCGGCGGATGGCCTCGACCGTGCTTTGCGTTTCGCCCCGCACGCTGCCGATCTGCTGGCTGATCTCGTCGGTGGCCTTCGAGGTCTGGTTGGCCAGGGATTTGACCTCCGTGGCGACCACGGCGAAGCCTTTGCCTGCCTCGCCGGCCCGCGCAGCTTCGATGGTGGCGTTGAGCGCCAGGAGGTTGGTTTGCTCGGCGATGTCGTTGATCAGATCGACCACGTTGCCGATCCGCTCGACGGCTTCCGACAGTGTGGTCACCAGCTGATCGGTCTGCTGCGCCTCCTCGGCCGTGGCCTTGGCGGTGTCGGCCGCTCGCACGGCGCGGCCGGCGATCTCGCGGATGGCGGTCGAGAGCTCCTCGGCGGCCGCAGCAACGGTCTGCACGTTGCCTGACGCGCTTTCCGAGTTTTCCGCCACCTGCTGCGACTGCTGCAACGTCTCGGCGGCGGTGTCCGACAGCTTGCCGGCGGTCTCTGCCAGATCGCTCGACTGCTGCCGCATGTCCGTGACCGCGCTGCCGACGATCTGCTCGAACTCCTGGGCCAGCGCATCGCGCTGCGCCTGCTGCTCTTCTGCCTGACGCCGTTCGCTTTCCGCCCGCTCGGCCTCCAGGTCGCGGACCCGCTTCAGGTTCTCCTTGAAGCTCTCCAGGGCCCGGTTGATCTCGCCGACCTCGTCCTTTCGGCTGGCGCCCTCGACGACCACGTCCAGCGCGCCACTCTGCAGCTCGCCGATCGTGGCGACTGTCTGGCGCATCGGCACGCGGATCAGCCAGTGCGTCAGACCCAACAGTGCGCCGATCAGCACCAGCACCAGAACGATGCCGCCGATCGCCACACCGTTACGCAGTGCCGTCGCTTGCGCCAGCAGCACGGCTTCCGGCACCGAGACGGCGACCGCCCAGTTGCGGCCGAACAGGGGAATCTCGGTCGGCACGACCACGTGCAGCACGCCGGACTCGTCGCGCAGCAGCTGTGTGCTGCCGTTTTCCAAGGCGGCCTGCACCACGCCGGCCAGCTCTGGGGTCGTCGAAGCGACCTCCTTGCCAAGGCGCTCGCCATCCGCCGTCGCGGCCCAGAGGCCGCCGTGAGAAATCAGTTGTACCTGCCCGACCTCATAGGGGCGAAGCGCGCCGAACACCTCGGACAGGCCGATGAGGTCGATATCGATGCCGGCGACGCCGACGGTCTGGCCATCACGGGCGATCGGCGCGGTCGCCGACAGCAGCAGCACCTCATTTCCCTCGATGTCGTAGACCACCGGGTTGGTCATATAGGGCTCGCCGCTCTTCAGTGGCTCCTGGTAGTAGGCCGAGGTTGCGTCGCCCTCTTCCATCGTCGTCAGGTGATGCCCAACCACGCCGGCCCCGAAGTTGTAGTAGTAGGGCGTGAAGCGGCCGTTTTCGGCTTGCGTGGGGATGTCGCTGCTGCCGGTGAACTCCGCGTCCCGACCGTCGAAGGCATTGGGCTCGAAGCCCACCCAGGCGCCGGCCAGGCTCAAATCCTGCTCCATCACCTGGCGCAAGATCGAGGTGATGCCGACCCGGTCCGGGATGCCGGCGGCCATCAGGCCCTCGACGCTGCCTTCCAGCAGTTTTGCCGCCTGCATCGACTCGGCCAGGCTGACCCGCGCCATCTCGGCCTGGGCGCGCGCGGTTTCCTCCAGGCGCTTCACCGCCAGGTCGGAGACGACGCTGTTCACCGACGAGGACAGGGTAACCACGCCGATGGCGAGCAACAGCGCCACCAAGCCGGCGCTGGCAGCCGCCAGGCGCATTCCGATCGAATGGAACTTCATGATGGGTGTTCTCCCTGCTGCCCAACCGATTGCTGGCGCATCCAGGCGAGAGAAAAGAGGGCAATTGCTAATAACCTGTGGATTTCAAGGATGTTTAACCATGCCGAACAGCGGTGCTTTTTGCGCTTCTTGGCCCTATTTGGCCGCAAAGCACCCTAACGAGCCGGCTCATGGCTGCCATGCTGCAGCAAGGCATTCCGCAAAGCCGCGCTGGTTGCAATCCAGCCGAAGAGGTTTCCCTCGCTGGCGATGATGTCCAGGGTGGCCTGGTGCCAGGCCGGCTCGAGCGCGGCGCAGCAGTCGTCCAGCAAGAGGCAGAAGAAGCCGCGATCGACGGCTTCGCGCAGGCTGGAGAGCACACAGCACTGGGTAGTGACGCCGCCGAACAGCAGGTGGGTGATGCCTGCCCGCTTCAGGCTGTCTTCCAGGCCGGTGCGGAAGAAGGCGCCGAAGCCGGGCTTGTCGATCACCGCTTCGCCGAGCGCCGGCGGCAGCTCGGCGATGAAGTCATGACCCGCCTCACCGCGCACCAGGAAGCGTCCCAGCGGCCCCGTCCGACCGACATGGCCGCCGTGGCGGCTCGCCGGCAGGTCGGAGAGGTCGGCGGCATAGCCCTCCCGCGTGTGGATGACCGTGAGGCCGGCAGTGCGCGCGGCCTCCAGGCTGGCTTGAACGGTGGGGATGATGGCCCGCAGTTGCAGGTACGCCTCTCCCTCCAGCCCGCACATGCCCTGCGGGTCGAGAAAGTCCCGCTGCATGTCGATGATCAGCAGGGCCGTCTTGGCCGGTAGGAAAGAAAAGGACCGGCCGTCCCGGCAGGTGATTATCGCTTCGCCTGTCATAGCCTTCTCCAGCTCCAAAGCGCCCGCAGCTTGGTACTCTCGATCGAGGGGCTCAAGCCAGCGCGCATCAAGCCGGCCCTTTTGAGACATCTCAACGCCAGCGTGCCACGATCGTGGTTGAACGGCCGGGACAGGGGGCGTTCCCGATGCACGTAGGGGTCAGCGCGTGCAGAAGCTCATAGGGATCTTGCCATGCTGAACGCGGCGCAAGCGGCCATTCCACTCTCGTTTCCGCTCGCCGGCCACAATGGCGGAACGGGCACACCAAGCGCCGGGCCGAGTGCGCGCAGCGCGACGGTTATCGGCGGTGGAGCGGTTCTCGTCTGGTCGACGGCCGCGAGCTTTGCCGTTCTGGGCACCAGCCTGCCGCCCTTGCTGTTCATCGCCGGCGCTTTCGCGGCCGGTTTCCTGGCCTTTTGCGCCGCCAGGCTCGCCCGCGGGCAGTCGCTGCGCGAGATGCTGGCCGTGCCGCTTCCGGTGCTTTGCCTGATGGTGCTCGGCTTTCTCGGCCACAACGGGCTTTACGTGACGGCGCTGCGCTATGCTCCGGCGGCAGAGGTCAATCTGATCTCCTATCTCTGGCCGCTGCTGATGGTTGCCTTCCTGGGGCTCGCCGGCGTCGCCCGGCCGACGCGGTGGCAGCTCCTGGGCTCTCTTTTGGGTTTTGCGGGCCTGGCCTGGTTCGTCTCGCCGCAGCTTCTCTCCCAGAGCGGCGCGGACGCCGCCGGCGATGGGCTTTTCGGCTATCTGCTGGCCTTGTGCGCCGCGACCTGCTTTGCCGTCTACAGCGCCTTGCGGGCCAAGCTCAGGGACGGCCCGCCGGATGCCGCCGGAACGGCCTGTGGGGCGGCGGCGGTCATCGCGCTGGCGCTGCACGTCGCCTTTGGTGGTGACGCCACGGTGGACATCGAGCCGGCGGCGCTTCTGGCGATGCTGCTGATCGGGGTCGGCCCGATGGGCCTGGCCAACCTGATGTGGGACCACGGCGTGCGTTTCGGGGATGGCCGGGTGCTGTCCAGCCTCGCCTATCTCACGCCGGTGCTGTCGACCCTGCTGCTGGCGGCTTTGGGATTCGCCGCCCTGACGCCACACGTCCTGATCGGCGGCGGCCTCATCCTGGGCGGTATTGCGCTCTCGGCGCTGGCCGCACGCAGCTCTACTTAGGCCGCTTCGCTGATGCCGCCGTTTTCCGCGGCTTCCACGGCCTCGTCGATCTTGGATTCGAAGTCGGCGCTGCCATCCATCCGGCTGATCGCGACCTTCAGCCGATCGACCGCCTCGGCCAGCAGGGCTTGCTGAGCCACGACCTGATCGAGTGCTGTCTTGACGTGCGCGACCTCAAGCGGCAGGTCGGGTTCAAAGACGCCGTCGCCGCGGCCGGTGATCAGCCACATGGGGGAGACGTTCAAGAGGCCGGCCAGCATGGTCAAGCGGTTCGCGCGCGGTTCGCTGCGGTCGTTTTCCCAGTTGCTGAGGGTTGCGGTCTTGACGCCGAGCCGGCGCGCTGCTTGGGCCACGGTCAGTCCGGAGGCCTCACGCGCAGCCGAGATTCGGCCACCCATGGTGTCGAGATAATGCACGATTACTCCTCAAGATTGCTTGGGGGTGGGGCTTGTGCTGTCGCAGGGGTATAGCAAGCAGGCCGAAATTGGACAAGTTGACTTTTGCTGCAGCGCAATATTGTCCACAGTACAGAGAGATAACGAGCCTCGCGCGGCATCGTGAAGGCCTGCACCATGCCAGCGTGATTGATCGGCGCCGGGCCCCCGCCTATTTTGCGGCAAGGCAGTGGCGTGTTGCTTCAAAGTTCCTATCGCGCCGGTGGCGTTTTGCGGTAAGGAACCTCAGAAACACCACACTGAAGCCACAGAGTTGCTGGTGTCCTGGTCGAACCGAGGCGCGTTTCGCGATCTCGGCAAAAAAGAAAGCGATTTTCGAACGCGGGGCACCGGAGTGAATTCTTGTTTGGGAGGCTCCCGACGGTCCGGCCGGCGGGGTGCGAGTGCGATCGACGGATTGAAGAGACGAAGCAGCGGGCATGGGTCTTGGGCCAAGAGTGGCCCGGCGCTCCTGCGCCGCCTCGCGCTCTGCCTCGGCGTTCTCGCCTATCCCTTCGCGGCCTCGGGCCAGGAGCCGCAGCCGCTGGCCGTGCCGCTCGAGCCGGTGGCCAATGCCGGCACCTTGCAGCCGATCTACCGCGCCCATGGCATGGCTATGCATGGGGAGCCCAAGTACGGTCCGGACTTCACCCACTTCGACTATGTCAATCCGGACGCCCCCAAGGGCGGCGAGATGCGCATCGGGGCCCAGGGCACTTTCGATTCCTTCAATCCCTATATCTCCCGCGGCACGCCGGTCAGCCCGGGCGGCGACACCCTGCTGGTGGCCAGCGCCGACGAGCCCTTCACCAAGTACTGCCTGATTTGCGAGACGATCGAGTGGCCGGAGGACCGCTCCTGGGTGATCTTCCACATTCACCCCGAGGCCCGCTGGCACGACGGCATGCCGATCACGCCGGAAGACGTGATCTTCTCCCTCGATATCCTGAAAGCCGAGGGGCAGCCGTTCTACCGCTTCTATTACGGCTCGGTGGAGAGCGCCGAGAAGACCGGCCCGCGCTCCGTGCGCTTCAACTTCTCCGAAGAGAACAACCCCGAGCTGCCGCTCATCGCCGGACAGCTGCCCATCCTGCCCAAGCACTACTGGGAAGAGCGGGATTTCGCGAGAACTACCTTGGATCCGCCGTTGACCAGCGGCCCCTACCGCATCGTCGACTGGGAACCGGGGCGCTATGTGGTGCGAGAGCGGGTCCCGGACTATTGGGGCAAGGACCTGCCGGTCAATCGCGGTCAGGACAACTTCGACCGCATTCGCAGCATCTTCTTCCGCGATGCCACGGTCATTCGCCAAGCGCTCAAGGCTGGCGAGCTGGATTACCGCAATGAGAACCAGGCCAAGGCCTGGGCCACCGACTACGACATTCCGGTGGTGCGCGACGGGTTCTTAAGGAGAGTCGAGTTTCCGCACCTCAGGCCGACCGGCATGCAGGCCTTCATCCTCAACGCCCGCCGGCCGATCTTTCAGGACAAGCGGGTGCGCGAGGCGCTTGGTCTCGCCTTCGATTTCGAATGGACCAACCCGGCGCTCTTCTTCGGGCAGTACGACCGGAACTACAGCTTCTTCGGCAACTCGGAGCTGGCGTCGCGCGACCTGCCGGAAGGGCGCGAGCTGGAGATTCTCGAGACCTATCGCCATCGCCTGCCGGAAGAGGTTTTCGAGCGCCCCTTCGTGGTGCCGGTGACCGACGGCACCGGCTGGCCGCGGGATAACCTTATGCAGGCGCTCGAGCTGCTGCGCGAAGCCGGTTGGGAGATCGATGACGCCGGGGTGCTGCGCAACGTGGAGACGGGGCGGCCCTTCGTCTTCGAGATGCTGCTGGTCAGCCCGGACTTCGAGCGGATCGCGCTGCCCTTCGCCCGCAACCTGAAGCGTCTCGGCATCGACATGAACCTGCGGCTTGTCGACCGCTCGCAGTACATCAACCGGCTGCGCGAGAAGGACTTCGACATGTTCATGGGCGGCTGGGGCCAGTCGAGCTCGCCGGGGAACGAGCAGCGCAGCTATTGGTCCAGCGCCGCCGCCGAGCAGCCGGGCTCGCGCAACTTCGCCGGGATTACCGACCCGGTGATCGATGAGCTGATCGAGCTGATCATCCAGGCGCCGAGCCGGGAAGAGCTGGTCGACCGCACCCGCGCCCTCGACCGCGTGCTGCTCTGGGGCCACTACATCATTCCGGCCTGGCATCTGCGCACCGACCGTATCCTCTATTGGGACAAGTTCGCCTATCCCGAGATCGTGCCGGAGGATGGCACCACCACCTCTTACTGGTGGTTCGACGCCCAGAAGGCGCAGCAACTCGCGCTTGCCGTGCCGGCCAAGCGCCGCGGCGACTTCGCCCAGAATGGGGAAGTCGGCTTCGACTGGCGCAAGCTCTTGGGTCTCAGCTTCCTCGTGCTGATCGGGACGGCGGCCTGGCTCTCCTATCGCATCGGCGCCAAGAAGCGTGACGAGCGGGTAGCGGTGATCGAACCATGACCGCCTATATCATCAGGCGCCTGCTGCTGCTCATCCCGACGCTGTTCGTCATCATGCTGGTGAACTTCGCCGTCCTGCAGTTCCTGCCGGGCGGGCCGGTCGAGCAGATCATCGCCCAGATCACCGGCGAGGGCAGCGATATCACCGAGCGGGTGACCCGCAGCGGCAGCAGCGAGATCAACGTGCAGACCCAGGCCGGCGAGGGGCCGCGCGGGAACTATCGCGGCGCCCAGGGCCTCGACCCGGAGTTCATCGCCGAATTGGAGCAGCAGTTCGGCCTCGACAAGCCGTGGTACGAGCGCTTCGTCGTCATGATGGGCAACTACCTGACCTTCGACTTCGGCGACTCCTTCTTTCGCGATCAGCCGGTGGTCGACCTGGTGATCGACAAGATGCCGGTCTCCATCTCCATCGGCATCTGGTCGACGGTGCTGATCTATCTGATCGCCATCCCGCTCGGCGTCGCCAAGGCGGTGCAGGACGGCAGCCGCTTCGACATCTGGACCTCGGCCATCGTCGTCATCGGCACCGCCATTCCCGGCTTCCTCTTTGCCGTCTTGCTGCTGGTGCTCTTTGCCGGCGGCGTCTATCTCGACTGGTTCCCGCTCTCCGGCCTGACATCGGAGGGCTGGGAGGACATGCCGGTGATCGAGCAGGTGCTCGACTATCTCTGGCATCTGGTGCTGCCGATCATCGCCGTCGCCATCGGCGGCTTCGCCGGCTTGACCATGCTGACCAAGAACTCCTTCCTCGATCAGATCAACATGCAGTACGTGCAGACGGCACGGGCCAAAGGCCTGACCGAGCGCCGCGTGCTGTTCGGCCATGTCTTCCGCAACGCCATGCTGATCGTCATCTCCGGCTTTCCGGCGACGCTGATCGGCATGCTCTTCACCGGCTCGGTGCTGATCGAGGTGATCTTCTCGCTGGATGGGCTTGGTTTGCTCGGCTTCGAGGCGGTGTTCAACCGCGACTACCCCATCGTGCTCGGCACGCTCTACTTCTTCACCCTTTTCGGCCTGATCATGGGGATCATCACCGACCTGACCTATACCCTGATCGATCCGCGGATCGACTTCGAGACGCGGGAGACCTGAGGCCATGGCGACCCGCCTCTTCGGCATGGAGCTGTCCCCGCTCAACCAGCGCCGCCTGGCCAACTTCAAGGCCAACCGGCGGGGCTACTGGTCCTTCTGGATTTTCCTCGTCCTTTTCGTCCTCTCGCTCTTCGCCGAGGTGATCGCCAACGACAAGCCTTTCCTGGTCTGGTACGACGGCGGTCTCTACACCCCCATCCTGCAGCACTATCCGGAAACCACCTTCGGCGGCAGCCTGCCGACCGAGGCGGACTACACCGACCCTGTGGTGCAGGAGATGATCGAGGCCAAGGGCTGGATGCTCTGGCCGCTGATTCGCTACAACCACCGCACGGTGGCCTGGAACCTGCCGGAGCCGGCGCCGACGCCGCCCAGCGCCGAGCACTGGCTTGGCACCGACGATCAGGCGCGCGACGTCACCGCGCGGCTGATCTACGGCTTCCGCATCTCGGTGCTGTTCGGCTTCATCCTGACCATCGTGTCTGCGGTCGTCGGGGTGTCTGCCGGCGCCATTCAGGGCTTCTACGGCGGCTGGATCGATCTCATCGCCCAGCGTTTCATCGAGATCTGGTCCTCCATGCCGCAGCTCTACATCCTGATCATCGTCGCCTCGGTGATCGAACCGAACTTCTGGTGGCTGTTGATCGTTCTTCTTTTGTTCAGTTGGATCGGCTTCGTCGGCGTGGTGCGCGCGGAGTTCCTGCGCGCCCGCAACTTCGACTACGTGCGCGCCAGCCGGGCGCTGGGCGGCAGCGACAGCCGCATCATCTTCCGCCACGTGCTGCCCAATGCCATGGTGGCGACCCTGACCTTCATGCCTTTCACCCTCGCCGGCTCGGTGACCGCGCTGACTTCGCTCGACTTCCTCGGCGTCGGCCTGCCCCCCGGCTCGGCCTCGCTGGGTGAGCTGCTGGCCCAAGGCAAGGCCAACCTGCAGGCGCCTTGGCTCGGCCTCACTGGCTTCTTCGTCATAGGCATCATGCTCTCGCTGCTGATCTTCATCGGCGAAGCGGTGCGCGACGCCTTCGATCCCAGAAAGCTCTTCGCCGCGCCGCCGCCGCCGGAGGAGACCGGGCCGGACGAGGCGGCTGCCAAGCCGGTTCGCGTCGCGCCGCAGGGGGCGGAGTAGGGCATGGCCGGGCAAGAGCTGCTGCTCAGGGTCAGCAACCTGGGCGTCAACTTCCGCACGCCGCATGGCAAGCACGCGGCCGTGACGTCGATCTCCTTCGATCTGGACCGCGGCGAGACCCTGGCCCTGGTCGGCGAGTCCGGCTCTGGCAAGTCCGTGACCGCGCTCTCTCTGCTGCAGCTCCTGCCTTATCCGGCCGCCAGCCACCCGCCCGGCAGCTCCGTGGTCTTCAAGGGCCATGAGCTGATGGGGGCACCGGCAAGCAAGCTGCGTGAGGTGCGCGGCAACGAGATCTCGATGATCTTCCAGGAGCCCATGACCTCGCTCAATCCGCTGCATACGGTGGAGAAGCAGATCGGTGAGGTGCTTTGGCTGCACAAGGGGATGGGCCAGGAGGCGGCGCGCCGGCGGATCCTGGAGCTGCTCGAGCTGGTGCAGATCAAGGAGCCGGCCAAGCGCCTCAAGGCCTTTCCCCACGAGCTTTCCGGCGGCCAGCGGCAGCGCGTGATGATCGCCATGGCCTTGGCCAACGAGCCCGATCTCCTGATTGCCGACGAGCCGACCACCGCGCTCGACGTCACCATCCAGGCGCAGATCCTCAAGCTGCTCGAAGAGCTGCAGGAGGAACTCGGCATGGCCATGCTCTTCATCACCCACGACCTCAACGTGGTGCGCCGTTTCGCCGACCGGGTGATTGTCATGACCGAGGGCACGCCGGTGGAAGAGGGTCTGACCAAGGCCGTGTTCGATGCGCCGCAGCACCCCTATACCCAGCGCCTGCTGGCGGCGGAGCCTAAGGGCGCGCCGCTGCAGGCCGCCCCCGATGCACCGGTCGTCATGCAGGGCCGGGACATCAAGGTGCATTTCCCGATCAAGGCAGGGGTGCTCAAGCGCACCGTGGACCACGTCAAGGCGGTCGACGGCATCGACGTCACCGTGCGGGAGGGTCATACGGTGGGGGTCGTCGGCGAGTCCGGCTCGGGCAAGACCACCCTTGGGCTTGCCTTGCTCCGTCTGCTGTCGAGCCAGGGCGACATCCTCTTCGAAGGCCAGGAGATCCAGGGCTGGAAAAGCGGCCAGCTCCGCCCCCTGCGCCGCGACATGCAGATCGTCTTCCAGGACCCCTTCGGCTCCTTGAGCCCGCGCATGTCGATCGGCCAGATCGTCGGCGAGGGCCTTGAGATCCACAACATCGGCTCGCCGGACGAGCGCGAGTCCCGGGTCGTCGCGGCGCTGGAGGAGGTCGGCCTCGATCCCGACACGCGCCACCGCTATCCCCACGAGTTCTCCGGTGGCCAGCGCCAACGCATATCGGTTGCTCGTGCCATGGTGCTGGAGCCGCGCTTTCTGGTGCTCGACGAGCCCACCTCGGCGCTCGACATGTCGGTGCAGGCGCAGATCGTCGATCTGTTGCGCGACCTGCAGGCGCGGCACCGCCTGGCCTACCTCTTCATCAGCCACGATCTCAGGGTGGTGCGCGCCCTGGCCGACGAGGTGATCGTCATGCGCGACGGCCATGTGGTAGAGCGCGGCGATGCCGATCAGGTCTTCGACGCGCCGGAGCATCCCTACACCCAGGCGTTGATGAAAGCCTCCTTTGAGCTGGAAGCGGTCGACGGCGGCGTCGTGCGGGAGTAGTAACGGGGTGTGACCCCTCCCCGCGCTCTTTTTGTCCAGGCATGACCGCGACTGCCTTCCGCCCCTTGCCGCTCGTTCTTGGCGGCATCATCGCCTTGGCCGCGGCGATCGGCATCGGGCGTTTCGTCTACACGCCCATCCTGCCGCCCATGGAAGAGGGCTTGGGCCTGACCAAGAGCCAAGCCGGCTTCATCGCCTCGGCCAACTTCCTCGGCTATCTGCTCGGCGCCTTGGCAGCCTCGACGCCGCGGCTGCCCGGCTCGCGCCGCACCTGGCTCGTCGCCACCCTGGCGGTCAGCGCCCTGACCACCGCTGCCATGGGCCTGACCGGCGCCATGCCGCTCTTCCTCTTGCTGCGCTTCGTCGGCGGCGTGGCCAGCGCCTTCGTCCTGGTCTTCGCCTCCGCTCTGGTGCTCGACCGGCTGATCGCGGCCGGGCGCGGAGACCTCGCGGGCCTTCTGTTCGCCGGCGTCGGCCTCGGCATCGCGATCTCCGCTGCGCTGGTATCGGGACTGCTCTACGCCGGTGGCGACTGGCGGGATCTTTGGCTGGCCAGTGGCGGCCTGGCCTTGGCCGCCGTGGTCGCCGTCTTCGCGCTGGTGCCCGACCGCGGCGCCGACGGCAAGGCAAGCGGGTCCGGCAAGGCTTCTGGTAATCAGCGAGCGCTGGTCTCGCTGATCGTCGCCTACGGCCTCTTCGGCTTCGGCTATGTGATCACCGCGACCTTCCTGGTCGCCATCGTGCGCGATGCGCCGGAGATCCGGCCACTCGAGCCGCTGATCTGGATCGTCGTTGGCCTGGCCGGCGCGCCGTCGGTCATCTTCTGGAGCAAAGTCGGTGCCCGCATCGGCATTCCTCAGGCCTTCGTCGTGGCCTGCCTGGTCGAGGCGGTGGGTGTGGCTGCCAGCGTTCTTTGGATCTCGGCCGCCGGCGTCATCCTGGCCGGCATTCTGCTGGGCGGCACCTTCATGGGTATCACCGCGCTCGGCCTGATCGAGGCGCGGCGGCTCACCTCCGGCGACCCGCGGCGAATCCTGGCGCTGATGACGGCTGCCTTTGGTTTGGGCCAGATCGTCGGACCGAGTTTCGCCGGCGTCCTGTTTGACATCTCTGGCAGCTTTCTGCTGCCTTCCATGGCCGCGGCCGGCGCCTTGCTGGTCGCGGCGCTTTTGGTCGGCTGGGCCAACACGGGCCGTGCGGCCGCCGGCTCGCCATAGCTGGGTTACACACCGAACGAAGGGTGGAGGAAGACGTGAGTGTTCTGTTTCTGTCGTATGACGAGCGCGCGCCGCGTTGGCTGCCGCATCTGGAGGCGGCGATGCCCGGCCGCGAGATCCAGGTCTGGCCCGAGGTCGAGGACCTTGCCCGCGTGCGCTACGCCGTGGTCTGCCAGCCGCCGGCCGGCGTGCTCAAGCAGTGCCCCAATCTGGAGGCCGTCTTCTCCATGTGGGCCGGCATCGACCACCTGAAGAGCGACCCCGAGCGCCCGCCCGAAATTCCCGTGGTGCGCATGGTCGAGCGCGGTCTCTCGACAGGCATGTGCGAGTACGTGACCATGCAGGTGCTGTTCCATCACCGCCGCATGCTCGACTATCGGGAGCAGCAGGCCCGGGCCGAGTGGAAGCCCCTGCCCCTGGTGCCTGCCTGGCGGCGCAAAGTCGGCATTATGGGCTTCGGCGAGCTGGGACAACTGGCCGCCGAGAAGCTGGTCGGTTTGGAGCTGGACGTGGCCGGCTGGAGCCGCTCGCCGAAAAGCATGGACGGGGTCACCTGCTATCATGGCGACGACGGGCTCGATGCCTTCCTCGCTCGCAGCGAGATCCTGGTCTGCCTTTTGCCGCTCACCGAGGCGACCCGCGGCATCCTCGACGCTGCGCTCTTCGCCAAGCTGCCGCGCGGCGCCTGCCTGATCAACGCGGCCCGCGGCGGGCATCTGGTCGACACCGATCTCTTGGCGGCGTTGGACAGCGGCCAGCTCGACTCGGCTTCGCTCGACGTCTTCGAGCCGGAGCCGCTGCCGAGCGACCATCCCTTCTGGTCCCATGCGCGCATCGTGCTGACCCCGCACGTCGCCGCCGGCACTTTACCGGAGACGGCGTCAGAGTCGATCGCTGCCAACATCGCGCGCCACGAACGCGGTGAGCCCTTCGACGCCGTGGTGGACTTCAGCCTGGGGTACTGACCGCAGGCCACCGGGCTAAAGATTGGTTCGGTAGTCCTCTTCGATTTCCCGATCGATCGCTTCGGCGGCCTTTGCACCTGCCTTCGTGCGCTCGGCGAGAATCTTGCCGAAGGAGATCTTCTTTGGCTCCGGCCAGCTCTCCGGTTTCCAGAGCTCGGAGCGGATGAAGGCCTTGGCGCAGTGGTAGAAGACTTGGGTGACCTGGACCCGGATGCCGACCAGCGCCGGTTTCCCGCGGGCGGACAGGCGCTCCAGGACGTCCGGGTCGGCGGTCAGCTCGGCGGTGCCGTTGACGCGCAGCGTCTCTGAGGTGCCGGGAATGACGAAGATCAGGCCGACATGCGGGTTGGCCAGAATGTTCAACAGGCCGAAGGCCAGGTTGTTTCCCGGGCGGTCGGGGATCAGCAGGGTCTTGGCGTCTTCGACCATGACGAAACCCGGCGCGTCGCCTTTGGGTGAGACGTTCTGGTTACCTTCCGCATCAGCCGTCGCCATCATTAGGAAGGGCGAGCGGGCAATGAAGTCGATACAGGAGTCGTCGAGCGAGTCCCAAAGCTTCGCCTCGACCCTATCGCTAGGCGGCGCGATGACGTCTCTAAGCTGCTCCACCGTCGTGATGCGGTGACTGTCCGGTGCTGTCGACAAGACCGAGCCTCCCATAAGATCCCAGGTATTGGCGCGTGGGTGGCCGCGGTCTGAGACCGTTCGACCATCCCCTGCACCTGCTTCATACGGTTAGCACGGCACCTGTGGCTGGGCCGACGCGCAAAGCTCGGATCAGCTATGCAGCGACCACGAGCCCATCGGCTTAGTGCACGACGATGACGGTGCAGCCGGCCTTGCGCTCGAGAGACAGCGAGGTGCTGCCGAACAGCAGGCTGTCGAGGCTGCTGATGCCGCGGCTGCCGACGACCAGGAGGTCGGCGTTCTCGGTCTCGGCCAGCTCAACCAGCGCATTGACCGGATTGCCTTCGCAAAGCACGGCCCGGCTGTCAGCCACGCCAAAGTCGCGTGCCTGCTTCTGCGCCTCGTGCAGGACTTCCTTGGCGGCCATGGCCAGGATCTCCTGCTCGGTGATGTTGACGTGCTCGACCTCGTTGTAGCGCTGCAGCTCCTCAGGCGCCACGGCAGCCCCCTTGTCTTTCTGCACGTGGGCAATGACCAGCTCGGCTGCCTTGCTCTTGCTCAGGTCGCTGGCGAATTCGAGCGCCTTGTCGGCGTGTTTCGAGCCATCGACCGCAACCACGATTTTCCGTGCATCCATGGACCTTTTCTCCCGTCGTTTCGCCGACCGTTGGCCGGCTGAATCCCAGCAGGTTTGTGACGCTGCCGGCCGTCGCGCGGCAAGCTATTTAGACAAGAACTTTGTGACTTTGAGCCGGATCAAGCGCGGAACAGTTACAGCGGAATTGCAAGGCTGGTCTTCACCCGCTCCATCGCCACGATGGTGTTGAATTTCTGGATGTTCGGGTTGCCGTAGAAGACCCGGCGGGTGAGGCGCTCGTACTCGGCGATGTCGCGCGCCGTTACGATCAGCACGAAGTCGTGCTCGCCGGTCACGTAGTAGCACTGCTGTATCTCCGGCACCGCCTGCACCTGGCGCTTGAAAGCATCGACGATATCTGCCCGTCCCCGCTCCAGCACGATGGTGACGATCAGCGTCATGCGGCCGCCGACCAGCTCCGGAGACACCACGGCACAGTCCTTGGCGATGGCGCCCTCCGCGCGCAGCCGCTTCATGCGGCGCTGGCAGGCTGTCGGCGAGAGGCCGACCTGCACGCCGATCGCCTCGGAGGTCAGGCGGTTGTCATCCTGCAGGAGGCGTAGGATGGCAAGGTCGAAGCTGTCCAGTTCCATCGGATTACGCAGGAATACTGCAATCAAAGGGGTAAGATAGCTGCTCTTCGTTGACTGAACCATGGTTTTGCAGCCTGGCGACCGCACCAGGCTTCTAGTCTCTCGTTCGGACAAGGAGCGGAGCCATGGACAAGGCGAGCATCGATCAGCGTGACGGCATTCTCTGCGGCCTGGGCGCCGCGATCATTTGGGGCGCCTGGCCGGTGGTTTCCCGCCTCGCCGTCGTCGATTCCCTCACCCCCTACGACGTGGCCGCCTTGCGCTTCGGAGTGGCGGGACTCGTCCTGCTGCCCTTCTTCCTGCGCCGGGCAACACCGAAGCGAGCCGGTATCGGCTGGCTGCGCGCGCTCGTCTTGGCCTGTGGCGCCGGCGTGCCCTACGTGGTGGTGAGCGTGGAGGGCCTGCGCTACGCCCCGGCCGGCCATGCCGGCCTGATCGTGCCGAGCTGCATGCTGATCTTCACCACTCTCGGCGCCTGGCTGTTTCTCGGCGACCGGCCGGGTGGCCTGCGGCTGTTGGGTCTGGCATCTATTCTGCTCGGCCTCTTGCTCGTCGGATGGACGGCCTTGGCCGGCGCCGCCCCCGGCGCCTGGCGGGGCGATCTGCTCTTCATCGGCAGCGGCTTTCTCTGGGCGGCCTATACCCTAGGGGCGCGGGCCTGGTCGGTCAGCCCCTGGCAAGCCACAGCGCTGGTCTCGGTGCTCTCCCTGCTGCTCTACCTGCCGCCCTATCTGGCCGTCGCCGGGCTGCGTCTGCTCGATGCGCCTCTCGTGCCCCTGCTCGGCCAGGCGGTTTTCCAAGGATTGGCGGCGGCCATCCTGGCGCTGCTGCTCTACACCCGTGCGGTGGCGTTGCTCGGCGCGGCGCGCGGTGCCCTCTTCGCCGCGTTGGTGCCGGGAATGGCAATCCTTCTCGCGATCCCGCTGCTCGACGAATGGCCGGGACTGGGCGAGCTCGCCGGCCTCTCGCTGGTGACCCTGGGCATGGCAACGGCGCTCGGCTTGTTCGATACACCGCTCGCTAGACGTCGCGCGCCAGTCCGCTGACCAGGTCGCCGAACTCGCGCAGGAAGACCGAGCCGGCCACGGTGCGCTGCACCAGGACGGAGCGGCGGTCGGCCTCGTCGGTCTTGCGCCTGAGGTAGCCGAGCGTGCTCAGGCGATCCAAGGCCCGGGTGACCGCCGGCTTTGACATCTTCAGCGTCGCGGCCAGGCCGCGCACCGTATGGGGCGGCGGCGCGTGGTAGACGTGCAGCAGCAGGGCGAACTGCCGCTGGGTCAGGTCGGGCAGGTCGCGGCGCAATACCTCGGCGCTGGTCGCGCGCCACAGGGCCAGCGCCTGGCCGGCGGAAAGCTCCATGCGAGTCGGCTCTTCTCGTTTCGATACCGCAACGAGTCAGACCAGAGTCCGCCGTGTCAGGCAACCGGAAAGGGGTGAGGTTTTTGCGGCGCCTCTCGCCTCGGCGAAGCCTTCGGCGCAGCCAGGGTCGGTGCCGTGCGGCGGCGGCCCGCTGCCCGCCCAGCCACCTAATAGGATACCATGCCATGGCTCGCGAAGAGAGCTGTCGCAGGCAGGGGGGGCGGTGCATCGCTGACTGTGATGCTTGGCCGGGCGCGGGCGGGAAACGAGCCATCGGCCGGTGTCGGCTCAAAGCGTCCCATCGCGGCCGCAGAGCGGCAAACGCTTTACCGACGGCTCGCTCTCAGTTAACCTCAAAAATACAACTTTAATATGTCTATTCCGATTCTTCGCAAGCTGCGCCAGTTGGGCTGGCGGGCTGGCGATAGTCGTTGAAGAGGCCGGTCACGGAGTCTGGCAGCTTTGGCAGCTGAAGGAGGCTCGTATGTCTATCGTCTACTCGGCCGCGAACCGCGAACACGCATACCAAGACTATAAGAAGGCCATTGGTTCGCTTCTCGATGGCATGGATCGGCCGTTGTCGAGTTTGATCTCGCCCGGCACACGGGTCTTCGTGAAGCCCTTCCTCCAAGCCGGGCAGATCAGCGATCCGAGCGAACGGCTGACCACCCATCCCGACCTTTTGCGCGCGCTGATCGAGATTCTCTTGGACCACGGAGCGCGGGTGTCGTTCGGTGGCGGCGGCGCTGCATTGCTCAAGAGCGAGTCTCTGGAAGACTTCGCGTGGGCCGAGCAGCTGTCAAAGGACTTGGGCGCGCCATTCGTCAGCTTCGCGAGCACTGGCGGCAGATTGGTTCCCAGTCATCTCCTCTTTCCGCGGGACCACCTCATCGCGAACGCGCTCTTGGACGCGGACGTCATCGTCAGCTGCGCCAATCTGCAGCCGCATGGTACTCTCGGATTGAGCGGCTCGATCAGGAATATGTTCAACGCTGTCGTCGGCAATCAGCAGCAGCGCCTCTATTCGCTCTTTCCCGACGGGCGGCGGTTGGGGAAGGCTATGGCCGATGTCTGCCGTCTGGTTCGGCCGGATCTATCGATCCTCGACCTGACGACGGTGCGCGATCGGATCGACCAGTGGCCTTGGAAGGTGCTGCCGGTCAACCGCATCATTGCCGGCCGTGACCCGGCTGCAGTGGATAGTGTTGCGGCCTCTGCGGTCGGCTTCGAAGGACCTCTGTGGACTTCGGTCTATGGCGAGCGTTGCGGCCTCGGGGCGGCTCGTTGCCAAGACGTTCGTGTGATAGGGCCGAGCTGCGCGCCGCAGGCCGCTTTGCAGCTGCCGGCTGGGCCCAGTCGTGCCGTGCATAAGCCGACGGCCTTCGAGACGGCACGCAGCCTGATGACGGAGATGGTTCTGCGGCCGAGGCCACAGATAGACACAACACGCTGCACGGAATGTGAGGCCTGTATTGCCGTCTGCTTTTCGAATGCGATCGCGCGTCAAGACGACGGCCGCATCGCCATTGACAGTGCCCGCTGCGTCGAGTGCGGCAATTGTGTCGTGCGATGCGAGGAAGGCGCCGTTCGCTTGGTCCCCCGACACAGCCTTGGCCGAGGCCTTGAGCGCAGCTGGGAAAGAGCGAAGAACGGAATCTCGCTTCGCACGGGCGGCCTGGCCCTCGAGCTCAAGCTGCGGCCGGTCAAGGTCTTGAAGGGACCGCGACCGCTGCGGCTGGCCGGCGTAGGGCGTGCCGGCCGTGGCTTTCGGCGCCTTGCCTCGGCCCGGCCGCATTCTTTGGCTCGGTCATCCGAGGGTGACGATGTGGCCATGGTCGTGGGCGTCGGCCCCAAGCTGGGCAGCGCCCTCGTACGTCGGCTCCGGCAATCCGAGATGCGTATCGTGATGGTTGCACGCGACACCCAGAAGCTACAGGATCTTGAGCCGGAAGGCCTGGGGCGTGGCGACAGTCTTCGGGCCTTCGCGTGCGATATCACCGATCATCATGACGTACGATGCCTGTTCGAGGCGGTCGAGATGGAGATCGGCACACCTTCGCTGGTCATCTACAACGTCGAGCATTTCATTCCCGGCTCGGTGCTCGATATTCAACCGGCCGCGTTTCAGATTTCCTGGCAGGCAAACTGCTACGGTGGTTTTCTGGTCGGCCAGCGTGCCGCCTTCGGCATGGTTCGGCTCGGGCGCGGCACAATTATCTTCGGTGGGGCCACGGCGTCGCGGCGCGGCCGAAGCGGCTATACCAACCTGGCGGTCGGCAAGTTCGGGCTGCGGGCGCTTGCGCAGGCAATGGCGCGAGAGTTAGGGCCGAAGGGCGTTCATGTCGCGCACGTCGTGTTGGATGGCGAAATGCTCGCAATGAACCCTGCCGCCGTCGCCGATACCTACTACAACCTCTACAGACAGCCGGACACCGCATGGAGCCACGAGGTCGATCTCAGACGCTACGACGAAATCTGGTGACGGCTCGCCTTCTCGTCGACGCGCCCTCGCCTTAAAAGCTCGTCGTTTTCGTATTGAGGCGCGCCGGACCGTTGCCGCACAGCGCCGTCAGGCGCCATGGAGGACTCGCTCCAGGATAACGACGCCCGGAATGGCGCCCACTCGCCTCAGCTTCCGCCGCCGCGGGTGATGGGATAGCCGCCGGCCTTGTCGTGGGCCAGGCGACAGCGGTTCTGGTCGCTCGCGCCGAAGCAGTCGGACTCGCTGCTGAGCTGCGGGGTGACGCCGCCCTGTCCCACGCTGCCACAGGCACTGAGTGTCGTGGCGACGGCGAGCAGGACGGCGGCGGTGACGGGTGACCGCAGCAAGCGCGGTGAGGTGAAGACAGGCAAGGCCATGATCAGCTCCCTTGTCGGTGCAGTGGACTTGCATATGACGTGGGCGCGCGCTGCTGGGTCTGCCGCTCAAGCCGCGTCACTTGGGGGTGAGTAGTTGTTTACCGGGTTCTTGGTGGGCGCTGACGCGCTGTGCGTCTTCTGCTCACAGCTGTCATTCTTGGGCGAGGCCGACAAGGCCGTAGGCCTACGGCCGAGTTCCGAGAATCCAACCTTCGGCCTGTGCTGGTCTCACCGTGGACCCTCGGAACCCGCCGCTTCGCGGCTCGCCCAAGGGTGACATTCGGTGTTGTGGTGGCGAGGGAGCGGGATGGAACAGTGCGCGCGTCAGCGCCAGAAACGCTACTCCCCCGCCAGCATGGGCCGGCAGGCTTGCGGCAGGTCGGCCAGGGTGATGGGCTCGGGCGGCGGGCCTTTGGCGGCCTCTTCCGCCTCCTCGCTGAACCACCAGGCGAGGTCGGCGCCGCAGCCGTCGCCGGGGTCCGGCAGGGGCTGGTCGACGCAGTCCGGCTCGCCGGCGGGGCAGGCGAGACGCAGGTGGAAATGGAAGTGATGGCCCCACCAGGGCCGGACCTTGCTCAGCCAGGCGCGCTCTTCCCCAGCGGTGCGGCAGAGCTCCTGCTTGATCACCGGATTGACGAAGATGCGCCGCACGGCGGGAATCTCGGCGGCGGTCTTGAGCAGCGCCGCATGGCGCTCGGTCCAGACAGTCTGCGCGATGGCGCTGCGGTCCGGCGTCAACACAGAGATAGCGGAGTAGTTCTCGCGCCAAGCCCCCGCCGGCAGAGGTGACGGCTTCGGCGTCAGCCAGATGTCTGCGTCCAGACCGCTCTGGTGGCTGCGGTGCCCGCTCTTCATCGGGCCGCCGCGGATCTGGGTGAGGTCGCCGACCAGCAGCGTTGGCCAGCCGATCGACTGGGCGCCGCGCGCCAGCTCCTCGATCGCGGCGATCAAGCTGGGGTGGCCGAAGTTGCGCCGCCGCGAGGGGCGCATCACCGAGTAGCCTTCGCCGTCGAGCGGCAGCGCCTCGGCGCCGGCCAGGCAGCCGGCGGCGTGGGTGCCGATGACCTTCGCGGGGCCGGGTGTGGGCTCGCCCCAGTCCGCCCAATGGTCCGGTTGCGCCGCCAGCGGCTCGGTCAGCAGAAGCGCAGCAATGCAGGCGATCAAGCCGCCGCGTGTCATGGCTTTTCTCATCGATCCTCCGCGAGGCTTCCCCAGAGATCGTACTCCTCGGCGTGGTCGATCAAAACCGGCACGATATCCCCAGGACTGAGGCCGTTCTCGCCGTCGAGAAAGACCTTGCCGTCGATCTCCGGCGCGTCTCCGGTCGAGCGGCCAACTGCGCCTTCCACATCGACCTCGTCGATGATCACGTCCAGGCGCTGACCGACCTTGCCTTTCAGGCGTCTCGTGCTGATCGCCTGCTGCGCCTGCATGAAGCGGTGCCAGCGCTCCTCCTTGAGCTCTTCGGGGACGGCGCCGGGCAGAGCATTGGCCTTAGCCCCCGCCACCGGCTCGTACTTGAAGCAGCCGGTGCGATCGATCTCGGCCTCTTCCAGCCAGTCGAGCAGGAACTGGAAGTCCTCTTCGGTCTCGCCGGGAAAGCCGACGATGAAGGTGGAGCGTAGAGCCAGTTGCGGAACCTGCCGGCGCCAGTCGGCGATGCGGTCCAGCACCTTTTCCTGGTTCGCCGGCCGGCGCATGGCCTTCAGAACGGTCGGGCTGGCGTGCTGAAAGGGAATGTCGAGATAGGGCAGGATCTTGCCTTCGGCCATCAGCGGGATAACCCGGTCGACGTGGGGATAGGGGTAGACGTAGTGCAGGCGGACCCAGACGCCGAGCTCCCCCAAGGCCTCGCAAAGATCGATGAAGTGGCTCCGCCAGGTTCGGCCCTGCCAGCTGCTCTCGGCGTGCCGCAGGTCGAGCCCGTAGGCGCTGGTGTCCTGGGAGATCACCAGGATCTCTTTCACGCCAGCCCGGACGAGGCGCTCGGCCTCGGCCAGCACCTCCTTGATCGGCCGGCTGGCGAGGTCGCCGCGCAGCGAGGGGATGATGCAGAAGCTGCAGCGGTTGTTGCAGCCCTCGGAAATCTTCAGATAGGCGTAGTGGCGCGGCGTCAGCTTGACGCCGGCCGGCGGCAGCAGATCCAGGAAAGGGTCGTGCGGCGGCGGCAGCACCTCGTGCACCGCGCCGACCACGGCCTCGTACTGCTGCGGGCCGGTGATGGCGAGAACGTCCGGATGGGCCTCGCGGATGCGCTCGGCCTCGACGCCGAAGCAGCCGGTGACGATCACCCGCCCGTTCTCCTCCAGCGCCTCGCCGATCGCGGCCAGGGACTCGGCCTTGGCGCTGTCCAGAAAACCGCAGGTGTTGACGATCACCGCATCGGCGTCGCTGTAGTCGCCCGACAGGCTATAGCCCTCGGCACGCAGGCGCGAAATGATGCGCTCGGAATCCACCAGCGCCTTGGGACAGCCCAGGCTGACGAAACCGATTTTTGGCCCCGTCTGGGGGCCGGTACTGCTTGGCGCTTGGTCCATCGCTCCTGCATCTCACGGTTTTGGAAGGGCGTCCCTGCGGCGGCGCTCCGCCTCGTCAGCTAGCGGCATGCGCCGGGGAGGGCAAGGGCTCGCTGCGGCTGCCAGGGCCGCCAAACCAAGAAAACCGCCCGACTTGATAGGGATTTAATACTTCTTTCGCCGTTGTTGCGGTTGTAATAGGCCTGTGGGAAGTTGCGGGCGGCCCTTTTTTCGGGCTGGGCACGGCCCTTGTCGTCCCCCTGGCGCGCGTCCATCCGGTGTCATGAAAATACTCTTCATCCATCAGAATTTCCCGGGCCAGTACAAGCATATCGCCCCGGCCTTGGCGGATATGCCGGGCAACGAGGTGCTGGCGATCGGCGAGGAAGGGCATCTGGGACGCCTGCGTCACCCCAAGGTGCGGGAGATCGGCTATCCCGAGCCGCGCGGCGCCGGCGAGAAGACGCATCTCTATGTCCGCCGCTTGGAGACGGCGGTGCGGCGCGGACAGGCGACGGCACGCAGGTGTTTCGATCTACAGGCCAAGGGCTACAGGCCCGATGTCATCTGCTGTCATCCCGGCTGGGGCGACGGCCTGTTCCTGCGGGATGTCTGGCCCGATGCGCGGCTGCTCTATTTCTGCGAGTTCTACTACAACTCCAAGGGCGGCGATTCCGGCTTCGACCCGGAGTTTCCCTATGAGATGAACTCGCGTCTGGCGACCCGCATACGCAACTCGCACCTGCTGCTTAGTGTCGAGACTTGCGACTGGGGCGTGGCGCCGACCCACTGGCAGCACGCCAGCTTCCCCAAGGTCTTCCAGGACAAGATCAGCGTCGTCTTCGACGGCGTCGATACCGAAGTGGTCAAGCCCGATCCCGCGGCGGTCTTCGAGCTGGACGGCGGCCGCCGCCTGACTCGCGACGACGAGGTCATCACCTTCGTCAACCGCAACCTGGAGCCCTACCGCGGCTACCACGTCTTCATGCGGGCATTGCCGGAGATCCTGCGGCGGCGCCCCAAGGCGGAGGTTCTGATCGTCGGCGGGCGCGAGGTGAGCTATGGGCCCGCCGCGCCCGAGGGCAAGAGCTACGCCGACATCTACTGGGACGAGATCAAGGACCAGGTCGATGCCAGCCGGGTGCATTTCCTCGGCCGCATCCCCTACCCCACCTTCCTGAAGCTTATCCAGGTCTCCTCGCTGCACGTCTATCTGACCTATCCCTTCGTGCTCTCTTGGTCGATGATCGAGGCCCTGAGCGCCGGCTGCCTGGTGCTCGGCTCGGCCACGCCGCCGGTCGAGGAGGTGATCCGGGACGGGGAGAACGGCCTGCTGTTCGACTTCTTCGATACCAGGCAACTGGCCATGCGGGTCGATGAAGCCCTGAGCAATCTGCAACGCCTGCAGCCGCTGCGCGAGGCGGCGCGGCGCACGGTGCTGGAGCGCTACGACCTGCGCCGCATTTGCCTACCCAAGCAGCTCGAGCTGATCCGCTGCCTGGCCGAGGGTCGCCTGCCGGATGAGGCCCCTGCGCCGCCGCGCCCGGCCGTGAGTGCCGTGTGAGCGGGAAAGAGGCAGCGTAATGAGCAACTTTGCAATTCAGCCCTGTCCGCCGGGCAGCCTTCCGGAAGTGAAGCTGATCACCGGCCGCTCGTTCGGCGACGCACGCGGCACCTTCAGCGAGGTCTTCAAGCTTTCGGCCTTCAGAGACGGCGGGATGGCCTTCCAGCCGGTGCAGCAGAACCGCTCCTTCTCGCTGCCGCGCTTCACCCTGCGCGGCCTGCACTTTCAGCGTCCGCCCCATGCCCAGGCCAAGCTGGTGCGCTGTCTGACCGGCGCCATCTTCGATGTCGCCGTCGATCTGCGCCGGGGCTCGCCGAGCTATGGCACCTGGGTCGGCGCACGGCTGGAGCCGGGCGGTGCGCAGCTTTTCGTGCCCAAAGGCTATGCCCACGGCTTTTGCACGCTGCTGCCGGAGACCACGGTCGAATATCTGGTCGACGCCGAGTACGCGGCCGAGAGCGACGGCGGTGTGGCCTGGGACGACCCGGAGATCGCCGTCGATTGGCAGGCACCGCATGACGAAGTCGTGCTTTCGGACAAGGACGAGCGGCAGCCCACGCTCGCCGCACTGGGCGAGATCTTCGTCTACGAACCGCAGGAGGAGAAGCCCGCATGAAAGTGCTGGTCACCGGAGGGGCGGGCTTCATCGGCTCGGCTCTCATTCGCTACCTCATGGCCGAGACCGAGGCGGAGGTGGTCAACTTCGACAAGCTGACCTATGCCGCGAACCTGGCCTCCCTGGCTCCGGTTGCGGACAGACCGCGCTACCGCTTCCTGAAAGCCGATATCTGCGACCGCGCAGCGGTGGCCGCCGCGCTGGCGGAGCATCGCCCGGACGGCATCCTGCATCTCGCCGCCGAATCCCACGTGGACCGCTCGATCGACGGCCCGGCCGCCTTTCTCGACACCAACATCATGGGGACCTACAGCCTGCTCGATGCGGCCAAGACCTATTGGCAGTCGCTGGAGGGCGAGGCGAAAGAGGCCTTCCGCTTCCACCACGTGTCCACCGACGAGGTCTACGGCTCGATCGAAGAGGGCCTCTTCACCGAGGAGAGCCAGTACCAGCCCAATTCGCCCTATGCCGCCAGCAAGGCCTCCTCCGACCATCTGGTGCGCGCCTGGCACCGCACCTACGGCCTGCCGGTGGTGATCACCAACTGCTCCAACAACTACGGCCCCTATCAGTTTCCCGAGAAACTCATCCCGCTGATGATCATCAAGGCCATGGCCGGGGAGAAGCTGCCGATCTACGGCAAGGGCGACAACGTGCGCGACTGGCTGCACGTGGAAGACCATGTGCGCGCCCTTTGGCTGGTCTTCCGCCAAGGCAGGGTGGGGGAGACCTATGCCGTCGGCGGCCGGGCGGAGATGACCAATCTGGAGGTCGTCGAACGCCTCTGCGCCATTCTCGACGAGGTGCTGCCGCACAGCCCGCACCGGCCCCACGCAGGGCTCAAGAGCTTCGTGCCCGACCGCCCGGGACACGATCGCCGCTATGCCATCGACTCCGGCAAGCTCGAGCGCGAGCTCGGCTGGCGCCAGGGCCACGACTTCGAAAGCGGCCTGCGCCAGACCGTCACCTGGTATCTCGAGCGACGCGACTGGTGGGAGCCTATCCTGGACGGCCGCTACGGCGGCGAGCGCCTGGGTGTGGGTAGCTCTGCGAGCCAGAGCGCGCAGGCACGGCAGGCCTCATGAAGCTGCTGGTCACCGGCGGCGGCGGGCAATTGGGCCGCGCCTTGACGCGCCTTGCCGTTGCGGCGGGGCATGAGCTTCGTGCGCCGACCCGAGCCGAGCTCGACATCACCGACGACACGGCCTTACGGGATGCCTGCACCTGGGCCGAGGTGGTGATCAACGCCGCCGCCTACACCGACGTCAACCGGGCCGAGAGCGAGCGCGACGCCGCCTTTGCCGCCAACGCCACGGCGCCCGGGCGCCTGGCCGAGCACTGCGCCGCCGGCCGCAGCCTGCCGATCCATGTCTCGACCGACTACGTCTTCGACGGCCGCGCAGAGCGTCCCTGGCGCGAGACCGATGCGACGGGACCGCTCAACATCTACGGCGAGAGCAAGCGCGCCGGCGAGGACGCGGTCAGGGCCGCCCTGGAGCACCATCTGATCGTCCGCACCAGTTGGGTCTACAGCGAGACGGGCCGCAACTTCCTCACCACCATGTTGCGTCTCGGGGCAGAGCGGGAAGAGCTGACGGTTGTCGCCGACCAGATCGGCACGCCGACCTCGGCCGAGGACTTGGCGGCCGCCCTGCTTCACTTGGCGGTCCGCGCGCGTGGCGAGGAAGGGCCCTTCGGCACCTATCATTACAGCGCCGAAGGCGCGGCGAGCTGGGCCGACTTCGCCGAGGCCATCTTCGCGAAGGCCGGCGAGCTGTTGCCGGCGCGGCCGCGCGTCGAGCGCATCGACAGCAGTGCCTTTCCGACGCCGGCCCGGCGGCCGGCCTATTCCGTGCTCGACTGCAGCCGCATCGTCGCCGACTTCGACCCGCCGCGACGGAGCTGGCAGGACGGGCTGAGCGCGGTCATGGCGCGGCTCAAGCTGCAAGATGTCGGATAACAGAGGGTAGAGAGCCGATGACGACCAAGGGCATTGTCCTCGCCGGCGGGCTCGGCACCCGCCTGCATCCGCTGACCCTGGCGGCGAGCAAGCAGCTCATGCCGGTCTACGACAAGCCGATGATCTATTACCCGCTCAGCACTCTGATGCTGGCCGGCATCCGCGAGGTCTTGATCATCACCACGCCCCAGGACCAGGCGGCGTTCCAGCACTTGCTCGGCGACGGTAGCCAGTGGGGCATGCACCTCAGCTACATCGTTCAGCCGGAACCGGGGGGGCTCGCTCAGGCCTTCCTGCTTGGCCGCGACTTCGTCGATGGCCACCCCAGCGCGTTGGTGCTGGGCGACAACATCTTCTTTGGCCATGGCCTCACCGAGTTGGTGCAGCGGGCGGCCGGGCGCGGCGAAGGCGCCACGGTCTTTGCCTATCTGGTCGACGACCCGGAGCGTTACGGCGTGGTCGAAATGGACCGCGAGGGCAAGGCGCTTTCCATCGAGGAGAAGCCGGCCGCGCCCAAGTCGCCCTGGGCCGTCACCGGTCTCTATTTCTACGGCTCCGACGTCTGCGAGCGCGCCGCCAGCCTCAAGCCCTCCGCCCGCGGCGAGCTGGAGATCACCGACCTCAACCGCCTCTATATGGAGGAGGGCCGCATGATGGTGGAGCGCCTGGGTCGCGGCTATGCCTGGCTCGACACCGGCACGCACGAGTCGCTGCTCTCGGCCGGGCAGTTCGTGCAGATGATTGAGGAACGGCAGAGCGTCAAGATCGCCTGTCCCGAGGAGATCGCCTACCGCATGGGCTTTATCGGCCGCGACGATCTCTTGGCGCTGGCCGAGCGCTTCGCCAAGAGCGGCTACGGCAGCTACCTCGCCAAGGTGGCGCGGGAAGAGACGCCGCTGGGTTAGTGGCAGCATCGCTTGCGGAACGGCAGCGATTCTAATAGGGTCCCGGCCGCCCCTGAATAGCCCCCTCGCGGGGCCTCAGGCGGACCAGCGGAGAGGTGCCGGAGCGGTCGAACGGGGCGGTCTCGAAAACCGTTGTGCGCGTGAGCGTACCGAGGGTTCGAATCCCTCCCTCTCCGCCAGTGTTTTCGCATAGGCGGCGTCCGCCCGCGACCGAGGCGAGGCATGCGCTAGCCGGAGATCTGGACGTCTTCCGCGGCGACGCTGCCCTGCTCGGTCTGGGCGACCACGGTGTAGCCTTCGCCGGCGCCGTTGTCGTCGTAGATCAACTGACCTTCACCGTCGACGAACAGGCTCGCTTCACCGTTCTGCCAGCCCTCCGAGGTCGCGTTGGTCCCGTCGTACTCCTCGGTCAGCTGCTCGAAGTTGCCGAGGGCGATGTCGAGGGCATCCGCCTCGCCCTCCAGCATCAGGGCGATGCTGTCGCCCTCTTCGGCGTCGAAGTCCTCCACCACGTCGGCCTCGAAGCCGAGCTCGGAGAGGCGGACGTTCTGCATCACCCGGACACCGTCTTCCCCGATCTCGAACTCGAAGCGATCCGCGCCCGCGCCGCCGGTGAGCACGTCCTGCCCGCCGCCGCCGGCCAGGGTGTCATCGCCCAGGCCGCCGAACAGCGCGTCGTCCCCGGCACCTCCGGTCAGGGCATCGTTGCCACTGCCGCCGAAGAGCTGCTCGGCCTCGCCGGCCGTGCCGTCGCTCAGCGCCGTCAGCCGCCCCTCGCCATCCTCGAAGGAGAGCTCGAAGGCGAAGTCGCGCTCTAGACCGCTGAGCCGGATCGTGGTGTCGTCGTGCTCGACAATGCCTTCGCCGGCCGTAAGGAAGGTGAAGCTCTCACCGGCCAGGGGCGTGAAGCCGTCGATGAAGGCGAAGTGCAGGCCGCCGGTGAAGCTCGCCTCGCCACCGACCTCCAGGAAATCGTGGCCCGTGCCCGGTGCCGTGCCGGCGACCTCGAAGAGCATCTCGCCGCCATGATCGATGTCCCCGGTCACCACCGCTGAGCCTGGTGAGTTCCCGATGTTCACCGTGCCGCCCAGATCGTTGTCGATGCTACCGACAATCGTCGAACCGCTGTCGACATTGAGCGTGGCATTCTCACCCAGAACGATCGAACCGTTGCTGCCGTCGGCCTGAATGGCCTCGAGGCTGCCACCGTCGCTCACCGTGACAGTGCCGGTGCCGCCGTTGACGAAGTCGTTCAGGTCGGAATCGAACATCACGCCGATGGCGATCAATTCCGCCCGCAGAAGCGAGCCGTCGCCGGCGATATCCACGGTAGCGATCGAGGTCGGTTGGTAGGCGATATGAAGATGGGCCGCGCCGTCATTGACTTCGTCGGTTTCCTGGACGATCAGCTGGCCACCTGCGGTGATGTCGACATCGGCAATGCCTTCGTTGCCGAGATTGTTGAAGGTCCGCTCGCTCGTAATCTGCAGAAGCGAGCCGCCGCCGTCGATTTCCAGCTTGCCGTTGCCGTTTTCCCGAAGGCCGACATTGGCGAAGGCGTTGTCGCCCGTTACTCTGAGAATCGAGCCTTGCTCGATGCGTAGGGTGCCCAGGTCGGCGCGGTCCGGAATGAAATCGGCATCGCTCTCGCCGGTGTTGCCGCCGCCAACCCGAAGCTCGGCTTCTTCGCCCGACACCAGCAGGCTGGCCCTATTGGTCAGCAGCACCGTGCCGGCACCGGTCCGTCCCGCGATGAGATAAGGCCCGAAGCCATCCTCCGGGACCTTGCCGTCGGGCGGGTTGGTGAGCAGCGCTGACTCGCTCGTCGCGATCCTCACGTCGGGATCGCCGATGACATCTAGCGGCTCATCGCCGCCACCGCCATCCACTGTGAGCATGCCGATACTGCCGAATTCCCGGGCGACCTGAATGCCCGGCCCCTCTCCGGCGACGGTCGAAGTCACCACGATCTTGCCGCCGTTCTCGACGGTGATAGCGCCTTGGTCGCCGTTGCTGCGCGCGATACGCAGGAAGCCGCCGCCTTCGGCAGGACCGAAAGGCAGCTCATTGTTGACGGTTGTTACCTCGAGCAGGGACCCATCGCCGGTGACCCTGATCTCGTTGCCGTTGCCGGCCAAACCGCTGGGGCCTCGGACTTGCACGTTGGCGAAACGAACGAGCCCGCCGTCCTCGATGTTGAGTACGCCTTTTCCACCGTCGCCGACGAACAAGTCAGCCGTGCCGCTCAAGGTAGAGAACTCCGAGCCACTGCCGTTGACGGTCACGACGCTAGCCGCATCGCCGCCGTTTCCGGTCACGCTTCCATCGACTTGACCGGTGACGGTCAGTGGGTCGTCCCCTATCCGAACAGAGGTGTTGGTGAAAAGCTTGCCGCCACTCGTAACGTTGACGATGCCCTGGCCTGCCCCACCAATGTCGAGGTCGCCGTCGTCGTTGAAGCGCAGCTCGGAGCCAACACCGTCGATGTTGACAATGCCTTGCGACCCGGCAAAGCGACCGATGGAAGCGAAGATATCATCATCTTCAGAGTTGTAGATTATCTGCCCGCCGGACGTGATGTTGACCACACCTTGGCTCCCGTCGACCCGGCCGACTTCGAAAGACCCTTCTTCGAAGCTGTTGGCGGTGATGGTGGCCCCATCGCGGACGATTAGCTCTCCGGTTCCGCCTCGACCAACGACGATGAAGCTACCCCGGATGCCGAACTCTCCCACGTTCAAGTCAATTCCGGGCTCGTCCTCCAGGGTCAGCGTCGTTCCGGCGCCTGCGATCTCGATGGTCCCCCGGCTGCCAAGCTCGCGTCCTATAGTGAGTCCAGGAGACGTCGCGTCCGTGTTCTGAGTTTCCCCAGCGCCCATGAAGACGTCCGCTCCGTCCAGAATGCGGATGGTCCCGTTGCTCCCGGGATCGCGTCCCGCGCTCATGAAACCGGCCTCGTTGACGAACACCCCTGAAAAACGGCCGTCTTGGTTGGTGATCCGAACGTCGGTGCCTTCGCCTGTGATGACGACAACTCCGGTTCCTTGCCGCCCCGCCTCGAGCTCGAGCGTTGCAAGCGAGGCCCCATCCTCGATCAACATCGTGCCGGTCGTGCCGGACTCGCGGCCGACCTGGACCGTGTTGTCGGTGCCGACGGTGCGCAGCTCGGTGCCGAGCCCGGTCAGGACCACCGCCGCTGTCCCAGCGATGTCGTTGCCGCTGTCGTTGGGGTTGTCGACCACGGCTCCGGTGTTGACCTCGAAGTTGTCGAAGCCGTCGGAGGTGAAGGTACCCTGCGCTCCGTCCTGAAAGCGCATGCGCTCGACGTCGCCGGGGCCATCGATGCTGAAGCCTGCGCCGGTGACGTTGAAGGCGCTGTTGGCGCCGACGGCGATCTCGGTGGCTCTGACGTCGGCGCCGTCGATCAGGTTCAAGGTTGCGCTGACGCCGGTGCTGACACCCTGGACGTTCACACCGATGCCGAAGAAGTCACCTCGGTCGAACACCGTGCCAGCTCCGATCACGCCGATGGTGCCGCCGAGGCTGGTATCGATGTCGCCGTCGATGTTCGCGGTGCCGTCGAAGTTGAGGGTGCCGCTCTCGCCGAGCCGGATCGTTGCCCTGCTGCCGTCGCCCTCGATGGCGCGCAGGGTGCCGCCGTCTGTGACCGTGACCGTGCCGCTGCCGCCGTTGACGAAGCCCTGCAATTGCTGGTCGAACAAGGCGCCGATGGCGATGAACTCGGCCTGCAGCAGCGAGCCTGCGCCGGAGATGTTGACGGTCGCCTGGGAGCCTGGGTTATTGCCGATCGAGATATTGGCGAAGCTGTCGTTGGCGCCGCTTTCCTGGACGATAAACTGGCCGCCGTTTGTGATGTCCACATCGGCCATGCCCTCGTTCCCGATCGCGACGAAGCCGCCGTCGCCGGTGATTTCCAGTAGCGAGCCCTCGCCGTTGACCAAGAGGACACCGGCCCCCGTAGTCTCATCTCCGATCGAGACGAATGGATCGAAAGCGCCGATGATGAAGCGGCCGCCGCCGGTGATGTTGAGCGTGCCTTGACCTTCGTCTCCGAGCAGCACACGGGGCCTGTCCTCTGAGGTGATCAGCAGCGTGCCGCCGGTCAGGATGTCGAGGACGCCCTCGCTGCCTTCCAGGATGCCGACTCGAAGTATCCCTTCCTCGACGCTGTCCAAGGTCACCAGCGCCTGATCCTGCACAATCACCCTGCCGTCGCCGCCGCGGCCGATAAACAGGAAGCTGCCTCGGAGGCCGACAGCCTCGTCGACGCCGGGCGTATCCAGCAGAGTCAGCGTCGTGCCCTGACCGGCTACTTCGAGCAGCCCCTTGCTGCCGGTATTGCGCGCGATCTGGATCCCGGGTGCGGTGGTGTCAGTGTTCTGCGTCTCACCCGCACCCAAGAAGACGTCAGCACCGTTTAGGATGCGGATAGTTCCGTCGTCGCCATCGTCGCGGCCGGCGCGCATGAAGCCGGACTCATTAATGAACTCGCCCGAGAAGCGTCCATCCTGCGTTGTGAGGCGAACCGAGGTGCCTTCGTCGGTGATGACGATGACCCCGGTTCCACTACGCCCTGCTTCCAACTGCAGTGTTGCAAGCGAGGCCCCATCCTCGATCAGCATGGTGCCGGTCGCGCCGGCCTCGCGGCCGACTTGCACCGTGTTGTCGGTGCCGACGGTGCGCAGCTCGGTGCCGAGACCGGTCAGGATCACTGCCGCCGTCCCAGCGATGTCGTTGCCGCCGTCGGTTGGGTTGGCGATCACGGCGCCCGTATTGACATCGAAGTTGTCGAAGTTGTCGGAGGTGAAAGTCCCCTGCGCCCCGTCCTGGAAGCGTACCTGCTCGATCGTGCCCGGCCCGTCGATGCTGGTGCCCGTGCCGGTGACGTTGACGGTTCCGTTGGCGCCAACCACGATCTCGTCGGCTCTCACGTCGGCGTCGCCTGAGACGTTCAAGGTCGCCGTGCCCTGGGTGTTGCCGAACGGGGTGGCGGCGATGCCGAGGAAGCTGCCGGCATCGAGCAGGGAGCCGTCGCCGGTTACCGCGATGACGCCTTCGCCCCCGAGAACGGTCCCTGCGACGACTTGGCCCGTGGGGTCGACGACAAGCTCGCCGCCGCCGGAGATCGAAAGTATGCCGTTGCCTTCCGAACCGATCGTCACTTCGGCTTGATCGCCGATAAGCTCGACCCTGGAACCGCCGCCGTCTACCGCCACGATGCCGATCGAACCGGGCAAGAGCCCGGCGATCAGGAAGGCGTTGGAGCCCTCGAGGGCGATGCGGCCGCCGCCGGTGACCTCGGCCGTGCCCGGCCCTTCGCGCCCTACGACGAGGCCGGGCAGGGAGAAGGCCCCGGGCGCGCCGATGATGCTCAGCTCGGAACCGACGCCATCGACAAAAAGGACCCCTTGCCCGCCTTGCTGCCGGCCGACGTCGATGAAGGGCTCGATGCCGTCGTGGATCAGGCGGCCGCCATCTCTGATATCGACGAGACCGGTCCCCGCATCCCCGATCGCGAAGATGTCGCCGCCGCCGCCGAGCAGCCGCAGCTCCGAGTTGGCACCCTCCACCTCGACTGTGCCTGTCGCGCCGAATTCTTCCCCTATCAACACCCGCAAACCGGCGTTGTCGGATGTGAACTCAACCACGCCGCCGGATAGAACTTGTAGTTGGCCGGACGATCCAGCCTGCTCTCCAACCGAGAGCAAGCCATCTTCCAGGCTGTTCGCCGTGATCGTCGCGTTGTCGCTGACGATCAAGGTGCCGGTTCCACCGCGTCCGACGATGATGGTGCTGCCGACGAGGCCCTCGTCCGGCAAGGAGGGCTGATCGCCCTGCAAGAGGATCGTCGAGCCGGCGCCGGACACCTCCACGAGGCCTCTGCTGCCAGAGTTGCGCGCGATCTGAAGCTCGGGTGCTGTCGTGTCCAGATTCTGGGTCAGGCCGGACGTGATGACCATGTCGGCGCCGTCGAGGATGCGGATCGTTCCGTCTGAGCCGTCATCGAAGCCGGCTCTGACGAAGCCGGCCTCATTCACGAACTCGCCGGAGAACCGCCCGTCCTCCATGGAGATGAAGAGCTCGGTGCCGTCGCCCTGCGCAACGACAACCCCGGTCCCCTCGCGTCCGACCCCGAGCCAGCTGGTAAAGAGCGAGGCCCCATTCTCGATCAGCATCGTGCCGGTCGTCCCTGCGTCCCGACCGACCTGGACCGTATTGTCGACGCCCAGGGTGCGCAGTTCCGTCCCGATGCCGGTGAGGGTCGCGCCGGCCGTTCCGACGATGTCGTTACCGTTGTCGATGGGGTTGGCCGAGACCTGCCCGCTGTTGACCCTGAAGTTGATGACTTGATCGCTGTTCAGCGAGACTTGGGCGCCATCCTGGAAGAGATACCGCCCATTATCACCGATAGAGAGCGACCCGCTGATGAGCTCGCCGTCTGCGCCGACGCCAAGGAAGCTCGTGAAATCGAAGTTCCCGTTGAGCACCTGGAGAAGGCCTCTGCCGGTATTCTCCCCAGCCTCGTTCATGCCGATGAAGATCTCTGGGCCGGCATTGAGGAACCCGCCGTCGATCAGGCTGATACGCCCGTCCGAGCCTGCTTCCCGCCCGATGAAGACCTGGCCGGTCTCACTTAAGACGACCTGCGAATTGGCGCCGATCTCGAGCACGCCGTTCCCCGCGTCGCCCACCACCAGCAAGGAGGGCGTCAGCAAGATCTGGGAGTCCGTCAGAGTCACCCTGCCGTCGCCGGTTGCGGTGCGGCCGATGATCATGTCCTGTGCCGCGAGACTGTCGCCCTGACTCAGGTTGAGCGTGCCGAGGCCGGTGTCGCCGACGACGATCAGCTCGGGCGTGATGATCACATCGCCGTCTCCCGGGCCGATGCCGCTCACCGCGATGTCGATGGTCTGATCGGCGGTCAGCGGGCCGGGGTCGCCGGTGAAGCCCCGGTCGCTGACATCGATCGCCAGGCTCGCGTCGGCAAGCGTGCCGTCGGCCGAGAAGGTCAAGCCGTCGAGGGCGGCATTGATGTTGGCGAGACTGCCGATGAAGGTGGTCAACGTGTCGTCGAGGCCATCGCCGGCGCTGAAGCTCAGCCCGCTTGTCTGCGACAGGCTGAAGGTGCCGCCGAGGCCGGTCAGCGTGACTTCGATCTCAATGCCGGGCCGCGTATCGACATCCGTGACGGTGATGCCGTTGTCCGAGCCGGCGGAGAACAGAAGATCGTCGCCGACACGGGTCGCCTCCGCCACAGGCGCGGCGATAACCGGCGCGTCGTTGAGCGCTATGATCAGGACAATCGCGGCCGAGGTGGGCTGAAGGCTCGAGCCGGTGTCGAGCTGAAAGGCAACCCGGCGGTCCGTGGCCGAGCCGCTCAGCGTCGGGTTCTCCGAGCTGTTCCGATAGGCGACGGTCTTCAAGACCTGCTCGTAGTCGGCGCGTGAGGCCGCGCCTGTCAGACTCAGCACGCCGGTTTCGGCATTGTAGTTGGCGACGATGTCGGTGCCGGAGGTGTCGACCTCCAGCGACTCTTCGCCGGGTTGACGGAGGGTCAGGGTCACCTCTGCGCCGACGATCTGGTCATCCAGGTCGGGATCGTCAATGACAGCATCGGGGCTGGCGAGGAGTATGGGGCCATTGCCTTCGGTGAAGACGACCCCGTTGTTGACGCCGTCTTCTATCGGCGGGCCGTTGAGATCGAAGATGGCCATGTCGTCGACGCCGGCGATGGCGATGGTCACCGTCGCCGTGTTGAAGCCGCCCTGGCCGTCGGTGATGATGTAGTCGAAGCTGTCGGTGTCCTGCTGACCGGCGCCGAGGCCCTGAAAGGCCTCGCCCGGGTCGTAGTCGAAGGTGCCGTCGCCGTTGTCGGTGACCTGGCCGAGGGTGTTCGTGGTGTCGAGCCCGACGACCGAAGGCGTGCCGCCGTCGATATCGCTGTCGTTGGCCAGCACGCTGGCGGTGGTGAAGGGGCTGTCCTCGTCGGTGACGAAGCCCGCGCCGCCGTCGTCGACCGCGACGGGAGGCTGGTTGCCCGCAATGGCAAGTCCGTCGCCGTCGGCAAAGCGGAGTATCTCGATACCGAGCAGGAGATCGCTGCCGTCGTCTCCGTTGGTGCCTGGCGCCAGATCGGTCACGATCAGGCCATCGCCTTCGGCTTCGATCAGATAGTCGGAGAAGTTCCCCGAGAACTGCGCAATGTCGCCGTCGCCGGCGCCACCAATCAGGGTGTCGTTGCCGCCGCGGCCGAGCAGTGTGTCGTTGCCGGCTCCGCCATCGAGTATGTTGGCCTGCGCGTCGCCGCCTATGAAATCGTTGCCGCTGCCGGTCGAGATATTCTCGAGTCCCGACAGGACGTCGCTGCCGGTTTCACTGCCGCTTGCCGAACCTGCTTGCAGATCGATGGAAACGGCCTCAGTGGTGCTGGTGTATTGCCCGAGATCGGTGCCTTCGCCGCCGTCGAGCGTGTCGTTGCCTTCGCCCTCGCCCCCGATCAAGGTGTCGTTGCCGGCGCCGCCGCTGAGGATATCGTTGCCGGCCCCTCCGGATATCTGGTCGTCGCCGCCAAGGCCGGAGATCTGGTCCGCCGCCTCGGTGCCCACCAGCACGTCGTTGTCGGCGGTGCCGTCTATGACATTGAAGACGGGTGGCGGTGGCGGCGGCGATGGCGGTGGCGGAGAGGCTGGAGGTGTACCGCTATCGCCCTGTACGCCCGGGTTCTCCGAGGATGCCGTGCTCTGCTCTGGCGCCGCCGCGGGCTCGCCGCCCGCGGTGCTGCCGCCTGTATCGGCTGGGCCCGGGCCCGTTGCCGTCGGACCGGATGCCGCGCTGGCGTCCCCTGTCTGCACCACGCCGACGTCCTGCGTCGAGGTCTGCACCACGTTTGCGGGCGTGGGCGCGGGTGGAAGACCGGCTGCCTGCTGATCACCGGGCGTCCCCTGGGCTGGGTCGCCGCTTGGCGCGGCGTCATCGCCAGCGGCCGGCTCGATCGCCGCAAGCCCCGTTGCGGCCGGTGAGCCTTCCGTTTCGGGCGCATTGGCCAGACCTCCGCCCTCGGTCTCCGCGGCGCCTTCCTGATCGCCGCCACCCTCGCCTTGGGTCTCACCGTCCGTCTCGCCTTCGCCGGGCGCCCCGCCGTCGCCACCGGACTCGGAGTCTTGATCACGCCGTTGTTCTTCGGTTTCGATGAAATCTTCCCGGGTCGGCGTCAGGCGCGCCAACGGCTGTTGCACCTCACTGAAGAGCTGCTCGATCTGTGCCGGCGGGGGTATGAAAGGGGGGGATGGCGCGGAAAAGAAGCCGGTCACTTCGGTGCTCTCGAAGGGATCATCGAGCACCACCTGGCCACCCAGATTGGTCAGGGTGACCACGCCGACGTCGCCCGTGTCCTGATCGGGAAAGAGCGTAAAAACCCCGTTTTCCAAGGTGCCGCCAACCTGCGTGCCACGGACGCCGAGGGCGATGATGGGCGTGCGCACGGTCATTCCGTCTGCGGCACTGCCCGCGACTTCGCCGCTGAGGAAGACGAAGGTTCCCTGCAGCACCGAAAGGCTCATGGCGCTATCGCCGCCCGGGTCGAAGACCAGGTTGTTGAGCGTCATGCGGCCACTTTGGCCAAGGGAGAAGACCGTGCCGTCGACGAAGATGATGCCGACCTTGCCGTCCGCGCCCGTTGCCAGGATGTCGCCTTGATAAACGTCGTCGCCGACCCCCAGCTGCACGATGGTGCCGTCGGGCCGTGTCGCTTGGACCTGTCCCTCCGCCTCGCGCACCTCGCCGATACGCTTAAAGCCGGCCGTGTCTACCTCGCCCTGTTGAGCGTACAGCAGCGGCTCGTCCGGGCGGAGCAGCGCGGCAATTGTCTCGGCATCAATAAGGCCGCCTTCCTCGGTGAGGAGAAAGGGCTGCTCTTCACTGAAGAAGCCGCGGATGAGCGTTTCGCTACCATCGGCGAAACGCAACAGCAGGTCGTCGCCGTCGCGGTGGAAGTCGGCCGAATGGATCTCCGGTCCGAATTTCTCGCCGGAGTCCAGCACGCCCCGGTAATCCCGGACGTCGAAGCTCGGATCAAGTTCGCTTCGATCCCGGAAAGTAGCCACCGACCCGACCCCCAATAAATTCCCACCAAGCAAGCGACTCTTGAAAGGTCACGGGAACATACCACTGTTGGTAGATTGATTCAATTGTCGGTGAATTTGTGTTTATTTACTTGGAGTTGCGCCTTCCTAAGGTGGAATTGCCGTCATCCGGCGTGATGAAGCTTTCGTCTATTTGGAGATCGTCACCTTGGGCAGGTATGCCGGCTCTTCCAGGTTCCCGGCGTTGGTCAGAGCAAGATTGCTTGGCGTCAGCCAGCCCAAGGCGGCCAGCAGGCGGTAGACCGAGATGCGCGCATCGTAGCTTGCGTTGACGAACTCGATCTGCGCGTTGAAGAACTCGGTCTCGGCATCCAGCACATTGACGGCGGTGTCGCGCCCCGCCTCGCGCAGACGCCGGCGGGCCACCGCCACCTCCTCGGCGATGACCACGGCGTTTTCCAAGAGCTCGACCCGCTCGCGGGCGGTTTCCATCTGATTGAAGGCCAGTCGCGCCTCCTCCAGCACCTGGCGCTTTTCGAAGCTCAAGAGGCTGAGGCTGTTGGAATAGGCATCGGAGGCTTGCCGCACCCGGGCCGGACGGGTGAAGCCATCGAAGAGCTTCCAGTTGAGCTCTAGAAGGGCGGCGAAGTCGCGCCGGGTGCCGTCGATGCCGGCGATGTTGTCCTCCAGGTTCCCGCGCAGCACGATGTTGAGATCGGGGTAGTAGTCGCTCTCGGCGACATCGCGCTGACGGTCAGCCGCCTCGGTCGCCTTTTCCTGGGCCAGCACCTGCGGGTTCTCGCTCAGCGCGATCTCCGTCGCTTCCTGGAGGCTCTGGGGCAAGAGCTCGACCGGCGGAATGGGCTCGATCATCCGCTCGACCTCCGGCGTCTTGGCGAAGACCTCGCGATAGCGGATGCCTGCGTCGCGCAGCAGCCCGGCGATCTCGACCCGCTGCTCCTTGGCGATCTGCAGACGGGTCTTGGCCAGCAGCACATCGACGGCGATGCCGCCGCCCCGCTCCACCCGCTCGTCCTCCAAGACCAGTTGCTCGCGGATGTTCGCTTCGTTGGCGACGGCGATCTTCTCCAGCCGCACGAAGCGCAAAACGTCGTGGTAGGCAGTGGACCCGTCGAGAAAGACGTTCTGCACGGCGCTCCTGAGATTGTCCTGCGCCGCCTGGCGATCGATCTTGGCAATCTCATAGCGCGAGGAGCGCTCGAAGCCGTCAAAGACGTTCTGGGTCAGGCTGAGCGACAGCCGATTGCGGAAGGTGCTGAGCGGCGGGTCGTCGTCGTCGCGGCGGGTCGGGCTGTCCGTGTATTCGTAGCCGCTGTCGCCGGTCAAATCGACTTCGGGCAAGAACTCGCCAAAAGCCTCGTCGACCACGCCCCCCGCCTCGCGCAGATTAAACCTTGCTGAGTTGATCAGAGGATGGCGCTCTAACGCGCCGGAGAGTTCCTGCTCGAGGGTTTGAGCCCACGGGATGCTCGGGGCGCAAGCCAATAGTCCAGCTGCAAGTGCAGCAAACGGGAAGCAGCGCACGTTATCCCCCCGGTTATTTGGCACTACTTCTATATTAAATCTCCGATTATATTCAAGCTGTATGTGAATTCTTGCGTGCTGGGACAAGGCGGCTCGACGCGTGCTTAAACTCCGAGCCGCCCTGTCCTGGTCCGGATGCAGCCGGTGGCCTGCCAATTCGACTCCCCTTCAATCAAAAGTGCAAAGGAGACCAGATCGAAACTAGTCAGCTTTCACCAAGTGTGTGTTCCCCGGACGCTCTGGAAAAGTGACTGCATCGCGGCTGCTTGTGGATGAGGTGCCGGTCCTGCACCGCAGTCGATGACCTCCAAGCTGGGTTCACGGAGAGTCCATCCCTCCCACCAGAGCTTCCCTGCTTCAGACCATGTGTTCCCTGTTTTAGCTGGCAGAGTTCCCTGCTCGCTCGTCCAGGGAATTGCAGGCTGAAGTGCTGATTTTCCTATGCCATCTTGCGTGAAGCAGACGAGCAGAAACGCAAACTCGGCGAATTTCTCTGTATTTTCCCTGCGAAACAGGGAACCAGCCGCCGGAGACGAGTTCGCAGGAGACTGCCTGCACCGCCATTCTGGAACATAAATGCGAACGTCGTTCGCCGCCGAGTCTACGCCATTTGAAGCCGCCAGGATCCGCAGCAGGTTTAGCGCGCAAAATCAAACGGCACAGCGCGCACCTTCACTTGGCACAAGCTGTCTGACTGATCGGGAGACCTGACCAGGCTCGGCCGACGAGCCGCGCATTGTGGTGTTGGGCACCGAGTTTGGCGCCGCGACGGCGGATCTCGCAAGCGGAACGGCCAATCTGTTTGAGTCTGCCCCCAGACATCCAAACCGGGTCGGGTCGGCTACCGGACAATGCATGCAGAAAGCGCCTATTTCAGGAATCCTGCTGGAAATGCGCTTGTTCTGCATGCAAAATAATCGAAATTTCTGTGAAAGATCCGCTCATGACCAGTGCCCCGCCGCAGAAGATGAATGCGACCGAGCAGGCCTATTCCATCATTCGCAACGACATCCTTACCGGGAAGCTGGCGGAGGGAGAGCGATTGACCGAGACGCGGCTGTCGGATGATCTGGGCTTGTCGCGCACCCCCATTCGCGAAGCGATCGGGCGGCTCATCCTTGAAGGGTTCATCGAGCGGCAGAAGGGATATACCACACGTGTCGCCCGTTTCCCCCAGGACGAGGCCGAACAGATTTACGAAATCCGCCGCCTCGTCGAGTGCTATTCGGTCGAGCGTGCCACGCGTCTGGCCACCGAGGAGGACGTCGCAGAACTGCGCCGGATCCATGCCGCGATGAAGGCCGATACGCCGCCACGCGACGAGGCCGCCTATCAGCGGCTGACCGAGGCGAACGAAGCGTTCCATCGCGCCATAGTCAGCGCGGCCCGCTCACCGCGCCTGACCGCGCTGATGACCACGGCGCTGGACGTCGGCATGGTGGTGCGCACTTATTCGATGTTCTCCGACAAGGACCTGATGCGCAGCCTCAACCACCATGAAGAGATCATTCAGGCCATCGAGGCGCGTGCGCCAAAATGGGCTTCAAGCATCATGTCGGCGCATCTGCTGGCAGGAGCTGCCCGGGTGGCCGAGCGGTCCGGCAAGTCGGATCAAGCCAGGGACTGAACAGCAAGGGGCCAGCCGCGATGAAATCATCCAATCCGAGGCAGCCAGGGGCATGGCTGGCATCGTAGGGAGCCGTCTTCGAGGAGTTCGCGCAGCCATCCCGGAGATTTCGAGCGCGCGTTCTCGACGGCGCTCTGAGCCCGGCCATCATGCAAGCAGGGGTGAGCCTTGATCGACCGCTTTGACCGAATTGCCCGGCTCGATGCGGCACTGCATTTCTGCGAGGATTTTGATACGTCCGCCCCACGGGACCGCGCCCGGCCCACAGCGGCGGGACCGCTGTCCGACAAGATCATCGGGGTCAAAGCCAATATTTCCGTGGCGGGGCAGTCCTGGACCGCCGGCATCGGGAGTCGGGCGGACAGGACGGCGCAGGCGGACGCGCCTGTGATTGCGGCGCTGCGCTCCGCCGGGGCGCTGCTGCTCAGTCGTCTTGTGATGGACGAAGGCGCGTTTGGAGCGACGGCCGACAACCCGAATTTCGGGCGCTGCGAGAATCCGACCTATCCGGGCCATAGTGCCGGCGGATCCTCCGGCGGCTCGGCCGCCGCTGTTGCCGCCGGCGCGGCCGATGCCGCGCTTGGCACCGACACAATGGGCTCCGTGCGTATTCCGGCGGCCTATTGCGGCGTTTACGGCCTGAAACTGGGCGCCGGAGCGGTGGATATGACCGGCATCATGCCGCTTGCTCCCAGTCTGGATTCGCTGGGCGTGCTGGCTTCGACGCCTGCCATGATCGGCCAGGTGCTCGATGCTATTGCCCCAGGCGAAGGAGGCCCGGAAATCGCCGGCTGGCGCGCGCCTGACGATCAGGCCCTTGCACAATGCGCTCCCGAGGTCTGCGATGCCGTCGAGGCCGCATCGCGCCGGTTGCAGCGCTTGCTTGGACCACCCGACCCGATGCCTGAGCTCGATCTGCCGGCCTTGCGCAGCGAGGCCTTTCTGCTGACCGAGGCCGAGGCGGTGGCCAGCTTCGCCCTAGAAACCGGGCTAAGCGACGGCCTGCAGAAGCTGATCGCCTACGGCCGAGCCTTGACGGCTGAGCGGCTGCACGGCGTCCGCAGCCGTCTTGGCGCGGCAAACCGCGCCCTGATTGGCTCGCTTGGACAAACCGGCGTGCTGCTTTTGCCGACCGTGGCGGCCGCGGCCTTCGCGCATGGCACGCGGCCCCCGACGGGTCAGGCGGATCTCACCGCCATCGCCAATATCGCCGGGCTGCCGGCGCTTGCGATCCCGGTCGAGGGCGCGACACCACCGATCTCGATCCAGCTTGTCGGCCCGCCAAACTCGGAACGCGTGCTTCTCGAGCTGGCCGAACGGATCTGATCCCGGGTCAGGCGTCCGCCGGATGCGCCGGACAGTCCGGCGTCTGGAAGAGGGCTGCGTAGTCGGCCCGCAGCACGTTCTTCTGCACCTTCCCCATTGTGTTGCGGGGCAATGCATCGACCACCACGTATTCCTTCGGTCGCTTGAAACTGGCCAGCTTCGCCGCAACCGCCTCCTTGATCGCGGCCAGATCGAGGGGGGAGCCGTCCTCGGCGGCCAGAACCGCCACCACGCCTTCACCGAAATCGGAATGGGGCAGACCGATCACCGCGCTTTCCCGGATGCCGGGCTGGCCATCCAGAAGCTGCTCCACCTCTTTGGGGTAGATGTTGTAGCCGCCCGAAATAATCAGATCCTTCTTGCGCCCCACTATGGTCACATAGCCCTCCGCGTCGATCCGGCCGAGATCACCGGTGATGAAAAACCCGTCTTCGCGCAGCTCTTCGGCTGTCTTTTCGGGCATCTGCCAATAGCCCTTGCAGACATTCGGCCCCCGCACCTCGATCATGCCGGTCTGGCCCTGAGGCACCTGCTGGCCATCCTTGCCCGTGACCCGCAGCTCGACTCCATCGAGGGGAAAGCCCACGGTGCCGGCGCGCCGTTCCCCGTGATAGGGGTTGGTCGTGTTCATGCCCGTTTCGGTCATTCCGTAGCGTTCCAGGATTGCCAGTCCGGTCCGGTCGCTGAAACGCGCATGGGTTTCGGCCAGAAGCGGCGCGCTGCCGGATGTGAAAAGCCGCATATGCGCGGTCAAATCGCGGGTGAAGCGCGCATCGCCGAGAAGACGGGTGTAGAAGGTCGGCACGCCCATCATCGTGGTTGCGCGCGGCAAGGCCTCGAGAACGCCGTCAACGGTGAAGCCTGGCAGCCAGATCATCGACCCGCCGGCATTCATCAGCACGTTACAGGCAACGAACAGTCCATGGGCGTGAAAGATCGGCAAGGCATGGACCAGAACGTCATCCCGGCTGAAGGCCCAGGAGGATGTCAGCGTCCTTGCGTTGGACAAGAGGTTGCCTTGCGTCAGCATCGCACCTTTGGAGCGTCCCGTCGTGCCCGAGGTGTAGAGCAGGCAGGCCAGATCGTCGGGGCCACAGGCGACCGGCTCGCAAGCGGGTGGAGCGCCGGCGACCGCATCGCGGAAGCTGCCTCGTTCCTCCGCGTCAAGGCTTAGCACCTTGGTACCGGCTTTTTCAGCCTCGGGCGCCAACGCTTTGACCGAGGCCGGGTCTGCCACCAGAATCTTGGGGGTAGCGTCTCCGACAAAATAGGCGACCTCGTCCGGTGTGTATGCGGTATTGAGGGGAACGAAGATCGCACCGGAGTGCAGACAGGCAAGATAGAGCGCCAGTGCCTCGGGCGATTTGGGACACTGCATCGCCAGCCGGTCGCCTTTGTTCAGCCCGGCGGCGCGCAGATATCCCGAAATACGCGCGACTCGGCCGGCCATCTCGGCATAGCTCAGCGTCGCGCCATCCGAGACATGCAAAAGCGTGGCGCCACTGTCAGCGTGGCGGCCGAGAAGCGTGTCATAGAGAGGATTGGTCATTGGATCATCTCATGAAACATCATTGGGCGGCTTCGAGCATGACCGTCATGGCGACGGTCCCGTCGGGCCGGCGTGCCCAGAGAAAGACGCCTTGGTCGGTGTCGCGGCCTTGCAGCGAAAACGGATCGGTGACGAAAAGCGGTGCCATGGCGCGAATGTCGAACGCCCTGAGCTGCCGCGCGCCCAATCTCTCGAGGCCGAGATCGATCAGCAGCGTCGCAATCAGCGGACCCTGCACCACGAGGCCCGGATAGCCTTCGGTCTCGCGGGCGTAGTCGGCGTCGTAATGGATGCGGTGGCCGTAGAAGATCAGTGCGGAATAGCGGAACAGCAGGACCGGATCGGGGGTGACCTCGCGAGCGAACATGGCATCGTCCGGTGCGGGCGTGCCAGGCGGCGGCGCAACGCCGGTGGCAGGAGCGGCGCGGTAGACGATGGTCTGCGTTTCACGCATGCGATGAGCGCCAGCCACGGTGAAATCGTGATCCACGGTGACGAAGCAAAGCTGCCCCGATCGCCCGTTCTTTTCCTCGATGGCGCGAATGGTCGAGGTTTTTTCGACCGTTTCGCCCAATCGCAACGGCGCATCGACCGTCACGCGCCCCCCGGCCCACATCCGGCGCGGCAAGCCGAAGTCGGGAATGAAGCGGCCCAGCCGCTCATGCCCGTCGAGCCCCTGGTCCGAGGCGCGGATCTGCGGGTTGAAATAGAGGTAGTGCCAGAAGGGCGGCAGCGGATCACCGCATGCGAAAGTCGCCTCGCGGTCAAGCGTCAACTGCATCAGCCGGGCCTGGCGCAGGTCAAGCGTATCCGTGACCCGTTCGCTGCGTCCCACGGCGTCTGCGGAAATGCCGGTCACACTCAGCATCCCTTGAACACCGGTGCGCGTTTTTCGGCGAATGCACGCTGGCCCTCGGCATAGTCGGCGCTGTCGAAACAGCTGCGCACCAGCGCCTCGACCGCGCTTCGGTCGCGTGTGCCGTCTGGCTTGGCCATTTCCATCAGCGCTGCCTTGGTTGCGCGGATGGTCAAGGGTGCGTTTGCGGCCAGCGTTTCGACATAGGCGGCGCAGTCCGCCTCGAAACTGGCCGTCGGGTAGACATGGTCGCACAGGCCCTTGGCCAGTGCCTCTTCCGCCGCAACCTTGCGCCCCGAAAACAAGAGATCGGCGGCCACGGAGTGCCCCAGCCTTGCGTGCAACGAGGCCAAGCCGTCAAACCCATAGCCCAGCCCCAGCTTCGCCGCGGTGACCGCGAAACGGGCATCCTCGCGCGCAAGCCGCAGGTCGCAGCGCATGGCAAGCCCCAATCCGCCGCCGACGCAATAGCCTCGGATCAGGGCAAGGGTCGGGACCGGCATCGCCTGAAGCGCTTCCTCGGCGCTGGCGACGGCGTCGTTATAGGCGGCCGAGCTTGCCGCATCGCTGCGGTTTTCGCCGAACTCCGAGATGTCGGCGCCCGCAACGAAGGCCCTATCGCCCGCCCCGGTGAGCGTCATCACGCGCAGGCCGTCGTCTTTGGCCAGGCTCTCGCAGATCTCGGCCAGCCCCTGCCACATGGCCAAATTCATCGCGTTCAGCTTTTGGGGACGGTTGAACGTAAGCGCCGCGACACCGCCCTTACGTGTCAGCAGCAAGCGTCCGCCGGAATGCTCTTGAGTATCTGTCATTGCCCTCTCCATTGACCGCCACCGTCGACGTCGATCACCGCACCGTTGAGATAAGCCGCCTTGGCTGAGACCAGCACCGCCGGGAACGGGTGCCCAGCCGGCGTCATTGTCGCGTTCGTGAAAGGGACGGCGCGCTTCAGTGGCATCGGGTCTACTCCAGGTCTGGGGCGAAGGCTGTGGCGAAAGCGATTTTCAGCACCGACAGATCGGGCGCTTCGGGCAGGGCCATCACGGCCTGCAGAATGGCGTCGGCCTGAGCGGGCGTCAGTCGGCCGTAAGCCGCATTCGCACGGAACTTGTCGATCAGGACGGTCTCCGACATCGGGTTTTCCGGATCTCCCCACGCGGCGGGGCAGACGGTTTCGTGCTGGGAGCCATCGCCATCGGTTAGGCGCACCCGCGCGCCGTAGCTCTGCGGAAAGGCCGCATCGAGACCGGGGTCAACCTGCAACCGAACTCGCGCGCGCAAGGCCGCGATGTCGGGCGCGCTCAGGGCATCGGCTTCGAAATCCGCGATTGCCGGTGCGCCTCTGCTCAGGGCGACTGCGACGGCGTGCTGCAGGCTGAACCGTGCCTGGTCCGGCGTGGTTGGCACGGGCGCGTCACAGAAATCGATGGCTGCGCGATAGGTCTGAACGTCGACCCGTTCCGGCAAAGCGGGTAAACCGGAGCCCCGCAGATCCAGCGCGGCGGAGATGGCCGGATGGGTATGCCGGCAGGCCGCGAAGGGCTTGAAGCTCATCTGCAGAAGGGCCCAATCGCCGGGTGCTGCCAGATATGTCCGGTCACCGCCCGGATAGAAGCTCTCGAAAAAGCCCATCGGCCCGGTCAGAATCGCCCGCGCGCCGGGAAATCCGGTCGCGGCGAGTTCGGCGGCAAAGACGCCTGCGCGCGCAGCATGCGCGGTGGCGAGCTGTTTCGAGAAGGTCGGTTCAAGGCGGCACTGCCAGATACCCGCCGCCATCATTCCTGCCTGACCGAGCGCGTCGGCCATGACGGTCTCGGCGATGGTCTCGGCCGGTGCCGTCAGGTCGGCGGCGGCCAGTGCGGAGCCGAAGACGCCGCAGGTGCCGGAATTGTAGAACGTCGTGTATCCGCCCGAGGCCGCGACCCGTCCAATGCGGATGGCTGCCTCATAGCCACGGGTCAGCGCGGCCAGCAGCGCCGCACCGGTGACGTCCTGCCTGAGCCCGACGGCGAGCGTCGCGGCACCTACCGTATCGCCCGGATGCAGGATCGAGGCGCGATGCAGGTCATCCATTTCGAGCACATTGCCCAGCGTGCCGAGCAGCAAGGCGGCTTGCTGTGCATCGACACCCGTGGACACGAGGCCGGCGCGCAATACGTCGCCATCATGACAGCGACATGTCCGGCCCATCGCGCGCGCGACGTCGGTATGGCGCGCCGCGATGATGCACCCCAGCCAATCCAGCAAGGTGACCCGCGCGCGCAAGAGCACGTCGGCCGCTACGGGGCGGCGGCACAGCATGAGGAAATCTGTTTCAGGGAGATCGCTGTTTCTGCTCATTTCGCATACAAAAAAGGCTCGCGCGGATCGAGATTTTCTAATTCTGTCGGCAAATCAAGCGCTTCCTGATGCGATAATCCCTTGCATTCCCGAATAAATCGCACATTGAACGCCATCGGTCACCACTTCCCACAGCACATTCTGCATACAATAAGGTATTGCCCAAAGAAATTTCTGTCGACATAGTGGCATAAAAAAAGGGTGGCGCACGCGCTTGTGGTCCGGCATCCGTCGGATCGACTCCGAGGGGTATTTCTAAGCCGAAACCGGGTCGCCAAAGCCCGTTTCGGCCACCGGCGGAGCTGAAGCAGCAAGGGAGATATCGGATGAACCAGATTGAGTTTAATCGCCGCAAGCCCATGGCGGCCGCGGCGCGCGCGCGGGAGTCGCTGAAGCTGTGGGCGCCGGGCATCGCCATGGTCGGCGCACAGGACTGGTTCGACACGGAAGCCCAGGCCGGCATCGCGATCAACGCCATGACCGACAATGGCGGCGGCATGGAGGATGCCCTCGCCTCGCAAGGCGCCATCGCCGAACTCGATGTTTCGAGAATTCCCAACTGGACAGATATCCTGCCGCCGCTTGCACGTTGAGTGATCCGATGACGTCGAACCCCCGCATTCCGTTTCAGCTATCATCCGACCGCCCGCCCTTGAGCGGGCCTGAGGGCAAGCAGCTCATCGTCCATATTGTCATGAATATCGAGTACTGGCCGATCGAGCGGGCGATGCCGCGCGGGATCATACCGGCGCCGCATGGCATCACGCCGGAGCCGCCGGACGTGCCCAATTTCTCCTGGGTCGAATACGGCATGCGCTGCGGCATGCCACGTATGCTCGACATGTTGGCGCGTAAGGCTCTGCCGTGCTCGGCCTTCCTGAATGCGCAGGTCGCCGACGTCTATCCGACGCTCATGGACGCGGTTGTCGGTGCGGGCTGGGAACTGGTGGGTCACGGTTGGTTCCAGCAATCGCTGAAACAGGCCGATGACGAGGCCGATGTGATCCGCCGTTGCCTCGACCGGCTGGAAAAGGCCGGCGGGACACGCCCTCGCGCCTGGCTGGGCCCCGGCCTGGGCCAAAGCGAGGACACCCCCGACATACTCAAGGCCGAGGGCGTGGAATTCCTGCACGACTGGGTTCTCGACGACCTGCCGACATGGATGAAGACAAAGCATGGACCTCTCATGGCCCTGCCCTACAGTTTCGAGCTGAACGACGTCCCGGTCTACGCAATCCAGAACGGGTCGACCGATGAATACCTCAAGCGTGTGGAGGCGACGCTCGCTGTTTTCGAGCGCGAGATGCAGAGCCAGCCCCGCGTCATGACATTAGCGCTGCATCCGCACATCATCGGTGTGGCGCATATCGCGCATCACTTCGAGGCGGCACTGGATCTGCTGTTGGCCCGCGATGACACCATCTTCATGACGTCCAGTGGAATTGGCGACTGGTACGCCGCGGCCGATCCGGATGGCGGCTCCCGCGTCATGGGAGAGACAGGATGACCGAACGATCCACCGCCCTTCAAAAGCTGAGGGTGATCGACCTCACGCGCGTGCGTGCCGGACCGACCTGCTGTCGCGTGCTTGCCGATTTCGGCGCCGATGTCGTCAGGATCGAGGCGCCCGCCGGCGCTGATCCCTCGGCGGGTGTCTCGGGCGCGCGGCATGGCTATGACATGCTGAACCTGCACCGCAACAAGCGGTCGCTGACGCTTGACCTCAAGGATCCGGACGGGCACGCGCTGTTTCTGCGCATGGTCGAAACGGCCGATGTGGTGGTCGAGAATTTTCGCCCCGATGTGAAGGACCGCCTTGGCATTGCCTATGACGATCTCGCCCGGGTCAATCCGCGTATCATCCTGGCCTCGATTTCCGGCTTTGGACAGGACGGCCCTTATTCCGGCCGTGCGGGCTTTGACCAAATCGCGCAGGGCATGGGCGGGCTGATGGGCGTGACCGGCACTCCCGGAGGTGGGCCGATGCGTGCCGGCGCGGCGGTCGCCGACAGCTCCTCGGGGCTCTACGCCGCAATCGGCATCCTTGTGGCCTTGCAGGAGCGAGCCGTTTCGGGCCGGGGCCAGTGGGTTCAGAGCTCGCTTCTAGAGGCCCAGATCGCGATGATGGACTTTCAGGCTGCCCGCTATCTGGTCGACGGTGAGGTGCCGCAGAGTTCGGGCAACGACCACCCCTACGTGACTCCCATGGGCGTGGTCGCCACCAAGGACGGTTATCTCAATCTCGGCGTCGGCAGCGATGCGCAATGGCGTGCCTTTTGCGGCTTGATCGGCAAGCCGGAGTGGGGCGAGGACGAGACATACGCCACCAATGACGCGCGCTTCAGGCATCGTTCCGAGCTTTGGGAACGTCTCGCGCCGATCTTCGCCGAGCGCAGTACCGCAGACTGGGTCGGCGTCCTCGAAGAGGCCGGCGTCCCCGCCGGCCCGATCTACAGGATGGACGAGGTTTTCGCCGACCCCCAGGTGCAGCACCTGGACATGGCCGTGCCCGTCCATCATCACGCCCGCGGCGAGACGCGCCTCGTCGCCCAGCCCGTGAAACTGTCGCGCACGCCGGCGTCGGTCTATGTGTCGGCCCCGGATGCGGGCGAACACTCCGACGAGATCCTGACCGAGGTCGGGCTTTCGGTGGCAGAAATCCGCGACTTACGCGCGCGCAACGTCATCTGAAGGAAATCTCATGAACCACTACGCGCCCGACATGATTTCGATGCCCGTGAAAACTGCGTGGCAGGAGATCCGCGATGCGGTGGGACGGCTGTGCGATGACTTCCCGAACGAGTACTGGCTCAAGCTCGACAAGGAAGACGCCTACCCTCATGACTTCGTGAATGCGCTGACCGCGAGCGGCTTTCTCGGCGCGCTCATTCCGGAAGAGTATGGCGGTTCGGGCCTGCCGCTCTCCGCTGCGGGGGCGGTGCTGGAAACGATCCATGCCAAAGGCTGCAATGCTGCCGCTTGCCATGCACAGATGTACACGATGGCTACGGTTCTCAAGCACGGCTCGGAAGAGCAGAGGGAAAAATACCTATCAAAGATCGCCACCGGCGAACTGCGCCTTCAAGCCTTCGGCGTAACCGAGCCGACAACGGGAAGCGATACGACCCAGCTCAAGACCCGCGCCGAAAGGACGGATCACGGCAGCTATATCGTCAACGGCCAGAAAGTCTGGACCTCGCGCGCCTTCGAGTCGGATCTGATGCTGCTTCTGGCCCGCACCACGCCCGCCGCTCAGTGCAAGAAGCGCTCCGATGGGATATCCGTCTTCCTCATCGATATGAACGAGGCCAGGAAGAACGGCCTGGCGCTGTCGAAGATCGACGCGATGATCAATCACAACACGTGCGAGGTCTTCTTCGACAATGTCGAGATCCCCGGCGACACGCTGGTCGGGGAAGAGGGAAAGGGCTTTCGCTATATCGTTGACAGCATGAATGCGGAACGCATTCTCATCGCCTTCGAGTGTATTGGCGATGCCAAGTATTTCATCGAAAAAGCGTGCGGTTACGCCAATGAGCGCTCCGTATTCGGCAAACCCATCGGTGCCAATCAAGGCATCCAGTTCCCGATCGCGGAAGCCTATGCCAAGACTCAGGCCGCCGAACTGATGGTGGCCAAGGCTGCCGCCATGTTCGATATGGGCGAACCGGCCGGGGCCGAGGCCAATATGGCCAAGCTATTGGCTGCCGACGCGTCCTGGGCTTCGGCCGAAGTCTGTATGCAGACCTATGGCGGCTTTGCCTTCGCGCGCGAATACGGCATCGAACGCAAATGGCGCGAGGCACGGCTTTATCAGACGGCGCCGATCTCCAAGAACATGATCTTCAGCTTCCTCGGCCAGCACGTTCTCGGTTTGCCGCGCAGCTATTGAGGGCCCGACCAGTAACGGTGGCACGGTCAAAAAAAAGAGCTGCGCCGTCCCAGAAATTCGACCACACCAACTCAACAGGAGGACGCACGAGACATCACACCGCCTTTGACACAGAAAACACGCTGGCTTTGCTCGGGATAGAGCATCCCGTGTCTTGAGTGAGCAACTCAAAGCCCGGAATGATCCGGCAGCCCAGACTATGCAAGACAAGCAACAGGGAGCTTATGATGAAAACCTTCACAACACTGACGGCCGTTTCCGCCTTGGCCGTCTTGATCGGGCACTCCGCACCGGCCCTTGCCCAGACCGCTTGGGACATGGCGACGCCTTATCCGGAAGCGGAATTCCACACCCAGAACATTCTGCAGTTCGCCGAGGATATCAAAGAGGCGACGTCCGACGGTCTGACCATTACGGTCCATTCGGGCTCATCGCTGTTCAAGCATCCCGAAATCAAGCGTTCGGTCCAGAACAACTTCGTGCCGATCGGCGAAGTCCTGATGGCGAATCTGTTCAACGAGGCCCCGATCTTCGGCGCCGACAACATCCCGTTCATCGCGACGACCTATGAGGACGCCAAGACGCTTTGGGATGCACAGCGGCCACTGGTCGAGGCAAAGCTTGCCGAAGACGGCATTCGACTGCTTTACGCGGTTCCCTGGCCTGGTCAGGGCTTTTACACCAACCAGGAACTGAAATCGGGCAGCGACCTGGAGGGGCTGCGCTTCCGGACCTACAATGCGACGACTGCGCGTATGGCCGAACTGCTGGGCGCGTCGCCGACGACGATCGAGGCGGTCGAGATTCCACAGGCCTTTTCGACAGGGATCGTCGACACGATGGTCACTTCCGGTGCGACCGGCGTACGTACGAAGGCATGGGATTTCACAACCGAATTCTATGACCTGCAAGCTTGGCTTCCAAAGAACATGATCATCGTGAATGAAGCGGCCTTCTCGGGTTTGCCCGCAGATCAGCAGCAAGCGATCCTCGACGCCGCTGCCGCTGCCGAAACGCGTGGCTGGGAGATGAGCGAAGCGGTTGCGGAAAAATCGGTGACCGAGCTCGGCGCAAACATGACGGTCCGTCCAGTCCCCGATGAGCTGTTGGTCGATCTGGCCGGTGTCGGGGAGACGATGGCGCGTGAATGGGCGGACAGCGTCGGGGAAGATGGCCAGGCCATCCTCGACGCCTTGCAGTGATCCATCGCACCGGATGCGCCTGACGCGACATGCAGCCGCTTCTTGGAAGCGGCTGCTCCAAAGCGCTTCAAAACAAACGCTTGGAGCGTTTTCGGTGCTTCGGTTTCCGCCGCAAGCGCTATAAGGCTTGTTCCCGAAAAGCGGGTGCGGTTTTCGGATAGGAACATGCCCGAAATCAAAGAGGTAGAGCGATTTCGCTTTTCGCTGAATCGCGAAATCCGCTCTACGTCTTTGAGTCAACCTGCTTTCGGACGTGACCCCGGTGTCCACTTTCGCCGAAAACGCTCTGGCCTCGCCTGCGCGAGCCAAGCTTGCATAAGGAGCACTTCTCGATGCTGACACGCGCGCTGAATGCGATCTACCGCGCAGCCGGCGTTCTGGCGGGGGTCTTTCTGGTCGCGATCTGCGTCATCGTGACGGCGCAGATCGTGGCACGGCAGTTTGAGATGATCATTCCTTCGGCTGACCAGTTCGCGGGCTTTTGCCTTGCCGCGACTTCGTTTCTGGGGCTGGCCTACAGCTTTCGCAGTGGCAGCCACATCCGTGTCACGCTGTTCGTGCAGGCGCTCAGCCGTACCGGACTCCGGATCATGCTGATCATAGCGCTCACCGTCGCCACAGGGATCAGCGGGCTGCTGGCCTGGCATACCATCCAGATGGTCGCCCAGAACTTCATGCGTGGCGAGGTGACGTCAGGCCTGGTCTCCGTCCCGCTTTGGCTTCCCCAGATCGGCATGGCGGTTGGTCTGACGCTTTTTGCCATCGCGATCGTCGAGGATCTTGTCAGCACCATTCTGGGACGGCCGACGATTTTCAGCGCCGCCAAGCAGACGGGCATGGGCCCGACTCAACGCGAAGATGGACCGGCAGGTTCGTGATGACAGGCTGTGTCATGCCTGCACCCGGTCAGGCCTTCGAATCGTGCGCGCCATGCTCTGGACGCACGCGTAATCGGTGCGCAGGTCGCGCGATGAAACGGACCGGTCGCCCCTTTCAGGCTCGGAGGCTCGAAGCCGATGGATCCTAGTATTGTCTCCGTCATCCTGATCGGGCTTATGCTGGTACTGCTAGCCTTCGGCATCTGGGTGGCCTTTGCGCTGACCATTGTCGGATATCTTGGGATTGCGCTGTTCACCGGTGCGCCTGCGGGAGCCATTATGGCGACCACCATCTGGGCGCAATCGTGGTCCTGGGCTCTGACGGCCCTGCCACTATTCATATGGATGGGCGAGATCCTCTACCGCACAAGACTTGCGGCCAATATGTTCAGCGGTTTGGCGCCCTGGATGAATGCGCTGCCCGGGCGCTTGCTGCATGTCAACGTCGTCAGTTGCGGACTGTTCGCGGCCGTCTCGGGTTCGTCGGCGGCGACCACGGCCACGATCGGGCGGATCACGGTCCCGGAGCTGGAAAAGCGCAACTACGACCAGAAGATGATTGTCGGCAGTCTGGCGGGGTCTGCGACGCTGGGATTCCTGATACCGCCCTCGATCATCCTGATCGTCTACGGGGTGGCCGCCGAGGTATCCATCAGCCGTCTGTTCATTGCAGGCATTTTGCCGGGCCTGATGCTCATGGCGCTGTTCATGGGCTACATCATGATCTGGTCACTGTTCAATCGCGATCGAGTTCCCCCGCGAGAGCCGCGCATCCCGATTCTGCAGCGCATTCGCGCCACCGCAGGGCTGTTCCCGATGCTGGGCCTCATCTTTGCGGTCATCGGCTCGATCTATGCGGGCATCGCCACGCCGACGGAGGCTGCGGCGGTCGGCGTTCTGGGGGCGCTGCTGTTGTCGGCCCTGAGCGGCACTCTGACATGGGCCTCGTTCACGGAAAGCGTGGCCGGCGCCACCAAGACAACATGCATGATTACGCTCATTCTCGCCGGAGCCGCCTTCCTGTCGGTCTCGATGGGGTTCACGGGCATTCCGCGCACCCTGGCGACATGGGTCGGATCGTTCGAGCTTAGCCAGTTTCAGCTGCTTCTTGCGTTGACGGTCCTGTTTGTGATCATGGGCTGTTTCCTCGACGGCATATCCATCGTGGTGCTGACGGCATCGGTCATCATGCCGATGGTGCAGGCAGCCGGAATCGATCTGATCTGGTTCGGCATCTACCTTGTGATCGTCATCGAAATGTCGCAGATCACGCCGCCCGTCGGAATCAATCTGTTTATCCTGCAATCGATGACCCGGCACGATCTGCTGGCTGTAGCGCGGATGGCGTTCCCGTTCTTTCTGGTGCTCGTTCTGGCAACGCTCCTGATCGTCCTGTTCCCGCAGATCGCAACCTTTCTGCCGTCGCTCATGACGCGGGGATAAGCGGGGCCACAGCCGGTTCCCGGGCGCCTCGCTCTGGTCACCGCGTTTGTGTCACAGTGCCGTCTTGCTGGTTGAGACAGGTTCCCACCCTGCCATCTTGGCCCTGGCTTGGCCGCGAGCGTAACAAAGCCATGGAGCAATCGGGTTTCTGCGGCGGCAAGCACCGAACCGCGTTGACAAGAGGGGTCGGCAAGATGACTATATGTCTGTTTTATAGGGTGCTGACCTGTATGAAACGTGACTGGCCTGTCTTATCGTATTCCGTATGGGCGGTCCGGCCGGAAGGCATCCCCGGCATCGTGACGCTGCGTCAAGCTCTTCGCCCATATGTGGAATGAGATGCGCTGCGGAGGCGTCGCCGTTGTAAAGGGAGGGCCCGACCGCACCGGGCACAAGAACAATGACAGGGAGTGTTTTTCTATGTTGAAACGCTTGAAAAGCGCGCTGGCTGTATCGGCTGTCGTGCCGATCTTTGCTGCCGGGGCGGCCTGGGCGGAAGAGGTGACGCTGCGCTGGGGCCACTATCTGGGCGACTCGCAGTATTTGCAGGTCGAAAAGGATTTCGCGGCCGCCGTCGAAGAGGCAACCGACGGCCGTGTGAAGATCGAGATCACATTTGCCGGCGGTTTGGGCGCGGGACCGGAGCTGCTGACTCTGACGGGCCGGCAAGCGATCGACATGGCCGCCATCGTACCGGCCTATCATCCCGAGCAGCTTCTCTTCTGGCGTGCCTATCAGTCGCCATTCATTTTCGACTCGCCGCGTCAGGCGCTCGAAATCTCGGCAGCGGCTGCGCAGGATCTGCCCTATTTCCAGGAGGAGCTGGATCGGTTCGGTGTGAAGTTCCTGTTCCACCAACCGCTCGGCAGCTATTATCTGACGGGTCCCGACGCCAGCTGCACCAGTATTGCCGCGCTCGAAGGGAAGAAGCTGCGCGCGTTTGGCGCCGACGTGCCCAAGATCCATCAGGCCATCGGTGCGGTTCCGGTGTCGGTCAGCGTCGGCGAGATCTATGAAGCCTTGCAGCGTGGCGCTATCGATTACTCCTTCATCAACCGCGGCAACATCCTGGCCATGCGACTTTATGAGCCCGGTACCTACAGCTGTGGACCGGTCGCATCGATCGCCGGCCATCTCATCGTGATCAACCAGCGGGTTTGGGATCGCATTTCCGATGAAGACCAAGCCGCCATTCTTGAGCTCGCCGACCAGGCAGGCCGCGACTACATAGATCTGATCGACAAGATCGAAACCGAGGCTGAAGCGGCCATCGTCGAGGCTGGCGGAACGGTCAAGCCGATGCCCGAGGCAGAGCTCGCCAAATGGCAGGAGATGGCGCCGGACCTGCTTCAGGCATGGATCGACGACATGGACAGGCGCGGCATGGGCGATGCAGCCCGTGAAGTCGCGGAGTATTGGAAGACCAAGAAAGCCGAGTAAGCTGTATCGCACTTGAAACAGCCGGGCTCATCGGGCCCGGCTGTCTTGTCCCCTTTTTCTTTATCGGGACGTGCCCGTGCACAGACTTTCGGTTCTCAGTGAACGCCTTGCCCTTGGCGTCCTGCTCGTCGGAGGCCTCGGCATGATGATGTCGATGTTTCTGGGGGTTGCCGATGTCATCGGCACGCAGCTTCTGTCGATCCCTGTGCCGGGGCCGCGTGAGCTGACCGAAAGCACGATGGTGCTGATCGTTTTCGGCGCGCTGGCCTATGCGCAAATCCGCCGGGCCCATATCCGCGTCGAGCTGTTTTACCATCGCTTGCCACCGCGTGGACGTGCGTCTCTGGATGTCATCACCGATATCGCCGCCTTGGTATTTTTCTCGCTGCTTTTGTGGCAGGCGATCAACGAGGCGCTTTTTTCCTTGCAGATCGGCGAAGCCACCTTCGGCTTGATCCGGATGCCGCTCTGGCCTGCGCGTTTTATCCTAGTGGCCGGCACGGCCTTGATGATCTTCCGGCTCGTCATCGACCTGATCATCGACATCGGCCGGGTCCGGACCGGTGCGCTGCCGCCCAACGAAGTTCCGCATCTCGACTTGAGCGCCGAAAAGTAGAGCCATCCCGCCGATGCTCGATCCAGCCACAGCCGGCGTCATCGTCGCCCTACTCATGGTTTTCATGCTTGTGTGTGGCGTCCATATCGGCGTCGTGCTGGGTCTCGGCGGCTTTGTCGGTATTCTCCTCGCCGTCAACCCGCACGCGGCCCTGGCGCAAATCGCAACGGTCCCCTTCTCGACGACCAACTCCTTTACGCTCGCCGTGATCCCGCTGTTCGTCTTGATGGGAGCCCTGGCAACGCAGGCTGGCCTGACCAGGGACCTTTATCGAGCGGCCTATGCCTGGCTTGGCAAGATCGCGGGCGGCATGGCGATGGCGACGACGCTCGCGTCTGCGGCCTTCGGCGCAGCCAGCGGGTCGACGATTGTCAACGCCGCCGTCTTCACGCGGATGGCGATGCCCGAGATGACTCGGTTTGGCTATGACAAGCGCTTGTCGGCCGGTTGTATTGCGGCGTCGGGAACGCTGGCGTCGCTGATCCCGCCTTCCATCCTCATCATCATCTATGCGGTGATCACCGAACAATCGGTGGCGAAGCTGCTCGTTGCGGGCCTGGTGCCGGGTATCTTGTCGGCCGGCGTCTATCTTGCCGGCATCTACATCATCGCCAAGCGCTGGCCGCATCTGGCACCGACGCCTGAACTCAACATCGCACGGCGTGAGAAGTGGAACGCGCTGAAAGGCGTATGGGGCATCGGCGCACTTTTCCTGCTGGTGCTCGGTGGCATCTATCTGGGTTTCTTCGTGCCGACCTACGCGGGGGCCGTGGGCGCGTTCGGGGCGTTTCTGATCATTGCCTTCAAACGCAAGCTGACCAGGCGCACCATGGTGGAGACCTTCAAGGACGCCGGCGTAACCACCTCGACCATCTTCATCATCGTGATCGGCGGCATCATCTTTGCCCGGTTCCTGACATACACCGGGCTTCTCGGCGACATCACCGACTGGATGATCGGCCTCGATCTGCCGCCAATCGCTTATCTTCTGGGCTTTGCGCTGATCTATCTGATCCTCGGCATGCTCATCGATCCCATCGCGATCATGGTGATGACCTTACCGGTCATGTTCCCGATCCTGACCTCGGTCGGCTACGACCCCATCTGGCTCGGTATCATCGCGATCAAGCTGGCCGAGATCAGCCTGATCACCCCGCCCATCGGGCTCAATGTCTATGTCGTGCGCAGTGCTTCGCCCGTACCCTTGCGCCTTGAGGAGGTGTTTGCCGGCGTCACGCCGTTCCTGCTCATGGACCTGGTCACACTCGGATTGCTGATCGCCTTTCCCACCCTCGTTCTGTTCCTGCCGAGCCTGATGTAGCGGCTCGCTCAAAGGGCGGCGGCGCTGCGGCCGGCCAGGTAACCGAACGCGATCGCCGTCAGCAGGCCGTTGCCGGACAGATAGCCGTCAACGGCCGGTCCCGACACGCCGCAGGCCGCGCCGCCACCGGCGTAAAGATTTGCGAACGGCGTGCCGTCGCGGTGCAGCACGCGGGCATCGTCGCCGATCACCAGCCCGCCCTGCGTGTGAAACAGGGCGCCGGTCACCTTGACCGCGTGAAACGGCGGCTCGAGCGGAGCGATGCCGGTGAAGTCGCGGCCAAAGCCATCGGTGCCGCCGGAGCGGGCGAGAGCGGCAACCTCGGTGATCGTTTCCGTCAAGGCATCGGCGGACAGTCCGGTCGCCGCCGCCAGCGCGGCGACATCCTCGCCGGAGCGGATGGCGCCGGCCGCCGCCGCTTCGCGATAGTCGGGGAACCCCTCCATCGCAAAACCGTGGCGCTTTTCGTCGTAGACGTTCCAGGCAACCCCGCCCGGCTGGGCCAGAACCCTGGTCGCCTGTTCCGAGTAGCCTTCGTTTTCCGCGGCAAAGCGGCGACCATCGCTGTTCACCTGGACGCCGCCTTCCATCATCAGCGCCCAGGAAATCAGGATGTTGTGGGGCTGTGCCACCGACGCGTGACCCTGATAGCCCGAAAGGTGCTGAAGTTCGGCGCCCAGCGCTTCGCCCCACTCGATGGCGTGGCCGGTATTGCCCTGATGGCCATAGTAAAGGCCGCCACTGATCTCCGGTATGAAGCGTTCGACCATCGAACCGTTGCCGCCATAGCCGTTGCAGGCCAGGATCAGCCTGTCGCAGCCTATGATCTCCGTCTGTCCGTCGGGACGGACCGCCCCGACCGCCCGCATGCGCCGACCCTCGACATAAAGCCTGTCGACGGTCGCGTCGGTCACCAGGGCGATGTCGGCCGCGGTGGCCGCGGCCACAAGGCGGGCCTCCATCGCCGCGCCGGTTTTCTCGGACACCGCATGCATCCGGTGCCGACTGTGGCCAGGATAAAGGAAATCGTTGAGCACGTGCCAGTCGCAGTTGGCTGCTTCCGACAGCCATTCGACGGCTTCGGCAATCGTCGAAGCGGCCAGCCGGGCCAGCCGCGCATCGGAGGTGCCGTGCGACTTGGCCATGATGTCTTCGATGAAGCGTTCGGCGTCGTCATCTTCCACGCCGATTGCCGCCTGAAATCGCGTGCCTGGTGCGGGCACGAAACCGGACGACATCGAGGTCGAGCCCGAAGGCGAGCTGTCGCGTTCGAGCACAAGCACCTCGCGACCCGCCTCCCGTGCCGCGAGGGCTGCCGTGAGCCCACAGGCCCCCGCGCCAACGATGACGACGTCTGCCTCGATGTCGGTTGCGGGCGGGGCTTCGAAGATCACGTCGGCCATGTCAGGCCGTCTCGATCATGGTCGTCGCGTCCGAACAGGTTAGGGCCGTGCTGATTGTCGAGAGATCGGCAATGGCATGGTCATGGACCTCGGGCTTGAAGGCGGCGCAGCCGTCGGACAGGACGTAAGTGCGAAAATCGCGCACATGCGCGTCGCGTAGGGTGGACGCCACGCCGCCATTCGTCACGATGCCGCAGATGATCAGCGTGTCGATGCCCGCCTTGCGCAGCACCCATTCCAGCCGCGTCATGTAGAAGGCCGAATAGGCAACCTTTTCAACCGTCAGGTCGGCCGGTTGCAGCGTGTCGACCAACTGGTGACCCCAGGCCCCTGGGCAGAAATCGCCCTTGCCGAGAAACGGTCTGAGCGTCTTCAGATGCGGAGAGATGAGCGGTTCGCCGCCTTTGCCGGGCACCAGCGTGAACTGGGTGGAGACGACCCAGCCCCCCTTTGCCCGCAGAGCCTCGGCGACGGGTAGGACGCGCTGCGGCAAGGCAGCGATGTCGGCGCTGGCTTGCCCGCCTCGGGCGTAGGCGCCGTCAGGATGCAGGAAATCGTTCTGGAGATCGACGATCAGCAGACCCGTCGATCGTGGATCGAATGCAGCATTTGCCATGTTTAGGAATCCGCGGATGTGATGATCATGTTGCCAAATTCATCGACCCGCCCGGCAAGGCCCGGATCGATCAGAATGGTTGTGTCAGGCTGTTCGAGGATGGCCGGGCCGGCGACTGTTTCGCCGACGGCGAGTGACAGCCTCTCGTAGATGGCTGTCTCATGGAACGCGCCATCGACATAGACGCGCCGCGTTCCGATGCGGCACTCGGCGGCCGGCTTGCCATCCCGTGGCGCGAGCGCGGCCATGTCGAAATGCGGCCGACGGCCGATCACGATGACCCGATAGTTCATGACTCGGACCGCGATGCCGTCGAGCAAGCGCCCGTAAGCCTCCATGTAGGCCGCATCGAACGCCCCGCTCATTGTCTCGGCCGTCAGTCCGGTCTCGGGCATCTCCACTGAAACGGCGACTGTGTGCGTCTGGCCCATATAGAGCATGTCGAACTCGTACAGCCGGTCGATGCGCTCAAAAGCGATGCCGGCGCTGCGGACAAGTTCCTCGGTGGCTTCCGCGACGGCGACCATCTCTCGGCCAAGCGCGGCCGCATCGAGCATGTCCAGCGTCGCATTGACGGTCTGAACGCGGTCGTGGCGCATATCGGCGACGACGCAGCCGAGCGCCGAGGTGACCCCGGGAAAGCGCGGCACCAGCGCCGAGGCAAGCCCGACATCCTTGATCAGCGCTCCGGTGTGCAAGGCGCCGCCACCACCGAACGGCATCGCTGCGAATTTGGCCGGATCATGCCCCTTCTCGATAGAGACGAGCCGGATGGCACCGGCCATTTTGGCGTTGGCGACCCTGAGGATGGCTTCTGCTGCCTCTTCGACCGACAGTCCGAGCGGGTCGCAGACATGGGTGGCGATGGCTTGCCGCGCCGCCTCCACGTCGAGGCGATCGAGCTTGCCGCCGATCGGCCGGTCCGGGTTGATGCGGCCCAGCACGAGATTGGCGTCGGTCACGGTGGGGCGATCGTTCCCCAGGCCATAGCAGGCCGGTCCGGGATCCGAGCCCGCCGATTCCGGGCCGACCTGTAGCAGGCCGCTGACATCCACCGTCGCGATCGAGCCGCCGCCGGCGCCGATCGTGGTGATCTCGATCATCGGTGTGCGGACCACCATACCGAAATCGATCGCGGTCTGCGGCGCCAGCGCGGCTTCGTTCTCGGCGACAAGCGACACGTCAAACGAGGTGCCCCCCATGTCGCAGGTGATGATGTTGTCGAAGCCTGCCGCCTCGGCGATCGCCTTGGCCGCGATCACGCCTGCGGCCGGGCCCGAAAGGGCGGTGCGCACCGGATAGCTCTTGGCGGTGTCAACCGACATCACCCCGCCGTTGGACTGAACGATCAGGATGTCGCCGGCGAAATCCCTTTGCTGGAGACCATCCTGCAGCCGGTCGAGATAGGACGAAACGATCGGCTGGAGATAGGCGTTGAGCGTTGCCGTCGAAAGACGTTCGAACTCACGAATCTCGGGCAGGATTTCGGTGGCGGAGGTCACGTAGGCCGTGGGCCAGACCGAGCGCACCGCCTCGACGGCCTGTTGCTCGTTGGCTGCGTTGGCATAGCCGTTGATGAAGAAAACGCAGACCGAGTCGCAGCCGGCTTCGATCAGCGCATTCGCTTGCCGGCGGACCTCCTCGGCGTCGACCGCTTGCAACACGGTTCCGTCGGCCAGCACCCGTTCGGAGACCTCCAGCCGATCCCGGCGCGCCACAACCGGCTCGAAATGGCTTCTGAGGCCCCAGGTGGTCGGCCGGTCGCGCCGGCGCATTTCCAGCACGTCGCGAAAGCCTTCGGTGGTGATGATACCGGTTCGGGCGCCCTTTCGTTCGAGCAATGCATTGGTGCCCACGGTGGTGCCGTGAATGACCGTCCGGATGCTCGCGAAATCGTCGACCTTGCTGCCGATGCCCTCGATGAACCCCTTCGACTGGTCACCCCGAGTCGAGGGCACTTTGACGGTCGAGACCGTTCCTGATTTCTCGTCGTGAACGAAGACATCGGTGAAGGTGCCGCCGACGTCGACGCCGATCACATAGGCCGCATCGCCCATCACGCGACCTCCCGCATCCGCAGCGCGGCGGTTGCCTGCGCATCGACGATGCCGTTTTCGTCAATGACGACGGCATAGAGGGTGCGTGCGCTCTCGGGACTGACGAAGCCGGCGTTCACATCGGCTGCGATCGCTTCGGGGTCTCTCCGCCGGGCTTCTCCCCAGCCGCCGCCGCCGGGTGTTTCGAGCCGCAGCCGCTGTCCGCGCCGCAGATCGATGCCGAGCATCTTGGAGGCCATGGGTGGCGCGTGCTCGCCATCGTCCTGCTGGTACTGGAAGCGGTTGAGCGCGCCATCGCCGGCGCCGACAACACCGCGTGGCGGGTATTTGCCCCGCTCGCCGAACAGGAAGACATCGGCCTGTTCCTCCAAAAGTTCGATCTCGTAGACGGCGCCGAGCCCGCCGCGATACTGACCCGCGCCGCCGGAGTCGGGCCGCAACGCCCACTGGGTGAAGCGAACCGGGTAGGCCGCTTCGAGGATCTCGAGCGGCGGGATGGTTGCCGTCGAAATCGGCGCGTTGCCGTGGTTGAGGCCATCGCCTGCGCCGTGCGCGCCATGGCCGCCACCGAAGAAGGAGAACATCACCCAGCGGGCGCCATTCTTCCGGTGACCGGCTAGCGATAGTGCATTGATCGTGCCGTAGGCGCAGGCCATCGCCTCCGTAGGGGCGGCTTGCGCAACCGCTTGGAAGACCACGTCGACCAGCCGGAGAATCGTCTCGGTATAGCCGCCCACCGGCTTGGGCGCGGTGACCGCCAACAGCGAGTCGGGGTCGATACGAAACTCGATTGGCTCTAGCACGCCGGCGTTGGCAGGGACATCGCCGAAAACATGCTTCAGCGCGACATAGCAGGCTGCGACCGTTGTGGCGCGTGAGATGTTGACGGGTCCGCTGCAGGCCGCTGAAGAGCGCGTGAAGTCAAGCACCAGCCGGCCGTCTTCAACCGTCATGTCGAGAGCGATCTTCAGCGGCTCGTCGACGATGCCGTCATTGTCGAGCCAGTCTTCGGCTGTGAACGTGCCCTTGGGCAGTTGGTCGATGCACGCACGCATCATGGTGGCCGCACGTGCCCGCAGCGTCGCCAGTGCCTCGCGGGTGGTTTCGGCACCGTATTCGTCAAGCAGGGCGTGGAGCCGTCTTTCGCCGAGCTCCAACGAGTTGATCTGGCCGTTCAGGTCGCCATAGAGCGACAGCGGCAGGCGGGAGTTGGCGGAGAGGATATCGACGACATCTTGTCGGAACTCGCCCCGGTCGTAGAGCTTGACCGGCGGAATCAGCATGCCTTCCTGAAAGCTCTCCGTAGCGGCGGGGTTGTAGTTTCCCGGAACGTTGCCGCCGACATCGTGCCAGTGGCCTACAGAGGCCAGGAAGCAGAAGACCGCGCCGTCGCGGAACACGGGTTTGACAAGACGAAAATCGGACAGGTGTGTGCCGCCGTCATAAGGATCGTTGAAGATCCAGACATCGCCTTCATGCACGCCACCGCGCTCGGCGGCTTTTTTGATCACCGCCCGGACCGCAAAAGCCATCACGCCGACGAAGATCGGCAGGCCCGACTTGCCCTGCACCAGGGTATCGCCAGTGATCGCGTCATAGAGACCATGCGAAGCATCGTGAGCCTCGGCAATGATCGGGTTAAAGGCCGATCGAAACAGGGTCGCGTCCATCTCGTCGGCGATCTGCTCCAGGCGGCCCTTCAGTATGGCAAGCGTCACCGGATCAACGGCCATTGGCATCGTCCTCATATCTTTTTCCGGTTTCCAGCATGCCCGGCGTACCGATAACGGCATTCAATCCGTCGAAATCCAGCATCCGGTCTCTGAAGGCGTTGTTGGAGCCGGTGGCCAGAAGGCTGCCGTAGTAGGCGCGCGCAGCACTTGCCAGCGCCCGCACGATGCCGCCCGGAAAGATCACCAGGCTGAAGCCCATCGCTTCCAGCTCCGCAGCATTCAGCATCGGCGTCTTGCCGCCCTCGACCATGTTGGCCATCAGCGGCACGCGGCCGGCGAAACGCCGAACGATCTGCTGCATCTCGTCCAGAGTCCGCGGCGCCTCGACAAACAGCACATCGGCACCGGCCTCGACATAGAGTTCGGCACGATCGAGCGCGGCCTCCATGCCCTCGACGGCTATGGCATCGGTTCGCGCGGCAATCAGCGTGTCTTCGCTGATGCGTGCGTCGACGGCTGCCCGGATCTTGCCGGACATTTCGGCCGCCGAGATCAGTGACTTGCCGTCGAGGTGCCCACAGCGCTTGGGCAATGTCTGATCCTCGATCTGTAGCGCGTTGGCGCCCATCCGCTCGCACACGCGCACGGTGCGTTGCACGTTAAGAGCATTGCCGAAGCCGTTGTCCACATCGACGATCAGCGGCAGCGCGACGCGATCATGCACCGCGGCGATGGTGTCCGCGACCTCGGCCATGGAGACCAGTCCGATGTCAGGTCGCCCGAAGCGGGTGTAGGCGATTGCGGCACCTGAAAGATAAAGAGCGCGCGCACCGGCCTGTTCGGCGATCAACGCCACAAGCGCATCGTAAACGCCCGGCGCGGCAACGATCTCGCGCGCATGCAGCATGTCTCTCAGTGTCGTCATAGCTTCTCCACCGCTCTGGCCGGGTTCCTTGCTGGTCCGGCCTGGCCATCGGCGATGCGCCAGCGGTATCCGTTCGTCTTTCTTCTCAGCATTACTCGCCCGCTCCGGGATCGAGTGCGGCCTGGGTTTCGGCCGTCCACGTCATGCCGTCCGGACCGGCTATCCGATTCAGCGAGAGCTCTATGTGATAGAGATCGGGCCGATAGAGCGCCTGCAGGTATTCGACCGGCCGGTCATTGCTGTCACGGACCACCCTGTGGACTTGCAAAAGGGGGGCGCCGACATGAACGCCAAGCGCTTGCGCGGGGCCCGGTTCGGCCATGGCCGCGCTGATACGCTGCCGCGCCGATGCCACTGAAATCGCCGCGCGTTCCAGGAGCTTTAGCAGGGCTGTCTTGCGCAGATCGTCGGCATCATAGTGTCGCCCGATGTCCGCGGGCACATATCCCACCAGATAGGACATTGGTGTCTCACCGAGGCTGCGGACCCGTTCCGTATACTGCACCTCGGTGCCTGGCTCCTCTTCCAGCGCTGCGGCCACCTCGCGTCCCGCCGAGACATATCCGAATTCAAGCAGCGATATGCGCGTCGTGCGCTGCATATGGCCGACGTTTTCCAGCCAGCCCTCTATGGAAGCGCTGACGACCGGCGCCGTCGGCTGTTCCAACACGCGGGTGCCGCGTCCCCGCTCGCGTTTGACGAGCCCGGCGTCGGCAAGCTCGTTCAGCGCCCGTTTCGCCGTGATGCGCGAAACGCCAAACTCCGTTGCGAGTTCGTTTTCCCCCGGCACGCGCGCGCCGGGTGCAATCGTCCCCCGTGCTACGCGATCGCGCAGGATCAGGAAGAGCTGCTGATAGAGCGGAACGCGCAAGTCGGGTTCAAGCTGCGCGCCGCTATCCCGTGCCGCGATTTCCGATTGTCGCCCCATACCAAAGCCTCGACGGTGACATCGATCTTTTGGTATAAGAATATATCATTATGTCAAGACGAAGGAGTCGTCTCAGTGCTCGAATCTGGCGCCTTCCTCCAGCATGGCCTGGATCACGTCGCGCTTGGGGGCCGGCGACGACGGATAGGCGGTGCGGCTGTGGCTGAGACCGAGTCCCAGCACGGTTTCCGCAAGCTTATAGGTCAGCGGACCGGGATTGATGACCGGGACGGTCAGCGCGTTGACCAGGTGCCCGTGCGCCTGATGCATGGTGGTCGAACCCAGCAGAATGACGTCGGCGCCGTCCTCCTCGACACAGCGCCGTGCCACCGCTTCGAGCGCGGGAAACACCTCGTCCTCCCTGCCGGCAAGCAGCGACTGGTTATCCGGCGTGGCGTCGATCCAGCGAATGGAGGCGCAGTGGGATTCGACCCCGAGTTCCGTCAACGTCTTGATGTAAAGATGCTTCCAGTGCGGCCACATGGCGACGATCGAAAACCGCCGGCCCAGCATCATCGCCATGAGCACCGAAGCGCGGCCCGGACCAATCACTGGAATGGACAGTTCGGAGCGCAAAGCGGCCATGCCGCTGTCGCTCATCGTATCGATGCAGACCGCGTCGAACCCACGCTCTTCGGCGCGCAAGCCCGCTTCCAGCGCGCCGAATTCGGCCAGCGCCATGTCCGATGCGCTGACATAGTTCTTTGGGGCGACACGCACCGACTCGAATTCGAAAGCGATGTCGGGGCCCAGCTCGACGGCCTTGAGCTGCTCGCGTCGCTGGTCACGATTTTCCTCACTCATGGGGAACGGGACGATGACGAGCACGCGTTTCATGACACCCTCGAACGTTTTGAAAAGAACGGCCTTATGTCGCCTGAGGCCACCGCTCATGCAAGCAAATGAGGAAGACACCTCCGTGGACTATCTGACCAGAATCGCAGAGTTTGCCGCACAAACGCCCGCCGAGGCACTTCCGCGCTCGGTCCGCGACAAGACCGCATTGATCCTCGCCGACAGCATTGGCGCCATGGCCGGCGGCGCGGTCGAGCCCGACGTCGTCGCGCTGCGCAACCGGCCGAACCTGGAGAGTGACGGCCCCGCTTTGCTGATCGGCACGCGCCGGCACGTCGCACGGGCCAACGCTGCGCTGCTCAACGGTACGGCCGGAACGACGCTGGAAATGGATGAAGGCAACCAGTTCGCCAAGGGTCATCCCGGGATCCATACGGTGCCGGCTGCTTTGGCTGCGGCGGCGGAAATCGGCCGCCCCGTTTCCGGGGCGGAATTTCTGGCCGCAGTGACGATGGGTTATGAGATCGGCGCGCGTGTCGGCATCGCCGCAAGATTGCGGCCTGGTATGCACCCTCATGGCGTTTGGGGGGCGATCTGCTCCAGCGTCGCCGTTCTGCGATTGATGCAGGTAGACGCGACGCAGATGCGCCAAGGTCTCAACATCGCCGCCAGTTTCGGCTTGACCACCTCGCGCCGCTCAATGCTGGAAGGCGGCACGGTGCGCAATGTCTATGCAGGGGTCAGCGGCCAGCTCGGCCTGCTCGCCGCCGACATGGTCGCCGCCGGCTTTTCCGGCGATAGCGACGGCGTCGGCCAGGTCTTCTCTCAGGTTGCTTCCGACGCGTTCGACCCGGACGAGATGACCCGCGAGCTTGGTGAGCGATGGGAGGTCTCGCGGAACTATTTCAAAATGCACTCCTGTTGCCGCTTCAATCATGCAGCACTTGATGCGCTTGAGATCATCAGGGCTCAGGTGCCGGCCTTCCAGCCTGCGCAGGTGGCGAGCGTCGAGGTCGAAAGCTATGCTTTTGCCGCCGAGCTCGACGATCCGGCGCCGCGAAATGTGCTTGCCGGAAAGTTCTCGGTTCCCTTCGCCATGGCCACCGCGCTGGTCAACGGAACGAGCGGTGTCGATAGCTTCACCCAGGACCAGGTTGACGATCCTGCTATCCGAGCTCTGGCCGCCAAGGTTCGCGTGACCGAGGATCCCGCCATGACAGCGCGCCTTCCCGATCGAAGACCGGCCCGCGTGACCGTAACGCAGGAGGATGGCCAGGCGTTCAACGCCGAGACGGCGACCAATCGTGGCGATTGGGCGGACCCCTATACGCCGGGCGAGCTGCGCGGAAAGTATCTCTCCTTGACCGCCCGTACCTGGGATGACGCACGGGCCGCCGAGCTTTGGGATGAGATGCTTGCGCTGGACGCTGCCGATGACGTTGCTGTGGTGCTGAGGCACTTGGTCGAGGCCGTCCGCTGAGCCTCTGGTTAGGGGACCAAGCGTCACCCGGCAGGTGGCCACAGCCAGGGGCGGTCCGCGCGTCTGGCTTGGGCGTACGCCGCAATCTCTGCGTGGTGCGATGCCGTCAGGTCGATATCGTCCCAACCGTTGATCAGCTTCATGCGCCAGGTCGCCTTGAGTTCGAAGGGGGCGTTGATACCGCCCGCATCGATGCTTCCGGTCTCGAGATCGATCGTGGCATCCAAGGGGGCGGCGGCGATCAGCGCTTCCAGCACCGCTTCGCTGACGCAGGCGGGCAGAAGGCCGTTGTTGACGGCGTTCCCTGCAAAGATGTCGCCGAAGCTCGGCGCGATCACGCAGCGAAATCCTGCATCGACCAGAGCATAGACAGCCGCTTCGCGCGACGACCCGCTGCCGAAGTTGCGTCGTGCGATCAGGATCGAAGCGCCTTCGGCCTCTGGCCGGTTCAGCGCAAAATCCGGGTCGGGGCGCCCGTCGGCGTCGTGCCGCATGTCATGCAGCAGGTACTGGCCGTAACCCTCTGCGCGGGGCGTCGCCATGAAGCGGGCGGGGATCAACTGGTCGGTATCGATATTGTCGATCGCCAGTGCGAACGCGCGCCCGCTATGCCTGGTCCAGCCGGCCATCAGGCGGCCCGCCCTTGCAGCAGCGGGCGTACATCGGCGAGCGTTCCCGTAACAGCGGCCGCTGCGACCATGGCCGGGCTCATCAGATGCGTGCGCGCGCCCGGTCCCTGCCGGCCGCGGAAGTTGCGGTTTGTGGAGGATGCGCAGCGTTTGCCGGGTGCAACAAGATCGCCATTCATGCCGACGCACATGGAGCAACCGGCCGATGCCCACTCAAGACCGGCGGCCTCGAAGATGCGATCCAAGCCCTCCTGCTCAGCCTGGATCTTGACGGCCTGACTGCCGGGTGAAATCAGTCCGGGCACCTTGGCCGTTCGGCCTGCCAGTACGGAGGCGGCCGCGCGCAAATCTTCGATACGGGCATTGGTGCAAGAGCCGATGAAGACTTGATCGACGGGCGTGCCGGCGAGCGGCCGGCCCGGCGTCAGCCCCATATAGTCGAGCGCCGCGGTGATCCGTTTGGCACGCGCAGGCTCGGCGACCGTGCCGGGATCCGGCAGTGTGGCCGTAATCGGCAGAGCGTCTTCCGGGCTCGTTCCCCAGGTGACCACTGGCGCGATGTCGTCGGCATCGAGGCGTTCTTCGCGGTCGAAGACCGCGTCAGCGTCGGAGCGCAGCGCGGACCAGCGGTCCAAGGCTTCAGTCCAGTCATCGCCCGAAGGCGCATAGGGCCTATCCTTGAGCCACGCAAAAGTCGTTTCGTCCGGCGCCACCATCCCTGTACGCGCGCCGCCTTCGATGGTGAGGTTGCACAGCGTCATCCGCCCTTCCATCGAAAGGCCTTGAACGGCACTGCCGGCATACTCGATGGCATGGCCGTGACCGGCATCGCTGCCGAGGCGGGCTATCCAGTTGAGCGCCATGTCCTTGGCGCCAATCCCGGGACCCAAGGTGCCGTCAATCCGCAGGCGCATGCTGCGCGGCCTGTGCTGCCATATGGTCTGTGTGGCCAACACATGGGCCACCTCCGTCGCGCCAATGCCAAAGCCGTAGGCGCCGAGCGCGCCATGGGTTGCGGTATGGCTGTCGCCGCAGACGACCAAAGTGCCCGGCAGGGTCAGCCCTTGCTCAGGGCCGACAACATGGACAATACCCTGGCGCCGGTCGCCCTGGCCGAACAGGCGAAAGCGGTGGGCCTCGGCATTGCTCTGCAAGGTATCGAGCATATGCGCGATCTCGCGCATCGGCGTGACGCCGCTGCGCACCGGAACGTAGTGATCGGCGACGCCGGTGGTCAGGTCCGGTTGCGCCAGCGGCAAGCCACGATCATCCAGTTTGGCGAAAGCGTGGTGCGAGCCTTCATGCACGAAATGCCGGTCGACCCATAACAACGCTGTGCCATCCGGGCGTTCCAGGATGGCATGATCGGCCCATAGCTTGTCGAAAAGTGTACTGGGCTGCGTCACGCAGCCCCCGCTTGGCGCGCAGGGCTATCCACCATCTCCCAGTGCCGCTCCGCGCCGTCGCCAACCCGCTCCAGCGCCATCTCAAGGCGGAAGCGATCCGGCCGATAGAGCGCCGCCAGATGTTCGACACCACGCCCAGCATCGTCGAAGACCGCGCGTGTCAGCGAAATCAACGCCGCGCCCACCGAAACCGATAGAACCTCCGCGACCTCCGGAGTGGCCAGCACCGCCGAAATCGACTGGCGGGCATACTCGACACGGACACCGCTGCGTTCCAACAGATGGAACAGGGGGGTCGTGGCGAGGTCCGCTTCCGAAAAACGCTTGGCGATCTGTTCGGGCACATGCGTGGTCAGATGGGAGAAGGGCTGTCCATCGATAAGACGCAGCCGGACGGCCCGCTGCACTTGGATGTTGTCCGGCAGTTCCAGCGCTTCGACAACGGGTGCCGGCGGGTTGCCATAGGAGAATGAAAGCAGCCGGGCTTCGGTTTCCTGTCCCATGCGCACGATTTGCGGCATCAGTTCGGCAAAATCGACGCGAATCTCCGCGCTTTGATGAGTTGGCGAGCGTACCAGTGTGCCGCTGCCGGGCCGGCGCTCGATCAGCTTGTCGGCCGCCAGCGCATCCAGTGCCCGGCGAATCGTGACGCGGGAAACGCCATGGCTTTCTGCCAGCGCGAGCTCGCCAGGCAACGCATCGCCGGGCATGTGACGCCCGTTTTGGATCGCATCGCGCAGGATCAGATAGACGCGGCGGGCCTTGCCGCCGTCGGGGATTGTGTGTGCCTCAGGTTGGGCCACGTCGTGTTTATCCATGCGGTTCATACTAGCCGCAGTGTGCATCTGCGCAAGAAATCTGTTCTTAATTCAAAACAGTTTTCTGCAGCAAGAAGGGCAGCCGATAGGTATGGTTTCCGCCGCGCTCATACTGAGTCGATCGCCGGTTGAGCGCGGTCATGATCTCGACATCGGTCTGCGAGCAGATGGTATGAGCACGGCGATGGCCATTCTTCTCATGGCCATCAGACCACGGACTCGGTTCTGCGGATGAATTGAGCCTGCTGATTCCCAAAACCTGGTCCAGATTCGCGCCTTAAGTCGTACCGCGGATTTCCCTGTTCCTTGGTTCAGGGAAGCTCTGCCTAAGGCACTGAGAACCGGTGGTTATTCGACCATCATGCTACGCGCAGAGTCTCGCAATCAATCAAGCTCCCCGTATCTTCCCTGCGAAACAGGGAACCGACGCCGGAGACGGGTTCGCAGGTGACTGCCAGCACCGCCAGCAGATCATCGGTTTTCTTGCTGCGTTTGGCGCTTATGGGCGGCTTTCGGCGCGCGCGTTCAGACTGTGCATGCTCTTCACCAGATCGGCGGCGGCGAGCGGCTTGATGAAGTTGCCGGCGTATGGCGCTGCCAGCGTCGCGGTGGCAATGTCGTGAAACGCCGCCTCGTCGGTCACTCCGAAGCGCCCGAAGTCGGTCGGCAGGCCAAGGCTGTCGAAAAAGGCGATCAGTCGGTCAAGTTCGGCGTCGTCGCCCTGGCCGGCGGCGATCTGCGTCAGTGTGCCTAGAGCGACCATCTCGCCATGCAGAAGATGGGACAGTTGGGGCATGCGCGACAGACCGCGCACCATGGAATGGGCAATCGACAGACCGCCGCTCTCAAAGGCCAAACCGCTCAAAAGGATTGTCGCTTCGACGACCCGCTCGAAAGGTTCATCGGGGCGCGTGGCTGTCATCGCCGCCGGACCGTCGCGCAAAAGAATGTCGCTGGCGCGCTCGACGATGGCTTGGGTCAGCTCGGTCGGCGCACCACCGAAGAAATTGAGGCCGCCGGCTGCGAGCGCGCCGGCAAGCTCATAGGGCTTCGACATGGCGTCGCCAATTCCGGCGGCAAGAAAGCGGCGCGGCGCGCCGGCGATCACCGCCGTGTCGACCAAAACGAAGAACGGGTTGGCGCGCATGTGCCACACGCCTTCCACCGCATGATCGGGGGTGTAGATCACCGCGATATGGCTTGTCGGGCTGTCGTTCGATGCGATGGTCGGCACAATGCCAACCGGCCGATCCCGCTTGATGGCCACACCCTTGGCTGTATCGATGGCCTTGCCGCCGCCGATACCGACAATAAGGCGCACGTCTCCGGCCTGCTCGGCGAGTGCGTCGATCTCACGGGCGGTGCACTCGCCGCCAAAGGCAAGGATGCGTGCCTGCGGCGCCTGCGCGGCAACGGTCTCGCCGAGTAGGTCTTGCGCCACCGGATCGGCAATCACGGCCACGGGCCCACCACCGGCGATCTCGATTTCTGTGCCGAGCCGCTCGATGGCGCCCGGCCCCTGAACATAGCGCTGAGGCGTGCCAAGGATCCGAAACGTCATCCCGCTAACCCTTGACGGCGCCCGCCGTCAGCCCCTGCACGAAGTAGCGCGACAGGGCGATGAAGGCGACAAAGAGCGGAAGGGCGATGAGCGTCGAACCTGCCATGATGTCACCCCAGCGCAAATCGAACGCGCCGACCATGGACGCAAGGCCCAGAGGCACGGTCTTGTTGGCGTCCGAACCGATCATCACCAGGGCAAAGGTGTAGTCGGTCCAGGACAAGAGGAAGGCGAAGATCGCGACCGTTACCAGCCCGGGAACCGAGAGCGGCAGGACCACCCGCAAAAAAGCACCCAGCCGGCTGCACCCGTCCACCATGGCAGCCTCTTCCAGTTCGAACGGCATGGTCTTGAAGAAGCCCCACAAGAACCATACGCCAAGCGGCATGGTGATGGTCAGGTGCGAAATGACCAGGGAAAAGAGCGTGTCGGTCAGACCGATGCTGTTGAGCATGGAGAACAGCGGAATGGCCAACAGAAGCGGCGGGAACATATAGGCGTAAAGCATGCCCGAGATGATGATCTGCTTGCCGCGCATCCTCTGCCGGGTGACGCCGTAGGCGATCATGATCGACAGAACCATGGTCAGGAGCACCGTGCTCAACGCGACGATGGTGCTGTTGGCGAACTGTCTGAGATAGTCGGTCTGGGCCAGAAGGTTGTGGTAATTGTCGAAGGTGATCGTGTGCGGGATGAGCGACGGGTTGGTCAGCATTTCTCGCGCCGGGCGGAACGAGGATGCGATCATCCAGTAGATCGGAAAGGCGCTGTAGATAGCAATCACCAGCGCCCCGAAATAGAGCGAGGCGCGGCCTGCAAGGCGCTTTGCGTCGGCGGTTTGGCTCATTTCTTCTCGTCCATGGGAAACAGCCAGAAATAAAGGGTCACGATGACCATCAGCACGAAGAAGGACAGTGTGGCCGTTGCGGCACCGTTGCCGATATCGAACAGGGTGAAAGCTTGACGATAAGCAAGCACCGGCAGGTGCTCGGTGGCGCCCAGCGGTCCGCCGCCGGTGGTCAGCCAGATGATGTCGAACTTGTTGAACATCCACACGCCACGCAGAAGGATGATGACGGTGAGTATGGGGCGCAGCATCGGCAGAGTGACGTGAAAGAAGCGCCGGATGGGCCCTGCTCCGTCGACGCGGGCGGCTTCATATAGCTGCACCGGCACCGTCTGCAGCCCGGCCAGAAAGGTGGTGGTGACGAAGGGCGTCCAAAGCCACACCGAGACCAGAATGACCGACATCATGGCGGCCGACTCGGTCTCGAACCAGTAGATCGGCGGCAGCCCGAGATCGTCCACGAGGATGGTGACGATCCCCAGCGACCCGTCGATCATCCATTTGAAGGTCAGCACCGCGACCACGGTGGGCAGGAGGTAAGGCAGGAAAGCCACGCCGCGCAGCAAGGTCCGTCCGCGAAACGACTGATGCAGCAACAGCGCGAAGCCGATGCCCAGAACGACTTGAAGCAGGATCGCCACGCCAGCGTAGAAAAATCCGTTGCCGAGCGCGTTCCAGAATTCGGCGCTGCCCAGAACCGTCGCGTAATTGTTCAGACCGACCCAGATCGGATCGGCCGTCAGCGATTGTTGCTCATAAAAGCTCAGTGAAATGGCGTAGAGCGCCGGTCCCACGATCAAGATGAGTGTCGCCAGGGCGCCAGTGAACAAAAAGCCGGGCAGCAGCCAACGCGTCATGAAAGTCTTCCGTGCAAAACGCGCGGGGCGCCGGCCAGCGCCCCGCGCAACGAGATCGGAAACCGATCAGGCGATCACTTCGCGCATGCGTGCCGCCGCCTGGGCGACGGCCTCGGCAGACTCCATGTCGCGGAGGATCTTGTTCTGCAGCATTTCGGGCAGGACGAAGGACTCGAAGACCTTGCCCGGCCGGACATCCGGTGCCGGTCCTTGTGTGTCGATCGACGTCAGAATGACCGAATCGTCGGTGATGAAACGCCGGTTCATCTCCAGAACGTGACCGTACTGCTGGATCATCGGGTTGTCCCGCCACCGCTCATTCTCATAGATGTCGAGCCGCGCCGGCTGGAAGTGCACAGGCGTGGTGTGCAGGAAATCGATCATGCGTTCGTTGGTCATCCAACGCATGAACTCCATGGTCGGACCGAGGTTGTCCGTGTCCATGACGATCCAGCCGTCATAGCCATGGCTGACGGCGGTTTGTTCGCCGGCGCTGTCCATATAGGGCATGATGTCCAGCTGGGCGGCCACCTCCGGATTGTCGCGATGGGCCGCTTCGAGCACGCGTCCGGCATAGGGGCCATGGGTCAGGGTACCGGCGACCATATTCGACAGGACGTCCGCATAGCTTGCCTGCAATGCACCCGGCGGCATGGTCTGATAGAGCCGCGCCATCATGTCGAGATAGGCGGCTGCCTTTGGCGCCATCTCGTCATTGTCCAGAAGAACGTTCCACTCGTCGTCGAACAGCTCGACGCCCTCGGCCCACATGAAGGCGAACGACATCCAGTTCGTCGCGCCATTCGAGCCGATGGGGAAGAGGCTGCCGCGGCGGCGGCCGGCGGCGCTGGCCTCGCTGTTGGCAACGAACTCGTCCCAAGTGGTCGGCACCGAAAGGCCGTTCTCCTCATAGACGTCTTTTCGGTAGTAGATCACAGAGAGGTTGTAGTCGAACGGGTACCAAAACACTTGGCCGTCAAGCGGGAAGAGGATGTTGTTGCCCCACTGATGCGCGTCGGTGAGCTCATTGACCGGAACGATATGGCCTTCATCGGCCAGCAGGAGCACCTGACCGATAAAGCCGACCGTGCCGACGTCATAGGGCGTGCCGGAGCGAATGCCGTTGGTGATCTTGGTAAAGCTCTCAGAGAGTGGGACCGAGTCGATGATCACCTCGGTGCCGGTCAGGTCCTCATACTCCTGGGCGATGCGATCAAAGAAGGCCAGCGTTTCGCGTCCGGTCTCGGCGTTGAGGAACCGGATCGGCCGGTTCGACTGGGCTTTCAACGCCGGTGCGGGGAAGCTCGACAAGCCAAGACCGACACCTGCCGCGCCAAGTCCTTTCAGGGTCTGACGTCGGTTAAGCAAACGTTTGCTCTTACTGAAGTCCCTCATTCTTTTTCCTCCTTTGTTCGGCCGCAACGCTGCGGACCTTTGTCATTGGAATTGTCGGGATTAGACGGTCGATCCCATCCGTTGGTTGGTTGTGGGATCGAACAGGTGGATTGCGGAAGGGGCCGCCGCGACGGGAATGGTTGCGCCTGCGGCGAGATCGTCGCGCCGGCCTGCCAGCACACGGATCCGATGCGGGCCAAGGGTACCGATGAACAGGGTTTGCGATCCCAGTTGCTCGACGCCTTGGATGACGAAGGGCGCACCCTCATCGGACGGTGCGAGTGCTTCCGGCCGAATGCCGGCGATCACCGGGCCGGCGCCTACGTCCTCCGGCGCCGAAAGTCTGACGCCGTCGGCGAGCATGAGTTGCCCGGCATCGAGCGTGGCAGGAACCAGGTTCATCTCCGGCGAGCCGATGAAGCCTGCGACGAAGGCATTCGCCGGCCGGTCATAAACCTCAAGCGGCGAGCCGATCTGCTGCACGTGTCCGTCGCGCATGATGACGATGCGGTCGGCCAGCGTCATCGCTTCGGTCTGGTCATGGGTGACGTAGAGCATGGCCTTGCCGATGCGCTTTTGCAGGAGCGCGATCTCTTCGCGCATACGGGCGCGAAGCTTGGCGTCCAGGTTCGAGAGCGGTTCGTCGAGCAGGAAGACGGCCGGGTCGCGCACCAGCGCCCGGCCGAGCGCAACCCGTTGCATTTGCCCTCCGGAGAGCTGAGCGGGCTTGCGGTCGAGCAGGTGGGCAATGTCAAGCATATCCGCCGCCGAATCGACCCGCTCGGCGGCCTCGGCCGCGCCCATGCCGCGCATGCGCAGACCAAAGGCCATGTTGGCCCGGATAGTCTTGTGCGGATAAAGCGCATAGTTCTGGAACACCATGGCGATGTCCCGGTCTTTCGGCTCCAGCTTTGTGACGTCGCGCCCGCCGATCAGCAAACGACCGGAGGTGATCGTTTCAAGCCCGGCCACCATGCGAAGCGTCGTCGACTTGCCGCAGCCCGATGGCCCGAGCAGAACGATCAGCTCGCCCTCGGCGACTTCGAGGTCGACCCCTTCGACGGCGACGACGCTGCCATATTCCTTGCGCAGTGTTTGCAGGCTGATGACGTCTGTCATGACGCTGCTCCGGTCGAAGAACCGACAAGCGCGTGATTGACCGGAGTGAGCGCTTCCTTCGCTTGGCGAAAGCGCTCAAACCCCACGTCGTAAACCGGGCGCACGTTCGGGTTCGGCTGAAGGGTCTGAGCAACCTCGATGGCCTTTGCGGCCTCGTCCGTACAGCCGAAAGTCCCGGCGCCGATTCCGGCGATCAGAGCGGCACCGAAAGAGGCGTCGCCTTCCTTTGGGATCTCGATGGTCAGCCCAGTGACATCGGCGATGATCTGGCGCCAAAGCGCGCTCCGCGTGCCTCCGCCCACCAGACGAGCCGTGTCGAATCCCAGGCCGCGTGCGCGGAGGACTTCCAGACAATCGCGCAAGGTGAAAGCAATTCCCTCATAGAGCGAGCGGCAGATATGGGAGGCGTTGTGGTCGAAGCCCAGACCGACAAAGGACGCCCTCAGATCAGGATCCCAATACGGGCTGCGTTCGCCGTTCAGATAGGGGTGAAAAAGAAGACCGCCCGAGCCGGCCGGAGCTTGATGGGCTTTGGCGTCCATCCCGTCAAACCCGATGTCGGCGAACAAAGCGTCGCGCAGCCAGCGGTGTGCCGAGGCGCAAGAGTTGGTGCCAAGAATGACGTAATGGTGGGAGGGCGTGAGATGTGGGTAGTGGATAACGTCTTCCGAAAAGTCCGGATTGCGCGTCAATGTCGAAACGGTGCCTGCGGTCGCAAGCTTGAGCGCTCCGATGCCCGGCCGCGTCATCCCCGCCGAGTAAGTTTCAGCGTTGGTGTCTGACGTACCGCAGACGACGAGAGTTCCGGCACGCAGGCCGGTTTCCTCGGCCGCCTTGGCGCCGACCATTCCGGTAACCGAGGTGGAGTCAACGATGCCGGGGAGTTGGCGCTTGTCGATGCCGGCGATCGCGCACAATGCATCCGACCAGCCGGTCCCGCGCGCATCGGCCAGCATCAAGCCCCAGGCATCGGTGTTGTCCGTCACGTCGCTGCCATCGAGTTGGCGGCGCAGCCAGTCCTTGGCCGGCCTCACCCGGTGGATGCGGCGGTGACAATCGGGTTCGTTCTCCCGCAGCCAAACCAGTTGGGGCAGAGTCCAGGTCGCACTGACCCGGTTCCCCGAAAGGGCGAGGATGCGCTCCCCGTCGGTTTCGCGCAGTCGTCGAACCTGAGCGCCTGAACGCTGATCGTTCCACATGATCGCTGGACGCAGCGTCCGTCCTGCTTCGTCCTCGAGCACATGGGTATGCGCGCCGGCGGTTACCGAAAGGGCTGCGACGCGCTCGGGATTGACGCCAGACTCCCAGAGCCTGCCCAAGGCGGCAACCATGGCGTGCCACCAGCCGTCGGGGTCCTGCTCGCTGAAGCCTGGCTTCGGCGAGAGCGTCTCGACAGTCTGCGAGGCGACGGCGACCACCTGGCCAGCGGACGTGATGGCAGTCGCCTTGAGCGATCCCGCGCCGAGATCGATACCAAGGAGGAGTGGATCAGACATCGGCACTGCGATCGCGGTGGGGGTCGACCGAGCCAGGCCGCGCGGGCAACCCCAGCTTGCCCTGATTGAACAGGTTTTGTGGATCGATGGCCGCTTTCACCTGGCGCAGAACATCCATGCCGACGCCGTGCTCCTCGTCCATCCAGGCGCCGCGGAACAGGCCGCTGCCGTGATGGTGCGCGATCGATCCGCCGTGCGAGAGCGTTTCGCTCTGCGCGATCTGCCAAATCCGCGCATGCATCGGTAGCGCAGCTTCCTTATCCATGGGGGGGAGGCGGAAGGTCATGTATTGGCAGACGCCTTCGGGATAGACGTGCGACCAGTGCGCGCTGAAATGTGCTTCGGGGTGAAGTTCGGCGATTTGCCCAGCGATTGAATCGTAAAGGCTGGTGGTCTGCGACCAATTCACCGTGACTTCGATCGTGTCATTGTAATAGCCCTTATCGAGCCACTGCTTGGTGATGGAGACGTATCGGTTCTTCAGCCACTCATCGAAAGGCCGCGTGTCCGTTTCGACCGCATCGACGTCCTTCGCGAAGCGGCGTACGAGCGCTGCTTCGGCGTGCGCCACATCCGTTTCGCCGCAGAGGACGATGTTGGCCATGACCGGTCTGTCGCCGAATTCGGAGATGCCTTTGGTCCGGCCCGCCGTTTCCTTTTCGTCGTAAAGCCGCACGATGCGCGGGTGCAGTCCCGCCTGCATGATCCTCTTGGCTAGGCTGAGCGCGGCGCTCCTGTCCGGTAGCGCCAGAACGAGCCGCTCTTCGGCTTCGGGCAGTTTCCAGATGCGCATGGTCAACTCGGTGATGATCGCCAATGCGCCTTCGCTGCCAACGATCAGATCGAGGATCGAAGGGCCGGTCGCGCGCTTGGGCAGCGGGCGCACCTCAAGCAACCGTCCGTCTGGCAAAACCGCCTTCAGGCCGACGACAATATCCTCGATCTTGCCGAAGCGGCTCGATTCCTGACCGCCGCCGCGGCAGGCCGCCCATCCGCCGACCGTGGAGATCTCAAGCGATTGGGGCCGATGCCCGCAGGTGTAGCCCTTGGCGTTGAGCGCCTCTTCAAAGGCCCCGCCGTTCATCCCCGCCTCGACCGTCACCAGATTGTCGTCGAGGTTGAGATCGACAATGCGGTCCAGTCGCTGCAGGTCGATCATCACCTCGGCTTTCAGCGGAATTGTGCCGCCCAGCACGCCCGAACCGCTGCCATAGGGGATGACCGGCTGGTCCGCTTCCGCCGCAAGGCGCACAATGTCGACCACCTCCTCGGCGGAGGCGGGGCGCACCACCAGCCCCGGCAAAGTGCCGACCCGGTCGCCATCGCGGGCGACGAAGTTCGCGAACGGCAGACGGTCGTGCGCATAGGCGTCGCGCGCAGCTTCATCGGAGAGGACATGACCGGCGCCAATCAAATCGGCAAACCGTGCGGGAAGGTCTTTGGTCAGCAAAATGGTGATCTCCTCGATTAAGCGCACGGCGGTTTTGAGCAAACGTTTGCGCACATCTATACTGCTCACGGATTGCTGTCAATCAAGAGTCCGGGAAAGTGCCGGTGACAAACGCGCTGGGTGCGGGGTCTGGGCTGCTGTCGTTTGAATTTTCTATTGTATCAGAGCGCCTTAGCGAGCGCCATGTGTCAGATTAAAGAGGCGCTGGCGCGGTGGAGCCACGGCTGATCAACGGACCTGGCGGTAGCAGCAAGACATCCCCCGTGTCTTTGTCTGGGGCTGTTTCGCCTGGATGTGATTGCTCGATCTGGGCAACCAATCTGCGCACGGCCAGCTCGCCCATTTCCTCGGTCGGGAGTTGCACCGTCGTGACCTGCGGATAGACGACACGGGCGAGCAGATCGTCGTGCATCGTGACGATCGAAACATCGTTCGGCACATGCTTGCCCAGCGCATGAAGCCGCGCGATGGCGGCAACGCCGGTCAAGAGCGTGGCGGCATGAATGGCGGTGACCTTCGCCTCCAAAAGCGCATCGACCGCTTCCGGCACGCGCTCGGGATAATAGCCCGCTTCGGCCAGCAGAGACGGCGCGGCCTCAATGCCCGCCTCTTCAAGAGCAAGCGCCCAACCCTCACGGCGCATTTCGCCATTGAAACGTCCCAACCGGCCGGCCAGGTGACCGATCCGCCGATGTCCCAACGCTGTCAGATGGCGCACACCAATCTGCGACGCCTGGCGCGTGTCGATGGCGATGCAGTGCGTCTCGCCAGGCAGAACGCGATTGATCACCACATGCGGTTTGTCCATGGCCGCGAGTGTCTGGCGCAGTTGATCATCGTCATCGAAACTGGCGATGATGACACCTTCGACGAGACTCGACCGGGAGATGTCATCGATGACCTCGCCCGCCGACCCGCTCTGATCATAGGCCACCAGAAGGGCATAGCCGGACCGGCGCGCTTCGATTTCGGCGCTTATGATGGCTGACGCGAAGATCGGGTTCTCGATTTGCGGCACCACCATGAGGATGGTCGAGGATTGGGCTGTTTTCAGCGCCCTAGCAACCGGATTGGCCTGGTAACCCAGTGTCTTGGCGATCTCCAGAACGCGCGTTCGGGTTTCTTGGCCGACGCGGCCCTTGTTGTGGATCACGCGCGAGACGGTCGACACGTTCACGCCTGCCGCAGCGGCAACATCGCGCAACGTCGCAATGTTTCGGGATCGGCCGTTGGACCCGGGATCGTTCAAACTGCTTATCCTCTCTGGTCGCTTCAGACTATCAGGCTCGCCGGTTGCGACAAAGCGGCAGATCACCTCTGCCCGCCGCTGATGCGTCCAGTACAACTCTTCCACACCTGCGCCTCGCGAGTGGAGCAGCGTTGGTCAAGAGGCACGGCCTGGTCCCCACAAATATGATGAGCGACAACTGGCATCCGACCGGGGCAGTCATTCGAGAGGCCGTCCGTTGCGTCGAGCATGTCGAGAGTTCGAGTCCCCTCCGCTCCGCCATTCACCACCGAATTCCCGTTCCCCGCATAGTGCGTCGTCTCACCCCGCGCCAAGCCGAGCCAAGATCGTCGGAGGATGACCGATCTCCACTCCGCCTTGCCAAGTTTTGCGGGCCGCGTCAGCCCTTCATTCGGCAGCGGCCCGGCGTTCGGTCGCTCTGCTCGGGCGCTTATGGAAGGTGCCGTCCTTCATGATGGCCAATAGTCGGTCGGCGTCTTGAAGGATTGAGACGTCCTTGGAGGGATCGCCGTCGACCAGCAGGAGGTCGGCAAGATAGCCTTCCCGCACCAGGCCGATCGCCTCGCCGAAAAGCTCGCCGCTGTACTGGGTCGCCGCTTGAATGGCTTCGAGCGGCGTGTAGTCGAGCAGCTTGACGAAGTGCTCCATGTCGCGCGCGTTGGTGCCGATCGGGTTCCAGGCGAAGCCGTAGTCGCCCCCCGGCAGCACCCGCACACCGCGCTTCTTCAGCTCCTTCATGTTGCGCGCGCCGGTGTCCAGCTCGGCGGCAAAGAACTTGGCCACCGGATGGTTTTCATCGATGCCGTAGTCGCGGCCTTCGCCGGTCGCGGTGACATAGGCCATGCCGGCGGTTGGGGCGACGAAGATCTCGTCCTTTTTAGCCTCCATCATGTCGAGCGCCTCTTCGTCGGAGAGGGTGCAGTGATAGAGCACCTGGGCGCCGTACTTGAGGCTGAGCTTCACGCTCAAGGCCGAGCGCGCGTGGGCGGCGATCTTCTTGTCCCGGGAATGGCCGACCTCGCAGACCGCGGCGATCTCGGCTTCGTTCATCACCGTTTGCGCGGCGCGGGCGAAGGGAATGAACTCGTCGCCCGAGGGGTTCATCTTCAAGGTGTCCACGCCTTCGCGCACCATCTCCCGCGCTGCGCGGCGGAACTCGTCGGCGCCGTCGCAACAGATGGCGAAGGTCTCCCGATGGATGTGGCGGCGGCGCACGTCGCCGAGGCCGCTGGTCGGCGTCAGCTCAGGGCTCGCGGCCCGCATGCGCGGGCCGGGAATGTCGCCGGCGTCGATGGCGTTGCGGATGACGACGTCCAGGCGCGGCTTGGCCGCGGCCGCGCTGAACAGGGCCGTGAAGCCCTGGTCCAGCATCTTGCGGGCGTACTTCATGGCCAGAAGCGTGTGCTCTTCCGGTGGAATGTCGCCCAGACTCTCAAGGTCCGGCGTATCGCAAAAGCTGATGTGGGCGTGCGGCTCGATCAGGCCCGGCATCAGAGTTGCGCCGCCGCCATCGACGACCTCGGCGCCGTCCGCGGCGATGTTGCCGTCCTTAGCCACGGTCTTGATGCGATTGCCTTGGACCAGCAGAGAGCCGGCGAAGGGCTCGCTGCCGCTCCCGTCGATGATCCGGACGTTGGTGAAGAGCGTCGCCGTCATCGTGTCCTCCAGCGGTCGTTTGTTCAGTCCACTAAACTTTTTCTTTTCCGAGGCTTGCTGCGCTGCATCAAGAGTTTTTGGCAGTGCAGCAATTATCCACCGGATGACGCAGTCTAACAGACAGAAAGTTGTCGTAAAATGCCTTCTTGTGGGCGTGTTGTTTCATTTTTGAGCGTTCGCCATCCTCTTGCCGATTGACAAAAGTTTAGTTCAGAAGTTTAGTATCACTAAACCAGCGGAGTTTTCCGGAGGGCCTCATGCTCCTGCTGGCGGCGCACAAGGCACGCGCCGGACAACTCTCCAACGGCCCGCACTAGGGAGGAGTTCATGCGAAAAATTGGGACCTTTGTGGCGACGGCGTTGCTGGCCGCAGGCGCCGGCGCAGCGAACGCTCAGGAAAAAGAGATCACGCTCTGTTGGGCGGCGTGGGACCCAGCCAATGCGCTGGTCGAGCTGTCCAAGGACTTCACGGCGCAGACCGGTATCAAGATGAACTTCGAGTTCGTGCCTTGGACCAACTTTGCCGACCGGATGCTGAATGAGCTCAACTCGGGCGGAAAGCTCTGCGATCTCATGATTGGCGACAGCCAGTGGATCGGCGGCGGCGCCACCTATGGCCACTACGTCAAGCTCAACGACTTCTTCGATGCGGAAGGCATCTCGATGGACGACTTCCTGCCGGCCACGGTCTATGCCTATTCCACCTGGCCGAAGGGAACCCCGAACTACTACGCCCTGCCGGCGATGGGCGATGCCCTGGGCTGGGTCTATCGCAAGGACTGGTTCGAGCGTCCGGAAATCCGCGAGGCCTTCAAGGCCGAGTACGGGCGCGAGCTCGAGGTGCCGAAGAACTGGATGGAGCTGAGGGACATCGCCCAGTTCTTCCAGGGTCGCGAGATCGACGGCGAGACCCGGTATGGTGCTGCAATCTACACCGAGCGTGGCTCCGAGGGCATCACCATGGGCGTCACGGCGGCGCTCTACCCCTGGGGCTTCAAGTACGTGAACACGCCGGGTGAGTACGACATGGAGGGCGCGGTCAACTCGCCGGAAGCGGTCGAGGCGCTGGAGTTCTACAAGTCGCTCTACGACTGCTGCACCCCGCCGGGACATTCCGACGCCTACATGGTGGCCAACCTCGACGCCTATAAGTCCGGCCAGGTCGCCATGCAGATGAACTGGTTCGCCTTCTTCCCGGGCATCGCCAAGGACGAGGTGGTGGGCGGCGACGTCTCCGGCTTCTTCGTCAACCCGGGCCAGAACATCGAGGCCTCGACCCTCGGCGGGCAGGGCATTTCGGTTGTGGCCTACTCCGACAAGCAGGCCGAGGCGTTGGAGTACATCAAGTGGTTCGCGCAGCCCGACGTGCAGGCCAAGTGGTGGGAGCTCGGCGGCTATGCCGTCCATGTGGACGTGGCCGGTGCGCCCGACTTCCCGGACTCGACGCCCTTCGCCGGCGAGTTCTTGAAGGCCATGGATGGCGTCCAGGACTTCTGGCAGGAGCCGATCTATGCCGAGCTGATGCTCGCCATGCAGAAGCGCATCCATGACTACGTGGTGGCCGGCGACGGCACCGCGAAGGAGGCCCTCGACAAGCTGATCGAGGACTGGACGATCTCCTTCGAAGACGACGGTAAGCTGTAAGAACCGTCTTGCGGCGGCCGGTGTCAAAGTGCCTTGCCCTAGGCGCCGGCCGCTCTCTTCTATCGACACCACGCAATCCGCTGATGCGCGGGCGTGGTAGGCTGAGCGATCGCTAGGAACCACGCGATGTCGGGCGGAGCTATGGAATCGGTGGCGGATGCGGCGGCGCGGGCCACGCCGAAACGGGTTGCCGGCCGGCTGCGCGGCCTCTCCGACCGCGCCATCGCCTGGCTGTTCATCTCTCCGACCATCGTCTTGTTGCTGGCGATCAACATCTTTCCGCTGCTCTGGACCGTCTTCCTCTCCTTCACCAACTACCGCGCCAATCAGCCGGGCCGCCCCATCCAGTGGATCGGCACCCGCAATTACGAGCGCTTGCTGGGCAGCGAAGACGTCTGGGGCTACATGCAGGCGACGGCCCACTTCCTTGTGTGGACCATGGTGCTGCAGGTGATCATTGGGCTCGGGCTCGCGCTCCTGATCAACCGCGGCTTCCGCACCTCCGGCTTCTGGACCACGGTCATCCTCATTCCCATGATGCTCTCGCCGGCGGTGGTGGGCACCTTCTGGACCTACCTCTACCAGCCGCAGACCGGCATCTTCAGCTACATCATCAACACCTTCGTCGAGGTCGGCGCGCTCAACATGATCGGCTCGGTGTCGCTGGCGCCCTGGGCGATCGTGATCGTCGATACCTGGATGTGGACCCCTTACATCATGCTGCTCTGCCTGGCCGGGCTGCGCTCCATACCGCCCTATCTCTACGAGGCGGCGGAGATCGACCGGGCCAACGCGCTGCAGAAGTTCTGGTACATCACCTTGCCGCGCATCCTGCCGTTCCTGATGCTGGCCGTGCTGTTCCGCGGCATCGAGAACTTCAAGATGTTCGACATGGTGGTGGAGCTGACGTCGGGCGGGCCGGGCTCGACCACCGAGCTTGCCTCCATCAACCTGAAGCGTGAGGCCTTCGAGAAGTGGCGAACCGGCTACGCCTCGGCCTTTGCCGTGATCCTCTTCGTCACCGTGTTCGGCCTCGCCAGTATCTACGTCAAAGCGCTCAACAGGGTGCGGTCATGAGCGCGCGCAGCACCGCCTATTCCGTCGGGGAGAGCAGCACGCGGACCAAGTGGATCGCGGGCGTGCTGGTGATCGGCTATGCCCTGGTTGCCATGATCCCGCTGGTCTGGATCGTCATGACCGGCTTCAAGTCGCCGCCGGATTCCATCGCCTATCCGCCCAAGGTCTTCTTCGAGCCGAGCCTGGAAGGCTATGTCAATCTCTTCACCACCCGCTCGCGCCAGACCGACGAGTACATCGAGAGCCTTGGGCCACCCGAGACCTGGTACGACGAGTTGGTGCGCGAGCGTAACATGGTCATCACCGGCCCCTCGCGCTTTGCCGACCGCTACAAGAACTCCATCGTCATCGGCTTCGGCTCGACCTTCCTCGCGGTCTTCCTCGGGACCCTAGCGGCCTATGGCTTTTCCCGATTCAAGGTGCCGCTGAAGGACGACCTGCTGTTCTTCATCCTCTCGACACGGATGATGCCGCCGATCGCCGTGGCTATCCCGATCTTCCTGATGTACCGGGAGCTTGGGCTGTCGGACACCGCGCTCGGCATGATCCTGCTCTATACGGCGGTCAACCTCTCGCTTGCTGTGTGGCTGCTCAAGGGCTTCGTCGACGAAATCCCGCGTGAGTACGAGGAGGCCGCGGTGGTCGACGGCTACACGCGCTTCCAGGCCTTCTACAAGGTGGTGCTGCCGCAGATGCGCTCCGGCATCGCCGCGACCGCTATCTTCTGCCTGATCTTTGCCTGGAACGAGTATGCCTTCGCCCTCTTGCTGACCAGCGGGGAGGCGCAGACAGCACCGCCCTTCATCCCGATCATCATCGGCGAAGGCGGGCTGGACTGGCCGGCCGTTGCGGCGGGCACCACCGTGTTCCTGCTACCGGTCGTGATCTTCACCGTGCTGCTGCGCAATCAGCTCCTGCGCGGCATCACCTTCGGAGCCATCCGTAAATGAGCACCCCGGGAACAGGTACGCTACAGAAAACCAAGGGCAGGGGGCTCGCCCGCTGGTTCCGGCGCGGCCCTTGGGAGAATGTCGCCAGCGTCCTCATCGCGCTCGGCATCTTCATGCTGATGCAGCCTTTCTCGGAATGGCTCTACGGCTGGTCTTTTGCCGTCATCCTGACCGGCACGCTCGGTTTCGTCATCGTCAGCCATTTTCCGGAGTAGGGCGCGATGGCGGAGATCAGGGTCGATAACCTCAAGAAAAACTTCGACGATTTCGTCGCGGTCCACGACTCGAGCTTCACCGTCGAGGACGGCGAGTTCTTCGTCATGCTTGGCCCTTCCGGCTGCGGCAAGACGACAACCCTGCGCATGATCGCCGGCCTCGAGATGCCGACCGAGGGGAAGATCCTGCTGGACGGCGAGGACGTCACCTTCAACCGCGGCTCCGAGCGCGACATTGCCTTCGTCTTCCAGCTCTTCGCGCTCTATCCGCATATGAGCGTGCGGCGGAACATCTCCTTCCCGCTGCGCATTGCCGGGATGCCGCGTCGCGAGGTGCGCCAGCGCACGGAAGAGGTCGCGCGCATGCTGCAGATCGAGCATCTGCTCGACCGCGGTGTCGGCGGGCTGGCCGCCGGCGACCGGCAGCGTGTCGCCTTGGGGCGGGCCATCGTGCGCCGCGCCAAGGCCTTCCTGATGGACGAGCCTTTGGGCGCTCTCGACGCCGAGTTCCGCGACCGCATGTGCGAGGAATTGCGCCTACTGCACAACCGCATCGGCGCGACCACGGTCTATGTCACCCACGACCAGATCGAGGCCATGTCGATGGCCGATCGCATCTGCATCATGAACCAGGGCGAGGTGCTGCAGATCGGCCCGCCGCTGGAGGTCTACGAGCGCCCGGCGACGAAGTTCGTGGCCGGCTTCATCGGCAGCCCGGCGATGAACTTTCTGCGGGCCATGGGCAAGCTGCCCACCGGTGCCACGGAAGTCGGCATCAACGGCGCCACTATTGCGATGCCCGAAACCCGGGAGCCGCTGACGGCTGACGAAGCGGTGCTCGGCGCGCGGCCCGAGCACATCAAGATCTCGGACGAAGGCCCGCTGCGCGGCACTGTCTTCGGCGTCGAGTACATGGGCGCGCGCCAGCTGGTCACCGTCGATACCGAGGCCGGACGTCTCAGGGTGCGGGCGCCCAACACCGTCAAGGTCGGCTATGGCGAGACCGTCGGCCTGACCTTCGACGCCGAGCGGGTCGTGCTCTTCGACCCCGAAAGCGACCGGGCCGTTGCCAGCACCTTGTTCGAAGAGGCCGGCCATGGCTGAGGTGGCTCTGAGAAAGGTGACCAAGCGCTTCGGTGAGACCGTTGCGGTCTCCGACGTTTCACTTGAGGTGAGCGACGGCGAATTCATCGTGTTGCTCGGGCCGACCGGGGCCGGCAAGACGACGACCCTCAGGCTCTTTGCCGGGCTCGAACAGCCCGACACAGGAACGGTCGAGATAGCAGGTCACGATGTCACACAGCTCGCTCCTGCGCAGCGCGACATCGCTTTCGTGTTTCAGCAGTACTCCCTCTATCCGCACTACACCGTCTTCGAGAACCTGGCCTTTCCGCTGAAGGCGCCAGGTCGGCGGCTCTCCTCGGCGGCGATCAAGAAGCGGGTGACCGAGATCGCCGAGATGCTGCGCATTGAGAGCAAGCTCAAGAACCGGGCGACCGAGCTCTCCGGTGGCGAGATGCAGCGTGTTTCCATCGGCCGGGCCCTGGTGCGCGAGCCCAGCCTCTTTTTGATGGACGAGCCGCTGTCCTCGCTTGATGCCAAGCTGCGCGAAGACCTCCGCGTCGAGCTGAAACGCATCCAACGGGATCTCGGAGCCACCATTGTCTATGTCACCCATGACCAGCTCGAAGCCATGACCTTGGCCGATCGGATTGGCGTGCTGTCTGAAGGCAAGTTGGTGCAGGTCGATGTCCCGCGGGAGATCTACGAACGACCCGCCAACATCTATGCGGCCCAACGCCTCGGCAGCCCGCAGATCAACTTGCTGGAACCTGGCGCCCTGGCTATCCAAGGCGCGCCGGACGGCGCCAAGACCATCGGCGTGCGGCCCGAAGACGTGGTGATCAACGGCGGTGGTGTGGGCGCCAAGGTCTTGACCATTGAGCATCTCGGCGTCGAGTCCATCGCCTTGCTGGACGTCGCTGGCAGCCAGGTTCATGCCCTCTTGGGCGCGCGCACCCGCCTTCGCGAAGGCGAGGACGTGATGGCCTCGGTGCGGCCCGGAGCTGCGCTCTTCTTCGACGGAGCGGAGCGGCGTTTGGACGGTGCGGCGAGGAGGGGGGAAACAGCTCATGACGCCTGAATTCATGAGGGCGGCGATTGCCCGCGCGGCCGAGACCATGCGCGCGCACAATCAGGAGCTGACCGAGCTCGATCAGGCCATCGGCGACGGCGATCACGGCACAAACATGCAGCGGGGCTTTGACGCCATCGAGGCATCGGCGGAAGAGATTTCGGCGCTTGACCTCGGCGGCGCTCTGCAGAAGGCGGGCATGACCTTGGTCACCACAGTCGGCGGTGCCTCCGGGCCGCTCTATGGCTCGCTCTTAATGTCCATGGGCAAAGCGGCTTCGAGCGAACCGACTGACCGAGCAAGCTTTGCCGCCGTTTTCTCCGATGGCGTCGACGCGGTGAAGCGCCGCGGAAAGTCGGATGTCGGCGCCAAGACCATGCTGGACGTTCTCGTGCCGGTCCTGGAGGTGCTGCGCAGCAACGACGGCGATGCCGTAGCGGTTGCACGCAAGGCCGCCGATGAAGGGCTGGAGGCGACTCGCAACATGCTGGCCACCAAGGGGCGCGCTTCTTTTCTGGGCGAGCGCTCGGTCGGCCATCTCGACCCGGGGGCTCGGTCCTCCGCACTTTTGGTCTACGTCGTCTGCGATCTTATCGAGGAGAGCCAATGAGCGAGTCCGTCTCCATAGTGATTGTCTCTCATTCGCCCCAGGTCGCACGCGGGGCCGCCGACATGGTACGCGAAATGGTCGGCGAGGAGGTTCAGGTCGCCCACTGCGGCGGCAATCCCGCGGGTGGCCTGGGCACCGACGTCATGGCGATCAAGAGTGCGATCGAGTCCGTCTATAGTCAGAAGGGCGTCGCCATTCTGGTCGATCTCGGCGGCGCGGAAACCAACAGTGAAATGGCCGTCGAGATGCTGCCCGCCGAGATGGGCGAGCGGGTGGTGATCTGCAATGCACCCATTGTCGAGGGTGCGGTCATGGCCGCCACGGAAGCGGCTGGCGGCGCCTCGCTGGAAGCGGTTCAGGCGACCGCGGAGGAGTTCCTGTCATGAGTGGTCTAGTGAAAGAGGCTGGCTATGTGCATGGCGCGGCCGTGATCCAGGACCCGACCGGCCTGCATGCGCGCCCGGCGGTCAAGCTGACCAAAAACGCCAAGCGCCACGGGGCGGAGGTGGAGGTGCGCGCCGGTGAAGCTGGGAACTGGGTCAACGCCAAGTCGCCCAATGCCGTCATGAAGCTGAAGGCCGGGCACGGTGAAGAGTTGCAGTTCCGCGCCCGCGGCGAGGACGCCGAAGCCGCCGTCGCCCAGATGGTCGCGCTGGTCGAGCGGGATTTTCAGGAGTGATTGGACGAGTCCGACAATGACAGGACCGGGAGGCGAGCGCGTTCTACAGGGCATATCCGCCGCCGATGGCTTGGTGATCGGCGGCGTGGTGCTGGACGTGCCTGTCGAGCTCGCTGGCGTGTCCGGCGCCAACGATGAAACGTCGCGTCCTTCGTTCGATGCGGCACTTACCCAGGCGCGTGACGAGCTTGCTGCGCTGATTGCGAGCGCGGACGAGCTGGCCGGTGAAATCCTGGAGTTCCAAGAGGCATTGCTTGAGGATGACGACCTCTTGGACCCGGTGAAGGCGGCGATTGCAGAAGGCAAGACGGCGGCTGAGGCTTGGAGCGCGCATTTGGACAATGAGGTCGCCATCTACCGCAGCGGCGACGACGCCTATCTTGCGGGGCGCGCCGAGGACCTGCTCGACCTCAAGCAGCGTGTCCTGAGGGCTTTGTCGGGCACGTCTTCGGCAACGACCGAGGTCGTTCCGGGATCGATACTCCTCGCGCAAGACCTGACGCCGTCGCGCTTCATCGAGATCGACTGGACCCGCGTCGGTGGTGCCGCCATCTGCGGCGGCAGCAAGACCAGCCATGTGGCTATTCTGGCCCGGGCCCGTGGCGTTCCTCTCGTGGTCGGCTTGCAGGGCGATGTTTCGAGCGTCGCCTCCGGTGAGCAAGCGCTCCTCGACGCCGACCGCGGGCGACTGGTGATCGCGCCCTCGCCGGAAACCTGCGCGGGTGCGCGCAAGCGCATGGCCTTGCACGAAGAGGAAGCCGAATCGGCGGCCGCGCTGCTGGAGAAACCTGCCGTCACGGCCGGCGGGGAACCCGTCTCGGTGCAGATCAACGTCGACGAGCCGTCGATTTTGAATGACATCTCCCCGGATGCTGTCGACGGCATCGGTCTCACCCGCACCGAGTTCCTGTTCCACCAAGGGCGCTTGCCCGATGAAGAGACGCAGTATGCGGCCTACCTCCGTATCGCGCAGTGGGCCAAGGGACGACCGGTCACCATCCGCACCCTGGATGCCGGGGGCGACAAGCCGATCGCTGGGGTCACTGTGGATGGCGAGAGCAACCCCTTCCTCGGCTTGCGCGGGCTGCGCCTGTCCCTCATCCGCGACAAGCTCTTCCGCACCCAGCTTCGTGCCTTGGCAAGAGCGGCTGCCGAGGCGCCGCTGCGGGTCATGGTGCCGATGGTGACGGTGCCCGAAGAGATGGAGCGGGTGCGCGATCTGTTCGACGAGGTGCTGGCCGACCTGACGCACGAAGGCGTTGCCCATGGCCGTCCGCCGCTCGGCATGATGGTCGAGGTGCCGGCTGCGGCCCTTATGGCCGAGCAGTTCATGGCCGACTTCTATTCCATCGGCTCCAACGATCTGGTGCAATACGTCACCGCCAGCGCCCGGGACAATCCGGCCTTGGCCACCTTGGCGGATCCGCGCAATCCCGCGGTGCTCGAGCTGATCGGGCGCACCGTGACGGCTGCCCGCAAGCGCCAAGTCGATGTCAGCCTCTGCGGCGACATGGCTTCCGACCCGGAGCTTGTTCCGCTGCTGCTCGACCGCGATCTACGCTCGCTCTCGGTTGCGCCGGCTCAGGTCGGGCGGGTCAAGCTCGCGGTCAGCCGCTACGACAGACCGGCCGATCAAGAGGCTTGAGGCGGTCATGGCAGCGATAGCGGAAGGCAGCGACGGCGATGCGGCAATTGCCGCATACAAACGCCTGCTGAAGGACTGCCTCGACCGCCGTCCTTCGGGCACCCGGCAGCGCTTGGCTGCAGCGCTGGGAACCCACAAGAGCTTCATCTCCCAGATCACCAACCCGAACTACCGCGTGCCGCTGCCGGCCCAGCATGTGCCGGCGATCTTTCAGATCTGCCACTTTTCGCCGGAGGAACGCGACGCGTTCATAGAGGCCTACGAGAAAGCGCACCCCGGCCAGGCACCCTCCGGCACGCCGGAAAGCCAAGCCCCGGGCCTAACCGTGACGATCGAGGTGCCGCGCTTCGCCGATCCGGCGCGCCAGGCAGAGGTGGCGGAGGCCATTCGCGACGTGGCCGCGCGCATCATCGCGCTGGCAAAGAAGGAACGCTAGGTCAACCAACGACACCTGCGGGAGGAAGAGACATGAAGAAGCTGATCAACGAAGTTGAGACCGTCTTGGCCGAGAGCCTGAAGGGCTTCGGACAAGCGCATGGCGATCTGGTCAAGGTCAGCTTCCAGCCGCAGTACGTCACCCGCGCCATATCGAAGGAGAATGGCAAAGTGGCCTTGGTGTCCGGTGGTGGCTCCGGCCATGAGCCGATGCATGCCGGTTTCGTTGGCTTCGGCATGCTCGATGCCGCCTGCCCTGGCGAGGTCTTCACCTCGCCCACGCCCGATCAGATGATGGCGGCAGCCCAAGCCGTCGATGGTGGGGCCGGCGTGCTCTTCATCGTCAAGAACTACTCCGGCGACGTCATGAACTTCGAGATGGCCGAGGAGATGTTGGAAGGCACGGCGACCGTGCTGGTCAACGACGATGTCGCCGTCGAGGACTCGCTCTTCACGCAGGGCCGGCGCGGCGTCGCCGGCACCGTGGTGGTCGAGAAGATCGTCGGTGCAGCCGCTGAGGCCGGTGCCGATCTTGCCGCCTGCAAGGCGTTGGGCGAGCGGGTCAACGCGGCGAGCGGCTCTATGGGCGTGGCGCTGACCAGCTGCACGGTGCCCGCCGCCGGCAAGCCGACCTTCGATCTCGGCGAGGACGAGATGGAGATGGGCGTGGGCATCCATGGCGAGCCGGGCCGCCGCCGGGTGGCGCTCAAGCCGGCGAGCGAGATCGCGGAAGAGATGGTCGAGGCCATCTGCGAGTCGCTGCAGCCTGCCTCGGGCGACGAAGTGCTGCTCTTCGTCAACGGCATGGGCGGCACGCCGGCGATGGAGCTCTATCTCGTCTATCACGCCGCAGCACAGCTCTGCGAAGCGCGCGGCCTAAAGATCGCGCGCAGCCTGGTCGGCAACTACTGTACATCGCTCGACATGGCCGGTTGCTCGATCACCGTGACCAAGTTGGATGCGGAGATGCAGCGGTTCTGGGACGCGCCGGTCAAGACCGCTGCGCTGCGCTGGGGTCTTTAAGGGCCCCACTCAGTGACGGGCAACGGCATGGTTACGTTAGCTGCTCGAGGCGCAGAAGCCGACCACAGTCCCGCGAGTTGAACCTGCCAACCCCTGCAAGCCTGTCGCCGCTGCGCAGCACGGGGTGTCGGCGCCAGCGGCTGGTCACAAGGCGCGCTAGACTGGCGGAAAAGCGCGTCGAACGCTCGTCCTTACTCCCAGTCGACGTCGAAGGCCGTGACGACCTCGCGGATCTGCTGCTCCGTCAGTCCTTTCGTCTGAGCGCCGCGCAGCAGCAAGGTGAGCTTGGCCGTCTCCTCGAGTTCTTCCATGGCGAAGACCGCGGCCTCCAGCTCCTTCGCAGCCACGACCGGGCCGTGGTTGGCCAGCACGACCGCGCTGCGCCGGCCGGCCAGGCTGCGGACCGCGTCGCCCATCGCCGGGTCGCCGGGCCGGAAGAAGGGCAGGAGCTGGACCTTGCCCAGCCGCATGATCGAATAGGCGGTCAGCGGCGGCAGCAGATTGTTCGGGTCGGTATCGGTCAGGAGCGTGAGGGCGGTCGCATGCGTCGAGTGCAGATGCACCACGGCCCCAGTGGTTGCGCGCGTTTCGTAGAAGGCGTCGTGCAGCGCCATCTCCTTGGTGGGCGGATCGCCCTCGACGTGGCGCCCGGCAGCATCGAAGCGCGACAGGCGCGCCGGATCGAGCCGTCCGAAACTGGAGCCGGTCGGCGTGACGAAGAGTCCGCCGTCCTCGGTCCGGGCCGAGATGTTGCCCGAGGCGCCGCCGGTCAGGCCGCGGTCGAACAGGGACTTGGCCCAGAAGCAGATGTCTTCGCGAAGGCGGTTGTCGCTCGTCACGGCGTGGCTTCCAGGACGGCAGCGGCCCGCGCGAAGAAGTCTGGCGCTCCAAAGTTGCCGGACTTCAGCGCAAGGGTCAGGCTCTCCCCCGCCCGGATCGCCGGCACGCCTGGGGCGATCTCCGGCCCGATCGCGAGCTCGGTCAAGGCAAGTCCTTCCACGACGGCTCCCGAGGTCTCGCCGCCGGCCGTGATCAGCCGGGTGACGCCCCCGGCCACGAGACGTCTGGCGACGTCGGCGAACAGAGCCTCGAACGCGGCGGCGACCGCCGCGCCGCCATGCTGCTGCTGCGCCGCCTGCACGTCTTCCGGGTCGGCGGAGGAGTAGGCCAGCGGCAAACCGTCCTGCGCCAAGATCCAGTCCGCCACCTCTGCCGCGCTCGTCCGTCCGGCCATGACCGCGTCGGCTTCGAGCTGCAGGACCGGCTGCACACGCGCATGCTCCGCGACCTGCGCTCTCGTGGCTTGCGAGCAGGAGCCGGACAGGGCGGCAGCGCGTCCGGCTTGTCCCCGCCACAGCTCCGCGCTTGCCGCGAGTTCGCCGCGGACACGAAAGTTCTCCGGCAGGCCGAGCGCGATCCCTGAGCCTCCAGTGATCAGCGGCAGGTCGGCTGCGGCCCGGCCCAGCATCCGAAGATCCTCGTCGCGGACGGCATCCGCGACGATCAGCCGATGGCCCTTTGCCTGCTCGGCCTCAAGCCCCGTGCGGATAGCCTCGGGACCTTGGGCGACAACGGCGAAGGGGAGATGGCCGACGCTGCCCTTGCTCTGCCGGTCAAGGACGCGGCGCAGATCGGGGTCGGTCATGGGTGTCAGCGGGTGGTTCTGCATGCCCGACTCGGACAGCAGTTTATCGCCGACGAACAGATGGCCTTGGTAGACGGAGCGGCCGGTCGCGGGGAAGGCGGGACAGACGATGACCTGCGAGGCCTCGAGCGCGTCGGCAAGGGCTTCCGCGACCGGTCCGATGTTGCCGGCATCGGTGCTGTCGAAGGTCGAGCAGTACTTGAAGAGAAACTGCGTGCAGCCTTGAGCGCGTAGCCAATCGAGCGCCTGTAGCGACAGCGCGACGGCCTGGTCGACCGGCACGGAACGCGACTTGAGGGCGACGATTCCGGCCTCGACCTGGCTATTCGCCGGGCCTTCGGGCACGCCCACGTACTGCACGCAGCGCATGCCCTCTCGGGTCAGCGTGTTGGCCAGATCGCTGGAGCCGGTGAAGTCGTCGCCGATGCAGCCCAACCGCATCTACTCTCTCCCTGGCAGCGACAAGCCGGCTTCGGTGGCGTAGAGCTGCGTGATCGCCGAATCGTCGAGGGCGCCCATGCCCTTGCTCGAAGCTTCGCGGAAACGGGCGAGAGCGGCTTCCGCAACGGGGGTGGAGAGCGCCGCATGCTCGGCGATCTCAGTGACGATGCCCAGGTCCTTCGGCCAGATATTGATCGCGGAGCGTGCTGCGTAGTCCCCCTCGACCACGCGCGGCGCGCGGTTCTCGAACATCCAGCTCGTCCCGGCCGACACGGAGATGACCTGAAGAATCCGCTCCGGCGTCAGTCCCTGGCTGACGCCGAGCGCCAGAGCTTCACCCATGGCCGCGATATGCACGCCGGCAAGAAGCTGGTTCACGGCCTTCATCGCAGAGCCGGCGCCCGCCTCGCGGCCAAGATCGTGCACGGACTGCGCCATGGCCGAAAGGGACGGAGCGGCGGCGTCGAAGGCCTCCCGACTGCCCGAGGCCATGATCGAAAGCTCGCCCTGCGCCGCCCGTGCCGCGCCGCCGGAGACCGGAGCGTCGAGATAGAGCAGGCCGAGCCGTGCGGCGTGTTCCGCGTTGTCGCGGGCGTCCTGGGGGGAGACGGTCGCGCAACTGACGATCACCGCACCCTTCGACAGATATCGAGCAAAGCCGGACTCGCCGTAGAGGATGTCCCGCGTCTGGGCTGCATTCAGCACCACGCTGACCAAGATTGCGGCCTCGCTCGCCCCGTCCGGAGTGAGCTTTTCGCCGCCCATATCGATCAGCCGTTCCACGGCAGCCTCGTTGAGATCGAGGCCGAGCACGCGGTGGCCGGCGCGCAGGCAGGACTGTGCCATGCCCAATCCCATCGCGCCCAGGCCCACGAACGCAATCGTCTTCGGATCCATCGTCTGCGGCATGCCTCAGTTTCTCCCAAGGAACAGGTCGACCGGCGCCAGGGTGATGGCCGGCACGTAGGTGATGATCATCAGGCAGCAGAAGACTACCAGAACGAACCAGATCAGTTGCGGGATGATGCGTTCGACGGGCATGCGCGCGACGGCGCAGGCGGCGAAGAGGTTCACGCCCAGCGGCGGTGTGATCATGCCGAGGGCCAGGTTCACCACAACGATCAGGCCGAAGTGCACCGGGTCGACCCCGTAACCGATGGCGATCGGCGCCAGAATCGGTGCCAGCACCAGGATCGCTGCCGAGGTCTCGATGAACATGCCGACCAACAGAAGCAGCAGGTTCACCGCCAGCAGAAAGGCGAAGCGGGACTCGAAGACGGTGTTGAACCAGCTGGCGATCTCGTTGGGCAGGCCGGAACGCGCGATCAGGAAGGAAAAGAGCGCGGCGGCGGAGATGATCAGCATGATGGCCGTGGTGGAGATGACCGTGCGCTTCAGGATCATCGGCAGGTCGCGCCAGGACAGCTCTCGATAGAAGCCGAAGCCGACTAACAGGGCTGCTGCGACGGCGGCGGCGCTCGCCTCCGTCGGGGTGAAGATGCCGAGGTATATGCCGCCGATGATGATGATGGGCACCATGAGCGCGGGGAGCGCGGCCCGGGTCGCGGCGCGCAGGCTTGGCCGATCTTCGCGGTCCTGCAGGCCCAGCCCGCGGAGCCGGCAGATCACGATGACGGTCAGCATCAGAGCGCCGGCGATCAGGATTCCCGGGCCGATCCCGGCCACGAAAAGCTGGCCGATCGAGGTGTCCGTGGCGACGCCGTAGAGGATCAGCGGGATCGAGGGCGGGATCAGCACGCCGAGCTCGGCCGAGCTGGCCTGAATGGAGGCGGCGAAGGGTTTGGGATAGGCGTGCTTCACCATGGCGGGGATCAGAATGGCGCCAATGGCGAAGGTGGTAGCGACGGACGAACCGGAGACGCTGGCGAACATCAGGCAGGTCAGCACGCAGGAACAGGCAAGACCGCCCTGGATACCCCCGACCATCGCCTTGGCGAGATCGACCAGCCGTTGCGAGATTCCGCCGGCGGACATCAGATTGCCGGCCAGGATGAACAGCGGGATCGCCATCAGCGGGAAGCTGTCGATGCCTGCGAACATGCGCTGCGCCACCAGCAGCATCGGCAGGCGGTCATGCAGTTGAATGCCGACGACGGACGCCAGACCGATCGCGACCGCGATGGGAACGCCGACGAAGATCAGGATGATGAGCGAGAGAGCGATCGCCACGTTCATGGACTGTCTCCCGCGGTCGCCGAAGGCTTTTCGAGCGGGACGACGGCGGCGGCCGCGTCCCGCATGGCCCAGGCGCGCGTGATGCAGCCTGCGATGGCGATCATCGCGAAGACGGACCCTACGGGCAGCGCGGCATAGACCCAGGCGATGGAGACTTCGAGCGCTGCCAGCTTCTGGGCGGCGACACGCTCGGTCATGCCCCAGCCCTGCCAGAACAGAATCGCGAAGAAGAGCGCGGAAAGCAGGTTGGCGACTAGAAACAAGCCCAGGCCGAGCCCGCGCGGCAGCGAGCGCTGGATGATCTCCATCGCGATCATCGAGCCGTGCCGGTAGGTCGCGGCCACGCCCATGAAGATCGCCCAGATCATGGCGGAGCGCGTGATGACTTCCGACCAGGTGGAGGGTTGTCCCAGAACGAAGCGGGTGGTGACCTGCCACATGGCCAGCGCCGCGGCGATCACCAGGAAGGCGATGGAGAGCGCCAGGGCTATCCGGGTCGACTGCCGCTCGAAGCTTTGAAAGAAGTTCATGTCGTCCGACCGGCGTCTCGCTTCGCATAGAGCGAAGTGAACGCCAGGACACGCTCGCCCACCTGGCGGGCGTGTCCTGGCGATGGAGGCGGTTCTAAGAGCCTCGCGCTCGAGGGCCTTACTCGACGGCCCGGATGCGCTCGACCATCTCAGGGCCGTACTGGTCGGTGTAGACGCTGTAGGAGGCTTCGGCGAGATCGCGGAAGGGAGCCTTGTCGATCTCGGTGATCACCTTCATGCCGTTCTCGCGCAACAAGGCCACGCCAGCTTCTTCGAGCCGGTTGACCTCGGCCCGGGTGGCGGCGACCGAGGCCGCGGCGGCTTCCTGGAACCAGCCCTTTTCTTCGTCGCTCAGGCCGTCCCACAGCAGGGGAGAGGCCAGAATCACCGCCGGCGAATAGACGTGACCGGTCAGCGAGACGTAGTTCTGGACTTCCCAGAACTTCGAGGCCTGGATGACCGTGATGGGGTTTTCCTGGCCGTCGACGACACCCTGCTGTAGGGCCGAGAAGAGCTCCGGGAACGCCATTGGCGTGGGGGCCGCGCCCATCTCCTCGAAGGCGGCCATGTGCACGCGGTTTTCCATCGTGCGGAGCTTCAGGCCGTCGAGGTCTTTGGGGGAGGTGACGGGGCGGATCGAGTTGGTGACGTGACGGAAGCCGTTCTCCGACCAGGCCAAGCCGACCAGATTATGATTGCCGATGCTGGCAAGCAGTTCCTGGCCGATCTCGCCGTCCAGCGTCTTGCGCGCATGGTCGTAGTCGCGGAACAGGAAAGGCAGGTCCAGGCTGTAGACCTCGGGCACGAAGTTGCCGAGCGGGCCGGTCGAGGTGATGACCAGATCCAGGGAGCCGATCTGCAGCCCCTCGATCATGTCACGCTCCCCGCCAAGCTGGCCGGCGGGCGACTCGGTGCCGGTCCAGGCGCCGCCAGACACCTCTTCGAGGGTCTCGATGAAGGCCTTGGCGCCGACGCCGTAATGGCTTTGCGGGGACAGGGTATGGCCCAGCGTGACGTTGCTCTGGGCATGAGCGCTGCCGGTCATGGCAATCGCCGCCGCAGCGGCCAGTCCGATAATCGTGTGTTTCACTTGGTTAGTCTCCCTTTGGTGTTCGGCGCGTTTCACGCCGCTTTTGAAAGAGTTTCCATATGCGCGCGTAGCAGAGCTTCGAAGCTCGCATCGGGGGTGAAGCCCAGGGCTTGCGCGCGCGGCGTTTCGATGCCTCCCGGCCAGCTCGATACGATCGCTTCGATCGCCGCATCCGGAACCGACCGCACCCGAGCGGCCACAGCCTCGCCCGCGACGTCAGAGAGGGTGGCGAGCATGTCTCCCACCGAGACAGAGACGCCTGGGAGCGTGATCGTGGTCTCGCCGGCCAAAAGATCCTGGCGCAGGGCGGCCGCATGGAAGAGTGCCGCGCGCGCGTTCGCGGGGGAGGCCAGATGCAGGCGTAGGTCGGGGCCGACCGGCAGCTCCGCGGGCAAGCCGGCCAGAGGTTCGCGCAAGATGCCGCTGGCGAAGCTGGAGGCCGCCTTGTTGGGTTTGCCCGGCCTCACCGCGATGGTGGGGAAGCGCAAGGAGCGGCCGAGGACGAAGCCCTTACGACTGACGTCACGGACAAGAATCTCACCCATCAGCTTCTGCGCACCGTAACTGCTGCGCGGCTGGGGCTGTGTCGCGTCGCTGATGATCTCGTTGGCTGCGCAGGAGAAGACGGCGACCGAAGAGGCGAAGAGAAGCACCGGTGGTTCCGGCAGGCCGCGTAGAGTCTCGATCAGCGCCACCGTGGCGCCGAGGTTGACCTGCATGCCGAGCGTGAAGTCGGCTTCCGCCGCGCTTGAGACGACGGCGGCGAGGTGGACCACCAGGCCGGGTGCGGCGGACGCGATCGCGTCAAGGGTATCGGGCGCGTCGAGCGGGCCGACGAGGGGCTGCACGCTTTCGTAGGTATCGGCCAGCTGGCCCAGAGGCTCGGCGGCAAGGTCGCAGGCCAGGATACGAGAGACCTCGTGGTCGCTGCCGTTCACGGTCAGCGTGCCTCTGCGCGCGAGTTCTTCGACGAACTGCCGTCCAAGGAAGCCGCCGGCTCCCGTTACCAAAACGCGCATCGCGCGTTCCTCCCACATTTTTTGTTGGATGGAACCTGCCAGATCTATGACAGCGCTGTCAAACAGGCTCAATTTCTACTAAAAATCCATGATCTGCTTGTGCTATACGCTGTCATGTCGATAGCGTGCATGGCTCTGACGAGACCATGAACCCTATGGTGCGGTGAGATATGTCTGATGGGAAAGGGTGTGTCGGAAGGCTCGTGAAGATCGACGTCGATAGAGCGGACCGCGTGACCCTCGCCGACGTGGCCGAGGCAGCGGGAGTGAGCGAGATCACGGTGTCGCGCGTCGTGCGCGGCATGGCGAATGTCTCGCAGGTCACCGTCTCCAAAGTGGAAGAGGCTATCGCCCGGACGGGCTACGTCCGCAACCGTCTGGCCGGGGCGATGGCAGGGGCCGTCTCCAATCAGATCGCGGTGATCCTGCCGTCGCTCTCGAACAGTGTCTTCGCCGATGTGCTGGACGGTTTGGAGGCGCGGCTGCAGTCAGCCGGCTTTCACTCGGTCCTCGGCATTTCCAACTACGATGCCGAGCGCGAGGCGCAGCTCATCGAGAGTCTTCTCGGTTGGCAGCCGGCGGGTCTGGTCATCGCACCCACCCTGCTGTCCGACCGCTCGCTACGACTGTTGGAGCGCAGTCGGCTCCCGGTGGTCGAGGTGATGGATATCGACCACGATCCGGCCGATATGGTGGTCGGGATATCTCATAGCCAGGCCGGCAAATCGATGGCCTACTATCTGATCGGCCGCGGCTATCGGTCCTTCGGTTATGTCGGCCATGACATCGAGGCCGACCATCGCGCCGCGATCCGCCGCGACGGCTTTCGTGCGGCGCTGCAGGAAAATGGTCTCGATTTCGAGACCGAAGCCAGGGCCGACGAGGAGTCTTCCGTACCGCTCGGGCGCCGCTTGACCCGGCAGATCCTCTCGAACGGAGCGCCCCGGCTTCTCTACTTCTCCAACGACGACATGGCGATGGGGGGGGTCTTCGAGGCCATGTCGCGCGGTCTGCAAGTGCCACGGGATCTTGCGCTGGCCGGCTTCAACGGTCTTCAGATCGGCCAGTCGGCGCCGGTCGCTCTGACCACGGTCGAGTCGCATCGCGCGCTGATCGGGCAGCGCGCCGCAGAGCAACTCATCAGAAGGTTTGCCGGTGAGCCGACCGAACGGCGGGTCGATGTCGGCTTCACTCTGCTGCCTGGAGAATCAGCCTAAGCGGCATTGTCACGCCAACCGACCGGAGCCGCAACAACAGCTACGTCGGTGATCGGTCGCGCAGCAGCGGTGGCTGCTCTCGACGGATATCCGCTTTCCTTGAGCGTCTCCGATGCATTGGAGTTGTTCAGAATAGCTGTTCTCAATCGTGAGATGGCTCCGCGCCAAAGGCTTTGTCCGCGAGGAACTCTCCTGCCCAGTAAACCAAGTCGGGCTGGCAAGGCGGGTCGAAATGATCGGCTCTTCACGGATACTTGGCGAACCTGTGTATGAATCGTGACCATAATTTAATGGTGTTCAATCTTCCCAGTTCGCACCTGCAAAGCGCACCAACGGCGTCGGCAGCAGTGATTCGAGTGCTTCGGCGCAGGGTGGTGATCAAAGACGTCAACACGACGAACCATAGCCACTACGAACAAAGGGAGATACCATGACACCGAAAATCCTTCGCCAAGGCGTTGCCGTCGCTGCTCTCGCCGCCTTCGCTTCGGTCGGCACCGCGCACGCCGCCGACGAGTTCTTTATCGCCGACCCCCAGAAGAACATCGCCATCAACGGTTATGACCCCGTTGCCTACCACAAGGCCGGTGAGCCGACGAAAGGCGTGGCGGAGTACAAGTACGAGCATGACGATGTTGTCTGGAAGTTCTCCTCGGCCGAAAACAAGGCAGCTTTCAAGGCCAATCCGGACAAGTTTGCGCCGGCGTATGGCGGCTGGTGTACCGTGGGCGCCAGCAAGGGCAAGAAGATCGCAACTCAGCCGCACCTGTTCAAAATCGTTGACGGCCAGCTCTACCTGAACTCGTCCGACGGTGCGCACAATCTCTTCCTCAAAGACGAGACAGGCACAATCGATACGGCGGACACGAACTGGAAGGACATCAAGAGCAAGCCCGCAACTGAGCTCTGAACACAGCTCTGATCAACGTCCCGATGGGGCCGAAAGGGTGCGGAACTTTCCGCACCCTTTTTCGTGGTATCCCAGGTTTGCCGTGTTTGTGTGTAAGCATGGATTGATTCAATACGATCGGACAGTGCTTTAGAGAGTAGAGATGCGCGGCCCAGCGAGGTGGGAGTAGCGGTACCATGTTCGGTCTCTTCGGCCTTTTCGGGAAGTCCAAGCAGATGACGGCGCTGGAGACTGAGCTGCGCCAGGCTGGCCTGCATCCGCATCTGCTGCACGATTCGATCAAGCTGACCATGCTGCGGCTTTTGCCCGAGGGCGGCAAGGCGGCCCGGCCCGACGAACTGCGCGGTGCCGCGCAGCTTCTCGCTTACGCTATCCTGGGGCCGCGGGACTTCGCCGAGGCGACCTCGGTACGTGAGAAGGACAAGGTCGAGCGGCGTTTGGACGCCGTTCTGGATCACCCAGACTCTTTGGATGCCCAGATCGTTCTGCTGACGCTGAAAACCGGCAACGCCGACCCGGCCATTGCCGAGCGTTTCGAGGTAGAGAACTAGACAGCAGTACGTCCCGCATTTCGCCTTCCGCGTCGAGCGTGCGCCAGAGGCCGTGGTGGCGGCCGGCAGTCTTCAGGAACACCTTGTCCATATGCCCGTGCCCGCCGTCGGGGAAGAAAAGGCGTGTGGCGACAGGGTGCGTCAATCCTTCTGTCAGGTTGCAAGCAACGTGCAAAGCGTCCTAATGGAACAGATCGGTCGTTGGCCGGTGGAAGAGCAGCCGGAAGAGTTCCTGAGACTCTTGTTGGATTTCCTGATGCGTTCATGAGCTGACGCGGATAGGTGGTTGGGATGCGGGAGAAACGGCCCTACCGTTTCCTGGGCACGTTCAGGCCAAGCTTATCGAATGTGATATCAGTTGTTATCGGCTGCGCGATTTTGATCTCGGTCGGAACGGTTCTAGCGCTGTCTACCACGACCGCACGGCAGCAGTTGATCGATAGTCTTGCCGGTGAGTTCGACCTCACCATCAGCGCGATCGCAGCGCGCGTCCACCAGCACCTCGCCGCGGCCGAAGCACAAGTGGATTATCTGCGCGACTGGATGACCGCGGACCCCCAACTCGCCGACGATGACGAGCGACTCGCTGCTGCTTTGCGGGCCGCTTTGTCGGCATCGCCGCAAGTCACGGCCATCGCTTTCATGCGGCCCGATCTGACCTCCGTCCGAATTGAGAGACATGACCCGACCCCGGTTTGGAACGATCTCTCCGACAGAGCGGACCTGGTTTCGATTTTGCGAGACGCCGAGACGCTGGGCAAAACCGCGCCAACGCTGGGCTGGAGCGAGCCGCTCTACAGTCGGAACATCGGTCAAACGATCATTGTGAGGCGGGAAGCCATCTGGTCGGGCGAGCGGCTGCTGGGGGTGTTGTTCGCGGCGACCGATCTGATCTCGCTCTCGCAGTTCTCCAGCGACCTTTCGTCGGGTTTTGGTCGCACCATCTTCATTCTGCACGGCACCGAAGAGGTCATTGCCCATCCGAATCTGCTCAAGACGACCGATGTGTTGTCTGCGGATCAACCGATGCTGAGCATCGGCGAGATCGACGATCCGGACTTGGCGAGCATATGGAGTGCCGATCGGCAGCCGGTCATCTCGCAAGCTGAGATGGTGGCAAGTCAGGGACACTACACAGGCGAGTTCGGCAACTGGTCGGTCTATGTCTATACGGAGCTAACGGACTTTGGGGCGACGCCGTGGCTTGTGGGTTTTCACTTGAATACCTCCGCCGAAGGGAGTCCCGTCGATCGCTTTTGGCTGTCTCTTATCGTCTCGACGCTGCTTTTGGTGGTTTTTGTCGCGTTTGGTGTGATCCTTGGCCGTCGACTGGCAGCGCCAATTCGCCGCCTGACCGATCGCGCTGTTCTGGTACAGCGGTTCGACCTGAACGAAATCTCGGCGTTGCGCGGGAGTGCCATCAAGGAACTGGATGACGCTGCAAGTGCCGTGAACGCGATGATTCACAGCCTTCAGGTATCGCAGAGGTACATTCCCAAACGGCTCGTTGAGAAGTTTCTGCGAGATGGCGATCAGGCCGCTATCCCTCAGGAACGCGCCATCACTATCATGTTCACGGACATGGCCGGCTTTTCGCACTTGGCGGAAACGATGACGCCTGGAGAAACGGCTGATCTGGTGAACCGATACTTTGAGATTATCGGACGCTGTATCGAAGAAACCAATGGGACAGTCGACAAGTACATGGGAGATGGCCTTCTTGCGTTCTGGGGCGCACCCGAAAGGCAAGATGATCATGCCATGCGCGCCTGCGCTTCTGCAGTTGCCATAAGAGAGGCGGTCGCCCGTGAGAATGAGGTTCGCTCAAAAGCCGGCAAGCAGGCGGTTCGAATGCGGATCGGCATCCACACCGGAGAGGCGATCGTTGGCGACATCGGCGCCAAAAGCCGCGTCAACTACACGATCGTGGGCGATGCGGTGAATGTTGCCGCGCGAGTCGAAAGCGAAGGGAAACGGCATCCTGGTGGCGATGTGGTCATCCTCATCACCGAAGAGACGCGGAACGCCGTGGGCGATAGATTTGCGACGCAGGCGATTGGAGAGACCAAGCTCCCCGGTCGCGCAAATCCTGTGACTCTGTTCCGAGTTGTCTGATCTGAGCGAGTGCCCCGCAGTGCGCGCTACGTGGTCTGGCAACGCCGGCTCATGCCCGGTTTTTCGCGCCGTGTTCGCACTATCTTGGCCAGAGCGCGGTTTGCGGATGGAACTGGGACCAAGCAAACCAGAAGGCCTGATGGCTACCGAGATCGGCGCCATCGGCATCGACCGCTCTGATACCACCCGCATCGAGCGTCAGGCGTACGTTCTCATAGGCGATTTCCTGGCCGTTCTTCAGGGCCGCGACGGCCGTGCTGCGCTGAAAGGCCACCGGGCGGCCTGACGCGGCGATCACGCCAATGACGTCCTCGTGGACCGGAAGACGCGGATCGACATCGCCGACGGGAAAGATCGGGCCGTTGGCGTCACGGCCCTTGCGAAAGTTGTAGTTCCGGCCGAACGCGAGGGCTTCGACCAAAACAGTCGTCTCGGGATGGGTTTTCTTCCAGGTGCCCCAATCCGTCGTCACGACACTCGTCTGCTCGAGCTGCAGCTGCTTCTCTGCGAGCGGTCCCGTGACCGCCTCTCCCAGAAAGGTATCGAACAGCGAGCGAGTCACGATGTCGTACATGACCTTGTTGGACCGGATGAGCAGCCCCGAAGTGCGCAGAATCGGACGTTCGATTCCCTCCGGCAGTCGGTCGGTGAAGTAGGCCTGCGCGGCGGCGCAGAGCGTGCAGTAGGGAATGGCAAGATGCCGCCCGCCCAAGGTGTCGTTGACCATCTCGCGCACTTCCATGATGCGCCGCGGATAGGCCCGATACGCACCATTCACCGCGATGCCAAAGACAATATCGCTGTCCTTCAGCCACGTTGCTTCGGCCGCACTGCTGGCCTCGGGATTGTCGGCGGCGGGAATGCAGTCGCAGAACGCATCCGTCATGTCATAGGGGCGATCGTCTATGCCGACGCCACCCCAGGTTACGAGCCGCCAGTCGATATCGCCTTCGACGAACAAATCGTCCCAGCCCTGTCCGAAATGCGTGAAGATGGCGCGCTTGTCTTCGAGGTAGCCGGGATAAGACGGAACCTCCCATGCAATGAGATGGTTCGTTATCTCTTCCCAGAGATCCAGGTCTTGCAGCTCCAAACTCAGAACCTTGGCAGCAGCATCGGTCATATCTTCGTAGCGCTGGCGGTCCCAGGCATAGCGGAGAGCGTCGCTGAGGATCCAGACGATCCGGGGATCTTTCGAGTTGGCGATCTTTTCGAGCGCTTGCCTGTGATCGCGGCCCCAGGCCGCTTGCGTCGCACCCTCGATGACAGCCAGCTGCACGGCGGCCCGCAACTCCTCGGATAGCGGCCCTGCCGGAATATCTGGCGGAGTGCCGAATTCTTCGATCACGTAGTCCGGAAGCGGTGGATTTTCCTCGGCCTGCAAACCGGCGCCCCAGAACAGCGATAGCAGCATCGCCGAAAGGACGGAGACGATGAAGGGCCGTGATCTCCTCGGAAACGCCATCGACGTGTCTTTCGCCTGCCAATCGCTGGTTTTGCGCATACGTATTGCACTTCCCGATGCTGGGCAGCGCAAGGCGGCGAAGCTAATCAAGCGCAATGAGAATTCGGTGAGCTGCTGTCGGGCGCTGTACTGACCAATCAAGCCGCCAGTGCCGTTTGTCCTGTCAGGCCTCCAGCTGGCGGGCGCTCATGGCTTCCAAGTACTGAATGACTTCATCACGGGCAACGACGTCGCCATACTTTGCGTTGATGTCGAAGAGGTTTGCCTCGTGGGGCCCCTGATGGCGATCACCGACACACTCGCGCGCGACGATGACGTGGAAGCTATGCTGCATGCCGTCGATCGCCGTCGCGCGGATGCAGCCGCTTGTCGAACAGCCCGCCAGGATGATCGTATCGACGCCATCGGCCGACAGCGTCGCCTGCAGCGAGGTGCCGAAGAAGGCGCTGGCGTAGTTCTTGACTAACACGAGTTCGTCCGCGTTGGGCCGGACATGCTGATCGAATTCGCCGAGGGAGGCCCCAGGGACAAGCTTGCGAAGGGCCGGCACCTTCTTGACGAACAACCCGCCGTCCTTGCCGGATGGATGGAACGACACGCGAGTATGGATGATGGGGATCCCCACCTTGCGGGCGACGGCCAGCAGAGCGACCGACTGCGCCACCGCATCGACGACGCCTTCGGCAAAGAAGTCCGCACCCGGCGTCGTGTAGGCCGCCATGAAGTCGATCATGAGGAGCGCCGGGCGCGTCCCGAAGCCGACCCGGCCGTCGAAGACGCCGGCGTAATTCTCAGCGGCGCTCGTTTCCTCAGCCGCCATAGCGCTTCTCGAATTCCCAGACGTCTTCGAAGCCGACGGTGCGGCTGAAGTTGTCGAAGTCGTCGAGCTGGTTCTGAACGGCCGCCGTGGACCCGTCGCGCTTGAGCGCGCCATAGACATTGCGCAGAACCTGCCCAGTCGCGAGAAAGCCCGTCGCCGGGAAGATCGCCAGCGCAAAACCGAGGTCGGCCAGGCGGTCGCGATCCAGCACCGGCGTGCGGCCGCCCTCGACCATGTTGGCGACCAGCGGGCAGTCGAGCGCGGCGATCACCTGCTCCATCTCTGCCTCCGACTCCGGCGACTCGACGAAGACGATGTCGGCGCCTGCGTCACGATAGGCTTGGCCCCGCCGGATCGCTTCGTCGAGCCCCATGGCCGTCCGCGCGTCGGTGCGCGCAATGATCAGGAAATTGGGGTCGGTCCGGCTGTCGATGGCAACGCGCACCTTGGCGACCATGTCTTCCATCGGAATGCACTCGCGCCCCAGCGTATGGCCGCAGCGCTTGGGGAAGGTTTGGTCCTCCAATTGAATGGCGGCAGCACCCGCCTGCTCATAGCCACGCACGGTGTGGCGCACGTTCAGCAGCCCGCCATAGCCCGTATCGCCGTCGGCGATCAGTGGTGTGGAGCAGCTGCCCGCGATGCGCTGCACGCAGTCCACCATGTCGCTGTAAGTGGCGAGGCCGGCATCGGGCACGCCGAGATAGCTCGCCGAGATGCCATAGCCGGTCATGTAGAGCGCATCAAACCCGAGGCCGTCTGCGATGCGTGCGGAGATTAAGTCGTAGATACCCGGCGCCACGACCAGCTGGCGGGCTTTGATCTTCTCTTTCAAGCGCTGTCTCTCTTGCGCTCTGTCAATCATGGTTGTTCCTTCGTTTGGGGTGTGAGTCGGGGCCCTAGCTTTGCGGGTCGAGGGCTTCGGCGGTCCCGATCATGCTGTCGCGCGTCACCAGTTGGGCGAGCGCGGCCTCATCGAGCCCTTCCGTGCCCGGCGGACGGCGGGGGATGACGAGAAAGCGGAGGTCGGCGGTGCTGTCGAGCACGCGCACCCTGGTCGTATCCGTCAGCTCAAGGCCGAACTCCTGCAACACGCCGCGCGGGTCCTTGACCACGCGGGAACGATAGGCCGTGCTCTTGTACCAGGCGGGCGGCACGCCCAGGATCATCCGCGGATAGCAGGAGCAGAGCGTGCAGACCACGACGTGGTGCAGGTCTTCGGTGTTCTCGACCACCTGAAGCTCGGCGATCGCGCCCACGTCGATCCCCATCTCGCCGAGGGTTCCGCGAGGGTCGTCGATCAGGTTCGTCTTGAACGCGGGATCGCTCCAGGCCTTGGCGACGAGATCCGCACCGAGCGCCGGGTTCCGAGATTCCGTCGCATCGATCTGGGCGTGGATGTCAGCGGCACTGAACAGACCTTTCTCGATCAAGAGTTCCCGGATCGCCGTTTCCAGCAGCTCGTACCGAGAGATCGGGCCATCCTGATCGCTGATCGGCGCATGGTCATGGTCATGGTGATGGTTGTGATCATGGGTGCTCATGTGCCCTGCTCCCTCTGTCCTTTGTGTCCCGGCTCCAGCCAATACTCGAAGATGTCGGCCTCGATCTCGTCATCCGCCTGCCCGCCATAGCCGGGCCAGAGATCGCGCTGCGAAAAGCGGATGCGATAGAGGGTCTGCAATGGCAGGCCGGGCTTATGATAGGCGAGACGCTCCGGATCTCTGAAGCGGCCGGCGATGCCGACGACGGTGCCCGATCGCCCTCGCAGATAGACCGGCGTGCGGCAATGCCCCAGGGACGCGCGGTCGCTGACCCGCACCGTGCTCCCGGGCGCGAAGCGTGTGTGTTCAGGGTTGGAGGAGGGGCCGGTCATACCGGGCTCCGATCCACCTCGATGCCCTCCGCGGCATAGCGTTCGGCAATCGCTTTGATGCGCTCTTCGAGCTCGTCGGCGCCGATGACCTCCTGCTCCAGGAGCAGTTCGCGGATCGCCTTGATCCAGCGGTCGTAATAGGCGGTGCCGTCATACTCCTGTGCGCTGTACTCCTCGACCGCGCGGCGCAAGGCGTCGACCCGGAAGATCTGATGCCCTGCGAGCAGCATGAGGATCGCGTCGACACGCTTTTCGTAATAGCTCAGGTCGTGTTCGCTGCGGTCGATGGGCCCGAAATCGAGACCGCCGACATCCTGCACCGTGCGCCCGCCGGCGCTGTCGCGCAGGCTGTTCTTGCGTTCTAGAGTCATAGCTTCGTTACCTCGCGAAGACTGTCATCACCGTCCAAAGACCAAAATCGCATCGGGTTCGACCGTCAGATACACGTTCTGTCCAATGACGAAGGTATCCTGAGAGGCAATGCCCCGTATGCGTCGCTGAGCCAACAGCCGCAAACCCTGCTCGGCCTCGACGTAGAGCTCCACATGGGGCCCCTTATAGACGACCTCCGCTATGGTCGCGGCGATGCTGTTCTCCCTGCCCTCGGGCCTTTCGGTTTCGACCAGGAACTGCTCGGGCCGGATGCCGAGCTGAACGTCGCGGCCGGCATTGAGCGCATCGCTGACCTTGAGGACCAGGCTGTCGCTGATCTTGATATGGGACGCATCGTGGGCTGTGCCGTCGAGAATGTTTGAGGCGCCGAGAAACTCCATCACGGCGCGCGATCCGGGTTCGCGATAGAGGGTGGTCGGCGTGCCGACCTCTTGGATCTGGCCATCGAACATCACCGCAACGCGGTCTGACAGCGACAGGGCCTCCTCCTGATCGTGGGTGACGATAATCGTGGTGATACCGGAGTCGCGCTGGATGCGTTTGAGCTCGACCTGCATCTGGTCGCGCAGCTTGCGGTCGAGCGCGCCCAGCGGCTCGTCGAGCAGGAGCACGTTGGGCCGGATGACGAGCGCGCGGGCCAGGGAAACGCGCTGTTGCTGACCGCCTGACATCTGGCGCGGCAGGCGATCGGCCAGCGCTTCGAGCTGAACCAGCTCCAAGGCCTCGGCGACGCGCTGTTTGCACTCCGCTGCCGTAACGCCGCGCCGCTTGAGGCCGTAGGCCACGTTCTCGGCCACGGTCATATGGGGAAACAGCGCATAGTCCTGAAACACCAGGCCCACGTTGCGCTTGTGCGCCGGAACGCCGACGACCGGCTGGCCGTTGAAGCTGATCGAGCCGGATGTCGGCTGCACGAAGCCCGCGATGCAGCGCAAGGTCGTCGTCTTGCCGCAGCCCGAGGGACCCAGTAGCGCCAGGCATGTGCCTTCTGCCACCGTCAGGTTCACCGAGCGCAAGATGTCCAGCGCGCCGACGGAGAAGCAGAGATCTGAGAGGTCAAGCCGCGCCATGCGTCACCGTCCAACCGAAAGCGAGATGACCTGGTAGCGCTTCTCGACGAACATGATGACCACGCTGATGATCAGGATGTAGAGCGTCGAGAAGGCCGCCGGGGTCGGGTCGAAATTCTGCGAAATGTAGTTGAACAGCTCGATGGGCATGGTGGTCAGGCCGCCGCGGACCAGGAAGATGCTGATCGGGTAGTTGTCGAAGCTGATCAGGAACGCAAAGAGGAAACCGCTGATGATGCCGGGTTTGAGCTGCGGCAGGGTGACGGTCCAAAACACCACCCAGCGGTTGGCGCCAAGCGACGAGGCGGCCTCTTCGATGTTGGGATTGTAGAGCGTCATCGAGGCGACGATGGTGCGCACCGGATAGGCGGCCACCAGCACCATGTGACCGATGACCAGGCTGTACCAGGTGAAGGCGATATCGAGCCGGATGAAGAACTGGACCAGCGCGATGCCGATGGCGACGATCGGCACGGCGACGGGCGACAACAGAAACGACGTCAAGGCCGCCTTGCCGCGGAACTCGTAGCGCACGATGGCCATCGCCGTGCCCAGCGCCATAACGGTCACCAGCGTCGCCGCGATGGTCGCGATCATAAGGCTGATCAGCGTCGCCCCGCCGATCTTGTTGATGTTGGCGATGTTTCGGTACCACTCCAGCGAATAGGACGACGGCGGAAACTCGATGAAGAACGAGCCGTTGAACGAGACCAGCAGCGTCACGACCACCGGGAAGACCAGAAAGGCCATCGCTGCCCAGCCGAGGACGTTCACAACCAGGCGGAAGTCGCGTTCCTCAGACATCGACCCGCAACATTCTGCGCACCAGGACCGCATAGACGAACACCAGAGCGAAGGTGAAAGCGGTCAGGATGAAGATGATGGCCGAGCCGAGCGGGAAGTTGAGCTGAACCAGCAACTGCTCGGCGGCGACCTGGGAGATCATCGCGGTCGAGGGTGAGCCCAGCATCAAAGGGGTGACGAACGCGCTTGCGCAGATGGCGAAGCACAGGGTGGTGCCGCCGAAGATGCCGGGCGCGGACAGCGGCAGGATGACCGTGCGCAGGGTCGTCCAGGAGTTGGCGCCCAGCGTGCGCGGCGCCTCCCACTGCGAGGGCGGAATGCGGATCAGCGCGCCATAGATCGGCAGGATCATGAAGGGCATGCAGTAGTGCACGAGCGCGACGATGATCGCCCCTTCATTATAGACCAGCCGTTGGGACCGCTCGAAGATCCCAAGCCCGACGAGCAGGTTGTTGATCGGCCCCTGGTCGGCCAGCACGACGAGCCAGCCGTAGTTGCGCACGATCAGACTGGCCGCCAGCGAGATGAAGATCACCATTAGCACGGCCGAGCGGACGCGCGGACCGAGCCACAGCATCATCACGGCGACGGGGTAGCACAGCAGAAAGGTGATGAAGACCGAGACGAAGGACAGCTCGAATGTCCGCCAGAGCGCGCGCATGGTGCGCGCGCTCTCGAAGGCTTTCTCATACTGATAAAGCCAGGTGCCGGTGGCCTTCACCTCTTCGGGATCGTTGACCCAGAAGCCGAAACTCACCCGCAGCATTTCGGCGAAGGGGATGACGTAGAACGCCAACAAGAAGACCAGCATGGGCGCGAGCAAAAGCGCTGCGGGCCCATGCCGAAGTATGTTGTCGATTGGCGCCTGCCGGACAGCCATGGCGGACAGTCTGGTCCGGGATCAGCCGAAGATCTCGTTCCACTTCTCGGTGATCTGGGGCCGGTTCTTCGACAGGTAGCCCCAGTCGGCATAGGTGATGTTGTCCGGCGGGCCCATCAGCTCGAGCGTCCGTGCGGAGGGGTCGACTTCCTTATGCGCGCTCCTGGTGCGCAGCACGCTATCGATCTTCTCCTGGAAGGCCTTGTCATAGCTCATGTTGACATAGACCTCGGCCAGCTCGGCGTTCTTGGCGTTGACCGGCATGTTCAAGCCGACGATCTCGCCATGCATGCCCTCGGCCAGCGGATGCGCCGGTGCGATGGGCGCGCCCTTGTCGATCAGCGGGTTGATGAAGATGCCGTAGAAGGGAACGATCGGAACCTGGCCGCTTTGCAGCATCTGAATGGCCTGCGGCGCGCCGGTATAGACCGTGACCCCGTTGTCCTTCAGCTTGGCCAAGTGCGCGAGGCCGGCCTCCCACTCGTATTGGGCTTCGGACAGTGGTTTTCCCGTCGCAACCTGCGCGGCGCTGGTGACGATGCGTACCCCGTTGTTCCAACCGACCGGCGCGATGGCGATCCTGTCGGCGTTCTTGGTATCCCAGAGATCGGCCCAGGCTGCTGGCTGATCGACGCCTGAGTTTGTGTTGTAGAAGAGCGTGTGCGTCGCATCGATCACGCCGGCGGAGAAGTTGTCCGCCAGCAGGAAGGCCTCGCGGACATTTGCCATGTTCGGGATGTTCTTGGGCTCATGCGCGCGGAGCAGCCCTTCGTCGCGGGCGATGAAGACGCCGGCTTCGGAGAACTGCATCAGATCAGGCGGATTGTCCTTTTGGGTCTTCAACATCGCCAACATCTGCGAGGTCACAGACTGCTGCAGATTGATCGTGGCGCCGGTCTCGGCCTCGAATTTCGGGTGCAGCTCGTCGATCCAGAGCTTGGCGAGCAGGCCCTGATTGAGAACCACGTTTATCTCGCCGGCGGCCCGCGCCTTGGTGGTGACCCAGGGTGCCGCGAAGCTCGCGGCGGCCAGCGCCGCGCCGCCTCTTAGAACGGCCCGTCGGCTGGGATGTGAGCGTGTCGCGCGAATCTTGGTCGATTTATCTGTCGTCGATTTATCTGTCATGGTCACTTGCCTCCGTTCGATTTGTTATCTGGTTGTTGTTTGGATTGGCATCTGGCGCGGCCGCCTCTCGGTCGGCCGGGTGCTTTAGCCGCTGCGTTCAGGCAGCAGATTGTTCATCTGCTCCCCCATTGTCGTGACGGGCGTCACCGGGATGAGTCGGCGTCCCCGCTTCCGACGGATCGATCATCCGGTCCTTGGCCGTCCAGATGTGTTCCCGCATCAAGGCGCTGGCGCGCTCGGGCTGCCGGTTGACCGTGGCCTGGAAGATCTTGCGATGCGCGGCGTGGCTGCCGGCCAGCAAATCGTCCGAGAAGCGGAAGTAGTGCCGGATGCCGACCGGGATGTCGGTGACCTTGCGGATCATCGACAGCAGCATCTCGTTGCCGCAGCCGGCATAGAGCAGCTGGTGAAACTGGTTGTTCACCGCGAGAAACTGCTGGCGCAAGATCTCGGGTGCCAGCTCGGCGGCGAAGGCGGCGTCGGCTTCGTCCAGCAGCGCTTCCAGAGAAGCCGCCCGCTCGGGAGACAGACCGCGATCGGCCACAAGCCGAACCGCCTCGCTCTCCAGAAGCACCCGGCAGCTATAGATCTCCCGGACATCGGCGGGCGTGTAGCAAACGACCTCGTAGCCGCGGTTGGGCTGGAATACGACAAGGCCATCGGAAGCCAATAAGCGCAGGGCTTCGCGGATCGGCGTGCGCGATTGGCCCAAGTGTTCTGCGATGCGCGTCTCGATGATGCGGGCGCCCATCGCGAGATCACCGGACAGAATCATCTGTCTGATGCGACTGTAGGCCGTTCCATCGTGGATGTGTGACAAGGCCGCCATGGCCCAATTGTATGCACAGAAATCGGAAATCGCCAAGTCACTACATCAAATGCTCGGATTTCTAATGATTATCATGGGTTTGGACTGGCATTTCGAGGCGGTGCTAGTGAGCTTACCCGGTATTGCATACAATCTTGGAGAAGCATGCTTTCCACCATGGCTCGGAAACCGGTGCCGGAGACGGGTCCGCAGGAGACGGCCTGCACGGCCAGGCAGAGGAGTCTGGAACTGTGAGGCAGTGCGCAGACCCGCCCGGGATTTGCGATGAGGATCCGAAACAGATGCTCGCACTCCGAAGCGAAGCCTTCGGTGTCGAGCGCCTGAAGTGCAAAGGGGAAGGGCGGTTTTGCGTGCTGACAACCTTCGGAGCAGCACCGCTTCCTCCTTCGATTGGCTTCAACAAGTCGGGAACCAGCGAAGTGTTCGGATCAGATCTCTCAGCGTTCAGTGCGCTTGCCCGCATGATCGGCCGGGTCGGCGACCAAATCGGCGATCAATGTGAATCGGTCCGGCGCCGCCGTCGCGCGCGCAAGCGTTCCATCCGCGTATATGCTTCTTCACCGCCTCAGCGGCGGCGCTAAAACAAAGGCGACCTTTTCTCGGGACAATGGGGAGAGAGACGCCGGCGGTAGAGGCGGCGTCTCTCACCACCCTGTCAGCATCGGCTGGGCCGTTGCTGTGACAAGGGCTCAGGCACGCATCTCGGTCTTGCCGGTGCCCTTTTTAGTAGGTGGCGACCTGCCGAGCCATGGCTTCGGCATGAGCGGCACGCGCGGCATCGTCGGCATCGGCTTTGGCCGCCGACTCAAGCTCGAAACGGCCGTAGGTGTTCTCGCCCCGCACCAGCGTGGCGGAGTCGCACGCGATCTTGGTCTGCTTGACGAAGGGCCGCGCCGCTGCGAAGCGGCGCGGCCTCAAAGCCCCTTGATCTTCTGGTCGCTGCGCTGCGACCTTTGTTTTGCCCAGCAGTCAGCTGAACATGTCGGCGGTGATGCCGGCGTACCAGCCGTCGGCCTCCAGCTTGGTCTGCTCACGCAGCTCCGCGCTCTCGCCCACCTCGCTGATGAAGCCGTCCAGCTTGGAGATCTTCTCGTCGGTCGGCTCGTAGTTGGCACCCACCTTGACCGAGTCTCCCGGCGCCACGGTGCTCCAGCAGGTGTTGCGGAACTTGGCTGGGAAGACGCGCGACCCGGTGAGCTCATGACGGATGGCCATGGCCGCCACCTTGGCCTGGCTGTTGGCCGAGAAGGCGGACTTGGGCATGTCGCCGGGGTTGCAGGCGTCGCCCACGACATAGACGCCCTCGGCCATCTTGGAGGCCATAGTCGCCGGCACGATGGGGCACCAGCCGCTGTCGTCGGTTAGCCCAGCAACTTGCGCGATTGCGCCCGCGCGCTGCGCCGGGATGACATTGGCGACGGCTGCCTTGTGGGTCTCGCCGCCGGCCGTCAGCGTCATGTTGGCCGCGTCGACCGACTCGATTTCTCCGCCGAAGTCTCCCGGGATCCACTCTACCATGCCCTCGTAATGGTTCTCCCAAGCCTCCTGGAACAGCGCCTGCTTGGAGTGCTTCGTCTTCGGGTCGAGGATGAGGATCTTCGAATTCGGCTTACTCTGCTTGAAGGTGTGCGCAATCATGCTGACCCGCTCGTAGGGTCCCGGCGGACAGCGGAAGGGATTGGGGGGTGCTGCCATGACGAAGAGGCCGCCGTCTTCCATGGCGTCAAGCTGCTTCTTGAGCAACAGGGTCTGCGGTCCGGCCTGCCAGCTGTGCGGCATGTAGTCGGCCGCGGCTTTGCTGTAGCCCTCGATGGAGTCGTAGATGATATCGATGCCAGGTGCGACCACCAGCGCGTCATAGTCGAGCGTGGCACCACTCGCGAGGCGCACCCGCTTCGCCGTGGTATCGACCTCGATCGCTCGTTCGAAGACTGGCTTGACGCCGTACTTGCCCGCCAGGGTGGAGTAGCCATGGGTGATCGAATCGAAGCTGCGCAGGCCGCCGAGATAGAGGTTGCTGTAGAAGCAGGTGGAGTAGAGCGGCGTCTCCTGCACCAGTGTGACGTCGAGCTCACCCTTGCTGTCGCGCGCGACGTACTTGGCGACTGTGGCGCCGCCGGCGCCACCGCCGATAACGACCACCCGTCCTTTGCTTTGCGCCCTGACAACGGCCGGCCCCGCGAGGGTGCCGAGGCCCAAGGCGATACCCATTCCTTTCGCAAACCGCCGTCTCGTAATGGTCATTGTCTTCCTCCCGTTCTCTCTTGTTGTTGTGTCTCGAAGTTACTCCCGAATGCTCGAGTAGTAGACCGCCAAGGCTTCGATCTCCTCGTCGCTCAGCGCGTTGGCGACGCTGACCATGGCGGCGTTGCTGCGCCGCCCGCTTTTGTATTCCCGCATGGCCACGATGAAGTAGTCGCGCGGCAGGTGTCCCAAAGGCGGGATGGCGCCCTCGTAGGCGTCCAGCCGGTGGCAGGTGGAGCATTGCGAGGAGAGGTACTCCCCGTACTCGAAGAGCTCCTCCGCTGCGCTTGGCGCCGGGGCTGCAGCCATCAGCAAGGGCGCCGCGAGAGCGGCACCAAGCAGATGAGCCATACGTGACACGTGAGCCATGTCACCTCCCATACCGGCCCGCCATCTCAGGCGAGGCTTGCCTCCGGGCCGGTCGAATTGCAGCGCCCTGTTAGAGGGGCAGCTGGTCTTGTATTGCCTCGATGCCTGCCTTGGCGCAGGCGTCGTCCTCTTCGCCGCTGGGTGCGCCCGACACGCCGACCGCGCCGGTCATCGCGCCGCCGACCGAGACCAGCACGCCGCCGCCCAGCATCAGGGCATTGGTGATGTCCCGGGCGCCCGACTGGGGCGAGCCGCTCTCGGTTGCCGGCACCAGCTCTGAGGTGTCGGTGCGAAAGCTGACCGCTGTCCAGGCCTTGCGAATGGCTGTCTCGGGCGTGTGGGGGCCGGCGAAACGATCGCGCACCAGGGCTTGCGGCACGCCGAAGCGGTCGACCACCGCCACGGCAACCTGGAAGCCCTTCTCGTTGCAGTCCTTCATGGTGGCTTCGGCCAGCTCTACGGCCAGGCGCGGCGACAGCACCTGGAAGGTGACCAGTGCATCGTCCTCTGCCAGAGCCGGCGCCAGGGCCGGTGTGGTCAGGCCGAGCATGATTGCGGTGGCGATTGCGTAACGCCTCAACATAGTTTGGGCTCCCTCTCCCTTAGCATCTTTTTAGCTCCCGGCGCGCGCGTCGAGGCGGTCCAGGAGGTCTTGCAACATCGGCCAAAAGAAGTGCTCGCCGGGATAGCCGACGATACGACCGATCTCTTCGCCGTCCTCTACCAGAACGAAGGTCGGCGTGAAGTGAATGGCTTGAATGGCGCGCAGGTCTGCCGGCCGTTCGTCGGCCTTGTCGATGCGACGCAGAGGGGCCTGCTGCCCCTCCTCGGTTCGAGGATAAATTCCGCCGATCTCCCGCTGCCAGGCGGCACACCAGATACAGCCGGCCTCCTCGAACATGATCAGCTGAGCCGCCGCTACCGGCTGAGAGATCGCGATCATCGGTGCAAGGACGCAGCCGACCGCTGCCGCCAGAGCGGCACGGTGTCCCGTGGCCCTTGCGCGTTGCGGTTCTGTCATCGGTACTTCACATTCATTCTTGATATATTGTCAAAACCGAATACGATGCTGCAAGCAAATAAACGAAGCATCCGGCAAGACGCAGGCCTACTGCACAGCAAGAACCGGGAGGAGAAAACCTTGAGCCTGAGGAAAGCCATTTCGGCGGTTGCGTTTTGCGCAGCCATGGGCGTGGTCGGAGCCGCCTCGGCGGAGACCTTGATCAGCTATACAATCGTCGACGACTTCAGCATTCCCGAGTCCCTGACGGGGGCGCCTGGAGATGCGGTGAAGGGCCGCGAGGTCGCCATCAACCGGCGCCTCGGCAATTGCCTTGCCTGCCACCAGATGCCGATCCCCGAGCAGCCTTTTCATGGTGAAACCGGCCCCGACTTGGCCGGTGTGGGCGCGCGCTACACCGAAGGCGAGCTGCGCCTCCGGATCGTCGATTCCAAGGCGATCAATCCCTACACGATGATGCCGGCGTTCTATCGAGTCGAAGGATTTCATCGCGTGATGGAGCAATTCGCGGGCAAGCCGATCCTCACGGCCCAGGAGGTCGAGGATGTGGTGGCCTACTTGATGACCCTGAAAGAAGAGTAGAGGTCCGTCATCCTCACCACCGCGGGATGTGCGTGGAGACGACGGCAAACCAGGAGAGCACTATGAGCAAAACCCTTGCGGCGAAGGACCTGAGTCGCCGGCAGTTCGTGATCACAGTGGCGGCGGGTTCGGCGGCCGCGGCCGCCCTGTCTGTCGTCTCGCCGGGCGCCGTCTTCGCCGCGGACGATGCGAAGACGTTGGATGAAGCGATCAAGAGTATCGTCGGCGACAAGGAGCTGATGGACGGCGCCGATGTGATCACCCTCGACCTGCCGCAGATTGCCGAGAACGGCAACACCGTGCCGCTCGGCATCAGCATCGACAGCCCGATGACCGAAGCCGATTACGTGACCAAGGTGCACCTCTTTGCCGCCGGCAATCCCCGCCCGGACGTGGCGAGCTTCAACTTCTCGCCGGCCAACGGCTACGCCGAAGCCTCCACCCGCATGCGCCTGGCCAAGACCCAGGACATCGTCGCCATCGCCGAGATGTCCGACGGCAAGGCCTACATGACGCGCGCCGAGGTCAAGGTGACCATCGGCGGTTGCGGCGGTTGATCCCGTTCGAATCTGAAGAGGACTGAAGAGACATGGCGCAACCCAAGCCACGCGTGCGCGTTCCGAAGAAAGCCGACAAGGGCGATGTGGTCGAGATCAAGACCCTCATCTCTCATCCCATGGAATCGGGTCAGCGCAAGGACCGCAAGACGGGCGAGCTGATCCCGCGCAAGATCATCAACAAGTTCGCTTGCGTCTATAACGGCAACGAGGTCTTCAGCGCGGACCTTCACCCGGCCATTTCGGCCAATCCCTACCTGTCGTTCTTCGTGAAGGTCGAAGAGAGCGGCGAGTTCGAGTTCACCTGGGTCGACGATGACGGCTCGGTCTATACCCAAGTAAGCAAGATAACGGTCAACTAAAGACCGGAAAGGGGAGGAAGATGCGCCATAGGACGGCTGTGTTGGCCGGCGCTGTCGGTTTGAGTCTCGGCTTCGTGGGTGTTGCGTTCACGGAAGCCGGCGATTGGGGTGACTATCAGGTAGGCGACAAGCGCTCCGGCTACACCTATGCCCAGCCGGAGACGCAGGCCATGCAGGACGACGACTTCGAGAATCCGGCGTTCCTGCTCGTCGACCTTGCCGCGGAGCAGTGGACGATTCCGGACGGCACGGCCGGCAAGGCTTGCGCCGATTGCCATGGCGATGTCGAGAATCTGGCCGGCGTCGGCGCCAGCTATCCAGTCTACTACGAAGGCTGGGGCAAGATGATGAACATCGAGCAGCGCATCAACGAGTGCCGCACCGAGAACATGCAGGCCGAGCCGCTCAAGTACGACTCCAAAGGCCTGCTCGGCATGACGGCCCTGGTCAAGCTGCAGTCCCGCGGCATGCCGATGAACGTCGCCATCGACGGCCCGGCCGCGCCCTTCTACGAGAAGGGCAAGGAGTTCTATTTCGAGCGCCGTGGTCAGCTCGACCTGGCCTGCGCCAGTTGCCATGAGGACCATGCCGGCGAGCAGTTGCGCGCGAACCGGCTGAGCCAAGGTCAGCCCAACGGCTTCCCGACTTATCGGCTGAAATGGCAGAACATGGGGTCCTTGCACCGCCGGATCAAAGGCTGCAACCGGCAGGTCCGGGCCGAGCCCTACAAGTCCGGTTCCGATGAATACGTGAACCTGGAGCTCTTCATCTCGCATCGGGCCAATGGCCTGCCGGTGGAGACGCCCTCGGTTCGCAACTGACGCCTAACCCTGTTGGGGCTGCCTCCCCTCCTGGCAGCCCCTTTTTCTTCTTACGGGTCTGGGCAACTCAGCCGGCGGCACTGGCCGCGCGGCCCGATGACGTGACACTCTGACGAAAGGTTGCGAAGAGCATGTTCAGCCGCCGTGACTTCATGGTTCTCGCCGCGACGACCGCGGCTCTGACCGGCGCCAAGGGTCGCCTCTCGCGGGTGGCGGCGCAGCAGGCCATCAGCCAGGACGATCTCCTGCGCTTCGATCCCTTGGGCCAGGTGACGCTGCTCCACTTCACCGACCTGCATGCCCAGCTCAAGCCCATCTACTTCCGGGAGCCCTCGATCAACCTTGGAGTCGGCGAGGTCGAGGGCTTGCCGCCGCACATCACCGGCGCGGACTTTCTCAAGGCCTACGGCTTGGCGCCGGGCTCGCGCGACGCCTATCTCTTGAGCGATCAGGATTTCGCGGCCTTGGCCCAGGACTACGGGCGGGTCGGCGGCCTCGACCGCATGGCCACCCTGGTCAAGGCCATTCGCGCCGAGCGTCCCGACAACACCTTGCTGCTCGACGGCGGCGACACCTGGCAGGGCTCCTACACTTCCTTGCTCGAAGACGGCGGCGACATGGTGCGCACCATGAATGCGCTCGGCGTCGACGCCATGACTGCCCATTGGGAGTTCACCTACGGGGCTGATCGGGTCGAGGAGCTGATCGGCGAGCTGGACTTCCCCTTCCTCGCCGGAAATGTGGTCGATACGGATTGGGAGGAGCCGGTCTTCTCTTCGACCGAGTACTTCGACCGCGGTGGCGTCAAGGTTGCCGTCATCGGGCAGGCCTTTCCCTACACGCCGGTTGCCAATCCGCGGTACAAGATTCCGGCCTGGTCCTTCGGCATTCGCGAGAATGCCGTCGCCGAGCATGTGGAGGCAGCCCGCGACGAGGGCGCCGAGCTCGTCGTCCTGCTCAGCCACAACGGTTTCGATGTCGACCGCAAGCTTGCCGGCCGCGTGCCGGGCATCGACGTGGTGCTGACCGGGCACACCCACGACGCACTGCCGCGGGTCGAGCAGGTCGGCAAGACCTTGCTGGTGGCCTCCGGCAGTCACGGCAAGTTCTTGTCGCGCCTCGACCTCGACGTTAAGGGCGGCACGCTCGCCGACTTCCGCTACCAGCTCATTCCGGTCGTCTCGGACGCCATCACGCCCGACCCGGAGATGGCGGCGGTGATCGACGAGATCCGCGCGCCCCATGAGGAGACCCTGCGGACGGTGCTTGGCCGCACCGAAAGCCTGCTGTACCGCCGGGGCAACTTCAACGGCACCTTCGACGACCTGATCTGCCAGGCGCTGCTGACCGAGCGCGATGCGGAGATCGCGCTCTCGCCCGGCTTCCGCTGGGGCGCCAGCCTTTTGCCGGGTCAGGACATCACGGTGGAGGACGTCTACAACATGACGGCCATCACCTATCCCAACGCCTATCGCATCGAGATGTCCGGCCAGATGTTGAAGGACGTTCTGGAAGACGTGGCCGACAACCTCTTCAATCCCGACCCCTACTATCAGCAGGGCGGGGACATGGTGCGGGTCGGCGGCCTGGCCTACAGCATCGCGGTCAACAAGCCGATCGGCGAACGCATCTCGGACATGACTCTGCTGAAGGACGGCTCGGCCATCGATGCCGGGCGCAACTACATCGTCTCCGGCTGGGCGTCGGTCAACGAAGGCACGCAAGGGCCGCCGATCTACGACGTGGTGAGCGACCACATCAGGAAGCAGCAGAGCATCGTCGTGCCCAAGAACCAGAGCATCCGCGTCCTCGCGTGAGGACGCGGCGGCAGGGGAACGACCGGAGGCGCGCGCCATAATGGGCATGGAAGTCTCCTACTTCGCGGCGCTCGGCGCCGGCGCGCTGAGCTTTCTCAGCCCCTGTGTCTTGCCCCTGGTGCTACCCTATCTCGCCTTCATCAGTGGCATAGCGCTGCATGAAGAGAACATCGGCGAGCAGCAGGCTCTGGTTCTGCGTCGCGTGGTGCCGGCGGCCCTGGTCTTCGTGCTCGGCTTCTCCACCGTCTTCATCGCCATGGGGGCAACGGCATCCGCCTTGAGCGGAGTGATCATCGAGCACATCGATGTCCTGGCGCCCATCGCCGGCGTGATCATCATTATCCTCGGCCTGCATTTCCTGGGAGCTTTCCGCATCCTCGTCCTGTTCCGGGAAGCGCGCTTTCAGGTGGCCGCCCGGCCGGTTGGGCTGATCGGCGTCTACGTCGTGGGCCTCGCCTTCGCCTTCGGCTGGACACCTTGCGTCGGGCCGGTGCTCGCCGCCGTCCTGATGGTGGCCGGGACCGGGGACTCCGTCGGTTACGGCGCCTCGCTGCTGGGGGCTTATGCGCTCGGCCTCGGCGTTCCCTTCCTGCTGGCCGCTCTTGCCGTGCAGCGCTTCATCGCTTTCTCGAAGCGCTTTCGCCGGCATCTCGGCACCATCGAGAAGGCGATGGGCGCCTTGCTGGTGCTGACCGGCGTGCTCTTCATCACCGGCTCCATGCAGGACATTGCCTACTGGCTGTTCGAGACCTTCCCGGTGTTTCAGCGCATCGGTTAGCGCGCGTCGTTTGGCCGAACGGCAGCCAGAGCCTCCGCGCAGGCCAAAACGCCATTCCTCCCTGCGCCGAATGGCACCCGCTACATCTCGCAGGTTTGATACGTTCAAAAAAATGCACACTGCACGGGTGCGTTTTAACTTGATTCGGAGAAGCGGTCGGCCGCACGCTCATTGCCAGCAATATAAATGCGGGGTTCCGGAACATGTCTAAGTTGAGACAGCTCGTGGCCGGTGCTTGCTACGCAACAGCGATCATCGTCGGCTTGGCCCTTGTCGGCACGGGAGGTGCGCCTCAGGCTCGAGCCGACTGCGGCACACCCTGCTTCGCTGACAACGAGGACATCCTGTCTGGCCGGCGCGACCTCCTGCCCGTCGACGACTTGGTTTGGGCCTATCCCGTCTTCAACGATCAGGAGGAGCTTACCACCTTCGCCAATGCTATCTGGGAATCCAACGATGCGCGACTCCCCGCAGGCGCTGTCGGCTCGGACGTTGGCCCAGCGAATCCACTGTCGTTTGCGCCGGCGATGGACGTGGGGCGTGTGTTTGCGCTTCCGTATGACGTGATGGTCAATGTCACCAAGAAATCAACCAGCGAACGCACAGTCAGCGTCACCGACCAGCAGAACAGCAGCAACAACTGGAGCACGGACTACGCATCGAACGCGACGCTCGGTCAGGGTGCTGTCATGGCGGATTTCGATCGGGACGGCTATCAGGACGTTTTCGTCATCGATATGGTGTCGGCTCGGGTTTTTACGGCGAAGTGTACGAACGACCCGCTCGCGGACTGTACCGGCACGGCCGGGAATGCCATTTCCGACGGGATGATCAGCGGGCCGCAACGAACGCACGCGACGGCCGAAATCCCTCTGGAACCTGTAACGGTGAGTGGAGCTATCGGGCTCGTCGAGGGCGACCTGAACGGTGACGGCATTCTCGATGTGGCGTGGGTCGCGGGAGAGGGTCAGGGTACGTCCGCCAAGATCATCTTTGTCTCGGTCTGCCCGGCCGCAAATGTCACGGTCTTCGGCCAGTCTTGTAGCAAGGCCTTGGAGATCGTTGCCGCACCCGAGGCGTTCGATACCAAGCTCACCGTTCCGGCCATCACGCTGGCAGCGGGCAACTTCGACGGCAGCGGCCCCGATCCGGCATCGGGCGTGATCGATGATGAGCTGGTCGTTGTGTCTCAGGGCACGCCTAGCGCTCCGGCCACGACTGTCCAAGCCTTCTCTTTTGACGCGAACATGAACCCGACCCCGGGTCCCAACCCAGTGACCTGGGACAATACTAGAATATTCGTCCAACTCATCGATGAAACAACGCTCTTAGCCTACACGCAAGTTACCAGCGGGCAGTTGGTGGGGGGATCGCTGCAGGAGCAAGTGGTCATGGGAATCACCGTGACCGGCGAGACTAACGGGCAGGTTCAGATCATCGTGGTAACCTTTGATAGCAACCTCAAGATGCAGCCTTATGGGACGAATGTGGCGTCTCAATACGGCGTTGGGGCAGCTTACGGCATCACGATCGGGCGATTCGATCCTCCGCCTGAGACGAACGGCAAGCCGGATTTCAATCAACAAGTCGGCCTTTACATGTATGAAGCTGACATTGTTAAGCTTGTTGATGCCTCAATGTATGTTTTCGCGGTGACAGAGCTGCAAACGCCGCTCGTAGAGACCTCCCGTATCACGACGTCAGCACTGGGGAATACCCAGCTTCGGGCCGGGGACATACAAGGTCGATCACTGACGTTGGGGGCGCCGTCTATCGTCCGCATCCCACATGTTCAGCCGGACACCGTGCTCGCCATGCCTCCGGGTCATATCGATTACATTACCCTGGACGGCAACACGGCGCCGACCCCCTTCAACCTCAGCGTCAGCAGCAACTCGTTCAACACCCAGTACGAATTCCAAGACGACACCAAAACGTCGTCGTCGCGGACGACGACGACCAGCTACACCGCCTCGACCACCGAGTCCTTCGAGCAGAAGATTTCCTATGGTGACCCGGACGCGGACGGCATCTCGGCCACATTTAAGGAGGCGGCCACGCAGACGCACGGCCAGTCGGTGTCCAACCAGTACACGCACTACGATGAGGTCTCCTACAGCCTGCAGGACGGCACCTCACAGCAGTTCGGCGATCAGGTCGCCTACACGTCGAGAACCATGAACGTCTACACCTACCCGGTGATCGGGCAGACTGTCTGTGCAGCCGGCTTCACCCAGGTGACGATCAACTCGGAACCGAAGTGTTGCCCCAATGCCGACGTGACCAACGGCACCTGCACCGAGCCCTCGAAGGCGGTCGATCCGGTGCCGCTGACGGTTCAGTACTCCGGACCCGACACCATTACCCATCATCTTCCCATGCCCGCCTATAATCTGGAGTTCTTCCAGCCGGCCTACGAGGTCGGCCAAGTGCTGTCGTACCCGGCCAACTACATCCAACTTCAGGCCGACATCGGCGGGCTCCAGCCCCAGTCCTCGACAAATCCATCTGTTTGGAGCCAGCAGGCCAGCGATACGACGTCGGTCACCTGGACTCAGGGCCAAGGCCAAAACAAGACCACCGGCACGACCAGCAACCACAGCTTCAATGCGTCCATCTCAGTCTCCGGAGGGATCAAGGTGTTCGGGGTCGGGCTCTCAGCGGACAACGCCTTCGACTACAGCAAGAGCAAGAGCACCAGCAGCCTGAATTCGAACACGACATCTTCCGACGCCTCGAAAGGGATCACCGTCAACCGCGGGATTCCGGCCGGCGGCCAAGGGCAGAGCACCAACCCGGCCTTTCAGTACAACAGCCAAACCTTCATCTTCGGGCAGGACAAGCCGCCCGGTTCGATCCAGACGGACTTGCCGGTCGATGGCGATATCACCTTCGATGGCGTCCCCTGGGTCGCATTTGCCGCCACCCCTTACCAGCAGGCCAACACCGCGGCGGGCACGAGCGGCTGGTGGCTCGAGGCCTACGGCTCGGAACCGGACATCGCCCTGACGCATCCGACCCGTTGGACGGTCAGCCTGACCGATGAGGATCCGCCTAAGACGCAGTTCTTGTTCAATTGTCCGCTCGGGTACACGTCGAGCTATGGGAATCCCGCTTGCCAAAAGTTGGACGGTGCGAGCCCGGAGCTCACGGACTGCAACCAGTCGAACGAGAACAACGCCGCCAATGCCTGCGCCTTCTACAACATGAAGGGGCTGTTCGTGACCACCAACGCCGGCGACAACCCCGGTCAGACCACTCCCTCGCCGCAGGATGCGCCGACCCTGGCGTCAGCGTTCGTGGGAGACAAGCTGACCCTCCGCGCGCGGGTGTCCAACTACAGCCTCAAAAACATGACGCAGGAGCAGACGGTCTACGTCCAGTTCTACGCCCAGCCGGTGAAAGAAGACGGCGACTTCGAGGACAGCACGGCCGTCTTCATCGGTACGTCGCAGTTCAGCGGCGACGAGTTGCTGGCGCCCTGCGGTGGTCCGGGCCCGGACCAACCCTGCCGCCAGGACGCTACGCAAGGCATGCGCAACTGGACCCTGGCGGAAGTTGTCTGGGACACCAGCACGTTGCCGACTCAAGTCAAGGCAAGCGACAGCTATTGGTACTTCTGGGTTGTCGCATGGGCGCAGGACTCCAATGAGGTGGTCGAGGAAATCGCCGGACACGGCGTCGCATTCGATGCATTGACCAACCCCACGGAAGCGGTGACCGCTTGGACGTCGTTCATCGAGGTAGAGGTCGACAACTACAGCAACAACGTCGGGTTCTACGGCCAGCTCTTCACCCTGTACGCGCCGGTCGCCGAGGACGAACCGACGCCGCCGGTTGCCGATAGCCTGGAGATCGTCGACGTCACGGCATGGCCCGAGCGCCCTCTGCGTCGTCGCTACAACTCGGTCCGGGCGACGCTCCAAGCCAATGGCGGCACCGCCGACTTTGTCGTCACCCGGTTCAGCAAAGGCAACCCGGAGGTCCAAGGCAATCTGTTCGACATCAACGTTATTCCGCGGCTGCAGCGGGACGTAGAGTTCATGACCACCGGGACCTTCCAGCCGGACCGCTGCGGTCTGCACGCCGTCATCGTCGAGGCGACCCCGCACCAGGGTGGGCTGCCAACCGCCGTCGGCTCGACGCTGGTCCGCGTGACCACCGACCCGGCGGATGACGTCGCGGCGCTGAGCCGTTCCATCGGCGAACTCGCTCTGAAAGGCTCGACGACCAAGGTGCTCCAAGGAGAGCTCGAGGGGGCGAAGAAGCTGTTCGAGACGGAGCAGACGGCCAGGGGAATCCGGCGGCTGGACCGCTTTATCGACTGGGTCGATCGGCACAGCGGCACCGACATTCCGGCCGACACGGCTAAGGGTCTCACCGACGAAACCCGGTCGATCATCAACTGCCTGTAGCGGAGCCGGCGCGCCTAATCCTCCCTGTCGGAAAGTGCTCTAGCCGAACTGCAGCCAGAGCATCCGGTCGAAGGAGCGCAGCTCGCGCAGGATGTTGATGACGGCCTCGCTGTTGCCGGCGTCGATGGCGGGCCACATGCGGCTCAGCGAGAGCAGGCTGCCTTCCATGATGCGCTGGAACTCCTCTGCCGCCGAGATCTCTGGCGGCGCGGTTTTGTGGCAGCGTGCGTAGAGATAGGCGGTGACGGCCGTCTTCGCCCGCAGATCATTGACCTGTGCGCTGTCGGCGAAGTCCGGCGGGTCGTGGCGATACGCCCAGAGCGCGTCCATCGCCGCGTTGGCTTCGTCTATGCAGTCGGAGAAGACGCGCACGCCGTTGCGCGCCCTAAGATCTGCCATCGCGGCCTGAAGCGGCTGCAACGCCGCTTCCGCCGCCGCGATGTCGCTCTCTCGTGCCAACTCGTGACCTTGGCTCAAGCCTTCGCTCACCTGGTCGAGCGTTGCCGCCCAATCCGGATCATCGGCGAAAGCATCGGGCGCGGCGTCTCGGAACGGCATGACCTTTTCCGACCAGAGCGCGACGGCGTCCTGCAGCTCGAACTCGGCGACGGCAGGGTTCTCGGTGCGCAGGTAGAACAGCGCGCCGCGATAGTGGGTGAAGGCCTCCGCGACCGCCGCGTTGAAGCGGGCGAGCTCGCTGGCGCCGGCGGCCGGTACGGTCGCGACGAGAAGCAGCAGAAGCGTCGCGCCGAGGCTGCGATGGAAAGCCCGGATCATCTCAGCAGTCCTTTCTGGGTTCCGCCGACGCTCACGGCTCGTCGGCCAGGACGTGCAGCATCAGTCGGTCGACCGGCGCGTAGTTGTCGGTCAGCAGGGGAACGCCGGAGCGTTCGATGGAACTGGCAAGCTCCTCCGGCGGCCAGAGGATCCAGGAGAGGGTCTCGCCATTCGGGCCTCGAAGCCGGTCCAAGGCGAAGCCCTCGCGGGCGGCAGTCACCACGTAGGTGGCGCGCGCGCCCTCCATCACCTGCTCCGGATGGATCCAGACCTGCACCTCGGGAAACACGGACTGCAGGGTGCGGGTGAGTGCCAGCAGGAACAGCGGCCGCTTGCTGCTGTCGATGACATTGGCGGCATAGAAGCCCTCCGGCGCAAGGCGCTCGTAGATCAGCTCGGCGAACTCCTGCGTCGTCAGATGCTGCGGGACGGAGATGTCGTGGTAGGCGTCGCCAATGATGGCATCGAACACCAGGTCTTGCGGCAGATCGCGTAGCACCAGACGGCCATCGCCGTGCTCCACCCGTGTCCGTTCGCTCGGCGTGAACCACATGGCATCCTCGGCCATCTGCGTCACGGCGGGATCGATTTCCGCGATGAGCAGCGAGGCGCCGGGATGGCGCGCGTCCCAGGCACGCGGCAGCGTATTGGCGCCGCCGCCGACGAAGAAGGCGGAAAAGTCCTCGGTATCGCCGAAGCGGTCCCGCAGGAAGCTGTCGGTCAGCTCCAGATAGGGCGAGTGAAGGTAGGTCGGGTCGGCTTGATCGTTGATGCCGTGCGCCAGGTGGTCGAGCACCATGATCGCGGATGGCCGGCCGGTTTGCGGCGAGAAGTCCATCACCTGGATGCAGTAGTATTGGCTTTCGACCTTGCAGGGGCTGGTTAGGGCCTCGAGGCGGTTCGACAGGCCAAGCAGCAGTGCCCCGGTCGCAAGCACGATCAGGGCCGAGGCGAAGGCGCGGCGCGGGCTCGGCCGCGCGGCCCAGGCGAAGCCGCCGGCCATCAGGAAGTAGCCGCCGGCGACGGCCAGCACGGAGCCGATGGACCCGATCCAGGAGATCATCAGATAGCCGGCGGCGAGCGTTCCAGCGATGCTGCCGATCGCGCCGCTGGCGAACATCAGGCCGAGCGCCCGCCCGGGCGCGTCCGGCTGCTCTTCGATGGCGAGCTTGGTCAGGATGGGCGAGAGCGTGCCGACGAAGAGGCTCGGCAGGATAAAGAGCGCGCTGGTCAGCAGAACGATGGCCGTGATGGGGTGGAAGTCGGCGCCCAGGACGAAGGGAGAAATCAGGCGAATGAGCGGCAGGCAGGCCACCGTGGTCACGGCGGCCAGCGCCAGCAGCCACGCCAGGATGCGGCAGGACGCGGCATGGCCGCGGTTCGCCAGCCGCCCGCCGATCCAGTGGCCGATGGAGAAGCCGGCCAGCACCACGGCGATGACGGCCGTCCAGGTGTAGAGCGACATGCCCACGTAGGGGGCGATCATGCGTCCGGCGACGATCTCCAGGATCAGACCGCCGGCTGAGCTGAGCAGGACGGCGGCGGCATAGGCCGAGCGGCGCGCGGCGCTTCCTGTCGACAAGGCGGCCGCCGCAGCAACCGATGACCCCTGAGATCCGCTGTGCAAGCTCGCCACGCTCCCCCCTCTGCTCGTCTTTTCCGCGTGCATTTACATATTCATCGACTAGAATATGTTGTCCAAGGGTCGAGGTAAACGCCCAATGCCAAAAGGGAGTTTGGGATGATTGAGCGCCGCGGATTTCTTGGACTGGGTTTGGGATTGGCCGGCAGCGCCCTTGGCACGACGGTTCGACCGGCTGCGGCCGAGGCCCCCGTCCTGAACGACGATGGCCTCTACGAGCAGCCTTTCTTCGTTCAGTCCTTTCTCGATCTTGCCGAAGACCTTGAGCTCGCAGCCGATAGCGGCAAACGCTTCGCCGTCATGTGGGAGCTAAGGGGCTGCCCCTATTGCAAGGAAACCCATCTGGTGAACTTCGCCGACCCTGAGATCAGGGGCTTCGTCAGCGGCAACTTCGATATCCTGCAGCTCAATCTCGTCGGCTCGCGCGAGGTGGTCGACTTCGACGGCGAAGCCATGGAAGAGCGCGCGCTTGCCCGCAAGTGGGGCGTGCGCTTCACGCCGACGACGCAGTTTTTTCCCGAGACCTTGGATGAGGTCGCTGGGCGGAAGGGCGGCGAGGCCGAGGTGGCGCGCATGCCGGGCTACTTCCGTCCGCCGCACTTCCTCGCGATGTATCGCTTCGTCCAAGAAAAGGCCTACGAGACCACCGGCTTCAACGACTACCTGCGGCAAAGCTCTGGCTCCTGAGCCGAAAGCGCAGCGCCGGCGGTATCGGTCTGTGAGAACATATTCAAACTTGATAAATTATCACTATCGAATAAGTTGGCGGTCAAAGATGCCGTTGAGAGGTCCATCGACGGCCAGACGTTCAAGGGAGAGTGCCCATGTCTAGCGACAAGCCAAAGCAACCGAGGGCGCCTGACTTGCTCGACCGCCGCCGGCTCTTGCTGGGTGGAGCGGCCGCCGGTGGCGTGGTCTCGTCCTTGGCCCTGGCCCCCGGGTTGCGTGCTGCCGGCTCGCCGGAGAATCTGCCGCCCAACACGCCGGACTGGAGCGTCTATCTGGGCGAGGGCGTCGACGCGCGGCCCTACGGCACGCCTTCTGAGTACGAGGGCGATGTGGTGCGGCGGCGGGTCGAATGGCTGACCGCAACCCCAGAGTCTTCCGTCAACTTCACGCCGATCCACGAGCTGGACGGCTTCGTGACCCCGAACGGCCTCTGCTTCGAACGGCACCACGGCGGGCGCGCGGATATCAGCCCGCAGGATCATCGCTTGATGATCCATGGCCTGGTCGAGCGGCCGCTGCTCTTCACCGTCGATGAGATCAAGCGCTTCCCGCAAGAGAACCGCTTCTACTTCCTGGAGTGTGCGGCCAACGGCGGCATGGAGTGGCGCGGCGCGCAGTTGAATGGCGTGCAGTATACCCACGGCATGATCCACTGCGTGCAGTACACCGGCGTCTCTCTCAGGACGCTCCTGGCCGAAGCCGGCCTCAAGCCCAAGGGCTCCTGGATTCTGGCCGAAGGCGCCGACTCCGCCGGCATGACTCGCTCCATCCCTATGGAGAAGGCGCTCGACGACTGCCTGGTCGCCTATTCGATGAACGGCGAACGGCTGCGCCCGGAGCAAGGCTATCCCCTGCGGCTGGTCGTGCCCGGATGGGAAGGCAACATGTGGGTCAAGTGGCTGCGCCGCCTCGAGGTGGGCGATGCCGCCTGGTATCACCGGGAAGAGACCTCGAAGTACACCGACCTTCTGCCCTCCGGAGAGGCTTACAAGTTCACCTGGACCATGGAAGCGAAGTCGGTGATCACCAGCCCGAGCCCGGAGAAGCCGGTGACCACCGAGGGCTTCCAGGTGATCAAAGGCCTGGCCTGGTCGGGTGCCGGCAAGATCGCCCGGGTGGACGTCTCATTGGATGGCGGCATGAACTGGCAGACGGCGCAGTTGCACGGCCCGGTCCTGCCGAAGTGTCTGACGCGTTTCACCTTCGACTGGCACTGGGACGGCAAGCCGGCCTTGCTGCAAAGCCGCTGCGTCGACGAGACGGGCTATGTCCAGCCCGACATCGCCAGCCTGCAGGAGGTGCGCGGGGTCAACTCCATCTACCACAACAACAGCATTCAAACCTGGCAGGTCAATCAGGACGGAGTGGTGGAAAATGTTCGCCTGGGCTAAGCCTCTGGCAGCGATCGCTGCACTTTGCCTCCTTGCCGAGGGTGCGCTGGCCGAGGGCAAGTACGGCTTGGGTCGAGTAGCGACCGCCGAAGAGATCGCCGGATGGGACGTGGACATTCGTCCCGACGGGCATGGCTTGCCGCCGGGCAGTGGCAGCGTGCTGGTCGGCGAAGAGATCTACCTCGAGCAGTGCGCGGTTTGCCACGGTGAGTTCGGCGAGGGCGCCGGGCGCTATCCGGTTTTGATGGGCGGTTTCGACACCTTGGTCGATGACCGTCCGGAGAAGACCGTCGGCAGCTATTGGCCCTATGCCAGCACCGTTTGGGACTATGTCTACCGCGCCATGCCCTTCGGCTTCGCCCGTTCGCTGTCGGCGGACGACACCTACGCCGTGACGGCCTATCTGCTGTATCTCAACGACGTGGTCGACGAGGAGTTCGTCCTGACCCAGGAGAACTTTTCCGAGGTCCGCATGCCGAACGAAGCGGGCTTTTTCGTCCGTGAGCAGGCGGACGTGCCGAAGGGCGAGCCCTGCATGAAAGACTGCAAGGACAAAGTCGAGGTGGTGGGACGCGCCGTCATTCTCGACGTGACGCCGGACGAGGCACAGCCGGTCTTGGATTAACGTCCCCTGTGGGGTTCCCGCTCGATGCGACGGTCAGTCGGCCTCTTCAGCCAAGGCCAGCTCTCTCGGCATTTCGCGCCGCTTGGCGGACTTGGGCTGTTGACAGAACAGCTCGTAGAGCATGTCGATGACCTGCTTGGCTTCCGGACTGGCCAGGCGATAGTAGATCGCTTTGCCGTCCCGGCGAGTGGCAACCAGGTTCTCCTCGCGCAGGACCGCCAGCTGTTGCGACAGGGTTGGTTGCCGGATGCCGAGAAAGGCTTCGAGATCGCTGACGCTGCGCTCGCCCTGGGACAGCAGGCAGAGGATGGTCAGGCGATTGCGGTTGGCCAAGGCCTTCAGGAAGTCCGCGGCGCGGTCGGCGCTCTTGGACAGCTCGGCCAAGTCTCTCGTGCTTAGATCGTCCATTCCCAACGTCCCAGTGGCGCTTGCTGTCCGCTGTGCAGACCCGCCTGCCGCTCCATATACGCCCGCGCTTCTCGAAATCCCAGACAAGCTTGGTCACTAGACCGCTATGCGCGCCAACAAGACGCAGGTGCGTTACGCACTATTCCTAGGCAGCACTAACACTAGAGGATCGCGCGCAACAGCACAACGTCTTAATATACAAGTAAATATTGGAGAAATGAATGTTCACTTCGTTGCCGTCGGCTTGAGCCGGCCGCTCTCTTGAACCAATCTAGCGGTTGCGCCGGGTGACCGGCGCGACATCGGCGCGGCGCCGGAAAAACAAAAGCAACGCTGCCGCCGAGGGAGGAGTGACCAGAGATGCTCGATCTGCCCATCTCGCTCCAGATGGCGGGTCTTGGCCTGATCATCGGCGCGGCGTTCGGTGCCACCGCACGCTTGGCGGAGTTCTGCACCTTGGGCGCCATCGCGGATGCCTGCCTGGCGGCGGACCGGCGGCGGCTGAGGAGCTGGCTGCTGGCCATCGCGGTGGCCATCCTGCTGACCCAGGCGATGGCCTCGGGTGGCCTGATCAACCTCGATCGGGCGATCTACCTGACGCCGGATTTCTCCTGGTTCGGTGCGATCGTCGGCGGCCTCTGCTTCGGCTATGGCATGGCGCTGGTGGGGACCTGCGGTTACGGCTCGCTGGTGCGTCTCGGCAGCGGTGACCTGCGCTACCTGGTGGGTTTTATCGTGCTCGCCGTCACCGCCTACATGACTCTGCGCGGCCTCTTCGGCGTGGTGCGCATTGCCTTCATCGAGCCGACCAACATCCAGCTCGACGCCGTCGGCAGCCAAAGTCTCGTCGATGCTCTGGCCTATCTGTCGAATAGCTCGGCGGAGCTGTTGCGCTGGCCGGTGGTGCTGCTGATTGTTGCCGGCCTCTTGGTCTACTGCTGGCAGGATGCCGGCTTTCGCCAGTCCCGCGCGGCGATCTTCGGCGGCCTGGCCATGGGCGTGCTGGTCTCGGCGGGTTGGTTCGCCACCGGTGTGCTCGGCGCCGATGCCTTCGAGCCGGCCCCGCTGCGCTCGCTCACCTTCGTGACGCCGGTGGGGGAAGCGCTGGTCTATCTCATGACCTTCACTGGGGCGACCGCCAACTTCGGCATCGGCAGCGTGTTCGGCGTCGTGCTCGGCGCCTTTCTGGTCAGCTGGTCGAAGGGCGAGCTGCGTATCGAGGGCTTCGATGGCCGCCGCGAGCTGCTGCGCCATCTTGCCGGCGCCAGCCTGATGGGCTTCGGCGGCGTGACGGCGCTCGGCTGCACCATCGGCCAAGGCTTGACCGGCCTGTCCACTCTCTCGCTTTCCGCCCCCATCGCCTTCGCATCGATCTTCCTCGGCGCCTGGGCGGGCTTGCGCTATCTCGCGACGGGTAGCCTCTGGGCTAGGGCCTTGTCAGGTTAGCTGGCACCAGTGTCGTTTCCCTGTTTGGTCAGTTAAGGAAGCTCAGACCCAGGCTTGATTTGGAAGCCCCCTTTTTTGGCCTGCTTTTTTTCGCCCGCGATCAAATTCGACGATACGTCCTGTGTTTTCCCTGCTGAGCAGGGAACGGGCAGCGGAGACAGCCAACCCGGTCCAGAGGTGTGCCGAGAACGCGTTGGAAAGCACCGCCGGCTTCGATAGGCTCCGCAGCCTGCATGCCGGGGCGCTCTCCGCGCCCCCGCGGCTGAGATGGCCGAGTGGTTGAAGGCGCACGCCTGGAACGCGTGTAAGGGTTAACAGCTCTTCGTGGGTTCGAATCCCACCCTTACCGCCGATTGCGCGATGTTTCACTACATCGGTTCGATGACTGCATTTGCAGACTGTCTGAACGTGAATACACGCAGCATATCCGAGCAACTTAACAAGGCAGGCAATCACCTCGCCTGCTGCACTGCGGCAGTCGTCCACAGATCGGCCAATGGAAGTCGGATCTCAAGCTGAACCAGCTCTAACGCTACAAGTCGCCGGACCGGCTCACTTTTGTCATGTCTCTGAAGGACAGGCCGCGCTGGGACAAAATTTCAGTCAGCTGCGTGCTGATCGCGAAAATGGCTCTCCAGTGCTGCCAGGCGCTGCGAAGCTTGGCCTGGCGCAAGTACAGACGCAACAGTCGTTGATGCGGGATCATTAAGGCACGCAGATTTTCGGCTGTTAGGTTGCGGTCAACCACCTTCTTCCGCAATGCTAGCGCTTGAAAGAACGCCTGAACAGCTTGTGACCGACGCCCTGTCAATCGATCCACATCGCCCAGCCGTTCCCATGACAGGGCCAAGTCGGCAAGCGTTTGCGGTGTTTCCAGCTCTTCAGCCAAAAGCCGTTTGCTTTCCAATGCCTCTTCATGCAAGGGCCGGGCGGCGGCGGGTCCCTCCAAGGCCCGGAGCACATCTCCCACCTTGTCGAGGGACACGGCCAAACCGCGCCGCGCTTCCTGTGTTTCCAGCTCTTCTGCCAAGAGTCGGTTGCTTTCCAATGCCTCTTCATACAAGGGCCGGGCGGCAGCGGGTCCCTCCAAGGCCTGGATCACATCTCCCACCTTGTTGAGGGACACGGCCAGATCGCGCCG